>Ga0080064_1000163_pt1 | contig 195951 bp, 168 predicted proteins | sample Subgrocontami54m_FD_69260 | JGI IMG/M metagenome (GOLD analysis project Ga0080064, IMG submission 69260) | Subsurface groundwater microbial communities from S. Glens Falls, New York, USA - GMW46 contaminated, 5.4 m (SPADES assembly) (version 2) ...
CCTCACCCTCCCATCGCTGCGCGACGGGTCCCTCCCTCTCCCGCATCGCGGGAGAGGGTCAAGTCGCCGGTCCGGCTGACCGATGGCGTTCCCGCCCGGGTTTCTCGACGAGTTGCGCAGCCGGATTTCGCTCGCCGAGATGATCGGAAAACACGTCAGGCTGACCCGGCGCGGGCGCGAATATGTCGGGCTGTGCCCGTTCCACCATGAAAAGACTCCGTCGTTTTGCGTGGTCGAGGACAAGGGGTTTTTCCACTGTTTCGGCTGCGGCGCGCATGGCGACGCGATCGGCTATGCGATGCGTGCCGACAATGTCGATTTTGTCGAGGCGATCGAGCGGCTGGCTGGGGTGGCGGGGCTGGCGGTGCCGCAATCGACCCCGCAGGAGCGCGAAAAGGCTCAACGGCAGAAGACCCAGCTGGAGGCACTCGCGGCAGCGGCTGCCTATTACGAATCGCGGCTGTGGTCGGGGGCCGGGGCGCGCGGACTCGACTACCTGCGGGCGCGCGGGCTCGACGACGAGACGATGCGCCGCTTTCGCCTGGGCTGGGCGCCGGAGGACCGGCAAAGCCTGCGCCGCGCGCTCTCCGGCGAATACCCCGAGGCGCTATTGCTTGAAACCGGGCTATTGCGGGCGTCGGAGCGCGGCGGCGTGCCATACGATTATTTCGGCAACCGGGTCATGTTCCCGATCGGCGACCGCGCCGGCCGGGTCATCGCCTTCGGCGCCCGCACCATTGGGGACGACCAGCCGAAATACCTGAATTCGCCCGATACCCCGCTGTTCGACAAGGGCCGGAATTTATACGGCTGGTCGGCGGCGCGCGCCAATATCGGTCGTGACGGCGACCCCGGCGGACACGGCGTCATCGTCACCGAAGGCTATATGGATGTGATCGCCTTGCACCGCGCCGGGTTCGCGACAGCGGTGGCGCCGCTCGGCACCGCCTTGACCGAGACCCAGTTGCACGAATTGTGGCGCCTCTCGCCCGAGCCGGTGCTGTGCTTCGACGGCGACAATGCCGGTCAGCGCGCCGCGTTGCGGGCCTTATTGCGTGCGTTGCCGTTGTTGAAGCCCGGCAGGAGCCTGCGGTTCGCGACATTGCCGCCGGGCGAAGACCCGGATTCGCTGATCCGGGCGTCCGGCGCCGCCGCCTTCGCCGAAACTCTTGCCGCCGCGCGGCCGCTGTCCGAGATGCTGTGGCGGGCCGAGCTCGGGGTGCGGCCGGTCGATACCCCCGAGCGACGCGCCGATCTGAAGGCCCGGCTCGAACGCCACGCCAAGCAGATCGAAGACGCCGACGTGCGGCGCGAATATCGCCTAGTCTTGCTCGACCGCTATTACGCGCTGACCCGGACCGGCGGCGGGCGGCCCTCCGGCGAGCACCCCTTTGGCACGCGATCCCCGGCGGGACGCCGCGGATCTGCTCGCTTTGGCGCGGTCCAGGGCGATGCGCCGCCGCCGCCGCGCGCGCCGGGGCGGGTGCATCGCGAGATCTTTCTCGGGCTTCTCGTATGCCACCCGGCGTTGATCAACCGGTGGGACGAGGAACTCGCCGCGCTCGATTTTCCCGAGCCCGAGCTTGACAGGCTGCGCTGCGAGATTCTAGAGGTCGCGGAGTCATATGCGGGGCTTGACGCCGAGCAATTCCAGCAACACCTAGGTTCTTGCGGGTTCGCCGATACAGTCGGCGTCCTGATCACAACCATTGCGGCCCACGCGGGGTACGCCGCGGGCGGAGGAGACGATCCTGAGGTGATCAGGCTTGGCCTGGAAGAGACGCTGCTGTTGTTGCGCGGGCATGGCGCCGATGACGTCGCGGCCGCCGAGCGTGTGTTCGCGGCCGACCCGTCGAACGAGAATTGGCAGCGTCTTTTGGCGCTGAAGGAGCGTCAGGCGCAGGACGGCCCGATCGGCGGGGTCGGTTGGTAGATGCCCCAGCTAAAAGCCCAGCTGCCGGCTAAATGCCGGGCTAAATGCTCCGGGAGCGCACATATAGGATTCACCGCATAGGGTAGGGGGAGATTTTCTCCCCGCGGATCGACTCTTTGCCAAGGGATGGCGGTATGGCGAGCAAAGCGGCAAGTGCGGCGGAAGTGGCGGAGACGCGAGAGGACGCGGCCGAGACGCCGCTGCTCGATGCGATCGCCGTCGCGGTCAAGAAGATGGTGATCCGCGGCAAGGAACGCGGCTACCTGACCTATGACGAGCTGAACGCGGCGCTGCCCCCCGACCAGGTGTCCTCCGAGCAGATCGAGGACACGATGACGATGCTGTCCGAGATGGGCATCAACGTCATCGAGAGCGAGGAGAGCGAGGAGCCGGCCGCGGCCGAGGCCGAGGACGGCGACGGCGAGGTGCGCGGCAATCTCGACGACGACGATATCGGCCGTACCGACGACCCGGTGCGCATGTATCTGCGCGAGATGGGCTCGGTCGAGTTGCTGTCGCGCGAGGGCGAGATCGCTATCGCCAAGCGAATCGAGGCCGGGCGCGAGATGATGATCGGCGGGATCTGCGAGAGCCCGCTGACCGTGCGCGCGCTGATGGGTTGGCGCGACGCGCTCAACGAAGGCAAGATCCTGCTGCGCGACATCGTCGACCTCGACGCTACCTATGCCAGCGGCATCGTCGAGCCGGCCGACATCATCATGCCGCCGTCGTCGGTGCCGCCTCTGGTGCCGGATACCGAGGGAGAGAGCGAGGTCGAGGCGGAGGCCGAAGGCGAGGAAGCCGCCGCCGAGACGGCCGACCCCGAGGCCGAAGGCGAAGATGGCGAGGAGAGCTCGATCTCGTTGGCGACGATGGAGGCGCAACTGCGCCCCGGCGTCACCGCGATCTTCGACGCGATCGCCGAGATCCACAAAAAGCTGCACAAGGTGCAGGATCAGCGCATCACGATCTTCGCCAAGGGCGGCGCGCTGCCGCGGGCGACCGACCGGCGCTATGAAAAGCTCAAGGACGAGTCGATCGAATTGTTGAAGCGGCTACGCTTCAACAACACCCGCATCGAGCACCTGGTCGAGCGCCTGTACGAGCTCAACCGCCGTCTCGTGGCCGAAGAGGGCAGGCTGTTGCGGCTGGCCGAAAACGCCGGCGTCCGCCGCGGCGAGTTCCTCGAGCAATACATGGGCAACGAGCTGGCGGTTGAATGGCTCGATAGGATCGCGATCCTTCCGGGTCGCGGCTGGGCGCGGCTGGTCGAACGCTCGATCACCGACGTCGCCAAGCACCGCGCCACGATCGCGCAGATCGCCAGCGAAGCCAAACTGCCCATCAGCGAGTTCCGCCGCGTCGTCCACACGGTGCAGCGCGGCGAGCGCGAGGCCAGCCGGGCGAAAAAGGAGATGGTCGAGGCCAATCTCCGCCTCGTCATCTCGATCGCCAAGAAATACACCAATCGCGGGCTGCAATTCCTCGATCTGATCCAGGAAGGCAATATCGGGCTGATGAAGGCGGTCGATAAGTTCGAATACCGCCGCGGCTATAAATTCTCGACCTACGCCACCTGGTGGATCCGCCAGGCGATCACCCGCTCGATCGCCGACCAGGCGCGCACGATCCGCATCCCGGTGCACATGATCGAGACGATCAACAAATTGGTGCGCACCTCGCGGCAGATGCTGCATGAGATCGGCCGCGAGCCGACCCCGGAGGAGCTCGCCGACAAACTGGCGATGCCGCTCGAAAAGGTGCGCAAGGTATTGAAGATCGCCAAGGAGCCGATCAGCCTCGAGACCCCGATCGGCGACGAGGAGGATTCGCATCTCGGCGATTTCATTGAGGACAAGAACGCGGTGCTGCCGCTCGACGCGGCGATCCAGGGCAATCTGCGCGAGACGACGACGCGGGTGCTGGCTTCTTTGACCGCCCGCGAGGAACGTGTCCTCCGGATGCGCTTCGGCATCGGCATGAACACCGACCACACGCTGGAAGAGGTCGGCCAGCAATTCTCGGTCACGCGGGAGCGCATCCGCCAGATCGAGGCCAAGGCCCTGCGCAAGCTCAAGCATCCGAGCCGCTCGCGCAAATTGCGCAGCTTCCTCGATACCTGACGCCGACCCCTCCTCCCGCGCGCCGGGAGAGGGGCGACAGCGCGCGACGCTCGCCGTATTCTGGGCTCTGCGGGCCCGTAGTTCAGCTGGTTAGAACGCGCCGCTCATAACGGCGTTGTCGCAGGTTCGAGTCCTGCCGGGCCTACCAATATCTTCGGCTGGTCGCGGGGAATTCCGTGCCGGATAATTCCGCGATCTGGCGGCTGCTGGCATACTCGTGTGGTCCATGACAGTCAGGCCATGACCCCCGCTTCGCTGTTTCACCCCGCCGTCGTCGCGTGGTTCGAGCACAATTTCGCCGTGCCGACTGCGGCGCAGGCGGCGGCGTGGCCGGAGATCAAGGCCGGCCGCCATGTGCTGATCGCGGCGCCGACCGGGTCGGGCAAGACCCTGGCCGCGTTTCTCGCCGCGATCGATGGGCTGGTGCGGCAAGGGCTCGACGGCGGTCTCGAAGGGGCGACCCAGATCGTCTACGTGTCGCCGCTCAAGGCGTTGTCGAACGATATCAGGAACAATCTCGAAGCGCCGCTCGCCGGCATCGGCGAAGCCTTGCGGGCCCGGGGATTGCCCGCGATCGACATCCGCACCTGGGTGCGCACCGGCGACACGCCGCAAGGCGAGCGCGAGGGCATGCGCCGCAACCCGCCGCACATCGTCGTCACCACTCCCGAATCGCTCTACATCCTGCTCGGCTCCGAATCGGGCCGGAAAATGCTGGCGACGGTGCGGACAGTGATCGTCGACGAGATCCACGCGGTCGCCGCCAACAAGCGCGGCACCCATCTGGCGTTGTCGCTCGAACGGCTGGCCTCGCTGTGCGGCGGCGATCTGCAGCGCATCGGCCTGTCGGCGACGCAGAAGCCGATCGAGGCGGTGGCGCGGTTCCTGGTCGGCGCCGGGGGTTCGGATGAGTCACCTCCCGAATGCGCGATCATCGACACCGGTCACCACCGAGCGCGCGATCTGGCGCTCGAAGTGCCGTCGTCGCCGCTCGAGGCGGTGATGTCGGCCGAGGTGTGGGAGCAGGTTTACGACCGGCTCGCCGGATTGATCGAGGCGCATCGCACCACCCTGATCTTCGTCAACACCCGCCGGATGGCCGAGCGGGCGACCCGGCAATTGTCGACGCGGGTCGGCGAGGCGCACATCGCCGCGCATCACGGCAGCCTCGCCAAGGAACAGCGCCTCGATGCCGAGCAGCGATTAAAGCGCGGCGAATTGAAGGTGCTGGTCGCCACGGCGTCGTTGGAGCTCGGCATCGATATCGGCGAGGTCGATCTGGTCTGCCAGCTCGGGTCGCCGCGCGCGATCGCGACCTTGTTGCAGCGGGTCGGCCGGTCCGGCCATGCGGTCGACGGCACGCCCAAGGGTCGCCTGTTTCCGTTGTCGCGCGACGAATTGGTCGAATGCGCGGCGTTGCTCGACAGCGTGCGGCGCGGCGAGCTCGACCGGCTGACGATTCCCGAGCGGCTGCTCGATGTGCTGGCCCAGCACATCGTCGCCGAGGTCGCTGCGCGCGAATGGAATGAGGATGGGCTGTACGCGCTGCTGTGCCGGGCCTGGCCTTATCGCGAATTGCCGCGCGAGGATTTCACCGCCGCGATCACGATGCTGGCCGAAGGGTTCAGCACCAGGCGCGGCCGGCGCGGCGCGCTGATCCATCACGACGCCGTCAACCACATGTTGCGCGGCCGGCGCGGCGCGCGGATCACCGCGCTGACCTCGGGCGGCACGATCCCCGACAACGCCGACTATCAGGTATTGCTGGAGCCGGAAAACCAGATCATCGGCACGGTCAACGAGGATTTCGCGGTCGAGAGCCTGGCCGGCGATGTGTTTCAGCTCGGCAACGCGGCCTACCGCATCCAGCGCGTCGAGCGCGGCACGGTTCGGGTCGAGGACGCGGCGGGGATGTCCCCGACGATCCCGTTCTGGCTAGGCGAGGCGCCCGGCCGCAGCGACGAGCTGTCGCAATCGGTGTCGCGGCTGCGCGGCGAGATCGCCGCGCGGCTGGAAACCGATCACACCGGCGAAACCGCGCTGCAATGGCTGGTCGACGAGATCGGCGTAGCCGAGCCGCCCGTGCGCCAGCTGGTCGAATACCTCGCCGCGGGACATGCCGCGCTGGGGGTGTTGCCGACCCTCGACAGGCTGGTGTTTGAGCGCTTTTTCGACGCGGTCGGCGGCATGCAGCTGGTGATCCATTCGCCTTACGGCAGCCGGCTCAACCGCGCCTGGGGCCTGGCGTTGCGCAAGCGCTTCTGCACCAAGTTCAACTTCGAACTGCAGGCGGCGGCGACCGAGGACAACATCGTCTTGTCGTTGACCACTGCGCACAGTTTCGCGCTCGACGAGGTGCCGCGCTATCTGCATTCTGCCAGCGTCCGGCCGCTGTTGATCCAGGCGTTGCTCGACGCGCCGATGTTCATGACGCGGTGGCGCTGGGTCGCCGGGGTCGCGCTGGCCTTGCCGCGGTTTCGCGGCGGCCGCAAGGTGCCGCCGCCGCTCGCGCGGATGGACGCCGAGGATCTGATCACCGCGATCTTTCCCGACCAGCTCGCCTGCGCCGAAAACCTGGCGGGCGGGCGCGAGATCCCCGACCACCTGCTGGTCCGCCAGACAATCGCCGACTGCCTGGGCGAGGCGATGGACACCACCGGGTTGGAGCGCCTGCTCGCCGGCGTGGAAACCGGCGCGATCCGCGTCGTCGCCCGCGATCTGACCGAGCCGTCGCCGCTGGCGCTCGAAGTATTGTCGGCGCGGCCCTACGCCTATCTCGACGACGCACCGCTCGAAGAGCGCCGTACCCAGGCGGTGATGAGTCGGCGCTGGCTCGCGCCGGACGAAGCCTCCGATCTCGGCCGGCTCGATCCCGACGCGATCGCGCGGGTGCGCGAGGAGGCCTGGCCCGACCCGGCCAATGCCGATGAACTGCACGATGCGATGGTCTGGCTCGGTTTTCTTGGGCCTGGTGAGACCGCCCCCGACTGGACCGGCTGGCTCGATGACCTCGCCGCCGAACGACGCGTCGCGCGGTTGCGCGGCCCCGGCGTGGATTTGCGGATCGCGGCCGAGCGCCTACCGCAGTTTCAGGCAATGTGGCCCGAAGCGACGCTCGACCCGCCGATCGCTGCCCCGGCTATCTACGCCGAGCACGACTGGTCGCCGGACACTGCGCTGGTCGAGATCCTGCGCGGGCGCCTCGAAGGTCTCGGCCCGGTCGCGAGCGAGGCACTGGCGGCACCGCTCGGTCTCGCGTCGGTAGCCATCGCCGCCCCGCTCGCGGCATTGGAAACCGAGGGGTTCGCCCTGCGCGGCCGCTTTACGCCGGGGGCGACCACCGACGAATGGTGCGAGCGCCGGCTGCTTGCCCGAATCCACCGCTATACGGTCAAGCGCCTGCGCGCCGAGATCGAGCCGGTCGCGGCGCGCGATTTCCTGCGCTTTCTTTTCGACTGGCAGCGGGTGGCCCTCGATACGCGGATGGAAGGCGCCGACGCGCTCGCCGCGATCGTCGGTCAGCTCGAAGGGTTCGAGGCGCCGGCCGGCGCCTGGGAGAGCGAGATATTGCCGGCGCGCCTCGCCGGCTACGACCCGGCCTGGCTCGACGATCTGTGCCTGTCCGGCCGCATCGCGTGGGCGCGTCTGCGGCCGCGTGGCGCCCGCCCGAACGGCGGCGAGCGCGGCGCGACGCCGGTGCGGACGACTCCGATCACATTGCTGGCGCGCCGGCATGCCGCGCTGTGGGCGGCATTGTCGCCGATCGACGATGCGGCCTCGCCAAGCTCTCAGGCGCAGCGGGTCACCGACATCATCCGGCAATACGGCGCGTCGTTCTTCGATGAGTTAGTAGAGGGCACGGGACTGCTGCGGCCGCAGGTCGAGGAGGCATTGGCTGAACTGGTCGCCCTCGGCATCGTCACGTCGGACAGTTTTGGCGGGCTGCGCGCGTTGCTCGCGCCTGCCGCCAGCGGCCGTCGACGCCGGGCGATCAGCTTTGCGATGGCCGATGCCGGTCGCTGGGCATTGGCCCGCCGCCCCCGCGCGCCGCACTACGAGCCCAAACTCGCCGGCGAGGCGACCGAGCATCTCGCTCGCACCCTGTTGCGCCGCTATGGGGTCGTGTTCTGGCGTCTGCTCGAACGCGAGGCCGCCTGGCTGCCGCCCTGGCGCGATCTGCTGCGCGTCTATCGCCGGCTCGAGGCGCGCGGCGACATCCGCGGCGGGCGCTTCGTCGCCGGCTTCGCCGGCGAGCAATTCGCCTTGCCCGACGCAATCGGCCTGTTGCGCGAAACGCGGCGCAAGTCCGCATCGGGCGCCTTTGTGTCCCTGTCCGGGGCAGACCCGCTCAACCTCGTCGGGACCCTGACCCCGGGCCCGAAATTGCCAGCATTGACCGTGAACCGCCTGCTCTATCGCGACGGGCTGCCGATCGCGCTCCTTGCCGGCGGCGACGTGCAATTCCTGGAAACGCTGGAGACGGGAGACGAATGGCTGGCCCGCAAAACGCTGCTGCGCGGCGCCGTGCCGGCGGCGGCGTCCAACCCGGCCTGAGTTTCTGGATTACGCGGTTGCCTTCATCGCGCCGTGCACCTCCGCGACGATCTCGAACGAGCGTCTGCGCTTGGCGTGATCGAAGATGTTGGCGGTCACGATCAGCTCGTCGGCGCCGGTCCGGCGGATCAGCTCATCGAGGCCGCGCCGCACCGTATCCGGTGAGCCGACGATCGCGCTGCCCAGCGCGTCGGCCAGGATGGCGCGGGCGTAAGGATCGAGCCGCGCGTCGAAATCCTCGATCGGCGGCGGCACGCGGCTCGGCCGCCCGGTCCTGTTGTTCAGCGACGATTGCTGCAATGACGAGAACAGGAACCGCGCCTCGGCATCCGATTCGGCCGCGACGACGGTGACCCCGAGCATGACCCTGGGGATGGCGAGCTGCGCCGACGGGCTGAAACGTTCGCGGTAGATCGCGATCGCCTGCATCATCGCCGCCGGCGCGAAATGCGACGCGAAGGCGAAGGGCAGGCCGAGAATCGCCGCGAGCTGAGCGCCGAACAGGCTGGACCCCAGGATCCAGATCGGCACCGTCAGCCCGGCGCCAGGCACCGCCTGCACCGCCTGGTCCGGCTCGGCCGGCTGGAAATAGTGCATCAGCTCGACGACATCCTGCGGAAACTGATCGGCGCTAGCGAGCAGGTTGCGGCGCATCGCCCGGGCGGTGAGCTGGTCCGACCCGGGCGCGCGGCCGAGGCCGAGTTCCACCCGCCCGGGATGCAGCGCGGCGAGGGTGCCGAATTGTTCCGCGATCATCAGCGGCGCGTGGTTCGGCAGCATGATGCCGCCGGCGCCGATGCGGATGGTGCTGGTGCCGGAAGCGACATGGGCGAGCGCCACTGCGGTCGCAGCGCTCGCGATTCCGGGCAGGTTGTGATGCTCGGCCATCCAGTAGCGCCCATAGCCGAGCGCCTCGACATGGCGCGCGAGGTCGAGCGAATTGCGCAAGGCCCGACCGGCGTCGCTGCCTTCGGTGATCGGCGAAAGATCGAGAATGGAAAGCGGGACCATCCTCAAACCATCGCACCGGACGCGGCCGTCGCAAAGCCGCTTGTGCCCCTCGGCGTGATGAATCGGCATGTCGAACAAAAAGGGGATACCCAAATTGTAGTGGATCGGCGAGGCTAGGAACGCAACATGTCGTTGGGGGCGATGTGCCGGCATTATCCTCGCAGGATCCGATAGACCGTGTGAACGGCGAAGACCCAGGCACCCCGCTCGCCGTGCTGGGCCGGGTGTTCGGCTATCCCAGCTTTCGCGGTCAGCAGCAGGAGATCGTCGAGCACGTCGTCGCCGGCGGCGATGCGATCGTGTTGATGCCGACCGGCGGCGGCAAATCGCTGTGCTATCAATTGCCGGCGTTGTTGCGTCCGGGCCTTGGCGTCGTCGTCTCGCCGCTGATCGCGCTGATGAAGGACCAGGTCGACGCGTTGCGGCAGGCCGGGGTACGCGCCGCCGCGCTCAATTCCGGATTGCCGCCTGGCGAGGCGGGCACCATCGAGCGGGCGGCGCGCGACGGGGCGCTCGACCTGCTCTACGTGTCGCCCGAGCGTTTGATGATGCCGCACTGCCTCGACTTGCTGAGGCGGTGCCGCATCGCGTTGTTCGCGATCGACGAGGCGCATTGCATCTCGCAATGGGGCCACGATTTTCGCCGCGACTACCAAGCGCTCGGCATCCTCAAGCAGAGCTTTCCCGACATTCCGCTGATGGCGCTGACCGCGACCGCGGACGGGCCGACCCGCCGCGACATCGCCGAGCGGCTGCATCTCGAGGAGGCGCGGCTGTTCGCCGCCGGCTACGACCGTCCGAACCTGTTCTACCGGGTGGTGGCAAAGCAGAGCGCGCGCGAGGATTTGCTGCGCTTTCTCGACGACGAGCACAAGGGCGACGCCGGCATCGTCTATTGCCTGACCCGGCGAGCGGTCGAGGACACCGCCGCGTGGCTGAGCGGGCGTGGGCGCGAGGCATTGCCGTACCATGCCGGCCTCCCCGCCGAGACGCGCGCGCGTCACCAGGACCGTTTTCTGCGCGAGGAAGGCATCATCGTCGTCGCCACGGTCGCCTTCGGCATGGGCATCGATAAGCCCAATGTCCGCTTTGTCGCGCATCTCGACGCCCCGAAGAACCTCGAAGCCTATTACCAGGAGACGGGCCGGGCCGGACGCGACGGGCTCCCCGCGGATGCGTGGATGAGCTATGGCATCGCCGACGTGATGAATCTGCGGCGCCTGACCGAGGCGAGCGAGATCAGCGAGTCGCAACGCCGTATCGAGCGCCAGAAATCCGAGGCATTGATCGGGTTTTGCGAAACCGTTTCGTGCCGCCGCCAGGCATTGCTCGGCTATTTCGGCGAGCGCGAGCACCCGCCCTGCGGCAATTGCGACAATTGCCGGGACGCGGTGGCGAGCTGGGACGGCACGGTCGCGGCGCAAAAGGCGCTCTCCGCAGTCTATCGCACCGGCCAGCGGTTCGGGGCGCATCACCTCGTCGACGTGCTGGTCGGGAACGCGAGCGAACGCGTCAGGCAGCTCGGCCACGACCAGCTCAAGACCTTTGGCGTCGGCACCGAACTCGACAGCGGCGGGTGGCTGTCGGTGATCCGCCAGCTTCTCGCGCAAGGGCATTTGTTGCCGGACCCCGACGGGCATGGCGGGTTGGTATTGGCCGCGAGCGCCGACGAGGTATTGCGCGGCGGCCGCGAATTGCGTTTCCGCGCCGACGCGCCGCGCGAGCGCCGGAGCCGGCGCAAGGCTTCCGCCAAGCCGGCGGCCGGGTTGGCGCTCGATCCCGCGGCTCGGACCCTATGGGACGCGTTGCGCGCCTGGCGCCTCGACGAGGCCCGCCGGCAGGAATTGCCGCCCTATGTGATCTTCCACGACGCGACCCTGATCGAGGTGGCCCGCCGCCGGCCAGCCTCGCTCGACGCGCTGGCCGATATCCCCGGAATCGGCCGCAGCAAGCTCGACCGCTACGGGGTCGCGGTGCTCGCGGTCACCGGCGGCGCGGCGTAGCGCTACGGCACCCGATCGCCGGGGCGATCAGGCCGCGCGGGCATCGCGGATCGCCTGCCACACGCGCTCCGGGGTCGCCGGCATGTCGATGTGGCGGACGCCCAGCTCCGACAGCGCGTCAACCACCGCGTTCATCACCGACGGCAGGGCGCCGGCGCAGCCGGCCTCGCCGCAGCCTTTCGCCCCGAGCGCGTTGGTCGTGGCCGGCACCGGATGGCTGGCATTGACGAACAGCGGAACATCGTCGGCGCGCGGCATCGCGTAATCCATGTACGAGCCGGTCAATAATTGCCCCTCGTCGTCGTACACCGTGTGCTCGCGCAAGGCTTGGCCGATCCCCTGCACGATGCCGCCATGAGCCTGGCCGTCGACCAACAGCGGGTTGATGACCACGCCGAAATCGTTGACGAAGGTATAGCGGACCACGTCGACCATGCCGGTATCGGGGTCGATTTCAACCTCGGCGATGTGGCAACCGTTCGGGAAGGCCGAGGGCGGACCGTTGGCGATGTGCCGCACGTCGAGGGTCTGCGGCAATTCTGGCGGCAGGGCGAGGCCGCCACGGATGCGCGCGGCGAGTTCCATGATGCCGATCGATCGATCGGTGCCGCCGATCACGAAGCGTCCGGCCCGGAATTCGATATCGGCCGCCGCCGCCTCCAGCACATGCGCGGCGATCTGCCTTCCGGCCTCGACGACCTTGTCGCCGGCCTCGACGATCGCGGCGCCGCTGGTCATCATCGATTTGGAGCCGCCGGTGCCGCCGCCGGCGATCAATTGGTCGCTGTCGCCCTGAAGCAGGCGAATCCGCCGGAACGGGATGCCGAGCCTGGTAGCGAGAACCTGGGCGAACGGCGACGCGTGTCCCTGGCCGTAGTCTAGCGTGCCGGTGATGATCGTGACGTCGCCGTTCGGCTCGAAGCGAATGCCGCCCATCTCGCGCCCGGACACGCCAGTCAGTTCGAGATAGTCGCCAATCCCGAGGCCGCGCAGCCTCCCGCGCGCCCGGCTCTCGGCTTTGCGGGCGGCAAACCCGTTCCAGTCGGCGAGCGCCAGGGCCTGGTCGAGCAACGCGGTGAATTCGCCGCTGTCATAGGTGTTGCCGTTTGGGCTCTTGTACGGCATCGCCTCCGGCGGGATGTGGTTGCGCCGGCGCAAGGCGATGCGGTCGATCCCGGTCTCGCGGGAGGCGGTGTCGACCAGCCGCTCCATGTAGTAATTGGCCTCCGGGCGCCCCGCGCCGCGATAGGCACCGACCGGTGTCGTGTTGGAAAACACGCATTTCACCGACACCTCGATCAGTGGCGTCCGATAGACGCCGAGCGTGTTCCTGACCGCGTTGTTGGTCGCCGGCCCGGGGGCGCCATAGGTGGCGCCGAGATTGCCGAAACCGTTGAGCCGAACGGCGAGGAAATTGCCGTCGCGGTCTAGCGCCAGTTCGGCGGTCATCTCGTGATCGCGGCCGTGGCTGTCGGAGACAAAGCTGCCCGAGCGCTCGTCGGTCCATTTGACCGGGCGTCCCAGTTCGCGCGCACCGAGCAGGATGCAGTAGTATTCCGCGTAGGTCGCCTGCTTCATGCCGAACGAGCCGCCGACGCGGTCGGTCAGTACCCGCACCTTGTCGCGCCCGACGCCAAGCACGTCGGCGATGTAGTTGCGGAACCCAAACACGCCCTGGCAGCCGACATTGAGGGTCCAGTGCTCCCGCTCGGGGTCGTATTGCGCGACCGCCGAGCGTGGCTCCATCGCGTTGACGACGATACGGTTGCTGCGCAATTTGAGCTTTGTGACATGGGCGGCGGCGGCGAAGGCGGCGGCGATGTCGGCGGTGTTGCCGTAGTGAAAATCGAGGCCGACGTTGCCGGGCACTTCGTCGTAGAGCAGCGGGGCGTCGGCGGCGGCGGCCGGAGCCGGCGCGGTCACCGCCGGCAGCGGGTCGATATCGACGATTACGGTTTCGGTGGCGTCCTTGGCGGCGGCGACGGTCTCGGCGATGACGGCCGCCACCGCCTCGCCGACATAGCGGACCTTGTCGGTGGCGAGCGCGCGGCGGGTCGGGCTCAGCATCGGCGTCCCGTCGCGGTTCTTCATGACCTGGCGCGGCTCCAGCGGGCCGATCCCGCCCGCCGCCAGATCGGCCGCCGTGTAGACCGCGAGAACGCCCGGCATCGCCCGCGCCGCAGCGGTGTCGATCCGGCGGATCACCCCGTGCGCGTGATGGCTGCGCACGATCACCGCATAGGCCTGGCCGGGCAGGCTGACATCGTCGGAATAATGCCCGGCGCCGCGCACGAGTACCGGGTCCTCGGATCGCGGCACCGGCTGGCCGATCGCGAACCTCTCGTCGAACCCGGATTCGTCCTGCCCGAATTCGTCCTGATCGATGTAGTCGTCCATGACCTGTCCCCTCAGCCGCGGCCGTATTTGGCGTGGAAATGCGGCAACACGTGCCGACCCATTATTTCGAGCACGCGGTGAACCTTCGCCGCCTCCATGCCGGGCCAGCCGGCCCGGAAGATGAAATAGTTCGATTCGAGACGCGCGATGCGGTCCTCGATCTGCTCGATGACCTCGTCGGGCGTGCCGAGGATGAAGCGGTCGCGGGCGAGGTCGTCGAAGGCGATGCGGAAATTCTCCTCGCCGGGCAATACCTTGTCCTGCCCCCACTCGGCATAGGCGGCGTATTTAGCGGCGAGAAACGGGCGCGCGGTCTCGACCGCTTCGGCCCGGGTCGGCGCCACATGCAATTCGAGCGCGATCGGGCGCGCGGCCGGCATCGCCTGATTGGCGCCGGCGAGCGCCTGCTTGTAGCGGTTCCACTGCCGCTCGATCGTCGGCAACGGGGCGTGCGGGTTGATGAACCAGGGATAGCCCAGGCGGGCGGTGCGCAATACCGCGGCATCGGCGTTGGCGGCGACCCAGATCGGCGGATGGGGCTTTTGCACCGGCCGGGTCGTGCAGGTGGCGTCGTGGAGCTGGAAGAAGCGCCCCTCGTGCGTCACCGCCTCCTCGGTCCACAGCCGCTTGATCAATCCCAGCCCCTCCAGCATCCGCGGCACCCGGTCGGGCAGGCGGACGCCAAACGCCTCGTACTCGACCTCGCGATAGCCGAGCCCGATGCCGAACACGACGCGGCCGCCGGAGACGACGTCGAGGGTCGCGACCTCCTCGGCGGTCTGGGTCGGGTTCAGGATCGCTAGCAGCAGCACCGACAGGCACAGATCCATCGAGCCGGTATCGGCCGCCAAGCTGGCGAGGAACGGCACGGTCTGCAGCGATTGGTACGGCGGCGACAGGAAATGCTGACCCGCCGCGACCGCGTCGAACCCGGAATCGCGCGCCGCGATCGCCTGGTCGCGGGACTCGCGATACCGTGCCACCGGGTCTTCCGAGCGTGGCTGCTGGGCATTGAGGAAAACGCCGAACTTCATCTCCACCTCATTTACGTAGCCGCGGCGGCATCAATTCGCGCCGGCGGGACTCTGGATTGCGATATCATGTATCAACCGCTACCACGGAATGCTGGCTAAATGGGATATGTCGGCGAAACGGAGATCGCCGCGAACGGGTTGCCCACGGCCTAACCTGCAAGGACCGATCAATGATCACGAAATTCGACAGCTCCTATTACGGCACGGTCGACATGGAGAACCTCGGCTATGCCGGCACGCCGATCAACGACCGCCGCAATTCGAGCGCGGAATTGGCCAATGTGATGCGCAAGGTGGTGGCCTACGCCAAGTGCATGGACGAGCGGGGCTTTAACACCTTCTGGATGGCCGAGCATCATTTCCAGCCCGAAGGCACCGAGTGCATCCCCAACCTGTTGATGATGGCGATGCACCTGACCGGAGTCACCAAGAACCTGAGGATCGGCTGCGGCTTCAACGTCGTGCCGATGTGGCATCCGCTGCGCCTGGCGGAAGATTATGCGATGGCTGACATCCTGACCGGCGGGCGGGTGATTTTCGGCGTCGCGCGCGGCTATCACACGCGCGAGGTGGAAAGCTTCGGCTCCCCGCTGACCGATCAGGAAGCGAACCGCGAATTGTTCGAGGAAGGCGTCGATGTCGTCTTCAAGGCGTTCGCCGGGAAGCCCTTCTCGCACAAGGGCAAGAATTACACGATCCCGCCGGAAGTGCCGTATCGCGGCTACACGCTGAAGGAGATTACCCTGGTGCCGGCGCCGGAGCGCCTGCCGGTGGAATGCTGGCAACCGATTCAGAGCGGCTCGGACCGCGCCTTCGACTTCATGGCCAAGCACGGCATCTCCGGCATGATCGGCGGCGGCTCGGCCGAGGGTGGCGCTGTCGATCGACACATGTTGGGGTTCCAGGCCGCCTATGCCCGGCGCGGGGTCAAGCTCGAACTCGGCGAGCGCCTCGCGCTCGGGTTCCAGTTCCACATCGCCAAGAGCCGCGAAGAGGGCATGCGTGAGGCGGCGAAGCACTACGAAGAGAACATGAAGATGTTCGGCGAGCTGCGCCTCGTACGAGCGCTCTCCGACGAGCAGATCGCGGCGATGCGCGACCCGAAGCTCGCGGCCACCGCCAAACTGCCGCGCATCGAGGACGCGGTGAAGGCCGGCGGCTTCCTCACCGGCACACCCGATGACATCATCGAACAGCTGAAGGCTGTCGAGAAGCGTTATCCCGGCATCGATCGCGTGGTGTGCAGCACGCCGCTCGGCACCCCGCTCGATGTCCAGTTGGAAGACCTGGACCGCTTCGCGACAGAGGTGATGCCGGCGTTCCGCAGCGCCAAAATCGCCGCGGCCGCCGAGTAGTCGCTGGGCGCCCGCCCGTGCCGGCGTGCCCTTCGATCCGGCGATCCCGGATCGGAGGGTGGCGCGCGGGTGATCGGTGTCTATGCCATCGGCTTCTCGCAATTGATCATCCACGGCGTGCCGAACTGGTCGACCAGCATGCCGAAGCGGCGGGCCCAGAACGTCTCCTGGATCGGCATGCTCACGGTCCCGTTTTCGGCCAGGGCGTGAAACACGCGGTCGGCCTCTTCCGGGTCATCGATGCCGAGCGTTACCGAAATCCCTTTCATCGGTTCATAGCAGTCGGGCGGGGCGTCCGACCCCATCAGCACCTTGTCGCCGACGATCAGGCGGGCGTGCATGATCTTGGGCAGCCATTCTGGTGGCACGTGCGCCTCCATAGGCGACCCCGCGTGCGGCATCATCGCGACGATCTGACCGCCGAGCACCTTCTCGTAGAGTTTGAACGCGGTCTCGCAATTGCCGTTGAACGACAAATAGGGGTTGATCTGCATCGCGCACTCCTTGGGCTGGGTTGGGGAGGTCGGTCCGTGATCGGGGCGGCAATTCGATAATTCGGCTAACGCCTCGCGGCGGTTTGGGCGCGCAGGCGTTCCTCTTGCTCTCGCAATTCGGGGGTGAACTCGGCGCCGAAATCCTCGGCCTCGAATACCTGACGGATTTCGACCGTCGCGCCGCTGCCGAACGGGGCGCGCTTCATCCACGCGACCGCTTCGTCCTTGGACTTGACCTGCAGCATCCAGAACCCGCAGACCACCTCGCTTACCGGAAATGGGCCGTCGGTTAAAACGGGGGCGCCGCCGGCGAAGGCAAGCCGCGTCCCCCTGGCGCTCGCGTGCAGGCCCTCCCCGGCCAGCATGATCCCGGCCTGGACCATCTCCTCGTTGAACTTGCCCATCGCCGCGAGACTCTCAGTGCTCGGCATTATGCCGGCCTCGGTGTCCTTGTCGGCTCTGACCATGACCATGAAGCGCATCGTTTTACTTCCTTGCTGTTGCAGATTTGCGGCGGCCCGCCGTGGCCCGACGCGATACCCGGTAAACGCGTCGAGGCGTGGGCAATATCCACCTTGACTAATTAAGTTGATATCAACATAATTGGCCATGTCAAGCGAACACGTTCTGCCCTTCGAGGTCACGCGCATGGTTCGCGACACCTGCCTGTGCCTGCATCTGCAGCGGGCGGCACGCGGGGCGGCGCGTCATTTCGACGAGGCATTGCGGCCGCTGGGGCTGACCAGCGGCCAGTTTTCGTTGCTAATGTCGCTCAATCGGGCAGAGCCGCCGACGATCGGTGATGTCGCCTCGCTGCTCGCGATGGATCGCACGACATTGACCGCGAACCTGAAGCCGCTCGAACGCCGCGATCTGGTGCGGGTGACGATTGACGCCGCCGACCGGCGCAGCCGCCGGCTGATGCTGACCGCCGCCGGCCGGGCATTGCTGGTCGCGGCGGTACCGGTCTGGCGGCGGCAACACGCGGCGATCGAGGGATTGCTCGCCGGGTCGGACACGAACCATCTGCGCGCCGATCTGCGCGCCCTTTCCTGACCGCGCATCTCCGCCGCAACAGCGATCGCCGGATAGTGTCTCAGTTTACGGGGGGCTTGGGCCGGCGACATTCCGGGTTAAAGTCGCGCCGGGATCCCGGAGACGGGGCGCGCCCGCCGTCCGTGCGAAAGGAAGCCGCGATGTCGTTGAGCCGCGAATTCGCCGCGTTTGTCGCCGGCCTGAGCTACGACGACCTGCCATCGGCGGTCGTCGACCGGGCCAAGGGCGTCACCTTGCAGGCATTGGCCTCGGCCCTGGTGGCCCACGCGATGCCGGGGAGCCGGCAGGCATTGGCCTTGATGCGGGAGGAAGAGGCAGGCGGCGGCGGGGTCGCCACCGTGTTGTGCGACGGCACCAAATTGACCAAGGGCGGTGCCGCCTTCGTCAACGCCGAGATGGTCTTCGCCGGCGGCAAGTGGGACACGTTTCGCATGCTGACCCACCCCGGCACGGCGATCCTGCCTGCGGCATTGGTCGCGGCCGAGGCGAGCGGCGCGTCGGGCCGGCAATTCCTGACCGCGATCGCCGCCGCCTACGAGGTGATGGAACGGATGGCCGCCGAATTCATCCCGACGGTGATGTCGCGTGGCTTTCACGCCGGGCCGGTGTTCGGGATTTTCGGCGCGGCGGTGGCGGCGGCCAAGCTCGGCGGTCTCGACGCCAACCAGATCCACGGCGCGATCGCCCAATGCGTCAACCTGGCCTCGGGCAATCTCGAGGGCATCCGCAGCGGCGGCCGCTCGTTGCGCGAGGGCGGCGCCGTGCGCAACGCGCTGCTCGCCGTGGCGTTGGCCCGGCACGGCACGCCCGGGGGCGAGACCACCCTGGAGGGTGAGGCCGGGTTCTATCATTCCTATGCCGGCAGTAGCCGCGGAGAGCTGCGCTACAGCTACACTGGCGACAACCGCGCCGACATCGCCGGGATCACCCGGGGGCTCGGCCACGACTGGATCTTTCTGGAGACGCTGTATCGGATCTATTCGACCGCCGGCTACAACATCGCCCATGTCGACGTGACCGCGAAATTGTGCGAGGAGCACAACCTGACCTACGCCGACATCGACCGCATCGAGGCGCGGGTCAACTGGTTCGAGACCGAATACCCGAGCCCGGCCTTTCCCACTCCTGGCCTCGACGGACGGCCGCGAGTCGGCAGCACCCAGTATTTCTCGGCCTATGGTGCGGTCACCCGCGGCTATCCGCTATTGCGCGGCGCGCAGCCCGGCCCCTGCGAGAACGACCCGCCGGAGGTGCTCGACCTGATGCATCGCGTGACCTTGATCCCGGTGGTCCGCCGCACCCTGTTCGGGCCGCGCGTGACCGTGTTCACCAAGGACGGCAGGAGCTTTTCCCGCGAAGGCACCGGGCGCGAGTTCATCTGGGACTTCGAGGAAGAGGTACGGCGCATCCGGCCGGTCGCCTCCGGCCTCGCGATCTCGGAGGCACAATTCGGCGAGTTGATCGATGCCTGCCGCCATCTCGACCGCATCGATAAAGCCGGCGATAAGCTGATCGGGTTGACCATCCCGGCATAATCGACCGAGGGGACGGCAGGATGAACGTTTCCGATCCGCCGGCGAACGGCATCGGTCAGCCGGTGCGGCGCAAGGAGGATTTCCGCCTGCTGACCGGTCGGGGCAGCTTTGGCGACGATGTCGCGCCGCCCGGCCTAGCCTACGCGGTCATCGTGCGCTCGCCGCATGCGCATGCGCGCATCGCCGCGATTGGCTCACGGGCGGCATCGGCCGCGCCCGGCGTACTGACGATATTGACCGGCGCCGACTACCGCGCCGACGGGCTGGGACCGATCCCGCATGCGGCCGGTCTGATGAACCCGCCGGATCTGGTGGCGCGGGTCAACGGCGCCGGGCCGATCTCGCCGCCGCATTACCCGATGCCGGTCGACACGGTGCGGTTCGTCGGCGAGCCGGTGGCGATGATCGTCGCCGAGACCATCGCCACGGCCAAGGACGCGGCCGAATTGGTCGAGATCGCCTACGATCCGCTGCCGGCGGTGACGCGCGCCCGCGACGCGCTGCTTCCGGGCGCCCCGACCCTGTGGGACGCCGCGCCGGGCAATCTGTGCATCGATATCGAGACCGGCGACGAGACCGCGACCGCGGCCGCGTTCGCGCGCGCCGCCCATGTCGTGCGGCTCGATACCCTGACGCAGCGCGTGACCGGCGTGCCGATGGAGACGCGCACGACGACCGCCGCCTACGATACCGAGACCGGGCATTACACGCTCTATTCCGGCAGCGGCCGTGGCGTCGCCAAGTTGCGCACCGACCTCGCATTGGTGCTGGGCGTCCCGCCTGAACAGGTGCGCTGCGTGTGCGAGGACATGGGCGGCAATTTCGGCACGCGCAATTTCTTCTATCCCGAATACGCGCTGCTCGCCTGGGCGGCGCGCCGCACCGGCCGGTCGATCAAGTGGCATTGCGAGCGCGGCGAGGCGTTCCTCAGCGATTACCAGGGCCGAGACCTGACGGTTGACGCCGAGCTCGCGCTCGACAGGGACGGCAATTTCCTCGCCGTACGCGGCTCGAATTTGAGCAATCTGGGCGGGTATGCCGCGTCGTTCGTGTCGTTGCAAAAGGGCCTCGGCCTGATGACGAACGTCTATCGCATCCCGGTAGGATATTTCCGCGGTCGCGGCGCGGTGACCAACACGGTCTCGACCACTCCCTATCGTAGCGCCGGCCGCCCGGAGGCGATCTTCGTGATCGAGCGGCTGATCGATCTCGCAGCCGACCGTCTCGGGGTCGACCCGGCCGAATTGCGCCGCCGCAACATGATCCCGCCACAGGCGCAGCCCTACGCCAACCCACTCGGGATCACCTACGACAGCGGGCATTACGAAGAGGCGATGGACACGGCGTTGGCACTGGCGGATTGGCCCGGCTTCCCCCCGCGCCGCGCCGGGGCGCTTCGGCGCGGCAAATTGCGCGGAATCGGCATCGCGAATTACGTCGAGATCACATCGGGCGCCCCGCGCGAACGCACCGAGATCACCGTGTTTCCCGAGCGCCGGGTCGAATTGGTGATGGGCACGATGTCGTCGGGCCAGGGGCACGAGACCAGCTTTGCCCAGCTCGTCACCGAATGGCTCGGCGTGCCGTTCGACAGCATCTTCTACGTCGCCCACGACACCGCCAGGGTGCAGGCGGGCGGCGGCTCGCATTCCGGCCGCTCGATGAAGCTGGCGACCGCGATTATCGGCGACGCGACCGACGCGATCATCCGCAAGGGCCGCAAGATCGCCGGGGTCATGTTCGAGACCAGCGAGGCCGATATAGAATTCGCGCGCGGTCGTTTCCGGGTCACCGGCACCGATCGCGAGATCGGTATCTTCGAAATCGCCGCGGTCGCGGCGACGCGCCGGGATTTGCCGCCGGAATTGCGGGGACCGCTCGCCGGCATTTGCGACCAGGTCTTGCCGGTGGCGAGCTTTCCCTATGGCACCCAGATCTGCGAGGTCGAGGTTGATGGCGATACCGGGGCGGTCGAGATCGTCGGCTACACTGCGGTCGACGATGTCGGCCGTGCGATCAATCCGCTGATATTGCACGGCCAGACCCATGGTGGCATCGCCCAGGGGGTAGGTCAGGCATTGCTCGAAGACGTGCATTACCACCCCGCGACCGGACAGTTATTGACCGCGAGTTTCATGGATTACGCGATGCCGCGGGCCGATGTCTTCCCTTCTCTGACGACCGCGCTTAGCGAGGTGCCGTCGCCGACCAACCGGCTCGGTGTGCGCTCGGGCGGCGAGGGCGGTACTACGCCGGCATTGGCGGCGGTGATCAACGCGATCGTCGACGCGCTCAGCGAGTTCGGCGTGCGCCACGTCGAAATGCCGGCGACGCCGGAACGGATATGGCGCGCGATCCAATCAGCCCGCGTGGGGCCGTCCGCGCGGGGGTGACGGGCTGGTCGGGGTATTGGTTCGTCGCCGGTTTGATCGGGACCTGACAAGCGCCGAAAACGCGCACATCATGCGCCAAGCGAGTGAACGAACGCGACGGAGGGAATGATGAAGGCGGCATTGTTGACCGGTCATGGCGGACCCGAGGTGTTTCATTACGGCGACGCGCCCAACCCGGTCGCGGGTCCCGGAGACGTGGTCGTCGACATCCACGCCGCCAGCGTCAACGCCGCCGACTACAAGGTGCGGCAGGGCAGCTACGATTCGAAGATGAAATTTCCCTACATCCTCGGCCGCGACTTTTCGGGCGTGGTCAGCGCGGTTGGCGCGGGGGTCACCGATCTCGCCGTCGGCGACGCCGTGTTCGGGGTCTGCGATGCCGGGATCGAAGGGGCCTACGCCGAAAAGATCGCGATTAAGGCCGCGATCGTCGCCAAAAAGCCCGGGAAGCTCAGCCATGTCGAGGCGGCGGCGATGGCGTTGACCAGCCTGACCGCGATCTGGGCGCTCGAAGACACCGCCGAGCTAAAACGCGGCGAGACGATCCTGATCCAGGGCGGCGCCGGGGGTGTCGCCGGGTTCGCGATCCAGCTCGCCAAGCATATCGGCGCGCGGGTGATTACGACCGCTAGCGCGCGCAACCACGACTATGTGCGCGGTCTCGGCGCGGACCAGGTAATCGACTACAATACCGGCGATTTCCGCTCGATCGGCGCGATCTGCGACGTGGTGTTCGACACGGTCGGCGGCGATGTCCAGGTGCGCTCGTACGAGGTGTTGAAGCCGGGCGGGCGGCTGGTGTTCATCGCGGCGGCGACGGCTGGGTTCGAGCCGACCCGCAAGGATGTCAAGCTATTGCGCCCGCGGGTCGCCCGCGATCGCGCCCACCTCGAACGGATGATCGAATTGCTCGATTCCGGCGCGGTGTGGGCGCCGGCGATCACCCGCTACAAATTGGCCGACGCCGCCGCGGCGCACCGGGTCAGCGAGTCGCGTCATCTGCAAGGCAAGCTGGTGCTCGAAACGCGCTGATCGGGAGGATATTCGGTCATGGCCCTCACCTTTACGCCATTGCATCCGGTCATCGCCGCGGAGTGCTCCGGGGTCGATATCAGCCGGCCCCTCGGCGCCGACGAGGCGGCGGCAATCGACGCCGGCATGGACCGATACGCGGTATTGGTGTTTCGCCAGGGCACGCCGCTGACGGCGGAGCAGCAGATTGCCTTCACCAAGAATTTCGGCGAGCTCGAACCGCCCTACACCCAGATCAGCAGCCCCGAGGGCAAGCGGCTCGACAACCGCCACCTCGCCGACATCTCGAATCTCGGGCCGGGCGACCGCCTGCTCGACCGCGACGATCGCAAGCGGCTGTTCGGGCTCGGCAACCAGCTCTGGCACAGCGACAGCAGCTACAAGTCGATCCCGGCGCGCTATTCGCTCTTATGCGCGCACGTGATCCCGCCCGAGAACGGCAACACGGAATTCGCCGACATGCGCGCCGCCTACGACATGCTCGACGCGAAGACCAAGGCGCTGATCGAGGATCTGGTGTGCGAACACAGCCGCATCTTTTCCAAGGGCACGCTCGGGTTTTCGTTCACCGAGGACGAATTGCACGCGTTCGCGCCGGTGCGCCAGCGCCTGGTGCGCACGCACCGAAAGACCGGGCGCAAATCGCTGTATTTGTCGTCGCATGCCGGCCGCATCCTGGGCTGGCCCGTGCCGGAGGCGATGCTGCTGTTGCGCGAATTGACCGAGCACGCGACCCAGCGCGAATTCGTCTATTCCCATAAATGGCGGGTCGGCGATCTGGTGATGTGGGACAACCGCGCGACGATGCACCGCGCCCGCCGCTACGAGGACGAGAAATACCCGCGCGATCTGCGGCGTACGACCTTGACCGACGGTGTCCCGACGACGGAGCAGCAGCCGGAGACGGTCGGCTTCTAAGATCCAGGGAGGCAATAATGAACGATTCGAGCGGCGGTCCGGGCGCGATCGAACGGCCGGCACTGGGCAACGAAGCGGGCGATTACTGGGGCAGCGACGCGGTCGCACTGATGATGCGCGAGGTCGGCCTGCCCTTTGTCGCGCTCAACCCGGGTGCGAGCTATCGCGGCCTGCACGACAGCCTGGTCAATTTGCTCGGCAATACCCAGCCGCAGATGCTGTTGTGCCTGCACGAGGAGCACGCGGTGGCGATGGCGCATGGCTATGCCAAGGTCACCGGCACGCCGATGGGCGCGATCGTGCATAGCAATGTCGGGCTAATGCACGCGACGATGGCGATGTTCAACGCCTGGTGCGACCGGGTGCCGGTGGTCGTGTTCGGCGCGACCGGCCCGGTCGACGCGGCCCAGCGCCGGCCGTGGATCGACTGGATTCACACCGCGCAGGACCAGGGCGCGCTGGTTCGCAACTTCACCAAATGGGACGACCAGCCGGCCTCGGTCGCGGCCGCGGCGGAATCGATATTGCGCGCATCCCGCATGGCCCGGACCCCACCCTGCGGGCCGGTCTATATCTGCCTAGACGCGGCGTTGCAGGAAAGCCGGATCGGCGATCTGCCACCATTGCCGACGGCAGAGCGATACCATCCGCCGCGCGCCACTGCGGCGGACCCGAAGGACGCCGCCGAGGCGGCGGCGATGTTGCAGAGCGCCCAACGGCCGCTGATCCTCGCCGGCCGGGTCGGGCATAGCGAGGCGGCGTGGGCGGAGCGGATAAAATTCGCCGAGACGCTGGGCGCGATCGTGCTGACCGACACCAAGACCGGCGCCAGCTTTCCGTCGCGGCACAAATTGCACGGCCCGCCGGCCGGCAATAATCCCAGCCCCGATGCCTGCACCCTGATCCGCGACGCCGACGTGATCCTGAGCCTCGACTGGGTCGACCTCGCCGGCGCGTTCAAGGCCGCCTATGGCACCGACCCGGTGGCCGCCAAGGTGATCCTCGCCTCGCTCGACCACACCATCCACAACGGCTGGAGCATGGATTACCAGGCATTGCCGCCGACCGATCTGCACCTCGCGGTATTGCCCGACAACGCGGTCGCGGTGATCGCGCCGCTGCTCGGCCCGCGCGCGCCGGGGTGGGCCGGTTACACACTCCCGGCGGCGAAGCTGCCGGCGATTGGCCGTGGCGAGACGATCGCGCCGCCCGATGTCGCGGCGGCGTTGCGCGAGGCGGTCGGCACCAGGCCGGTCACGATGATCCGCACCCCGCTCGCCTGGGCGGCCGGGTATTGGGAGGCGACGCACCCGCTCGACCTGCTGGGCGGCGATGGCGGCGGCGGCATCGGCGGCGGTCCCGGCATGGCGGTCGGCGCCGCGCTGGCCCTGCGCGACAGCGGCCGGTTGCCAATCGCGGTGCTCGGCGACGGCGATTGCCTGATGGGGGTCACGGCATTGTGGACCGCGGTGCATTACCGCATCCCGCTGTTGGTCATCGTCTCGAACAACAATTCGTTCTTCAACGACGAGTTGCACCAGGACCGGATGGCGCGCCAGCGCAGCCGGCCGGTCGCCAATCGCTGGATCGGCCAGCGCATATCCGACCCCGAGCCCGATATCGCGATGCTGGCGCGCGGCCAGGGCGCGGCCGGGTTCGGCCCGTTGCGCCGGCCCGAGGAATTGCCGCGAGCCTTGCGCGCGGCGATCGATCACGTCGATGCCGGCGGGGTCGCCCTGGTCGATGTCCGGGTCGAGCCCGGCTACGCGCCGGATACGCCCGCCTCGATCAGCCGGGGCGGCTCGCGCTAGGCGATGCAGGCGGCGGACGCGCTCCCCCTAGGCCGGCTCGCGCACTGGCTGCGCGACCACGTCGAGGGGTTTCGCGGCCCGCTCGCCGCCGAGCGGTTCGCCGGCGGGCAGTCCAACCCGACCTATCGCCTGCGCGCAGGGTCGGGCGATTACGCGCTCAGGCGCAAGCCGCCGGGGCCGCTATTGCCGAGTGCGCACGCGGTCGATCGAGAATACCGGGTCATGCACGCGCTGGCGGCGACCATGGTGCCGGTGCCCCGGGTCCACGCGCTGTGCGAGGACGATGCGGTGATCGGCAGCGCCTTTTACGTGATGGAGTTTCTCGACGGCCGCATCTTCTGGGACCAGCGCCTGCTGGAGCTGACCGCACCCGAGCGGGTGGCGATGTTCGCCTCGATGAACCGGGTGATCGCCGATCTCCACTCGGTCGACTACGCCGCGATCGGGCTCGGCGAGTTCGGTCGGCCGGGCAATTACCTGGGGCGCCAAATCGCGCGCTGGAGCCGGCAATACCGCGCCTCGGAGACCGAGGCCCTGGCGGCGATCGACAATCTGATCGAGTGGCTGCCGCGCCACCTGCCGCCCGAGGGCGCGGCGGCGATCGTCCACGGCGACTACCGCATGGACAATCTGGTCTTTCACAAGACCGAGCCGCGCGTGATCGGGGTGCTCGATTGGGAATTGTCGACGATCGGCGACCCGCTCGCCGATTTCGCGTTTCACGCGCTGACCTGGAGGGTCACGCCGGAACTGTTCCGAGGTCTCGCCGGGGTCGATTTCGCCGCGCTCGGCATCCCGACCGAGACCGAATACGTCGCCGCCTATTGCCGGCATACCGGGCGCGCGGCGATCGCGGCGTGGGAATTCTACCTGGCCTACAGCCTGTTCCGCCTCGCCGCGATCTTGCAGGGCATCGCCAAGCGGGCGATCGACGGCACCGCGTCGAGCACCGAGGCGGTCGATGTCGGGCGCCTCGCCCGCCCAATTGGCGAGATGGCCTGGGATTTGGCGCGGTCGCTGGGCTAAGCTCGCGCCCCGTCATTGCGAGCGCAGCGACGCAATCCCGCGCCGACTGTGTCTCGTCCGATCGAGATTGCCGCGCCGCCCGCGGGGGCTCGCATGACATAGTTGCAGGGAGATCATGGTGAGCGGTCGCGAGAAAATCGGCGTCGTCGGCGCCGGGCTGATGGGGGCGGAGATCGCACTGGTCTTCGCCCTGTCCGGGCACGAGGTCGTGCTGTCGGACCGGAATGAAGACCTGCTGGCGGCGGCGATCGAGCGGCTCGGCCGGGTGGTCGATCGCGGCATCGCCCGCGGCGCCTACAAGGACGACGAAAAACCCGCCGCGCTGGCCCGGATCGTCACCAGCGTCGTGCTCGACCCCTTCGCCGAATGCGATTTCGTCACCGAGGCGGTGTTCGAGGACGAGGCGGTCAAGGCCGGCATCTACCGCACGCTCGACGGCATCTGCGCGCCCCACTGCATCCTGGCGAGCAACACCTCGACGATCCCGATCTCTACCCTGGCCTCGTATGTCGGCGCGGCGCGGCGGCCGAACTTCATTGGCACGCATTATTTCTCGCCAGCGTCGCGGATGAAACTGGTCGAGGTGATCCCCGCCTTCGACACCGCGCCCGAGACGATGGAGACCGCGCTCAGGCTTTGCCGCGAGGCCGGCAAGGTGCCGGTCCGGGTCAAGGACGTCGCCGGATTCGCGGTCAACCGCATGTTCCTGGTGTTCCTCGCCGAGGCGGTGCGCCTGGTCGAGGAGGGGGTGGCGACGCCCGAGGACATCGACACCGCGTGCAAGCTGGGGCTCGGTCACCCGATGGGTCCGTTCGAATTGATGGACGCGACAAGTTCGAGCCTGTGCCTGCAGGCGGCCGAGATACTGCACGAGGCCTATGGCGAGCGGTTTCGCCCGCCCGCCTTGCTCAAGCAACGGGTCCGGGCCGGGTTTGTCGGCGGCAGGAGCGGCAAGGGCTGGCGGCGGTAACATCCGCGCACTACTCGGCGCGAACAATGCCAAAGTAACGAACTCGTTGATGTCGGCCCTTCGATGCGGCAACCTAGCGGTTAACGAAAGGGCTCCCCATGGTACGAAACATCGTCATGCCGGTGGTCGTGGTCACCCTGGTGCTGGCCTCGTTCGCCGGGTATTTCGCCTACGACAAATACGAGACTGAGAAGACCGTCAGCGCTGTCTATGACTGGATGGCGGCGAAGGGCACGCCCAACGCGTCGCGCGCGGAAATCCGCGCTTGGATCAACGACGTACAAGGCCGCTACGGTATCACCGCCGCCGACGCCCGCAAGGCGGTGCGGGCCTACACGGTCGGCAGCAGATAGGGGCCGATCGGCCGCCTGGCGCCGGCATCGCTCCACTATCTTTGCGCAACCCCCTCATAGTCCTGGGCGTAGCGAACCATTTTAGCGAGGCGAGCGTTTAATCTGCACGGTGCCGAGGCATGGAAACAGCGTCGAATTCTCCCGAGCCGATCGCGCCGGGCGAACCCCCGTTGCACCTGCACATTCCCGAGCATCACGGGAAGCCGGGGCAGCACGCCGATTTCAGCTATTTCCGGTTGCCGCCGGCCGGTGGGTTCGAGCGGCCCGACATCGACGTGCCGGCGCGCGACACGCATCCTCTCGCCAATGCGCTGATCCGGGTGCTCGACGACGACCGCGCGGTCGGCGAATGGGACCCCAAGCTCGATCCGGAATTCCTGCGCCGCGGCCTGCGCGCGATGCTGCTGACCCGCGCCTATGACGACCGCATGTACCGGGCGCAGCGCCAGGGGAAGACCTCGTTCTACATGAAATGCACCGGCGAGGAGGCGATCGGCGTTGCCCAGGCGATGGCGCTCGATCCCGACGACATGCTGTTTCCGACCTATCGCCAGCAGGGGCTGTTGATCACGCGCGGCTATCCGCTGCTCGACATGATGTGCCAGTGCTATTCCAACAAGCGCGATCCGCTGAAGGGGCGGCAATTGCCGGTGCTGTATTCGTCGCGCGAGAAGTCGTTCTTTTCGCTGTCGGGCAATCTCGGCACCCAGTTTCCGCAGGCCGTCGGTTGGGCAATGGCCTCGGCCTATAAGGGCGAGCGCAATATCGCCGCCGGCTGGATCGGCGAAGGCTCGACCGCCGAGCCCGATTTTCACCACGCGCTGACCTTTGCCGCGGTCTATCGCGCGCCGGTGGTGTTGAACGTCGTCAACAATCAGTGGGCGATCTCGTCTCACCAGGAGGTCGCCGGCGGCGAGGAGGCGACCTTTGCCGCGCGCGCGGTCGGGTTCGGGCTCGCCTGCCTCAGGGTCGACGGCAACGATTTCCTCGCCGTCTACGCCGCGACCAAATGGGCGGCCGACCGGGCGCGGGCCAATCACGGCGCCACTTTGATCGAGTTGTTCACCTATCGCGCCGGCTCGCACTCGACTAGCGACGACCCGACCCGCTACCGCCCCGAGGACGAGCCGCGTACCTGGCCGCTCGGCGACCCGATCGAGCGACTGTCGACTCATCTGATCGCGCTCGGCGAGTGGTCGTCGGAACGGCACCTTGCGCTCGACGAGGAGCTCACCACGCTGGTGCGCGACACCAACCGCGAGGCGGAATCGTACGGTACGCTCGATCAGGGGCCGAATTACAGCGCCGCCACGATGTTCGAGGATGTCTACAAGGAGATGCCCTGGCATCTGCGCCGCCAGCGGCAGGAGCTGGGGGCCTGAACCATGCCGGTGATGACGATGGTGGCGGCGCTGAACTCGGCGATGGACGTGATGCTGGCGCGCGACCCCAACGTGCTGATCTTTGGCGAGGATGTCGGGTTCTACGGCGGCGTGTTCCGGGTCACCGAGGGGTTGCAGCAGAAGCACGGCGCGCAGCGCGTGTTCGATGCGCCGATCGCCGAAGGGGGGATGCTGGCGGTCGCGGTCGGCATGGGCGCCAACGGGTTGCGGCCGGTGGTCGAGATCCAGTTCGCCGATTACATCTACCCGGCGACCGACCAGCTGATCTCGGAGGCGGCGCGGCTGCGCTATCGTTCCGCCGGCGAGTTCTGGGCGCCGATCACGGTGCGCGCGCCGTGCGGCGGCGGCATCTTCGGCGGCCAGACCCACAGCCAGAGCCCGGAGGCGATCTTTACCCACGTCGCCGGGCTGAAGACGGTAATCCCGTCGAACCCGTACGACGCCAAGGGGCTGCTGATCAGCGCGATCGAGGATGACGATCCGGTCGTGTTCTTTGAGCCGAAGCGGCTTTACAACGGCCCGTTCTCCGGGCACCCCGACCGGCCCGCGACGCCGTGGTCGCAACACCCCCAGAGCGAGGTGCCGGCGGGATATTACTCGATCCCGCTGGGCCAAGCCGCGATCGTGCGCCCCGGCACGGCGGTGACAGTGCTGGCCTATGGCACGATGGTGCATGTCGCGTTGGCGGGAGCCGAGGAGGCCGGGATAGACGCCGAGATCATCGACTTGCGCACCTTGTTGCCGCTCGATATCGACACGATCGTGGCGAGCGTCAAGAAGACCGGGCGCTGCGTAATCGCGCACGAGGCGACGCGCACCGGCGGGTTCGGCGCCGAGCTCGCCGCGCTGGTGCAGGAATATTGCTTTTATCATCTCGAGGCGCCGATCGTGCGGGTCACCGGCTGGGACACGCCCTACCCGCACATCTTCGAATGGGCCTATTTCCCGGGGCCGCGGCGCGTCGCCGACGGCATCCGCCGGGTCCTGGCCGAGTGAGCCGGCATGGCGCGACGGATCGTCAAACTCCCGGATATCGGCGAGGGCACCACCGAGGCCGAGATCGTCGCCTGGCATGTGGCGGTCGGCGATGCGATCCATGAGGACGACCCCCTGGTCGACGTGATGACCGACAAGGCGACGGTCGAAATCCCGGCGCCGGCCGATGGCATCGTCGTCGCGCTGCACGGCGCGGTCGGCGAAAAGCGGCCGGTCGGCTCCGATCTGGTCGTGTTGGAAACGGACGCCGGGTCAGGGTTGAAGTCCCCGGATGCAGGGACTGGCGCGGCCCAAACGGTGATGACCGCCCGCCCGACCGCCCCCACTTCCCCTCACCCACCGGCCGCTCCGCGCCCGGTCCACCCTCTCCCGCAGGCGGGAGAGGGTGCTGAGAGTAGCGAGGCGGGTGAGGGTCCGCGGAACGATTCGTCGGCTGCTCAACCGTTGTCGCACTCGCGGGGCGGCAAGCCGTTGGCCTCGCCGGCGGTGCGCCGGCGCGCCTGGGATCGCGGCGTCGCGCTGCAGTTCGTGCCCGGCACCGGCCCCGATGGGCGGATTACCCAAAAGGACCTCGATGCCTTCCTCGCCCAAGGCAAGCCCCTTACCGCCCCGGCGACCTTCCCGGCCGCACGCGATGACACGGTCGAGGTGGTGCCAGTCGTCGGGCTGCGCCGAGTGATCGCCCAGCGATTGCAGGAATCGAGCCGCCAGATCCCCCATTTCTCGTATGTCGAGGAGGTCGATGTCGGCGCGGTCGAAATATTGCGCGCGCATCTCAATACGATTCACGCGGCGCGCGGGCACCTGACCCTGTTGCCGTTTCTGATACGCGCGATCGTCCGGGCGGTCGCCGAGCATCCGCAGGTCAATGCCCGCTTCGACGATCAGGCCGGCGTCCTCAATCGGCATCATGCCGTCCATGTCGGCGTCGCGACCCAGACCGATTCCGGGCTGATGGTGCCGGTGGTCCGCCACGCCGGGGCATTCGATTTGTGGCAGGCCGCGGCCGAGATCGCCCGTCTCGCCGAGGCCGCCCGCGCCGGCAAGGCGTCGCGCGAGGAATTGTCCGGCTCGACGATCACGATCAGCAGTCTGGGTCGGCTCGGCGGCATCGCCGCGACGCCGGTGATCAATCGGCCCGAGGTGGCGATTGTCGGGGTCAACAAGATCGTCGAGCGCCCGGTGGTCCAGGCCGGGCAGATCGCGATTGCCCGGATGATGAACCTGTCGTCCTCGTTCGATCATCGCATCGTCGACGGCTGGGAGGCGGCGTCGTTCATCCAACGGGTGAAGGATTATCTCGAACACCCCGCGACGATGTTCATCGACTGAGCGGTCATGGCCGAAGCCTTGAAAACGCGCGTATTGGTGGTTGGCGGCGGCCCCGGCGGCTATGTCGCCGCGATCCGCGCCGGCCAGCTCGGCCTCGACACGATTCTGGTCGAGGGCGGCAGGCTCGGCGGCACCTGTCTCATTCGCGGCTGCATCCCGTCGAAGGCGCTGATCCATGCCGCGGATCGTTTCGCCGGGATCGCCGGCGCGGTCGGCGGCAACGCACTCGGCATCGCCTTGACGGAGAAGCCGCGCCTCGATCTGGCGCAGACCGTGCGGTGGAAGGACGGCATCGTCGACAAGTTGAACGCCGGGGTCGCCGCCCTACTGGCACGCGCCAAGGTCAAAATCATCGAGGGCTGGGCGACCTTTTCCGATGCCAAGACCTGCACCGTGCGGGGCGGTGCCGGCGAGGTCACGGTCACGGCCGAGCATGTCGTACTGGCCACCGGCTCCAAGCCGATCGCGTTGCCGGGGTTGCCGTTCGGTGGCAAGGTGATCTCGTCGACGGAGGCGCTGGCCCTCGCTGCGTTGCCGCGGCATCTCGCGGTGGTCGGGGCCGGATATATCGGGCTCGAACTCGGCATCGCGCTGCGCAAGCTCGGCGCCGAAGTGACCGTGATTGAGACCGCCGACCGCATCCTGCCGCGCTACGATGCGCGGTTGAGCGGCCCGGTGCGGCGCTGGCTCGATCGTGCCGGGGTGGCGGTGCATCTCGGCGCCAGGGTCGCCGGCCTCGATGCCGCCGGCAATCTCGCTTTCACGAACGGCGCGGGCGGCGGCCTGGCCATCGACGCCGACAAGATATTGGTAACAATCGGGCGCCGCCCGCGCATCGCCGGCTGGGGGCTGGAGGCGATGGCGGTCGACCTCGACGGCGATGCGGTCAAAGTCGACGACCAGTGCCGCACGCCGATGCGCGATGTGTGGGCGATCGGCGATCTGGTCGGCGAGCCGATGCTGGCGCACAAGGCATCGGCGCAGGGGATCATGGTGGCCGAGATCATCGCCGGCGCGCGCCGCCATTTCACCCCGGCGGCGATCCCCGCGATCTGCTTTACCGAGCCCGAGATTGTCACGGTGGGCCTGTCGCCCGACGAGGCGGCGGCGGCGGGGATCGAAGCCGCCAGCGCGATGTTCCCGCTCGCCGCCAACGGCCGCGCTCTGACCCTCGAAGCGGGCGACGACGGCGGCTTCGTGCGCATCGTCGCGCGCAAGGACGACGAGCGGATTGTCGGCATCCAGGCGGTCGGGCGGCATGTCGCCGAGCTGGCGGGCGAGTTTGCCCACGCGCTCGAAATGGGCGCGGCGCTCGGCGATATCGCCGGCACGATCCACGCGCACCCGACCCTGGGCGAGGCGTTCCCCGAAGCGGCGCTGAAGGGCCTCGGCCGCGGCCTGCACGGGTGAATTCGGAGGGGATGTCTGAGATGGCCCGTCCTTGAGGGCGGGGGGCCATGTTGGTAACATCGGCCGATGGCGTTTCACGACGTTGACGAAGTCGAAGAAGCCCTCCAATCGGCCAGCCTGCCGGTCCGCGAGCTCCACGGGATATGGCAGCAGCGCCACCCGGTTCCCGAGCCGGGCAAACAAAAATCGTCCGGGCCGATCGGCCGCGAAGGCAGGCAGATCCCATGGATCCAGGATCTCAGGCTGGCCCAGCGCTTTACCGCGCGGGCGCTCGACAGAGAGGAATTCCTGTTAGTCTGCGACGCGGCCCGCGAGATATTGAGATACTGGGAAGGCGAGGGAGCCCACAATGCCAGCGACCTCGAGCTGTTGCGGGTGCGGATGCAATACGCTACGGCCCTGACCCGGCTGGGGTTCGGGCCCGATGCCCGCCGCGAACTCGAGCGCTGCCTGAGCCTGAAGCCGGCGCCGGGCCGCACGCTGCGGGCGGAGATGCTGCAGCAACTCGGCGACGTGCAGCGCGAGGAGGCGCACCGCGCCGCCGACCGCGCGACCAGCCAGCAGGCGATCGAGGCGGCCCTCAAATTCTACCGGCAGGCGCTGGCGCTGAACCCAGATTCTCTCGACGCGCTGCTGTGGGTGGCGGTGACGACGCTGTATCTGTCGGGCGAGCATTCTGGACGCCGCGGCGAGGCGCTCGCCGACGCACAACGACTGTTGGAACAGGCGGAAAAACGCGAGAACGACGAGGGCCGGCGCTTTCGCACCACGCGAATGCGCGCCGAGGCCCATGCATTGCTCGGCAAGATCGACGAAGCGGCGGCGATTTACGGCGAGTTGGCGGGCATCGACGACACGACGATCCCGGCCCTGGCGGAAGCGCGCTATCGCACGCGGTTTCTCGCCGACGCGCTGGACCAGCCCCGCGATTTTCTCAAACCGGCGTTCCCGCCGCTGCAACTGATCGTGTTTTCCGGGCATCTGCCGGACCTCCCCGGGCGGCCGGCGCGGTTCCCCCAATCGGCGATCGACGAGGTCCGCGAACGGTTGAGGGCGAGGCTCGCCGAGATGCGCGCGCATATCGGCATGGCGAGTGCGGCGGCGGGCGGGGACCTGTTGTTCCTCGACGCGTTGCGGGCGCGGTCCGGTAGCCTGCACCACGTCGTCCTGCCGTGGTCGGAAGACGAGTTTCGCCGCACCAGCCTCTATCCCTACGAGCCTGAGAACGCCGCCGCGATTTGGGAGCCGTTGTTCGACGGCGCCATCCGCGACGCCGCCAGCGTGCGCGAACTCGGCGAATTCTACCCGCCCGGCGGCAGCGTCGGCTGGGAGTACATGGCAGAGGTGACCGCGGGGCTCGCGCTGCATACCGCGCGGGTGTTGCGGCTCGATCTGCGGCCGCTGGCCCTATGGGACCGGAATGACGCGCGCGGTCCGGGAGGCACCGGCGATTTCGTTAATTTCTGGCGCCACCAGCTCGGCGAGGAGCCGGAAGTCGTCGACATGCCGCCGCTGGCTCCGGGGATGACGGCGAGCAGCGACCACGCCGCGCCGCGCCGCGCCGAGCGCTCGGTCTTGCATCAGGAGGTCAAGACCATGCTGTTCGCCGACATCGTCGGCTACAGCAAATTGACCGAGCAGGTCATTCCCGAATTCGTCACCGGTTTTCTCGATCGCGTCTCGCAGCTCACCGCGAACAGCCGGCACGCGCCGCAGAGCGTCAACACCTGGGGCGACGCGATCTACGCGGTGTTTGATTTCGCGATCGACGCCGGCAGCTTCGCGCTGGAACTGACCAAGATGATCCACGACCAGCGCGACGAATGGCTGCGGATGGGGCTGTACTGGGAGGAACCGGCCGATGGCGACCACCCGGGCGAGAAGCACCCTCTGAACATTCGCGTTGGGCTGCACACGGGCCCGGTGTTCCTGCATTACGATCCCGTGGTCCGGCGGCTGGGATATACCGGCGCGCACGTCAACCGGGCGGCGCGGATCGAGCCGGTGACGCAGCACGGCGAGGTGTTCGCCAGCGAGGAATTCGCCGCGCTGGCGGAATTGCAGGCGGCGATCCGGCGTCGCGGCGGCGATCCCGGATCTTCGGACACCGGCAGCTTTGCTTGCGAATACGCCGGCAGCATGGCGCTGGCCAAGGGCTATCCCGGGCAATACCGGATTTACCGGCTGGCGCCCGCCCGCCGCCTCGATGTCGAGGAATTGGCGAAGGCGATCCACGAATTGTACTGCGAGGAATCGCGTAAGCGCGGCGAAACGACGCAAACCAACCCGCTGCTGCGCGACTGGGAAGATCTGTCGGAAAACATGCGCGACGCCGGCCGCGCGCAGGCCGCCGACATTCCCAACAAGCTGGCCGCGCTCGGCTATGAATTGGCGCATCGCCACGGCATCGCGCCGGCCGAGATGCGGCCGGACGCGACGATCGCGGAGGAGCTCGCCAAGCACGAGCACGACCGCTGGATGAACGAGCGGCTGCGTAACGGCTGGGTTTACGGCGTGCCGCGTGACAACGCGCGCAAGCACCATCCGATGCTGATCGACTGGGATCAGCTTCCCGAGGTGGAAAAGGACAAGGACCGCGACACCGTAAAGAACCTGCCGCACCTGGTCGCGAAGGCCGGTTTCCGCCTGAGGCCGATCGGCGACGCGCGCTGACCGGCAACCAGCCCGGCGGCCCCGATCCTGAAGTTGCTTCAGCAATAATTTACCATCCGCTGCGAACGTGCGCGCGTTCCCTTCGGGCACGAGGCGCGCATGCTGCATCTTGACTGGCGGTTTCTGCCGGTGTTTGACCGGATCGATCCGATATCGGCCTATATCGGCAGCTATCAGGCCGGTCTCGTCGTGCTGTCGGTCGTCGTCGCCGCGCTTGCCGCCTTTGTGGCCCTGTCGATCTCGGGCCGCATCGTGGCGACGACTTCGCGCGGCCGTCAGTGGGCGTGGTCGAGCGTCGGCGCCGCAGTGATGGGCGGCGGCATCTGGGCGATGCATTTTATCGGCATGCTCGCCTTCTCGCTGCCGTGCGGCGTCAGCTACGACCCGGTGGGCACGATCCTGTCGATGATTCCGGGCATGCTCGCCAGCGGCGTCGCGCTGCATATAATCAGTCAGCGCACCGAGCCGGGGTTCCGCCGGCTGGTCGTTGGCGCCGTCTTGATGGGCGCTGGGATCGGCGTGATGCATTACTCGGGCATGGCGGCGATGCAGCCCGAGGCATTATTGCGCTACGACCCCGTGCTGGTCGGGGTTTCGGTCGTGGTCGCGGTGGCGCTGGCGTTTATTTCGCTCGGCGTCAGGTATCGTTTTCGCGGGCTGGATTCATCGAGCGTGTTGGCGACGGTGATCGCCGCGCCGATCATGGGCTCCGCCGTCGCCGGCATGCATTACACCGCGATGCAGGCGTCGATCTTTTTTCCGATGCCGGACGCGCCGCTATCCAACATGGCGATGTCGCCGAATTTTCTCGCCGCGCTGATCACGATCTTCACGGTACTGATCATGGCGACGATTCTAATCGCGACCTTTGCCGGGCGTCAGGTCGAATTGGCCCAGAACCTCGCGGCTGAGGTGGTCCGCCGGAAGGCGCTGGAGCGCGACGCGGAAAGCGGGCGCGCGCGCCTGCAGGCGATTTTCGACGCCGTCGTTGTCGGCATCGTCACGATCGACCGCGAGAGCCGCATTCAGCAATGGAGCGCCGGGGCGCAGCGTATGTTCGGCTATAGCGCCGAGGAGGTGCTGGGCACCAACGTCAATGCGCTGATGCCGCAATCGTTTCGCCCGGTTCGCCAGAGCGAGGTCAAATCGTATCTCGAAACCGGCGATGCCAAGGTGATCGGTGTCGCCGGGCTCGAACTGACCGCGATCCGCAAGGACGGCTCGGAGTTTCCGATCGAGATCAATGTCAGCGAGATGCGCGCCGGCAATGAGGTGTTTTTCACCGGCATCCTGCGCGACATCACCGAGCGCAAGCGGGCCGAGAGTGAACTGATCCAGGCGCGCCACCAGGCCGAGGCCGCCAATATGGCGAAGTCGCAATTCCTCGCGACGATGAGCCATGAGATTCGGACGCCGATGAACGGCGTGCTCGGCACCGCTAACCTGTTGGCGACGACGCCGCTGAACGAGCGCCAGACCCAACTGGTCCAGAACCTCGTCAGGTCGGGTCAGGCATTGCTCGGTATCATCAGCGACATCCTCGACCTGTCAAAGATCGAAGCCGGGCGGTTTGAGCTCGCAGTCGTCGATTTCGATCCGCGCGAATTGGTGGCCGAGGCAACGGACCTGTTCTGCGAGCGCTGCAACAGCAAGGGGTTGGAGCTGGTCTATTTCATCGCCGAGGACGTGCCGCACCGGCTCGCCGGCGATCCGGCCCGCTTTCGCCAGGTGCTGATCAACCTGGTCGGCAACGCGATCAAGTTCACCGAGCGGGGCGAGATCCTGATCGAGCTTCGCGTCGCCGAAGCGGGGCCGGATGCGGTGACCCTCGCCTGCTCGGTCAAAGACACCGGCATCGGTATCCCGTCCGACCATCAGGAGCGGATTTTCGGGTCCTTCCACCAGGTCGACGGCTCGACCACGCGCTCGCGCGGGGGCACCGGGCTCGGGCTGTCGATCGTTAGGCAGCTCGTTACCTTGATGGGCGGCGAGGTCGGCGTCGAAAGCGAGCTCGGCCACGGGTCGCGGTTCTGGTTTACCGTGCGGCTTTCCTATTCGGACTCGGGGTGCGACACCGATCGCTCTGGGCGGACGATCGAACGGCCGCTGCGGGTGCTCGTCGTCGACGGGAATGCCGTCAGCGCCCAGATCATGTCGATGTATTTCGGCAATTGGGGCATCGACGCGACGATATGCGCCGGCACCGTCGAGGCCGATCCCGCGTGGCGCGAGGCGATAGCGTGCGGCCGGCCGTTCGACGTCGCGATCATCGACGTCAAGGGGCTGGGCTGCGACGGGGTCAAATTGGCGCGTGCGATCCGCGCCGAGGGGAACCGCCCGGCCGAGGTCATTCTGCTGATCGGCCTCGACGGCTCGATCGCCGACGACAGCCTGGAAAGCGTTGGGGCGTTCGCGCTGCTGACGAAGCCCGCGCGGCCGTCGGTACTGTTTGATTGCCTGGCCTCGATCGCTTCCGGAGCCCGCGGCAACGGCGTCGCCTCGTTCTACGTACGCAAGAACGCCCGCGCCCCGCTGCCGAAATTCGACGCCCGCATCCTGGTCGTCGAGGACAACGCGGTGAACCAGGATGTCGCCACCGGCATCCTCGAGAACATGGGCTGCAAGGTGGTGACCTCGCCGAATGGCCGCTCCGCCGTCGAGCTTTGCGCCGTCGAGGAATTCGACCTGATCCTGATGGATTGCGAGATGCCGATCATGGACGGGTTCGAGGCGACCAAACGCATTCGCGAATGTGAGGTCGATTCCGGTGGAGCGCCGGGCGATCAATCGATGCGTCCGCGCACGCCGATCGTGGCCTTGACCGCGCACGCCCTCGCCGAGGTTCGCGAACGCTGCCTGTCTTCCGGCATGGACGATTTTCTGGTCAAGCCGTTCGATGAGTTGCAGATGGCCGACATGCTCGGGCGCTGGCTGACCCCCACCGGTCTGATGGAAGCGCCGCTCGCGCCGGCGAGCGGGTCGCCGGCTAAGCCCTCACAAGCCGCCGTGGCGCACGGCTCGATCGATATGGCGGTCATCGAGCGCATCCGCTCGATCGCCGGCAAAAACGGCGCTTCGCTGCTGACCCGAGTGGTGACCCAGTTCGACGCGACCGCCACGCCGCTGTTGGAAACGATGCGCGCGAAATGCGTCGAACGCGACCCCGAAGCAGTGTGGCGCGCGGCGCACGGCCTGAAGTCGAGCGCGGGCGCGATCGGCGCGTATCTCGTGTCGGAACAGTGCGGTGCGATCGAGACGATGGCGCGCGAAAGCGGCATCCTGCCCGCCGATCCGAACCTCGCCGAGCTCTCGCGCCAGCTCGCCGCGGCGACGCGAGCATTGCACGACCTCGTCGCCACCGGCAGCGACGCGAACTGATCCGCCGCAAATGATGGATTTTGACCGCTCGGGGAGCAGCGAATGCCAGGGATGACACCGAGCGATACCGCGTCGATCCTGATCGTCGACGACGATCCGGTAGCCTGTTCGCTGATGCGCGCGACACTGGAGAGCGACGGGTTCTCGGTCATCGAGGCGTCCGACGGGATCGAGGGATGCCGGCTATACGAAGAGCACCGTCCCGACCTGATGCTGGTCGACGTGGTGATGCCGCGCATGGACGGGTACGAGCTGTGCCGCGAATTGCGCGGCCGCTCGGCCTCGGCGTTCGTGCCGATCGTCGTGGTCACGAGTCTCGACGACATACCCTCGATCGCCCGTGCCTATGATGCCGGCGCGACCGATTTCATCCCGAAACCGGTCAACTGGCTCGTGCTCAACCATCGCGTTCGCTATATCCTGCGCGCCAGCCGCGTCTTCGACGAATTGCACCGCAATCAGCAACACCTGATCGCGGCGAAGGACGCGGCGGAGGCGGCGAGCCGGTCGAAATCCGAATTCCTGGCCAATATGAGCCATGAATTACGCACGCCGCTAAACGCGATCATCGGCTTTTCTGGGATGATGAGCGACCGCATGTTCGGCCCGCTCCACGACAAATACGCCGAGTACGCCGACGTGATCGGCGACAGCGGCCGCCACCTGCTCGCGATCATCAACAACATCCTCGACCTGGCCAAGGCCGACGCCAACCGGCTGACTCTCGCCGAGCAGGACGTCGAAATTGGCCGCGTGGTCGACCTCAGCTCCAGCATCATCCGCGAGATGGCGCGCAAGGCCGGGGTCGAATACATCACCGAAATCGAGCATGCCCTGCCCGACGTGATCGGCGACGCCGCCAAATTGACCGAGATCCTAGTCAATCTGTTATCGAACGCGATCAAGTTCACCCCTACCGGCGGCAAGGTCCGACTGATGATCGGCCGCGAGCCCCGCGGCGGTCTGGCCTTCCGCGTCACGGATACGGGCATCGGCATGTCGGCCGAGCAGATCCCGATCGCGTTGTCGCCGTTCGGCCAGGTCGATAGCGGCCACACCCGGAAATACGAGGGGGTCGGTCTCGGGTTGCCGCTGACCAAGCAGTTGATCGAGCTGCACGGCGGCACGATCCGCATCGATAGCGAGCCCGGCCGCGGGACGACGGTGAGTTTCCACCTGCCCGAACAGCGCGTCCGTCGCTCCGTCCGCGCGCTCGCGGTCTAGGGTGATCTAACCTCGGCGGACCGGGTCGACGGGTCGCTCGGGGCGGTGCGGATCGAGGCCGCGACCGTGGTCGCCAGCGCCTCCGCCCGCTTCCTGTCGTCATCGGAAAATAGCCGCGCCAGATCGGCCGCGTGCTTGGCGGCGGCCTCATCGCCGCGCGTAGCGGCGGCGCGGTACCAGGCATAGGCGGTGATCGGCGAGCGCTCGACCCCCTCGCCCTTCTCGCACTGAATCGCGAAATTGACCATCGCCGCGACCAGGCCCTGCTCGGCGGCGCGGCGATACCAGCGCCCGGCCGCTATCAGATCCCGCGGCGTGCCCCTGCCGTCGGCATAGGTCAGGGCGAGGTTGTATTGCGCCGGCGGATATTGGCGAGCGGCCGCGCTGTGGTACCAGATCAGCGCTTCGCTGATATTCGCCGACAGGCCGAGGCCGCGCTCGTAAAGGACCCCGAGATTGAATTGCGCCGCGGTGTTGCCGCTGATCGCGGCCTCGCGAAACCACGAGGCCGCGCTGGCATAGTCTTGGGCCAAGCCGTCGCCACGCGCGTACAGCATCGCCAAATTGTATTGCGCCGTCACATCCCCGGCCTTGGCCCGGGAGAGCAAATGGGCGGCGCGCTCGGCGGCCTCCCGCCCGGGCGCCGCGATGTCGGCGCGCGGCGCCGTGGCGATGGCGGGCGCCGGCTCGGCCGGTGGCGGGGCCGGGCTCGCGGGAGCGACGATGGCGCCAGCGACCACGCCGGGAGCGACAGCGGCGCGGGTATTGGTGGCGGGGGGTGATCCCGCCGACGGCGAAGCCGCGGCGGGCGGTTTGGTCAGCCCAGCCAGGATGTCCCCGCCGCAATAGACAAACAGCGCGGCGCCGACGATCACCAACGGCACTGCGACCAGCCGCAGGCGCCGCAGCCCGCCGCCGCCGAACCGGTCCGGCAGCACCGGGCCGCCCCACGCCACCCGCTTCCCGAGCGCGCGACCCGGCGCGCGCAACTTGACCATGGCGGGTCGTGTCCGCTCGCGCGGCGGCGCCGGGACCGACGCTATCAGGTGCGGGGGCAACGGCGCGATATCCCGCCCATAGCGCGGCGCCCGCACCCGCGACAGCGCTGGCGGCGGCTCCGCTTCGATCGCGGCGAGGGGGGCGGCCCAGCGCTCGGCCGCGGGCAGGGGCTCGTTGTTGTTCGCGAATGCCTGGCCGTTGGTGAATATCGGGGGAGAAGTCGCCGGCATTTTGCCGTTCTGATCAGGGATGGCTCGATCAAGGACGGCCGACACCGGCGCGGCCTCCACGGCGGGCCGATCGAACTCGACCCACTCGATGTCGCGCCAGCGCACCTCGTGCCGCAGGCGCACCGCGGACGCGGTCTGACCGGGGTAGGCCGGGCCGTCGGAGACGACAGGGGGGAACCGCGATTCGGACATGGGGCAGGCTTCCGTCTCGACGCGGCGCTATTCAATGCCGTCATACCCGATGATGCAAGCCGTTCGGCTAACGGGAGGGGCCGCGCAGATGCCGAACCCAGGGCTTTCCGAGGTGTTTCGAAATCCATTCGGGAGGCTGAGAGCCCCACCCGCCGTCGCGGGCTCGGCTAAAGGATCATCGGCACCCGAGCGACGGCAAACCCGCCATCACTGGCACAATTGCGCGACCTTCGAGACCAGAACGGCGAGTTCGAATGGCTTCTCCAGGGTGTCATCCGCGCCCAGCCTGGCGGCGGCGGTGAGATATTCCATGTTGTTGCGCCGGCCGCCGCCCGAAATGGCGAGGATCTTGATCGATGAGCCCGAGTTGCGCAGCGCACAGATCGTTTCGATTCCTTCCCGCTCGGGCATCAGAATATCGGTGATGACGAGATCGAATTGCTGCGCGCTCAAGGCTTCCATGCCAACAAGGCCGTTCTGCGCCTCAAAGACCTGATGTCCCGCACGCTCCAGCGCGAGCCTGATGGTCTTGCGTACCAGGGCCTCGTCGTCGATCACCAACATTCTCGCCATGGCCTTACCCTCCCTGTCCGTGGGGGTCAGAAACGGGAGTCTTTGGGAAAATCTTTGTTATTTGGTTGCACTCCGATCATTTTCTATCCGGAGAGATCAGAGGGAAGTATATCTCAAACTTGGTGCCCTTTCCGATTTGGCTCCACGCGTTAACCATACCACCGTGTGCGGTCACAATGCCATGTACGATTGAAAGCCCCAGTCCGGTACCTTCGCCGATCTCTTTGGTCGTGAAGAACGGTTCGAAAATCCTCCGGCGCGTGGCTTCATCCATCCCTCGGCCATCGTCGATCACCGAAAGGAGGGCGTATCGCCCCGGCTTGAGCAGTAATGATCGACCCTTGTTCTCGTCGACCCGCACGACCTGCAGTGGAATTCCGATCTTGCCCGCGCGAGCGCCGATTGAGTGAGCGGCGTTCATGCACAAGTTCAAGATCACCTGGTGGATCTGCGTTTCATTGCCGAGAATTGTCATCTCGTCCACCGGGAGATCGGTGTTGATGGAAATCCGGGGTGAGATCGCGGCGCGCACCAGCCGCGTCGATTCCGAGACCGCCCCACGCAGGTCGATCGGCTGACGCGTCGCGGTCGCGGGACGGCTGAAATCAAGGATCTGCGCGACCAGCCCCTTGGCCCGGTTGGCGGAGCCCAATATGTTGTCCAGCAATTCGTGCTCTGGTGCGTCCGCCGCGATCCCCTCCATGACAATTTGCGTCAACCCGAGGATTGGCACGAGCGTGTTGTTGAGATCATGCGCGATGCCGCCGGCGAGCGTGCCGAGGGCCTCCATCTTCTGGGCCTCGCGCAAGGCCGCGTCTATCCTCCTGCGGGCGGTGATGTCGCGGATCGCGGCCAGTGAGACCAGCCCTTGCGGCGTCATACAGGGGTTCAGGCTGATCTCCGCCGGGAACTCGCTGCCGTCCTTGCGCAAGGCCCATAAATCCAGCCCCGCGCCCATGTCCCGCGGATGCGGGTTGCGAACGTAATTGTCGACGTGTTCGACGTGCCTGGCCCGGTAACGCACGGGAATCAAACTCTCTATCGGCATTCCGATCAATTCGGATTGGGTGTAGCCGAAGAGTTCCTCGGCTTTCGCGCTCGCCATCACGATCCGATGACGCTCGCAAACGATCAGCAATGCATCGGGGCTGGCGGCGAGGAAATTGCGCAGCGTCGTCTCGCTGTCCTGCAATGCCAATTCGATATTCTTGCGCCCGGTCATGTCGACGCAGACGCTGACCCAGCCGCCTTCGAGGGTGCGACCCTCGTGGATTTCGATCCACCTTCCATCCCGCAGATGCATCAGGAACGGCTGGTCGGTCGGTTCCTGATGCGCCTGTTTCCGGGCCGCGTACCACGCCTCGGGATCACCGTTGTCCGCCGCGAGAAGCTTCCGCTCCACGAGAGGACGCGTCAGTTCGTCGAAGCTCAGGCCGGTCAGATCGCTGGAATCCGGAAGGTAGACATAGATGTCGCGAAACCGATGGTTGCACAGGACCAACCGATCGTCGGGATCGTAGAGGACGAAGCCGTCGGGGGTGCTGTTGATCGCGTCGCGCAGCCGCTGCTCGACAAGTTTGAGGTCGGTGATGTCGGCGCGCAGGCAGATGGTCCCGCCAGAGGGGGTGTGATAGTCGGTGTGGCGGAGCCAGCGGCCGTCGTACCGAAGCTGCTCGAACGGCTCGACGGGGTCGCGGAACCTCGCCAGGCGCTCCGCGATGTACGCGCCGACGCGATCCACCGCCGCCGCGGGTCCGCCGCGCTCCGCGCCATTCCTGACGATTTCCTCGAAGCTGACTCCCGGCACGATAAATTCCTTGTTCAATGCGTACATGTCGCGATACCGGGAATTGCACAGCACCAGCCTCTCGTCGGCGTCGAACAGCGCGAACCCTTCCCCCATCGCCTCGATCGACTCCCGCAGCCGCTGCTCCGCGCTCTTGAGGTCGGTGATGTCGGCCCGCAGGCAGATGGTTCCGCCCGAAGGGGTATGGGCGTCGGTTAGGCGCAGCCAGCGACCATCGCTCAACCGCTGCTCGATCGGGCCCTCGGCGTCGCGGAACTGGCGCATGCGATCGGCGATCCAGCGCTCCGGCGCCGTGATTGCTCCGGGATGCATCCCGCGCACGGCATTGGCGCGAATGATGTCCTCGATCTTGGTCCCCGGCGCGGCGAGTTCCGGGGAAATGTCGTAAATCTCGCGGAACCGGGTGTTGCACAGGACGAGGCGTTCCTCGCCGTCGAACAGCGCGAAACCCTCGGCCAACGTCTCCACCGATTCGAGCAGCCGCGCCTCGGCGCGTTTGATATCGGTGATGTCGGCACGTAGGCAGATCGTGCCGCCCGAGGCGGTGCGGTAATTGGTGCCGCGGAGCCATTGGCCGTCGGCCAAGAGCACCTCTATCGGCGTGCCGATGGTGCGAATCCTGGCGAGCCGCTCGGCGATCCACGCCTCGATATCCTGGCGCTCGCCGGCCATGCCGCGTTCCGCGCTGATCCGCATCAGGTCCCCAAAGCGCTGCCCTTGCAGGGGCTGACCCTGGTCCCACAGTTGGATTTCGGCGAACCGTGAATTGCACAGGATCAGCCTCTCCTCGGCATCGAACAGCGCGAACCCTTCTTCGAGCGCGTCGATCGACTCGCGCAGCCGACCCTCCAGCCTTTCGCGGGCGAGATCGGCTTCGATCTCGATCGTGACGTCGGTGCCGACGCCCCGGTAGCCGCGAAAGGCGCCGTCGGCGGCGAACACCGGGGTTCCGGATACTTCGATGTAGCGAACTTGTCCGTCGGGCCGCGACAGCCGGTAGGAAAACTCGCGAAACGCGCGACGGTTGGCGAGATCGCCCAAATGGTCGTGCCAGGCGGCGTCCGAAACCGGCTGTTGCTGCAAATCGTCGCGCGATTTGCCGATCAGGCTATCGATGGGGACCCCGGCGACCTCGCTGAAACGCTCGGAGATGAAGGTGAAGCGGAGGCTGGCATCCATCTCCCAGAACCAGTCCGAGGCGGCCTCGGCGAAATCGCGAAAGCGCCCCTCGCTCTCGCGCAACGACCGCTCGGCGCCCCGGCGCGCGATGCCGGCGGCGACGAGGGCCGCGCCGACCCGGTCGACCTCGCCGATCCCGCTGTGGTCCGGCGCGGGGACGGCGCCGGCACCGAGCAGGTAGGCCGCATCCGCCAGCCCCTCGATCGGCGCGGCGATGCGGCGCGCCACCAAGGTCGCGAGCAAAAATCCGGCGACGAGCAGGACTGCTCCGCCACCTCCCACCGTCCAGGTAGGCTGGCTAAACGCCGCCGCCAGGATTGTTTGGGGGATGCCGACGACCGCGGTCCAGCCGGTCAGCTCGGATCGCTGAAACCGGTTGTAGAACGCGGCTCCCTCCCACGACACGCCCCCGAATTCGCCGTTGGGGGCGGTGCCGATGGCGGAGATCAGCTCTCGCGGCCCCGGCTTGCCGATGTATTGGCCGGCATCGCGGCTCCGCGCGACGATGACACCGTTGCGGTCGAAGATTCCGGCGAGCCACTCGGGCGGGACACCCGACGCGGCCAGGATGCCGCTCATCGTCTCGCAGGTGACGGCCATGCCGAGCACATAGGCAACGGTCTCGCCACGACGCACGGGAACCAGCACCAGGAACTCCTGATGGTCGCGCAGGCGACCTCGGAAGACGTTGGAGACGTGCGGTTTTCCGGTCTCGAACGCAGCACTGACGGCGGCGGGCTCGGTCCGGCCCGTCAGCGCCTCGCCGTAGGGCCTCAGCGTGTTGACGAGCTGCTGACCGGAGCGGTCGAAGACGATGATGGTTTCGCCTTTGATCTTGACCGCCTGTGTGGCCTGGCGGTGAAAGGATTGGAGACGGCCTTCCGCCAGATCGGGAGAGGTTGCCAAGGTCGACAGGATGACTTGCGCGTTCGCCACCTCGCGGTCGGCGATTTCGATGGCGGATCGCGCGATCTCCCATCCTCGGTCCTTGAGCGCGTGTTCCTCGGTGATGCCCGATTGCACGCCGACCGCCGCGGCGATTAGGATAGCGGGAACGATGCCCGCGATCAGAAGATAGACCAACCGGCGGCGGATCGCGTGCTCGCGGGTTGGCCGGCGAAGCCATTCAGGCCAAGGCAAAAAGTTCTTCGCCATCTGATCTCCCGGCCCATGATATCTTTACGAGACTCGGGTAGATAAAGTTCTACTCGCATCCGGTCCTTTAAGAAGCGGTCCGACGTGCCCGAGAAAAAACGAATTTCGAGACCATCGACTCGTTCGATCCGAACAATACGGCGAAAGCGGTTAAAATTTGCTTCGCTCGGCTCCGCGGACAAGTCCGATAGGGATTGAACCGATCCGCCAGGGGCGGCGCTCCGCGAGGATATTCCGGGCCCGCTCGCGCGCCGCGGCCGGCTTGACTACGCCAAATTCGCCGAGCTTGATGCACTGGAGCGATGGGGCGTAGCCAAGAGGTAAGGCAGCGGATTTTGATTCCGCCATTCGGAGGTTCGAATCCTCCCGCCCCAGCCAAGTTATCGAATCGTGCGGCCCGGACGGCACGCCGATCGCCAGGCTGTACACGGAACGCGCTCAGGCGAGCCCTCGGCGGTGGAACTGCCGAAGACAACGGACCTGGAGTTCTAGCTAAAGGCCGCCAAAATGGCCGCGCAACAGCCATACGATCAGGAGCACGATCAAGATGGTGCCGAGGATCCCCCCGAGGCCGTAACCGCCGCCGCGGCTATAATAGCCGCCGCGGTAATAGCCGATCCCCCCCCGAACAGAAAGATTACCAAGACGATTACTAAAATAAGTTCCATGACAGTTACTCCTCATGAGCGGTATTGATCAGAAAGAGCTAATAATTACTAATATTGATAATGAATATTCTATGGGAGGATCGACAAAATTCCGATCAATCGACCGCATTCCGAAAAGCGAGAAGACCCGGGTCTGCTCCGCCGGGTCAATCAGATTGCCGGCGTCGCCTTGGCAAAGGTCGCGACGACGATCTTGATCACCAGAAACCCGCGGCTTTTTAGCTGACCTTGCATCACTTCGGCCTCCGCCTGACCGGCGACGAGGGTTATCCCGGCTTCGTCAGGCCGTCGCGGATGGCGGTATAGGATCGTCAAGCTCACCGGGAATGTTTCCCCATCCCATTGAGGCCGAACCTACCAGGGTGTTCGATCCGGACAACGTTCGGAATATACCTAGGCGCGATCCTTCGCGGCCGAGAACCGGCCGGCCTATACGGCGAGCGACCGGCATCGCTGCCGGCCGCTGCCGCATCGCGGTGACGCTTAGCGAATACCGATGCTTAGGCCCGGCAATCCGATGCCGATGCTAGGGCCGTAAACCACCGGCGGATAGTAGTAGGGCGAGCCGTAGTAGGACGAGCCATAGCGTGAGCCGTAGACCACCGGCGGGGCACGGTAATACCCGCCGTTCCAGTTGTGATGGCCCCGATAATTATTGCCGTACCAGTCGGCGCTGGCCGGTGCGGGGAAAGCCCCGAGGGCCAGCACGGCGGAGACGACGGCTCCCGCCGCGAGCTTGATCGACAGGAGGCGTTTCGATTTGGCGTTGATGATCTGGGTCATGGAGACCTCCTTTGATAGCGTGGTGTCACGGTCGCGGAACGCGATCGTTAGCCCTGCTTGCCGGACGCCGCGTCAGCCTTGTGCTCGGAAGAATCGAACACGGTGTCGGCGATCTTCTTCTGGGCATCGGGCATCGACTCGTACAGCGTGCCGAAGGCCGAAATCAGGTTCTTGAGCCCGTCGACATGCGCCTGGGCGAATTTCTGATAGGTCTTCAGATCGTCGATCGCGCTCATGTTCTGCGGCGGCGTGGTGCGATTGGTCGCGACGAGCTTGTCCATGTTGGCGGCATTCTCGCGCATCGCCTGGGCCACGCCGTTCCATTTCGCGTCCTGCTCTGGCGTGATTTTCAGCGCGGCGCGCAGCTCGGTGATCCGCTGCTCGACGGTCGCGCCCTTCGTCTCGGGGGCCGCGGCAACCTGCTTCAGCGGCGTGGCCTGTGCGAGCTGGATTGCCCCGGCGATGCCGGTATCGGCACGAGCCGCGGTCAGCGGAGTGGCGAGCATCGTGGCGCCCAACAGCGCCGCGATCACAACCGAACGCGCGGAATTGGCAATCGGGCCAGTGTAAGATGACATGGTGGTACCCTTCCTAGGTTTAAGAAACAATCTCCGGCAATCGCCGGTTTGATGCCCATAAGACGACCAAACGACGATGTGCCAATATAATTCGGAAAAATATCAAAATCAGCCTTCGGAAAATACTCATAAATTTATTGATTCTCGATAATTAAGCAACTACGAGTTTTCAGAAGAAAATTATTTTTATTGTGAAATGGAGATCGTCGTGGGTGAATTTATCGCTGAAAGCGCGAAGGATGGCGGGCCCGTTGGCCAGGCCGCCATCCTCCCCACCGGGCCGATCGACAAGATCGCCACGCCTACCAGTCCGATGCCGACGGAGTCGAAGACTGCGGCCGGCGACTGATTTACCTCTTGAGCGTCTCGCGCGCGGTGTCCTTGAAACTGCCGACGGCGTTCTGGATCTTTCCGGCGATCTGCTCGGCTTTGCCGTCGTCTTCTATCTTCTGGTCGCCGACAACCTTTCCGACGACTTCCTTGATGCTGCCGACAATCTGCTTGACCGATCCTTTGACGCGATCCTTGTCCATGATCAAATTTCCTCTGCAAAGCGGCGGCGGCGCCGCGGTCGCGGAACCGATCGAGTCGACCATAGCCGCCGCCGACGCCACGGCGTCAGCCTCGGATACTACCTAGCTGGCGTTCGCCAGCACGCTCGAACCCACGATCATGCTGACGAAGCGGGACCTTTGATGCCGTCAGAGTGCGGCGAGGAGCGGTGAAGGGGCGTTCCGCCTCCCGGGTGGGTCCGGCTTCCATCAGCTGACGCAGCGCGTTACGTCCACGCGACAGGCGTGAGCGGACCGTCCCGACCGGGATTCCGAGCACGGCGCCGACGTCGTCGTAGCGCATGTCCTCTAACCCTACGAGCAGCACGACGGCGCGCTGGTTTTCGGGCAGTCTGGCGAGCGCCCGGTCGAGATCGCGCAACTCGAGGCGCGAATCTTGCGCCGGCGCCCGTGCGAGCGCCGACTCGGAGTCGCTGAGTTCGACCGTGATGCCCCTGCGTATCGCGCGGCGCACAAGATTGACGTGCTGATTGTGCAAGATAGTAAATAGCCACCCTCGTAGATTGGTGTCCTTGCGCCACAGATGCAGCTTGGTAAGCGCGCGCGCGAGACACTCCTGGACGAGGTCGTCTGCCGCCGCGGCATCGCGACAAAGTGCCCGGGCATAGCGCCGCAGGCGTGGAATCTCGGCTTCGATGCTCTGGTAAATGTCGGCCATAGGCGGTTCCCTCGGCTGGCTGCAACCGGCACCGCAGCAGCGGAACCAATCGACCCGACCGTACCGATGGCGACTCGATGGCGGCAGCCCCGGAAACTACTTAACCGACGTTGGCCAATGACGCTCGTCTGCAATCTCTCGGAGAAACCGATATTGAATCCGACTCCACCTCAGTGTCGGCGAACTAATATAAGTATATTCCGATTCTATCCTGCTATCTGCTGTCGCGGCATGCTCCGCCTAGTGCCAGTGGATGAAACCTGCATTCACGGTAGATGGTTCTGCTGGCGGCAAACGGCCACCTTGCCATGCAATCCCCGGCGATAGGAGATTCCGATGAGCATCTTTTACGTTATTGGCGTAGTGGTTGTTGTGATCGTCGTCGCGAGCTATTTTGGGGTTCATATCTGATAAGAATATTTACTTTCCCGCTTATATTCGAGAGATAACCATGGAATTACTGATGATTATTATCGTGGCCTCCTTTCTTTTCGGTGGCGGCGTTTACGGTTACCGGCGGTGGCGCTAACTGCCCGAACCCGACAGGCGCGCGGATCGCCGACAAGCCGCCCCGCTCTCAGGGGTTGGCGGCGAGCGCCAGACGGATCAAGGCCGGCAGCGAGCGCGAGCCGGTCTTTTTCATCACCGCGGCACGGTGATTTTCGACCGTGCGCTGGCTAACGCCGAGGTCGGCGGCGATGTTTTTGCTTGGATGACCGGCGAGCACCAAATCCATGACCTGACGCTGTCGGGCGGTCAGACCGGCGATCGAACTGGTGGCCGTGTCACGCCACGCGGACGCCTTGGCCGAGTCGCCGGCCTGTTCCAGCGCGCGCTCGACGCTGGCAAGCAGCTCCATATAGCCGATCGGCTTTTCGATGAAATCCACGGCGCCGGCCTTCATCGCCTGAACCGCCATCGGCACGTCGCCATGCCCGGTGATCATGATCGCTGGCAGACGATGTCGATCGTTCTTAAGTCGCTGCAATAGCGCGATCCCATCCATCCCGGGCATCCGGGCATCGACCAGCAGGCAACCCTGACGCCCGGGATGATGGGTTTTAAGGAACGCCTCGCAGCTGTCATAGATTTCAACCGTCCTCCCGTCCGCCTCGAGCAGGTCGCGTAACGCCTCGCGCACGGTACGATCGTCGTCGACCACGAAGATCGCGGGCGGGCGATCGTCGGCCGGCGACGCGGGGCGCGGGGCGCTTAGCAATTCCTGTATCAGGCGAGTCAACGCCTTTGCTGTCACCGGCTTGCCAAGGTACACACGGCCCTGGCGGGCGATCTCGCGCAACGTGTCGGTCGAGATGTCGCCGCTGAGGATGATCGCCGGGATGTCGCGGCCGAGCGTCTCCTGCAGGCTGGTGACAAGCTGGAGGCCGTTCAGGCCATTCGGCAGATTGTAGTCGGCGATGACAAGGTCGGGGCGTATCAGGCCGCGCGTCGCCAGCTCCAACGCCGCCCTGCCATCAGCGGCGGTCACCGTCTGGTAGCCTTCGCTGTCGAGCAGGAGCTTCAGCATCTCCTGCACGGCGGGTTCATCCTCGACGACGAGAATTGTTCCGTTCCGGTATGGAATCGTCTTCGCGTCGAGTTGGCCGAGTGGAGGCTGAGCAGCTGGCGCATCGGTCGCTAGCGGCACTTCGACCGTGAAGACCGAGCCCTTGCCCGGGCGGGATCGGACGTCGATCGCGTGGCCCAGCAGATCGGCCAGACGCTGCACGATAGCAAGACCGAGACCGAGACCCTTGCTGCGCTCACGAGCCGGGTTGTCGAGTTGATGGAACTCCTCGAAGATGGCCGACAGTTGCTCCGCCGGGATGCCGATGCCGGTGTCCCACACCTCGATACGCAATTTGTCGCCGACGCGCCGGCATCCGAGCAGGACCTTGCCCGCCTCGGTGTATTTCATCGCGTTTGATACCAGGTTCCCGACCATCTGGCCGAGCAGTCGCGGGTCGCTGCGGACATTCAGACTGCTGGCGACCACACGCCAGTCGAGCCGATCGAACGTCTCGTGATAGGCAAACTGGTTGCGCATCTGGTCGAGCACGATGTTGACCGGAAAATCGACCAACTCGTGACGGACGATCCCGGCCTCCAACTGGTTGATGTCGAGCAGCGTGTCCAGCATCCCGGACATCGCCTTCACCGTCTCGTCCAGCCTGTCGACTAAGCTGAGAATGGTTGGGTCGGTAGCCTTCTTTGCCAGGATGCCCTGCAGAAAGCTCAGCGTCTGCAATGGTTGTCTCAGGTCATGGCTGGCGGCTGCCAGAAAGCGAGACTTGCCGCGGTTGGCCTGCTCGGCCTCTCGCTTGGTGGCGCCCAACGCCTCCGCCGCGCGCCTTCGCTCGGTAATGTCGTCGATTGCCAGCAGGATTTTGCGCTCTCCCAGAGGCCCCTCGAGGAGCTTGCGGGCATTGAGCAACAGCAGTCGCCGGCCGAGGACGGGAAGTTTGAACTCGATCTCGTATTCGTCGACGTTCGTCGGCTCGATCTGCACCCGTTCGAGGAACGCGCGAAGACCCGGAGAGCTGGAGTGATGACCGACAACGGTTTCGAGTGGGTTCCCGACGGCCTCCTCCGGCGCCAGCGCGAACATGCGGTAAAACGAGCGGTTGGCGGAAACAAGTTGCAGTTCGTGGTCAAGCACGACGAGCGGTTGGCGGATGGTATCGATGATACTGTCGGAATAGGCACGGGCCGCCCGGACTTCCCGGTCGGCCGCCTTCATCTCGGAAATGTCGCCAAATGTGATGACAACCCCTTCAACGCGACCCTCTTGGGTACGGTATGGGGTAATGCGGCGCACGTACCAGTCGCCGCTTTCAGCTTCAATCTCGCGCTCGCGCGGTGCATCGCCGGCGAGCACAGCGCGAGCGTCGGCGAGGAGATCGGCGTCGGCCGCGAGCGGCGTCAGGTCGCCGAGCGGCCGGCCGATATCGGTGGCGATGATCCGAAACAGCGATTTGGCGGTCGGCGTGAAAAAGCGGATGTTAAAGTCGCGGTCGAGGAACAGCGTCGCGACCCCGGTGCTGTCGAGGATGTTGTGTAGGTCGTTGGACGTGCTGTGCTGCCGGTCCAGCGTCTCTTGAAGCTGGCCGTTGAGGGCGGTGAGCTCTTCGTTAAGCGCCTGCAGTTCCTCCTTCGAGGTGACCAGCTCCTCATTGGTGGACTGGAACTCCTCGTTGACCGACATTGCTTCTTCGTTGATCGCGCTCTGCTCGGCGTTGGCGACCTCGAGGTCGCTTATGGCGCTGCGGAGTTCCTTGCGGGTGGCTTCGAGGGCGAGTTCGAGCTCCGCGACCGCCGAGCCTGTGTCGGCCGGATCGACCGCTCCGCCGGACCGTTTCTCTCGTTCAGGCTCGTCGAGGAAGCTGACCAGCAGCAAGGTCTCGCCCTCGCTCTGTAGCCGCTGTACCTCGATGCTCACGGCGATCGATTTGCCGCCATGGTTCACCCGTGCGCCGGCGACGATGATGCGCTGTTGCGCCTCCTGGGTTGCTTGCTGGATCGCCACCTTGAGGCTGTTGCGCAGCCCTTCGCGCGCCATCGCAAACAGGTCGCGGCTGGGTTCTCCCGCGGCGACCTGTAAATAGCGATCTGTCGGCCCCGAGTAATACAGGCACTCACTCTGGGGATTGATCAGTACCGAGGCCGGTGCATAGGTGTCGAGCAATGCCCGCTGCGTCAGGTCGCGCGGATTGGCCCCCGGCGCCGACCGGCGCTGGGGCGCGTCGAGCAGCGGCATGCGCGCGCCTGCGGGAAAATCGGGATCGACTGCCGTCCAAGCGCGACGAAGCCGCCGATAGATGCGGTGTGTCTCGGAGATTGGCTCGAACCGGTCGCTAAGGCTAGCCACCGTCTCGGAACCGCCGAGAAACAGGATACCACCCTCGCGCAGCGCGAAATGAAGAACGAGGAGAACCTTTTCCTGCGCCTCCGGCCGCAAATAGATCAGGAGATTCCGACATGAGGCCAGGTCGAGGCGCGAGAACGGCGGATCGGCCAGCACATCCTGTAGGGTAAACACCACGAGCCCGCGGAGCTCGGGTACAATTCGATATCCTTGCCCTACATTCGTGAAAAAGCGGGTGAGCCGCGCCGGCGACAAATCCGCCGCGATGGATGCCGGGTAAATTCCTTCGCGGGCAATCGCCACCGCATCGCCATCGACATCCGAGGCGAAGACCTGCAGCGCGACGGTGCGCTTCTGCGCCGCGATTTCCTCGAGGAAGAGCATGGCAATCGAATAGGTCTCTTCACCGGTGCTGCAGCCGGCCACCCAGATCCGCAGCGGCTGGTGCGACGGCTGTTGGCGCACGAGATCGGGAACGACCTGTTGCGCCAACAGCTCGAAGGCCTCGGGGTCGCGGAAAAAGCTGGTGACGTTGATCAGGAGATCGTTGGCGAGAAGATCTAGCTCGTCGGGACCTTGCTCAAGAATGTCGAGGTACCGGCCGCGATCGACGATCCCGGCCATCCCCATCCGCCGCTCGGTCCGACGCAGCAAGGTGCCTGGCTTGTACAAGGTGAAGTCGTGTGCAGTCCTCGTCCGGAGCAGTTCTATGATCCTGGACAACCAATCCGAGGTATCGTCACCCGACGCGACACTCCGAGGTAGGCCCTCCGAGTGCATTTGCTCTCCATATTTAATCAGCATCTCCGGAATTTTCGGGACCGGGCACACGACATCCGCGAGGCCGGTCGCGATCGCGCTGCGCGGCATGCCGTCATAGCCGGACTCATCCGGGCTCTGCACGATGACCAGCCCGCCTCTCTCTTTGATCGCCCTCAATCCGAGGCTGCCGTCGGCGCCGGTTCCCGACAGGATCACGCAGATCGCGCGCTCACCACGCTCCGCCGCCAAAGAGCGCAGGAAAAAATCGAAGGGCAGGCGAGAGCCGTGGCGTTCCCGCGGTTCGGATAATTGGAGGGCACCGCCCTTGATCGAGAGGTAGGTCCCGGGAGGGATGATGTAGACATGCTCGCGTTCGACCCGCAGTCCGTCGCTCGCTTGCAGAACGGTCATTTTCGTGTGGCTGGCCAAAAGTCCGACCATCATGCTGGCATGGGTCGGGTCCAGATGCTGAATCAGGACAAAAGCCATCCCGGTATCGCACGGAAGCGCGTCGAAGAGCTTTCTGAAGGCATCAAGGCCGCCGGCCGAGGCGCCGAGTCCGACCACCGGAAAGTCGCTCTGTGGGAGTACGGGCCGAGGGGTTAACGAGCCGGACTTGGCTACGGGCCGCGGGCGAACCGTGCTACCCTTTCCCGGTTGGTCCCCTGTCGTCATGCCGATTTCTTTCGCGCCGTGCCCGTCGGAGACGTTTGCGGTATCGAGATGGTAACACGAACGTCGGCTACGGCGCCGCGCCGATGGTGATCTCCACCCGGGTCGATTTCAGTTCAAGCGCGCGCGATAACTGCTTCGTCCCGTGTCGGACGGAATTGTCAGTCTACGCCACTTTGCCGAGCGTCGCGGCACACGCCTTGGCCACCGTCGAATTCGGCGTCGTGCTACCTGGATAGGTCGCCCAGCCGCCCTTTTCGATAAATGACCCCTGATCCCATGAGGGAGTCTTTTTCAATTCCGCTAGCTTGATCGGCGCGTTGGCTTGCGCCTCGAATTTCGCCACGCACAGGGGCGCGAGCGCCGTTACCGTCGCGGCTTCAGCCCGCTCGCTCGCCATCCGCTCGGCAACGCTGCTGCGAGTCCATCCGAGTCCCCAGAACCCGACAATCACCATGACGACAGCACCCGCTACCGCACCCCAGATCGCCGGTTTAATTTCTGGATGGGATTTCATCTTTCTCACCGTAATTTTCGGAAGCACAAGCGCGGAGCATACTTTGGGTCAGCCCAAGCCCCTAGATTCGGAAACTACTCAGATGGAAGTTTCAGAGCTCGAAGCTGGGGTGCTATCGCAATTTTCGGACACGGGAGCCGGTGGCGCTCAAACAGCAGTTCGACGGTCCGCCGATCGACGCCGTCACTCTTGATGACCTGCGCGACCATGGGATCGTCCAGCAGCTCGGTAAGCGAGTAGGCTAGGATCGGGGCTCGTCTCAGAGGCTGCCTTCCGGGGGCGGCGGGCATGCGTTGACGCTCGACGCCGTGAAATCCGCGGTCTGGATGGCGCTAATGTAATTCGGATTCACCCCGGGTTCGTCGCTGCGCGTCGGCCGGTAAGCGTCGGACCACCTCTTGAAGCCGCTCGCGCGGCTTTCTCTCAGGGATATGTACATCCGGGGTTGTCCTCCAGCTTTGGTCGTTCAGATCATCGGGAGAAAAAGAGACCGGAAGCGCCACGTCGGCTTCGGGGGAGAAATCGTGCCGCCTCCGGCTCCGCTTACCGCGGAGGATTACACCCTGCCTGGCGGCGCACCGATCGACGAGGATCGGAATCTACTCAAGCGGCGTCTGCCTGCGGCATTTGCCAGAGCGCCGCCTACCCCGCCGTTTTCACCAGGGCGCGCAACACTTCCGCGACGCTCCACGCCTGGGCGATACAGCCGCGTGGGGTCGAGGGGAGCTCGGCATCGAAAACCTCGCTGATCGAGCCGATGCCGGCCTCGGCGAGGTGCGGTTCGAAGCCGTCGAGGAAATGCCGGGCCGCCTCGTGCTCACCCGGATGGACCTTGAGCCAGGCATCGATAAAGGGGCCGATCAGCCAAGCCCACACCGTGCCCTGGTGGTAGGCCGCGTCGCGGGCGCGCAGATCGCCAAAGTAATGCGTCTTGTACTCGCGTTCTCCCGGTGCCAGCGAGCGCAATCCCACCGGGGTCAGCAGACGTTCGCGGACCTTGGTGACGACGGGCTCCCAGCGCGCTTGGTCGAGGATCGGGTGATCAAGCGCGATCGCGAAGATCTGGTTCGGCCGGAACGACGGATCATCGCCGTTCTCACCGTCGATGACATCGTAAAGATAGCCGCCCGCCTCATACCAGAATCGGCGGTTGAACGAGGCGCGCGCCTTGTCGGCGAGCACGGCGATCTCTTCGGCTTCCGGGTCTCGCGCGTCGTCGAGCCAATCGACCATGAGGCGGAGCGCGTTGTACCATAGCGCGTTGATCTCGACCGCCTTGCCGCGGCGCGGGGTAACGACCCAATCGCCAACTTTCGCATCCATCCAGGTGAGCTGGTAACCCGCTTCACCCTGGATCAGGAGCCCATCGGCGGGGTCGACCTTGATACCGAAGCGGGTGCCTTCGAGGTGGTGCCGAACGATGTCCTTCAGGATCGGCAGAACCAACTCCAAGGTCATCCGGGTCTTGGTGTGCTCGACATAGCGATGCAGCGCATGGAAGAACCATAAGGTCGCGTCGGCGGTATGGTAGAGGCCCTGGCTGCGTCCCTCGGGGAACATGTTCGGGATCAGCCCGTCGCGCACGTAATGGGCGAAGGTGCGCAGGATCCACCGCGCCTCGAGCGCCCTCCCGGTCGAGAGCGTCAGGCCTTCGAGCGAGATCATCGTGTCGCGGCCCCAGTCGGTGAACCAGTGATAGCCGGCGATCACGGTGCCGACTTCATCGCCTTCGGCGCGGGCCCGTGCGATATCGGCGATGCGCCCCACCGGGGTGATGACGAAAGCGTCGGCCGCGAGGACGAGTTCGGCCCCGAACCCGGTCTGTGCCGGTGCCGCGGCCATGCCGACGAGACGCCGGCGCCGCTCGCCTTCGAAGGTAAGCGCGTCATCGGGGGTCAGCGCCAACACCGTATGCCACGGTTCGGTGGCCGCGACGAAGGTCAGCGGGCGGTCCTCGATGACCTCTCCGGCAAAATAGCCGGGGCTCCAAACCCACCCATGGGAATCGTAACCGCGGTGCGCCTCGAGCTCGAAGAAGCACTCGCGCCGCGAGCCGCCATCGGCGGTGAAGGTCGCACCTTCGACACCTTCGATGGCCAGCCGCAGGGTCGGGAGATCGGCCCCGGCGTCAATCTCGTATCGCTGTCCGCGGGCGGTCAGCGCATACCCGGATGCGAGTGCCTCGCCGACCGGCGCTTCGATCGCGCGAAAGTTGATGAAGGGTCTCAGGCGCAGACGTACCTGCCGCCCGCTGCCAAGCAAGCGGAAGGTGGCATGCACGATATTGTGGCCGGAGGGGAGCACGATCGATTTCTCGATCACTATGCCGTCAATCTCATGCCGCCAGCTCGGCAGCCCCAGCTTCAGCGTGAAATCGATAAAGCGGCCTTGCTCGCGAAGATTGGCAAGGGTGCCGTCCGCGCGTTCAATTTCGACATCGAGATCGTTCAGTACCACCATGCGCCCTAGTGGCGGCGGCAATGCCGCGATCAGAAAGCCGTGGTAACGCCGAGTAATAGCCCCGGATATCGTCGCCGAGGCATAGCCGCCGAGCCCGTTCGTCACCAACCACTCGCGCGGCGCTTCGGGTGCCGGGTTCTCGTCGCGGCTGACGCGGATCACCTCACGCATTCGGGTCTCTATCATCGGGCGCGAGAGCGATGGCGGCCTGGCCCGGAAGCCGCCAAATCCCTTCGGGATCGAGCGGCACGATACCAGCGCCGCCGTAACGCGGGGCCTCGCTCGACCATAAGAATCGCCATCGATGACCCTCGACGGGTGCCAGTAAGGGCTGCGGCGCGGGGTCAAGGACCAGATCGCCGCCGAGATTGACGATCAGCAGGCGGTCGCCGCCGTGTAAGTCGAAAAAGCGCAGCATCCAGACTTCGTCCGCGAGCGCTGCGCCATCGACCCGGGCGGGACGGTGCCGGAGCACCGGGTCATCTCGGCGTAGAGCGAGAAGGTCGCGATGGAGGGCATGGATTGCGGGATTGCTGTGCCGTTCGCGAGGATCGAGCTGCGATCGGCGGAAGGTGGTGATATCGCCGGGATCAGTGAGCCGCGCCTGCATCTCCGCGCCCACGAGGCTGGGAAATTGGGCGAGGAAGGCGCCGCGCCCATCGCGAACGGCGCGTGCCAACTCGATCTCGTGGTCGGCAAAATAGAAGAACGGGGTCGAGGCACCGAATTCCTGTCCCTGGAACAGCATCGGAATGCCCGGCATCAGCAGAAAATACGCGGTCATCGCGCGCAGGCGGCCAGGGCTCGCCAGCGCGTGGCAACGCTGTCCGCCCCCCGAATTGGCGATCTGGTCGTGGTTCTGCAGGAAGACAACGAAGCATTCCGCCGCGAGATCGAGACTCGGGGTGCCGCGCGCCTTCTTCTGCCAATGGTAGCGCTGTCCCTGATAGAGGAAGCCGTATTTGGCGGCGGCGACAAACTCGCTTGGGCGCCCACGGTAGTCGCTGTAATAAGCCTCGTGGTGTCCAGTCAGGGCGACGGTGGCGCTGTGGTGGAAATCGTCGTTCCATAGCGCGTCGAGCCCGTAGCCACCCCGCTCGGGAGGACGTAGCAGCCGCCCCTCCTGCTGCTCGTTCTCGCCGACGACAAAGGTTATGCGGCCCGATCCGGCTTGGCGTACCTGCCGGACGATAGCGGCGAGAATGTGGTCTTCCGACCGGTCGAAGATTTGCTGGGTCGCGTCGAGACGCAGTCCGTCGAGATGATATTCGTCAATCCAGTAACCGGCGTTGGCGAGAAAAAACTCACGTACCGAACCCGAATTGGCGCCATCGAAATTGATCGCCTCGCCCCATTCGTTGTCGTAGCGATCGGTGAAATAGGCTGTGGAGAACGATTTGAGGTAGTTCCCGTCCGGGCCGAGATGGTTGTACACGACGTCGAGAATGACGGCGATGCCGAGCGCGTGCGCCCGGTCCACAAAGCAGCGGAAATCATCTGGCCGGCCATAGAGCCGGGTCGGCGCGAACAGGTCGACGCCGTCATAGCCCCAACCGAAGCGGCCGCAAAATTCCGCGACCGGCATGATCTCGATGCAGGTGACCCCGAGTTCGGCGAGGTAAGGCAGCTGGAGTGTCGCCGACTGCCAGTTTCCCTCCTGGGTGAAAGTTCCGACATGCAGCTCATAGATGACGAGCCGCTCGCGCGGAACCCCGCGCCACGATACATCGCTCCAGGCGAAGCTATCAGGATCGACGACCTCCGACGGCCCGTGGGGCCCATCCGGTTGAAACCGCGATGCCGGATCGGGCAGCGCGTCGTCGCCGCGATCAAGGCGCAGCCGATAGCACATGCCGGGCAGCGCAGGCGGTACCCAGCAGGAGAAATACCCGTTGGGCTCGGGCTTCATCGCGCTTGGTCCGAGGCCTTCGACGTCAACCTCGACCTCACTGCACCGCGGTGCCCACACCCGGAAGTGAACGCCGCCGCCGGGCTTCGGCTCAGCGCCCACCGGCATGCGCCGAACCGGTAGGGGGGTAGGCTCCAAGCCACTCATGGCTCGCCTACCCCTTGCAAAACGGCGACTGGAAAATCGGCCAGGAGATCGGAAACGGGCAAACGCTCGACCCCCGGCCAACCGCGGCCGGTTAACACATCGCGCCAACCCCGCTGAGCCGGGACGATCAATTCGGCGGCGCCCCAATTGGCGCTGGCAACGTTCTGGTACAAGCGATAGACGAGGCGGGGCACCGCAACAACCAGCACGGTTTCACCGTGGCGGCGGGCGAAGGCGCAAAGGTGGTTCCCGCCGCGTTCTCCGGTTACATCGAGCGGCATATAGTCGCCCGCCGCGAATAGCTCGGGATGGCGCCGCCGCAATTCGAGAAGGCGGTGCATGATGAATAGCTTCTCGCGCCCTTCCTCCCAATCGTCGCTAAACCCGGCAAAGCCGGCCGCGGCGACTTCGTGCAGCAATGCCCGGCGCTGCTCCCAATCGACCGGCCGCCGATTATCGGGATCGACCAGGCTGAAATCCCAGAGCTCTCCGCCCTGATAGATGTCCGGAATGCCGGGTACGGTCAGCTTCAGCACCAGCTGCGCGAGCGAGGTGATCGCGCCCGGGCGCGCGAGCAATTCGACAAAGTCGTGGAAATCGGCGAGGAACGGGTTTGCCCTCGACGCGTCGAGTACGCCCCCGATGAAGCGCCGCAGAGCGGTTTCATAGTCCGTGTTGGGATTGCTCCAACTCGACGCTTCCTTGCCTTCGCGGACCGCCTTGGTCATGTAGGCCTCGACCCTTTGGGCCAGACGGCTCACCGCATCGGTATCGTCGAGCCTCAATCTTGGCGGCCAGACGCCGATCAGAGTCTGATAGAACAGGTACTCAACGTTGCGATCGGGAACGGGTTCCCCGTCGATCTCGGATCGGTGGCGTCGGTTGAGACGCAACCATCGCGACACTTTCCTGCCCCAGTCGCGGGGCATCTCAGATAATAGCGCGAGCCGCAGCCGGGCATCCTCGCCGCGCTTTGTATCGTGCGTCGCCGTGGTAATCATGGCGCGAGGCCAACTCCGCGCGCGATCCTGCATAAGGCGATGAAAAGCGGCAACCGACATGCCGAAGCGCCGCGGGTCCCCGCCCACCTCGTTAAGCGCCAATAGCCGGAAATATCGGTAGAACGCGGTATCCTCGGAGGCCTTCGCCAGCACCGGACCTGTCACCTGCTGAAACTGCATTGCCGTCTGCAGCACCTCCGCGGGATGGGCGTGTCCGTCCCAGCGGGCGGTGATCACGTCGTGTACGAAGTCGAGGATGGTGGTGTCGCCGGGGCGCCGCTGTTTTTTTGCCTGACCCACCGCCCACTCGATATAGTGGCGATCATCCGCGCTCGGGCCGCGATCCGAGACATAGGTCCGATAAACCGGGAAGGCGGCGATCACCTCCTCCAGGGCAGCCAGCATCCCGTTCAAGGTAAAATCGCGCGTCCGCCACTCGCTCATCGACAGCCGATGGAACCGGCCGGCCAGCACATTCATCTCGCTGGCCAGGTTCACCCGCATGATCCTGATCTTGCAGGCACGGAGGGTGGCATCGAAATCGGCGTCGCGCGCGGTGAACTGGCGGTAGAGGCGGGTCATCGTCGCTTCCCCGGACGGATCGACGAAAAGCGCGAGTGCCTGATTGATGAAATCATAGCCGGTGCTGCCCGCGATCGGCCAATCCGGCAATCTTTCGAAGCGCGCGAGAATTTTTTCGACGAGGATATAGAGCGGTTTGGCAAACCGCCGTTGCAGCGCGGCACAATACTCGCCGGGATCGAACAGCCCGTCGATATGGTCGACCCGCAGACCTTGCACCTCGCCACGCCGAATCATGCCAAAGACCAGACGATGCGTGTCCTCGAAGAGTTGCGGCAGCTCCACGCGCAGCCCGGCGAGATCGTTGATATTGAAAAAGCGCCGGTAATTGATTTCCTCCGTGGCGACCCGCCAATAGGCAAGCCGGTAGGCTTGGGCGTCGAGTAGTCGGTGCAGGCGGCCAAAATTTTCCGGCCCGCCGGCACGACCGTTGAAAGCCTGCAGTGCTGTCGCGATCGCGGCTGCCGCAATCGGCTCGCGGGCAATTTCAGCAAGCCGGCGTTTCAGCACTACCACGCGCTCGCGCGCTATTACCGGTGGACACGATCCGACCGCCGCGAATTCTTGCGCGAGCCTGGCAAGCGGCCCCACGCTTTCCTCGATTATCGTCGCGTAAAAGTGCGGCGAGATTGGGAAGCGGTGATCGAAATACCAGGCGCTGAAGCTGCCATCCGCCTGATCGAGGCGCAGCTCGATGCCACCCTGTTCTAGGATCACGCCGTACTGGTCGCCCAAGACCGGCAGCAGAACCCGACCTTTGAGGTCCGCGCGGGCCGCATCCCAATTGATGTCGAAATACCCGGAAAATGGCGAGTCTTCGCCCCATTCGAGGACATCGAGCCACCAGGCATTGTCGCGACCGCCAACACCCATGTGGTTTGGGACGATATCGAGAATGAGTCCCATGTCGTGCGCGTGGAGCTCCGCCACCAGGGTTTGAAAATCCGCTTCGCCGCCGATTTCCGGATTGATTCGGTTGTGGTTGATGATGTCGTAGCCGTGGCTCGATCCCGGGCGCGCCTCCATGATTGGCGAGGCATAGAGGTGACTGATCCCAAGCTCGGCCAAATAGGGGATCAGAGCCCGCGCGTCGTGAAACGTGAACCCGCGATGGAATTGCAGCCGATAAGTGGCGCGAATTTCCGTGAAACCATCGCGCGGGCTGGTCATCGACAAGCCAAACGCCAGCTCGCGGCAACGATCGCCCGGTTGGCTTTACGCGCCATCCTCGCCGCTCTTCGCCTTCGCCATAAGGTCGAGAATCCCCTTTAGCGGGATATCCGCCCAGCTTGGCCGGTTCGCGAGTTCGTAGGACAGCTCTTGTACTGCCCTTTCGAGCGTGAAGAAGGCGATCATCTCACTGGCCTGTTTTTTGTTCGCTGGATAGGAGGCGCAACCGCGCATCGACTTGCGGTAGGCAGCGCGAAAGCCATCGACCGCGCGCTGACGCCAGGTCTCCGCGAGTTCAACAATCCGCGGCTCGGCGACCGGCCGGCTCTCGGCCAACTGCCGCACGGCGGTCGCGGCGGCATAGTCGAAGGACCGGATCATCGCGGCGACGTCGCGTAGCGGCGAGTTCTTGCGCCGGTGCGGCGCCAGTGGCTGCGGTCCGTCGAAATCGACGACGAAGAAATCGTTCTGCACGACGATGACCTGGCCGAGATGAAAGTCGCCGTGATACCGGGTCTTCTGCGCGACCATTTCCGCCGGGACCAGCGCGCGGATGCGCCGGACCATACCGCCAGGAAGGCCGAGGAGCTGTTCGGCGAGATCCCGGGTCGAGGCGGGCAAACCCGGCCGGGCGCGATCCAATGCCGACAGCATGTCGGCAGCGGCGCTCTCAAGCTCGTCGCGCCATTCGGCCAGGTCGTCCCGGCCGATCGGCTCGGGTCGGAAGGCAGGATCGGCGCCGGCGTTCTCCGCCAATGCCCTGTGCAGCTCGGCTGTACGGATACCGAGTTGCCGAGCAAGGGTTAGAAAGAAATGGTCAGGGTCGGGCAGGTCTGGGGGGTGCCCGGCTGATCCCGTCACGGCGCCGCCGCCGTGAAGCGCATCGTCGAGATAACGGGTTAGATAATCGAGCGCCTGGTTCCAGCCATCGCCCTGATTGCGGACAAATCCAAACAACACCCCGAGCGCACTCGTCTCGCCGGCCAGCTCGAACTCGATCGTCGCGAGCAGTGGCGGCGTGTTGGCAAAGCCCGCGCGCTCGACCAGAAAGCGCGACATCTCGATGGCGGGATGCGGGCCAGGGAATAGCCGCCGGTAGATCTTGAGCATCCCGTAATCGCCGAAGAGCACCGAGCTGTTGGATGGATCGGTCCCGGCGGGGCGAGTGACAAGACCCTCGCCACCCTTGCCCCGGTCGAAAACCGGCGTCTTGCGGAAACGCATCTCCCCGCCCGCGAGCGGTACCGTCGCGTCGCTTCGGATCGCCTCGATCAGCGCGAGGGGGAAGCCCTCATGCGCCAGCGCATCGACGAGCACTCCCTCGCGGCGGGACTGACGCAGCTCGGCGAGGGTCGCCGACAGCACCCCCTGGCGCAATTCGCTGCCACCAGGCGACCAAATCGCCGCCACCGGCAGGAAGTAGCGATGCCGATCACCGCCCCCGAGCTGTACCTCGACGATTTGGGGCAGGAAGACCTCGGTCGCGGCGCCGTCTACGGGCGACCGGTCGATCTCGCCGTGCGCCAGCATATGCACGGCGCCGAGGCGCTGATCCTTGACCGCAAACCACCGCTGACGGGTTAGAAAGGCCGGGATCACCTCGCGCTCAAGCTGCGGCAGGTTGTGCCGTCCGAAGATGTCGTTCCAGCCATCTGGCATGACCAGCGTGACAAATTCCCGGGGCGCGGCTTGCAAGGTGGCGGCCGCCTGGGCCTCCGGCGACGCAGGCGTCAGGTCGAACCAGAGAAAACTGTGACCCAGCAAGGTCAGCAGGTAGGGCAGATTCCCAATGTCGGGGAACACCGCGCGACCGAGGAGCTCAACCACCTGCCGCCCGCGCAACTCCGACAGATCGAGTTCGACCGCTTGGGCCGAGCGCGACAAATTAGCGACGCAGAGAATGATTTCATCGCCCGATTGACGCAGATAGGCGATGACCTTGCGGTTCGATGGGTAAAGAAAGCGCAAGGTGCCGCGGCTCAAGGCGCGTCGGGAGCGACGCGCGGCGATCAGCCGTTTCACCCAGTTCAACAGCGACGAGGGCGAGCGGCTCTGCGCCTCGACGTTGACTGCTTGAAACCCGTAAACCGGGTCCATGATCGGCGGCAGGTAGAGCTGCGCCGCGTCCGCCCGCGAGAATCCGCCATTGCGATCGAACGACCACTGCATCGGCGTGCGCACGCCGTCGCGGTCGCCGAGGAAAAAATTATCGCCCATGCCGATCTCGTCGCCGTAATAGAGCACCGGCGTCCCCGGCAGCGACATCAGCAGCGCATTCAGCAGCTCGATCTTGCGGCGGTCGTTTTCCATCAGCGGCGCCAGGCGGCGACGGATTCCGAGGTTGATCCGCGCCCGCCGGTCGGCGGCGTAGTAATTCCACAGATAGTCGCGCTCCCGATCGCTGACCATCGACAGCGTCAGCTCGTCATGGTTGCGCAGAAACACCGCCCATTGGCAGGTCTCCGGTATATCCGGCGTCTGACGCATGATGTCGGTGACCGGGTGGCGATCCTCGGTCGCGACCGCCATGTAGATCCGCGGCATCAGCGGGAAATGAAATGCCATGTGGCATTCGTCACCGGCGCCGAAATACGGCAGCACGTCCTCCGGCCATTCATTGGCCTCGGCCAACAGCATGCGGTCGTCGTAGCGCGAATCGAGCTCGCGTCTCAGCCTGCGCAATACCTCGTGGGTTTCCGGCAGGTTTTCGTTGATAGTCCCTTCGCGCTCGATCAGGTAGGGCACGGCATCGAGGCGTAAGCCATCGACCCCGAGATCGAGCCAGAACCGCATCACGTCGCATACCGCTTTGAAGACACGCGGATTGTCGAAATTGAGGTCTGGTTGATGCGCGTAAAAGCGATGCCAGTAATAGGCGCGGGCCACCGGATCCCACGCCCAGTTCGACTTCTCGGTGTCAAGAAAGATGATCGGCGTTCCCTGAAACTTCTGGTCGGTGTCGCTCCAGACATAGAAATCGCGGAAAGACGAGCCGGGCTTCGCAGTGCGGGCCCGCTGGAACCAGGGATGCTGATCCGAGGTGTGATTGACGACGAGTTCGGTGATGACCCGGAGATTTCGCCGATGGGCCTCACCAACGAAGGATTTGAAGTCCGCCATCCGGCCGTAGGATGGGTTGACGCTCTTGTAGTCGGCGATGTCGTACCCGTCATCGCGCAACGGCGAGGGGTGGAACGGCAGCAGCCACAACGCGGTGACGCCCAGATCCTGCAGATAGTCGAGCTTGCGGGTCAGCCCCTGGAAATCGCCGATCCCGTCATCATTGCCGTCGAAGAACGCCTTGACGTGCAACTGGTAGATGATCGCGTCCTTGTACCAGAGCGGGTCGATGATCCGGTCGGCTGACCCAGGCCGCGCCAGTGCGGAACTGCTTACGGGCGTCGGCGCGATGTCATCCGGTGGCGTCATCGCAATTCGGCGGGAAGCGAGCGGAAGTTCAGGGGCGGGCTGATCCCGCGGTCGAGCCTACCGGCGACAACGGCATCGGCCGGCACGGCGCCGGGTCGCGAAGCCAGGGGCGATGAACCCTCAGATGGCGTCACTAGCCTTATCGGTCTCGTCTTGAACCCTCACGGCCTCGCGATAGAGATTCCATCCGAGGTCGTTCAATTCGTCCGAGAACTTCCGGTTGGGGCTATTTCGACCGGTCAGACCGAACCCGCCCGCCAGCCGAAAAGCTCGTTCCGAATCGAGGCGTAACTGCTGAGCATCGGCCATGTTCACTCTCCACGCTCGCGCGAACGCCTGCCGCGAGCCGCGAAGCTATTGACGCGATCGGCTCGCGAGTAGGTTCGGAAACTACCTATGGGGTGCGTCGACCGTTGGTGCGCAATCAATCGACTTTTCGTTTCGAGGGCTGGCGCCCCGCGGCTCTGTTGAACGACGCGGACACCTTTGCTTGGGGACCTCCAGAATTTCATTTCTGTAAAGCGTCCGATGTTCATTGAAGTCCTACAATGGCTGGTCGTCCCTTCGCTCGCCTTTGCGATCACTCTTGCCTCGCGCTCGATGCCGAGGTGATCGCCTTTCTGGCGTCACCGGGCAATCGCGCCACCCGCGGCGCCGTCCTGCCAGACTATGGCGGCTGGTAACGCGGCGGCCGGCGCTAGGGCCGGTTTGCCCGTAGGAAGGTACGGATGTGACGCACCGCGAGCGGAATCTTGTCCTTGGTGTCCTTCCACGGGTAGAGGCTGACCTGGGCGTTCGGCGCGAGATGCACGGTCTCCATCGCCACCGCGTAAGGGTGCGCGGGGACGTCGTCCGGCAATACCAGGATCGGCGTCTGGCAGTCGCGCACGAAATCGCGCGTCACGGTGAAGACGAAATCGGCGGGTGAGCGGTACATCTTGTTCAGGAAAGCATCGACCGTCGCCGCCGTGATGTCGGGCCGGCGCTCGCGCAACGCCGGGGCCCAGCCCTTGATGTTGTTCTCGTAGAACAGGTTGGGCATCTCGGGTCGGGACCCGCTCGGCTGAGCTAGCACCGCGGCGACGACGCGCCGCGGTGTCCGCTTCAACAGGTTCCAGATGAACGGGCCGCCGATGCAGAAGCCCAGCACCAGGAACTCGCCGATGCCGAGGTGGTCCATCAGGCCGATATGGTCGTCGGTGTAGGAATCCCACGGCCGGTCGGTCTCGAGCGGGCCGGAGGATTCTCCACCGTTGGCGTTGCGCAAATCCGCCGCGATCACGCGGTACTCGCCCTTGAACTCGTCGAGCGGGTTGAACGGGTGGCTCGCGGCGAGGCCGGCGATCGTCGAGTTGAGCCCGCCTCCCGGGATCACCAGCAACGGAAAGCCGGAGCCGGCCTCTTCGTAGTGAATGCGGACATCGCCTTTTTCGTAGAACGGCATGGGGTTCTCCTTACCCGCGGCGGTATGGGATCAACTCGATCGGAGGCGGCGCTATTTGGCCGCAGCCGCCAGGGGCTGTGCCGCCGCCGCCGGCCGGTTGTCCTTGAGGAACGCGCGCACGTGCCGCAGCGCCAGCCGGATCTGACCCGGGTTCATCTTCCACGGATAGAGGCTGACCTGCGCGTTCGGCGCGAGATACGCGCTTTCCAGCGCCACCACATAGGGGTGCCCCGGCACGTCGTCCGGCAATACCAGGATCGGCGTCTGGCAGTTGCGCACGAAGTCGCGGCTAACGGTGTACACGAAGTCGGCGCGGGCGCCGGTGTACATGTTGGTCAGGAAGGCGTCGACCTGCGCCATCGTGATGTCGGGCCGGCTGGCGCACAACTCCGGGCCCCAGCCCTTCATGTTGTTGTTGTAGGAGAGGTTGGGCATCTCGTGGCGATAGCCGCTCGGCTGCACAGGCACGGCCGCGACGATGCGGTCGCCAGCGCGCTTCAGCAGGTTCCAGATGAACGGGCCGCCGATGCAGAAACCCATCACCATGAATTTCCCGATGCCGAGGTGGTCCATCAGGCCGATATGGTCGTCGGTGAAAGCCTCCCACGGCCGGTCCGCTTCGAGCGGCCCGGCGGACTGGCCGCCCTTGGCGTTGCGCAGATCGGCCGCGATGACGCGGAATTCGTCCTTGAACTCGACCAGCGGGTTGAACGGGTGGGTCTTGAGACCCTCTACCGTCGAGTTGAGGCCGCCGCCCGGTATCACCAGCAGCGGAAAGCCGGAACCGGCCTCTTCGTAATGGATGCGAACATCGCCTTTTTGGAAGAACGGCATGGGGTTTCTCCTTGAGCATTATTCGATCTGCCCGAGGTAGGGCGGATGAGCGCAGCGTAATCCGCCAGCGCCAAGCGGTCCATCGGCGGAATACGCTATATGCCGAAACTCCTTGGCGCGGCGTCCGCGCGCGCGAGACGAAAAGAGATCAGGACCAAGCTATTCAAATTGCAGGATTTCGATTTCGAAAACAGGAGAATAACAGGACGGAACAGGCGGATCGGCGGTCATGCTCATCGGCAGGCTCCGGGAGCGGGGCACTCTCGGTGCGAGGGCATGATGTGTGTTCACTATATGTTCAAGTCAAGAAACCCGGTGAAACGGGAAAGCGCAGCGCCTTCCGCCACGACGGCGTGCGTCACCTCGGCGGAATACCCCCGACTTGTGCCGGGGTTCTCCGCTACGGGCTGTTATTGGGCGGCGGCCCGCATCGGCACATGCGCCTTGAGGAAATTGCGCACCCGGTCGATCGTCCGCTCCTTCAGGTCGGGCGGCTCGCGCCACGGAAACACCGTGATCTCGGCGTTCGGCGCCAGCGAGGCGACATCGACGGAGCTCTGGTGCGGGTGCGCCGGGGTGGCGTCCGGCAGGACCAGCAGCGGCGTCCGGCAATTGCGCGCGAAATCGCGCGACACGCTGTACACGAAGTCAGGCTGGACCCGGTAAAGGTCGTGCAGGTACTTGTCGACCATCGCCTGGGTCAGGTCGGGCCGCCGGGCGAGCAGTTCGGGGGCCCAGACATCGCGGCCGGAATTGTACATGTAGTCCGGATGTTCCGGGGTGTGCCCGACCGTCTGGCACAGCACGGCGGCGACGACTCGCTGCGGGGCGCGCTCGATCAGCTTCATGGCGAAACAGCCGCCGATGCAGTAGCCCATGAAGAAGAACTCGCTGATGCCGAGGTGGTCCATCAGCCCGAGCTGGTCGTCGGCGAAGGCGCCCCACGGGTCATCCTTCGGGATCGGGCCGCTGGATTCGCCGCCGTTGGCGTTGCGCTGGTCCATCGTGATGCAGCGGAAGTCGTTCTTGAAAGCCTCCGGCCCGTTGAACACCGCAGTGGGCCAATTGCTGACCCGCGAGTTCAATCCTCCGCCCGGAGTAAGCAGCAGCGGGAAGCCGGTGCCGACTTCCTCGTAGCGGATGCGGACATCGCCTTTTTGGTAGAACGGCATGGCAGTCTCTCCTTACCCGTGTGGACGCGCCTGCGCGCGTTGCGATCGGCCGTGCGCGCACCTGGAAAGTTCCGGGACCAAGCCCTCGGCATTTCCGGGCGGCATTCGATTCAAGAGTTCATCCCAAATTTCGTTTCCGCTCAACCCCGTTGCGATGCCGCCTTGCCCCCGATCAGGCGCTCGGGGTCACCGCCTGTGCAGGCTAGCCGACCGACCGCGCGGCGACTCCCATCAGCGCGTCGAGCCGATCGGGCGAATCCAGCAATTCCCGGCTCGGTCCGGCGAACACGATCGCGCCGCGATCGAGCACGATCGCGCGCTCGGCGAATTCGAGCGCCAACCTGGCGTGCTGCTCGACCAGCAGCAACGCCAGATCGCGCTCGCCCTTGATCCGCGCGAGGCCGGCGAGGACGGTGTCGACGATCACCGGCGCCAGGCCCTCGAGCGGCTCGTCCATCAGCAACAGCGACGGGTTGCCCATCAGTGCCCGCCCGATCGCCAACATTTGCTGCTCGCCGCCCGACAGGTGGTTGCCGCGATTGCGGCGGCGCGCGGCCAGGGCCGGGAACAGATCGTAGACCCGTTCGAGCGTCCAGGTGCCGGGGCGCGCCGCGACCGAGAGATTGTCCTCGACCGACAATGACGCGAAAATCTCGCGCTCCTGCGGCACGAAGCCGATGCCGAGCCGCGCCCGCCGGTAGGGCGGCAGGCCCGAGATGTCGCTTCCGGCAAAGCGGATCCGGCCGGCCCGCATATCGGTATGGCCCATGATCGTGGCGAGCAACGTCGTCTTGCCGACGCCGTTGCGGCCGAGCACCGCGATCCTGCCGCCGGGCGGCAACTCGAACGAGATGCTTTCGAGGACAACCGTCTCCCCGTACCCGGCCTCTATCCGGTCGAGCACCAGCCCGTTATCCGCGATTCCGGCGCTCATCGCCGCTCGCGCTCGCCGAGATAGACCTGGCGCACCCGCGGATCGGCGGCGATCATGTCCGGAGGGCCCTCAACCAGGATGCGGCCCTGCACCAATACGGTGATTCGGCGCGCGAGCCGGAACACCAGATCCATGTCGTGCTCGATGATCAATACCGCGATGTCGGCCGGCAGCCGCTCGATCACCGAGATGATCAGCCCGGTCTCGCTCGACGGCACGCCGGCGGCCGGCTCGTCGAGCAACAGTGCCTTTGGCGACAGCCCGAGCGCGACCGCGATCTCGATCAGCCGCTGGCGGCCATAGGCCAGCGCGCTGACCGGGCGCAACGCGTCCTCGGCGAGGCCGAGGGTTTCGAGGAGGGCAAACCCCTCCTCGATGATCCGGCGGTGGCGGCCGGCGGGCCGCAGCAGATCGCCGGCGACGCCGTCGCGCTCGGCGATCGCCAGGGTCACGTTTTCCAATGCCGACAGGCGGCGGAACAAGGCGCTGATCTGAAAGGTGCGGGCCAGGCCGCGCTTGACCCGTGCCGCCTGCGGCAGGGCGGTGACGTCGCCGCCGCCGATCAGGATATGCCCGGCACTAGGCCGCAAATTGCCGGTCACCAGCTCGACGAAGCTGGTCTTGCCGGCCCCGTTCGGTCCGATCAGCGCCTGGCGAGCGCCGGGTTCGAGGCGGAAATCGATCGCATCGGCCACGGTCAGCGCGCCAAAGCTCTTGCACAGCCCGCGGGTTTCCAGCGGCAACGCGGTCATCGCCGCAGCCGCTCGACCAGCCCAAGCACGCCGCCGCGGGCGACCACGACGACGATCACCATCAGCAACCCGATCCAGAAATACCAGTAGACCGGCTCGATTTCGGAAAACCGGTTCTGCGCGATCATGTATAGCGGCACGCCGATAAAGGCACCGTAGAGCCGACCGACCCCGCCCAGGATCAGCATGATCAGGACCGAGCCGGAACGTTCGAGGTTGAGAAAGCTGAGCCCGACGAACGCCGTCGTCTGCGCGATCAGCGCGCCCGAGATCCCGGCCAGCCCGGCCGAAACAGTGTAGATGACAAGCTGGCGGCGGGCTACCGGCGCGCCGATCGCATGCATCCGCCGGACATTCTCGCGGATGCCGGTCAACGAACGGCCGAACGGAGAATGGACGATGCGCCGGGCCAGATACCAACAGATGAACAGCACGGCGAGGCAATAGACATAGGCGGTACGGCCGAACATGTCGAAGCGGAACAGGCCGAATATCGGCCATACCACCATCCCTTGCAGCCCGTCGTCGCCACCGGTGAAGCGCGAGGCCTTGTTCGCCAGTTCGTACAGCAGGGTCGCGACGACCAAGGTCTGCATCAACAGGGTGAGGCCCGTTGTGCGCAGGACGATGCAGCCCGAGGCCAGCCCGACCAATGCCGCCACCACGCCCGCGGCGAGCAGACCGCTGATCGGCTCGCCCCAGCCATTCGCGGCGAGAATCCCCGCCGTGTAGGCGCCGGTGCCGAAAAACGCGGCGTGACCCAGGGTGACGATGCCGGCGTAGCCCAGCACCAGATCGGCCGACAGCGCGAACAGGATCGTCGCCAGGATCTGCGCTCCCAGCGGCAGGTAGCTGGGAAACAGCGCATAGGCCGCGAACGCCGCGATCCAGGGCAACGCCTCGACCGGGCGATAGCGATGGCGCCGGGCGAAGATGTCGACCGCGGTCTGGTCCACCCTCACGCCCGCCCGAACAGCCCGCGCGGGCGCCACAGCAGGATCGCCATCGTCAGCGCATAGATGAAAAACGCGCCCAATTCGGGCAGCAGGTATTTGAACCCGGTATCGCCGACCCCGACCAATAGCGCCGCGACGAACGGCCCGCGGATGCTGCCGAGCCCGCCGACCGCGACGACGATCAGAAAATACACCAGGTTTTCGAGCGCATAGCTCGGATTGATCGCCAACAGATCGGCGCCGAGCGCGCCGCCGAGTCCGGCGAGACCGCTGCCCAGCGCGAAGGTCGCGGTAAACAGCCGCGACGTGTTGATGCCGACCGATTGCGCCATGCGCAGATTGTCGACCGAAGCGCGGATCTGGACGCCGAAGCGGGTGCGTTCGAGCCCCAGCCACAGCACCGTCACCAGCCCCGCGCCGCACAGGATCAGAAAACTGCGATAGCCGGGGAAACTGCGAAACCCGAAATCCATCTGGCCGCTGAGCCAGCGCGGCGGTTGCATCGGCTGCGGCAGCGGGCCCCAGAAATAGGTGGCGCCCGCCACCGACATAAAGATCAGCCCCATCGTCAGCAATACCTGGTCGAGTTCGTCCCCACCATAGAGCCGGCGATAGAGCAGACGCTCGACCACGACGCTGGCGAGCGCGGTGGCACCGGCGGCGATCGCCAACGCCATCACGAACGGCACCCCGAGCCGGCTCATCAGGCTGGTCAGGATATAGCCGCCAAGCATCGCGAACACGCCATGCGCCAGGTTGACGAAGCCCATCAGCCCCATCGTCACCGACAGCCCCACCGAGATCAGGTAGAGCACCATCGCGAAGGCGATGCCGTGAAAGCCGATGCTGATGACAGCGGACAGGGTGTTCTGCATCGCTAGCACCCTGGACCTCGGAGGCTGATTGGAGATGAAATCACTGCGATCAATAAATTGTCGTCACCCCCGCGAAAGCGGGGGTCCAGACCAACGGCGCAGGTGAATCAATCGGATGTTGCCGTCCCGCGGGAGCAAGGACGCGTGAAAACACGCCAACCGTTGTCGGGTACCGTGGATTCCCGCTTTCGCGGGAATGACAACTCACTGAAACACTTAGATTCATTTCGAGTCCGACTTCGAGGCCCACAGCATCACCGCTTCCCGGTCATTGCGAGGCGCTCGCGGGGCAGCGAAGCAGTCTCGCGCGGATAGAGACCAATCGAGATTGTTTCGCTGCGCTCGCAATGACTCATTTAGGCGGGTTCAGCTGCTTCCACGGGTCCTTGACCATCGGGATCGTCTCGAACTCGACATTGGCGAGCTTGCCGTCGACTTTTTCAACCCTGCGCAGATAGATGTTCTGGATGATATCGCGGGTCTCCGGGTCGATCATGATCGGGCCGCGCGGGCTCTCGGGGTTCTTCCAATTCTTCCAGAACGTGATCGCCTCGTCGGCGGTGAACTTGCCATTGGTCGCCTTGATCAGGTCGAAGATCGCCACCATGCCATCCCAGCCCTGGACCGAGAAAAAATCGGGGACGGCCTTTTGCCCGTACATCCGGTCCCAGGCGGCGAGAAACGCTTTGTTCTGCTGCCGGGTCGCGGCGTTCGAGTAATTGCCGGTGCTGACGATGCCCAGCGGGATGTCGCCCATGTTGGGCAATTCCTCGTCGAGCATCACGTCCTGCGTCGTGACCAATTGGATGCCAGCGTCCTTGAGGCCGAGATCGGCCCACGCCTTCATCACCGCGGTGGCGTATTTGCCGGCCGGAACGAAGATGAACACGCATTGCGGCTTGGCGTCCTTGATGCGTTGCAGAATCGGCACGAAGTCGAGCTGCGATAAGGGAATCCGGGTGGTGCCGACGATCTCGCCGCCGTTGTCGGTAAAGCCCTTGATAAAGCCGCCTTCGGCATCGTGCCCCGGAATGAAGTCGCTGACCGCGACATAGGCCTTTTTATATCCGTTCTTGGCCGCCCACTGGCCCATCGGCAGGCTGATCTGCCACAAGGTGAACGACACACGCACGATATACGGCGACAGCCGCGGGATCGCGACCCCCGCCGCGTTCATGATCAACATCGGCACCTTCGCCTCGACGGTCAGCGGCGCGATCGCCGCGGCGTTGGGCGACGCGACCAGCCCGGTCAATATCTGCACCTTGTCGCGGGTGATCAGTTCCTGCGCCAGCCGCTTGGCGACGTCGGGGTTCGGCCCGGTCGAGTCGCGGGTTATGATTTCGAGCTTGACACCCGGCGGCAGGTCTTTCTCGTGCTCCTTGACGTAGAGGCGCAGTCCCTTGTCGAGCTCGTCGCCGGCCTGCGCGAACGGTCCCGAATACGGCAGGATCAGCCCGATCTTGACGACCGTGTCGGCCGCCGCCGGCGCGATCGACAGCACCATCACCGCAGCGGCGCAAACCGCGGCCGCGAGCGCTCTATGCAGCATTTCCGTCCTCCCCGTTCGCATCCGGTAATCCGGCGATCGGCGGCAATTTCCGCCGACTCCGGCTCGCCCCGGGCTCCTCGGCCCCAGGCAACGATAATCGGATCGGATCGACATGGATATATGCCTCGATCGTCAGCCCCTTAAGCTCGAATCGCCCTAAGACGCGAACTCGCCTTAGGAGGAGAATTCGACCAGCGGCGGCGCCGCGATCAGAGCCCCCGATCTTACCCACCAGCGCGGTTCCGCCCGCATCAGCGCGGCGCCGGAGCGCTGGGCTAGATCCCGGTTGGCGAACAGGGCGAAGCAGGTGGCGCCGCTGCCGCTCATGCGAGCGAGCAGGGCGCCCGGCAGCGCCGCGAGGCGATCGAGCACGGTGCCGATCTCCGGCACCAGCGTGATCGCCGCCGCGGTCAGATCGTTGCGGCACCGGCCGAGCGCGGCGACGAATTCCGCCGTGCCGGTCGGCACCGGCGCGAACCTTCCGGTTCCGCCGAACGCTCCGCTTCGCCCGCGAAACACCTCGGCCGTCGGCAATTCGCGGCGCGGGTTGGCCAGCACGATCGCCAGATCGGGCAACGTCCCGGCCGGCTCGATCATTTCGCCTACCCCGCCGACCCATAGCGGCCGCGCCGTGAGGCAGGCGGGCATATCGGCCCCCAGCGAGGCGGCCAGCTCGGCCGCGTCCCTGGCCTCCGCGCCGACATCCTCCAGCCGCCACAGCGCGGCGAGCGCGCGAAGGCACGCGGCGGCGTCGCTCGACCCGCCACCGATGCCGGACGCGGCCGGGAGGTGCTTTTCGAGGTGCAATGCCGCACCGGCGCCGATCCCATGGCGGCGGGCGAGATGACGCGCGGCGCGCAATACCAGATTGTCCTCGCCCAGCCCGGCGAGCGCCGCCGCCTCGGGACCGGAGACGGTCAGCGTCAAGGAGTCGGCCAGGATCGCGGTCAGGCGGTCGCCGATATCGGCGAACGCGACGAGGCTGTCGAGCAGGTGATATCCGTCCGCGCGCCGACCGACGACGTGCAGATAGAGGTTGATCTTGGCCGGCGCGAATGCCGCGACAGCGCTCGCCACGGCTGCTTGGCTCAGCCGCCGCGCTCCGCTGGCGCCGGCGCGTTCAGGCCGTGCTCGATCTTGGCCTCGATCGGCTTGATGTCGTTTTCCTGCGGACCGTATTGCAGCGCGCGCCGCCACTGGAACCTGGCCTCGATCAGCCGGCCGGTCTGCCAATAGGCGTCGCCGAGATGGTCGTTGATGGTCGGGTCCTCGGGCACCAGCTCGATGGCTTTTTCAAGGTATTGCACCGCGCCGGGATAATCGCCCATCCGGTAATGCGCCCAGCCGAGACTGTCGATGATGTAACCGTCGTCGGGGCGCAATTGGACCGCCTTCTCGATCATTTTCAGGCCGCGATCGAGGTTCTCGCCGCGATCGATCCATGAATAGCCCAGGTAATTGAGCACCAGCGGCTGGTCGGGCTTGAGTTCGAGCGCGTGCAGCAGATCGCTCTCGGATCGTTGCCACTGGTGCGAACGCTCGAGCGCGACGCCGCGTTCGTAAAACATGAGCCAGCGGTCGGGCAGGCCGGCGGCGGCGGCCCGGCGGATCGCCTCGTCATAGGCGTCGACGGCTTCAGCGAAGCGCTTTTTCGCCCGCAATAGATCGCCAAGCTGCAATTCCGCGCCTATCGATTGCTTGGATTTTGCTGACATCTCCTTGAGTTGCGCGATCGCCTCGTCGGTGCGTTCGAGGGTGTGAAGATTGGCCGCGACGCGCAGCCGCGCCGACCACGAGTAGGGCGAGTTCGCCGCGATCCCGGCGAGCACCGCCAAGCTCTCCTCCGGCTTGTGCTCGGCGCTGAGCGCATCGGCGAGCAACAGTTGGGCTAGCGGGAATTGTGGCCGCAATTCGAGCGCGAAGCGGTCGTACAGCAGCGACAGATCGATGGTCTCCGCCTGGTTCAGCACGCTCGCGAGGTCGAACAGGGCCTCCGCGAACCCATCGGCGGCGGAGCGGATCAGCGGAGGGGGCGTGCCGGCGGGGCGCGCCGCCAATACCGTCTGGGCGAGCTCGCTGCCGACATTCTGCTGGATGAAGCGGCGATAGAGCTCTTTTGCCTCCTTGGCGTGGCCGTGGCGCTCCTTGAAATTGCCGACCGCGTCGGTCAGGCGCCAATTGAGCTGGCCGGCCGATTCGAGCGCCTTGTCCAGATGCTCTTCCGCCTTGGCGGGCTGGGCGGCGAAGTCGTAAAGCAGACCGAGCTGGAATTCCTTTAGCGGGCTGAACCCGTTGAATTTGTCGAGCCCCTGCAATGCGGTGTCGGCGCCGGCGAGATCGCCCGCCCCCATCCGCGTCCAGGCCAACGCCAGCGGCGCGATAAAGCGATGCAGCCCGCCCTGCGGCAGCGATGTCGCGTATTTGACCGCGCCGGCCTTATCGCCGGCCTTCATCCGCTCGACCAGTAGCACGAGCTGCGGCAGGGCATCGCTCGGGTCGAGCTTGAGCGCCTTTTCGGCGAGCGGGCGGGCGCGGTCGAACCGGCCGACGCTGATCTCCATCAGAAAGGTGCGGCTGATCAGTTCCGGCGAGTCGGGGTCGGCCGCGATCGCCTTTTCGTACCAGGTTACCGCCGACCGAAAGTCGCGTCGTTGCTGAGCCTGCCTGCCGGCGAGATAGGTTCCGAACAGATGCTCGATATCGCCCGCCGCCGGCTTATTGCTCGCCCCAGGGTCGGGCGCGGACGGGCCGGGCGCGGCCGCTATCGGAGTCACGGCGATGCCGGCCGCCAGCGCGATCGCCGCGACCGTCGCCAGGCATCGCCGCCTGAACCATGTCGTCTCCGGGCTAAAATCCGGGCCTGCTGCTGTCACCACGCGCATCCGTCCGTGTTCATGCCTGCTTACATATTTGGATAGTTTGGGCCGCCGCCACCCTCGGGGACCGCCCAATCGATATTTTGTTCCGGGTCCTTGATGTCGCAGGTTTTGCAGTGCACGCAGTTCTGCGCGTTGATCTGCAGACGCGGCCCCGCCGCGCCGTCTTCCTGCACGATCTCGTAGACACCGGCCGGACAATAGCGCTGCTCGGGCGAGTCGTAGAGCCGATAGTTGATCGCGATCGCCTTCGCCGGATCACGCAGTTTGAGGTGCGCGGGCTGGTCCTCTTCGTGATTGGTGTTCGAGATGAACACCGACGACAGCCGGTCGAAGCTGATCTTGCCGTCGGGCCGCAGGTAGGCGATCGGCGCCGCCGCGCCCGCCCGCATCAGCGAAGTGTGGTCGGGATGGTGATGGAAGGTCCACGGCGCGCGGCCGCGCAGCACATAGGTGTCGAGCGCCGAGTAGGCGAGCCCGGCCCACATGCCCAGGCGAAAGCTCGGCCGGATATTGCGCGCGCGGTACAATTCGTCCCACACCCAGCTCGCTTCGAGCGCGCGGCGGACGCTGGCCCGCGGATCGCCGGCCAGCCGCGCGAATACCGCCTCCGCCGCGACCATCCCCGATTTCATCGCCGTGTGGCTGCCCTTGATCTTGGGTACGTTGAGAAACCCCGCGGCGCAGCCGATCAGGGCGCCGCCGGGAAAATCGAGGCGCGGGATCGACTGGTACCCGCCCTCGTTCAACGCCCGAGCGCCATAGGCGATGCGCCGCCCGCCCTCGAAATAGCGGCGGATCGCCGGGTGGGTCTTGAACCGCTGGAACTCCTCGAACGGGCTCAGCGAGGGGTTGCGGTAGTCGAGCCCGATCACGAACCCGACCGAGACCTGGCGGTCCTCGAGGTGATACAGAAACGAGCCGCCATAGGTGCCGGTGTCGAGCGGCCATCCGATCGTGTGCACGACCAGTCCGGGCTGGTGCCGCTCCGGCGCGATCTCCCACAATTCCTTGATGCCGATCGCGTAAGTCTGCGGGTCGCAGCCCTCGCGCAGGCTAAACCGCTCGAACAGGGTCTTGGTCAACGACCCGCGGGCACCCTCCGCGAACAGGGTTTCCCTGGCCAGCAATTCGACACCGGGGGTATGGCGCGAGGTCGGTTCGCCATCCTTGCCGATCCCCATATCGCCAGTGGCGACGCCGCGCACCCGGCCGCCGTCATCGTAGAGCACCTCGGCGGCGGCGAACCCGGGATAGATCTCGACGCCAAGCTCCTCCGCCTGCTCCGCCAGCCAGCGGCACAGATTGCCGAGGCTGATGATGTAGTTGCCGTGATTGCGCATCTGCGGCGGGGTCGGCAGGCGGATCGCGCGGCGTTCGGTCAGCAGCAGAAAGCGATCGTCGCCGGCCGGGGTGTTGAGCGGCGCGCCGCGCTCGCGCCAATCCGGCAGCAATTCATTCAGCGCGCGCGGCTCGAACACCGCGCCGGACAGGATATGGGCACCGACCTCGGAGCCCTTTTCGATGACGCAGACCCCGATCTCGCCGCCGCCGGCGGCGGCGAGCTGCTTCAGACGGATCGCCGCGGCGAGCCCGGCCGGTCCCGCCCCGACGACGACGACATCGTATTCCATCTGCTCGCGCTGAGATTCCGCCACCGCTCACCTCGGGCCTTGCCGTGCCCGGGTTATATAGGATCAAGCCGAAAACGGGAGAGCGCCGGCGATCAACAGCGTGCGCGGAATTTCGCCGAGATCGAAAAACGACTAATGTCGGCGCAACGGCTTTCAGGTAACCGACTCCCCGCATGCCGCCCGACACGCTCGTCCCCGCCCTCCGCCTCTCCGCTGAAGCCGCGGCGGCGTTGCTGCGCTGGCAGATCGAGATGGGGGCGGACGAGGCGATCGCCGCGATCGCGCCGAATCGGCTGGCCCCGACGCCTCCGAATTCCGCACCCGCGCCGAGCCGGGTCAGGCCGACCGCTGCCGCGCCACTGGCGGTAGGTCCTCCGGGCGCGCTCGCCGAATCGCTGGCCGAGGCGGCGCAGTCAGCGCGGAACCTGGCCGCCGGCGCGGCGACGATCGAGGCGCTGGGTGCCTTGGTCACCGGGTTCGACGAATGCCCGCTCAAGCGGACCGCGACCAACACCGTGTTCGCCGACGGCAACCCGGAGGCGCCGGTGTTGATCATCGGCGAAGCGCCGGGCGCCGACGAAGACCGTCTCGGCAAGCCGTTCGTCGGCCGCAGCGGCCAGTTGCTCGACCGCATGCTGGCGGCGATCGGGCTCGACCGCACCCAGGCCCAGATCACCAACGTGATCTATTGGCGCCCGCCGGGAAACCGCAAACCGAACGCAGCCGAGATCGCGTCATGCCTGCCGTTCGTGCTGCGTCATATCGCGCTGGCCCGGCCGAAAGTGCTGGTGTTGGCCGGCGGCACCGCGGCGAGCGCATTGTTGCCGGTCAGCGACGGTATCACCCGATTGCGCGGCCGCTGGTTTGATCTCGCCGTTCCCGGTCTCGATACGCCAGTGCCGACCCTGCCGATGTTCCACCCGTCATTTCTGTTACGCGCGCCCGAGCGCAAGCGCGACGCCTGGCGCGACCTGCTCGCGCTGAAGGCGCGGCTCGATGCGGTTTAAAGCAAGCGCGGCGCCGGCCCCGCGCAAGCGGACCGATACAAGGGAGTAAGCGATGCCCCTCAATCACGACCGCCCATTCCTCGCCGTCAATATCGCCCTGCTGACCGTGTCGGATACGCGCGGCGCGGCCGACGACCGCTCGGGCAATACGTTGGCCGAACGCGCCGCCGAGGCCGGCCACCGCATCGCCGCGCGCACGATCGTGCGCGACGAGTTCGACGCCATCGTCGCGCAATTGCAGGCATGGATCGCCGATCCGGAGATCGACGTCGTGATCTCTACCGGCGGCACTGGGGTCACCGGGCGCGACGTGACACCCGAGGCGTTCCACCGGGTCTATGAAAAGGAGATCGCCGGGTTCGGCGAATTGTTCCGCTGGCTCAGCTACGAAAAGATCGGTACCTCGACGATCCAGAGCCGGGCGACGGCCGGGGTCGCCGGCGGCACCTACCTGTTCGCGCTGCCGGGCTCACCCGGCGCCTGCCGCGATGCCTGGGACGGTATCCTGCTGCACCAGCTCGACAACCGGTTCCGCCCGTGCAACTTCGTCGAGTTGATGCCGCGCCTGCAGGAAACGTAGAGTTCAAAACCCCCGTCGGGGGGCGAGGCGGCGATAGGCCGCGCTATCGTCAACGTCGTCGAGGCGCGCGGTGAACCCGGCCGAGACCCGCGGCGGCAGATTGGCGAGCACGTCGGCGAGAGCATGCGGGCTCGACCAGCGTACCGGGCCGAACAGCGGCGGCAGGCGCGGCGAGCGGCGTGCGCCGACCAGCCAGAACCCGCCATCCCCGGTCGGGCCGAAAACCAGGTCGTGAGCGCCGAGCAGCCGGAACGCGGCGGCGATGTATGCCGCATTGAGCCCCGGAATGTCGGCGCCGATCAGTACCGCCGGTCCCGCCGGGCATGCGGCGAGCGCCCGCCGCATGCGTTCGCCGAGATCGCCGCCTCGCTGCCCGACGGCCGGCACGTGTTTGGACCGGATGCCGCGACGATGTCGGGCGCGGTCGGGCGTGACCGCGAGGCGCAATCGCCAGCGCCGGTCATGCCCGAGGCGGCGCAGCAGCAGCTCGATCATCCCGCGCTCGAACCGCACCGCGCCGCCATCGCCGATATCGCGGGCGAGGCGGCGCTTGCCGGAGCCGTATTCGGGCACCCGCAGGAACAGGATCAGATGCCGACGGATCATCGGTAGAGCCTGGCGATCCGCGCCGGGGCGATTCCGGCGAAATACAGCGCCAGGCACAGCAGGTTGCGCACCGGCCGCCGGATATAGCCGCCGTCGCGGTAGCGTCTTGCCGAGCTGATCGCCCGCGCGGCGATCGGCCTCAGCCGGCGGCGGCCCAGCCGGCGGACCAGGTCGACATCCTCCATCAACGGGATCGCGGCATAGCCGCCGATCGAATCGTACAACGCGCGCGCGATCAACACGCCCTGATCGCCGTAGGGCAATGCGAATAACCGGCAGCGCCAGGCGACGAGGCGCTCCAGCCGCCGCGCCGGCGGAGCCGGGTCGTCGAGCGCGAAGGCGAAATACCCGGCATGCGGCCCGGCTCCCGGGGCGGCGATGAAACCGCGCACCGCGCTTTCCCAACCGGTATCGAGGCGGCAATCGGCGTGCAGAAACAGCAGCCACTCGCCCGCCGCCGCCGCCGCTCCGGCGATCAGCTGGGTGCCGCGCCCGGGCGGGCTGGCGACCACGGTCGCGCCGCCCGCCCGCGCGACCCCTGGCGTCGCGTCGCGCGACCCGCCATCGGCGACGATCACCTCGCGCACGATGTCGGCACCGGCCAGCGCGGCCAGCGTCACCGGCAAGGTGTCGGCGGCGTCCAATGCCGGGATCACGACCGAGATTTGAATATGTTCTTGTATTGTTCTCACCGGATGCGATACTCCGGGCATGGATATGCCGGCCACCCCCATGCCGCGCAAGGGACGCGGTGCCGTGACCAACCAGAGCGGCCGTTTCGAGACCGAGCGGCGGGTCGCCTTCGACGACGGCTGGGGCACCGCCGACCGGCCGCCAATGCCGCTGACGACGCGGCTTTCGGTCGATGCGACGCGCACGATCATCGCTCGCAACGATTCGCCCGATATCGCCTTCGACCGCTCGATCAACCCGTATCGCGGCTGCGAGCATGGCTGCGTTTATTGCTATGCGCGCCCTAGCCACGCCTATCTCGGCCTGTCGCCCGGCCTCGATTTCGAAAGCCGCATCTTCTACAAGCCGCAGGCCGCCGCGCTGCTCGCCGCAGAACTCGGCAAGAAGGGGTACAATTGCCGCCCGATCGCGCTCGGCAGCAATACCGACCCCTACCAGCCAGCGGAGCGCAAGCTCGGCATCATCCGAGCGATCCTCGAAGTGTTGCGCGACTTCCGCCACCCGGTGACGATCGTGACCAAATCGGCGTTGGTCCAACGCGACATCGACATTCTGGCCGAGATGGCGGCGCAGCGGCTGGCGATGGTGTCGGTGTCGATAACCACCCTCGACCGGGCGCTCGCCCGCTCGATGGAGCCGCGGGCCGCGACCCCCGAGCGGCGGCTCGAAACCATCGCCGCCCTCGCCGCCGCCGGGGTGCCGACGGCGGTCATGGCGGCGCCGATGATCCCGGCGCTCAACGACAGTGAATTGGAGCAGATCCTCGAACGCGCGCGCGGGGCGGGGGCATTGGCCGCGCATTACACGATGTTGCGGCTGCCTCTCGAATTGAAGGCGCTGTTCAAGGAGTGGCTCGAACAGCACGCGCCGCAAAAATCCCGGCACGTGCTGTCGTTGGTGGCGCAGTCCCATGGCGGGCGGCTCTACGATTCGGCCTGGTCGAAACGGATGACCGGCGGCGGGCCCTATGCCGAGATGCTGAGCGCGCGGTTCGATCGCGCCTGCCGTCGGCTCGGCTTTGCCCCACGCAATATCCAGACGCTCGACGCCAGCCGCTTCCGCCCGCCGCCGCGGCCGGGCGACCAACTGTCGCTGCTGTGAGGCTAGCCTTTGCTACTGCGAGGATTATGGTCGGCCGGGCCGGTTGCGTTTAGTCTATCCGCTAGGCGAGGCGGAGGCGGGCGGCGTGGCGAGGGAAAAGCGGCTCGAAGCGCGTGACGTCGAGGCGATCTTTCGCGCCTTCGCCGAAGTCCTGAGCGAGTTGCCGCCCGACACCGAAGCCGGTTTCCTCGATACCGAGGGCGATCTGCGCCTCGCCCCCGATATCGGCCGGAAATTGCGCACCGCGCGCAATGTCCGCCAAGTCTTGCAGGACATCCGCCAGGCACGGCGCGAGAATTAGCACGGCGCCTTCGACGAGTCAGTTTTGCGCCGGTCCGGCGGCGATGCCGCTGTCGTGTAATCGGCCGATCGCGGCGGAGGGCATTCCCAGTACCCGGGCGAGCACCTCGTCGGTGTGCTCGCCGAGCCGGGGCGCAGGGCTGGTGGGCTGGCGCGGCGCGGCGCCGAAATCGAGCGGCAATCCCGGCATCAGGTAGCGGCCGATGCCGGGCTGGTCGATCTCGGCGAAGAGCGAGTTCGCCGGCGAGCAGCGCGGGTCGTCCGCGACCAGCTCGGCGAAATTCTGGAACGGCCCCCACAATACTCCGCTGCCGGCGAACGCCTCGCTGATCTCGGCCAGGCTGCGCGCTGCGCACCAGCGGCCGACCAGCGCGGCGATAGCGTCGCGCGCCTCGAAGCGGCCGGTCTCGCTGTCGAGGTCGACCTCCATCATCGCGCCGATCAGCGCTAGTTTGTCGGTAAGGCCGGTGGCGCGGCCGAGCGCGCGCCATTGCCGCGGCGTCAATGCGATGATCATGATCCGCCGCCCGTCGGCGGTGGCGAAGTCGCGGCCAAAGCTGCCGTAGAGGTCGTTGCCGAGCGCCGGCCGCGAACGCCTGTTGATCTGAATGTCGCCGATATAGCCGAGATGCCCGGTCATCGCGAGCGCGACATCGGCCAGCGCGGCGACGACCTCCTGCCCGGCGCCGGTGCGGGTGCGATGACGCTCGGCGGCGAGCAGCCCGGTCGCCAGATAGAGCCCGGCGGCGATGTCCCAGGCCGGCAACACATGATTGACCGGCTCGCCCCCTCTTCCAGTCACCAGCGGGAAACCTACCGCGGCGTTGACCGTGTAGTCGACCGCGGCCGAGCCGTCGCGGTTGCCGATCAGGCGCAGCAGGATCTGGTCGGCGCGGGACGCCCTGAGGCTGGCGTAGTCGAGGCCCGGCAACGGCGGCAGATTGGTCAGCATGATGCCGCCGCCCGGCCCCGGCGCGGTCGCCAATGCGCGCGCGAGCTCGCGCCCTTCCGGCTTGTCGAGGGCGAGCGCGACCGAGCGCTTGGCCTTGTTGAGCCCGGCCCAGTAGAGGCTGCTGCCGTCTTCGGTCACCGGCCAGCGGGTGTAATCGATGGCGCCGCCGATCGGGTCGACTCGGATCACCTCGGCGCCCAGTTGCGCCATCGTCATGCCGCCGAGCGGGGCCGCGACAAAGGCCGAGACCTCGACGATGCGCAGATCTTCGAGCAGCCGGTTCATCGCCCCCTCTCGCGCGTGGTGGAGGGGCATTCAGCCGGAACCGCGGCGACGGCGCAATCAATCCTCGGCCGAGTTCCGATCAGGCCGTCTCGGCCATCGGCGCGGGTCGGGATAGCGCCGCCGGGATGTCGGACCCACCGCCGAAGCGGCGCGCCAGAGGATACTCGCGCCGACATCGAGGTCGGGTGTTGGTGGGTCGGGCGTCGCCGGGGCCGGGGAGACGCTCTGGCGGCTGCGCGAGGTGAGGATCGATCCCCGGATCGCTCTCGTGAATGGCATGGACGACGCGGGCCCACAGATCACGGCCGGTCCAGTCACCCCGATCGATCATCATGTTGAGTCGCTCGGCCGCGACTCGCGCCGCGCCTTTCCCGTGCCGGGTCAACATGGCGTTGGCGATGCGCCGTACCCCGCTCGCACCCACGATCGACATCCTGCCTCCGCGATCGCGAAGGGACGCAACTTGACTCGATTCTGCCCCGTATGATTGGCTCACCCCATTCGGGTGGCCGGGCCGCGCCGAACGCCGCTGCTTCTCCGTTGGGAAGTACCTGTCCATCGGGATCTCCCGAGCATGGCTGCGGCGGCCCCGTCTAACGCGATTCGCGGAGCAACCGCGGGACTAGCGACCGTAGGACAAATTGTCGCAGCTGTAAATTACATACCGTGACATTTTGTTACATCTGGGCGGGCGCGGCATGCGAGGGGACGCCTTCGGCCGGAGCGCCCAAGCGGCGCCGGGCTGGTGCGAGGGCGCGGTCGCCGAGATCAGGCGCCGACGATGAACGAGCGCAGCGAGTTGGCCTCGTACTCGATCTCGTCGAGGCGGCTCTTGACCAGATCGCCGATGCTGACGATGCCGCACAGCCTGCCGTCGCACAGCACCGGGAAATGGCGGATGCGCCGGTTGGTCATCTCGGCCATCAATTCGCCGACGCTGTCGCTCGGTTCGCAGGTCACGACCGAGCGGGTCATCACCTCGCCGACATTACGCGCCAGCAATTCGGCGCCGAGATCGGCGAGCGACAGTACGATATCGCGCTCGGAGAGGATGCCGTCGACGCCACCGTCGTCGCTGACGACAAGCGCGCCGACGCCGTGTCGGCGCAGCATGTCGACCGCCTCGCCGATCGCCGCGTCCGACCGGATCGTCGCGACCCGGTTTCCCTTGTTGCGCAGGATTGTTTCGACATTCATCGGGGGCTCCCGGAATTGGTGCGGCGCGCCCGTAAGCCTGGCAGGTTGCGGAGCGTCCGCTGGCTGTCGATGATCCTAGGACAAAATGTCGCACCTCGAAACGAGAATCTGCTAACGCGTTACCGGCATCGCCGCCGCCTCAGCCCAGCGAGTTGACGATCTCGCGGAAGGCCGCCTCGGGGAACGCCTTCATCGTTCGGGTACGGACCGTTCCCATCTGGCCGAGCAGCAGCATGAACCGCGCCGCGACCGCGTCGTCCGGCGCCTCGTAAACGCCCATCAGATCGTAATCGCCCATCGTCATGTAGAGCGAGTTGAAGCGGCCGCCCATTTCGACCAGCAGCTTTTTGGCGGCGTCGACCCGCTTTGGCGACTCCTTGACCTGCTTTGCGCCCTGGTCAGTCCAATTGGCGAGCATAACGTAAGTCGGCACGGTGGCCTCCCTGATGGCTGAAAGACGCTGGCTCTACCCTTGGCGAGCAACGCGCACGGCGCCGCTGCGCCTCTCGCGGGCGTTATTTCGCGCCATGATGGCGAAGCGCCGGGGACGCGACAAGCAGGCCGATTGTGGGGAGGGCGCCTCACGCATGCGCGAGATGGTGCGACAACGCGCCGCGCGCGTTTCGTTAACCCAAAACTGAGGGTTCGTGCGTAGAATGCCCATGTATGCTGCAGTGCGGTAGGATTGGAGTGCGGATCGATGCGTGACTGGGTCTCGGACTGGAAGCGGTGGACCCGCGCCGAACGCATCCTCGCCCTGTTGGTCGCGGCATTATTGGTCGCGCTGCCGCTCAGCATCGTGGTCACCGGCTCCGGCGTCTAGCCCAACCCGTTCCCCCGCCGTCATCGCGAGCGTGGCGAAGCACCCTCTGCGCGCGATGTCGAATCGTCTCTAGGTCTCCGCGAATTTCTTGGTGAAGTCTTCCTGCCACGCCTCGGTCGTGGTGAAGCCGTCGAGGGCGCGGGCGTCGCGCAACGTCGCCTCCTTCAGCGCCGTGTCGGGCAGATCGTAATCGACGTCGAAGCGGCAGGGCTGGGTGGCGTGCCACGGCGTCTGCGTGAACACCTCTATCCGGTTGTCCTCGGGGTCGCGAAAATAGACCGACCAGGTGTTGCCGTGCGACACCGGTTCGGGCCTAGCGTGCGGCAATACCCTTACCTTCTCATAGACGCCGCGCACCTCGTCCAGAGTGTCGACCCGGAACGCGACATGGCCGATGCCGCTGCCGCCGGCATCGGCGTCGCTCGGGATCAATACGATCTGGTGATGCTCCTCGGGGCTGTGGCTCATGAAGATCAGCTCACGCCCGGCCATCGGGCCGCGATTGAGCAGCCCGCGATCGGTCACGATAAAGCCGAGGGTCTCGGTGTAGAATTTTTCCATCGCGGCGCTGTCGCGTGCCCGGATCTCGAAGTGGCTGACGGTGTAGCTCATCGCTGGTTCCCGTGACGGTTGCGCGGCGATGATGCGCGAAACCGGCCCGGTGGGAAAGCCCCTGGAAACGCATCTGGGAAAAGCCTTGCGAGGCGGCGTCGTTGCCGTCTAACTCCGGCCCAGCCTTTCACCCTTGGCCGGAGCAATCGACATGCCCAGCGTCCCCTCGCTCGCCAGCCTCCAGGCTCTGACCGCCTGGGACACGCCGACGATCTGCAACGCGCTCGAAGTGGTCGCCCCGGCGCGACGCGCGCACGGCTTCACCCGCCGCCCGGTCGTCGCCGCCTTTCCCGAGATGAAACCGGTCGTCGCGTTTGCCCGCACCGCGCTGATCCGCTCGCGCGAGCCGCATCCGCGCGACCGCGCCAGCGCCAACACGATCCGCCTCGGCTATTACGAGCACATCGCCGCCGAGCCGCTGCCGAGCATCTCCGTGATCCAGGATATCGACGCGCCCGATACCGGGTTCGGCGCGTTCTGGGGCGAGGTGCAGACCCATGTCCATGCCGGGCTCGGCTGCGCCGGCGTGATCACCGACGGCTCGGTGCGCGACCTCGACGCGATGGCGCCGAATTTCATGGTTCTCGCCGGTTCGATCATGCCGTCGCACGCCTATGTCCACCTGGTCGAGTTCGGCGGCACGGTCAGCGTGTTCGGGATGGTGGTATCGGCCAACGACGTGATTCATTGCGACCGCCACGGCGCGGTCGTGGTGCCGCATGACGCGGTCGAGAAGATCCCGGCCGCGGTTGACCTGCTGACCCGGCGCGAGAAGGTCATCATCGAGGCGTCGAAGCGCCCCGGCTTTTCGGTCGACCACCTGCGCCAAGCCTACAAGGAGCAGGAAGACATCCACTGAGGCGGCAGCGGGACCGCGGGCCGCGGGCGAGCCGCCCGCGCTGCCGCTAGTCTAAATCTCCACCTGCCCGCCGAGCTCGACGACGCGGTTCGGCGGGATACGGAAGAACTCGGTGGCGTCGAGCGCGATGTTAGACAGCACGATGAACAACCGGTCGCGCCAGCGCCAGAAATCACCGCGTTGCGAGCGGATACGCAGCTTCTCGCGGCCGATGACGAACGAGGTTTCCATGAGATTGAAATGGAAGTGCTGGCGCCGGCACTGCGCCAGCGCGCGCACGATGTTCGGTTGATCCATAAAGCCGTAGTGAATGAGGATCGTATAGAATCCCTTGCCGATCTCCTGGATATCGAGGCGCTGATCCTCGGGAACGTGGGGCACGTCCTCGGTCTCGACCTGCATCATTACGACGCGTTTGTGTAAGGCCTTGTAATGCTTCAGCGCGTGGAGCAGGGCGACCGGCACGTGCTTCAGGTCGCGGGTCATGAAGATCGCGGTCCCCGGCACCCGGACCAAGCGGTCCGGGTTCAGCGTCTCGACAAAGTCGCGGAGCGGCATCGCGTCGCGCGCACGGTGCTCCGCGAGCAGCCGACGACCCCGCCACCACGTTCCCATCACCGAGAAGACCAGAGCGGCGACGACGATCGGGAACCACCCCCCCTCGGCGACCTTCAGCAGATTGGCGCTGAGGAAGGTGAGATCGACAATGCCGAACAGGGCAAAGACCGGGACCGCGACGGCGAGGCTCCACCCCCGGCTGCGCATGTAGAGGAACGCGAGCCCGGTGGTGATCGCCATCATGCCGCTGACTGCGATGCCGTAGGCCGCGCCGAGATTATCCGACGACTGGAAACCGAGCACGAGGACGATGATGGCGATCAGCAGCCCGCTATTGATGCGCGGCACATAGACTTGGCCGATTTCGGTCTCGGAGGTGTGACGCACCTCAAGGCGCGGCAGATAGCCGAGCTGAATCGCCTGGCGGGTAATCGAGAAGGCGCCCGAGATGACCGCTTGCGAGGCAATGATGGTTGCCGCCGCCGCCAGGGCGACGAGCGGGTAGAGGCCCCATTCGGGCGTCAATTTGTAGAATGGGTTTTCGATCGCCGCCGGATTGCCGAGCAGCAAGGCGCCCTGCCCGAAATAGTTCAGGACCAAGGCCGGAAAGACCAGGCCGAGCCAGGCTCGGCGCAGCGCGCGGCGGCCGAAATGCCCCATATCGGCATAGAGCGTCTCGGTGCCGGTCACTGCGAGGAATACCGCGCCCAGCATGAAGAAGCCGCGCCACGGCGCATGCGCCACGACCGAGATCCCATAGACGGGGTTGAGGGCCAAGAGGATGCGCGGATGTTGCACGATGCCCCAAATCCCCAGTACCGACAGGATGGCAAACCACACCAGCATGACTGGGCCGAAAAGGCCACCGACCACTGCCGTGCCGCGGCGCTGAACCAGAAATAGGCCGACGAGCAGCACGAGCGAAATCGGGACGACATAGGGCTCGAACAGAGGGGTCGCCACCTTGAGCCCCTCGACGGCGCTCAGTACCGAGATCGCCGGAGTGATCACGCCGTCCCCATAGAACAACGCCGCGCCGATGAGGCCCGCCGTCATCAACCACAGGTAACGCTTCTGCCCGCGATGAGTCGTGCGCAGCACCAAGGCGGTCAGCGCCAGCAGCCCGCCCTCGCCACGGTTGTCGGCGCGCATGATGACGAGCACGTATTTGACCGTGACCACAAGCACCAGCGACCATACGATCAGGGACAGCGCGCCGAGGATCGCTGCCTCGCTCATGTCACCGAAATCGACGAGCGATTGGCGTACGGCGTACAGCGGCGAGGTGCCGATATCGCCGTAGACGACGCCGAGCGCCGCTACCGTCAGGCTCTGCGACACCTTGCGGGCGGGGGCGTTCTGCGACGCGGCGTCGTCTGGCATCGAGGACCGGATCTGCCTGGCTAGCGGGTTGCCTTCGGGGCAGCGCATCCGCCCCCAGGGGCGCGGAGCTTGCCCAGAGAAGACTCGCCACGTCCAGCTTTTCTCACGCCCTTCTCCGTGCCGGCGGTGGCCCGATCGTCACCGCGCACGATCCTTGTGCCTCGCGGATTTATGGTCGACGCTGGCGTACGATCGGAGGAACGCGATGAGCGACACGCCATTCCGCAGCGGCATGCTGGTGTTTCCGTACCTGACCCAGCTCGATCTGACCGGGCCGTACGAGATTCTCGCCCGGCTGCCCGGCGCCGAAACCTTGCTGTTGTGGAAGACCCTCGATCCGGTGCGCTCCGAGCATGGGCTGACGATGCTGCCGACCGCGACCTTCGCCGATTGCGGTCGGCTCGATCTGGTGCTGGTGCCAGGCGGCGGCGGCATCAACCCGCTGCTCGAAGACGCCGAGGTGCTGGACTTCCTGCGCGCCACCGCGAAACAGGCCCGCTATGTCGTCGGCATCTGCACCGGCTCGCTGGTGCTCGGCGCGGCCGGATTATTGCGCGGCCGCCGCGCGGGCACGCACTGGATGTCGCGCGACCTGCTGACGCCGTTCGGCGCGGTGCCGGTGGCCGAGCGGGTCGTGCGCGACGGCAATCTGTTCACTGGCGGCGGGGTCACCGCCGGGATCGACGTCGCGCTGACGGTCGCGGCCGAGATCGCCGGGCGGGCGACGGCGGAGGCAATCCAGCTCGGCGTCGAGTATGATCCGATGCCGCCTTTCGCCGCCGGCTCGCCCGAAAAGGCGCCTCCCGCCGTGTTCGACTTCGTGCTGAGCCGGGCGGCCGCACGCCAGCGCGACCGGGCCGAGCGCGTCGCCCGCGCCGCCGCCGCGCTGTAGGTCGCGACCCGGACGCGGCGATGGAATTCGACCCCGATCTGGTGCGGGATTTCGAGCATCGCGGCTGGCAGCGCGCCGCCGCCCTCTACCGCGGTACTTTTGCCCATGCCAGCGCCCCGTTCATCGAAATGTTGCTCGATGCGGCGGGAGTCGCGGCGGGCATGGACATGCTCGATCTCGCCTGCGGCCCCGGGATCGTGACCGAGGCGGCTTCTCGCCGGGGCGCCGCCGCGATCGGGGCCGATTTCTCGCCGGCGATGCTCGAATTGGCCCGGGCGGCCAATCCGACGCTGCATTTCGATGAAGCCGACGCGGAAACTCTGCCCTATGCCGACGCGGCGTTCGACGCGGTCGTGTCGAATTTCGGGGTCCATCATTTTCCCCGCCCGCCGCGGGCGATCGAGGAAATGATTCGCGTGTTGCGGCCAGGGGGGCGGCTGGCGTTCACCGCGTGGGCGGTGCCGGCGGAGAACATCGCGTGGCGCCTGCTGTTCGACGCGATCCGTGCATACGGCGATATCGACGCGGCCAAGGCCCCGCCCTCGGGCGGCAACCTCGGCACCGAGGACGCGGCGTCGCGCCTGCTCGTCGATGCCGGCTTCATCTCGGTGGAGGCGGCGCGCGAAGCTCGCGAATGGCCTGTCGCTAGCGCCGCTGCCCTGGTCGAATCGCTGCGCCAAGGCACGGTACGCACCGCCGCGCTGATCGATGCCCAGCCGAAAACGGCGATGCCGGCGATCCTCAAATCGATCGAAGCCGCGGCAACCCCTTATCGCCGCGGCGACGGGCTTGCCGTGCCGATCGTCGCGATCCTGGCGCGCGGCACAAAGCCCGGCCGATGACCGACCTCGCAACCGATGTATTGATCATCGGCGCCGGCGGGGCCGGGATGTACGCCGCGCTGTCCGCCGCGCGGGCCGGGGCGGAACGGGTGTTGCTGGTCGACAAGAGCCTCATCGGCCGCGGTGGCGCGACGATCATGGCGCAGATGACGGTGGCGGCCGCGCTCGCCGAGGAAACGCCCGACGATTGGACCCTGCACCTCGCCGACACGCGCGCGGCCGGGCGCGGCCTGTGCGACGATGCGCTGGCGGCCTTGTTGTGCCGAGAGGCGCCGGAACGCATCCGCGAGATGGCGGCGTGGCGGGTCGGCTGGGCGCGCCGCGACGACGGAAGGATCGCCCAGGTCACCGCGCCGGGGCATTCGCGACCGCGCTGCTGCTATGTCGATTTTCTCAACACCGGTCCGGCGGTAGCGGCGACCCTGCGCCGGCAGGTCGCCCGGATCGCGGCGATCCGGCGGGTCAGCAATCTGGGCGTGACCGATCTCGCCGTCGAGGACGGCGCGGTGGTCGGCGCGGTCGGCATCGATCTGGCCGCCGGCATGCCGGTGACGATCGCCGCCGGGGCCACGATCATCGCCACCGGCGGCCTCACCCGTCTCTACCGCCGCAATAGCGCCTCGGCCAACATGGGCGGCGACGGTTATGCGCTAGCCCTCGGCGCCGGGGCCGAATTGATCGACATGGAGTTCGTGCAGTTCTTTCCGATCGGACATCTGGCGCCGCGGCTGGTCGGCATGGATCCGATCATGTGGGACCCGTTCCGCTACAAGCTCGGCGGCAGATTGCTCGACGGCGCCGGGAACGAGTTTCTCGATGCCTACGGTAGCGACGAGGCGACCGGCTACACCACGCCGCGCGACCTCGCCACCTACGCGATTGTCAAGGAGGTCGCAGCCGGCCGCGGCTCGCCGCATGGCGGCGTGTACCTGTCGTTCGCCCATGTGCCGCGCGCGGCGCTTGAAGCCGCGTTCGGCCCGGTGATCGAGCGGCTGGCGCGCCACGGTATCGACCTGACCCAGGCGCCGATCGAGGTATCACCGATCGCGCATTATCACATGGGCGGCGTCGCGGTGGACGGCCGCATGGCGAGCCGGGTGCCGGGTCTCTACGCGGCCGGCGAGGCGGTGGGCGGCGCCAACGGCGCCAATCGCCTGTCCGGCAACGCGATCCCGGAAGCCCTGGTGTTCGGCGAGCGCGCCGGGCATTTCGCCGCCGCCTATGCCGCGGGCCGAAAGATGGCGCGCTGGCGCCCCGACACCGGCGGTGACGCGGCCGACCAGATTCGTTCGCTGTCCGAGGGCCGCAATGGCGAGACCAGCGCCGCCGCCTTGCTCAACGAGTTGCGCGACGTGATGCAGCGTGACGTAGGCCCGTTTCGCGATGCGGCCGGCCTTGCCCACGCGCTCGACTGGCTGCAGTCGATGCGCGCGGCCTTGCCGCTGGTGGCGGTGACGCCTGGAGATGTGTGCAATCCGAGCCTGGCGGACTGGTTCGATCTCCGCGCCGGCCTGGTCGCGGCGGAAGCGGTCGCGACGGCGGCGGCCGCTCGTCGGGAAAGCCGCGGCGCTCACCAGCGTGAAGACTTCCCGGAGACCGATCCGTGCTGGTCGCGCACCCAGCGCATCGCGATGACGGCGGACGGCGCGATCGCGGTCGAGCCCGAGCGATGACGGCGAAGACGGCGATCCTACGGGTGCGGCGCGGAACGGCCGACGATCCGGCGCCGCATTACGATTCATTCGCGGTGCCGTTCGAGGAGGGCGACACCGTGCTCGACGCGTTGATCTGGGTCCGCGCCCATCGCGACCCGTCGCTGGCGATCCGCTACAGCTGCATCAACGCCAACGTATGCAAGGAGTGCACGATCGCGATCGACGGACGGGTCGCCTATGCCTGCACGACCCGGTTGCGCGACGGCGCGGCGATGGTGCTCGATCCGCTGCCGGGCAAGACCCGGTTGCGCGATCTCGTCAGCGACACCCGCCCACCGCGCGAGCGGCTGGACTGACCTCCTGGCCGGGCGCTAGTGCATTGGTTGTAAAAGTGCTAATCCTAAAGCTTATCAGGGAGGGAGGGCGGCGAGCGATGGCAAAATCGGCTCTGACCCAATTGCAGGACCAGATAGAGGCGATCCGCCGCGAGGCTTTCGCCGCTGGCTACGCGGCCGCGATGCAATCGGTGCGCGAGGCAATCGCGCGGCCGATGCCAGGGGTCGAGGCGGCCGTGACCGGCCGTCCCCGGACCGCGCGGGCAGGCGCGGCAGCGCCCGCGAGGAAGGCGGCGCCGATCACGACCGCGGGGCAACCGCGCCGGCACCGGCGGGTGGCCAAGCCGACTGCGGCGGCGGGGTCGCGCCCGCGCCGCGGCACCAACGCGCGGCTGATCGAGGAGGTTCTGCAGGCGATCGGACCGCGCGGCGCGCGCCCCGCCGAAATCCGCGCCGCGCTTCAGCGCGACAAGGGCGTGGCGATGGCCTTTACCTCGATCCGCCATTCGCTCGGCCAGCTCGAATCGCGCGGCGCGGTCGAGCAGATCGCGGACAGCAAGACCTGGCGCCACGTCAGCTAGGGCCGTTTCGCCGGAATTGCGAGCAACAGGCGCGGCGAAGCGATCTCGGTCGGGCCGCCTCCAGACCGAAATGGCTTCGCCTCGCTCGCAATGACGGGAAAGCGGGCCGGGTCAGTCGAGGCTTCGGACGCGCTTCAGCTCGACGACTTCCTTTTCGCCGTCGGCATTGGCGAACTTGATCGGGCATTTGCCGCTCGTCGCGGGGCCGTCGGTAACCTTGGCCGGGTACCAGACACCATCGCTCTCGACGATCACCTTGGCGCCGCTTTCGCACTTGCCGACCGACTTGCCGGGGCCGTCGCTAGCCCAGGCGATAATCTCGTCGCCGGCGACCGTAACATCGTCCTTGCCGCCATCGAGCCGGACGACGCAGCCCTTACCCGATTTCGATACCTTGGCCGCCTTCGCCGCCGCCCAACCGTCGTCGTGCCACACGAACAGGCGCGCGCCCTCGGTGCAGGCCGCCTTGTCGCCCTTCGCCGGGGGCGCGCCCGCCGGAGGAGCGCCGGCCGGCGGCAACGCCGCCTCCTGTTTGCGGGTTCCGGCATAGTTTACGCCGAGGCCCAGCGCCTTGATCACGTCATCCGGCCCTTTGGCGTCGGCGATCATCTTCATCGAGGCCTTGTCGGGCGGGCTGAAGGTCACACGCAAAGGACCCTTCGGCGACTTGTAATCCTCCATGTACGACACGATCGCGTCGAATATCGCCTTGGTCGGCGCCCCCGCCCCGGCGATCATGCCGGAGAGCACGCCCTTCGCCATCGCGATCAAGTCCTCCGGCTTAGCTCCCTGCATCCGCGCCGCCATCGGGAACACCTTGCCGAGCAGCGAATGGTCGTCATAGACCAGGCTGGCGGTGCGCAATTGGGCCTCGGCCATCGCCTTGTCCATGTCTCCGACCGCGTCCATCGCGATGCCGTCGACGGTCATCGCCAATTCCATGCGGCCGAGCCCGTTGAGGTTGATCTCGATGCGCGACAGGGTGAAGGTCTTCTTATCGGGATCGATCTTGTAGTCGAGCAGGAAGTCGATGCTCAATTTGTCGATGCCGAACATTTCCTTCAGGTCGACGCCCTCGGCCGGCTTCTGGTCGACCGCCAGCCCCTCGATGCGCATGCGCACGAAATTGGGCGGCGCCTCCTTTTCGATCGAGGCGAAATCGAGATCCTCGACCGTGATGCTCTTGATCTGGACCGGCTTGGCTTTCGCGCCCCCGGTCGCGTCCGGCGGCGGCGTGATGACCACCCCTTCAAGCGAAAATCCGTTCTCTCCGAGCGCCTTGGCGCTTTTGTAGGTCATCGCGCCGGGCGGCATCTTGGCCTTGATCGATTTCTCGAATTTCCCGAGCCCATCGGCGGAGGCGGGTCCGGCTATCGCGAGCACGAGCCCCGCGGCGGCGAGAAATCCGAATTTCCGGAGGATTGGCATGTCGTCGTGCCTCAGGCGGTTTCAAAGGTTCGGTCGCGCGGTTATACGAACCGCCGCGGCGGCGTACAACGCGGCACCGCAACATGATACGCGGCTTTCGCGATTAACGTTCCGGCGCCTTTGCCAAAGCCGAAGCTTTTCCGGTGGCTGGGGCACTTCCGAAAGAACGGCTGGGTACATCGCGAAACAGCGACATGTGGGTGTGGTCGGCCACCCAGTTCTCGCCGATGCTCCCGCGCGAGAACGCGGCTGTCGTGCGGCCGGGGCGCTCGTAGGGGGTGCCGTCCTCGTGGTAGCCGGTCGAATCGAACACGCCCATGCCGATCGCGGTAAGCCGGTCGCGCGACACGATCGCGCGGATATCGTCGATGCGATAGCGGAACCCGCTGGTCACCGGCCACACGCTGCGCCATTGCGCCGTCTCGACCCGGTCGCGGCCGGTGATGAAATTCTCGAATGTACCAAAGGCGATCATATCGTCGGCGAAGATCGTCCGCGCCCCGGCGAAATCGACCGCTCGGACGTGATCGGACAGAAGCTGGAACCATTGCTTGACCCGGGCGAGATCGTCGGGATCGGGTGGCACGATCATCGTCTTCTCCTGCATCGATGAGGTATCGACACCGTACCCCCATTCGTCACCCTCGCGTGATCCCCGGGTCAAGCCCCGGGGAGGGGGCCAGGCGATGATTCGGCGCTTGCTCTGGAATCCCGCTTGCGCGGGAATAACGATCATGGGGAGGTACGCAGCATGCCCGGACCGCTCGCGGGGATCCGTGTCATCGACATCACGATCGCGGTGCTGGGGCCATTAGCGACCCAGGTTCTGGCCGACATGGGCGCCGAGGTAATCAAGGTCGAGACCCCGGACGGCGACCCTATGCGCCAGATCGGCCCGGCTCGCCACCCCGGGATGGCGGCCTATTACCTCAACGTCAATCGCGGCAAGAAGAGCATCGTGCTCGATCTGAAGCGGCCGGCGGCACGCGCGGCGTTGTTGAGGCTGGCCGCCACCGTCGACGTGTTCGTCCACAACATGCGCCCGGGCGCGGCGGCGCGGCTCGGCATCGACTACGCCCCCGTCGCGGCGGTGAGCCCGCGCATCGTCTACGCCTCGGCGAGCGGGTTCCGCGCCGACGGACCTTATCGCGACCGCGCCGCGTTCGACGACGTGATCCAGGGCGAGAGCGGCCTCGCCGCGCTCAACGCCGGTCCCGATGGCGCCCCGCGCTACCTGCCGATGGTGGTGTGCGACAAGATCAGCGGCTACGCGCTCGCGTCGGCGATCGGCATGGCGCTCTACCATCGTGAGAAGACCGGCGCGGGGCAGGAGGTGCATGTGCCGATGCTGGAGACGATGGTCGCGTTCAACATGGTCGATCATCTGTGGCACGGGGTGTTGGCCGAGCCGGGAAAGGGGCTCGGCTATCCGCGCATGCTGACCCCCCATCGCCGGCCCTACGCGACCCGCGACGGGCATGTCTGCCTGCTGGCGACGACCGACCGGCAGTGGCGCAATCTGTTCGCCGCGCTCGACCGCGCCGAATTGGTCGACGATCCGCGGTTTTCGACGATCGAGCGGCGCACCGCCAATATCGACGAGCTCTACAACTTGGTCGCCGGGCACCTGCTCGCCCGCACCACCGCCGAGTGGCGCGCGAGGCTCGACGCGGCCGACGTGCCCAATGGCGGGGTTAACGATCTCGCCGGCGTCGTCGCCGACCCCTATCTGCGCGAGACCGGGTTTTTCGTTCCGGTCGAGCACCCGTCGGAGGGGAAGATGCTGACGATGGCGATCCCACCCGCCTTCTCGGCCTCGTCCCCCAGCCTGGGCCTGCCGCCGCCCCGCCTCGGCGAGCACACCGAGGCGATCCTCGCGGGACTCGGCTACGGCGCCGACGATATCGCCGAGATCGCCGGCGCGTAGAGGACATTGGCTGGAGCTCCCGTATCCCGCCCGCGCCGGTGGGGTGCACGGGAGGGTGTGCGCCTGGAACGATCAAACCGCGATACCCGCAGGTTGACCCGCGCGGCTGTGCCGGGCATTTAGGCATTCATGTTCCGCTTTTTTGAGCACCTGCTTCAGCCGACACGTCTGCCGCCCGAGATGCCGCCGCCGGTGCTCGGCACCGCGCATGCGCTCGGCCGCTTTTATTGGCACTTCGTACGTCAGATTCCCGGCCTCTTGATCGCGCTGTTCGCGACCGGGCTGGTCGTGGCGTTGCTCGACACCGCGATCCCCTATTGCCTCGGCCGGATCGTCACCCTGGTCTCGTCCCACGATCCCGTGGGTCTCTGGGACGACGCCGGCTGGGAATTGGCGGCGATGGCGGTGGTGCTGCTGGTGTTCCGGCCGATCGCCCATCTTGCCAACGCATTGATCACCAACCAGTCGCTTATCCCCGGCCTGACCAATTTGGCGCGGTGGCAGAGCCATTGGCATGTGGTCCGCCAGGGCTGGACCTTTTTCCAGAACGATTTCGCCGGCCGCATCGCCGCGCGGGTCATGCAGACCGGGCCGGCGCTGCGCGAGAGCGTTGTCTCAAGCATCAACGCGGTGTGGTACATCCTGGTCTACGGCACCGCCGCGGCGATCTTGCTCGCCGCCGCCGATTGGCGGCTGTCGCTGCCGATCGTGCTGTGGTTCGCGACCTACGCGATCGTCTTGCGGGCCTTCCTGCCGCGCATGCGCGAGCGCTCGCGGCGGATGTCGGAACTGCGCTCGGAAGTCACCGGCCGGGTTGTCGACAGCTATACCAATATCCTGACCGTCAAGCTCTTTTCCCGCGCCCGCGACGAGGACGCGTTCGTCCGCGAGGCGATCGACGATCATACCATCGCCTATCGCCGCCAGCTTCGGCTGACCTCGCTGTGGGGCATCTCGCTGATCTTGATGAACGCCTCGCTGCTGGTCGGCACCAGCGCCTTGGCGATCAGGCTGTGGGCGATCGGGCGGATTCCGGTCGGCACCGTGGCGATGGCGATCCCGATGGCGTGGCAGATCGGCGCGATCGCCGGCTGGGTGGCGCAGCAGATCGCCAACATCTTCGACGATATCGGCCAGGTGCAGGACGGCATGCGCTCGATCGCGCAGCCGCGGCAGATGGCCGATGCCCCCGACGCGATCGATCTGGCGCGGCCGCTTGGCGCGATCCGCTTCGAGCAGGTGCATTTCGACTACGGTCGCAACAAGCGGCAGGGCGGGGTTTTGCGCGGGCTCGATCTCGCGGTCGCGCCGGGCGAGCGCGTCGGCCTCGTCGGCCGCTCGGGCGCCGGCAAATCGACCCTGGTGCATTTATTGCTGGGTTTTTACCGGCCGGAAGCGGGCCGCATATTGATCGACGGGCAGGACATCGCCGGGCTGACCCAGGAAAGCCTGCGCGCCCAGATCGGCATGGTGACGCAGGACACCTCATTGTTGCACCGCTCGATCCGCGACAACATCTGTTACGGCCGCCCCGAGGCGAGCGAGGCCGAGATCGTTGATGCCGCGCGCCGCGCCCACGCGCTCGAATTCATCGAGGGCCTCGAGGACTGGCATGGCCGCACCGCCTTCGACGCGCATGTGGGCGAGCGCGGGGTCAAATTGTCCGGCGGCCAACGCCAGCGCATCGCGCTTGCCCGGGTGATCCTGAAGGACGCGCCGATCCTGGTGCTCGACGAGGCGACCTCGGCGCTCGACTCCGAGGTCGAGGCGGCGATCCAGGAGCAGCTTGGCATGTTGATGGAGGGGCGCACGGTGATCGCGATCGCCCATCGGCTGTCTACGATCTGCCGGATGGACCGGCTGATCGTGCTCGATCACGGTAGGGTGGTCGAAGAAGGCAGCCACGATTCGCTGCTCGCCGCCGGCGGCGACTATGCCGCGCTGTGGCGGCGCCAATCGGGCGGATTCCGGGTCGACCGGCTACCCCTGCCGCGCGAAACCGTCGATGTGTGAATGCCGCGCCGGCGCCGAGGTAACGAACCATGCAGACTGAACCGCTGATCTTTGTCGGCAGCTGTGACCTCGCCGGGATCGTGCGCGGCAAGGGGTTCCCCGCGGCCGAATTGCCGGCGCGGCTGAAGAAGGGCATCGGCCTCACCCACAGCAACATCATGATGTCGCCGTTCGGGCCGATCTACGACACCCCGTTCGGGACGCGAGGCGATCTGATGCTGGTGCCCGACCCGACCACCAAGGTCGAGGTCGAATTCACCGATAGTGCCGCCGAGCGCTTTTATCTCGGCGATATCCTGACCACCGAGGGCGAATATTGGGAATGCTGCCCGCGGCATTTCCTGCGCCGCGCGATCGCCGCGCTGGACGAGGTCGCGGGCCTGACCCTCTACGCCGCGTTCGAGCAGGAATTCGTCTATTCCGGGGTCGAAGACCGACCCGGCGCGACCTACGCGCTCGACGCCCACCGCCGCCAGGGCGAGTTCGGCGAAGCCTATATGGCGGCGTTGCGCGCCGCCGGCCTTGTGCCCGACAGTTTTCTGCCCGAATACGGCGCCCGCCAATACGAGGTCACGGTGGCGCCGACCCGCGGATTGCGGCCGGCCGACGAAGCGGTGATCCAGCGCGAGATGGCGCGCGCCGTCGCCCACCGGCTCGGGCACCGCGCGATCTTCGCGCCCATCCTCGATCCGAATGGCGTCGGCAACGGCACCCACATCCATTTCAGCCTGCGCGATGGCGACGACCGGCCGGTCATGCACGATCCCGACCGGCCTTATGGACTGTCCACGGTCGGCGAGCATTTCGTCGCCGGGATCGTCGAACACCTGCCGGAATTGACCGCGATCACCGCCCCGTCGGTGGCGTCGTACTACCGCCTGCGGCCCAACCGCTGGGCGCCGACCTGGGCAAATCTGGGCCAGCAGGATCGCGGCGCCAGCGTGCGGGTAGCGCCGGTCTTCGCCCCCGCCACCGAGAGCGCGGCGAACCAGTTCAACATCGAGTACCGCGTCGCCGATGCCGCCGCGTGCCCCCATCTGGCGCTGGGCGCGATCGTGCGGGCCGGGGTCGACGGCATCCGCCGCGGGCTGGGCCTGCCGCCGCCGCCGACCCGGGATTTCTGGGACATGACCGACGCCGAGCGCAAGACCGCCGGGGTGCGCCCGCTGCCGCGCTCGTTGCGCGGCGCGCTCGACAAACTCGCCGGCAGCGAGGCCGCGCGCGAGTGGTTCGGCGACCTGTTTTTCGACTGCTATCTGCGCTTCAAGCGGGCCGAGCGCCGGGTCATCAAGGGGCTGAGCCCGGCCGAGATCTGCGCCCGCTACGCCGAGATTTATTGATGCTGCTCGCCGCCGACGAGCCGGCGCCAGTGCGGGTCATCCGGCCGGCCGGGCGATCGGACTTCGTGCTGACCGCCGATCACGCCGGGCGTGCGATCCCGCGCCGGCTCGGCGACCTCGGCGTCTCCGAGGCCGAGCGCGCCCGCCACATCGCCTGGGATATCGGCATCGCGGCGGTGACCGAGCATCTGTCGAGCCGGCTCGATGCGACTGCGGTATTGCAGCACTACTCGCGCCTAGTCATCGACTGCAATCGCGCGCCCGGCCACGCCACCTCGATCCCGGCGCTGAGCGAGGCCACCGCGATCCCCGGCAACGAAAACCTGCCGCCGGCCGAGCGCTCGGCCCGGTATCGCGAGATCTTCGCGCCTTATCACGACACGATCGCCGGCCTCTTGGACACGCGGCACGCGGCGGGACGGCGCACGGTATTGATCGCGATGCACAGTTTCACGCCGGTGTTCAAGGCGGTGGCGCGGACGGTCGAGATCGGCATCCTCTATCACCGCGATACGCGGTTCGCGCACATCCTGCTCGACCTGTTGCGCGAGGCGGGCGGGCTCGCGGTCGGCGACAACCAGCCCTACGCGATCACCGACGACAGCGACTACACGATCCCGGTGCATGGCGAGGGTCGCGGGCTCGACCATGCCGAGATCGAGATCCGCCAGGATCTGATCGGCGACGCGGCGGGCCAGACCGCCTGGGCCGACCGCGTCGCCCGGCTGCTGGCCGCCGCGGATTTACGGCTTCGGGCGCTGATTTAGGACATATCCCCTCTCGTCACCCCCGCAAAAGCGGGGGTCCAGGGGCAGTCAGGACGTCGCGGGCCCTGGATTCCCGCTTTCGCGGGGGTGACGAATCTGAGAAAATCAGTCGAACAGCGTTAGGTCGATCGCGTCGCCCAATTTGCAATAGCCGAGATCGCTCGGGTGCAGCCCGTCGCCGCAATCGTAGATCGGCAGCATCTGGGTTGGGATTTCGGGGTCGCGAATGGCCTGGTCGAAATCGACCACGCCGTCGAGCACGCCGCTCTCCCGGATCCATTGGTTGACCGCGACCCGGTGCCGTTCACGCGTCGGGTTCCACGCGTTGGCCATGAAGGTCTCGTTGCCGAACGGGGTCAGGGTCGCGCCGAACAGTTTGATGCCGCGCGCCTGCGCCCTCAGCGCCATCTGGTTGAGGCCGGTGATCATCTGTTCGCCGGTGACCTCCTCGTCGGGCTTGGCGTTGCGGTTGCGCAGATCGTTGGTGCCGAGCATGACGATCGCGTGAGTGACCCCGGGCTGCGCCAGGACGTCGCGATCGAACCGGCGTAACCCGCTGTCGCCGCGCAGATCGTGCAGGATGCGGTTGCCGCCGAGCCCCTGGTTCATCACCGCCATCGGACGGCCCCCCGATTGACCGTTTAAGTGGCGGGCGCAGAGCCGCCGGGCGAGCTGATCGGGCCAGCGGCAATAGGAATCGTGGGTCGAGATGTTGCCGTCGGTCAGCGAGTCGCCGAGCGCGACCACGCCGCCGGTATCGGTCGACGCCAGCACGTCGATACCGCTGACGAAGAACCATTCGTCGGTGATCTTGCCGACCGGCATCTTGATCTCGGCGGCGAAATTTCCGGCCGGCGAGATGTAGTTGGTCTGCCGCGCATAGCGCCCGGTGATCTGGAAACTGGTCGGGATCTCGCCGGGCAGGTAGAGCGTGACCGCGAGGTCGGCCAGCGGCTTGACGTCGAGCTTGATCGAGTCACTGACCAGCAGCGCGCCCGCCGCGACAGTCGCCGACCCGGACCAGCCGAAGGTCAGCCGGCGCTCGGAGCCGGGCACGACCGCCGGCCCCTTGTCCCTGATCCCGACATAGGCGGCGCCGATCGCCAGCTTGCCGGCGCCGTAGGCGTTCGATACCCGGACCCTCAAGGTGTCGCCGCCGAGGCTGATCCTGGGGTTCATCCGCAGGGTGATGTTGTTGAAGCCCACCCCGACCTCGCTCGGCGCCGGCGAGGCCGCCCAGGTGCCGACCCAATGCCTGTTGCTGTTCATCGGCGATCTCCTCCTGCGTTGCGGTGTAGGCGGTGTCGGTTGCTCCGGTCTTAAAGGTACGGGTCTGGTTGCGAAAGATGCGCACCGACGTAGTCGCGCACCGCGTCCTCGAGCGGGGTCAGCGGGGCGTTGTAGCCGATCGCGCGCAACCGGCCGATCGGCGCCTCGGTGAAATACTGATAACTGTCCCGCAGCCCCGGCGGCATGTCGACATACTCGATCATCGGCGCCTTGCCGCACGCCATGCCGAGCGCCTCGATCAGATCGCGGAAACTGCGCGCCGCGCCGCTGCCGACGTTGAACACGCCGCTCGCCCGCGCGTGCTGCCACAGAAACAGCATCGCGGCGGCGCAGTCCTTGACGTAGACGAAGTCGCGGCGCTGCGCGCCATCGGCGAAATCGGCCCGGTACGATTTGAACAGGCGGACCGTCTCGCCGGCGGCGACCCTGGTGTGGTTCTTGGCGACGAGGCTCATCATCTCGCCCTTGTGGTACTCGTTCGGGCCGAACACGTTGAAGAATTTGAGCCCGATCCATAAGGGCGGCGCCCGGCCGCGCGCCGCCTCGCGCACCGCCCACAGGTCAAAGGCGTGCTTCGACCAGCCATACAGGTTCAGCGGACGCAGGCGCTTCAGCGCGGCGTGATCGAAATCGTCGTCGAACCCGGCCAACCCGTCGCCATAGGTCGCCGCCGAGGAGGCGTAGATCAGCTTTTTCCCGGCCCCGGCGCACCAGCGCCACAGCGCGATCGAGGCGTTCAGGTTGGTGGCGATCATCTCGTCGGCATCGGTCGCGAAGGTCGATGAATTGGCGCCGAGATGAAACACCGCCTCGACTTCGCGCCCATAGCGATCGAGCCAGGCCGGAAGCCCGGCGATCGGCACGATCTCGAAGAAATCGCGCTTGGCGATGTTGCGCCATTTTTCGCCATCGCCGAAATGGTCGACGATGACGAGGTCGGCGCGGCCGGCCTCGTTGAGCGCCGCCGCGAGGACCGAGCCGATGAAGCCGCCGCCGCCCGTGATCACCAGCATCGCCGCGCCCCGTTCCTTGTCACGGGAAGCAGTTGATAGCCCCTCTCCGCCCATCGGGGGATTTTTGTGCAAAGCTCCATCGGGGCGGAGAGGGAGTACATCTTGGACTCGTACCGCACTTGCTCGCTCTCCGTTAGCGCGCGGCGCGCGAACCGGCGGCGCGAGGCTGTTGCGGCGCCCGCAAGCGGGTGATTGTCGCAGTTGTCGAATGGCCGTCAACGAGGTCGACCAGCACCACCCGGCCGCCGGTCCTTTGCACCTCGGCGGCCCCGATGACCTGGTCGATCGTGTAGTCGCCGCCCTTGATCAATACGTCGGGGACCAGCCGCTCGATCAGTTCGAGCGGCGTGTCGTCGTCAAAGCTGGTGACGGCGTCCACCGCCTCGATCGCGGCGATGATCGCGGCCCGGTCGTGCAGCGAATTGATCGGCCGGCCAGCGCCCTTGAGCCGGCGCACGCTGGCATCGCCGTTGAGCGCGACGATCAGCCGGTCGCATTCAGCCCGCGCCGCCACGAGCAAGGCGATGTGGCCGGCGTGGATGATGTCGAACACGCCGTTGGTGAACCCGACGACGAGGCCGCGGCTTTTCCAGGCCCGGACCAGGGTTTCGGCTTCGGTAACGCTGTAGTGCTTGGCCTCGCGCCAGGCCGCGTCGCGGACGTCGCGTCCGAGTTCGAGCATCAACTCGTCGAGTTCGGCGGTGGCGGTGCCGAGCTTGCTGACGACGATGCCGGCCGCGGCGTTGGCGAGGTGCATCGCCTGCTGCGGCGTGTAACCGGCCGCGCGCGCCAACGCCAACACCGCGATCACCGTGTCGCCGGCGCCGGACACGTCGTAGACCTCGCGCGCCCGGGTCGATTCGACATGAACCTCGCCCGACGCCTCGACCAATACCATCCCCTTGTCAGAGCGGGTGACGAGGATCGAGTCCGCCTCGGCCGCGCGCAATACCTTGGTCGCGGCGGCAATGGTGTCCGACGTGGTTTCGACCGGCATGCGCGATGCCAGGGCCAATTCCTTAAGGTTCGGGGTGATGCAGGTGGTGCCGCGATAGCGAGCGAAATCATCGCCCTTGGGGTCGACATAGACCGGGATCGTCAGTGCGCGGGCGCGACCGATGACGTCGGCGATAAGTGCCGGGCTGAGCACCGCCTTGCCGTAATCCGACAGGATCACCGCGTCGACCCGTGGCAAACTGCGTTCGACCGCGGCGGCGAGCTGGCGCTCCTCCGTCTCGTCGAGCTCCGAGAGGCTCTCCTCGTCGACCCGGACGATCTGTTGATGCGAGGCCAGATAGCGGGTCTTGCAGATCGTCGGCCGCGCGGCGCTGTCGACATGCGCGTCAACCAGTCCCGGGGTCGCGCGGATCAGGGCGGCCACCTCGGCCCCAGCCGCGTCTTGCCCGAGCAATCCCAGCAATACGGCGTGCCCGCCCAGCGCGGCGATGTTGCGGGCGACGTTGCCGGCGCCGCCGAGCATGCTGCGCACCTCTTGCAATAGCAGGACCGGGACCGGCGCCTCCGGCGACACCCGCTCGGCCGCGCAATAAGCGAACCGGTCGAGCATGATGTCGCCGAGACACAGGATACTGACCTTCGAGAAATCCATCGGAGGGTCGATTCCCCGCCAGTGACGATGGCGGCTTTTATCACGTCTTGGCGCGGTCCTGTCGTGATTCGACGCCCACCGGCGCTGCCACCCAATCTCGGCGGTGGTGCCGGGGCTGCTTGCCAGCGGGGTCGCGGCGGCTATAGTCGGGCGAGCACTTCCCGCCGGATTCGAGGGCGCCGATGCCGCTTCGATTGCCCGCCGCGCCGTTCGCGGCCGTTCTGCTGCTCGCGCTTTCGGCCCCGCCGGGGCAGGCGGGGGATTTCGTCGACTCGGCCGGGCGCCGGGTCACCCTGCCGGACCGGATCACCCGGGTCATGCCCGCCGGCCCGACCGCCGACGTGCTGATCTTCGTGTTGACGCCGGAGAAGCTGGTCGGCTGGAGCCGGGCCCCGCATACCAATTATCTGCCGGCGCGCTATGCCCGCCTGCCGCTCAGCGGACAATTGACCGGGCCGAATCCGACCGCCACGCCCGAGACGGTGATGCGGCTGCGCCCCGATCTCATTGTCGACGCCGCCGCGGTGACGCCCGACCGGGCCGCCTTCGCCGACCAGATCCAGCGGCAGACCGGGGTACCCTATATCCTGGTCGACAACAGCATCCCGCGGATGCCGGCGATGCTGCGCGATGTCGGCACGATGCTCGGCGTCGCCGAACGCGGTGAGGACCTCGCGATCTATGCCGAGCACGCGTTGCGCGCGATCCGCGGGCAGCTATTGATCCAGCCGTCGGATAAGCGCCCGCGGGTCTATTACGCGCGCCGCAACGACGGGCTCGAAACCGCCTTGCCCGGCTCGCCGGCGTCGAACGGGATCGACGAGGCCGGCGCGATCAATGTCGCCGGCGCGCTCGGCAGCGACGAGCGTGTCCTGATCACGCGCGAACAGATCATCGCCTGGAACCCGGACGTCGTCATCTCGGCTCAGCGCCCGTTCTACGAGCAGGTGTTGCGCGACCCGGCGTGGCGGCAGCTTTCGGCGGTGCGCAACAAGCGGGTCTATCTGACGCCGACCAGCCCATTCGGGTGGGTCGACGAGCCGCCCGGGGTCAATCGCCTGCTCGGCCTGTTCTGGCAGGCGGGGCTGTTCTATCCCAACGATCTGGCCGAGGACCTGCGCACGACGGTGCAGGAATTCTATGAAAAATTCTATCGGATCAAATTGAACGACAAACAGCTCGAGGTATTGGTCAAGCCGGCCGAGGCCAAATACGACCCGAGCAAGCGCCTCGCCAGCGAGGCGCTATTGCGGCTGGAAACCCCGGCGGGAGCGGCGCCGCAAACCGGCCCGGTCCCGGGGCTGCCGCCGCCCGGCCGGCGCGGCCTGATGCCGACGCCGGCCACGCCCGGCGCGATGCCGAAATACTGAGCGCGTAGTCGGTCGCGGATATCCCTCTTCTCGACGCCCCCGCGAAAGCGAGGGTCCAGGGCCGACATCGCGGGGCTGACCCTGGATTCCCGCTTGCGCGGGAATGACGAGGTCGGGCGCGTGCCTTATCGCGGCTGCGGGACGATGCGCAGATACGGCCGCGGCGCCTTCCAGCCGCCGGGGTAGCGCTTTTTCGCCTCGTCGTCCGACACCGAGCCGGCGATGATGACGTCGTCGCCGGGCTTCCAGTTGACCGGGGTCGCGACCTGGTGCGCGGCGGTGAGCTGGACCGATTGCAGAATCCGCAAGACCTCGTCGAAATTGCGGCCGGTGGTCATCGGATAGGTCAGCATCGCCTTGACCTTCTTGTCCGGCCCGACGACGAAGACCGAGCGGACCGTGGCGTTGGTCGCCGCGGTGCGACCTTGCGCCGTGTCGCCGGCCTCGGCCGGCAGCATGTCGTAGAGCTTGGCGACCTTGAGTTCTGAGTCGCCGATCAGCGGATAGGTGACCGCGTGGCCCTGGGTCTCCTCGATGTCCTTCTGCCAGCGGGTGTGGTCGCTGACCGGATCGACGCTGAGGCCGATGATCTTGCAGTTGCGCGCGTCGAATTGCGGCTTCAGCCCGGCCATGTAGCCGAGTTCGGTGGTGCAGACCGGGGTGAAATCCTTCGGGTGCGAGAACAGGATCGCCCAGCCGCTTCCGATCCATTCATGGAAATTGATGGTCCCCTGGGTGGTCTCGATCGTAAAATTCGGTGCTTCGTCGTTGATCCGCAGCGACATGGTTGCCTCCGTTTGATCTGCCCGAATCGGCTTGATCTGCCCGAGTCGGCTTGCCGACGCCTGCGGCGGCGATTGGCTACCGCCGCTTTCGCCTCGGATATCATATACCCTGAGCGGGTTGTACGATGATATTTTCCGTTAGAATAACGTCAATAATAATATATTAACATATTATTAGTGGTGTTTTTGTCATTGCGAGCGGAGCGAAGCAATCTCGATCCAGCGGGACTCCCCCGATCGAGATTGCCGCGTCCCCTACGGCTCCTCGCAATGACGGGCGCCGCCTACTCCGCTGCCTCTGTCCGAACCGGATCGGGGCGCCAGCGCAATACCGGCTTGCGCGCCGCGTTGGTCTCGTCGAGCCGGCGGCGCGGCGTCAATCGCGGCGCCGCGTGGAACGAGGCGGCATCACCCGCCCGCGCCCGCGCGGCGAGGCCGAGCAAAACATCGGCGAACTGGTCGAGCGCCGCCTTGCTCTCGGTCTCGGTCGGCTCGATCAGCAACGCGCCGTGCACGACCAGCGGGAAATACATCGTCATCGGATGAAAGCCCTCGTCGATCAATGCCTTGGCGAAGTCGAGCGTGGTCACCCCGGTATCCTTGAGAAAGCGATCGTCGAACAGGACCTCGTGCATGCAGGTGCCGGGGTAGGCGAGACTCAATACCGGTTCGACCCGCACGCGCAGATAATTGGCGTTGAGCACCGCGTCCTCGGCGACTTGTTTGAGCCCGTCGGCGCCGTGGCTCATCATGTAGGCGAGCGCCCGGACGAACATGCCCATCTGGCCGTGAAACCCCTTGAGCCGGCCGATCGTATGGTGCGCCGGGCCATCGGCATGCTCGACCAGGACAAGCCCGTCGGCGGCGTGGACAATCCACGGCAGCGGCGCGTACGGGGCGAGCGTCGCCGCCAATGCGACCGGCCCGCTGCCCGGGCCGCCGCCGCCATGCGGGGTCGAAAAGGTCTTGTGCAGATTGAGGTGGAGCGCGTCGATGCCGAGATCGGCCGGCCGCACCCGCCCGACGATCGCGTTGAAATTGGCGCCGTCGCAATAGAAATACGCCCCGGCGGCGTGGACCGCGGCGGCGATTTCGAGGATTTCGTCTTCGAACAGGCCGCAGGTGTTGGGGTTGGTCAGCATCAGCGCGGCGACGTCGCCGCCGAGCGCCGCCTTGAGCGCGGCGAGATCGACCCGCCCGCGCGGATTGGCGGGGATGCTGTCGATCGCATAGCCGCAGGCCGCCGCGGTCGCCGGGTTGGTGCCGTGCGCCGATTCCGGCACCAGGATGCGGCGGCGCGCGTCGCCGCTCGCGGTCAGCGCGGCGCGGATCGTCATCATGCCGCACAACTCGCCGTGCGCGCCGGCCGCCGGCGACAACGCCACCGCCGGCATGCCGGTCAAGAGCTTGAGCCAATGGGCGAGGGTATCGATCAATTCGAGCGCGCCGGCGACCGTCGTCGCCGGCTGCAGCGGATGCAGATCGGCGAAACCCGGCAGCCGCGCCAGTTTTTCGTTGAGCCGCGGGTTGTGCTTCATCGTGCACGAGCCGAGCGGGTAGAGGCCGCTGTCGATCGCGTAGTTCTTTTGCGACAAGCGGGTGAAATGGCGCACGATCTGCGGCTCGCTCAACCCGGGAAGGCCGATCGGGGCGTCGCGCTCCAGCCCGCCGAGGCGTGAACGGAATTGAAGAGCCTCGGGCAAATCCACGCCGCAATGTCCCGGCGAATCCTGCTCGAATAATAATTTTTCCTCGATCTGCAAGCCGCGATTGCCGGTCATCGTCGCCATGTCGCTGCCGGTCTCCGCCGGAGGCGCGCCGGTTGTTTGATCGCGCGTCGCGCTGAGCGCCTGCCTCCACCCGGTCATCGCAGCACCTCCCCGAGCCCCTGTTCGAGCCGATCGACATCATCCGCCGTCACCGTCTCGGTCGCCGCCACCAGTAGCAGATCGGCCAAATCCTCGCGTTCCGGGTAAAGCCGGCTGACCGGGATGCCGGCGAGGATGCCGCGCTCGGCCAAGCGATCGACGACCGCCGCTGCGGGAACCGGCAGCCGCAATGTGAATTCGTTGAAGAAATTGCGATTGAGCAGGTCGACCCGCGGCACTGTGGCGAGCCGCTCGGCCAGCCCTACCGCGGCGGCGTGGTTGAGCCGGGCGAGGCGCACCAGCCCGGCCTCGCCGAGCAGGGAGAGATGGATCGTAAAGGCGAGCGCGCACAGCCCGGCATTGGTGCAGATGTTGCTCGTCGCCTTCTCGCGGCGGATGTGCTGCTCGCGGGTCGACAGAGTCAGGACCCAACCGCGCCTGCCCTCGGCGTCGGCGGTCTGGCCGACCAGCCGGCCGGGCATCTGCCGGACCAACCCGTCGCGGCTGGCGAACAATCCGACATGCGGCCCGCCGAAATTAAGCGCGTTGCCGATCGACTGGCCCTCGGCGGCGACGATGTCGGCGCCCATCTCGCCCGGCGAGCGGACCATGCCGAGCGAGACGATCTCGGTGACGATGACTACCAATAGCGCCCCGGCCGCATGGCAGGCCTGTGCGAGCGCCGCGTAGTCGCGGACTTCGCCGAAGAAATCGGGGTTCTGCACGACGACGCAGGCGGTGCCCTGGTCGACCAGCCGGGCGAGATCCTCGCCGCTGCCGGGGTTCGGCGGCTGCAACGCCAGCCCGCCCCCGGCGAAGCGCCCGTAGGTCTCGCACACCTCGCGATAATGCGGGTGCAATCCGCCGGACAGGATCGCGGTCCCGCGCCGCGTCACCCGCCGCGCCATCGCCACCGCCTCGGCGCAGGCGGTCGCCCCGTCGTAGAGCGAGGCGTTGGCGACCTCCATCCCGGTCAACAGCGCGACCTGGGTCTGGAACTCGAACAGTGCCTGCAAGGTGCCCTGCGCCAATTCGGGCTGGTACGGCGTGTACGAGGTCAGGAACTCGCCGCGCTGGATCAGATGGTCGACCGCGGCCGGCACGTGATGACGGTAGACGCCGCCGCCGAGGAAAAACGGCACCGACCCGGCCGCGACGTTCTTGGCCGCCATCGCGGCGATAGCGCGGTCGACCTCGAGCTCGCCCCGTGCCCGCGGCAGATCGACGAGCCCTTCGCGCCGAGCCGGAGCCGGCACATCGGCGAACAAGGCGTCGATCGATGGCACCCCGATCGCCGCCAGCATATCGGCGCGGTCGTGCCTAGTCAGCGGCAGATAGCGCATCAGCCTTGCTCCGCGACGAATTTCAAATAGGCCGCCTCGTCCATCAGCGCGTCGAGCTGGCGCGCATCGGCGAGTTTCAGCTTGAGGAACCAGCCTTCGCCCATCGGGTCGGCGTTGACCTTGGCGGGGTCGTCAACGATCGCGCCGTTGACCGCGATGACCTCGCCCGAGATCGGCGCATAGACCTCGCTCGCCGCCTTGGCGGATTCTACCACCGCCGCCTCCTTGCCTTGCTCGACCCGGCGGCCGAGCTCGGGCAATTCGACGTAAACGACATCGCCGAGTTGCGACTGCGCGTAATCGGTGATGCCGATCACGGCGGTATCGCCGTCCTGCCGGATCCATTCGTGATCCTTGGTGAAGCGAAGCGCGCTCATCGAGAACTCCTTGCGGGAATCAGCCGCGGTAATAGCGGGTTGCGACAAAGGGGAGCGGCACGATCCGCGCCGGCCGGGGCACATCGCGCACGACGAGATCGAGCACGGTGCCTTCGTTCGCGGTCGCGGCGCCGACATAGCCCATCGCGATCGGCCCGCCGACCGAGGGGCCGAAGCCGCCGCTGGTCACTCGGCCGATCGGGCTGCCCGCCGGGTCGGTGATCGCGGTGCCTTCGCGGGCCGGGGCGCGGCCTTCGGGACGGATACCGACACGTCGACGATTCGGCCCCGTCGCCAGCCCGGCGAGGATCGTCGCGGCGCCAGGGAAGCCGCCTTCCTCGCGGCGCCGCTTGCCGATCGTCCAGAATAGCCCGGCCTCGACCGGGTTGGTGGTCTCGTCGATATCGTGGCCGTAGAGGCATAGCCCGGCCTCGAGCCGCAACGTGTCGCGCGCGCCGAGACCGATCGGCGCTACCTCGGGCTCGGCCAACAGCCGCTCCGCCACCGCCACCGCGTCCTCGGGCGCGAGCGACATCTCGAATCCGTCCTCGCCGGTATAGCCCGAGCGGGTCACGAAGCATGGCTTGCCGGCCAGCGTGGTTTCAGCCGCGCTCATGAAGACCATACGCTCGACGCCCGGAGCGAAGCGGGAGAGCACAGCGGCGGCTGCTGGTCCTTGCAACGCCAGCAGCGCGCGCTCGAACTGCGGCTCGACCACGACGTCGCGGTCGAGCCTTTGTTGTAGGTGGGCGAGGTCGGCGTCCTTGCGTGCGGCGTTGACGACGAGGGCGAGCCCGCCTGCCACGCGGGTCACCATCAGATCGTCGAGAATGCCGCCGGAATCGCCGAGCAACAGCGTGTACCGCATCCGCCCCGGTGCCAGCGCCCGCAGATCGCCGGGCACCAGCGCCTCGAGCGCGAGGTCGGCGGCGGCACCGACGATGCGCACCTGCCCCATGTGCGACACGTCGAACAATCCCGCCTGGGCGCGGGTATGGAGATGCTCGGCGATAATGCCGGAGGGGTACTGCACCGGCATCTCATACCCGGCGAACCCGACCATGCGGGCGCCGCGCTCGACATGCAGCGCGTGGAGCGGGGTTCGCCGCAATCGCGCCGAATCGTCGATCGCTGAGGTAAGGGTCACGGGCGCACCTCCGGCGGAGCGGACGCGCGATGCGTCCGGGAGATGCCCCCTCTGTCGTGGACCCTGAGAGATTCACCGCTTCCCGGCCAGATTGCTGGTCGCTTAGCGGCTTACTCCTTCGGTGAGCGAACCACGCACGTCCGGTCCGCCGCTTTCCAGAGTGCCCTTACACCTGCAGTCCTTTTGCCTGAGAGTTTCCGGGGCGGTTGCTCCTTCGGCGCCGCGCTCCCTTAATTCTCGGTCAAGGGGCGCGACCTCTCCTGCGGGCGTGCATACGGCAGACCCTGTGTAGCACCGCCCTCGGCAACGGCCAAGCCGTTCCGCCGCGCCAGGATGCATTTTGCCGAATATCGGGGAAGCCGACGATTTATCGCCCTCGGAAGTGCTCGTAGAAATCGATCGCCTGCGGGCTGTGCTGAAAGCCGAGGACGATGCTGAGATCGGCCGCCGGCCGACCGCCGAGCGCAATCAGTTCCTCGATGTGGTCGGTGACGCCGCCGCGCTTGGCGGTATCGGGGAGCGGCACCCGCACCGCGAACGATTTCTTGCTGAGGATCGTCTGGTCGAGCCCAACCACCGCGACGAAATAGGTCAGATCGACCGACTCGCCCCGCCCCGCTGCGGCGCGCTCCGCGGCGATGATCACATCGAGCTTGGCACGCAACGTATCGCCCGAAGTCTCGCACTTGGCGTCGACCTCGCTGAGGATGCCGTAGAACGCGACATCGGTCGGGCGCATCCCGGTCCCGGCCTTTGAAAACATCGCGGTACTGGCGAGCGGCCGCAGTATCGCGGTGGTCGGGCACGCTTGGGCCGGCGCATTGCTTGATGACGAAAAAGGCATCCAGCCGCATCCGGACAGCACGACCAGACCCACCAATGCGGCAACGCGCAACCCCACCCGCGCTACGGCATACCGCCCCGGAGTCAATCCCCGCATCGAACGTGACACCTGTGTCAAAATTCACAGCGAGTTATGGGTTCCGTCGCAGAGCGGGCTCGACCCGGTGGCCTTGCAGCCGCAAAACCATACTTCCTCGGTCTTCTCGGCGGTGTAGAGCATCGGCGCAAGCCCGGTCCCGGTATGCGAGCCGTCGCAGAACGGCTGTTTCTGGCTGCGCCCGCAGGCACACCAGAAATAGCGCTTTCCGGCTTCGACCGTGAAATTATAGGGCGCCTTTTGCGCCGGGATCGGTTCAGCCATCTTTCTTCCCTGCCGTTGCCCTTGCTACTGTCGCGATCACGCTACGTCGGTAAGCGGACCGGTCTCCGCGGGCCGGCGGAACATTAGGCGAGCCTCGCCCGCGGCACAAGCCGGGTACACGACGATCCGATAGGGCGGACGGAATACGGCGGGCACGGACGGGATGGCGGTCTATACCGAAATCGGCGACGAGGAATTGCGCGAGTTTATCGCCCTCTACGACATCGGCGAGGTATTGTCGTGCAAGGGCATCGCCGAGGGTATCGAGAACTCGAATTTCCTGCTGACCACCGAGCGCGGCAATTTCATCCTGACCCTGTACGAAAAGCGGGTCGCCCCCACCGATTTGCCGTTCTTCATCGCGCTGATGGATCACCTCGCGCATCACGGGGTCGCCTGCCCGACCCCGGTGCGCGCCCGCGACGGCGACGGGCTGCGCGAATTATGCGGCCGCCCGGCCGCGATCGTGACTTTTCTCAACGGCATGTGGCCGCGCCGCATCCAGCCGTTTCACTGCGCCGGGCTCGGCAATGCGCTGGCGCGGTTGCACCGGGCCGGCGGCTCGTTCGCGATGATCCGCGCCAACGATCTGGGCGTCGCCGGCTGGCGCCGGCTCTATCAGGCCTGCGCCGCGCGCGCCGACGAGCTGTCGCCCGGCCTCGCCGGTGAGCTTGGCGAGGAGCTCGCGTTTTTCGAAGCGGCCTGGCCGCGCGATCTGCCATGTGGCGTGATCCACGCCGATCTGTTTCCCGACAACGTGTTCTTTCGGGACCAGGAATTGTCGGGCCTGATCGATTTCTATTTCGCCTGCACCGATTTTCTCGCCTACGACCTAGCGATCTGCCTCAACGCCTGGTGCTTCGAGACCGACGGCAGTTTCAACGTGACCAAGGCGCGGCTGCTGGTCGGGCATTATCGCGCCGAACGGCCGCTTTCCACCGCCGAGCTCGCCGCGCTGCCGCTGCTCGCCCGCGGCAGCGCGCTCCGGTTTCTGCTGACCCGGCTCTACGATTGGCTGAACCGCACCGAGGCCGTGTTGGCGCGGCCGAAGGACCCGCTCGAGTACCTAAGGAAATTGCGCTTTCACCGCGGCATCGGCGACCCGAGCCTTTATGGTGTCGATACCAGTGCGGGTTAAGGCCGCGGTCGAAATCTTCACCGACGGCGCCTGCCGCGGCAATCCCGGCCCGGGCGGCTGGGCCGCGATCCTACGCCACGGCGAGACCGAAAGGGAGCTCGCCGGCGGCGAGGCGATGACCACCAACAACCGTATGGAGATGACGGCGGCGATCGCCGCGCTGGAGGCGCTGAAGCGGCCGTGCCGGGTCGACCTGTACACCGACAGCCAGTATTTGAGCGACGGCATCACCAAATGGCTGCCCGAGTGGAAATCCCGCGACTGGCGCACCGCCGACAAAAAGCCGGTCAAGAATATCGATCTGTGGCAGCGCCTCGACCTTGCCGCCGCCCCGCACGAAATCGCCTGGCACTGGGTGCGCGGTCATGCCGGGCACCCGGAGAACGAGCGTGCCGACGTGCTCGCCCGCGCCGCCGTCCCGCCTGCGGCGCCTCCCTAGCCGATCAGCCCCTTGAGCCGTGTTACCGCCGCGCCGGGGGCGGTCAGCACCGGGCAGGAGACGGCGGTACGCACCGCCGCCTCGGCGCGCGAGGTCGAGAAATGCGCCAGCAATATCGCGTCGCAGCCGTCGAGGCGCGGTGCCGCCTCGGCCAGCAGGCGATCATGCGTGGCGCCGTCGCCGTTTCTTAGCGCCGGCATCGCGCCCGCGACACAGATCGTTTCCAGGGTCGCCGCCGACCTCCTAGCCGCCGCCAGATCGCGGAACTCCGTCTCCATCGAGTCGACGCTGGGCTGGAACGTCGCCAGCATGCCGATATGCCGACCGGCGGCCAGAGCCGCCTCGAACATCGCCTCGTTGGGTTTGAGCACCGGAACGCGCGATGCCGCGGCGACGGCCTCGATCGCCTCGCCAAACGCCGAGCAGGTGAACAATATGCCGGCCGCGCCGGTGCCGGCGGCATAATCGGCGAGGGTTTCGATCCGACGCATCATCGCCACGGTCAATTCGCCGTCGCGCTCGCGATCGACGGCGAGCGCGGTGTCGAGCAGGTCGGTGCATTCGGCTTCGGGCCACAGCAGGCGAAACGCGTCGTGCACCGGCGCCATCGCGACCGTAACGGCATGGATAAGTGCGATCCGGGGCATTCGTCGTCCCTGCGAATGATTGGTCGAGCGGGATGGTAGCATGCGTCGGTGCGGTGCCGGTATCCTCGGTCACACACCGCAACGGAGATCACGGGATGGAAACGGTCGGGCTCGGATTGTTTTTCGAAGATCTGCCGGTCGGACGCCGGTTCCAGACCATCGGCCGCACTGTCACCGAGGCCGACATCACCAATTTCGTCAATTGCACCGGCATGGTCGAGGTGTTGTTCACCAACCTCGAATTCCTCGCCCACGAGAGCGACATCAAGGGCCAGCCTGCGCCGGGCGCGCTGGTCTACGCGTTTGCCGAGGGGCTGTTGACCCAGGCGACGATGCAGCACACGGGGTTTGCCTTTCTGCATATGGAACTGGACATCGAGGGCCCGGTCGTCGCTGGCGACACGATCCACGCCGAGTGCGAGGTGATCGAGGCGCGATTGTCGAAGAGCCGCGCCGGCCGCGGCCTAGTCCGCACCAGGGTCAGGGTGGTCAAGCAGGACGGCGCAGCCGCGCTGGTATACACCCCGCTGCGCATGGTCAAGTGCCGGGAGGGTAGCAGGTAGGCGTGCGCGCAGCACGACCCCGGATGCCGTGACGTGGGCTGGCGATCGCCGCCTACATCTTATCGCGAACCGATCCCGACCTCGAACCGACTCGCTACCCCACAGTCGCGGTGAACACGCGGGCATAGTTGCCGCCAAGGATCTTGCCGACATCGGCGGCGGCGAAACCGCGCGCCAGCAATGCCTGGGCCAGTAGCGGCAGATCGCGATAACTCGTCAGCAACGATGGGCCCGTCAGGCCGTTCAAATCGCTGCCGAGCCCGACATGGTCGACACCGACCACCTCCGCCAATTGGGCCATGCCATAGGCCATGTGGTCGAGAGTCGGGAACTGCGACACCGGCGGCCACACGCCGATGACCCCGCCGGTGGCGGCGACCAAGCGGGCGTGGTCCGGGGTGATCAGGCGGGTGTGCGGGCGCGGAGTCGTGGTCAGCGCGGTATGCGACAGGATTAGCGGGCGCGCGGTCGCCGCGGCGGCGCGCTTGACCAGTTCGGAGGTGCCGTGCGCGACATCGACGACGATGCCGAGACGGTTGCAGGCGCGGATCACCTCGACGCCGAAATCGGTCAGCCCGCCATATGCCGGGTCCTCGGTCTGGATGTCGCCGAGTTCGTTGTGCCGATAATGCACCAATTGCAGGTGGCGTAGCCCGAACACGGTGCGCGCCTCGTCGAGCCGCTCCAGCGAGTTCTCAAGGAAATCCGCGCCCTCGGCGGCGACGATAACGGCAGGCCCGGTGCGCGGCGCGGCGCGTAATTGCGCGGTGTTGCCGACGATCGTCAGGCCCTGCTGCTGGATCATCTGCAAGAGGCGGGTGAAGCGCGACTTGCTCCAGGCGTACAACTCGCCCGGCTCGGGTTCGCGGGTCGGGTGGATACGCCGGTCGGGAAACACCCGATGGGTCGGCGAGTCGGCGACAATCGCCAGGCAGGCGACCGCCAGCCCGCCGGCCCGCATCGGCTCGGCGACCGGCTCGAACGCCGGGAGGTTCCGGTTGAAGCGCCCGGCGTGGCTGTGCATGTCGACGGTCAGCGCGCCGCTCGTCAGCCCCCGCGCGGCCTCGCTGACTTCCGCCGCTCGTGCCGGCCCGCCGGCCGCGGCGAAGCCTAGCGTCGCCACGCCGGACAGCAGAAAATGGCGCCGGCCAAGCCCGGTCACGATGCGCGGCTCATGGTCACGTGGATATTTTAGCGCAGGGTTCGCCGAGGGGACGCGGAGGGCTCAGTACCTCCGCGTCCTCCGCGCTTCCATTGCGTCATCCGCGGTAAGACTGTTACATCGAGTCGCGCAATTCGGGGACGATCCAGAACGCGCGCTGGCCGCGGGCGACGCGTTCGCAATTGTCGAACGCGTTGCGCCAGCGCTTCCAGTGGTTGTCCCAGGTCGGGCCGGCCGCGTGCGGGCTGAAGATCGCGTTCTTCAAGGTGAACAGCTGATGATCGGGCTTCGGCGGCTCCTCGACCATGACGTCGAGCCCGGCGGCCATGATCACTTCGTTGTTGAGCGCGTTGTAAAGGGCCACCTCGTCGACCACCGGGCCGCGGCAGGTGTTGATCAGGATCGCGGTCGATTTCATCATCGCCAGCTCTCTTTCGCCGATCAGATTGTGGGTCGACTTGTCGAGCGGCACATGCAGGGAGACGATGTCCGAGGTCTTCAGCAATTCGGGAAACAACGCGAAACGGACGCCGAGCGCGTCTTCCTGGTCCGTGGTCATGCGGTTGACGTCGTAGTACTGGATGCGCATGTCGAAGGCCTTGGCGCGCCGCGCCACCTTCTTGCCGATATTGCCGAGCCCGACGATACCGAGCACCTTGTCCTCGACCTCGTAGAGCTTGGTCGAGTTGAAGTCGTTGCCGCGCCAGCGCCCGGAGACGACGCCATCATGCTGCCAGATCAGCCGGCGCGAGACCGCCAGCATCAGCATCACCGCGTGCTCGGCGACCGCGGTCGCGTTGGCGCCGCCATTGTTGCAGATCGGCACGCGCGCGGCGCGCGCGGCTTCGAGGTCATAGGTGTTGTAGCCGGCGCTGAGGGTCTGGACGAGCTTGAGCTTGGGCGCCTGGGCGTAGAATTCCGGCCCGTGTTTGTACTGCCCGGCGCCGATATAGAACTCGCAATCCTTCAGCAGATCCCAGAATTCCGGCCGTCCGTGCGGCGCGGAGACCAATTCGTATCCGGGCGGGATCAGGCCGTTGGCGATTTCGAGGGTTTCCTCGCCATGGCCGGTGGGGGTGAGAATGCGATGGGGCATGCGGCGGTTCCTCCTTCGGGGGTCATCGGTCCGTTGCTCATCGTAATGATACCGGGCTAGCCGCCCCAAGCGCAAAGTGGCAATAGCTATCGTGCAGCTATCGTGCGCGAAGTCTGTTTCTTCGATTAGCCTTCGACCGCTTCATGGGCCGCTGATCGACGCGCGGGCTCCACCTCGTGGCGCGAGGAACCATCGCCAATGACCGCAGCCGCCGTCCTCGGAGGATTTTGACTTTGGCCGTCGACCCATTCCCAAATCCAATCTGGAGCCAAGCCAAAACGATCCGTCGGATCGAGAGCGACGATTAATATCCGCTCAAGCCATGGCATCCGGTCGTGTACTTCTTCGTAGAGTTGCTTGGACGAGAGCGTGGTCGAACAGAACCATGTTCTGTCGTTCAACCTCACCCAGTCGCCCAGCACGCTGCGGCGAACGCGGCAATTCAAAAACGCCCTTCGCCATCTCCTGCTCTCGATATTGGATGATTTCGGCTCCCTCCAAGACGGCTTGTTCGGGATGCTTATGAGCGAACCATAGCATGGCGGCGAGATAGACGAAAAAGGCGAGCAGCACCGCGCCCGCCATGACCAGCAGGAGATCGGTCTCGACCCGCCAGGCGATGCCACCCAGCACGAGCAAGGCGATCCCGGCGACGACGCTCGCCTTTCCAACCACGCCGCGTGCGAGACGGATGTGGCCGAGGGCCTGCGCGCGGGCAAGCAACATGCGGGCGATAACGCCGGGGTCGGTCACAACGTGAAGATTACGATAAGTGGTGGGCAGTCTCCATCCCGTTGCCCGCGCATGGCGGCTCGGCTAGGCTCCCGGCGCCCCACCCTGACGAGGACCCGACGACATGGCCGACGAAATTCTCGAATACCGTTTTATGAACCTGCACGAATTCGTCACGGCGGCGCGGCAGAATCTCAACCGCAACAACTGGGATTACCTGATCGGCGGCTCGGAGAGCGAAACCACCCTGGCGCGCAACCGCATGGCGCTGGACGCGCTCGGCTTTCGCCCGCGGGTATTGCGCGACGTGTCCGACGTCGATTGCACGCGTGAATTGTTCGGCAAGAAATTGCGCATCCCGGTATTGTGCGCGCCGGTCGGCTCGCTGGAGAATTTCGAGCCCGGCGGCGGCGCGACGGTCGCGGCGGCGACCAGCGAGTTCGGCATCGGCATCATCCTGTCGTCGGTGTCGCATCCCGGCCTCGAGAAGACCGCCGAGGCGGCGGCCGATGGGTTCAGGATCTTTCAGCTCTATGTCCGCGGCGACGAAAACTGGGTCGACGACCATGTTCGCCGCGCGGTCGACAACGGCTACAATGCGTTCTGCCTGACCGTCGACACCGACAGCTACAGCCGGCGCGAACGCGACATTGCCAAGCGCCACGAGCGCCGCCGGGTGCGGGTCGGCGACGCGCGCATCTATCAGGCCCGGTTCAACTGGCGCGACATCGACCGGATCAAGAAATTGAGCCGCATCCCGGTCATCATCAAGGGCGTCGCCACCGCCGAGGACGCCAGGATCGCGGTCGAGCACGGCGTCGATTGCGTCTACGTCTCGAACCATGGCGGGCGCCAGCTCGACCAGGGGGTCGGCTCGATCGATGTCTTGCCGGAGGTGGTCGAGGCGGTCGGCGGGCGCGCCAAGGTGTTCGTCGACGGCGGCATCAGCCGCGGCACTGACGTGGTCAAGGCAATCACCCTCGGCGCCGACGCGGTCGTGGTCGGGCGGCTTTACGTCTATGGCCTGGCCGCCGCCGGGGCGCCAGGCGTGGTGCGGCTGTTCGAGATCCTCGAAGACGAGATCCGCATCTGCCTGTCACTGCTCGGCGTCAACTCGTATGCGGAGCTCGACAAATCCTACATCCGCCCGGCCCGCACCGTGGTGCCGCCGCATGTCCACAGCGCCTTCCCGCACCTGAACCTGCCGAAGGAAACCTACTAGCGACGCCAACGAGGGCTCGACCGGTTGGATCGAGCCCTCCTGCCGTTTCAGACCACGGGGTTCGTGGAGAATCTCCCGCGCCTTGGCGTCACTTAGCGACTCGGGGACTCGGTCCCGCCATTGCCCGACCTGCCGGCCCCGGCCGGCGGCACGGTTGACGACGGAGCCATCGGCGGCGGCGTGGTGGTGGCCGGCGGCGTGCTCGACCCGGTCGCCGCGGCGCCCTCGACCCATTCGGGCTGCGATTTCAGCGCGGCCTCGGTCATCGTAAGCTTGAATCCGCCCTTGTCGCTGTCCCATGAAAACTGGGTTAGCGGGATCGCGACGCGATGGGCGCCGACGCCCAAGACGCCGCCGGCGGCGACGACGAGCCGATCGATCGTCTTGCTGCCCGGGTTCATCAGCACGGTCGAAACGCTGCCGAGCTTGCTGTTGTCGTTGCCGTAAACGCTCGCGCCCTCGATCCTGGACACATCCTCCTGCATCAGAGGGTTGGGTGCCGCCGGACGCTGTGCCGTCGTCGCCCGCGGTGGATCAGCGGGGGTGCGCGTCGGCGTGGTGGTTTGAGCCAGCGCCGCGGCGCCGGACACCAGCAGGGCTGAAACCGCAATCGCGATTCTACGCATCGCTATGACCTCCGTGGCAAAAACCGGATGCCATGACAACACGCGCACGCGACAGTCGGTTCCCGCGCCGGTATAGGAGGTGTATCAGCCGCACCGGAAAAAGCCGCGACGGCGCGCTCCTCACTGACGCTGACGGCCGTCAGGCACTCGCGCCGCCGCCAGCGCCGCGACGAATTTGTCCGGGTGGGTGAAGGCGAGGTATTCGGCCGCGAATTCGGGCGGCAGAATCTCGACCATCGACTCGTTCTCGATCCACACCTCCATGACGTGGAACGGGCCGCGGTTGCAGCGGTAGCATTGCCAGCCTTCGCGGGCGGCGATGGCCTCGACCTTGTCGGCATCGGTCGCGACGCTGAGCGCGAAATGGGTCGCGCCGTAGGCGCGGTCCCTGACAGGCTCCTTGACGAAGCCGCCGCCCTCGATACCGCCCGGCTCGAGGTGCGTGCCGGCCGGGTAGACCTCGACCCCCGACCCGTGTTCATCGAGCTGCAGGGCAAAGAAGCTCCCCGGATTGGGCGGAAACGGAACTGACTTCCCGTCCATGAACTCGGCCAGAACGCCGGCGACGTGTTTCGGATCGCGCGCGGCGATGGAAAGATGATGGATCATGGCGTTCTCCTTGGCTGGCGGGCAAAGGATAGCACGGCGCGAGAGCCGGTGCGATGCGCAAGCGGCAAGCGCATTGCCGTCCCGGCATCGGCGGCTTAACGTTTCGCCAGGGTAGACGGCTGGAAAGACGGCGCCGATGAACTCATACGATCGCCTCGTCGACACCGAGCGCGGCATCGTCAGCCGGGAATTGTTCGTCAATGACGGGCTATTCGCCGAGGAATTGGAAAAACTGTTCACCCGCGCCTGGCTGTTCGTCGGGCACGAGAGCCAGATCACCAATCCGGGCGACTACTTCGTGTCGCGGATGGGCGGCGAGTCGGTGATCCTTGTCCGCGACCGGGCGCAGAAGATACACGTGTTTCTGAACACCTGTCGCCATCGCGGCATGAAGGTGTGCCGCTACGACGAGGGCAACACCCCGCTGTTCACCTGCCCCTACCACCACTGGAGCTACGGCACCGACGGCAGGCTGGTCGGCGTGCCGTTGCACAAGGAGCTCTATCCCGATCTCGACCGCGGCGAGTGGTTGCTGATCGAGGTGCCACGCATGGTCAACTACAAGGGCTCGATCTGGGCGTCGTGGGACCGGGACGCGCCCGAGTTCACCGCCTATCTCGGCGACGTCAAGGACCATCTCGACCAGGTGCTCGATTGCCGCGACGGGCGCGAGGGCGGGTCGGAGGTGTTCGGCGGCGTCCATAAATGGGTGATCCCGTCGAACTGGAAATTCGCCGCCGAGAATTTCCTCGGCGACAGCTATCACAACCCGAGCCACCGCTCGGTCGATCTGATCGGCATCGGCCCGAGCGCCGGGGCCGGCGGCGAAGGAAGGCGCGACAACGAGTACCAGGGCGGCCAGCACGTGTGGGTCAGCTTTCCGTCCGGGCACGGCGTGCACAGCGTGGTGATGCCGGATGATGCCGAGTTCGTCGACACGTTCCGCGACAACAAGATCGTCAGCGACTATTTCCGCCACTGCTATCACGAGCGCCGGCGGCGGTTGGGGCCGAAGGCGCGGCTGTTGCCGTTCACCGGCAACATTTTTCCCAACACCGCCTATCACGGGCGCCAGCCGCGCGCGTTGTGCGTATGGCATCCGGCCGGGCCGACCACGACCGAAATCTGGCGGTTTTTCCTGGTCGACAAGGACGCGCCGGCCGAGGTCAAGGATCTGTTGCGGCGGTTCTACATGCGCTATTCCGGCCCCGCCGGCATGACCGAGCAGGACGACATGGAGAACTGGAACTACGCCACCGCCGCGAGCCGCGGCACGATCGCCCGGCGCTATCCCTACAACTACCAGCAATCGCTCGGCACCGCGCGCGACGGCGACCCGGTGCCGGGCCGGGTCAGCACCCAGATGACCGAGGAGGCGGCGCGCGGGTTCTACCGCTCGTGGAAGAACTACATGCAGGGCGCCGGCTGGGACCGGCTGATCGGCCGCCCGACCGCGATGCGCGACCTCGCCGCCGCGAAATGAGCGCGAGCCCACCCCGCGACCTCGCCTATTTCCGGCTCAAGGAGGAAATCGAGGATTTCCTCTTCGCCGAGGCCGATCTGTTGGACCAGCGGCGGTTCGGAGAGTGGCTCGGCCTGCTGGCTGACGATCTGCACTATTTCATGCCGATGCGGCGCAACGTGCCGTTCGGCACCCATGCCGAGCGGGAAAACACCCGCGCCGGGCAGGACATCTCGTGGTTCGACGAAGACAAATGGACGCTGTCGAAGCGGGTCGACCAGATCATGACCGGCATCCACTGGGCCGAGGAGCCGTTGTCGCGGGTGTGCCATTTTGTCACCAACATCCGATTGTTGGCGGCGCGCCCGTCGGTTGCGGCGGCGAGCGAGGTCGAGATCGGCAGCCGCTTTCTGGTCTACCAGAACCGGGTCGAGACCGAGACCTACCTGTTCGCCGGCAGGCGCACCGATCTGTTGCGGCGGACCGACGATGTCTGGCGCCTCGCCCGGCGCGAAATATTGCTCGACCAGAACGTATTGCTCGCCAAGAACCTGACCGTGTTCTTCTAGGGGTTGGCGATGCTCGCGATCCAGCATTTGCCGCCCGGCACCAAGCTGCGACTCGCCGACGATTCGATCGCGGAAGTGCGCGAAAACCCGCATGACGGCACTTGGCTGATCGTCGGCCGACTGCCCCCCGCTCCGCCCTCGGCGGAAGGCGGCGACCTGATCCATATCGACGAAATCGCCGAGGTATTGCCGGGGTAGATGGGCTGGCTGATCCGACAACCGGCGGCATCTTGGGTGGCCGGCGTTGCATGCCCAGATACCAGAATGAATCTTGACGTCGAAGGCTTCGATTGGGACGAGGCGAACCGGGAAAAATGCGAGGCGCACGGCGTCTCTGTCGCGGAGATCGAACAGGTCTTGTATGACGACCCGCGCGTCGCGCCTGACCCAGCTCATTCCGTCGACGAGGATCGCCTCATCGCTATTGGCAGGAACCCACGGGGTCGGCCGCTTTTTATTGCCTTCACGATCCGAACGACGGATGGTCGGCGCCTGATCCGACCGATCAGTGCCCGATACATGCATGCGAGGGAAGTGCGGCGGTATGAAGCGGGTTCCTAGGATGTCGACCGACGCGGAGGCGGAAGCATTTCTCGCTTCTGATTTGTCCGATCTGGATTTCTCGCAATTCGCGCCGGCAAGGTTCCGTTTTGCCCCGGGGCAGCGGGCCAAGCGGTCGGGACTCTACGAGTTGATTGGACCGCGCGGGGGCCGCACGGGCGACCGGCTCACGCTGGTTCGCGGCCAGATTTTTCCGCCGGCGCCGAAGGGGCGCGTATGGACCCTGGTGGAGCCGGCGCACCAGGGGGGCGAAGAATAAGCGGACGCTTTTCAAGCCATTTAGCGGCCAAAGGCGACTGGGTGAGGGAGGGGGTGAGATGTCGGCAAAAGCCTTTATCGAGGCGCGGGATTTTCTGTTCACCCACCGCACCGACTACGATACCGCCTATCGCGAGTTTCGCTGGCCGGAGCTCGACCGGTTCAACTGGGCGCTCGACTATTTCGATCCGATGGCGCGCGGCAACGATCGGACCGCTTTGTGGATCGTCAACGAGGGCGGCGCCGAGACCAGGTTGTCGTTCGCCGAGATGGCCGACCGTTCGGACCGGGTCGCCAATCATTTCCGCGCGCTCGGGGTGCAGCGCGGCGACCGAATCCTGCTGATGCTCGGCAATGTCGTGCCGTTGTGGGAATCGATGCTGGCGGCGATGAAATTGGGCGCTGTCATCATCCCGGCCACGACCCTGTTGTCGCGCGACGACCTCCTCGACCGGTTCGAGCGCGGCCGGGTTCGCCATGTCGTCACCAGCATCGACAACACCGGCAAGTTCGCCGACCTGCTCGGCGATTATACCAGGATCGCTGTCGGCGGCGCCGTGCCCGACTGGGCCGATTACGAGGCCGCCTACTCAGCGCCGGCGGCGTTCGCCCCGGACGGCGAGACCAGGGCCGCCGACCCGCTGTTGCTCTATTTCACCTCGGGCACCACGGCCAAGCCGAAGCTCGTCCTCCACAGCCACCAGAGCTACCCGGCCGGCTCGTTGTCGACGATGTATTGGATCGGCCTTCAACCGGGCGACATCCACCTTAACATCTCCTCGCCGGGCTGGGCCAAGCATGCCTGGAGCTGCTTTTTCACGCCGTGGAACGCCGGCGCCTGTGTGTTCATGCTGAACCAGCCGCGGTTCAACGCACGCACCCTGCTCGACGCGATCGCGCGTTACCGGGTCACCACGTTTTGCGCGCCGCCGACCGTCTGGCGCATGCTGATCCAGCAGGACCTGAAGGCGTGGAACGTGGCGCTGACGGAGGTCGTCGGCGCCGGCGAGCCGCTCAACCCCGAGATCATCGAGCGGGTCCGCGCCGCCTGGGGTTTGATCATTCGCGACGGCTACGGCCAGACCGAGACGACCTTGCAGCTCGGCAATTTTCCGGGCCAGCCGGTTAACCCGGGGGCCGTCGGCAAGCCTGCGCCGGGCTACCGCGTGCGATTGCTCGACGACGCAGGCAGCGAGGAGGAGGAGGCTGAAATCTGCCTTGACCTCGATCCGCGGCCGCTCGGGCTGATGCAGGGCTATCAAGGTGATGACGGAAATATCGCGCCGCTGACCGGGGCGGTGTATCGCACCGGCGATGTCGCGATGCGCGACGACGACGGGGTGTTCACCTATGTCGGCCGCGCCGACGACGTGTTCAAAGCCTCGGACTACCGGATCAGCCCGTTCGAGCTCGAAAGCTGCCTGATCGAGCATCCGGCGGTGGCCGAGGCCGCGGTGGTGCCCTCGCCCGACCCGTTGCGGCTGGCGGTGCCGAAGGCGTTTGTCGCGCTCGCCGGCAACCACATCCCCAACCGCGACACCGCGCTCGACATTTTCCAGCACGTGCGCGCGACCTTGGCGCCGTTCAAGCGGGTGCGGCGGATCGAGTTCGCCGAGTTGCCGAAAACCATCTCGGGCAAGATTCGCCGGGTCGAATTGCGCGGCGCCGAAGCCGCGCAGCGTGCCGCCGACCGCCGCGGCGCTCAGGAATTCTGGGAAGAGGATTTCCCCGAATTGCGCTGAGGCTTTCGCCTCTGCTGCCGGCGGAGGCCAGGACCCATCCGTTCGTTTTATCGACGGCGGGGAAATGGGTCGCGGCTTTGCCGGGATGACGATTTGAGGGTGAAGGTCGATCGGACGATCCATCTCCCCGCCTCGTTAACAGACAGGCGTCGCAATCCAGGATTGACCCTGCGTCGCGAACGGTATCCCATCGCCGCCAGATCGAGAGGGAGGGTCCGTCCGCGATGAGCATTCGAGACAAGGCCTATGTCGTCGGCATCTATGAGCACCCGACGCGGCTGGCCACCGACAAGACCGTGCCGCAGCTTCACGCCGAGGTCGCCGCCGGCGCGCTCGCCGACGCCGGGCTGACCAAGAACGATATCGACGGCTATTTCTGCGCCGCCGGCGACACGCCCGGGCTCGGCTGCCTGTCGATGGTCGATTACCTGGGCCTGAAGCTCAAACACATGGATTCGACCGACACCGGCGGATCGTCCTACCTGCTCCAGGTCGGACACGCGGCCGAGGCGATCGCGCTCGGCAAATGCTCGATCGCGCTGATCACCCTCGCCGGGCGGCCGCGCTCGGTCGGCCAGGCGACCGGCACCGCGCCGCGCGAGCCCGCCGTGCCGATGCCGGAATCCGGGTTCGAACTGCCCTACGCACCGGCCACCGCCAACATGTACGCGATGTGCGCGATGCGGCACATGCACCAATACGGCACCACCAGCGAGCAGCTGGCCTGGGTCAAGGTCGCCGCCTCGCATCATGCCCAGCACAATCCACACGCGATGCTTCGCGACGTGGTCACGGTCGAGGAGGTGGTCAATTCGCCGATGATCGCCGACCCGCTGCATCGGCTCGATTGCTGCGTGATCAGCGACGGCGGCGGCGCGATCATCATGGCCAGCCCCGAGATCGCCAAGAGCCTGAAACGGCCACTGGTCAAACTGCGCGGCGCCGGGGAGGCGTCGAAGAACCAGGCCGGAGGCAAGGTCGACCTGACCTATTCCGGCGCGGTGTGGTCGGGCCCGCTCGCGTTCGGCGAAGCCGGGGTCAAGCCCGCCGACATCAAATACGCCTCGATCTACGACAGCTTCACGATCACGGTATTGATGCAGATCGAGGATCTCGGTTTTTGCGAAAAGGGCCGGGGCGGAAGGTTCGTCAGCGACGGCAACCTGATTAGCGGCACCGGCAAATTGCCTTTCAATACCGACGGCGGCGGGCTGTGCAACAACCACCCGTCGAACCGCGGCGGTCTGACCAAGGTGCTCGAGGCGGTACGCCAGCTTCGCGGCGAGGCGCACCCGGCGGTGCAGGTCAAGAACTGCGATCTGGCCCTGGCGCACGGCACCGGCGGCTCGCTCGGCACCAGGCACGGTTCGTCCACGGTGATCTTGGAGAGGGAGTGACCAAAATGGCCGAACGCAAGATCATCGCCCCGCCGGTCAACCCGGAAACCAAGGCGTTCTGGGACGCCGCCGCCGAGGGCAAATTGCTGATCAAGAAATGCACCGCCTGCGGCGAGGTGCATTTCTACCCGCGCACGAACTGCCCATTCTGCTTCAGCGACAAGACCGAGTGGCAGCAGGTTTCGGGCAACGCCACGATCTACACCTACAGCGTCATGCGCCGGGCGCCGATTCCCTATGCGATCGGCTACGTGACCCTGGCCGAGGGGCCGACGATGATGACCAACATCGTCGATTGCGACCTCGACGGCATCAGGATCGGCCAGGCCGTCAAATTGGTGTGGAAGGCGAGCGACGGCGGCCCGCCGGTGCCGATGTTCACGCCGGTGTAGTCAGCGGTTGTCATTGCGAGCTCAGCGAAGCAATCTCGACGGGATTGTTTCGTCGCGCCGCTTGTCGCGATAACGGCGGTGCTTACAGGAGGAAGCCGATGGACACGCTCGAAACGATTCACGCCGCGCGGCCCCGCCATATCAGCCCCGAGGAATGGGCGGTGCGGGTCGATCTCGCCGCCTGCTACCGGCTGATCGCCCATTTCAAGTGGGACGATCTGGTGCTGACCCATAACTCGGCGCGGGTGCCGGGCACCATCGATCAGATGCTGATCAACCCGTCCGGGCTGATGTTCGACGAGATCACCGCCTCGAACCTGCTCAAGGTCGACATCAACGACGGCCATCTGGTCGAGCCGTCGGAATACGAGCCGATCAACGCCGGCGTCGTGATCCACGGGGCGATCTTTCTCGGCCGGCCCGACGTGCAATGCGTCGTCCACACCCATACCGAGGCCGATATCGCGGTCGGCGCCCTCGATGACGGGCTGTTGCCGCTGAGCCAATGGGCGATGCGCTTCTACAACCGCCTCGGCTACCACGATTACGAGGGCGTCTCGCTCGACATGGACGAGCGCGAGCGGCTGCAGCACGATATCGCCAACCACCCGGTACTGGTGTTGCGCAATCATGGGCTGTTGGCGACCGGCCGGAACGTCGCCGAGGCGTTTTCGCTGACCTACCATTTCGAGCGCTCGGCCGAGGCTCAGCTTAAAATCCAGGCCGCGACCGCGTCGGGCTCGAAAATCGTCGTACCGTCGCCCGAGACTTGTGAGCGCCAGTCCGCGCAGTTTACCGGCAACAACCCACGGCTCCAGGGCCAGCGCGAGTGGCCGGCATTGCTGCGCCTGTGCGACAAGCTCGACCCGAGCTTCCGCACCTGAGTCTCCTCCGCCGCTAGAGTCGTCATTCCCGCGAAAGCGGGAATCCACCCGATGAGCGGTTGCCATGGACCCCCGCTTTCGCGGGGGTGACGATCGGATGGGGTAACGCAACAGCCGGCACCTGGGATGCCCGGCGCCGGCTGGTAATGTTGCCGGGGGGAGGCGCGGCTCCCCCCGCGTGCGCTGCTCAGCGGCCCGCGAGCGCGCGGGCGAGCTGGCTCACAGCTTCCTGATGCTTCTCGTTCTGGATATCGGCGAAATTGCGCGCGATCTCCAGCAGCATGCGCTGGTGTGGCGCCGCCGGCCGCGGCGCTTCCTCGCCGAGTCCCTCGTAGAAATATACGACCGGCGCGTTGAGCACACGGGCGATCTCATAGAGCCGTCCGGCCGAGACGCGATTGATGCCGCGCTCGTATTTGTGGGCCTGCTGATAGGTCACCCCGATCATCTCGGCGAGCTGCTGCTGGGTCAGCCCCAGCATGATCCGGCGCTCGCGGATCCTCGCGCCGACATGATCGTCGATCGCCGCCGTCGACCGGCCTCTCTTTGGCTTTGTCATACCATCACCCTCGGTTGTGGTCCCGGGACTGCGCCCTGGTGCAACGTGCTCTCCCGGTAAACGCGAAAAAGCGTCGGGAATTCCCACCGATCATGTGGGAACCGAAAACGCTCATATCAATCCCGGCAGGGAAACCGCCCAGCCGCGCCGGCCTTCGCGCTTCACGCCCACCCCGCGCCAACAGGGTGCTTGCCGCGACACCGGCGGCGGCGGCAAGCTGGCGCCGCACCGAATGTTGAGGGACCACCCAATGAGCGAACCGGCCGGCACCGGCCCCCACGGCCTGAGCGTGGGTCTGACCAATTACGGCGACCCCGATTTCGCGCTCTATCTGCGGCGGTCCTTCGCCCGCTCGATGGGGTATTCGAGCGAGCTGCTGGCAAAGCCGGTGATCGGCATCGCCGATACCTTCTCGGGGTTCAACAATTGCCACCGCCATTTCCCCGAGCTGATCGACGCGGTCAAGCGCGGCGTGCTGGCCGCGGGCGGATTGCCGCTGGTGTTCCCGACGATCTCGTTAGGCGAGGTGTTCCTCAATCCCACGAGCCTGATATTCCGCAACCTGATGGCGATGGACACCGAGGAGATGATCCGCGCCCAGCCGATGGACGCGGTGGTCTTGGTCGGCGGCTGCGACAAGACCGTGCCGGCGCAATTGATGGGCGCTCTATCGGCCAACCGCCCCGCGATCGGGCTGGTCGCCGGGCCGATGCTGACCTCGCGCTGGCAGGGCGAGCGGCTCGGCGCCTGCACCGATTGCCGGCGTTTCTGGGCCAAGTACCGCGCTGGCGAGGTCAGCCCCGGCGAAATTTCCGAGATCGAGGGCAACCTCGCCACCACCGCCGGCACCTGCGCGGTGATGGGCACGGCCAGCACGATGGCTTCGGTCGTCGAGGCGCTGGGCATGATTTTGCCGGGCAGCGCGGCGATCCCGGCGGTGCATGCCGACCGCCTGCGCGCCGCCGAGGCTACCGGGCGCGCGGCGATGCGGCTGGCGGCGACCAAGCTGACCCCGGACAAGATCGTCACCCCGGAATCGGTCGAAAACGCGCTCAGGGTATTGATGGCGATCGGCGGGTCGACCAACGCGGTGTTGCACCTGACCGCGATCGCCGGCCGTGCCGGGATCGACATAGACCTCAACCGGCTCAACCAGATCAGCGACACCACACCGGTGATCGTCGACCTCAAGCCGACCGGGCCGCATTACATGGAGGATCTGTTCGCCGCCGGCGGCATCGGCGCGGTATTGCGCGAGTTGCGGCCGCTGTTGCACCTCGACTGCATGACCGTGGCCGGCGAAACTCTCGGCGAGCGCCTCGCCGCGCCGGCGGGGCCGGGCGACCGCATCGTCGACCGGGAGGTGATCCGCCCGCTGGCCGAGCCGCTGCAGGACACCGGCGGGCTGGTCGCGCTGTTCGGCTCGCTGGCGCCCCAGGGGGCGATCTTCAAGCGCTCGGCCGCCGACCCCAGATTGTTCGAGAAGGAGGGCCGCGCGGTCGTGTTCACCTCGCTCGAGGATTTGTCGGCGCGGATCGACGACCCCCATCTCGACGTGACCCCAGACGATTTCATGGTATTGCAGAATGCCGGGCCGCTATCGGCCTCGGGCATGCCCGAGGCCGGCTATCTGCCGATCCCGCAAAAGCTCGCCCGCGCCGGGGTGCGCGACATGGTGCGCATCTCCGACGCACGCATGAGCGGCACCGCCTATGGCTCGATCGTCTTGCACGTGACCCCGGATTCGGCCAGCGGCGGACCGCTCGCCAAGGTCAGAAACGGCGACCGCATCCGCCTGTCGGTCAACGAGCGGCGCATCGACCTGTTGGTCGCCCCCGACGAACTCACCCGCCGCCCGGTAACGCCGCCGCCGATGCCCGAGCGCGGCTATGCCAGGCTCTACCGCAACGAGATCTTGCAGGCCGATCGCGGCTGCGATTTCGACTTCCTGCGCAAGCACCCGCTGGGGGAGGGGCGGGGGTAGAGGTTGTTCTGCGTGCTGTACGTTCTGTGCAGAGATCAAGATTTATGCGGTCAGAGTGAGGCCAAGGCCGTTTGTAAAATGTTGGCGTCCTCGCCCCACGCCTTCCCGTTTTTCTGATCGGTAAAGACCCCTACCACGCTAACGGTGCCCTTGATGAGTTTGATGGTGTCCACCATAGGGCAGCCTGACAGACCGGACGGGCGGGAGGTCACACCCGCTTTGCTCGTCTTCGTGTCGACGTTTCGGCGCTTGGGGTAACGGAGCCCCACAAGTCCCGCATCCACGACCACACCAACGCTGCTGTAGATGTAGGGCGCTGGGAGCAACGTGTTGCCGCGTCGCCTGAAGTCACGCGCGATGAAGCCACCAATTGTGACTATCTTAGGGCTTTGGACCTGCGAGGACAGGTGGGATAGCGCAAGACATTGGTCAAGCCGAAACTCGTCCATGTAGGCCACGGCGAGGTCGCGGTCCTTTGGTTCTACAATGGTTCGCTTACCGTCGCCGATGTATACCCAACTGCCATCCACGTGAACGGCCTTATCGCCCGGGTCTTCCTTCAAATTTTCCCCGCGCAGGGTGTGCTTGGCCGTTATGAGAACTGGTCTCGAACAGCGGGCTATCAGGAACCCGGTGCCCACCTGAACCGGATTTTCCGGCTTCGTCTTATGCGAGACGTAAATCGCCACCAGGCTCGGCTTAATGAGGCTTGTGAATATCGCCCCAGCCTCTGCCATCAAAATCGACGCAAAACTGCCGACCATGCTCGACGCTCTCATCCGTTGACTCCGATCATGCGGCCCTTGAATGTGAGAGCGGAGCCGCTTCTCAAGTCGTAGCAGTCATTTATGATCGCTTCTGCGCAAGCCTGCAAGGGATCGGACACGGCGTCTGTGCATAAATCAAAATTTATGCACAGAAAGTAGCGCCTTGAAAAGATCACGCCTTTGTGGTGCAAAAATCCGGGGCATAACTCCACCAGAAAGCTGTAGGGCGGAAAAGCGCAGCGCCTTCCGCCATCGCAATCATTACCTCTCGTATTCCGGGCCGGCGGTGAACTCGACGGCGGAAGGCGCTGCGCTTTTCCGCCCTACCGAGGTGTCGAGTACGAATATGGCCGTCCGTAATATCGCCAATTTCTGAATGTATCCCACCCCTGATTAGTCGAGATGTCGCCGCGTGCGCGATGTATCGGGGCAATGGGTCAGTGCGTCGGGGTGGTCCTGGCTGTAGATTCCCTGCAGAAACAGCCAAGACAACGAGCGCGGCTGGGTCGAGCGAGGCACACAGATGACCGATTTCATCCTGCGCGGCGGCGAAATTATCGACGGCACCGGCGTGAAACGGTTTCGCGCCGATGTCGCGATCGTCGGCGACCGCATTGCCGCCATCGGTGCGGTGGCGAGGGTAACCGGTGCGCGCGAGATCGATGTTTCCGGCCGGATCGTCGCGCCCGGGTTTATCGACGTGCATACCCATGACGACCGCGCCCTGCTGGCGACCCCGGCGATGGCGGCGAAGGCGAGCCAGGGGGTCACCACCGTCGTCACCGGCAATTGCGGCGTCAGCCTCGCGCCGCTGACCTTGGACAAGGCGCCGCCACCGCCTCTCGACCTGATCGGCGACCGCGACGATTACCATTACCCGCGCTTCGCCGATTATCTCGCCGCGCTCGACCTGACCCCGGCGGCGCTCAACGCGGCCTGCCTGGTAGGTCATTCGAGCCTGCGCGTCGGCGCGATGGACGCGCTCGACCGCCCGGCCAGCGCCGGCGAGCTCGCGGCGATGCAGGCGCGCTTGCAAGAGGCGCTCGATGCCGGCGCGATCGGCCTGTCGAGCGGGCTCTATTACGCGCCGGCGTTTCACGCGCCGCCCGACGAGATCGCGGCCTTGGCGGCGTTGTTGCGTCCGGCCGGCGCGCTCTACACCACGCATATGCGCGACGAGGCCGAGCACGTGCTCGACAGCCTCGACGAAAGCTTCGCGGTCGGCCACACGGCGCATGTGCCGGTGGTGATCTCGCACCACAAGACCACCGGCCGCGCCAATTTCGGCCGCACCGCCGAGACCCTGCCTAGGATTCAGGCGGCGATGGCGGGGCAGGAAATCGGGCTCGACGTCTATCCCTACATCGCCTCGTCGACGGTGTTGCGGGTCGGGCGCATCGAGGAGGCATTGAAGGTGTTGATCACCTGGTCGAAGCCGATGCCCGAGCAGGCCGGGCGCGAGCTATCGGTGATCGCCACCGAATGGGGCGTCGGCCTCGCCGAGGCGGCCGGCCGGCTGCAGCCGGCGGGGGCGATCTATTGGATGATGGACGAAGCCGACGTGCGGCGCGTGCTCGCCTTCGCCCATTCGATGATCGGCTCCGACGGGCTGCCGCACGATGTCCACCCGCACCCGCGGCTGTGGGGCACGTTTCCGCGCGTGCTCGGCCATTATTGCCGCGAGATCGGCCTGTTCGATCTCGAAACCGCGGTGCACAAGATGACCGGGCTGTCGGCCGCGCGGTTCGGGCTCAGCGGTCGCGGCAAGGTGGCCGAGGGCGCCTATGCCGATCTGACCGTGTTCGACCCGGCGACCGTGATCGACCGCGCGAGTTTCGCCGAGCCGACCCTGCCGGCGGCGGGGATCGAGCACGTCTTCGTCAACGGTCGGCCGGTGTGGGCGGAGGGAAGGCCGAGCGGCGAGCGCCCCGGCCGGGCCCTGCGGCGCGGGCGGGCCTAGCGCGAGGCGAGGACGCGCCGGGCGATGTCCTTCGGCAGCATCACGAAATACTGGCCGCTGGCATAGAAATCGCCGCCGCGGCTCAGCGCCTCCGCGCCGGTGCCCCAGTAGAAATCGCCGCGCACCGGGCCTTCGATGCCGTCGCCGGTGTCCTGCGCGACGACCAGCCGTCGCAATGACACCGCCGGCCGGTACTTGTCCTGCGCCGACAGCCACAGCGGCACGCCGAGCGGCACGAATTTCTGGTCGACGGCGAGGCTGCGCTCGGGAGTTAGCACCGCGCCCTGGGCGCCGAGCGGTCCGGCGCCCGTGTGCTCGCGAAAGAACACGAAATGCGGGTTCTCGCGGCGCAATGCCTTGGCCTGCATCGGATGCTCCCGCATCCACGCGCGCACCGCCTTCTGTGAAAACTGCGCCGCCGGGATGTCGCCGCGGTCGAGCAGTTTCTGCTCGATATTGACCGGCTTGCGCGCGTTGTTGGTGTCGTAGACCAGCCGCTCGACGGTGCCGTCGGTCAAGTGCACCCGGCCCGAACCTTGCGTTTGCAACACGTAGAGATCGTCCGGGCTGGACAGCCAGATCAATTCGAGCCCCCGCCCGGCCAGCGCGCCGTCCTCGATCGCCCCGCGCTCCAGATAGGGGTGGCCGGGGACCAGATCGGGCGGACGGCGGTAAACTGGCGTCTGAAACGCGCCCTGGCGCTGCCGCGAGGCCTTCAGCTCGGTCTCGTAATAGCCGGTGAACAGGCCGTTGCTATCGCCGCCGTTGCCGACCAGCGCGGGGGTGAAATTCGCCTCGAAGAACCGCCGCGCCGCCAAATCATCGTTGGGCGGCAGGTAGCGGGCCTGGTTGCACAGCGGCTGCCAATCCCCGACCCGGCCGAAATCAGCGCCGCGCGCATTGGAGTCGATCGGCGCGGTCAGGGGCTGCTTGGCGAAGCGGGCGCAGGACTTGAGGAAGGCCGGAACCGCGGCCGCGACCGTATCGTCGGACCAGCCGGGCAGCGCGTCGAAATGGCTCGCCGCCAGGGTCAGCCGAGTCGGTGCCGCAGCAGTTCCTTGACCGAGGGTCGGTTGCGACATCCCGCAGGCGGCGACGATCAGCGCAGCACCTAGAAAGGCCAGGCACCGGCGGCGGAGCGCGGGGTGGCCTAGAATCTGCTGGTTGGCGTCGCTATTCGTCACTGGTTCCCGCCCGATTGGAGTGTGTCGGCTACCATTCCAGCGAATAGGCCGCAAACGATAAAGTTTAATGAAGGCCCGGTCCAGGCGAGGGTTCTTGCGTCGTCTCGTCGCGCCGGGGCACAATTTGCCACCGGCCACGGGATCGGCACCGGAATAGGGGGGCGCTTGCGTCATGTCCACCGCGACGGAGCGGCAGGTCGAGCCTTCGGGCCAGTCGGCGGGCGAGAAGGCGGAAAGGATGCCGCTCGCCGGCATCACCGTGCTCGATTTCGGGCAAATTTTCCAGGGGCCGTACGCGACCTTGCTGATGGCCAAGGCCGGCGCCAACGTGATCAAGATCGAGCCGCCGACCGGCGAGCCGCTGCGCCGCCGTGCCGCGCCGGGCAAGCACGCCACTCTGCCGTTCGCGATGCTCAACCAGAACAAGCGCGCGATCACGCTCAACCTCAAGCACGAGCGCGGCCGAGCCCTGTTGTTCAAGATGGTCAAGCGCGCCGACGTATTGCTGGAGAATTTCTCGCCCGGCACGATGGACGATCTCGGCGTCGGCTGGAGCGTCGTCCACGCGATCAACCCTCGGCTGATCTACGCCACCGGCACCGGGTTCGGCATCAGCGGACCCGACCGCGACAATCTGGCGATGGATCTGACGATCCAGGCGGCCTCCGGCATCATGAGCGTGACCGGGGAGCCCGACGGACCGCCGATGAAGGCGGGCCCGACATTGGTCGATTTCATGGGCGGGATCCACTTGTACGGCGCGATCCTGACCGCGCTGTACGAGCGCAACCAGAGCGGCCAGGGCACCCTGGTCGAGGTGGCGATGCAGGAGACCGTCTATTCGAGCCTAGCGGCGAGCTTCGAGTACTACCACCGCACCGGCAACCCGCCGCCGCGCACCGGCAACCGCCAGGCCGGGCTGTCGACCGCGCCCTACAACGTCTACCCGACCGCCGACGGGCATGTCGCGATCCACATCGTCACCGAGGGCCACTGGAAGAACCTGCTCAAACTGATGGGCCGCGAGGACCTTGCCGACGACCCTCGCTTTGCCACCAATGCCGACCGTTGCGCCCATATGGACGAGACCGACGCGCTGGTCGCGGGATGGACCAGGACGCTCGGCAAGATGGAATTGTTCGCTCGGGCCAAGGCGCATCGGGTGCCCTGCGCGCCGGTGCGCACCGCGCCCGAAATCATGAACGACCCGCACATGCACGAGCGCGGCATGCTCGAACGGATCGACCACCCCGAACTCGGCGAGATCGTCGTGCCGACGACGCCATTGCGGTTGCACGGCATGGCCAAGGTGCCGACCCGCCCGAGCCCCAGGATCGGCGAATACAACGACGCGATCTATGGCGACTGGATGGGTCTGTCGGCGGCGGAGATCGCCGAATTGAAGGCGGCGGGAACGATTTGACCGCGGCGGCTCCGACACCATCTCGGCGCGCAAGCAGGCCGATCCCTAGCTGAAAGAGGAAGCGCAACATGACCGATCTGGGTTTGCCGCGGGCCGAGCGGCCCGAGGAAATCGGCCTCTCGTCGGAGCGGCTGGAGCGGCTGTCGGCGACGATTCACCACGATGTCGAGCGCGGGCTGATCCCCGGCGCGGTGGTGCTGGTCGCACGTGGCGGCCATGTCGGCTATGCCGAGGCGATCGGTTGGCGCGACCGCGAGGCGTCGGCGCCGATGGCGTTCGACTCGATCTTTCGGGTCGCTTCGATGACCAAGCCGGTGGTTTCGGTCGCGGCGATGATGCTGGCCGAGGCAGGCCGGCTGGCGATCTCCGCCCCGGTCGCCGACTACATCCCCGAGTTCAAGGAGATGACCGTCGGTGTCGAGCGCCGCCCGGCGAGCCGGGTCATGACCGTGCAGGACCTGATGCGCCACACCTCGGGGCTGACCTATGCCGCGTTCGGCGACTCGCCGGTGCAGATGATCTGGCGCGACGTCAAATTGCAGGACGATGCGCAGACCAACGCCGAACTGGTCGCCAAGATCGCCCATTTGCCGCTGATGTTCGAGCCCGGCACGACCTGGGAATACAGCATGTCGACTGATGTGCTCGGGCGCGTCGTCGAAATCGCGTCGGGGCAGGGCCTCGCCGAGTTCATCGCGGCACGGATCACCGGGCCGCTCAGCATGGCCGACAGCGGGTTTGCCGCGACCGGCGAGCGCGCCGCCCGCATCGCCCAGCCGCAGACCGACAAGGCGACCGGCAAGCGGCCGCCGATGCGCGACCCGTCCCGCGCGATCGCCTGGGCCTCGGGCGGCGGTGGCATGGTGTCGACCGCGCGCGACTACGCCCGCTTCTGCCAGATGTGCCTCAACGGCGGGGTGCTCGACGGGGTGCGGCTGTTGGCGCCAAAATCGATCGCGCATATGAGCGCCGACCATCTGCCGCCCGGTGTCGAATACGGTGGCACGACGCGGGCGCGATTTGGCGCGCTCGCCCCGGTGCCCGAGATGGGCTACGGCTTCGGCCTCGGCTTCGCCGTGCGCAAGGCCGCCGGGATGTCGCCGGTGCCGGGCTCGGTCGGCGAGTATTTCTGGGGCGGCGTCACCGGCACGTATTTCTGGGTCGACCCGGCCGAGCGGATGGTCGTCGTATTAATGCTGCAGGCACCCGACCAGCGGCTCCACTATCGCTATCTGTCACGGCACCTGGTCTACGCCGCGCTGACCGGACCCTCCGGTCGCCGCTACCGCTGAGCCGGCGGCGAGGCCACGCATTTCCGACGAGGAGTTCTTACTCCCGGGCTGGCGAGCCAATTTCGCTCGGCGGGCGGTGCCGTGGTGGCTGCGAATCGCCGGCAAATTGGTGCTGTCGCGGCTGCCGGTGCCGTATGCCTGGTGGCGCTGGATCGGGCTGTTCCGTCACGGCCGCCTCGCGGGCGATGTCGAGCGGCGCAGCAACGGGTTCGCCTTCCACGTCGGGAACTACCGGCAGCGCGACGGCGCGATGCCGCGCAGCGTCGTCGAGATCGGACCCGGAGACAGCGTCGGCACCGCGCTGTTCGCCAAGGCCGCCGGCGCCGAGCGTATCTGGCTCGTCGATTCGGGTCGGTTCGCGGTCGACGATCCCGGCCATTACCGCGCTGCGTTGGCGCGCATCGCCGCGCTCGGCGGGACTCCGCCGCCGCTGTCCGCTCCCGGGGGGCTCGATGCGGTGCTGGCGGCGACCGGCGCGGTCTATCGCACCGACGGCATCGCCGCGCTCGGCGACATCGCAGACTCCTCGGTCGACCTGGTGTTTTCGCACGCCGTATTAGAACACCTGCCGCGCGCGCAATTCGACCGTTTCCTGCACGAGAGCCTTCGCATCTTGCGGCCGGGCGGGGTCTGCTCGCATACGATCGATCTGCAGGACCACCTTGGCGGCGCGCTGAACCATTTGCGCTTCTCGCGGCATTTCTGGGAGCACCCGGCGATTAGTCGCAGCGGGTTCTACACCAACCGGCTGCGCTATTCGGAGATCTGCACCAGGGCGCGCGTCCGGGGCTTCGACGTGACGGTGCAACGGCTCTCCCGCTGGAAGCGGCCGCCGACCCCGCGCCGCGTGCTCGCCGCCGAGTTTCGCGCGCTTTCCGATGACGAATTGGCGGTCGCCGGGTTTACCATGGTGCTAATAAAGCCGCTGTGAACCGGACGAGGGGAGAGCATGTCGGACGGTGACGAAATCGCCTACGCCTCGGCGGAAACATTGCTCGACCGCTATCGCCGCAAGGAATTGTCACCAGTCGCGGTCGCGGAAATCCTGCTCGACCGCCTGGACGCATCGCAACCGAGGATCAACGCCTTCTGCGTCGTCGACCGCGACGGGGCGTTGGCGGCGGCGCGCGCTTCCGAGCGGCGCTGGCTGGCCGGCGAGGCCACCGGCGCGCTCGATGGGGTGCCGGTGACGATCAAGGATCTGGTGTGGATGCGCGGGTTTCCGACCCGGCGCGGCACCCATCTGATCGACCCGGTGCCCGACGCCGAGGATGGCCCGGCGACGGCGCGGCTGCGCGAGGCCGGCGCGGTGATCCTCGGCAAGACCACGACCCCGGAATTCGGCTGGAAGGCGCTCGGCGACAGCCCGCTGACCGGCATCACCCGCAACCCCTGGAACCTGTCGCGCACCCCGGGCGGCAGCAGCGCCGGCGCCGCGGCGGCGTGCGCCGCCGGCATCGGCGCGCTGCATATCGGCAGCGACGGCGCCGGCTCGATCCGCATCCCGTCATGCTTTAGTGGCGTCTTCGGCCTCAAGCCCAGCTTTGGCCGTGTCCCGGCGCATCCGCCGTCGCCGATGGGGCTGTTGTCGCATGTCGGGCCGATGGCCCGGCGGGTGCGCGACGCGGCGTTGATGCTGAACGTTTTAAGCCGCCCCGACCACCGAGACCCCTACGCGCTGCCCCAGGACGGTGGCGACTACCTCGACTGCATCGAGGACGGCGTGCGGGGCTGGCGCGTCGCCTTCAGCCTCGATCTCGGCTACGCCGAGGTCGATCCCGAGATCGCCGCCGCGGTCGCCGCCGCCGCCCGCCGGTTCGAGGAATTGGGCGCCGTTGTCGATCCGGTCGGCGAAATCTTTCCGTCGCCGCGCGAGACGCTGCTGACCCTGTGGGCCGCCGGCGCGGCGCGCATCCTCGCCGGATTTCCGGCGGAGCGGCACGGTGCGTGCGACCCCGGTTTTGTCGCGACCGCCGCGCTCGGCGCCACGGTCTCGGGGTCCGACTATGTCGCCGCCGATCTCGCCCGCACCGCGCTCGGCGAGTGCATGGCCGAGTTTCACCGGCGATATGATCTGCTGCTGACCCCGATGATGCCGGTCCCGGCCTTGCCGGTCGGGCAGGATATCAACGATCCCGCCACCGAGCGGTATTGGATCGACTGGTCGCCGTTCAGCTATCCCTTCAACCTGACCCGCCAGCCGGCGGCGACGATTCCCTGCGGATTGACCGAGGGCGGACTGACCGGGGGCGGATTGCCGATCGGGTTGCAGATCGTCGGTCCGCTTTATGCCGATGCCCGGGTGTTGCGCGCCGCGCGCGCCTTCGAAACGACGCAGCCCGAGCGACGGCCCCCAGCCTTGTGAACAAGCGCAGGTGACGCGATGCCCGACAACGACAGCACCGTAGAGCCGATCGTGACCGTGACCGACGCGCCCGACCCGCGCGACACCGCGGTCATCGCCGACGGGCTCGGCGCCTACAACCGGGACCAGGCCGGGTTCAGCGATTACCGACCGATCGCGGTACTGGTCCAGGACCCCGCGACCGGCGCGGTGGTCGGTGGCTTGTACGGCCGCACCTCGCTCGGCCAATTGTTCATCGAGCGTTTTTTTCTGCCCGAGCAGATGCGCCGCGACCGGCTCGGCAGCCGCCTGCTCGACATGGCCGAGGAGGAAGGAAGGCGGCGCGGCTGCACCTATGCGGCGCTGTTCACGGTCAGCTTCCAGGCGCCCGGCTTCTACCTGAAGCGGGGTTACGCCGCCGCCGCCAAGATCGAATGCGACCCGCCCGGCGCTACCCGATTCCTGATGACCAAGCGGCTGATGCCCAAATAAGGGACTGAGTTGGCCCGGCGCTATTCGATCACTTCGAATCGTCATTCCGGCTTTCGCGGGGGTGACGCGAAAATGTGGGGCTTAGAAAAATATGCGGCTGACGAGCTGCAATTGCGTCGCGCCGATCTTGCCGGGCGGCGTTCCGGGCGACAGCGCCACCGAGCGGTAGCTCTCGACCCGCATCAGTTCCGCGGTCAGGCGCAGCCAGCGGTAAGGGGTCCAGGTGCCGGCGAGGGTCAGGGCATAACCGTGCTCGCCGTTTTGGGGGGTGCTGGCGGAGGTGTGCTGCTGTGTCGCGAACGCGTCGATCCGCCCGGCCAGCCGGAAATCGCGGATGTAATATCCGGCCAGCAGATAGGCGGATTGAAAATCTGTCACGCTGGTCAGCGTCGGCCGAGGGGCGATGATCGTCGAGCCGAGCATCGCCTGGCTCAGGATCACGATATCGCCGACGCCGCTCTCGAGCCCGAGGCTGGTGAACCGGGTGCGCCAACCGAAATCGCTGCCGGAAAAGAGCGCCGGGTTGGCCCGGTTGTCGTAGTAGAGCGCCGTGACCCGGCCGATCTCGTCGTGTCGCCATGAGGCGCCGGCATACCAGCCGGGCTCGCCGTCGAGCTGCTGGAACGGCTGCTCGCGTAGCGGGAGCGGCTGGCGCTGTCTCCGGGCCACCGCGTCGGGTCGGCGCGGTCCACCCAGCAGCCCGATCGGGCGATCGTCGAACGCCCAGCCGCGATCGGCGAGCACGGTGCCGTTCGGCTGGTTCCAGCCGAACACCGATCCGGCGAGTCCGAGCGCACCCGCTTCATAGCGCCACTCGACCGTCGATTCCGCGCCGATCGTGCGCAGCTCGTCGCCGACCCAGGAATTGATCGCGGAAGGGGTCAAGGTCCAGGGGCTGGTCCATCCGACGCTTTCGTTCTCCAGCGAGATTGGCGGGAAGAACGCGCCGAGCTTCACCGACCACAGCCGCGACGGCGTCGCGACCGGCTGATAGCGGGCATAGGCTTCGAGAATGTCGAACGGCGCGTGCTGGTCGGGGGCGACGCGCAACGAGGCAAAGGCGATCAGCGCCGGGTCGAGCTCCAGCCGCACATCCACCGCGGCCTGTCCGCGCGGCACCAGGTCCTGTCCGCCGTTACCGAACCCGAGCCTGCCGAACCCGCCTTCGGCCCACGAGCGCTGATTGGCGGGCATCGCCAAGCCAAACTCGGCAAAGCCGTTGAGCTTGATCTCCTGCGCCCGTGCGGCCGCCAACGGCGCCAGCAAAAGGACGAGCATCACGATCGCCGCCAGCAGGCGGCTTGCGCGCGCTCCGATTATCGGCATTCTGGCGTGATGAGGGCGGCACTGCGGTCGTTTTCGGGTCGCGCCGCGGCGGTTCGTGTCTGGACGCCGCGAGGTCGGTTGAACGCGGGCATTGTCATGCTCGTCACGGCGATTTTGCTGGCGACGGTCGCCGCGGCGGCGGGATTGCACCAGATCGCCCAGAAACGCCGAGCGTTTGCCGTCGGCAACCTCGCGATCACCTCGGGCGATCATGTGGTGTTCACCAACGAAGACGAATTTCTGCATCAGATCTACGTCGATTCCCCCGCCATGACGTTCGATTCGCCCGAGCAGCCGCCCGGCCAGACCATCGAAGTTGTTTTTTCGCGTCGTGGCACATTTCGGGTACGTTGTCATATCCATCCCAAAATGCTGCTCATTGTAAGGGTTGAGTAAGCCGGAACCGGGCCGATCTGAGGGCGCACGCGCGACCGATTCGCGGGTTGCGGGACGCGCGCGGGTTAACGTTAAGCCCCTCTTAGGCTCGATTTTCGCATAATCGTCCGTTTCTTCAGGGCGGCGGTTGCGGACAAGACGTACCGAGTGATGCCAGCGCGGGTCAAAGCCTCGATCGGCTCGATGATCTTCATCGCGTTCGTCGCGATGGGGCTGATCACGGGCGCGCTCGGAGCCTACAGCGTCTATGTGCTGTCGACGGCGCGCCACTTCGTGACCGACACCTATGATCGCGCCTTGATGGCGGTCAGCTTCGCGCGTGCCGCGAGCCTCGACTTCACCCGCATGGACAAGGAATTGCTGCGCCGGGGCCATGTGTCCGAGGCCGAGCGCGGCGCGGTCGACGCCAAGCTTGACCACCTCGCCACCAGCTTCGCCGAAGATCTGATGGTGATCGACGAACGGGCCGTGGGTGATGACGAGCGAATCGTAATCGAGCAGATCCGGGCGCTCGCCGTGCAGTGGAGCGCGCTGCGCGCCGCCCATAGCAGCGATACCGAACTCGAGGCGCTCGCCGACAAGATGCTCGAACGGCTCGACATGCTGGTCGAGTTGACCGCCGATCACAGCTTTGTCGCGCGCCGCCAGGCGGTGACGACGATGGCGCGGTTCACCTATATCAGCATCGCCACGACACTGCTCGCTCTGGTGCTGTCGGTGGCGATAACGCTGGTTCTGGCACGGCGCATCATCCGCCCGCTGCGCGCGGCCGCCGTAGTGGCCAACCGGATCGCCGAAGGCGAGCTCGACACCCGTATCCCCGCTGGCGGCGGCGACGAGACCGGCACCCTGCTGCGCTCGATGACGGTGATGCAGGACAATATCCGCGTTATGGTCGAGCGCGAGAAGGCGCAGCGACGTTCGGCCCAGAACCGGCTGGTCGAGGCACTGGAAAGCTCGCTGGCGGCGATCGTGCTGGTCGGCGCCGATGGCCGCATCGTGATCGCCAACACTCAGCTGTCGCGCTTCTTCCCGACATTGGCGCCTCTGATCGCGCCCGGCATGAGCTTTGCCGCGGTGTTCGCCCGCGTCTTCGAATTGTTGATGCCCGCGGAGGAGCCCGGCCGCGCCAGGCCGCCGCAGGAGCCTTCGAGCGACGATCTGCTATCGGATGGCAGCGAGTTTCGGCTCGCTGATGGCCGCTGGCTGCGGGTCAGCCGCAGCCGCACCCAGGACAACGGGTTCTTTCTGGTGATCAGCGATTTCGGCGACGTCAAGGAAAGGGAGGAGCGGCTCAACGAGGCGCGTCGGCTGGCCGAGGAGGCGAGCCAGGCGAAGAGCACCTTCCTCGCCAACATCTCGCACGAATTACGCACCCCGCTGAACGCGATCATCGGGTTTTCCGAGATACTGTCGGGCGAGATGTTCGGCAAGCTCGGCAATCCGAAATATGTCGGCTACGCGACCGACATATTTGAGAGCGGCCGGCATCTCCTGACCGTGATCAACAACGTCCTCGATCTGACTAAGAGCCAGGCCGGGCAGCTCCAGCTCGCGCTCGAAATGGTCGATCTCCGCCAGATCGTCGAATCCTGCGCGGCGATCATGCGCGACCAATGCGCCCGGGGCGAGTTGCGCCTGACCGTGAACGTACCCGCGGCGCCACTATCGCTGGTCGGCGATCCCGCCAAGCTACGCCAGATACTGCTCAACCTGATGTCGAACGCGGTCAAGTTCACCGAGCCTGGCGGCCTGGTCGCGGTCGACGCCGAAACCGGCCCCGGCGCGTTCGCGACGCTGCGGGTCAGCGACACCGGCATCGGCATGTCGGCAGACGACATACCGGTCGCGCTCGCGCCGTTCGGTCAGGTCGACAGCCGCCTGGCGCGCCGCTACGACGGCACCGGCCTCGGCTTGCCATTGACCAAGGCATTGGTCGAGCTGCACGACGGCGCGATCGCGATCGAGAGCGAATGCGGCAAGGGCACCGTCGTCACGGTCGCGCTGCCGCTGGGCGAACACCCCGCGTCCGCCGAACCCGCTGCGGTCGAGTCGGCCGCCGCGGAGGCATCCGCCCTGTCATAGCGGGTGGCGCGGTCGCGCGACTCTATCCGGCACCATCCTCCTGCCACTACCGCGCCTGCCGGCAAAGCTGGTATCTTGATCGCCAGACCATCGGCCAGCGCGGCTGAAGAAAATCAGGAGGATCGGATCATGGCGTCGAACGGTAAGGTCGCTCTCGTCACCGGCGGAGGCAGTGGCATCGGCAAGGCCTCGGCGCTTGCCCTCGCCCGCGAAGGATTCGCCGTCGTCATCGCCGGGCGCCGGCCCGAGCCGCTGCAGGCGGTGGTCTCGGAGATCGAAGGGCTGCAGGGCAGGGCGCTCGGCGTACCGACCGATGTTGGCGATCCCGAGTCGGTCGAGGCGCTGTTCGCCGCCACCAAGGCCAAGTTCGGCCGGCTCGACGTGTTGTTCAACAACGCGGGGTTCGGCGCCAACGCGCCGATCGAGGAACTGGAATTCGCCAGGTGGAAGGCGGTGGTCGACACGATCCTGACCGGCTCGTTCCTGTGCACCCAGCAGGCGTTCCGAATGATGAAGGAGCAGAACCCGATGGGGGGCCGGATCATCAACAACGGCTCGATCTCGGCGCATGTGCCGCGGCCCAATTCGGCCGCCTACACCTCGACCAAGCACGCGATCACCGGGCTGACCAAATCGACCTCGCTCGACGGCCGCCGCTGGGATATCTCGTGCGGCCAAATCGATGTCGGCAACGCGCTGACCGAGATGACCCAGCGCATGACTCGCGGCATCCTGCAACCCACCGGCGAGACGATCGTCGAGCCCACGATGGATGTCGAAAACGTCGCTCGCGCGGTCGTGTTCATGTCGACCGTGACGCCGGATGCGAACGTTCAAACCATCACCGTGATGGCGACCAAGATGCCGTTCGTCGGCCGCGGATAATTCCGCTCGGTCATATGGCCCGGTAATTCGGCCTGGGCCGGCCCGGCGCGTCGGCGTCGCCGGGACGATGTGAAGGAGGGGTAGTTGCGGCGACGCATGGTGTTGCTGGGGGCGGCCGCGACCGCGGCCGCAGGGGCGTGCCCGCGTCCGGGCATAGCGGCCGTACTCAAGCCGTATAGCTGGGACGAAACCCCGCCGGTAAGGCCGCGCGATGCGTTTGTCCGCTGGATGGTCGAAAACCGCGGCGAGCAGCCCGACCTCCTGGGGCGGCGCTGGGACCGGTTCGATGTACTTGTCGGCAATCGCGATCTGTGGGAGGACCGCAACAAGCGCGCGTTTCTGATGACCCCGCGCGAGGAGTTCGTGCTGAAGCGCAATCTGCCGCGCGCCTACGAGCACGCCTTTCTCGATATCGGCTTCGGCGTGACCATCTCCGGCCCGCATCTGGTCGGCCGCATGACCAGCGCGATCGACGTGCGTTTCGGCGAAAAGGTGCTCGAAATCGGCACCGGCTCGGGCTATCAGTCGGCCTATCTGTCCAACCTGACCGACAAGGTATGGACGATCGAGATCGTCAAGCCGTTGGCGGAGCGCACCCGCGCGGTCTACGACGATCTTATCGCGCGCGGCTATACCGAATACCGGGCGGTCACGACGATGAGCGGCGACGGCTATTACGGTTGGGAACAGGCGGCGCCGTTCGACAAGATCATCGTCACCTGCGGCATCGACCATATTCCGCCGCCATTGCTTCAGCAGCTCAAGGCCGGGGGCACGATGGTGATTCCGGTCGGCCCGCCGGGCGCGCAGCGGGTGCTCAAGGTGACCAAGGAGCAGGATGCCGCCGGCGCCATCCGGGTCGCGCGGTCGGACATCTTCAACGGCAAGATCGTCCCGTTCGTGCCGTTCACCAAGCTCGAAGGCGAGATGATCCGGGGCACCCACAATCAGTAGCGCGATTTGGCGACGTGCCCTCTCCGCCCATCGGGGGAGGGAGGGTGAGGTGGGATAGCGGAATGACCGCCGACATCTCCGCAAGCCGGCCGGTCTATCTCGCGGTCGCGCTCGTCGCCGGCGCGGTGATCGCACTGCAGATCTGCGTCATGCGGATTTTCGCGGTCGGCAGCTGGGCGCATTTCGGCTCGCTGGTCGTCAGCCTGGCGATGATGGGGTTCGGTCTCGCCAGCGCGGTCATGTGCGTCGCCAAACCGTGGTTCGAACGCCATGCCGCGACGGTCGCCGGGACCGCTCTGCTGCTGTTCGGGCCGTTGGCGGTCGGTGCCAATCTCCTGGCGCAGACATTGCCGTTCAACCCGATCTTCCTGGTCGCCGACCCGACGCAGAAATGGCGGCTGTTCGCCAATTTCGTGCTGTATCTATTGCCGTTCGTCGCAGGGGCGGGGTTTCTCGGCAGCGTCTTTCTGAAGACGCAGGCCGTGTTCGGCCGGGTCTATTTCGCCGATCTGTGCGGCGCCGGATTGTGCGGGCTGTTGCTGCTGGCGGCGATGTACGCCGTCGTGCCCGAGGATTTGATCGCGGTGCCGCTGATCCTGTGGCTCGTCGCCGGCATCGCCTGGTGGGCCGGGCGCGACGGCGCGCGGGAGATCGCCGCATTGCTGGCCGCCGCCGCGATCGCCGCGTTTCTGCAGTTCGCCGTGCCGCCATTGCTCGGAACGCCGAAGATCGCGGTGTCGGATTACAAGGGCGTCGCTTACGCCCAGAAGTTCCCGGACAGCAGGCTGGTGTACCGCCAGCCGTCGCCGTTCGGCCTCGTCGAGATTTATTCCAGCTCGTACCTGCATTTCGCTCCCGGACTGTCCGACAACGCCGCGTTCAACCTGCCGACCCTGCCGGCCAACGCCTATCTCGGGCTCTACGTCGACGGCGATGGGCCGAACGGCGTCATTCGCGACCTGCCGCCGGACCAGACCGCGTACTTCCGCTATCTTCCGATGTTCTATCCCTACTTGCTGAAACAGCGCCCTGACAGTTTCGTGGTCCAGTTCGGCGGCGGCATCTCGACCGCGCTGGCACTGCGCGGCGGGTCGCGAGCGGTCACTGTCGCCGAAAGCAATCCCGCGATCCTGCGCGCATTCCGGGCCGACCCCGGCCTGCGCCGGTTCACCGGCGACATCCTCAACGACCGGCGGGTGAGCGTGGTCGATTACGATGGTCGCCTCTATCTCGCGGCGACCGCCAACCGCTACGACATCGTCGATCTGAGCCTGGCCGATTCGGCCGGATTGTCGAACCCGGGCGGGTTCGCGATCGTCGAGAAATTCGCCTACACGCAAGAGGCGATGCAGGCCTATATGCGCGCGCTGAAGCCGGGCGGCATCCTGTCGGTGACGCTATGGAACAAGGAAGAGCCGCCGAAATCTGTACTCAAGCTCTATGCGACAATGGTCGCTGCGGCGCGAGCGGTCGGCGACGGCACGATCGCCGGTTCGTTTTTCGCCGTGGCCGGCTATTTGTCGACCGCGACGGTGCTCTATAAGCGCGGCGGGTTCAGCGCCGAGGAAGTCGCCGCCCTGCGCGATCACACCAGGGCGATGTCGTTCGACGAGATCTATTCACCCGGGATCGCCTTCGACCCGCGCCGGACCGCGCCGATCCTCGACGGCTACCGCGATCAGCTGTTCGGGGCGCCGGATGTGGAACCGCGGGCCGGCGCGGCGTCCGATCCGCCCGGCGCCGACAAGGAGCCGGGCGATACGCCGATCCCGGCGACGGCCATGGACCGACTGGCCTGGCATTACCTGATCCATGGCGGCTGGGACGACATCGCCGCGCGCTATGCGTTCGACACCCGGAAGTTGACCAACGACCAGCCCTATTTCGCGGCCTATATCCGACCGGGCGATCTGCCGCGCGTCTTCGATCGCCTCGAATTGTTGCAGGACGAATGGGGCTATCTGCTGCTGTGGGCGACCTTGGGCATCGCCGGGGTCGCGGCGCTTTGGTTGGTGGCGTTGCCGGTGGTATTCGGGTGGCGGACGATCTTCAGCAATTATCCCGGCAAGTCCCTGACCATCGTCTATTTCGCCTGTATCGGACTCGGCTACATCATGGTCGAAATCGGCTTGCTCGCCGATTTCGTGTTGGCGTTGAGCAACGCGACGATCTCGGCGGCGGTGGTGATCACCGGTATGCTGGTGTTTTCCGGCCTCGGCAGCCGCCTGTCCGAGCGCTACCTGCCGCGCGCCCGCACCGTGATGCCCGGCGTCTTCATCGCGATCGCCGGGGTGTTGATCGGGTACGGCCTGTTTCTCGACCGTGCGCTCGAGTGGATCGGCACGCTTTCCTATCTGTGGCGCATCCTGTGTTGCCTCGCGCTGACCTTGCCGCCGGCTGCGCTAATGGGGTTCCCGATGCCGATGGCGATGACCTCGCTCGGGCGGCTCGGCAAGGACCACATGTTTTTGTGGGCGTGGGGCATCAACGGTTGCTTTTCGGTGGTCGGCGCCGCGATCGTGCCGCTGGTCGCGACCGCCTACGGCTTGACGGCGGTACTGGTGATCGCCGGCTGTGCCTATCTGATCGCGATCCCGGGATTCTTCGCGGTGCTGCTGCCGCTCGCGCCGCGGGGCGAGCGGTGACGCGGCGGCTGGGGTATTGGCTCGCCGGTCTGTGCGCGCTCGCGTTGGCGGGTGACGCGGCGGCGGCGCAATTGGCGGATAACCTGCAATACGTTCCGCTCAACAATTCGCCGTTTCCGTATGCCGGCAAGATCCCGGCCAGCGGCGAAGCCTTCCTCGACGTCAACGAGAACAGGCGCCGGGGCCATACCGCGCCGCGCGGCGGGGTGCGGTGGGAAGACCAGACCTACAGCGACCGCCACGTCCTGCTCTACCTGCCGAAAGGGTTCGACATCGAGCGGCCGGCGGTGATGGTGGTGTACCTGCACGGCAATCTCGCGATCCTGCGGCGCGACGTGGCTGGGCGCCAGCAAGTGCCGCGACAAGTGGCGCAGTCCGGCCTCAACGCCGTGCTGGTGGCGCCGCAATTCGCGGTCGACGCCAATGATTCGAGCGCCGGAAAGTTCTGGGAGCCCGGGGTCTTCGCCAGATTTCTCGCCGAGGCAGGCGAGCATCTCGCCCGGCTCTACGGCGGCGAGCGGTCGCGCGGCGTCTTCGCCGCGATGCCGGTCGTGCTGGTCGCTTATAGCGGCGGCTACAACCCGGCGGCCTACGTGCTCGCCACTGGCGGCGCCGAGAGCCGGCTGCGCGGCGTGATCCTGCTCGATGCGCTCTACGGCGAGACCGACAAGTTCGCCGAGTGGATTGTGCGACGGCGCGGCGCGTTTTTTTTCAGCGCCTATTCGCGCTCGAGCCGCGCCGAGAACCTGGTATTGCAGCGAATGCTCGGCGAACGGCAGATCAAATTGGGGCGCCGCCTGGGCCCACCGCTGGTGTCGGGGAGCGTCACGTTTCTCGCGACCGATCCGGATATCGAGCACAAGGATTTCGTAAATCGCGCCTGGGTCGCCGATCCGCTCAGGGCCGTATTGGCGCGTATCCCCGGCTATCCTCGCGGACCATCGGCGCGTCCGGCCAGGCCGGGCAAGCGGTGAGCCCCGGCCAAAGCCAGGACCGCGCCGTCATTGCGAGGAGCCGCGAGGCGACACGGCAATGTCATACGGTAGCCCTTTAGGCGCGAGATTGCTTCGCTATGCTCGCAACGACAGGGGGAGAGCCGCTGGCTATTTGGCATCCCATTTGGCTTGGAAATTGAGGTCCGGTTCGGCCTCGCAATAACCCCATTTGCCGGTGTAAGTGCGGCCGGCGTCACTCATCGCGAAGGTGACCTTGCCCCAATAGCTCGATCCTTCCTTTTCGGTGTCGCATTCCTCGGGCGCGGTCGACGCGGTCCAGATGCCGACATAGGTCGGGTTGTCCATGTTGCCCTTGACCTCCAGCTTCCCGTGATTGTCGAAGGTGCCAGTCACGATGTCGTCGTTGGCGAGCACGGTCACCAGTTGGTCGAACGACGATCCAACAAAGGTGGCGGGTTCACCTTTTCTCCGGATTGCCGGATCGGCGGCGTATACACTGGTCACGACGTCCGAGAACCACAGCAATATCAAGATGCTGACGGCGATCCGGGAGAACGGGCGCGGCGACGCTCCACCAATCACGTTCGTGTTCCTTCAATTCCGGGTGTGGCGGATACCTGTAGCGAGACTACCACGGCGCGAGCGCGACGATATGGCGGCACGGCGCCGCGCTACATTTCCTCGTCCGCGCTCTCGTGCCAGCGCCGCAACAGCCGGCGCGATATGTAGTCGAGGATCAGGTAGATCACGATCCCGGTCAGCGACAGCAGGAACAAAGCCGCGAACAGGCGCGCCGTCGCCAGCCGGTAGCCGGCTTCGAGGATGCGAAAGGCGAGCCCGGTCTCCGATCCGCCGGTGCCGGCGACGAACTCGGCGACGACCGCGCCGATCAGCGCGAGCCCGCCGCTGATGCGCAGCCCGGCGAGGAAATACGGCAACGCCGTCGGCAATCGCAGGTAGGACAGGGTCTGGGACGAGGAGGCGCCGTAGAGCCGGAACAACGCCAACAGGTTGCGGTCGGCGCTGTTGAGGCCAACCGTCGTGTTCGACACGATCGGAAAGAACGCGACGATCCAGGCGCAGATCAGCAACGCCGGAAACGGCTCGCGCACCCAGATGATGATCAGCGGCGCGATCGCCACCACCGGGGTCACCTGCAGGATCACGGCGTAGGGGAAAAAGCTGAGCTCGATGATCCGCGACAGCGAGAACAGCAGCGCGATCGCGCCGCCGAATACGGCCGCGGCCGCCAACGCGGCGAGGGTGACCTGCAACGTCACCCACAGCGACCCCATCAGGCTCGGCCCGTCGATCCACAGGCTGACCGCGACCGCGCTCGGCGGCGGCAGGATGAAGGCGCGGATGCCGAATATCCGCACCAACGCCTCCCAGAGCGCGAGAAAGACCACGCCGACCAGCAGCGGCGCGGCGATCTTCCAGAATGGTTGGCGGTTCATGCCAGGGGGCTCTGGCCCATCGCCTCGGCGAGCATGGCCGAGACGGTGTCGCACATCGCCCCGTATTCCGGAGCGGTGCGGACCGCGCGCTCGCGCGGCTGCGGCAGGTCCACCCTGAGGTCGGCGACGATATGGCCCGGCCGCGGGGTCATCACCGCGATGCGGGTCGACAGGTACACCGATTCGAACACGCTGTGGGTCACGAACAGGATCGTCGGCCTGTGCCGCTCCCACAGCCGCAGCAGGTCGTCGTTGAGGGCGAGGCGGGTGATCTCGTCGAGCGCGGCGAACGGCTCGTCGAGCAACAGCAGATCGGGGTCGGTGACGAGCGCGCGCGCGATTGATACACGCATCCGCATTCCACCCGACAGTTGGTGCGGATAGGCTTGCTCGAACCCGGCGAGGCCGACCGCGGCGACCGCCGCGGCGACCCGGTCGCGATGGCTCGGACCGACCCGGCCCGCGATGCGGAACGGCAACAGCACATTGCCGCCGACCGTACTCCACGGCATCAGGGTCGGGTCCTGAAAGACAAAACCGATGCGGCCGGTCGGGATCGCCGTTCGCGTCGGCGTGATTACCGTGCCCCCGCCGATCGCCAGATGGCAACTGCCGGTGCTGGGCGCCAGCAACCCCGCGATAATCCGCAACAGCGTGCTCTTGCCGCAGCCCGACGGGCCGAGCAGGCTGACGAACTCGCCGCGCGCAACCGAGAGATCGATCCCCGAGAGGGCCTCGACGTCCGCGGCGAACCGCTTGCCGACCCCACGCAATTCGACGATCGGCGGCGACGATTTCGTGATTTCGTCGATTATCCCACCCTCACGAATTGTCATCCCGGCGCAGGCCGGGACCCACTTGCGCGGCCACACGAGCGGATCATCGGTGGGTTCCGGCCTGCGCCCGGATGACGAGCGGAGAAGGCGTCAGGGCTTGATCCCGATCTTCTTGTTGACGAATTGGAGGGTGAACGCCTTGCGGTAGTCCAGATCGGGCTTGTAGACGCCTGCCTTGGCCATCGCGTCGAAGAAGTCGCGCCAGCGCGCGTCGGTCATCGCGCCGATGCCATTGGCCTTGGCGTCGCCGCTGTCGACGATGCCGTATTGCTTGATCTTGGCGACGCCATATGCGATCAGGGCGTCGGTCATCTCAGAATTATCTTTTTTGATCAGGGTATTGCCGGGCGTCGGGTCGCCATTGAGATAGCTGTACCAGCCCTCGATGCTGGCGTCGACAAAGCGCTGGACCAGGTCGGGCTTTTCGCGCGCGAGCTTGTCCGAGGTCTGGATCAGCGCGCCATAGCTGGCGTAGCCGGCATCGGCGAGCAGCATCACCACGGGCTTTACCCCCTGGCCCTCGATCGTGAACGGCTCGCTGGTCAGATAGCCCTGCTGGATCGCTTTCGGGTCGGCCAGAAACGGCGCCACGCTAAAGCTGTAGGGCCGGATCTGATCGTCGGTGAAGCCGAATTTCTGCTTGAGGAACAGCCAGCTGCCGATCCGGGTGTCGCCGCTGATCATGATCGGCTTGCCCTTGAGCGCGGCGAGGCTGTCGGAGCCCTGGCCCGGATGGGCGATCAGCACCGACGGGTCCTTCTGAAAGATCGCCGCGACCGTGACCATCGGGATTTTTTCTTGCGCGAAATTGAGCGGCATGAACGAGTTCGACGCCATGTTGAAGTCGAGCACCCCGGCGGCGAGCAACTGGGCATGATTGACCTGCGGCCCACCAGGCCGCAGGGTCACGTCGAGCCCGTGGCGCTGGTAGATTCCGGTCGCGATCGCTTGGTAAAATCCGCCGTGCTCGGCCTGCGCCTTCCAATCGGTGCCGAAGCTGACCTTCTCCGCGCTCGCCGCCCGGCCGACGCCGAGCACGGCGACGAGGGCTGCCGCGGCGGCCAGGTACGCGCGTCGCGCGAAAGGCGTCATTTGGCGGATACCCGTTCCCCATTGCGGTGTTGGCAGTGTAGTCGGGCGCCGCTGCGGCGTCGAGTTGCGGCGGCGCCAGGGACTCTCGCGAGGCGCTATGAAATCCTGTATATTGCCCGCGGGGCGCCTGTGGCGACGAGCCCGGGCGTGGGTCTCGAAGGCGGGGGGCGCGACAATGAAAAATCTGCTCGCGGTGATCGGCGACGGCGATGCGGGGTCGGTGCTTGAAGCCGCGCTGAAGACCGCGCGTCGCTTCAACAGCCATATTGTCGGGCTGCACAGCCTGACCACCGAATACGCGGTCGTGTTTGGCGGCGAGATGGGTTTTTCGATTTCGTCGGAGGTCGACCGCACGCTCGAACGCGAGGGTCACGAGCGGCGCGACCAGGCGCGGCGCCTGTTCCGTGACGTGATGAACACGCAGGGCGTCCCGATCGGCGAACCGGCGCCGGGCTATGTTGGCCCCAGCGCGTCGTGGCGCGAGGAAGACGGCCGCCAGAACGCGATCGTCGGCATGACCGGCCGGGTCTACGACATGATCTTTGTCGAGCAGCCGGAAAAACTCGCCTCGATCGCCGAGGCGACCCTGGAGGACGCGCTGTTCGAAAGCGGACGGCCGGTGATGATGGTGCCTAAGGCGGTGCCCCCGGCGATGGGCGAGGTTATCGCGATCGCCTGGAACGGCAGCACCGAGACGGCGCTGACCGTCGCGCTGGGGATGCCGTTTCTGAAGCAGGCGCGCGAGGTCGTCATCGTCGCGGTCGGACCGCAGCACATGCCCGAGCCTGGGCCGACCGGCGACGAATTGGCCCGCACGCTCGCGCGGCACGGCATCAATGTCAGCATGCGCCCCGCCTATGGCCGCCAGAAGCCCCAAGGCGAATCGTTTCTCAAGGAGGCGGCGGCGGTGGGTGCCGATCTGATGATCAAGGGCGCCTATACCCAAAGCCGCATCCGGCAGATGATCTTTGGCGGCGCCACCCGCCATATGATCATGGAGTCGAGAATCCCGATGCTGATGGCGCGCTAGACGCCGGACATCAACCGGAACGTTCCGCGCGTGATCTTGTTCGCCCTCCTGGATCCGTTCCGAGCATCGTCCGGAGGGATTGAGGGTGGCGCTCACATCCCGTGACGAGGATTTGGCCGCGCGGATACGCGGCCGCGGCTCATCGAGAGGGGCAGATGGTATTTGTGATCCGACGACCAGTGACGAGCCTTGGGGCTGGCATTGCCGCTTTGATGACGGTTGTGGCGGCACACGCGCAAATGCCGCCGCCTCCCGTCGGCCCCGAGGCCGACGAGATCCGCTATTGCCTGTGCCAGAAGCAGGCGGTCGACGCCAATTTCGCCGAGATGTCGGCGAAGCAGCGGGGCCTCGACGAGCTGCGCGCGGAATTGGCCAACGCGGATGGCGATCTCGATCGCCAGCGCGCCGCGATCGACGTCAACGATCCCCAGGCGATGGCGCGGTTCCGCCAGTTGTTGGAGCGGCGCGACGGGTTGTTCCGCCGGACCAATGGCGAGGTCGTCGCCGACGTGGCGGCGGCGGTGGCGCGCTACAATGCGCGGGTCGGCGACTACAATTCCCGCTGCGCCGATCGGGTGTTCAGCGGCACCCTGACGCCCCAGGTGCGGGCGACGCTGATGTGTCCGCCGATACCCTAGTTTTTCGGCTCGGGGTACAGCATCTCGGGGGCGATCTCGGGGTCGGCGAAGACCACCCATTCGGTCCCGCGCCAAGCGCGGAAAAAGCAGTTGCGGCGGCCGGTGTGGCAGGCCACCCCGTGCTGGTCGACCAGCAGCAACAGCGTGTCGCCGTCGCAATCGAGGCGCAATTCGCGTAGGGTCTGCGCCTGCCCCGAGGTTTCGCCCTTGCGCCACAACTGGTTGCGCGAGCGCGACCAATAGCAGGCGCGGCCCTCGGCGAGGGTGGTGCGGACCGCCTCGCGGTTCATCCACGCGACCATCAGCAATTCGCCGGTGTCGTGTTGTTGCGCGATCGCCGGGACCAACCCGTCCGGGCCGAACTTGATCTCGGCGAGCGCTTGCTCGATCGCATCGGTCACGTCGCGGTTCCTTTCACGAGGGCTCGCCCCTAATTGAGCCATCCCTAGCTGCGCCAGCGCAGGGTTCGCGGCATCACCGGGTTCTCGAACTCCCGCCCCTCGTCGCGGGCGCGGCGATATTCGCGCTTCAGCCGATAATACCAGCGCGCCTGGGTGTCGGCATCGTCGATCAGCGCCAGCGGCGGGGCATAGCGCAAGCCCTCCTGCTGGCGCTTCATGATGTCGCGGTCCTGGCGCAGAAACGCGCGCACATACGGGCGCAACAGCGGCTTGACCGCGCTGAGCCACGGCGCGGTCCAATAGATGCAGTGGTTGATCTGGCTGTTATGGTCGTCGATCGGGGTGATCGCGGTCAGATTGGCGATGAGGTGATGCCCGGTGCTGATCTGCTCGATGCGCACGCTCGGCAGGCGAAAGGCGATTTCGGTCTCCGGCGCGCCGCCGACCAGCCGGTAGGCGCGCGAATTGGTCGACGGTTCGTGCCGGCTCATCGTGAACCCCCACGGGGACGGCACGAACGGCTTGGCCTTCTCGTGGATCGAGCCGGCCGAGCGCCACCACCACGCGCGATGGACGAAGGGGCCGTGCGCCGGGTCCATCAAGCCGACCACGGCATCATCGATCGCGGCCGCGAGCGATACCGATTCGACCAGGTGCGGGGCGGCCGATCCGGCAAAGCCGTCGAGCACCGGGATGTCCGGCGCATGCCCGGGGTCAGTGCCGAAATACACCCAGATATTGCCCTGCACCTCGCGCGCCGGATATCGCGCGACCGCGACCTGGGTGAAATCGAAATTTTGCCCGGCGGCCAGTGACGGGATCGCGGTGCAGTGCCCGTCGGTCGCGAAGCGCCAGCCGTGGTAGCAGCATTCGATCTCGCCGCCGTCGAAATTCCCGGCGGAAAGCGGCATGCCGCGATGCGGGCAGATGTCGCGCAGGGCAAACACCGCGCCGTCGCGAGCGCGGCCGAGCAACACCGGGCCGCCCAGCATCACGCGGGCAAGAACCTTCCCCCGCCGCACATTCCGGCTCGGCGCCGCGTAGTACCAGGCCTCGCGCAACGGCGCCGCCGATTCGTCCACACCCTCGCCCTCGCTCGCCGCGATATGCCGACATAGAGCATTTCCCGCCGGCGCGGAATCGGTTCTAGCGCGCTATCTTCATCAGGCGACACCGGCTATTTTCGTGCTCTGGCATTTTCGTCGAGGGTTTGCCCCAGCTTGGCCGCGCCGCGCATCATCCGACATCCCGGTTCCGGATCGTCTCACCGACGCGGCTCGGTCCTCGCGATGGGCAATTTCGACGGGTTGCATCTCGGGCATGCCGCGCTGATCGGGCATGCCAGAGGGCTCGCGCATGCCCGCGGGTTGCCGACCGCGGTGCTGACCTTCGAGCCGCATCCGCGCAGCGTGTTCATGCCCGAGGGCGAGCCGTTTCGGCTGACCCCGTTTCGGGTCAAGCAGCGCGAGATCACGAGGCTCGGTGTCGATTTGTTGTTCGTGCAGCATTTCGACGCCGCTTTTGGCCGGAAGAGCGCCGAATCGTTCGTCGACGAGGTGATGCTGGGCGCGGTCGGCGTCAGTCATATCGTCGTCGGGCACGATTGCACCTTTGGCAATCGCCGCCGCGGCACCCCGCAGATGCTGCGCGAGGCGGGGGTGCAATACGGGTTCGGCGTCACCGTGGTCGACCCGGTGCGCAGCGCCGACGCGGCGGTCTATTCCTCGACCCATATCCGCGAGTTATTGAAGGCCGGCAAGCCGCGCGAGGCCGCCGCCCAGCTCGGCCGGTACTGGGAGATCGACGGACGGGTCGCCACCGGCGACCGGCGCGGCCGCACGATCGGCTTCCCGACCGCGAATATCGGGCTCGGCGGGTACCTGCGGCCATTGCTCGGAGTCTACGCGGTGCGGGTATCGGGCGACGGCGCCGACGACCCGCTCGACGGCGACACCATCGACGGCGTCGCCAATATCGGCCTGCGCCCGACCGTCGGCGGGATGGAGCCACGGCTCGAGGCGCATCTGTTCGACATCGACCGCGATCTCTATGGGCGACACCTGCGGGTGTCATTGGTCGAGTTCATACGCCCCGAGCGCAAATTCTCCAGCCTCGCCGAATTGACCGCGCAGATCGCCGCCGACGCCCAATTCGCCCGTATTATCCTCGCCGAATTGCCGCGAGGCTGAGCAGCGCTGCGACAGCGGGCTCGATTGCGTAACGGCCGGATGTAGTGCAATGTAGTGCACGCGACGAATGGCGGGAACACCATGGCCAGAACCATGCCAGTGAGCGTCCGGCTCGACCCGGAGCTGAACGATAAGCTCTTGGCGGTGGCGGCCAGTTTCGAGCGGCCGAAATCCTGGGTCATCGAGCAGGCGATTAAGGAGTTTGTCGAGCTTCAGGCATGGCAATTGGAGGCCATAGATGCCGGTATTCGCGATGCCGACGCCGGGCGCGTCGTGTCGCACGACGCGGTGGTGGCCTGGATGGAGTCATGGGGCCGTCCCGATGAGCTGCCAATGCCCGAATGAGAATAGAGTGGACGGCGGCGGCGTTGCGCGACCTCGCCGCGATCCGGGTTTTTATCGCGGCTGATGATCCGCGGGCGGCCGAGCGTCAACTTGGGCGGGTATTGGCGGCGGTTACGGCGTTGGCGCGGTTCCCGGAACTTGGCCGATCCGGGCGGCGCCCTACGACGCGTGAGCTCGTGGTCACCGGCACGCCTTACATCGTGCCGTATCGGCTGCGCGGCGAAGCGATTGAGATTCTCCGCGTATTGCACGGACGGCAACGCTGGCCGGATCGCGTCTAGTCGCCGTCACGCGGCATCAACCCCCTCGAATTTGACATTTTCGGCTGCTATACCACCGCGATGCGGACGAGAACCGGATGGACGATGCGAATTATCGGCCCGATCCTCCTGTGAGGATCGGGGCGCGTTTGTTTTTTCGCATCTGATCCAGGGGCTTATCATGCCAGCGGATTATCGTCCGACCGTCTTTCTGCCGAAAACCGATTTTCCGATGCGTGGCGATCTGCCCAACCGCGAGCCGGCGATGCTGGCCCGCTGGGAGGCGATGGGGCTCTATCGCCGCCTGCGCGAGACCGCCGCGGGTCGCGAGAAATTCGTCTTGCACGACGGTCCGCCCTACGCCAATGGCGACCTCCATATCGGCCACGCGCTGAACAAGATCCTGAAGGACGTGGTCAACCGCTCGCAGCAGATGCTCGGCAAGGACGCGCCCTATGTGCCAGGCTGGGACTGCCACGGCCTGCCGATAGAGTGGATCGTCGAAGAAAAATACCGCGCCAAGAACCAGTCGAAGGACAGCGTGCCGATCGTCCAGTTCCGCCAGGAGTGCCGCGAATTCGCGGCGCACTGGGTCAAGGAGCAGTCGGGCCAGTTCAAGCGGCTCGGCGTGGTCGGCGATTGGGACCATCCCTACACGACGATGGAATATGCCGCCGAGGCGCAAATCGTGCGCGAGATCGGCAAGTTTCTCGCTAATGGCGGGCTCTACAAGGGCGCCAAGCCGGTCTTGTGGTCGGTGGTCGAGCAGACCGCCTTGGCCGAGGCCGAGGTCGAATACCACGACCATCGCTCGACCACGGTATGGGTGCGGTTTCCGGTCACCCACGCGTCGCGGCCGTCATTGCACCATGCCTCCGCGCTGATCTGGACGACGACCCCCTGGACCCTGCCCGGCAACCGCGCGATCGCGTACAGCGCCGATCTCGAATACGCGGTGATCCAGGTCGACGAAATCGCCGACGGCAGCCGCGCGGTGCCCCCGCAAGGAACCGTGCTCGGCGAGAAGCTGTTGGTGGCGATGACGCTGATCGAGGAGGTGTGCGCGCGTGCCAAGATCGCGCGGCATACGATCGTCGATCTGTTCCCGGGCAGCGCGCTCGCCGGCACCGTGGCGCGCCATCCGCTCGCCGGGCAGAGCTACGATTTCGCCGTGCCGCTGTTGCCGGCCGGGTTCGTCGAGGCCGACCAGGGCACCGGGCTCGTCCACATCGCGCCTGGGCATGGCGCCGACGATTTCGAACTGGGCCAGGTGCACGGGCTGGCGGTGCCGGACACGGTCGGTCCCGATGGGGTCTATCTGCCGGCGGTCCCGTTGTTCGCTGGACGCGCGGTTTATACCGCCGAGGGCAAGACCGGCGACGCCAACGAAGCGGTGATAGCCGCGATCGCGGCCTCGGCCGGATTGCTCGCGCGCGGCAATCTGGTCCATTCCTACCCGCATTCGTGGCGGTCCAAGGCGCCGCTGATCTTCCGCAACACGCCGCAATGGTTCATCGGCATGGAGGAGAACGGGCTGCGCCAAAAGGCGCTCGCCGCGATCGGCCAGACTCGCTGGTTTCCGCCGCAGGGGCGCAACCGTATCGCCGCGATGGTCGAGGGACGGCCCGATTGGTGCGTGTCGCGCCAGCGCGCCTGGGGCGTGCCGATCCCGATCTTCGTCAACCGCGCGACCGGCGAGCCGTTGCGCGACCCGGCCGTGATCGAGCGCGTGGCGAGCGCGGTCGAGCGCGAGGGCGGCGATGTCTGGTACACCGTCGACCCGGCGCAGTTCCTAGGCAATGCCTACGATGCGGCGGAGTGGGAGCAGGTCACCGACATCATCGAGGTGTGGTTCGATTCGGGCTCGACCCACGCCTTCGTGCTCGAACAGCGGCCGGAATTGAAATGGCCGGCCTCGCTCTATCTCGAGGGCTCGGACCAGCACCGCGGCTGGTTTCATTCGTCGCTGCTGGAGGCATGCGGAACCCGCGGCCGCGCGCCCTACGAGGCGGTATTGACCCATGGCTTCGTGCTCGACGAGGACGGGCGCAAGATGTCGAAATCGCTCGGCAACGTCGTCGCGCCGCAGGACGTGATGCGGCAGAGCGGGGCCGATATATTGCGGCTTTGGGTCGTCGCCTCGGATTATGCTGAGGATCTGCGCATCGGCCCCGAGATCCTCAAGCATCACGCCGATATCTATCGCCGGCTGCGCAATACGTTGCGCTATCTGCTTGGCGCATTGGCCGGGTTTCCCCCGACCGAGGCGGCGCCGGCCGAAACCATGCCGGAATTGGAGCGCTGGGTATTGCACCGGCTCCACGAGATCGACCGGTTGGTGCGACGCGCGGTCGTTGACTACGATTTCCACGCGATGTTCACCGCGTTGCATAATTTCTGCGCGGTCGACCTGTCGGCGTTCTACTTCGACATCCGCAAGGACCGGCTGTATTGCGATGGCGCCGACGATTCTGGCCGCCGGGCTGCCCGCATGGTGATGGACCGCGTGTTCGACTGCCTGGCGCGCTGGCTCGCGCCGATCCTGTGCTTCACCGCGGAGGAAGCCTGGCTGGCGCGGCACGGCGACACCCCGGAGCGCAGCATCCACCTGGAACTCTACGCCGACGTACCGCAAGCCTGGCATGACCCGGAACTGGCGGCGCGCTGGGACATGCTGCGCGAGACGCGCCGCGTCGCGACCGGGGCGCTCGAATTGGAACGCGCCGCCAAGCGCATCGGGTCGAGCCTACAGGGCGCGATCGAGATGTTCGTCCCAGAGCCGATGGCGGCGGCATTAGCGGGGGTCGACCTCGCTGAATTGTGCATCACCTCGGCTGCCACAGTGCGGATCGGGCCGCCCCCCGGGGACGCCTTCACCCTGACCGAGATCGCGGGGATTGGGGTCCGCGTCGTGGCGGCGACGGGCGAGCGCTGCGAGCGCTGCTGGCGGGTACTGCCCGAGGTCGGCCATGTTCATGGCCACGCCGATTTGTGCGGCCGCTGCGCCGACGTGATCGACCGCGGCGCCAGCGCCGCGGTCGCGGGCTGATGCTGAAGCGCGGGCTGCTTGTCGCGGCGCTCGTCGCGATCTGCGACCAGTGGAGCAAGATCGCGATCAAGGCGTTGTTCTCGGATCCCGCGCTCAGCCCCGTGGTTCCCGTGGCTCCGTTCCTGAACCTGCTGTTCACCCGCAACAGCGGGATCAGCTTTGGCCTGTTCAACAACGACGCGGCCTCTAACTCGCTGCTGTTTTCGCTTGCGGCGGCGGTGGTGATTGCGATCCTGCTCGTCTGGCTCAGCCGGGTGGAGACCGGAATCCTAGCGGTCGCGATCGGGCTGATCATCGGCGGCGCCTCCGGTAACGTGATCGACCGGGTGCTCGAAGGCGGGGTCATCGACTTTCTTGATTTTCACCTCGGGTCGTGGCATTGGCCCGCCTTTAATATCGCCGATAGTGCGATCTGCGTCGGGGTGGCGGCAATGTTGCTTGAGGGGTTTCTGTCGCGTCGCGTCGAGCCACAAGCAAAAGAGCGGGGAGATCTTACGCCATGACCGATCACGATCGCTCTATTATTCGTATGCGAGGAGTTTATCTACTCAGGGTTCTTGGTCTTTCCACGGCGGTGCTGGTGGCGGGGTGCGGTGGCTTCAGGCAGATGGTGGGTCTGGACCGGACCACGCCAGACGAGTTCGCGGTCGAGTCGCGCGCGCCGCTGACGATCCCGCCCGAGTTCGATCTGCGTCCGCCGGCGCCCGGCGCCGCCCGGCCGCAGGAGCAGACCGCGGCCGATAGGGCGCGCCGCGCGATGGAGAGCGCCGGGCCGGGTGATCCCAGCAAGCAAGCCGGCGCCGGGCAAGCTGGCGGCGGGCGCCTGCCCCAGGTCCGCGACCAGCAGCAGCCGGACCCGACCCAGCAGATGGGCGATACGAGCCTCTCGCGGAAACTGCTCGGCACCGGCGACACCGACACCGGCGCCGCGGTTGAGAAGCGCGAGACGACGCCGCTGAAGGGTGTCTACTGAGGCGCTTACAGCGCCCGCGCCGAGGCCAGCAGTAGCAGGTGCACGGGATAGAAGGCGTAGAACGCATAGCGCGGCAGGAACCGTCCGCGGCCGCGGAATCGTAGCGCTAGCCACAGGGTCGCACTCCCTCCGACAAGGATGATCAGCAGGCCGCCCAGTTCCAATGCCAGCGGCGCGTTGGGATAGAGCGCGAGTCCGACGAATAGCGGCACCAGCCAAGCGGCGAGGGCCGGCCTGGCCTCCCGACCCATGTCCAGGCCCATGGCCAATCCCGCCGGCAGCAGAATGCCGGCCAATCCGAAATCCAGCCCGGTGCGGGTCCGCAGCCAGGGTGTGAAGATCGCGCCGACCCCGACGGCGAAGACGGCATGCTGGACCAGGGGCTTTTGTCCGCGCAGCAATGCCGCGATCGCCGCGCCGGCGGCAAGGGTGAACACCGTGTTGGGGTCGCTGGTGGCGAAGCCGATCGCGAAACCCGGTTGACTGATTACTGCGAGCACCACCAGCCGCTGCACGTACGGTCCCGGCTGCGCCCCCCGTACCAGATGGGCGGCGATCGCGAACGTGAACAACGGAAAGGCTAGCCGCCCGACCAGCCACATCGTGTCGAAGCAGTAATGCAACAGGGTCTTGTTGACGTGATCCAAGACCATCGCTGCGACGGCGACGGTCTTGATTATGTCGAGAGGCGCGCCCGCCAGCAGATCGCCGACCGGCTGCGTGCGTCGAGCGGTCATCGCGCCGTCGCCGCGCCGTCGAGCGCATGGACAACGGCGCGGTCGTCGGCGTATGCCCGGCGCCACCCGGGCAGATGGTCGAGCACGGTCACGCGAGCGTCCCTCGGCGGCAATAATGTCCAGGTGATGCGGTATTCCGCCAGCAGATCGGGCAGAGCGGCGATGTCCTGATAGCGCCTGACGATGGCGTCGCCGTACATGTCGGCGCGCCCATCGATAAACGGGGCGATGCCGGAGAAAATCAGGTAGCCACCGAAATTATAGGCGTTGAACACCGGCCCGGTGATGCGCTGCGCCTGGACAAAGGCCACCGCGGCGGCCGGGGTGAAGCGCGGTTTATCGTTGACGACGCTCCTGTGGACGACGATCCCGGCCATCAGCGCGGCGATGACGCCGGTGAGGGCTAACCCGCCGGGCGCAGTTGGGCTCGCGAGCCGCGCCATCCGGATGCCGATTGGCGTCGCCGCCAGCGAGGCGAGCTGCGGCGCCAGCGCGGGCGCGACCAGGACCGGCGCGGCGATGCCGAGGATCTCGGCAAAGCGGCGATGCGCCAACGCGAGATGCAGCAGCAGCAGCAGCATCGCCGCCCGCGTGACCGGCAGCCGTATGCCGAAGCACAGCGCCCCCAGCAGCGCCAGCATCAGCCACGGTTCGAGCGGTTGCGGGTGCTGGAAGTTGGGGCTCTGCCATTCGGTCACCGTGGCCATGACCGAATCCATGCCGAGCAATCGAAACGGCATCGTCACTCCGGCGATCCCGTTCGGGGTGGCGGCGACCGCCAGTACCGACAAGCCGAGAAAAATCGTCCAATCCAGCGCCCGGACGCGCACGGCGCGCCAATCCGGCTGGTCGAGCGCCATCTCGCCGGCGAACAACGCCGCCAGCCCGATGCCGAGCAGGTAACCGCCGTGGAAATTGGCCCATAGCAGCATCAACAATGCCGCCCACGGCGACGGCGCCGTGTCGTCGGCCCGCGCCGCGACCAGGACCGAGACCCAAAGCACCGCGATCGGCAAAGTGAACACATGCGGGCGCGCTAATAGGTGCGGTAGGCACACGCCCCAGGCCATGCCGGCGGCGATAAGCGCGGCAGGAGGTTCCAGGTAGCGCAGCAGCGCGCGCAGCAACAGCGCGATCGTCGCGGCAAAGCACAATGAAGCGGCGACGACCAGACCGGCCCAGCCGAGCCGGTCGTACAGCGCGGCCATGACGATCTCGGCGAGCCATTCGTGTGCGACCCACGGTATGCCCGGTGCCGAGTGCGAAAAGATGTCCTGATAGGGCACCGCCCGGTGGGCGATGATCCAGCGGCCGGCGACGATGTGCCAGTAGGGGTCCGGGTCGTCGAGCAGCCGGCTGCCCATCGCCAAGGTCGCCGCGTACACAACGAGCCCGAGGATTAAGGTCAGCGAGAGGCGGAAACGCTGCGCCGAAGCCGGCATCGGCGCGGTGGCGTTCACCCGTGATGCCGGCCGGCGTTTCGCCGCTCGCCGCCGGCGCCGTGATCCCGGATTGCGGTCATTGAGCCGGATATTGACATCAGGGGTGTGGTGAATGATGGTCTTTTAGGCATTCCACCTCGTCCCGGGAGTAGAGCATGAAACGGTCGGCCGGCGCATTGTTGATCCTTCTCGTCCTCGGCCTCGGGCTGGCGTTTGTCGGAACGTCGCTGATCAGCGCCGACGCCGTCGCCAGCGGCAGCTACCACTCCGGTAACAGCGGCAACGGCAACTGACGCCAGGATTCCCGCCATCGTCTGAGTGGCGGAGCGGCATTTACCGGGGCGACGCGCGGGATAGCAGCGCGATCTGCTGCCGGCACTCCTGGGTGACGTCCTTGGGCCGCCAAGTGCGCGGGCTCCATACGGTGCTTTTGATCGGGTCCGCCGCGCAGCGGCGGAACTCGATCAGTGCCGCATCCCGGTCGCCCTGTAGTTTGAGGACCATGCCGATCCGTTGATGCGCGATCACGCGCATCTTTTGCCAGGGTGGATTGGTCGATAGCCGCTCGGTCAATTCCCGCGCCAGCTCCATCGAGCGGCGATATTGCTCCAGCGCCTCGTCCAGTTTGCCGGCCTCAAACAGCGCGTCGCCGACCTCCTGGCGGGCATTGGCGGCGTCGTACAATGCCGAGCTGTTGCGGCGGTCCTTGCGCAGCGTGTCCTCGGTCTTCGCCAAGTAGATTCGGAACTCGGCCTCCGCCTCGGCGAATCGACCCTGGTAGAATCGCAATTCGCCGAGCCGCTGGTGGGCCGTTGCGGCGATGATGCGCCAGCGGTAATTGGTCGGGTCGATCGCGAGCAGCCGCTCCGAGCTCTCGACGTGCTTGCGGAACTCGCGCTCCGCCTCGTCGTATCGCTGCTGCATCAGCCAGGTGTCGCCGAGCCGCTGCTGGCTGACCGTGCGTGCTTCGAGGAACAAGCCGTTGCCGGGCTCCTCGGCGACCAGCGCGTCGGCGAGCGCGGCGTAGATGCGGTATTCGGCCGCCGCCTCCTCCGGCTTGTTCCAGACCAGCAGGTTGTCGCCGAGCCGCTGGTGGGCGAACGCCATCAACCGTTGCCATTTGAGCTTTTTCGGCTGGCGCTCGGCCAATGCCCTGGCCTCGGCCAGCCAGGCGCGATAGGCGCGTTCGGCGCCGTCGATATCGCCTTGCTGGCGCAGGCTGTCGCCGAGCCCGACATAAATCCCGATCAGGTCCTGGTGCAGCGCCTCGTCGTTGGGCGCCGCCTCGGCCAGCCTGGCGGCAATTTCGATCGCTTTTTCGGTGCGCCGGATCGCGCCGGGGATGTCGCCCTCCCAGAACATCACCGAGGCCGCCCGCACCCGCGCCGCGGCCCACAATTTCAGCCATTCGGCGTTGTCGGGCTGGCGGGCGCGCAGCCCATCGACCAAGCGCTCCTGCTGGTCGACGAATTTGCGCGCGGCGGGGTAGTCGCCCAAGGTGGTATTGCCGAGCGCCAAGACGTCGAGCAGTTTGACGCGGGCGGCGACCACATCGTCGGTGTCGCCGGCGAGATTACCCAGCGTAGCCGCAGCCTTGTCGACCAGCTGCTGCAGTAACGTGCTCGAAATGCCGCCGATCTCGTAGCTGTCCTCGAGCAACCTGACGCTACCCGCCGCCTGGTCGAGCGCGAGTTGGTAGTTGCTCTCGGCCCTGCCCCGAGCCTCGGTCGCGATGCCGCGTTCGTGCCAGGCGAACAGGCCGCCCGCGATCGCCGCAAGCGATAAGATCGCGAACGCGCCCGCGGTGATCGCCAGGATGCGTAGGCGCCTTGTGCGCCGCCGGCGGTCGGCCTCGACCGACGCGGCGATGAATTCGGCCAAGGCCTCGCCGATCTCGTCGCTGGCATAACGCTGCGCGGCGGCGTCCGCGGCGGCGAGCTGGGCGCCGGCCGGCAACAGCCGTTCCTCGTCGGTCGGATCGCTTCCCGCCTTGATCCACTCGGCGAGCAGCGGCTCCAGCCGTGCCTTCAACCGGGCGAGATCGAGATCGGCCGACAGGAATTCCTGCGCCCGGTCCCAGTTGCGCAATACCGCCTCGTGGGCTATGCGAATGTCGCCGTGATCGGCGACCAGGATGCGCCCTTTGACCAGCGCCGCCGCCAAGGCCGCGCGGGCGCCGCTCAGGCGGGTTTCGTCGATCTCGGTGGGCCGCGCCTCGATCTCGCCGTCGAGCGACAGCCACAGCCGGGTGAGCTGGCGCAACAGCGGCCCCAGCTCGTCGCGAACCTCCGGCGGCACCCCGCGCAACACCGCTTCCGCCTGGTCGGCGATCGCGCCTTCAAGCCCGCCCATCGCCTGATAGTCCGCCCAGCGCAATTCGCGCCGCTCCGGATCGCGCCGGTCGAACAATAGCGCCAGGGTCATCTGCAACAGTGGCAGAGAGTCGGCTGCGGCGCCGACCGCGGCGACCAATTCCTCGGAGAGGCTATGTCCGTCGCTGGCACGTTGCTCGAACGAGAGGCCGGCACGGGCGGCGGGTCCTTCGATGACCTCGCGCATGTCGGCGGGTCCAGGCGGGGCGAGCTTGAGCTCGCGCCCGCCCTGTTCGAGCGTCAGCAGCGGCTGAAACGCGGCGATGTTCAGAAACGGCTCCTGCAGGTCGCTGCGCAACGTCGCGGCGACCCAGATCCTGCCCCGCCCGTGCGCCAGCAACGCCATCACCGAGGCGCCGAATTCGGATTGTTGATCCGGCGGCGCGAGCAGCAATTCCTCCATCTGGTCGATCACCAGTAACAGTCGCGACAGCGGCGGCAGGTTGCGCTTTCGCGCGACCCGCACTGTCTCGGCGTGGCGGTCGAGCGCACGCAACAGGGTGCGGACCAATTCCGGAGGCGATAGCCGGGTGATCCGTACGAGGTCGGCCGCTATCGGGTAATCCCCGGCCGCGAGCGCCGGCCCGAGCACGCCGGCGGCGGCGATCCCCTCGAGCAGATTGGTCAGCGGGTCCTCCGCTCCCGGGCGGACCAGCGCGACCCGCCAGGTTTCGAGCACGGTTTCCTCGGTCAGCGCCGGCACGATGCCAGCCCGCAGCAGCGACGATTTTCCGCTGCCGCTCGGACCGGTCACCAGCAGCCAAGGAAACTCGGCCTCGGCGCCGCCCCGCAACAATGCCAGCGCCCGCTCGGTCACCCTCGTGCGACCGTAGAACACAGCCGCGTGATGTTCGTCGAACGGCTCCAGCCCGGGATAGGGCGAGCCCATCTGGTCGATGTCCCAATCGGGCTGGCGGGTCGCCAGCCCCTTGGCGATCAGCCACTCCTCGATCGCCCTCCGGCCCAATTCGGTGAAGTGGTCCGCGGTGCTGAAATTATTGAAGGCGGCGATAAAGCCCTTGTCGGGGGAATAGAACCAGCGCGACCAGAAACCCTCCAACAATTCGATCGCGACACGGTTGTCGTCGCGCGCGCGGCCGATCAGGAAATCGAGGATGCGCGGCTTTTCGGCCGGGTGGGCCTCCATCAGCTCGTCGAGGGCGCTACGGTCGTCTGGCAACAATTTTCGGAACACGTAGATGTCCGGCACCGCCCCGCCGCGACGGGCTGCCAGTGCGGTCTCGAACTCATAGACGGTACCGCTTTCGTACGGGGTCCCCTCCGGGTCGGGGCGTTTCGGCCAACCGCTCGGCAGTGGCGAGCCGATGCGCGACCACAGGATGCAGACGACCAGGTCGCACTTCGCAGGCTCCTCGATCTGCGCCTGAAACGTGTCGTGCGCCGGATAGACGGCCTGTTCCCAGAACACGCCTTCGATCTCGACCGTCCCGCCATAGCGGCGGTTGAGGCCGGCGATAATCTCCATCATACGCCGGCGTTCCTCGTCCACATCGCTGGGCGAGGAGACAAACACCCGTACCTTGCGCGGCGGTGCTGACGGCATGGAGCGGCCGATGGCGCGACGCCTCAAATTCGCGAAACGGTTGATTCTTCCCTCTCCGGCTCGGCAAGTCCAGAGCGGGCGCTTGCCTCGGCCGGCGGCCCGTCGCATTGATAGTGGGTGGCTTGGACTAGGGTCGGTGGCGATGCGCAGCCAGTGGTCGGATGACGAGGCCGAGCGGGTGGTCGCGCATTACGCGATCGCCGGGATCGGCCGCGACCTCGCCACGCGGGTCTACACGACGCGGCTGCTCGGTAGCGACAAGCGGCTGGTCTTGCACGGTGGCGGCAATACTTCGCTGAAGACGACCCTGCCCGATTTGCTCGGCGAGCCGGTCGAGGTGCTGTGCGTCAAGGGCAGCGGCCGGGACATGGCGGCGATCGACCCCGCCGGCATGCCGCCGATCCGCCTCGCGCCGCTGCGCCGCTTGCGGGAACGCGAGACATTGTCGGACGAAGACATGGTGCGCGTTCAGCGCGCTAATCTGCTCGACCCGGACGCGCCGACGCCGTCAGTCGAGACCCTGTTGCACGCCTTTCTGCCGCACAAATTCATCGACCATACCCACGCGACCCCGGTACTGAGCCTCACCGATCAGCCCGACGGCGCGGCGCGCTGCGCCGAGGCGTTCGCCGGCCACCTCGGGATCGTGCCCTACGTGCGGCCGGGATTGCCGCTGGGAAAGGTGGCGGCGGATGTGTTCGACGCCGATCCCGCGGTCGACGGGCTGATCCTGTTGAAGCACGGCATCTTCACCTTTGGCGACACCGCGCGCGACGCCTATGAGCGGATGATCGCGGCGGTCACGCGGGCCGAGGAATGCCTCGCACTCGGGGAGCGCCGGGTATTTCCCGTGGCCTCCCTGCCGACGGCGCTCGCCTCGGTCGCCGAAGTGGCGCCGATCTTACGCGGCGCCTGCGCGCTCGCCGATCCCGATTACGAGACGGCGGGCGTCTATAAGCGGTTCATCCTCGATTTCCGCTGCGGCGCCGGCGTGCGGGAATTCGTCGACCGCGCCGGCCTCGAACGCTACGCCCGCGCCGGGGTCGCCACCCCCGACCACACGATCCGCACCAAGAACTACCCGCTGATCCTGCCGGCGCCGGAGGCGGGCGGGTTGGGCGAGTTCGCCACTGCCGTCCGCAACGCGGTCGCTGCGTACGCCGCCGACTACCGCGCCTATTTCGCCAGGCACAATGCGGGCCAGTCGATACCGAAACGGGAGCTCGACCCGATCCCGCGCGTGACGCTGGTGCCCGGGCTCGGCCTGTTCGGGCTTGGCCCCACCGCGCGCGACGCCGTGATCGCCGCCGACATCGCCGAATCCTGGGTCGAGACCGTCGTCGCCGCCGAGGCGGCGGGTGGCTTCGAGTCGTTCGATGAGGCCGAATTGTTCGAGATGGAATACTGGTCGCTCGAACAGGCCAAGCTCGACACCGCCGCCGCCGATCGGCCGCTCGCCGGGCAGGTCGCGCTGGTCACCGGCGGCGCCGGCACTATCGGGCTGGCGACCGCGCGGGCGATGCGCCGCGCCGGCGCCGAAATCGTGCTGCTCGACCTCGCTGGAAGCGAGCCGGCCGCCGCGACCCTGGGGGGGCTCGGCGTCGATGGCGACCTGACCGACCCGGCGGCGGTACGCGCGGCGTTCGACCGGGCGGCGGCGCGCTACGGCGGGGTCGACATCGTCGTCTCCAACGCCGGCGCCGCCTGGCAGGGCCGCATCGGCGAGGTCGACGAAGCGCTCTTGCGCAAAAGCTTCGAGCTCAATTTCTTTGCCCATCAAAGCGTCGCGCAGAACGCGGTGCGGATCATGCTGGCGCAGGGCACCGGCGGCTGCCTGCTGTTCAACGTCTCGCGCCAGGCGGTCAGCCCCGGCCCCGATTTCGGCCCCTACGGCTTGCCCAAGGCGGCGACCCTGGCATTGATGCGGCAATACGCGCTCGAATACGCCGGCGACGGCATCCGCGCCAACGCGGTCAACGCCGACGGCATCCGCGGCGGGCTGTTGACGCCGGACTTCATCAGGCAGCGCGCCGCCACGTACAAGATGACCGAGACGCAATACATGTCGCGCAACCTGCTCAAGCGCGAGGTCACCGCCGAGGACGTGGCACAGGCGTTTCTGCACCAGGCGTTGGCGTTGAAGACAACCGCCGGGATCGCTACCGTCGACGGCGGCAACATCGCCGCGGCGATGCGCTGATTACCCCCGTCCCGGATAACTGACCGCCATCCCGGCGCGCACGTCTTGCTGGATACCGTATTGCGGGAACGGGTAGCGCAATCCGTTCTTGGCCAATGCCTCCATCCCGGCGACCGCCTTGGCCAGGTAATCGGGCGGCAACGCCATCAGCATCTCGTCGTCGAGCACGCCGCCATAGCGCCGCTCGGCGAAGCACGGGATCGACAGGCTCGGCTCGCGCGTCTTCAGCGCGCGGCCCCACGAATCGGCGCAGGCCGACTCGCCGACCACGCCCCAGTTAAAATTCTTGTAGCCGGACCATTGCAGTCCGTTGATGAAATAGATCATCGCCCCCGGCGTCGCGTAGAACAGCGCGATGTCGGGCGGGTCGAGCCGGCCGCTGGACAGCGGCGACAGCGCCAGTGCCTCGAAGCGCCCGTCGGGGACGCATTGCATCGCCGCCTGGTGCGCGCTGGCGTCGGCCTCGGTGCTGTACCACACCCCGACCATGTGCTGGCCGGATTGCCATGTCGCGTCCTTGGCGTTGCCGAGCCCGACCACGGCGCGGCACTGCGCGCCGACCAGGTTGTCGGCGGTGATGCCGATCGTCCAGCCCAGGCGCGAGGCCTGACCGACGATTTGGTCAAGCGTGTGGATCGATTGCGGCCGGCGGATCCTCGGGATCGCCTCCATCTCCTCGCGATGTTCGTACAATTTCATGCCGAACACGAACGAGCGCAGCCTGAGCAGGCGCTCGAGGTCGGCGGTCAATTTGGTCCAGTCCTCGGTCATCGTGGTTCCTCGCGGTCATGACGAGCGGAGCGAAGCGATCTCGATCCGCCGAAAGCTCATTCCGTCGAGATTGCGTCGTCGCGGCGCTCCTCGCAATGACGGCTTGCGGCGAGCGGCTGATAATAAGCGGGCGGAAAGCCGGCGGCGTCGCGGGCGGCGCGGTTGAACGGCGGCTTGATCAGCCCTTTGAAGCAGCGCCGCACGCAGTCGTGGAACGCGATCGCCGGGTTGAGGCCGCGCTGATCGCACGCATGCTCGAACCAGCGCACCCCGACCGCGACATGGCCGATCTCGTCCTGGTAGATGCGCGCGAGAATGGCGGCGCTTTCGCCGTCGCCGGCGCGTTGGAGGCGGCGGGTCATCTCCGGGGTCACGTCGAGGCCGCGCGCCTCCAACACCAAGGGCACGACCGCGAGCCGCGCGAGCAGATCGTCGGTGGTGGCTGCGGCCGATTCCCACAGCCCGTCATGCGCCGGCAGATCGCCGTAATCGGCGCCGAATGCATTGAGGCGCGCATGCAGCAACGCGAAATGCTCGGCCTCCTCGCCGGCGACCCCGACCCAATCGTCGAAGAACGTGCGCGGCAGGTCCTCGCCGGCGAACCGTGCGATGATGTCCCAGCCGAGGTCGATCGCGTTGAGTTCGATATGGGCGAGCGCGTGCAGCAGCGCTACGCGGCCGGCCAGCGCCCCGAAATGGCGCCGGCGCCTCATCTCCTTGGGCGGCAGCAGTAGCGGGCGGGCGGGACGCGCCGGGCGCGCCGGCGGCGCGGTGTCGCCGACAGCCATCGCAACCTCGCGCCAGCGCGCGGCCAGTGCCCGGCTCAGCGCGACCTTCTCTGTCGGGTCGGGGGTGGCGAGGATTGCGACCGCGCCATGGGTCAGGCTAGGCGGCGCCCCTTGCCCCGCACCCTCCCATGCCCACGGCATGGGTCCCTCCCTCTCCCCGCGAGTGGGTAGAGGGGCTTTGAGATAGGACGTCGCCGCCCCGCTCCCTCGCCCCGCTTGCGGGGTGAGGGGAAGTCTTGGGGAGGTCAGAGCGCGCGCGCCGCTTTCAACACCTCGGCGACATGGCCGCCGACCTTGACCTTGTGCCACACCCCGCGCACCACGCCGTCCTTGTCGATCAGAAAGGTGCTGCGGTCGATGCCCATGTATTTGCGCCCGTACATGCTCTTTTCGACCCACACGCCGTATTTTTCGACTACCTCGCCGGCCGAGTCGGAGGCGAGCGCGAACGGCAATTCGTATTTCTTCTTGAACTTGTCGTGCGAGGCGACCGAATCCTTCGACACGCCGATCACCGTCGCCCCGGTGGCGCCGTAATCGGGCAGCGAATCGCGAAAGCCGCAGGCCTCCGCGGTGCAGCCCGAGGTGTCGTCCTTCGGGTAAAAATACAAAACCACCGGCTTACCCTTGAGCTTCGACAGGGTGAGTGAACCGCCGCCGTCGGTGGCGAGGGTGAAATCGGGGGCCTTGTCGCCGATATTGATGCTCATCGCGCGCGCTCTCCTGTCGCGATTGTCGATATCGCGATTGTCGGGGATTGTGCCGCGCGCCGCGCCGGTCTCGCCACCAGGCGATCATACCAGAAGCGGACACGGGCGCAGGCAGTAGTGATATCCGCGTCGAGCCGGGGGAAGTCAACCGCGCCGGCACAGCGAGCCAAGGTCGCGCCCGCCGGCCCGGCGAGGTCGTCCGCCTCCGGGACGCCCTCGAACAATAGAGCCAGCAGAGCCCGGACGTGACTCAGCAGCGCCGCCGCGTCGGTCAATTCCTGGACCGCCCGCGGCGGCAACGCGCCGCTCTCGCCCAACGCGGCGATCGCCGGGACGATCGCGCGAATCAGCACAAGCGGGGCGCGCGAGGCCTCCCGCAACATCAGATATTGCGCGATGAACTCGAGGTCGATCAGCCCGCCGCGACGGTTACGCAAATCCCATTGCGAGGGCTGCGGGTGGCTGTCGGCGATGCGCTGGCGCATCGCGGCGACATCGGCAACGAGCCGGTTGCGGTCGCGCGGCGCGCATAGCGCCGTGGTGATCGCCTCGCCGATGCGGCTGAACAGGCCGGCATCGCCGGCCACCGCCCGCGCTCGGGTCAGCGCCATATGCTCCCAGGTCCACGCTTCCTCGCGCTGGTAGCGGGCGAAGGCGTCGATATGTGTGGCGATCGGCCCGGCGGCGCCGGACGGGCGCAAGCGCATGTCGACCTCGTATAACCTGCCCTCGGCGGTCGGGGCGGTGATCGCTCCGATCAGTCGCTGGCTCAGCCGCGCGTAGTAACTCGCCGGCGCCAGCGGGCGCGGCCCGTCGGACCCCTCGCTGCCGGCGGGAATGTCGTAGACCAGGATCAAATCGAGGTCTGACGAAAGGTTCATCTCGCGGCTGCCGAGCCGACCCATGGCGATCACGGCAAAGGCGCCGCCGGGAATCTTGCCGTGCTGACGAGCGAACTCCGCCGCCACCGCCGGCACCAATACGGCGAGCACGGTTTCGGCGATATCGGCGAGCGCGACGCCCGCGCGGCCGCCGTCGAGATCGCGGCGCAGCAATTGTACCCCGACCTGAAACCAGCGCTCGTTGGCCCAGCGCCGCGACAGGTCGAGCGTGTCCTCGTAGTCGCGCGTGCCGCCGATCAACGCGCCGAGATCGGCGGTCAGCCCGGCGCGGTCGGGCAGCGGCGCGAAAAACTCGGCCGCCAACACCGCGTCGAGCAGGGCCGGGCGCTGCGCCAGATTCTCGGCCAGGCGCGGCGCCTCGGCCATCAAATCGGCGACGAGCGCGAGCAGGCCGGGATTGGCGTGGAACAGCGAAAACAACTGCACCCCAGCCGATAGCCGCGCCAGGAATTGGTCGAACCGCCGGAGCGCCGAATCGGGCTGCGTGGTGACGCCGAAAATGCACAGCAATTCGGGCACCAGCTCGGTCAGTATCTCGCGGGCGCGCTGGCTGCGAGTGGCGCGCATCCTGCCGTGGTGCCAGCCGCGCACCATCGCGGCCACCGCGGGCGGGTCGGCGAAGCCGAGCCGAGCCAGGGTCGCGAGCGTGTCGGGGTCGTCGTCGGTGCCGGTGAACACCAGGTTGCCAGGACCGGCGAGGCTCGGCGCCTGCTCGAACAGTTCACCGTAATGCTTCTCGACGGAGGCCAGACGGGCGCGCATTTCGCCGACGAAACCCTCCGCGTCGGCATAGCCGAGAAATGCGGCGAGATCGGCGATTCCCTGACTGTCGGCGGGCAGGCGGTGCGTCTGGGCGTCATCGATCATCTGCAGGCGGTGCTCGACCCGGCGCAAAAAGCGGTAGTCGTCGATCAGGGTCTCCGCCGTCGCGCTATCGATCCGACCGGCCGCCGCGAGCCGGCGTAGGGCGTCGCAGGTCGGTGCCGCGCGCAAGTCGCGCATGCGCCCGCCCCAGATCAGCTGCTGCGTCTGGGCAAAGAACTCGATCTCGCGAATCCCGCCGCGGCCCAGTTTGATGTCGTGGCCCTTGACCGCGATTCGCCCGCCGCCGCGATATGCCTGGATCTGGCGCTTGATCGAGTGGATGTCGGCGATCGCCGCGAAATCGAGGTTCTTGCGCCAGATGAACGGCTGCAGATCGGCGAGAAACCGCGCGGCGGCGGCGCGGTCGCCGGCGACCGGCCGTGCCTTGATCAAGGCCGCGCGCTCCCAGTTCTGACCGACACCCTCGTAATAGGTCAGCGCCGCCGCGACCGACATCGCCGGTGGCGTCGAAAGCGGGTCGGGACGCAGCCGCAGATCGGTGCGAAAGACATAGCCATCGCCGGTGCGCTCGCCGACAATGCGCACCAGATCGCGCGTCAGCCGGGTGAAGAACACCTGCGCGTTGTCACGGGCGCGCAATGGCGCCGCCACCGGATCGTAGAGAAGGATCAGGTCGATATCGCTCGAGTAATTGAGCTCGCTGGCGCCGAGCTTACCCATCGCCAGGATGAAGAAACCACTACCGCATTCCGGGTCGTCCGGGACCGGCGGGGTCAGCGTCCCGGTGGCGGCGGCTTCGCGCAACAGATGCGCCAGCGCCGCCTGCAGCGCCGCTTCGGCGAACTGGCTCAGCGCCGCCATCTGGCGCTCCAGCGACCAGCGCCCCGCCAATTCCGCCACGGCGGCGACGAGTGCCGCGCGCCGCCGGGCGATGCGCAGCCGCCGCATCAGCGCTGCCCGATTTTCGCCGCTGTCTTGGCATAGTGTGGCGGTGATGACTTCGTCGAATACAGTGTCGGCTCCGTCCTCGACCATTCGGGTCAGGAATCGCCATTCCGCGACCGCGACGCCGCTGAGAAACGGGCTGTTGCCGAAGATCGCGGCGAGCAGCCCCGTCCCCGCCGGCGTCGCGCTCCACGCGAGCGCCCTGGCGCTGAGTTGAGGATCGTCGGCTTGGGCGAGCGCCTCCTCCCAGGCCGCGAGGCCGAGCGCCAACCGCCGCGAGTCGGCGGGTCGCGGCAGTTCGCCACCATCGAGGGAGAGGTGCGATAACAACTTCACCGCGCGGTCCTGATCAGCCGGGGCGACCACACACCCGCCGCGCGCACCGCGCCGCGCGGCATGTCGGCCGGCACGCGCATCGCTTGCTGACCTGGGTCGCCTCGATCGCCGCGGCCTTGACCCTGATCGCCGGTTTCGGGATCTGGCGCCTGATGCAGGGGCCGATCGAGCTCGACTATCTGGCGCCCTACGTGCAGGCGGGGTTCGAGCGCGCCGGGCTTGGGTTGCGCATCACGATGTCGGGGGTGCGGCTCGGCATCGATCGAACCACCCATCAGCTCGATCTGTGGGTCGAGGATGTTCACCTGTCGCTGCCCGACGGCGAGCGGCTGGCGAATTTCCCGGAGATGGCCGCCAGCTTCAGTCTTGGCTCGCTGCTGAGCGGTCGGTTGGCGCCGACCCGGCTAGTGATCGAGCGTCCGGTGGTGCGATTGCGGCGCGACGAGGCCGGGGCGATCACCTTGCGGATCGGCGACCAGGCCCCGGAAGCGGCGAATTCCGGGCTCGGCCTCGTCGCGGCGCTGGCCGGCCCGCCCCAGCCCAATGCGCCGCTGGGGTCGCTGCGGCGCCTGCGGGTGCGGAATGCGACGGTGATCGTGGACGACCGGCTGCTGGGCCGGCAGTGGCAGGCGGACCACCTCGATGCCACGCTCGAACGCGGTGCGCGCGGCATCGATGGGGATTTGTCGTTCGCCATCACCATGGGCTCGACGACTTCGGAGTTGCACGCGAGTTACCGCTACGACACGGCGCGACGCAAGATCGATCTCGACCTTTCAGCCGATGGTGTCGAGCCGGCGGTGCTGGCGCCGCTATTCCCCGCGCTCGAACCGCTGATCGCGATCCATTTCCCGGTGTCCGGCACGATCGCCAGCCAGTTCGATCTCGACGAGCAAAAATTCGAGGGGCTGCGCGTCGATCTGGATTTTGGCGGGGGCTGGCTGCAAAGCGACGAATTCCGCGACGGCCGGCTCGCGGTGACAAAGGGCGAATTGCACGCCGTCTACGCGCCGGACGAGTCGAGCCTGCGGCTGGACAGGCTCGCCCTCGATCTTGGCGACGGAATGCGCCTCGCGATCGACGGGCGGGTCGACGGCATCACTCGCGGGCTGGTCGCCACCGGTGTCACCAAGGCGGAGAGCCTACCCGGCCGGGTAGGCATCGTCGTGTCGAACGTGCCGATCGGCAAGATCGACGGCGTGTGGCCGCGCGCGTTCAGCCCCGGCGGAAAGCGCTGGGTGCTCGCCAATATCCGCGACGGGGTGCTCGACGAGGCGGCGGCGGAACTCACGCTCAAGATCGACCCGGCGACGCGCACGGCCAAAATCGTGGAAAGCCGGGGGCTGCTCCGCTATCACGATCTGGCAATCAATTATTTCACCGGGTTGCCGCTCGCCCTGAACGTCAGCGGCACGGCCACGATCACCGACAAGCAGCTGGATTTCGTGCCCACCGGGGGCACGCTCAAATCGCTGAAATTAACCGGCGGACTGCTGCGGATCACCGATTTCGGCGCGCCGGTCGAAACCCTGACGATCGACCTCAACCTGGCCGGCCCGTTGCAGGACGCGCTCGAAGTCATCGATTCGAAGCCGCTGCAGTATGCCCGCGCGGCCGGATTTGATCCGGCCAGTGTCGGCGGTCGGTCCGAAACCCAGCTTCATTTCAAACTTCCGCTGGTTGACAACCTCAAGATCGAGGCCGTCGAGTACGCCGCCAAGGCGAACCTTTCCGGCGTTTCGTTCGCCAAGGTCGCGCTCGACAGCAATCTGAGCGACGGCAATTTCGCGCTCGACCTCACTCGGACTGGCGTTCGCCTCAAGGGCGAGGGCCGCTTCGACGGGCTGCCGACGGCGATCGACGCGACGATGTTCTTCAAGATCAGGAACGGCGTGCGCGCGACCTATCGTGTCGGGTTGACCCTCGACGACGAGGCGCGGCGGCGGCTCGATTACGATCCCGCACCGGACCGCCTGTCGGGGCCGGTGGCGATCGACCTGACCTATTCGGCGATCGAGGGCAACCGGGCCACGGCGGTGGCGGCGCTCGACCTGCGCGGCACCAGCCTGCAGGTCGTCGAGGCAGGGTGGGGCAAGCTTCCGGGCCTGCCCGGCACCGCCAGGATCGCCTTCGACCTCGATCGCGACGCGGTCACCCGGGTGCAGCAGATCGAGGTCAAGGCGGCCGGGCTCGACGGCAATTTCGCGATCGGGTTCAGCGCCGATCGCCGGCGCGTCGAGCGCGTCGACATCAAACGCCTCGTGGTGGGCGGCAACGATTTCGTCGGCACCGTGACCCGCCGGGCCAGTGGCGGCTGGCAGGCCGATCTGCGCGGCGCGAGGCTCGACCTGCGCCCGCTGTTCAAGCACGTCCTTGCCGATACCGGCGGAGCGCCGCCGCCGCTGGCGATCACGGCGCGGCTCGACCGGGTCGATCTCGGGCCCCGCCGCGAGCTCCGCGCCGTCTCCGCCGAGTTGTTGCGCGACGGCGGGATGTGGCAGACCGCGCGGATCGACGCGCGCTATGTCAACGGCAAGCAGTTGGCGGTGCGTCTCGGCGGTGAGGCGGGTCCGCGGCGGCTCAGCGTTACCTCGGACGATCTCGGTGCTACGCTGAGCCTCCTCGATATCGCCGACAACGTCGTCGGCGGCCGGCTCAGCGTAACCGGCCAGCTCGGCGCGGCGGCCGGCAAGCCGGTATTGCACGCGCGCGTCGTCGGCTCGGACTACACCCTGGTGCGCGCGTCGGCGGTCACCAAGGTGCTGTCACTGGCCTCGCTCGACGGGTTGATGGGCATGATGTCGGGCAGCGGCATCCCGTTCAGCACGTTGCGCGGCGATTTTACCTATCGCGACGGTGGTATCGTGCTCGATCGGATGGTGGCCTATGGCGGCGCGCTCGGACTGACCGCGAGCGGTTCGATCGATCTCGATCGCGACACGCTCGATATCTCGGGCACGATCGCGCCCGCGCATACCCTGAACTCGGTGCTCGGCAATGTGCCGGTGCTCGGCTCGCTGCTGATGGGCGGCGAGGACCAGAGCCTGTTCGCCGCCAATTACCGGGTCAGCGGCCCGGTCGCCGATCCGTCGGTTTCGGTCAATCCGCTGAGCGTGCTGGCGCCCGGTTTCTTGCGGCGGATCTTCGATATCGACCTGGCGCCCGCGGCCGTACCGAGGCAACCCTTCGTCGACGAGGCGCGGTAATCAACTCGGCCGCAAAAGAACATGCCGTTTGCGCCCGGCGCTGAGCTTGATCGCGCCCGCGGGGCCGAGATCGGCGAGCGAGACCGCGTGGGTCTCGCTCGGAATCACCTGATCGTTGATCCGGGCGCCGCCGCCTCGGATCAGCCGTCGCGCCTCGCCGTTGGACGCGGCCAATCCCGAGCGCACGAACAATTCGAACGCCGGCACCCCGTGCGCGAGCTGATCGCGCGGCCAGGCGAATTGCGGCAGCGCCTCGCCGGCGGCGCCCTCCTCGAACACCGCGCGCGCGGTGTTCGCCGCCGCCACGGCCGCCGCGCGGCCGTGGCACAAGGCCGTCGCCTCGGTCGCGAGGATCTTTTTGGCGTTGTTGATGTCGCCGCGCGCGAGTTCGGCGATCTCGGCCAGCGGCAACTCGGTGAACAGCTTCAGAAAGCGGCCGACATCTTCGTCTTCGGTGTTGCGCCAGTATTGCCAATAGTCGAACGGCGACAGCCGCTCGGCGTTGAGCCAGATCGCGCCGCCGACGCTCTTGCCCATCTTGGCGCCGGAGGCGGTTGCCATCAGCGGCGTGGTCAACCCGAACAGATGGCGCGAATCGACCCGGCGGGCGAGCTCGACCCCGGCGACGATGTTGCCCCACTGGTCCGAGCCGCCCATCTGCAGCGCGCAATCGAAGCGCCGCGCCAGTTCGAGGAAATCGTACGCCTGCAATATCGTGTAGTTGAATTCGAGAAAGGTCAGCGGCTGCTCGCGCTCAAGCCGCATCTTGACGCTGTCCTGCGTCAGCATGCGGTTGACCGAGAAATGCCGGCCGATATCGCGCAACAGCGGGATGTAGCGCAACTCGTCGAGCCAATCGGCGTTGTTGACCATCGCCGCGTCTGTCGGACCGTCGCCGAACCGCAGGAACTTGGCGAATACCTTGCGGATGCCTGCCATGTTGCGGGCGATGTCCGCGTCGCTGAGCAAGGGCCGCGCCTCGTCCTTGCCCGAGGGGTCGCCGATCCGGGTGGTGCCGCCGCCCATCAACACGATAGGCTTGTGGCCGGATTGCTGGAACAACCGCAACAGCATGATCCCCAGCAGGCTGCCGATATGCAGGCTGTCGGCGGTGCAGTCGTAGCCGATATAGGCTACCAATGGCGCGCCGCCACCAAGCTTAGCGTCCAGCGCCGCGGCATCGGTGCATTGGTGGATGAAGCCGCGCTCGGCGGCGGAGGTCAGAAAGGGCGAGCGGTGTGGAGAGTTGGACGACGACATGGCCGGGTCATCTAGCACAAAACCGCGTCGCGCGCTGGGCTTGATGAGCGGCACCTCGCTCGACGGCATCGATGTTGCGCAAATCGCCAGCGATGGGCATGGCGCAGTCGTCCTCGGGCCATCGCTGACCATGCCTTACCCGGACGATTTCCGCGAGCGGCTGCGCGCTATCCTCGGCAAGGATGAGCCGGCGGCCGAGATCGAGGCGGTAGAGGCGGAATTGACCCAGCTTCATGCCGAGATGGTCGCGGTCTTCCGCAAGCGCCACCCCGACGCCGGGTTCGACCTAGTCGGGTTTCACGGCCACACGATCTGGCACCGCCCGGCTGAGCGCCGCACCCGCCAGATCGGCGACGGCGCGCGGCTGGCGCGGCTGCTCGGGGTCGATGTCGTCGCCGATTTCCGCAGCGCCGACGTCGCCGCCGGCGGCGAGGGCGCGCCCTTGGCGCCGCTCTATCACGCCGCTCTCGCCAGCCCGCTCGCCAAGCCGGTGGCGATCCTTAACCTCGGCGGCGTCGCCAACGTGACCTGGATCGGAGAAGACGATGACATCGTCGCCTTCGACACCGGGCCCGGCAACGCGCTGATCGACGATTGGGCGCGGCGTCACGCCGGCCGGCCGGCGGATTTCGGCGGCGCCCTGGCCGCGGCAGGGCAGGTGTTCACCCCGCAGGTGACGCGATTTCTGGCGCACCCGTACTTCGCCCGCAAGCCGCCAAAATCGCTCGACCGCGACGAGTTCTGGCAGTTCGTGCCCAACCGGCTCGGCATCGCCGACGGCGCCGCGACCTTGACCGAGATGACCGCCGCCGCGATCGCCGCCGCCCGCCGGCATTTTCCGGCGCCGGCGCGGGAGTTTCTGGTCTGCGGCGGCGGCCGGCACAACCCGGTGCTGATGGCGGCATTGGCGCGCCTTCTCGCGGTCCCGGTGCGCCCGGGCGAGGCGGTCGGCTGGGACGGCGACGCGCTCGAGGCGCAGGCCTTCGCCTATCTCGCGATCCGCTCGGTATCGGGATTGCCGCTGAGCCTGCCGTCGACCACCGGCGTCCCCGCCCCGATGCCCGGCGGGCGGTTGTTTCCCGCAGCCACCTGAGCGATCAACTTGTCAGTGCGTGACCAGCCGGCGTTCGATCGCGGCGGCCTTGATCGCCTTTTGCAATTTCTCGAAGGCACGCACCTCGATCTGACGCACCCGTTCGCGCGAGATGCCGTATTGCTGCGACAGATCCTCGAGCGTGGTCGGGTTTTCCCGTAGTCGCCGTTCGGTCAGGATATGGCGCTCGCGCTCGTTGAGGTGGGTCATCGCCTTTTCGAGCAGGTCGCGGCGCAGCCCCAGCTCCTGCCGCTCGCCGAGCTTGGTTTCCTGGCTCTCGCTCTCGTCGACCAGCCAATCCTGCCACTCGCCCTCGCTGTCGCTGCGCAACGGCGCGTTCAGCGAATGATCGGGGCTGGCGAGCCGCCGGTTCATGCTGACGACATCGGCCTCGGGTACGTCAAGCTCGGTGGCGATCTTTTTCAGATTCTCGGGCGACAGGTCGCCCTCCTCCATCGCCTGGAGCTGGCCCTTGAGCTTGCGCAGATTGAAGAACAGCTTTTTCTGCGCCGCGGTGGTGCCCATTTTGACCAGCGACCACGAGTGCAGGATGTATTCCTGGATCGCCGCGCGAATCCACCACATCGCATAGGTGGCGAGGCGGAAGCCGCGATCGGGGTCGAACCGCTTGACCGCCTGCATCATCCCGACGTTGCCCTCGGAGATCAGTTCGGACAGCGGCAGGCCATAGCCGCGATAGCCCATCGCGATCTTGGCGACCAGGCGCAAATGGCTGGTGACCAGCCGATGCGCGGCATCGGGATCTTCGTGTTCGACCCAGCGCTTGGCGAGCATGTACTCTTCGCCCGGCTCCAGCATCGGAAACTTGCGGATCTCCTGGAGATACCGCGTCAGGTTTCCTTCGCCGGAGAGGGAGGGTACCGACAGTGAGGCCATAGAGGATTCGTGCTCCGGTTGTTGTCGTTATGGGAGGGGTGGTTGTTGGCGAACGTCGGATTCCATCACGACGATCCGTCCTTTAAGAAATCATACCTGTTTGATGGGTTTTTGTCCAGTTTAAAGTAGCTCTAAATCTCCGATCAGGGTGCTGAAATCGCCGGGTGGCGTGCTCTCGAACGACAATGCCTCGCCGGTCTCGGGGTGGATAAAGCCGAGCAGCTTTGCGTGCAGCGCCTGGCGGGGAAAGGCGGCGATCCTCGCACCGACCGCGCCGCCGCGCGCCACCGCCCGGCCGGCCCGAGTACCGTAGACGGGATCGCCGATCATCGGATGGCCGCGCTCGGCGAGATGCACGCGGATCTGATGCGTGCGCCCGGTCGCCAGACGGCAATCGAGCAGCGCGGCTTGGCCGCCAAACGCGCGCTCGACGCGGTAGCGGGTCAATGCCGCCTTGCCGCGGCCGTCGCCGACTACCGCCATCTTTTTACGATTGGTCATGCTGCGGCCTATATTGCCGGAAATCTCGCCCGCGGCCGGCAACGGAACGCCCCAGACGATCGCAGCGTAGGCGCGGCTGATCCGCCGCGCGGCGAAATCGCGCGATAGGGCGCGATGCGCGCTGTCGGTCTTGGCGGCGACGAGCAACCCGCTGGTGTCCTTGTCGAGGCGATGGACGATCCCGGGGCGGCGCACCCCGCCGATCCCGGCCAGGCTCGCGCCACAATGCGCCAACAGGGCGTTGACCAGGGTGCCGGCCGGATTGCCGGGGGCCGGGTGGACCACCATCCCGGCGGGCTTGTCGATGACGATGAGATGTGCATCCTCGAACCGGATATCGAGCGGGATCGCCTGCGCGGTCGGCGTCGGTTCCGCAGGGTCGGGGAGAAAAACGACGAAAGTTTGTCCCTCTCGGACCCGATATGCCGGGTCGCGCAAGACCGTGTGGGCCGAGGCCACATGGCCCGATTGGATCAATTGCTTCAGCCGGGACCGCGACAAATCCGGCAGATGGCGGACCAACGCCCGGTCGAGGCGCAATCCGGCCTCGTCCGGGCCGATCGCGATCTCGCTGCGTCGTCCCACCGGCGATGGCTGCGGGTCGGGGTTCATCGCCGTACCGGCGCGCCGGTAAACCGATGCGCGCGCTCAAGATCCTGGTCGTGGTGATGGGGGTGATGATCGTCGCCGGGGTCGCCGTGCTGGTCGCGGTGATCATCGGCCGCGCCGCCAAGCCGGGCGGTGGTGGCGGCGTGCGGGATTTTGCCGCCCCGGCGATCACGATCCCGCCCGACGCCCGCATCGAGGCGATTGGCACCGGGACCGATCGCGTGGTCGTCGCCCTGGTTCTCGCCGACGGCAGCCGGCAGCTCGTTATCATCGAGCTGGCGAGCGGCCGGAAACTCGGCACGATCGCGCTCCAGCCCGAGCCATGATCGAGCGCGATTCGCCGGCGCGACACTCCGCCGGACGGCACGCGCTTGACGAGGCGGAGAGGGCGCATTTCGCATCACCGCCGGCATAATCCAGCCACCTCGGCATGGCACGAAAAAACGCATATTTTCCCTTGCAATCCCGAAAGATGCGCGTATCTATCCGCGCGTTGACGCACTCGCACGTGCCTATGGCCCATGGTGGTTATGCAACGACGTAACGCGTCCTTTTTGGCAGTCCGGCCGAACAGCTGGTCCCGAGAGGGAGGTCGATATGGTTGCAGTCCCGATGAGGGCCGTCGTGCCCTGCCCTGACGCGAATCTTCCCGGCACGCGGTGCCGGGGGCGAGGCACAAGGGTAATCGACCCGAGCAGTTTAAGTAGACCGTAAAAAACGCCGCGGCACCCCGTATCGGGTGGTGCCGGTCGGCATTTCCTCTCGTCTGCCTCCGATCGAGCTAGGTCGCGCTCCTGCCCCCTGACGCAGCAGCCACCGTACCTGCCGATCCGATTGGCGACACCGGTCGCGTTCAATTGCTGCGCGGGAAGGTACCCCCGAATCATGAACCAAAAGATCGTGCGTTTCCTCGATGACAATGTGCCCGAGACCCCTTGCCTCGTTGTCGATCTCGATATCGTCGGCGAGGCGTACGACGTGCTGTGCCGGTATTTGCCGAGCGCCAGCGTCTATTACGCGGTGAAGGCGAACCCGGCGCCTGAAATCGTCGCGATGCTGGCGGGACGGGGCTCGAATTTCGATGTCGCCAGCCGCGCCGAGATCGCGCTGTGCCTCGACAGCGGCGCCACCGCCGAGCGGCTGTCGTTCGGCAACACGATCAAGAAGGAGCGCGACATCGCCTTCGCCTACGAGGCGGGGGTACGTCTGTTCGCGTTCGACAGCGACGCGGAGCTTGAAAAGCTGGCGCGCGCGGCGCCCGGCGTGCGCGTGTTCTGTCGCATCCTGGTATCGTGCGACGGGGCCGAATGGCCGCTGTCGCGCAAGTTTGGCTGCGCTCCAGGCATGGCGGTCGAACTGCTCGGCAAGGCGCGCCGGCTCGGGCTCGATCCCTACGGGGTATCGTTTCATGTGGGCTCGCAGCAGACCGATATCGGTCAGTGGGATGGCGCGATCGGCGCGGTCGCGCAGATGTTCACCCTGCTCGCCGAGACCGACATCAATCTGCGCATGGTCAATATCGGGGGCGGCTTTCCGGCCCAGTATCGCGGCGCGATTTGTTCGGTCGAGCAGTACGCGCGGGCGGTGACCGGGGCATTGACCCGGCATTTCGGCAACGATCTGCCCGAGATCATCGTCGAGCCAGGCCGTTCGCTGGTCGGCGACGCCGGGATCATCCAAACCGAGGTCGTATTGATCTCCGAGAAGGGCGACGGCGACGCTCGCCGCTGGGTGTATCTCGACGCGGGCAAGTTCAACGGTCTCGCCGAGACGATGGACGAGAGCATCAAGTACCGCATCGAGGCGCCGGGCCGGGGCGGGCCCTCGGGGCCGGTGATCATCGCTGGGCCGACTTGCGATAGCGCCGACATCCTTTACGAAAAGACCGAGTACAGTCTGCCGCTAGATCTCGCGGTCGGCGACCGGGTGGCGATCCTGTCGACCGGCGCCTATACATCGAGCTACGCCTCGGTGGGCTTCAACGGCTTTCCGCCGCTGCGTACCTACTGCATCTGATCCATATGGGCGTCCCGGATCTCGCCCGGGACGCTGGCGACTTCCTGCACCAGCTTGCGCAGCATCGCGTCGGCGAAGCTTTCCATGTTTTCCGCGACCAGTACGAACGCCGCCGCGCCGCCGATCACGTTGTGGCGGTAGTACTCATCGAGCCACGGTTCCTCGGTCAGGATCGCCAGGCCGTTGATCGTGATCCCGGCCTGGACCAGCGTATCGCGAGCGATCGCTGGCGATACGCCGAAATTGGCCATGCCGTCACCCGAGATGTCGATGACCTTGTGGTCGGCCGGCTCGGGCATGTGGTCGAACGCGGCCGCGGCGGCAAGCAACGCCGAACCGATCGCGGTCAACCCGTTCGAGCTGCGCCGGGTCTCGCGGATCGCCGCAGCGAAGGCGCTCGCGCCCTTCTTGTTGGCGATGCGGGTCCAGCCGACTGTCACGGCGATCTTTTCCGGGTCCGACCATTCGAGCACCAGCGCCTCGATGCCGCCTGGCACCGCGGCGATCTTGTCGACCAAAAGCGCCGATTCAAAAGCCTTGGCGATGCCGTCCCGTTGCAGGATGTAGCGGTCGGGCGAGACGCTCTCGGAGACGTCGATCGCCAGGACCAGCGCGAGGCTGGCCGCACATGCCGGCGCGATGTTCAACACCAATGCGGCGATCGCCGGTATCGCGCGATACAACCAGCGCCAGCGGCGGGTTGGCGCCGCGCTCCGCTGGTCAGCTCGCCTCATCGCGCCTTTCGCTCGCCTGCGGCATTTGTCGCAGCTTAGCGAAGCGTCCCGCCCGGCGCTAGAAGCTGGCGCGGGCGACTGGCGGCCAACCGGTTCAGGCGGTTCGCAGGGGCGCGATGTCGAGTTCGGCGCGCGCCTGTTCGAGTGGCTTTCTCACCCAAGCCCAGTGATCCCACCCGTTCGACAGATCGATCGGCACGCGCGCGCCGCGCTCCAATGCCTCGAAAAATGCGTCGGCGAGCCCTTCCTGCTCGAGGGTGCCGTGCATTTCCGGCTGAGCGACCGGGGTAACGTTGATCCCCGCGCTGAAGGTCAACATCACGAACAGGATTACAAAGATCGGCGTGTGCTGCTTATAGCCGGCGACGAACCCGCCGACTCTGATCTCGCCCGATGGGTCGGTTCCGTAACCGGACAAGACATGGGTGAAATCGTGGTACACGCCGGCCTCGGGAAAGCCGAACGGCGCGCCGGGAAAGGCGAAGCCGTTATCGGTGCAGTGCTTCCAGAACGCATATCCGAGCGTGTCCCGCGGCAGCGCGCCGAGCGCCGCGTAACGGGCCGCCAACGCGGCATCCTCGCGCAGCCCGCGAAACGCGGCGAGAGACCGCGCCGTGGCCAGGAAGCCGTCGCGGCGTACCGCGCCCCGTAGCATGTCGGCGATATGTGAGCGGCGAAGAAAGTCGAGCCGGAACAGGATCATGTGGTGGCCCGCCAACTCGTTGAGTACGCGCAACGCCGGCTCGTTGACACCGAGCGCTCTGGCATAGGCGGTCATCAGCGCCGCCTGCGCCGCGGTGGTCGGCCCGTCGGCCAACGACACCACGGCCATGCCCTGGAGGAACTGGCGCGACAGTTCCGGGTCGTGGAACGCGGCGGCGAGTTCCTCCGGGGTGATCGGCGGCAAGGTGTCGATGTCGATCGCGGTATGCAACACGTGTCGCTGTGCCGCGGCGAGCAAATTGCGGGTGGCGCCGCCGATCTCTCCGCGTGAAGCGGCGAGCTGCCGCATCGCGCGCAAACCGGCCGCGGCCTCGCCGGGTCCGGGCTGAAGCAGTCTCATGCCGGGCTCCTTGATGATCCAGGCGCGGAGCCTGCCACCGGCCGGGCGAATCTGTCCATCGCCGATCCGAACAAAGCCAGGCAACCGCGCGGTCCGACCTGGCTCGAAAGGCGAGCCAGGTCGGCACCATGCAACGGGAGGAGGCTGGTCCGGGAATGAGGTCCGGAAACGATCCGGCGATCCCGGCCCGGATCGACCCCCGGGGAGTACAGGGGCCCAGACCTGCATCTCCAGTATCAATTATCGTGCCAACCACCGGAGGGGCGGTTTCCCGGCGCTATGGCACCAGATGTTGCGTTCGATCGCCGCGATTTTCACCATCTGCCCGAAGCATCGTCAACCCTCCCCGCGAATTGCCAACCGCCGGCCTCGCCTCCTAGGATGAAGCAGCCAATCGCGCGGAGGGACGAACATGCCCTATCTGACCACCGATGACGGAATCCGGCTCTATTACGAGGAGGCGGGCGCCGGTGATCCGATCGTCTTCGTGCACGAATTCGCCGGCGATTACCGCAGCTACGAGACCCAGCTGCGGTATTTTTCGCGGCGCTACCGCTGCATCGCCTTCAACGCGCGCGGCTACCCGCCCTCGGACGTGCCCGAGGACGCGGCGCGCTATTCGCAGCAGCGGGCACGCGACGACATTCGCGCCGTCCTCGACGCGCTCGGCATCCCCAAAGCGCATATCGTCGGCATCTCGATGGGCGGGTTCGCGGTGTTGCATTTCGGCTTTGCCTATCCCGACCGCGCCAGCTCGCTGGTGGTCGCCGGATGCGGCTATGGCGCGCAGCCGGACAAGCGTCAGCAATTCCACGACGAGACCGCGCGCACCGCGGCGCAGATCGCCGAGTGGGGCATGGCGGCGGTTGCCAAGACCTACGGCGCCGGCCCGACCCGCGTGCAGTACGAAAACAAGGACCCGCGCGGCTACGCCGAGTTCATGGCGCAGCTTGCCGAGCATTCAACCCTCGGGGCGGCCAACACGATGCGCGGGGTACAGGCGCGCCGGCCATCATTATGGGATCTGGTCGACGAGATGAAACGGCTCGATGTGCCGACGCTTGTCGCCACCGGCGACGAGGACGACCCCTGCCTCGAGCCCGGGCTGCTGATGAAGCGGATGATCCGCAGCGCCGCCCTGGTGGTGTTCCCCAATACCGGCCACGCGCTCAACATCGAGGAGCCCGAACTGTTCAACCGCGCCTGCGACGATTTCTTCCACCAGGTCGAAACCGGCCGCTGGCCGCGACGCGATGCGCGCGCGACCACCGGCTCGATATTGGGGATGTAGCGCCGTACCGTCGTTGCGAGCGCAGCGCAGCAATCTCGGAGGGGGTTGAGCCCCTCGTGCCGTCGAGATTACCGCGTCGCCCTGGGGGGCTCCTCGCAATGACGGGTTTTGCTGCCGCGGGCCGACGACCTTTCCTCTCCTCCTCGGGGTGAGGGAGCACCCGGCCGCCCGCCGAGAGCCTATTCCACCGGCACGAAGATGCAGTTGCGAATCTTGCCGTCGACCGCCTTCGACAGATGGCCCTTGCCGGTGGTGTCCTCGACCAGGATCACCTCGCCGGCGGCGATGATGCGGGCCTCGCCGTCGCTCGCGGTGATCTGCACCCCGGCGTCGAGGTTGATGATGTATTGCCGGCGTGGCGCCGGGTGCCAGTCGAGATCGTAGGCGGGCTGCACCTCGCGAAAGATGATGCCGGTGGCCGGCAGGCGCTTCGACAGTTTGCCGGCGCGCCCCTCTTCGACCCACTCGACCTCGATGTCGCGGAAATGCGATTGGCCGTTGGCGTCGGTGTAGAGATTGTGGATCCGCATTGGGGCATTCCTCCGGGGGCTGGTTGTCTTGCCATTCTAGCGGCGGTGGCGAACCCGGCGCCAGAGGTGAGCGCGGGAAGCCCGCGGGCTGCCATGCGGCGAGGCTGCTTGCGCCGGGCCGCAGCCGTGGCGATCATGCCGAGAGCGGCGTCGGCGAAGAGGAGAGAAACGCGATGGAGTTCGGCACCTTCATGGAATTTCCGCCGGAGACCGGCGGGCGCGAATGTGCCTCGTTCGACCGGGCGCTCGCCGAAGTTCAGCAGGCCGAGGAATGGGGCCTCGACGCGGTGTGGCTCGCCGAATTACACGGTGCGCCCGAGCGCTCGGTCCTGTCGGCGCCGATGACCGTGGCGAGCGCGATCGCCGGCTGTACCAGCCGCATCAAGATCGGCATCGCGGTGCAGGTATTGCCGCTGTGCCACCCGCTGCGGCTGGCCGAGGAGGCCGCGACGGTCGACCAGATCAGCCATGGCAGGCTGATCTACGGCATCGGCCGCAGCGGCGTCGTGCGCACCTACGAGGAATACGGCATCTCCTACGACGAGAGTCGCGAACGTTTCGCCGAAACCCTGGAAATCCTCAAGCGCGCCTGGACCCAGCCGAAATTCTCGTACGAGGGCAAGTATTACAGCTTCGACAATGTCGCGGTGACGCCAAAGCCGTACCAGAAACCCTATCCCGAATTGCGCATGGCCGGAGCGACGCCGGAGACCTTTCCGGCGATCGGCCGGATGGGCATGCCGGTGTTCGTCGCGGTGCGCCAGGGGCCGTTCAACCAGCTCGTGCCGTATATCGATTCCTATCGCGCGGCGTGGAAGGAGGCCGGGCATCCCGGCAACGGCAAGGTGTTCCTGCGCGTGCCGGCCTATCTCGCCGAGACCGAGCAGCGCGCCCGCGCCGAGCTCGAGGAGAGTCTGATGGGGTTTTTCGCCTACCAGGCCGAGCTTGGCCGCGATTCGGCGCGCCGCGCCGGCGGCGAGATCGCGGTGCAGCGATTGAAGCGGGTCGAGCGGCTCGAGGCGTTGACTTTCGACGAGGCATTGGCGACCCAGGTGATCTGCGGCACGCCCGATAGCTTTACCGCCCGGCTCAAGGAGGTCGAGGCGGAGATCGGCCTCGACGGCGTCCTAGCCGAACTCAATTGCGGCGGCAAAATCCCGAACGAAGGCGTGCTGACCGCCCTGCGCCTGATGTGCCAGGAGGTCATGCCGCGGTTTCATTGATTTGTTCCGCGAGCAGGCCCGGGCGGGATTCGAAGGGATCGCCTCATGACAATCGATAAAAAACACGGAAAGGCTCAGCCCGTAACGGTCGAAGGTGCCGAGAAACAGTTAGGCTCAGATAGATCGGCGCTGATGAAGCAATTTGCCCAGTTGCCCAGCTGCGCCGCAAGATCGGGCGGCGGGATGATGAATCGATTGTCGAGCTATTGCGGCAAGACCGAGACCGCGACTCTCAGCGTTGAGCGTCGATCACGGCCGCTCTGATCGCCTCCCACACCCGCAGCGGCGTCGCCGGCATCGCGATGTCGCGCACCCCGAGCGGCATCAGCGCGTCGATGATCGCGCTGATTATGACCGCCGGGGCCGGGGTGGTGCCGCCCTCGCCGCCGGCCTTGATGCCGAGCGGGTTGCGCGGCGACAACACCTCGACGATGCGGGTGCTGAACGCCGGCAGATTGTCGGCGCGCGGCATGCCGTAATCCATGAACGACCCGGATAACAGCTGCCCCGATGCGGGATCGAGCGCGCATTCCTCCCACAATGCCTGGCCGATCCCCTGTGCCGCGCCGCCGTGGGTCTGGCCGTGTACGATCAGCGGGTTGATGCAGCGGCCGACATCGTCGACCACCGAATAGCGGACGAGATCGACCCAGCCGGTCTCGGGGTCGATTTCGACCTCGCACACCGCGCAGCCGTTGGGAAACACCGGGTCGTGCATCTCGTGCTCGGCGGTGACCGCGAGGCCGCCGACCAGTTCCTGGGGCACCCCGCGCGCCGCCGCCTCGCGCGCCAGTTCGAGAAAATCGAAGCTGCGGTTGGTGCGCGGCGCGACGAACCTGCCCTCGGCGAACTCGACCTCCTCGGGCGTGGCGCCGAGCAGAAACGCGGCGATCTTCTTGCCGTTGGCGATCAATACCGGCGCGGCCTTGACGAACAGGGTCGCGGCGTGGCGCATCGAGCGGCCGGAATGCGAACCGCCGCCGGATTCGACGATGTCGGTGTCTCCGGTCACCAGGTCGATCGCCGCCACCGGCACGCGCAATAGCGACGCAACGACCTGGGCAAAGCTGGTCTCGTGCCCCTGGCCGCTAGGCCCGGTGCCGATCACGACGGTGATCCGCCCCGCTGGGGTCACGGTGATGTCGGTGCGCTCGTGCGGCGCGCCGATCGCGGATTCGACGTAATTGGCGAGCCCCAGCCCGAGCAATCGGCCTCGCGCTTCCGCGTCGCGCCGCCGTGCGGCAACCCCAGCCCAATCGGCGATATTCATCGCCAGATCCATGTTGGCGGGGTATTCGCCGCTGTCGTAGATCATGCCGACCGCGTTGGGGTACGGCATCGCCTCGGGTCCGATCAGATTGATCCGGCGCAATGCGACCCGATCGAAGCCCAGCTCGGCGGCCGCCTGGTCGATCAGGCGCTCGATCGCATAGGTGACCTCGGGCCGTCCCGAGCTGCGATAGGCATTGGTCGGCATCGTGTTGGTGAACACCGCGCGCGACCGCAAGGCCGCGACCGGGATGTCGTACGATCCGGTGATCAGCCCCGACCCCTTGCTCAACGGCGACAGCGACGCGCACAGCGCCCCGACATTGCTGACATTGTCGGCCCGCATCGCCAGGAACTTGCCGTCCCGGTTCAGCGCCAGTTCGACCCGCGTCAGCAGATCGCGGCCCTGGAAATCGCTGAGAAACACTTCCGAGCGGGTGGTGGTGTACTTGACCGGCCGCGCGAGCTTTTTCGCCGCCCACAAGACCAGCGCGGATTCGATGTAAAGGCGGTTGCGCGTGCCGAAATTGCCGCCGACATCGAGCGAGACGACCCGCACCTTTGCGGGCGCGACCCCGAGCACCGCGGCCACTTCCCGCTTTTGCCGGACGGCCCCGCCGCTGCCGGCATAGAGCGTGTAGCGGTCGGTGCGCGGATCGTAATGGCCGAGCCCGGCGCGCGGCTCCATCGGCACCCCGGTGACCCGGCCGATGTGGCACTCCATCGCGACGACATGATCGGCTCCGGCGAAGGCACGATCGGTTCCGTCCCGGTCGCCGAACCAGGTGTCGATCAGGACATTGTCGGGCACTTCCGGCCAGACCATCGGCGCGCCCGGCATCAGCGCGTCCTTCGCACTGATCACCCAAGGCAGTTCCCGATAGGCGACCTCGATCATTTCCGCCGCGTCGCGCGCCTGGTCGGCGGTATCGGCGACGACCATCGCCACCGCCTCGCCGACATGCCGGGTGCGGTCGAGCGCCAATAACGGCTGCGGGCCGATAAACAATTCGCGCCCCGGGGGCGGGGTCAGCTTCATGTCGTAGCGCGTCTTCGGTACTGGATCGTGCGGCACCGGGCCGAGCCGGTCGGTGGCGCAATCGGCGCCGGTGTAGACGCCGAGAACGCCCGGCATCGCGCGCGCCGCCGCGGTGTCGATTCCGGCGATCTCCGCATGCGGGTAGGGTGAGCGAAGCATGGCCGCCCAGACCTGGCCCGGCAGGGCAAAATCGTCGCTGAACCGGCCCTTGCCGGTTAAAAGGCGCTGGTCCTCCTTGCGCCGCAACGGCTGGCCGATCGGGCCGAGGATCAGATCCTCGATCGTGTCCATCGCGTCCCCTCCCGCTCGCTGCCATGTCGGCGTCGGCGATGATACACGCGCTGGTGTCGGATGCGGCTGGCAAACGCGCTCGGCGGTGCTACATAGGATGACGGAACAACAGGAGCCTCAGACATGGACGACAAGACCCGCACCGAGCTCGAGGCCGCGACCTTCCGTGCCCTCGTCGCGCATCTGCGCGAGCGCACCGACGTGCAGAACATCGACCTGATGAACCTCGCCGGCTTTTGCCGCAACTGCTTGTCGAAATGGTATCGCGCCGCCGCCGAGGAGCAGGGCGTCGCGCTCAGCGATCCGCAGGCGCGAGAGATCGTCTACGGCATGCCCTACGACGAATGGCGCAAGCAATATCAGAAGGAATCCTCGTCCGAGCAAAAGGCGGCCTTCGCCGCCTCGCAGCAACACCAGCACTAGGCCGGCGCGAACATGCCCGATGTCGGGGGGATCGCCGGCGACCGCTTGAAATCCTTCATCGAGCGGATCGAGCGGCTCGAAGAGGAGCGCCGCGCGCTGAGCGAGGACATCAAGGAGGTCTACGCCGAGGCCAAGGGCACCGGATTCGACACCAAGATCATGCGCCAGGTGATCCGCCTGCGGCGCATGGACAAGGACGATCTCGACGAGCAGGAGAGCCTGCTCGATGTCTACAAACGCGCCTTGGGGATGCTCCCGACGGAGGAAGCCGCGGCGGCGGAGTAGCGCCTACTCCGCCGCCCGCGCGGTCGCGCCGCAATGCCGCCGCAGCGCGGCGACGAGGGCATCGGCTTCGGCGTCGGTGGCGTCGAAGCGGCAGACGAAGCGGGCCAGGGTGGCGCTGCGCCGATAGAACTGGAACCCGTCGCGTTCGAGCGCGTCCATCGCCGCGCTCGGCAGTTCGAGAAACAATTCGTTGGCCTCGACCGGCGCGATCAGCCGCAACTCGGCGATGTCGCCGAGTCCGGCGGCGATACGCGTGGCGATCCGGTTCGACGCTGCGGCGAGGTTGAGCCACAGCCCGTTCTCGACATAGGCGAGCAATTGCGCGGAGGCGAACCGCATCTTCGACCACACCTGACCGGCGCGGCGCAATTGGATCGCCAGCCCGTCCGCCAGTTCCGGCGTGAACACGACGATCGCGTCGCATAGCGCGCCCCCGTTCTTGGTCGCGCCGAACGACAATATGTCGACCCCCGCCCGCCAGGTCAGGTCGGCCGGGGAGCAGCTGAGCCGCGCCACCGCATTGGCGAAGCGCGCTCCGTCCATGTGCACCTTAAGCCCACGGCGCTTGGCGACCTCCGAGAGCGCGGCGATCTCGTCGAGCCGGTAGACCCCGCCGAGATCGGTCGCCTGAGTCAAATTGACCGCCGCGGGCACGCCGCGATGGAGCTGGCCCGGGGCGATCCCGGCGAGCATCAGGGCCAGCGCGTCGGCATCGATCCGGCCGTATTCCCCGGCCACCGGCACCAGCTTCAGCCCGCCGCCGAAAAACCCGGCGGCGTTGGCCTCCGAGGTGTTGATGTGCGCCGCTTCGCTGCAATAGACGAGGCCCCAGGATGGCCCCAGCGCGGCCAATGACAAGGCGTTGGCGGCGGTGCCGGTCGCCACCGGAAACACCCGCACCGGCTTTTCGAACAGATCGGAGAAGCGCGATTGCAGCTGCGCCGTCCACTCGTCGCCGCCATAGCCGAGCGCGGTGCCGCTATTGGCCTGGACCAGCGCGTCGAGGATCTCGGGCGCGGCCCGGCCGGTGTTGTCGCTGCGGAAATCGATCATGGGGTCCCGTCCGGCTGAGTGGGGTCATTGCGGGGTCAGGTGACGGCCGGTGGCGATATGCGTCCGCGATTGCCCCGGCCGGGGCTTGGTCTCGGCCACCGAGGCGGGTGACGCCGGCCGCTTGGGCGCGGCCGCGATGCGTGGCTTGGCGCGGTCGTGCCCGGCGGCGCGAGCGCGCGGATGCGCGGCCGAGGCCGTGTGCTTGACGGCAGGCGGAAGTGACGCCGCGACCCGATGCCGTGCGGGTTTCGCGCGCGCCGCCGCGGCGAGATGCTGTGAAGCGGCCGGATGCGGCGAAGCGGCGGCGATGCGCGGCGAACCGGGCGAGCCCGGCGCCGCGTCGAGCCTCGTCTCGGGCAGGGCCACGAGCGCGGACGCCACGGGCTTGCCGGCGGGGAACACCGCGCGCGGGACCGCGCCGGGCAAGCGGCGGGATCGATGAGGAGGGGGCGAACACCGGCC
>Ga0080064_1000164_pt1 | contig 195278 bp, 172 predicted proteins | sample Subgrocontami54m_FD_69260 | JGI IMG/M metagenome (GOLD analysis project Ga0080064, IMG submission 69260) | Subsurface groundwater microbial communities from S. Glens Falls, New York, USA - GMW46 contaminated, 5.4 m (SPADES assembly) (version 2) ...
TTTCGTCAGCCGCGCCACGAAGTATGTGTTGATCCCGTCCACCGTCGGCTGGTCCATCGCCGCCAGCGCTTCCGGCAGGGCTGGTAGAAGGTCGCGCTGTGAAAACACCAGCTCGCGGTGTTCGGACCCGATGTGTTCCGCTACCCGCCGTGCCTTCGCTCCCTCGGCAAAATGTTTCTCCGCGAAGTTGATTGTGAATGTCTGGATGGGATTCCCGCTCTGCGCCGCCAGCGCCGCCACCACGCTGGAGTCGAGGCCCCCGCTCAGGAACACGCCCAGGGGCACGTCGCTCGCCAGCCGTATGTGCACCGCGTCGGCCAGCGACTGGCTTACTTCCTCGATGCGCCGCTTGCGCTCGGACGCGTTTCCATTCGCCTCGACCTCTCCCGCGGGCAGGCTCCAGTAGCGTTCGATTTCGATGCGTCCTTCTCGCCACCGCAGCAGGCTCCCAGCGGGCAGTAGTCGGATGTTGCGGACCAGCGTCGCCGGCTCTTGCACCGCGCCGAATTTCAGGAACGAGTCCAGCCCCGTCGCGTCCAGTTCGCGCGGCACAAATCCGCTCGCCAGCAGTGCGCGCAGCTCCGACGCGAACAAGAACCTCTTCGCATGCTCGTAGTAGTACACCGGCTTCACGCCCAGCCGGTCGCGCACCAGCAGCAGCATTTGCCGGGCCTCGTCCCACAACCCAAACGCGAACATGCCCCGCGCTCGTCGCAGCACGTCTTCGCCCCACACGCGGTAGCCGTGCAGCAACACTTCCGTGTCGCAGTTCGACCGAAATGTGCACCCTGCCGCTTCCAGTTCCCTCCGCAGTTCCGCGAAGTTAAAAATCTCCCCGTTGTACACCAGCCAATTCCCACTCTGCGCATCCTTCATCGGCTGGTGTCCAGCGATCGACAGGTCAAGAATGGCCAGCCGGCACGCGCCCAGCAGCCACCGGCCCGGGCTTTGCCGCGGCAGCACTTCCACATGTCCCACGTCGTCCGGCCCGCGCGGCGTCATCGCGCGCAGCATCGCGAGCAAAGGCTCCGCGCTCGCAGCCGACGCTACGCTTGCCGCGGCGCCGTTTCCCCGGCGCGCCTCATGCCATCCTGCTATCCCGCACATGCCGGCTTTCCTACTTCCTGACTTTCGGTTTCCGTTTCCCCTACAAACGCCGCCGCGTGCCGCGCCAGGTATATTGCTTCCGGCACGATTTGCGCCATCCACCGCTGCCATCGCGCTGCAAAGTGCTCAAACAAATATTTTCCCTCGACGAGTTTCCGTCCCGCCGCGCCCAGTTTCTTCCGCTCTTCCGCCACCAGCAGCAGACCGCTCACCGCGGACACGACCTGCTTTTCATCGCCCGGCGCGACCAGGATCCCCGTCACGTCGTCCTCGACCACTTCCGGCGCTGCGCCTGACCGCGCCGCCACCACCGGCAGCCTGCTGAACATCGCCTCCAGGAACACGATTCCGAACCCTTCCGTCTGGCTCGGAAGCACGAACACGTCCGCTTCTTGATACGCCCTGCACAGTGCTTCGCTCGTGAGCTCTCCGCGGAAATCCACCCGCCCCGCGATCCCGAGGGTCACCGCCAGTTGTTGCTGCGTGGCGCGGTTGTTGCCGTCTCCCACAATGACGTACCGCGTCTCTGGGCAGCGCCGCAGAATTCCCGGCAGCGCATGCAGCACCACGTCCACGCCCTTCTGCACGTCCGCGCGGATCAACCGCGTCACGCTCAACAAAGTGTTGCCCGTGCCGGCCGTACGCCCGCTCGTCAAGTAATTGCTCGCCCATTCGGCGGAGAGTCCGTGTGCAATCACTGTCGCGCGCTCCGGCTTCACGCGATTTACCTCGATCATTTTGCTGCGTGTGAATTCGCTCGGCGCCACGACAGCGTCCGCGTTCCGCAGTCCTTGTCCGATCTGCCCGCGCAACTTCTTCCACACTTCCACGCCATGTCCCAGCACAGCAATGCGCGCGCGCGGCGCGGCCAGCCGCACCAGTCCTGCCACTCCCGCCAGGTTCACATGCGTGAACAAAACCAGGTGCGGTTGCGCCTGCCACAGCCTCCGTTCCAGCTTCCACACCAGCTTCACGCGGGCCCGGTCGAACCCGTGCCACTGGAATCCTGCCGGCAACTTCAGTTCCGCGGGCAGCCCGTCCGCTGCGTCGTTCAGCGAAAATACTTCGACCTCTGCCGGCGTGTTTCGTGCAAACTCCGCCAGCATTCGCAGCAGCATCCGGTTTATGTACTGGATCCCTCCAGGCTCGCGGAAAAATTCGGTTCCCACCAGAAATATTTTCAGCCTCGCCAGGGCCGCCCTTTGGAAACCGTTACGCACGTGCTTCTCCCGCCGCGCGCAGGCGCGTGAACAGCATGGTGCCCTGGCGGCATGTGGTCAGCCAGAACCGCAGGGCATCCTCCGGGAACAGCCGCATCGCTGCGTCTTTGAATTTTCCTGCTGGCAAAGGCAACGTCTCGGCGCGGTTGCCCAGAACCACCGTTTGTTCCGTCTCGAACAGGCCCTCAACCTCGCGCCCCCACTCGTGAATCGAGTAGTACCGCGCCAGTGCCCCATCCGTCACCGACTGCATCACGCCGTGGATACTGCCGTGCCGTATCAAACCGCCGAGCAGCACGCCGCGCACCAGACCCGCCCACACGTACCACGGCACAGCCGCTCGGTGATACACCATCACTCCGGCGCGGCCGCCGGGCTTCAACACGCGGCGAATCTCCGCCAGCGCCGCTCGCGTGTTCGACGTGTGGTGGATCACTCCCCAGCTCCACACGAAGTCGAATGTACGGTCGGGGAAGGTGAGATCTTCCGCGTCCATGCGGAGGATGGTGCCCGGCACGCCGAACAGCTCGAACCGCCGCTTCGTCGCGTCCACCGCCGCGGATGTCAGATCGATCCCGATGTAGCTCCGCGCGGCCTGCGCCAGCAATTGCGCGTGGGCGCCCATGCCCACACCGATCTCAAGCACATCCATCGCGCCAAGGTGATCGAATGGAATCAAGCCGTCAAACGGCCGCGACCCTTGTGGCATCACCCCCGCCGCAAAAAACCGCCGGTCCATTTCTCCGTACCACGCTTTCTCTCCTGTTTCACTTTCGAGCGGTTGCTTCCAGTCGTAGCGCATCGGGTGGGACTCCCACCACGCGCGGTTCGCCTCCTGCCACGCCTCGCTTTGCGCGCGCGACTCCGGCAACGCCGTCGGTGCCGCAAAATCACGCGCTTTTTTTTCTGCGAATACGCTCATCGTTGCCCGGAATTTCCTGTGGAGGCGGGCGAAGTTTTCGCCACTGCCTTAATCTCCGCCTCCGTAGCCTTGTAGATCGCGTCCCACGGATGCATCCGCGCGCGCTGCGGACCATTCCGCGCCAGCGTCGCGCGCAACGCGGAGTCCTCCATCACGCGCCGCATCGCCGCAGCCAGCTCTGCCGCGTCGTCCGCGCATTGCAGAATCACCGCGTCCTCCGGCGTCGCGATTTCCGCCACGCCCATCGCCGTCGTGATGATCACCGGCAGACCGCAGGCCATTGCCTCGAGCGGGATCAGCCCAAACGGCTCGAACACGGACGGCGCCACCAGCGCATCGGCCGCCGCAAAATAAAAAAGAATGTCGCGCCGCGGCGGCAGGTAGCGAATGCGCCCCGCGATTCCGGCCTGCTCCGCGTGCCGTTTCCACGATGCCGAGCCGTCCGGCCCCACTGCCAGCAGCCGCGCATCGGTGACCTCGCGCATCGCCGCATGGACCGTGAGCATTCCTTTGCGCACCCAGTCCGTCCCTGCAAACAAAAACCAGAATTCTCCTTCGCCGAGCCCCAGTTCCGCGCGCGCCTGTGCCCGCAATGCGGCACGCTGCGCTGCGTCAAACGTCTTCGCGTCCACGCCTGCGTGCGCCACTACGATCCGCTCCGGCTCGATCCCGTAGCACGCTACCAAATCGTCCTTCAGCACCTGCGCCGGGCTGACCACCGCGCGCAGCCGTGGCGAGGCGTAAAACCTGCGCTCGAGGCGCGTCACCGTCGCGGCGTAAAGTTTGCGATGCGCCAGACGCAGCCAGTCGCTCATCGTGGCCGGCCCTGGCCGCAGCTTGCCCGAGCGTAGCAGCTCGTCCTGCCGCGCCTGGCAGAACCACGCCGTGCACACTTCCACCTGCCGGCAATTCGGTCCCGGCGAATACACCGCGTCGAACCCGCCGTGCCGCTTCGCTGCCGCGTCCACCGCGCGCGACGCCATCCAGTAGAAGCTCAGAAACCGCGCGAGCCCGGGCCACGGCAGCACGGGCACCGCATGAAAGCAGATGTTCGCGTTTCCGTCCGCGTCCCAGCGATGTGCGAAGAGGCAAACCTGATGCTCGCGCGAGAGCCGCTCCACCACTTCCGCCGTGCCACGCTCCGTCCCGCCGGTGCGGTGCAGTTCTGCTGTTACGACTGCGATCCGCATTCCGTACTTCCCCCTCCTGGCTTCCTCGCCGTCATCGTCAGGAAGAGTCCCCAACGGCTTTCCGCCGGCCCTCGCAGGAAGGGCAGCACAAAATATTTCAGATTGCTCCGGAAGAATCGGAAGTCCTCCATCCCCTCGAAGAGCGACCGCATTTCCTTTTCCGTATGAAACGTCGTGTGCCGGACGAAATTGTCATCTCCGGCGGACGAAGTGTCCGCGCTGATGGCCAGCGCCCGCTCCGTCGAAAACCCATGCTCCTGGCACACGGCGAACATCTGCCGCAGCTTTTCCGGTGCAACCCGCAGCAGGATTCGCAAAGGAGGAATTGCCAGCATCAGCCAGATCAGCGGCCGGACCACGTTCTTCACCAGCGCGTAGTGGTACGAGTGCCGGTTGTAGAGCATGATGCGCACGCTTCCGCCCGGACGCACCACGCGCACCACTTCTTTGCACGCTTCGGCCGTGCCCGGAATGTGGTGCAGCACCCCGATGGACATCACCAGGCCGAACCGGTTGTCGCCGAAGGGCAGCGATCGCGCGTCTCCGTTGAGGAACCGTTTCTTCAGTCCGGCGTATTCGAAGTGCTTCTGTGCCAGTTGCACTGTGCGAAAGCTGTAGTCCAGACCTGCATACGCAATCCCATTCTCCGTAAGAAACCGCGCATCTTTTCCGATTCCACAGCCGACCTCCAGTACATCTTTCCCTCGGCAGTCGGCTAAAAACTGCATCCGTTTGTCGTCGATCGTCTCTTTCCACTTTGCGTAGATTGCTTCAAAGGACTCTCGCGTCCCCGCTTCGTACGGCACGCTATCCGTCGAGATCGGATGCGCGTCCCAGTAGCCCCGCACGGCGGGTTGCCCTTCGGTGTTGCTCGGTTTTGGCGCTGCGGCCATCAATTGTTTTTCCGGCAAACAGCCACAAGCTGATTGCACTGCCGCAACTGCGACTTCGAAAAAATCCATGCTTCCGGCTTCGCGTTCGCTCCCACCGGCACGCCCATCGCGTGCTGAAGGCTTTCTCGCCGGCGGTTCCCGAGCAGCCTCAGGCGCAGGTTGAATACATCGAGCGTCCGCAAGACGCCGTACAGCCTGTTCCCCTTTCGCCGCTGGCCATAAATCTCCACTGTCGCGAAATGCCGGCGCAGTGCTGACTTCAGTTTTTTCCCGCTCACCAGGTTGATGTGGAATTCGTTTTTCATCCCGATCGAATTCATGTGCAGGTCGTGCGTCTCCTGGTTTGGTGTCGAGAGGATGAGCCGCCCACCCGGCCGCAGCACGCGGCTGCACTCCCGCAAAAACGCTTCGGGCTCCTCGAAGTGCTCGAACACCTCGAAGGAAATCACCACATCGAACGCCGCCGTCGCCACGGCCATTTGTTGCGCATTCATCACCGCGAAGCTCAGATTTGCTTGCGTGTAATGCGCGCGCGCGTACTCGATGGCCAGTGGCGAGTAATCGCAACCCAGCGCGTAGCTGCCTCGCTCGGCCAGCATCGCTGTGCCGTAGCCGGTGCCGCATCCCGCATCGAGGATGCGTGCGCCCGGCGCGATTCGCTCCAATGCAAACCGGTACCGCGCCAAGTGATTATTGAACGTTGCGCGGTCTTTCGTATCTGGGTGCAGGCGTTCGTCGTCCAGTTTGATTGTGGGCGGCTTCATGGAAACTTTCGCGCATCGCGGCCGGGCTATCCGGCCCGAGACACCACTTCTTCATAGATCCGCAGGTGTTCGTTCACCATGCGTTCCATGTTGTATAGTTTTTCCGCCCGGGCACGTGCCTGTTCTCCCAATTGAGATGCCAGTCCGGGAGTTTTCAAGAGTGTTTCCAAGCGCTCCGCAAGCGCTTCTGCGTCCCCCGCCGGGAAGCTGAGCCCCGTGTCTCCCCTCACTTCATGCAGGGCGCCGATGTCGGATGTCACCACCGCCCGGCCCGCCATCATGCTTTGCGCGGCGGTTAGCCCAAATACTTCGCCAGCCAGTGACGGTGCTACCACCGCCACGCTTTTTGCGAGCGCCTGCTCGATTTCGTCCGGAGTCATGTATCCCACAAATTCCACTGTGCCGTTCAGCCCTCCGTGTTTCGCGCTCGCTTCCAACGCCTCGCGCTCCGGTCCTTCTCCGATCACTTGGAGATGAAAGGATTGGCCCTTTGCTTTCAAGCGCTGCGCTGCCGCGATCAGAACGTTCACTCCCTTCGTGCTCACCAGCCGCCCCACAAAACTAATCGTGGGTCGCGCTGGAGATTTCGCCGTGCGTCCTGCGCTCCCCTGCGCAACGCCGTGCGGCACCACCTCGGTTCGCGGCAGCCCCAGCACAGTGGCGAGCCAGCGTGTTGGCGCGACGTTTACGGCTGCCCGCTGGCAAAGCATTCGCCGCGGAAACGTCGCCAGCCAGATCAGCCAGGAGTGCCACCCGCCGTTTTCCGCGTTGCACTTCAAACATTCCATGTGGCGACCCGCCCGGAAGTGACCCGGGCACAGCGTCGCTGTCGGCCTGTAATAAAATTGTCCATTTGGGCACGCCGCCTGGAATCCGTGGTGCGACACGACCACGCGCCGCCGCATGGCGAGCGCAGCCAGCAGCGGCACAAAGCTCGGCCCGGCCAGGTGCACGATGTCCGCCTTACCGAACCACTCCACGATCTGGGCTGGCCCTGGCTCCCGAACCACGCGAAAGGGCAGCCCGCGGTCGTCGAAATCTCGCGCGGGGTGCGGCGTGAGTACGGTCACTTCTACCTTTTCGTCAGCGCGGCGCGTGGCCCGCCCGTTGAGGCAAAGGGCAAGCGACATCAGCAGAGTCTCCACTCCTCCCACGGAGGGAGCAAACACGTGTGTGTAGAACACAATTCTCAAGGCAGTACCACGGTGCTCGCCTTGCTCACCGACTGTGCACGGCCGCATGGCTCAGGTGCAGCTCCGCTCTTTCGGAACTGACTGCTTCCAACTTCTCCTTCACCGGGACCAGGTATGGCGCCCGCGCCATGAATCCGAGGAAAAACCACAAATAGATGTTCGTCGGCGTCGTGTCGAACGGCGTGCCCCACGGCAGGCTCAGGAAAATATTCACCAACAGGAACGCCGAGCACGTCGACACCAGCCAGCTCAGCTCGCGGTCCGCCGTGCGTTGCGGCACGCGGATGCACTCCCGCACCAGCGCGAGGATGAAGATCACGTAAAGCACCAGGCCGGGCACGCCCGTTTCGAAGCGGATGCGCGCAAACGTGTTCTCCACCGTGCTGTAGTTCAGCGGGGTTGCCCCGGCGTGCCGCGACGCCACCGTCGCGTAGCCCGCGCCCATTCCCGCCGGGTCCGAATTCATCGCCTCGTAGAGCCAGCCGTACGCCAGCGGGAGGTTGCGCGCCTGCACCACCTCCAGGTCCAGCAGCGTGGCGAAGCGTTCCGCCACCACCGGACCCAACAGGATTACGCTGCCGATGAACAACGCCGCTAGAACCGCTACAATCGGAAGCAGCCGCGCCATGCGGCCCTGCATTGTCACCACCAGCGCGACCCCCACGAAGAACAGCACCAGCGGTCCGCGCCCGCCGGTCGTCAGCATGGCCACGAATTGCAGCATGAATGCGAGGACGATCCACCACCTCTGATTCCGCAACGACCCCATGTTGAACTGCGCCGCCGCCACCAGCATCATGAAACACAGGTAATTGGAAAATCCGCCCGTCTGAACGAACGTCGAAATCGTCCGGAAGTAGAGGCCGCCGCTCGCCCCGCTGCCCGTGCCGGATGCGTAAAACACCGCGCGCGCAAACCCGGGCGAAAGCGACGTCAGCCAGCCCGGCCCCGCGAAGTACTGGAAAATTCCAAAGGCCGCCACCGGAACGGAAAGGAACGTCAGAAAAACAAAAAACCGGATGGCCCGCTCCCGCGTGTCGAAGAACCAGTAGCCCACCGGCACCAGCACCGCATAGAGCAGGCTCACTCGCAGCCCGATGAGCCCCACCAGCACGTTCGGCAGGTAGGGGTTGAACACCTGCGCCGTGTACACCACCGCGAACAGACCGAACGGCAGGATCCAGCTCGTCCGCGGGACCGGAAAGATCCCGCGCGGCACCGTCGTCACAACCAGCACCGTGAACAGCGATCCCACGTACACGTCTTTCAATAGGTTCAGTTCCGGCACCGTGTAGAAGTAGTTGACAAAAAATCCTTCCAAAACCACGTACACCATGAATGCGTACACGCTCTCTCGCCACCGGAACAGCACCCAGATCGACTGGAACATCACGATGCCAATCAGGATGTTGCGGTAGCTTTCGTGCGCCACCTGTCCCGAGAGCCACCACACAGACACCACAGCGATCAGCACCACCACCAGCGCCGGCGCGCCTGCCCGGCTCTGTCCGATTCGGTCATGGATTGTCGGTGGCATCAGTTCGAGTATTCGCTTTTCGTAGAGGCGTATGGCATGCGCCTCATTCGACGTTCAGGCCTTCCAACTTTTCTGCATTCAAACGTCTGCGTGTACCGGCTCGGCCCTCTGCGCCGCGCTTTCTCGGAGCCGGGCGGCCACGTCCCACGCAAACTCACGCTCGTACAGTGCCCGCAGGTTGCTCCCCAGCCGCGCCCGCAGCGCCGTATCGCCGGCCAGTTTTCGCATTGCTTCTGCAAACAGATCCGCGCGACTCGACTCCACGAGCCATACGTTTTCGCCGTGCGCGAACTCCTCCTGATTTTTCGCATTGCGTACGGCGATCACTGCCAGCCCGTGCGCCGCCGCGGCCATGAACGCGCTGCTGCGCGTCAAATGCCCGTCCGCCTGCGGCAGCACAAAGATGTCCACCGCTTGCAGGCATGCGGAGAGTTCCCCCGGCGCTTGATGCCCGGACCACCACACCGCACTTTCCATGTGGCTCGTCCGCACCTGCGCGCGCAATTTTCCCAGGTACGCCGCTTGCGCTTGTTGTTCGTCACCCAGCAGCCACAGCGCCGGACGCAGTGCATCGCGCAGCTTCCCGGCCGCTTCGATCACGTCTTCGTAGTGCTTGGCCGCATGAAACATTCCGAACGTCGCCACCACCAGCTCTGCATCCGCTGCGTGTTGCGCGCGTAACTCCGCCTTCTGCGTGGCCGCGCCCGCGGCGACCGGAATGTGGCTCGAATTCGGCCGGTAGTGAATAGCCTCCCGCCGCGACGGAAACCATCCGCGTAAAATCCGCACGCGCTCGTGCGTATTGGTCAGCACTTCGCTCGAACCTAGCACGAGCAGCGCGAAGTGCAGCCGCTGTACCAGCGAAATCCCCGCTTGCAGCGGGGCCTGCGCGAACGTCAGCGGAAACTCGTGCAGCGCGATCGTCACCGACAGGCCCGCTTGACGCAATGCAAACACCAGCGCGTTTATCCAGAACGCAAATCCCCACCGGCTCCACCCATAATTCGAATATTCCAGCTGCACCGCGTCCGGCCGCGTTTGGCGGATTGCCCGCGCCGCCTCCCGCACATCCCCCCAAGCATCCACACTGATTCGCACAACTCGAATCCCGCCAATTTGCTCTTCCGCCTCGGTGTTTTTGGCGCTTCTGACTTCTGATTTCACGCTTCTGTTTTTTTCATTGGACGCCACAAACACGATCACATCATGCCCCTGCTTTTCCCAGGACTCCGCCAGTCTCCACGTGTAGTCCCCCACGCCGCAGCATTCCGGCGGAAATCGTTTTGTGAGCAACGCAATTCTCATTCGCTCATCCTGCTGTCATCTTGCTGGCTGATTGCCTCGCCCTTCGGCATCCGCCCGAAGGTTCTCTCTTTTTCGTCACTCGCCAATTGTTTTTCCGCCAGCACCACCTGACCCTCCGCCAGCAGTGGCGAAATTCCCGGAAACCTCAGGGTGAGTTGATCGAGCGCCTTCCGCCAACTTGGCGGCATCCAGCGCATCCAGTAACGAAAGCCAAGGCGTCCGGTGAGCCACGGAGTCCCATAGAAGCGGTGGTCGCGCAGCCGGAATCCGCTCGCCGCGAGCAGCGCCTCCAGTTCGCGCTGCTTAAACAGAAACAGGTGCCCGTCGCTATCGGGCTTGAATTGTTTGGCGACGAGCGCCGCGCGGTCCACCACCTGCCCGAATGTCGGCAGCCCCGTGTGTAAGCGCTTCCCGTTCGGCGTGCTGAGCACCAGGTGCCCGCCCGGCCGCAGCACGCGCCGGATTTCGCTCAGCACTTTTTCCGGATACGCAACGTGTTCAATCATTTCGCCCCACACCACCATTTCGAACGCGTCGCTTGCCAGCGGCAGCGCCTCTGCGTTGGCCGCGCACCGCCGGAATTTCCCGCGCTCGTATTTTCGTCCCGCGTACTCAAGGAACTCGCTGCGCAGGTCCACCGCCCATGTTTCTCTTCCCGCTTCCGCCAGCAGCAAGGCGACGTTGCCCTGCGCGCAACCCAGGTCCAGCACGCGCCCGCGCTCTCCTCCGCGTCCGGCCAGCCCCAGCAGCAGACTCAAGCGGCTCTTGTACATTTGCGAATAAAAATTTCTTTCATCCGCACAGTGATACTCCACCACGTCGTGTGCGTGCAGCATCCGCGCCGCTTCGGTCTTCACTTCTTCCGCTTCGGGTAACCGCATCGAGTTCAGCGCCCCGCCAGCTTTTTAAGCGCTCGCTTCACGCGGCGCGCCACTCCTCGCAGCGGGGTACCTGGCGCCTTTTTGCCCTGTCTTAGCGCGTCCCACTCCGCCTTTTCCGACGCGGTCAGGTAGTCATAGAAGAGCTTGTCGATGGGCCGCCCCGCGTCCATCGGCGTACCCGCCCAGTGAATCAAGTACGGCTTGCGCCGCGCGTCGCTCCAGAATCCCTCGTACCCGTCGGCGTAGTCGCCCGCCCACGTGGACTCCATCGCATTCGGCGGCAGCGTCAGGTTTGTGATTTCTGCGCCGGACTCGTGCACCAGAAGGTTCATCCCTGGCTGGTCGTGATACGGCAACCGCAGGCAGGTCTCCGCAAATCTCGCCGCCGTGCGCTTCAGCTCCTCGAACGAATACAGCGCGCGGTCGCACGCGAACTGCCCGGCGTTGAACGTCGTCTTCCGCCATGTCGTGCTCCTCGCGGAGAGCACGCGCTCCGATTCTTTCGTTGTCGTGTGTGCGGGGTCCCGCCAGTGACAGCAACTGGTGATGAAACCCTCGTGCGGAGCCAACACCTCCTCTGGGTTGCACAGAAAGATCACGTCGGAATCCACGAACTGATAGTTCGCCGCCAGCAGGCACTGGTATTTACGCATCATCGGATGCGTTCGCTCCGCGCCCAGCCACGCCAGCACGTCCGGCATTTCCCACCACGCCGCGTTCGGCGGCAACTCGAAGCGCTGCTCGTCATACGGGACCACCGCGAGCGGCATTCGGCATCCCGTCGCCCGCAGCGAGCGCTCCATCGCCGCAAACCGCAATCGCACCTCGCGGTTCGCCAGCGTGATGATTTTCTCCAGCTTCATGTCTTGATCTGTTTCTGTAAAATCTGAGTAATCTGTGGATACAAACTTCTTATTTTGCCGGCGCTAGCACTTCTCGCACCCTGGCCCCGCCCGCTCCGCGGTACACATTGCGCAGCCCCTCAAACGGCCCATAGCCCAGCACAAACGCTGCGCCCGCCATGGCCATGCGGAACGCGCGGTATCCCGGACGCTGCAGCGGACGGTAGAGCGCGTCGTGTGCGCGCAAATAATCGAAAAATTCCCTGCGCCCGGGCCGCTCCAGATCAAACCGGAAGCGCCATGCCACCAGCTCGTACCGCCGCACGTACGCCGCGATTTCCGGCCGCCGCAAATCCCAGCCGTTCCGCGCCAGCCAGCTCTTGATTTCCTCCACCGCCGCGCTCCAGCACTCCAGCCGCCGCCGCAGACGCGCCGCGTCGCCGCCGTTCACGCTGAACAGGTTTCCGCCGTGGATGCGGTAGCGCGTCAGGTGTTCGCGAATGGCCGCCACCGGCGCGATAAAAATAATCAGGTAGCCCAGGTAGCTGTCCGCCAGAATTTTCAACCGCTCCGGAATGGGCAGCAGTTCTTCAAGCGCTGTTTTGCGAAACGCGAGCCCCGAAGTCGAAAGGTCGCCGTAGCGCAGCAACCCGTTTGGAGTTTCCGGAACGTTTCCCGACACCGCCGGAAAACTTATGTCCTTTTCCATCACGTTGCGCTGCGCGTCCCAGTGCTCGAACGGGTGATAGACCATGCCCGCTTCGGGGTGCCGCTCGAACTCCTCGAGCACGCGCCCCACCTTGCGCGGCAGCCACAGGTCGTCGCCGTCGAGCGTAGCGATAATCTCTCCGCGCGCCTCGGCGAACCCGCGGTTCAGCGCGGACGCCTGTCCGCCGTTTTCCTTGCGCACATACCGCACGCGCTCGCCGAATTTCGCCACTTGCGCCGATGTGTCGTCGGTGGACCCGTCGTCCACCACCAGCACTTCCATTTCGCTCGGCGTTACATCTTGCGCCAGCACACTGGCAATCGCTTCGCCGACAAACCGCCCGTAGTTATGCGTGTTGATCAGCGCGGTGATGCGTGGCGTGTTCATGATTTCCGGTGGCTATTCGGCTTTGCGGTAGGCATACACCAGGATCGGCTCGAACTGTCCGCGAGCGAACGGCCGAACCGGCGTGTCGTGCAGCACGTACCCGAAGCCCTCGACTTCTAGTAGCCGTAGCAGTTCGGAGAAGCGGTCTTCATCCGGTACCATGTGGTGATGGTATTCCACGGCCATTTCGCGGATTTGACGCAGCTTGCCCGACCGCGCCACTTCTTCCAAGACCGCCATCTCCGCGCCTTCCACGTCCAGCTTCAAAAAATCCACTTCCCCCTCGATGAAACTCGAAAGCGTCACCGCCTCGGCTGTTTGGGTCGCCGGCATCCGCTCGCCGCGCACGCTCATGCACACCGAGCCGGGCGCGGCGGGGTCGGTGTGAAAATCAATCGGCCCGGCCTGGGAAAAAACCGCGCGGTTATGCAGTTCCACGCCGCGCAGCCCGTGCGCGGCCACGTTTCGTTCCAAGTATCCGAACGTCTCAGGGTCCGGCTCGAACGCAATCACGCGGCTCTCCGGAAACTGTTTCTTGAAGTACAGCACCGAAAGCCCGATGTTGCTCCCGCAGTCCAGGATGAACGGCTTCTCCGTGGCCGGCCGGAAAAAATAGTCGCTGTACACGAACACCGTCTCGAACATGCACATCAGCGTAAAATAATCGAAGAACGCAACCGGATGTCCGAAGAGAGTTTCCTGCCGAAATTGCATCCCCGGAAAGAGTTTTGTCAGGAAATGTTTGGACTTGAGCTTCAAATAGGCCGAGAGCGTCGCGCCCTTCTTCGCAATCGCCGCCGACCCAGCGATTTGTATCGACGTCCACAGCATGTGGACGAGGAACGCGGCTGCTCCGCCCAGCCGCCGGAAAAATCTCATACGCGGATCACGCTACTCATCACGCGCGTTACTTCGGTCCTGCGCTCGACGCGCCTGTGCCGGCGTAGCCGCGCGGGTGCCGTCGGTGCCATTCCCACGCGCTGGCGATAATCGTCTCCGGGTCCGACTGCTTGGGCGCCCAGCCCAGCTCGCGCCGAATTTTCTCCGAGCTGGCCACCAGCGCCGCTGGATCGCCCGCCCGCCGCGCCGTCTCCACGGCCGGAATCGCGTGCCGTGTGATGCGCCGCGCCGTCTCGATAATTTCTCTCACGCTGAAGCCCTGCCCGTTGCCCAAGTTGTACAGTAGCTGCCCCTTCTTCTCGAGCGCGTCCAGCGCCAGCAGGTGCGCCGATGCCAGGTCGGACACGTGGATGTAATCCCGCACGCACGTGCCGTCCGGCGTGGGGTAATCCGTACCGTAGATCTCCACGTGCGCCCGCTGCCCCAGGGCCACTTGCAGGATCAGCGGGATCAAGTGCGATTCCGGCTGGTGGTCTTCGCCCAGCTCCCCCGCAGCGCCGGCCGCGTTGAAGTACCGCAGGCTCGCGTAGCGCAGCCCGTGGATGCGATGGAACCACTCCAGCATCCGCTCGCTCATCAATTTCGATTCCCCGTAGACGTTGCACGGCCGCAGCGGATGCGTTTCGTCGATCGGCACGCGCTCAGGATCGCCGAACAGCGCCGCCGTGGACGAAAACACGATTCGCTTCACGCCGTGTGCCAGCATGGCCTCCAGCAATGTTAGCGTGCCCGCGCTGTTGTTGCGGAAGTAGCGCTCCGGCACGCGCATGGACTCGCCCACCTCGAGCAGCGCCGCGAAGTGCAGCACCGCGTCCACCCCGCCCGGCGCAAACAGCGTGTCCAGCAGCGCGCGGTCGGCCACGTCGCCGCTCACCAGCTCAGCGCCCGCCGGAACGGCTTCGCGGTGCCCCCGGCTCAAATTGTCTAGCACCGTCACGCGAAGCCCGGCGGCGATCAGTTGCGCCGCCACCACGCTCCCGATGTAACCCGCGCCGCCCGTCACCACCACATGTTTTGCGTTCGCCATCTTGTTTGTCTGTTGCCTTTGTTAGTTGGAGCCGGTCTTCAGAGCGGCCCTGCCCCATTCGTCATTTCCCGCTAGCCGCTTTTTCTCAACTTCTGAACGTTTTCTTGCCTCAGCCCCAGCGCGTGCCGCACCGGGCGTGTCGCGCCCAAGACCGCGTGCCATACCGCTGCCCGTCCGCGACGCAAGGCACGCCTCATGGGCGCCAGCCGGTAACCGGGATTTGCAGCGACACCGCCAGCCGTTAGCCTGTGCGTGGCGTCGTCGATGCTGTAGATGTGCCGTACGCCGCCGGCAAGTTCGTAATTCCGTTGCGCCTCCGCGTCCTGCCAGACGCCCTGCTTGCCCTGCACGTGATAGCCGTAGTCGTGGTTCTGGTGAATCGCCAAAACCGCGTCCGTCGCGTCCACCACCGGCGCTCCGTCTGACCGCGCCTTCCACACCAGCCAATTGTCCCAGCCCACCCGCCCAATCACCAGCGCCGGAATCTCGCGGTACAACCCGCGCGTGAACACGAAGTAGTCAATCCAGTCCTGCGATTGCCGGCGGTTTTGCTGAAGCGCCGTTGCCCGCGCCCGCTCCGCCCAGTCTCTCGCCGAAAAATCGATCGGCGCCGTAATATTCGTGTCCCATCGCCGCCCAACCATCAAGAATTTTCCTGCCATGCCGTTCCGAGCATGCGCGGCAGGCCCGAATTCTTCGGCGACGCGCCTCACGCTCCTGGCAAAGTCCTCGGTCAGCACAATGTCGCAATTCACGTACGTCAGCACATCGTGCCGCGCGATCTCCTGCGCCCGCCCGAAAATCGATCTCACAAATTTCGTCCCGCTCGCGCTGCGCTCCACGCCGGGCTCGTGCCGCAGCCCCATCTCCTGGCAAACCTCCGCTGCTCCTTCGTCGTCACCGAACACGATCACCTCCGCGTCCGGACCGAGCAACGCCCAACTTGCCAGCGCATTCCGCTGGATGATGTTGATGTGCCCGCGAAACGCCTTCGGTGTCGTAAAGATCGTCAGCATTGGTTTTGTAACGCAGGCTTCAAGCCTGCGTGGCTCACGGCGCAAGAATGCTTTCAGTTCCCTGCAACAGATTTCTGCCGTGCAGCGCCCTCAATGATTTCTTTCAGAATCGTCTCTAAGCCGCGCGTGACGCTCCACGCCGGAAAATGCGTGCGAAATTTCCGCATGTCGGAGATGTAGCAGATGTGATCTCCCACCCGCGGTTTTTCGCTGTACATAGTGTGGATTTTTCGTCCCGTCATCGCTTCGATCCGCGCAATCGCCTCCAGAATCGAAATGCTGTTCACGCGCCCGCCTCCGAGGTTGTACACCTCGCCCGGCTGCGGATTTTGTGCAAATTCCTCCACGGCGCGGATGACGTCATAGCTGTGGATGTTGTCGCGCACCTGTTTTCCCTGGTAGCCGTGAATCGTGTACGTTTCGCCGGTAAACGCCACCTTCACCAGATACGACAGAAATCCGTGCAGTGGCACGCCGGAGTGATGCGGCCCGGTCAGACAGCCGCCGCGAAAGACGCCTACCTTCATGCCGAAGTAGCGTCCGTACTCCTGCGCCATCACGTCCGCCGCCGTCTTCGACGCCCCGAACAACGAATGCAGCGTACGGTCGATGCGGCAGTCTTCGCGGACGCCTTCCGCGTCTTCCGCCAGTGCGTAGTCATATCGCGTGTCGTACTCCGCCAGCGTCATCTCGTTTGGCGCGTCTCCGTACACCTTGTTCGTGCTCAGAAAGACAAACACCGCTTCCGGCGCGTGCTGCCGCATGGCTTCAAGCAAGTACATCGTCCCCAGCGCGTTCACTTCGAAATCCACCAGCGGAATTTCCCGCGCCTTGTCGTGCGAGGGCTGTGCCGCGCAATGCAGGATCAGGTTAAAGCGATTTGCCTTAAACAACGCGAAGATTTTGCTTTGGTCGCGGATGTCGAGGTCGTGCGGCTCGAACTGTTTCGTCGCGCGTTTCAAACGCTCCAGGTTCCACGCCGTATCGCCTGCCGGCCCGAAAAACTCGCGGCGCATGTTGTTGTCCACGCCGACCACGCGGTGCCCCTGCCGATCGAAGTACTCCACCGCCTCCGATCCGATCAGCCCGCTCGACCCCGTCACCAATATCGTCTGCTGTTTCATTTCCTCAATTTACTTCTATCTGCTGCTGGCCACGGCTTGCTTCGCGATCTCTGCAAACGCTTCCGCATACGCACGCACCCGCCCCGCTTGCGCCTGTTTCGCTTCCGCTTCCGCTGGTGCGTCCGGTCCTGCCCGTGTTTCCCGCCAGATCGTCGCCAGCTTTTGCGCTAATTCCTCGGCGTTGTTGGGATCGAAGTATGTCGCGCGCGGCGGATTCTGTTCGCGGTGCGCCGGGATGTCGGAAATCACCACCTGTTTGCCCACCGACCGCGCTTCGTCCACCGTGATGCCCCAACCCTCGAATCGCGACGGGTTGAGCACACAAAGGCTTTGCCGTATCAACCGCAGCACGTCCTCATGCGGAATTTGTCCGACAAAAATCACCTGCCCGCGCACGTCCCACTCCGAAAGCTTTTGCCACACGTCGCCGAAGTACGCTGGGTGGCGGTAGTCGCCTGGAAATCCGCTGCACACCAACTGGACGTCCACGCCGCGCCCGCGCAGGATGCGCACCGCCTGGAACGCCGCCGCGTGGTTCTTATGTTTCCAGAACTGGTTCGGCAGATAAATGAATTTCGCGGGCAAGTGCAGCCGTTCGAGAAGCGGCGCCACCGGCTGCTCGTACACGCCCGGCGGCACCACGCTGACGGGCGGCAGCGCGCGCGCCTTCTCTGCCTGTCGCGGCGCGAACGCCTGAAAATCTTTTCGCACCGTTTCGCTGAACACAATCACCCGCGTCGCCCGCCGTGCCGTCTCCCGAAAAATCTGCTCGCGGAATTCAATCTCCGCCAGGCTGAACATGTCGGGCAGGTGCACGTGCTGGAAATCGGGGATCAGCGAAAGGGTGGCCACCTTCGGCACCTCGAACGCGAGCTGCATCCCGAAGAGCGCCTGGATGCCCTGCGCCCGCAGGAGGTTTTCCTTGCCCAGGTCGCGCGCCAACAGACGTTGTGCCGCGCGGTCCAGCGCCCACGGCGCCGTCCACGGACGGTGCGTACGGTACTCCAGCAGCGCATCCGCGCGCACTGCGCGAGCAAAATCCGCGGCGCCGTTCTGTCCTTCCGGCGCGAGCAGGAAGAGTCCCATCTCCACGCCAAACCGCGCGCGCAGCGCCGCAAGCAGCCCGCGCAAATACACGCGCCCAAAAATCCACCCCGCGTCGCCCAGCACATGAAACGCAATTTTCAAGTTGGTCGCCGTCAAATTATCTCTTCGGCCGTTTTGTTCCGGTGAAAAGATAGGTCCCATAGTGCGCTTCCGGATTGCGGCCTTCCTCGCGGCGCAGCACACGATGGAGTCGCGGTTCGAATCGTGGAAGCAATTCCGCGTCGAGGGCTTCGTGGTCGATGCGGATGGGATGGCCGATATCCTCGCCGGTTCGGGCAATATCCGCCGCATTGCTTAAATCCTGCCCCACAACGACCCACCCGCCCGGCCGCGCAATTCGCGCCGCTTGCCGCACACATTCCAACGCGTCGCGCACGTGGTCCAGCACGTTGATCATCACCACTAGGTCGAACGAATTGCTTGCCATTGCGCACTCCTCGATGGGATGCGCGTCCACCTCGACAGCCCCGCGTCGCCACGCCTGCGCCAGCCAGCGCTCCTCGAACTTCAAATAGTCCTGTACCAGCGGATCGCTGCACACCACACACCGCACATCGCGTCCCGGTAAGATCAGTCTCACATTTGTATACGGCCCACAGCCCAGCTCGATGATACGTTCCATTCTTACTGGCAGCGCTCGGTAGCCGTCGAAGCACTCTGCCCACCAGTGGTTCCAGTCGTCGCCCAGTGCTGCTGCGCGCATGCCCAAAATTCGCTTCACCAGCCGTTTCGCGCGCGCCGTAAGTGTCCGCGATGCCGCGGGATTTTGCGACCGCCAGAAGGCGGCTTCCCACTCCTGCGCCTGCTGCCAGCGCTCAGCGCTGACTTCGAGCGGCAGTTGTTCGCGGCTCACTTTGGTTTCGGACATAGGGTTCCACAGTTCGCCACACGGTGGTGCAGAATTGCTCCCAAGTGAAGTGCGTCTCGACGAGTGCGCGGTTCGCGCGGCTCAACCGCAACAATTCCGCGTCCGGTGCGTGTTGCAGTTCGCGCAGCGTGGCCACGTTGGCGTCGATGTCCGTTATGCTCAACGGAGTAATTGTGGGAATGTTGTAGTAGCCCGACTGTGGTGTGCACGCTACGGGAAATCCCCACGCCATGGCTTCGAGGATCGTTGCTGGGTTCGCGTCGGATACCGAGGTGTTCAAAAAAATGTCGTACGTCCCCGCGAGTTGTTCCATGAACTCTGGCGTCAGCGCGCGGTACGTGGCGATGCGCGGTACATGCGCGATCTCCGCTCCGCCGCCCACCCAGCCCCGTGGCGCTTCGCCCATCCGCTCGAAGATCGCGCTCAGCGCCTCGGTTCCTTTTTCCGGCCGGTTATTGCCGATATAGAGGAAGCCGCGCTTTCCCGGCCTGTTGAACCGCCGTTTCACCTGTGGATACTCCGCCGCATCCACCGCCAAGTCCAACCGCACAATTTTTTCTTTCCACTGTGCGAGGAACGATGATTCCAGCGTGTCGTACCAGTAGGGCCCCATAATTCCAAGCACCACATCCGCGCGATCCAGCAGCGGTAGCGCGTATGCGTTGATCTCCGGCAGGGCGTGGTGCAGCGGGAACATCAACGCCACGCAACGGCAGCGCGCGCCGCTTCGCAGTGTCTGTTGCACCAGTGTGTCCGCATCGGGATGCGGATGTCCGAGCAGGATGTCATCCTCGCGGAGCGCAATCGTTCCGCGTTCCCGCCAGTCGTAGAGCCTCACCTTGCACCGCGCCGCAAGATAGCGATGCAGGTTTGCCGAGATCGAATACGGCGCAGGCGTCGGGATGCGGCTGGCTTCGCCGCCGTTTCCGGCCGCCGCGGACATTTTCTTCCACGCCCGCCGGGCCAGACGCTCCGCCGCCCCGGCGATGCCGGAATCAAACCGCGGCTTCGAGTCCGGCTTCACGTACACAAAATGGATCGTACTGGTCACTCGTCGCTCGCCAATTTCTTTCTTACCCACACCGCGAATCCCACGGATTCCGGCGCCGTGGCCCGCGCTTGCAAATTCCACTCAGCCGCAGCTTCGAGGTGCGGACGCAGCAGCCCCATCTTCTCGTTGTCCCAATCGTGCGCCAACAGCAGCGCCCCCGGCCCCAGGTGTGGCGCAAACATTTCAAACTCGGTAAGCGTCTGCCGCGCGTCGAGAGCGCCGTCCAGGAACACCGCGTCCACCGGCTGCTCGCGCAGCAGCGCCGGATAGACGTCTGTGCTCTTGCCCTGATGAAATTTCACGTGCGGCAGCAGGTGGCGGAGATGGCGCGCGTAATTCTCCTTCGCCCGCGCGTGTGCCTCGGCGTCTTCTTCAATCGTATGCAGTACGCCGCCGCCGTTATCAGCGAGCGCTTGGCTGATGAAGTAGGTGCTCCCTCCGCCGTACCATGTGCCCACCTCGAACACCGTTTGCGGCCTGCGCTCGCGGATGGCGCCGTAGAGCAGCTTGCGGTCCGCGTACCACAGTTGTCCCGGCACTTCCAGGCATCCTTCGTAGAGCCAGCGCACGCGCTGCGGCACGAATCGCCGCACCAGCCGCCACCGCCGCTGCCGCGCCGTCGATAACGCGTGATACGACTGCACCAGGATGCTCACGCCTTGATCAGCCGCTCGTAGAATCTCAGCAGCTTCCCGCTCATGGCCTGAATGCTCAGCTCGCTTTCGACGCGCCTGAATCCTGCGGTGATTAACTTTGTCCGCAGCGGCGCATCGAACACAGCTCGGCTCAACGCCTCAGCCAGAGCCGTTGCGTCACCTTCATGCACCACCAGCCCCGCCTCGCCAATTACTTCCGGAATCGCCCCCGAATCCGACCCCACCACCACCGCGCCGCACGCCATGGCCTCTCCAATCACGCGCCCGTACTGTTCCTTCCAACTCGGAATCGTCCGCGACGGCAGCGCCAGTGCGTCAAAGCAGTTCATGTACTCGGCCAGCTTCTCCGGCGGCATCGTCGGAAAAAATCGCACTCGTCCGCACAATTCCGGACCCGCGGCTTCGCGCTCGAGTTCCTGCTGCATTGGACCTGCCCCGATTAGCACGCCGTGGACTTCGCTCGGCATCCGCCGCAGCGCCGCCAGAAGATCGGACAGTCCCTTCTCCGCAACGAACCGCCCCACGTATCCAATCAATTTCTCTGCGCCGAAACCCAACCTTTCCCGCAATCCGGCCTTTTCCACCGGATGAAACGCATCGGTCGAAATGCCCCAGAAGATTCGCTCGAGCGGCTTGCGAAACCCGGCCTCGCGCATCACCTGCACGCCTTCGCTGTTCGCTTCGATTGCGCCGGCCATTTGCGGAAACAGCAGCTTCCACTTCAGCCGCGTGCGCCGGCCCCAGCGGATGGGCAGATTGTTGAATCCGTATTGCACTACCTTCGCGCGAGGGCACAGCCGCATCTTGAGCCACACCACCTGGGAAACGTGCCGGTCCGGCGCGCCGCCCCACACCTGAATAATCTCCGGCTGCGTTTTCTTCATAACGCGCGCGATCGCGTTCCGTACAAAGCCCTCCGCCGAGTACGCGGGGTTCCGCAACGCCAACGTCGCCAGCCGAAATCCGTTTTCGCGCGGCTCCTCCGCCACCGTGTGCCACCCCGACGCGTCGTATGCGGCATCTGTCGCCGATTTCTCCGGCGCAATCACCGTCACTTCCACGCGCGCCTGCCCGCCGGCATTCTGGCGGGCCAGCGCCGCCGGAATTTTCCGGATGTGCACGTCTTCCCCCACCGGCGAAATCAGCAAAATCTTCATATACTCCGTGCGACTACAATTCGCAGATGTATTTCCCCTCGTATTTCGCGAAATACTTGCGCAGAAACTCGACGCCTTCCTGCGGCGGCATCGTTAGCAGCGCTTCCATGTCCGCATTCCACGGCGTTTTCTTTTTCCGGTCGGGACGGTCCGCGTAGCCCGTTCGGTAGGCCGCCTCGGGCGTGACCGCGGCCACCGGACAAATGGCCCGCTGAATCAGGAACGCGTTGTTGAATTCCACGCGCGTCAGCGCGTAGTCGTGCCGCGAGCCCAGATGCGCCAGTTGCGCAAGACTCTGCCCGTAGAAATGATCCGTTGCCCACCAGTAGTCTGGAGACCACTTCACACTAAACTTGATCGGCGGCGGAATCTTCTCATTGATCTCCGCGCAAATCAGAGAAGGCTGGAAACGCTCCAGCAGCTGCTCCAGAACGTAGTAGTCGTAGCCGTCGATATCGAGACTCAAGAAGGTAAAATTCGCCGGAACGCCGTGAGCCTCGAGAAGGCCGATGACGTTTGCCGGCGTCACGCGGCACCGGCTCAATGCCGCTCCCGCAAAATTCTTTAACCGCACAGCGAGCGCCGCAAACTTTTCCGCGTCGCACTCCACCGCCAGTCCCGCCCACCCGTTTTGGAACAGCGCGTACGTATTGGAGAAGCTGGTGCCATCGCTCGCCCCGATGTCCACGCAAAACCTCTCTTTGCATGCGAGCTGTTCGAGGTACTGCCCGATGAGGATTTGCTCGTCGTAGGCTGAATAGGTCACTTCGTTTACAGGTTCTTCCCGAGGCAGCCGGCGGACTTCCAGCCCTGCGGCGCCAATCACTTTCTTCACAAGCTGCTTGGCTCCATTCGTCAACATGCCGATGCCGGTTTTCACCAATTCTCCGGGGCTTTCGCGGCCGCAAAATAGTTCGTCCACGCCTCTGCAGAATCCCGCACCGGACCTGCAAACTTATTTGTCCGCTCATCGAAGCGGTAGGAGAGGAAGTTGAATCCCTCGAGGATTTCGAAAATCTCCCGCGCCGTGCGTCCCGCGCCCTTCAACGGGATCTGCGAAATCTCAAAACAAATAAGATCAATCCGCCGTTCACCGAGCAGCCGTGCTGCGCCGCGAAAAACGTCGCACTCGTACCCTTCCACGTCCACTTTCAGAAAATGGATTCGCGGAATCTCCTGCGCCGTGCAAAATTCGTCCAGCGTGACGCACGGCGCATCCACCGCCGTGCTGTGCGCCACGGGCACACCGTCGGCGCCCGCGTACAGCGGCTTGCCGCGGCTGCTCCACGCTGAGTACGCCGCCGGAAAAACATTCATCGTCACCGTGCCCGCGCGTTCGCCCACCGCCACTGCGTGCAGAGAAATATTTTCACAGCCGTTCAGCGCCACGTTTTCCCGGAAGCGCGCGCAGGATTCCGCCACCGGCTCGAACGCAAACACAATTCCGTCCGCTTGGGAGAGCCGCGCCGCAAGCACGCTGATTTCCCCGACGTGCGCTCCCACGTCGAACACCACATTGCCCGGCCTGATCAGCCGCTTCATCGCCTGGAACAGCGCACGGTCGTATTCGCGCTCGACCAGAATGCGCTGATGTGCGGCGTCGCACGGGTCGAGGATGAATCGAAATCCCAGCGCATCCTCCGCCACCTGCTGTACGCCGCCGCCAAGCCGAGCTGCCTCTTGGACCGCGCTTCCGCCGCCCATCAACCACCGCTCCACGCGGCCCAGTTTTGCGCGCAGGTTCATGATCCCGATCCCTGCCCCCTGGCCCGTGACTCCTGCTCGATTTCCCAGCGGTGCGGCACCAACACGCCTTTGCCTTCCCACCCTTCCGGATACTGCCGGCCGCTTCCAAAAAAATCGCCGTCCACCACTTGCAGCGGCACCGCCGCGGGCAGCCAGTCTTCGATCTCGCGGTTTACTTCCAGGAAGACGGTCAGGTTGTAGCGCCCCTGGCTCAGCGGCAGTCGCGGGATCACGCAGCGCACCGCGCCACACGGCGGCAAGTTTTGTGGCTCCTTGGAAGTCATTTCCGTCGAGCAAACAAAAAAGATTTGCCCGAACAAATCTTCGATGGCTACGCTCACGCGGCAGTTTTGCAGTAGTTGCGCTTGCTGCGATTCGTAGTGCAGCACGATGGAGAGCTCCTCCGCGGACATGGCGTGCTCGAGCTGGCGGCCCTGCGCGTCTTCGATGCGGACGCGCGAAAATTTCACTCGCCCGCGTCCCCAGCGCTCCGTCATGTCCAGTGGGTTTTCCGAACGCCCCGCTTGCAGGCTTTCCAGATACGCCCGTGCCGTTTCCTGCGCCGTGCCGTCTTTCGCCAGCCGCCCGCGCTCGATCAGAAGCGCGCGCGAGCACAAATTCAAGATCGCGCTCATGTTGTGGCTCACGAAGACCACCGTGCGCCCCGCGCGCGTCACTTCGCTCATCTTGCCCAAACATTTCTTCTGGAATGCGGCGTCACCCACCGCCAGCACTTCGTCCACCAGCAGAATATCCGGTTCCAGGTGCGCCGCCACCGCAAACGCCAGCCGCACGTACATCCCGCTCGAGTAATGCTTCACCGGCGTGTCCAGAAATGTTTCGACTTCCGCGAAGGACACAATCTCGTCGAACTTGCGCTCAATTTCCGCTTTCTTCATTCCCAGGATCGCGCCGTTCAGATAAATATTTTCCCGCCCGGTTAATTCCTGGTGAAAACCCGTTCCGACTTCGAGCAGGCTGCCCACGCGCCCGCGAATTTCCGCGCGCCCTTCGGTTGGCTTGGTGATCCGCGAGAGGATTTTCAACAGCGTCGTTTTTCCCGCGCCGTTCCGCCCGATCAGCCCCACCGCCTCGCCGTGCTGGATTTCCAGCGACACGCCGTCCAGCGCCCAGATGTGGTCCGGCTGTCCGTTGCCGGCCCGCGCGACGCGCCCGCGCAGCATCCGGAACGGCGCCGTCAGCGCGTTCCCCAGCACATCGCGCAGTGCGGTGTACTTCTGGCGCTCTCCGATCCGGTAGCGCTTCCTTAGTCCTTCCACGCGAATGGCGGTCTCGTTCATGGCTCAGACGACGTCCGCGACCGTTCCTTCCATCCGGCGAAAATAAATCAATCCCCCGGCGAGCATCACCACGACAACCGCCGCCGAAACAAAAATCAACCCGCCCGGCGCTTGTCCCTGGCCCGTGATCGCCCAACGAAACCCTTCAATCACGCCCGCCATGGGATTCAATCCATAAATCCATCGCCATCTTTCCGGCACCAGCGTCGAGGGATACGCCACCGGCGACGCAAACATCCAGAACTGCACCAGGAATGGCATCACGTAGCGGACGTCGCGGTAAATCGCGTTGAGCGCGGAAAGCCATAACCCCGCGGCCAGCGCCGTCAGCATCGCCAGCAGCAGAAACGCGGGCACCAACAGCGCCGCGGCTGTTGGCACGATGCCGTAGTACAACGCCATGGCAATCAGCATCACAAAAGCGATGGCGAAATCCACGAGGCCGGAAATCACCGCCGCCAGCGGCAGCAGGATGCGCGGAAAATACACTTTAGTGATTAGCCGTTGATTTTCGACGACAGTGCTCGTCGCGCCTGCCAGCGCGCCCGAGAAATACATCCAGGGCAGCAGCGCGCAATAGAAGAAAATCGGATAGGGGATTCCCGCCGGCGGCAGCTTGGCCAGCACGCCGAAGAACAGGCTGAAGACCACCATGGTTGCGAACGGTTGCAAGATGGCCCAGCCCGCGCCGATCACCGTTTGTTTGTAGCGCACCTTGATATCGCGCCACACGAAGAAGTACAGCAGTTCGCGGTACGCCCACATTTCCGCAAAGTCCAGCTCGAACCATCCTCGCGGCGGCTGGATTACCGTTAGCGGCAATTCCGTTGTGAGGATTTCATTTCGTACTTTGGATTGTGTAAGCGTGGCCATCTTTCTATTGGGCCCGAACTCTAGATTGGCCCTCCGGCGCTTTGACTTTCCAACTCTTAGGCCTTCCCAAGATCCTTAACGAATCGGAACAACTTCGTATCCAGAGAGCTCGACGGCGATCGCCTGCCGGATCGGCTCCACCGCAATCACCAGCCGCGCATTTCCCTTGATGCGCTTCAGAATTCCTTCGACACCGGCAAGCGCTCCGGAAATGACCTTCACACGTTGTCCCACACGCAGGTAGCGGTGCTTGTGGAGGAGCGTGTCGCTTTCCAGTACGCGCCGCAGCGTTTCAATCTGATCGTCCGGGATGGGCTCATCGTGCTGCCCGAAACCGACGATGCGAATCACTCCCGTCGTTTTCAGTACCGCCTGGCGCCGCTCCGACCCGCGCGCGAACTGCACGAACACGTAGCCGGAGAACAGCGGCACTTCGATTTCCTTGTAGCGGTCCTTCCACCGATGCAATTCCGTGTGCAACGGAAGGAAAGCTTCAATTTGTTTTTCGCTGAATTGTCGCGCTACGACTTTTTCATGCCGCGACCGCGTGTGTACGGCGTACCAACGGGGCAGGGTCAAGCTCTTGTCCTCGCCGAGACCTGTGCTTGAAGTTCTGTTCTTCTTGTCTTTTCCCGTCACCTGTCACCTGAAACCTAGAGCCTTTTTCACTCGCCACTTTCTTATCTTCGCTAACCTCTAGGCCCTGGGCACTGACCACTGCTTCTGAATACAGCTCCGCCCTTTCACTTACAGGCCAAAAACACTGCAAGTGACTCACAATAGGCAGCTTAAATCTCATCCCATCCGCGGCGCGTGAGCACCGCGGCCAGGACTGCAAAATTGGCAGCGTTGGCAGGCACATGAAAATTGAAATCCAGCCAGCCGTGAATCATCAGACCCAGACATCCCGTCATCATCCCGATCAAAATCGCCCCGGTGGCGGTGCCGCTTGTCTCTTTCAAGTTGCGCCAAGCCTGCATTGCCGCTGCGCAAAGAATCCACAGACCGAGTGCCGCACCCGCCACGCCGGTTTCCGCCAGGAACTGTAGCCAGTCGTTGTGCGCGTGCGTCCAGATTTTGTCCGTGGCGAACGGCCGCACACCCGGAAACAAATCCTCAAACGTCTCCAGCCCGGAGCCGATGGCCCAATGCTGCCGGAAAAGTTCCCACGATCCTTTCCACGCGCCGATGCGATGCATGGACGCCTCTTCCTGGAGCTTTGTGTTCGGGTGGAGGCTTTCCTTGTACCGCTCGAGCAATTGTCCCCGGTCCAGCGCCCACACGGAGCCGCCGATAAGCACCAAAGCTATCGTCACCCCGGCAAGCGCTTTGCGGCCACCGTGTAGTGCGGATGCCGCCAGCGTGAGCACCACAATTTCCGCCACCAATGCGATCGTTCCACCGCGCGATCCGGAGAGCAGCACCGAGCTGCCCATCACCAGCGCCAGCGCGCACCAGAACCACCGCCGCGTCGCCGTATTTTCCGGACGCAGCGCCAGCCCGATGGCCAGCGGCGTCCACAACTCCATCAGGCCGGCGTAATGGTTGCGGTTCACATACGGCCCGAAGATCCATCCGCCGTGGATGGGCTCCACCAGCCAGTAGATTTTTCCGTTCGACGTAAGGTACTGCGCGATGGCCAGCAGCGCGATCAGGAATCCCGCGAACGCCAGCGATTCCGTCAGCCGCTTCAACCGCCGCGGCGTGTCGAAGCATTCCACCGCCACCAGCGCCAGCGCGGCGTAACCCACCCAGCGCAGCCATTCCAGTTGCGTCGCGTGTGGAACCACGCTGATGCCTGCGGCCCAGTGCACCGCGGTGAAAAGCAACAGGAGCGCCGCCGGCAGCGCCGCCGTCGGCAGATTCAGCGGCATCCCTTCTTTTCGCACGCACTCCAGTATCCAGATCAGCAGAAGCAGCCACGCCGCGGCGGTGAGCGCCACACTGGCGATCGTCGTCGTTGCCCCGAACGCGAGCGGCAGCGCCACCAGCACTGAAAGCGCGCCAGCGCGCAAAAAGATTTTCACCGAGGAGCGCGCCGCCACGTGGCTGTGCTCGCGCACCACCGCCGCGCCATTGATCACCACGCTCATCGCTGCGCTCCCGCAACACCCGTCTGTCGGCCCGGACCCAGCGGTTTCCATTCCAGCGGCGCCACGCAGACGAGCCCGCTGGAAGGCTGCTCTTTCAGCGTCGGCGCGGGGCGCCTCAGCAGTAAACGAACCAGCTTTGTTTCGGGACCCGTTTCGAATTGAATAGATACTTCCTTCCACGGGTTGGTGCCGATGAGCGGCTCGGTCGATGGCGTCACGCCACGCCCGGGCGCCAGTTCCTGCACTTCCAGCCACGCGCCCGTATTGGAGATCAGCCTGTCCGTGCGCATCGCCGCCCGCAATTCGTAGTGATACGTCGGTTGCACCAGAGCAAAGTGATACACGCCGGCGTAATCCTCGCGCGCGTCCTGCGAAAACTGCACGCACAACGACTGCTGCCCGCCGCGCGGCCCGCCGGATTCCACCCACACGCTCGCGTCCGGATGCGGCAGCACGCGCCAGTCGAAGCCGAAGTTGAGCAGCGCATAGCGGAAGTCGGCGTTGTAGAACGGCTGGCTCAGCGCCTCGGGGTCCACGGCGATCCAGCCGTTGCGCGCCGCATCCGACCATGCGCGCAGCGCCAGCTCCGGCTGACCGCGGCCGAGCACCCAATCCACGAACATGCGCACGTGTCCTTCTGGAATTGGCAGGCCCAGTTCCATCTCGCGCTTCCAGAATTTCTCCGCGGAATCGAGGCGGTCTTCGCGCCGAAAAACTTCCAGCACATTCCCGTACGCGTCCACGTTCTGCGGGACTACATCGTCCAGCAGCGCGCTCCCGGTTGTGACACGCAGCAACAGCGGCACGACCCGCGCAGTGTACTCAGGCGCCATGCGCAGCAGGTCGCGCGCCATCCCCAGAGCACGGTCGTTTTGCTCGCGGCGCAGCCAGAAATTTGTTTCGTGCCAGAGGACGGATGGAGTACGCGGCTCGGCGAGACGCGCTCGCTCGATGGCCCGCGCGGCGCCTTCGAAGTCGCCGGCAAGTTCAAGCGCAAGTGCCAGGTCCACTAAATAGCTTGCGTTGCGTGGATCGAGCACCGCGGCGCGCTCGAATTCCGTCCGGGCACGCGTGGCGTCGCCCGACGGCGAATAGAGCAGTACGCGGCCCAGCCGGTTGTGTAATTCCGCGTTGCTGGGCTGCAGGGCGATGGCCTGTTGGAGGGATTCAGGAGAGCCCTCCCGGGAATAGACATCGGCCCGGTACTGGCTCCACAGAGAGACGCTCAGGGGAACGCTGGCTGCGAGGGCCAGCAAGAGGGCGGTCAGTTTTCGAGGCAACGTGTCCAGCGCCAATACCATGAGGTCTGTCGGTTTGCTCTCCAGGGCGCTCGGAACGCCGCCGCACCGGCGGGCGGCAGCCGGAGTTCAGCGGGCCCGCTACGCGCCGATTTTTTTCTCTCCGCGCTTCGGCTTTTCCTCGGGCTCGTGGCCGTAACCGTAGCCCTCGAGCATGTGACGGTAGTAGTCCCCGTAGTAATACGTGTAGTAGTACTGATAATCCGCGGAGCGGATGTCCACGTTGTTCAGCACCACGCCCAGCATGCGCGCGTTCACACCAGACAGGAGTTTGTGCGCTTGACGCAACGATTCGCGCGTGGTCACGCCTCCGTGGATCACCAGCATCACGCCGTCGGCGTGCGCAGCGAGGATCATGCTGTCCGCCACGGTAATGGCCGGCGGCGAATCCATGAGGATGAAATCAAACTGCCGTCGCAACTCGGAGAACAGCATCACCATCGGCTCACTGGAGAGCAACTCGGCCGGGTTGGGCGGCGTGGGTCCCGACGAGATGACGAACAAGTTGGGGATGTGCGGCACCGCGCGCGGCAGGTCGTCAATCCCCACTACGCCGGCCAGGAATGAGCTGAGTCCGACGTCATTGGACATGTTGAAGGAGCGGTGCACGCGCGGCCGGCGCAGGTCGGAGTCAATCAGCACCACGCGGTCACCGCGCTGCGCGAGAGTGATTGCCAGATTCAGCGCTGTCGTCGTCTTGCCTTCGCGCGGCTGTCCGCTGGTGATCAGGATCGTCTGCGGTGGATGCTTCGAAGTGGACAACAAAATCGAAGTGCGCAGCGCGCGATACGCTTCGCTGACTACTGAGTGCGGCTGCGAGAGCGTGGCCAATTCGTGCGTTTGCGGCTTGGAGAAAGTAGCCGCGGGCAGCGCACGGGAATAAGCGCTGGTGGTGCTGCTGATGCTGGCGACCGCGGGAATCACACCCAGCGCCGGCAACCCGATGAGCTGTTCCACTTCTTCCGGCACCTTCACCGAGTTGTCCAGGTACTCATTAAAGAGCGCCAGCACGCCGCCGAGGATTACACCCACCACCAGGCTCAGCGCGATGTTGAGCGATTTGTTGGGACGTACAGGCGCCAGCGGCGGCCGCGCGCGGTCCACGAAGTGGATGTTGTTCGAACGCATGCCTGCGCTGACGCCCGCTTCCTTCATGCGGTTCAGCAATCCGTCGTACAATTGCTGGTTCGTTTCGTACTCGCGCTTCAGCAGGCTGTGCTGCACCAGCTTTTCGTTCATCACGTTGGCTTCGGTCTTCTGAACTTCCACGGCTTGCCGCAGCAGTTGTTCCCGCTTCAACGCGCCCTGGTATTCGCTGTCGATGCGGTTGGCGACCAGTTGTTTTTCCCGCTCGAGCTGCGCCTTCGCTTCCTGGAGTTGCGCTTCCAGCCGCTGCACCTTTGGATACTTGGGGCCGAAGGTGGCGCGCACCTCGGCGTATTCGTCGGTCAGTTTTTGCAGCCGCGTTTGCAGCTCCTGGATGTAGGCGCTGCTGGACACCTGGGGCACGTCATCCAGCCGCCGCGATTTGATCAACTGGTATTGCGATTCCTTGGCGATGCGCTCGCCTTCGGCGATGGTGAGTTCCTGGTTCAATTGCCCCAGCTTTTGCAGCGTGACGTTCTGCCCTTCGCTCAACGAATAAATCTGGTGCTCGCGCTCGTACGTCACCAGCGCCTCGTGCGCCTTCTCCATCTTGTTCTTCAATTCGCTGAGCTGCCCGCTCATCCACTGCTGCGCCTGCAGCGTGGATTCGTATTTCTTGCGGAAATTGCCCTCGATGTAGAGCGCGGAAAGCTCGTTGGGTACGTCGGCTGCGATCTTCGGATCGGCGCTTTCGAAACGCACCTCGATCAGCCGGGTAGTGCGGATCAATTGCACGTTGAGCTGTCCGTGGAACCGTCCGATCAGCGCCACTTCCTCCGCAGGGGAGAACGGCGCGTTATAGCCGGTGCCTTTGGGCCGCAGGGCGAATTCCGGTTTCTCGTGAAGACGCAGCGAGCGGATGGTCTGCATGGCCAATTCGTCGCTCTGCAAGATGCGCACCTGCGTCTGGAGAAATTCTTCGTCGCTGGGCAAAATCGAAAACAGCGCCTGGAGAGTGGAGAGGTCCGGCATTTCGCCGCTGATTTCGAGGCGCGCCGAGGACTGGTAAATCGGCTGCATCTGGAAAGAGACCACGCTGACCACGGCCACCATCACCGCCACCACCGTCAGGATGATCCAGCGGTGCTTGCGCAGGATGCGCAGGTACTCGCGCAGTGGCAGCCCCGTGGAGACCGGGTCCATCGACCCGGGCGGCAGGCTCCGCCACGAGAACGGCTCCGCCACCAGCGTTACCGGGCTTCGGCGCTCGATTGCGTTCTTCGGATCCATAGCATCCTTAAGAAAAAACGTCGAAACGATGAAAGGTCAAAGAGTGAAAAGGCCGATGCGCGCTCGCAAAGGCACAGGGAATCGACTCCGAGGGACACACATACGCCCACCCCGCTCCGGCGGGGCGCACACACACGCCCGACTTTCTCTTGAGCAGTCCCAAGAGCATAGAGGAAAGCCTCTGCTCCACTCATGCAAGCGTCGCAGATGCTTTGGGATAACCCCGGTCGCAGTGTAGTCACCCGGTTGTCGCTCTGTCAAGGATAAGGGGGCGAAAAAGGTACGTTTGCGGCAACAGACAGGGGATACGTTGCAAGGGTCGGGGGGGTTAGCAATCAGGAACGGCGGCCAATAGGGTGGCGCCGGGGTACAGCTACAGATTCCGCCGGTGGCAACGAGGATTATCATCTCCATCCCGAGGCAATTTCAGGTTACACGGGCCCAGGAGGTCGAAAGCTTTCCACAACAATGGGCGCGGGGTCTCGGCGTTCGGCCTGAACGCCGTGCAAGCACTTCAACAAGTCCGCGCGTCCATCCGTTCCTCCCAATTCAGAATTCATTGCGCGGCATGCCCGGAATATGGATAAGATGGGGCGCAATTTTGTCTATTCAGGAGCGAGCATGACCAAACAATTTGCGCGCGCGATTTCTCTTTGCCTGATTTTGGCGCTGACGGTGGCCGCGCAGGCCCCCGGCGTTGCCGAGGTCTACACTCAAATCCGCGCAGAAGAGACGAACAACTCCAAAATCATGTGGATCATTCATCAGATCGCCGACGTGCACGGCCCGCGCGTCACCGGCTCGCCGGCCTTGAAAGCAGCGGACGACTGGGCGGTGAAGACGCTGATGTCGTTTGGATTGGCGAATGCTCATCTGGAGAAATGGACTTTCCAGCCGCCGAGCGCCGCGAAGCCTGTCCCCGGATGGGAAAACGTGGAACTATCCGCGGATGCGGTAAAGCCGTTCCGCGGTCAATTAATGGTCAAGCCGCTGGCCTGGACGCCGAGCACGAAGGGCGTAGTGACCGCCACTGTCGTGATGCTGACGCCGCCGGGCCTGGCTCGTCCGGGTGCAGGCGGTTTCGGCGGCGGAGCAGCAGCTCGCGCCGCTGCGGCCGCAGCACCGGCGGGCACGCCGCCACCCATGCCGGCCCCTGCCGCGGCAGCGCCTCCGCAGCAACCCACGCGTGAAGAACTAGATGCTTATCTAAATTCCATGAAGACAAAAGTTCGCGGACACATTGTGATGGTCGGCAAACGTGTCGAGGTGCAGGAGAACTTCACACCCGCGCCGTTGCGCCGCCCCGACGAGACGTGGAAGGCGCAGTTCGATCCGAATAATCCCGCGGCGGCGGGCGGGCCGTTCGGCGGAGGCGGTGGTGGCCGCGGGCAAGCTCCGCAATTGGCGCCCGGGCAGATGACCGCGCAGGAAGTCGCCCGGGCGGTCGATCAGTTTTTGGTGACCAACGGCGCGCTTGTGCGCATCAACGATTCCGGCCGCGCCTACGGCATCATCATCGCGCAGCAGAACAACACCTACGATTGGACGCGCGTGGTGCCCACCCTGGTGATGCGCAATGAAGATTACGGTCGCATCGCCCGCGTCCTCGATGATGGCACACCGGTGACTCTGCGCGTCAACATCCAGAACAAGCTCTACCCCGAAGGCGTCACGGCGCAAAACGTCATCGCGGAAATTCCCGGCACGGACAAGAAAGACGAAGTCGTCATGCTCGGCGGGCATTTCGATTCGTGGCACGACGCGACGGGCGCGACCGATAACGGCATCGGCTGCTCCATGATGATGGAGGCGGTGCGCATTCTGGCGGCGCTCAAGGTGCAGCCGCGGCGGACGATTCGCATCGCGCTGTGGAGCGGCGAGGAAGAGGGACTGCTCGGCTCACTGGCCTACGTGGACCAGCATTTCGGCACCGCGGAAAATCCCAAACCCGAGCACGCGAAACTCAGCGCATATTTCAATATTGACTCGGGCACCAGCAAGCCGCGCGGCGCTGGCGTGTTTGGGCCTCCGGGCGCAGCGGACATGATCCGCGAAGCGCTCATGCTTTTCCAGGACTGGGGATTCACGGGCGTGCGCGCGAGCACCAGCCGCAACCTCGGCGGCACGGACAGCACTTCGTTCAACAACGCCGGATTGCCCGGCGTGGGGCTGAGCCAGGATCCGTTTGACTACAACACTTTCACTCATCACACCAACCTCGACACCTACGAGCGCATTTACGAGGAAGACGTCCGCGAAGGCGCGGTGGAAATCGCTTCGGCGGTGTACGCGGTGGCTATGGCGGAACAGATGGTGCCGCGGTTCGCGGCCAAAGACATGCCCGCGCCGGTGGCGGTGCCCGCACCGGGTTCGACGGCTGTCCCCGCGGAACGCCCCGCGGCGCCGGGCAAGGCTCCCGCAGGAAAAGCTCCTGCGAAGAGCCCAGCGAAAACGCCTAAAAAGTGAATCCGGCGGAAGAGGCCGGCGCTATTCAGGGAGTTTTAGGCGGCGAAGGAGCGTTTTGAACCGGGGCTCGGAGCGCAGGAAGTCAAAAGTTGGATCGGCTTTGAGCGACAAGCCGGCGAGGAATGAGTCGCCTTCTTCGTAGGCTTTTTCCAATAAACCAAGAGTCTTTTCCTTATTGCCGGAAATGGCCATGTAGTACGCCATTTGTGTGGAACTTTCATAACGCGGCGTTCCATCTTCATTCAGATAGAGGGGCTTAAGAAGAACACGAGCAAGGCCAAAGCGGCCTTCTTGCTGGTACGCTTTTCTGGCGGCTGCGATCTGGCTGGCGTCTACTTTCCGGGCCTGCAAGTCGTCGAATAACGCATCAATCTTTTCCGATAACAAATATGTCTGCGTCAGGGCCGCTTCCACTTCGGGGTCACCCAACTCGCGGGCTTTCTTATATTGCGGGATCGCCTCATCGTACCGGCGCGCGCTGAACAGGGCGTCTCCCAAATTCAGATTGATGCGCGGTGAAAGCGGATCCAGCTCCACGGCCTTTCTTAATTCGCGGATGGCCTCATCCATTTTTCCCATGGACACAAGAAAATTGCCGTACCACTGATGTCCGGTTGCGTACGCTGGATTCAATTCCAGCGCACGCCGGTGCTCTTTTTCGGCGGCCGCATAATCGCGGTCGCTGAGCAGAACCATGGCCAGCGCGGTATGCGCCTCGCCCAGGTTGGGATCCAGTTCCAGTGCCCGCAAGGCGGCTGCGCGAGCTTTGGGCACAGTTTCCCGGCTCGGTACGAAACCGTTGCCTCCCAAAATCTGGTAGGAGTCGGAGATTCCCGTGTGGGCCAATGCGTAGTTGGGGTCGAGCGCGGCAGCTTGCTGGAAGTAATCCAATCCCTTCAAAGTGTTTTCTTTGGTTCGCTTGTTCCAGTGGAAGCGTCCGCGCAGGTAGAGTTCATAAGCCTGCGGGTTCGTAGTTGGACGCGCGGCCAGCTTGCCGGAAGCTTCGCTGGTAAGTTGCGGGCGAAGACTACCGGCAATGGCGCGCGCGATTTCGCCCTGCACGGCCAGCAGGTCGGCGCTCGCGCGATTGTACTGCTCGCCCCAGAGCTGTGAATCGGTTTCCACGTTCACCAGTTCCGCGCTGATGAGCAGTTCGTTGCCTCGCTTTTGCACGCGCCCGGTGATTACCGCCTGCACTTTCAACTGCTGGCCGGCCGCAACGGGCGTGACGCCTTTCCCCTTGAAGCCGAAGGCGCTGCTGCGGGAAACCACGCGCAGTCCGGGCAACTTGGACAAGTTGTTAATCAGGCTCTCCGCGACGCCGTCGCCAAGGTATTCGGTGTCAGGATTGCCGCCGACGTTTTCAAACGGCAAGACGGCGAGCGAGTCAATTGCCGGGCTCGCCGACGGGGCACGCCAGCGGTAAATGCCGAAGCCCACGCCGCCCAGCACCACCACGGCAACCAGGGCGCTGAGGAGCAAGCTTCTCTTGTGGCGTCGGGCCAGCCCGGCAACCAACGCGGAGTCGGAATGGGACTCGGCGGTGGGTGCTGCAACCGCTGAGACCGCGCTGGTCTGCGCGGCTCGATCGCTGGAAGTCGTATCGCGGCGGAGGCGCTTGAGGTCGGCGCGAAGCTCGGAGGCGTGCTGGTAGCGCAGGTCGCGATCTTTTTCAGTCGCCTTGTTGAGGATGCGTTCCAGCTCGGCGGGCACATGGGGGTTCACGCTCGTGGCTGGCGCGGGCACGCGATTGAGGATGGCGTCGTGGAGTAAGGCCATCGTTTCGCCTTGAAAGGCTTGGCGGCCGGTGGCCATCTCGTAAAGCACCAGGCCGAGAGAAAAGATGTCAGAACGCGCGTCGAGTTCCTTGCCGCGCGCCTGTTCGGGAGACATGTAGGCGACGGTGCCCACCGTGGTGCCGGGGTTGGTGATGTGCGCCGGGTCCATCGTGGGAGTGGCGTCGTCGAAACCATGGCCGGCAGAGCGCTCGAGCAAAACCTTGGCGAGCCCGAAGTCGAGCAGCTTGGCTTGGCCACGTTCGGTGACGAAGATGTTGGCGGGCTTGATGTCGCGATGGAGGATGCCCGCGGCATGGGCGGCGTCGAGTGCGTCCACAATTTGCAAGCCGAGGTCGAGCGCCGCTTCGAGGTTCAGCGGCCGGCCGGAAATGAAATGCTTGAGCGTCTGGCCCTTCATCAGCTCCATGGCAATAAAGGGCCGGCCTTCGTGGTCGCCGATTTCATGCACCACGCAGATGTTGGGATGATTCAGCGCCGCCGCAGCACGCGCTTCGCGCAAGAAGCGATCGAGAGCCTTTTTGTCCTTTGCAAACTCCTCGGGCAGGAACTTCAGCGCCACTTGACGTCCCAGCGAAGTGTCTTCCGCGCGGTACACCACGCCCATGCCGCCGCCACCCAACATTTCGAGCACACGATAATGGGAAATAGTCTGGCCAATCATTCGAGGATTTGCCTGAGTGCGGCGGCATTCTAGACTGTAAACGCGGGTCAAAGCAAATTGGCTTTGCCGTAGAAAAAACGTCTCAGGTCTGCGAAAGGCAGTGCGAACAAGTCCAAGAGCTAACTCTGATTGTGCATCTCCGCGCTACAGCAGCGTGCCGCGGAGAATGAAGTATGCCACCGTGAAGTAAATGCAAAGTCCCGTGACGTCCACCAGAGTGGCCACGAAGGGCGCCGAGCTCGTCGCCGGGTCGAGCCCCAGACGGCGGAGCAGAAACGGCAGCATGCTCCCGGCAATCGTTCCAAACAGCACCACGCCGATCAGGCTTCCCCAAACCGTAAATCCCACCAGCAGGTAGTGCTCTCCGTAGTTGGTGAAATGGAGATGCTGCCAGAGCACGATGCGCAGAAACCCGATGATCCCGAGGAGCGTTCCCAGGGCCAGGCCCGAGATCAGCTCCCTCCTGAGCACCTTGAACCAGTCGCGCAGTCTCAATTCCTGAAGCGCCAAAGCCCGGATAATTAATGAAGTCGCTTGGGAGCCGGAATTGCCTCCGCTGCTGATGATCAGCGGCACAAAGAGCGCCAGAACCACCGCGCGGGCAATTTCCGCTTCGAAGAACCCCATCGCGGTCGCTGTCAGCATCTCCCCCAGAAAGAGCGCTGATAACCATCCACCGCGTTTCTGAATCATGGACCAAGTCCCCACCTGCATGTAGGGAGCATCGAGAGCCTCCGAGCCGCCGATTTTCTGGATGTCTTCGGTCGCCTCCGTCTCGGCGACGTCAAGCATGTCGTCCACGGTGACGATGCCCAGCATGTTCCCGCCGGCATCGGTGACCGGCAATGCGATGCGGTCATATTTTTCGAACAGCTTCAATGCCTGCTCCCGGTCTTCCGTGGCCAGAACCGAAACCATGGATGGATCTTTAATCTCCGCGACTTTCGCGCGCGGATCGCTCAGGACCAAGGACTCGAGGCGCAGGTCTTCCACGAGCTTTCCATGGTCATCCAGAATGTAAACGACGTTTAGGGTTTCCTTCCCTCGGCCCACTTCGCGGATGTGATCCAATGCTTCTTGTGCGCTCATCGTCGGCCGGATGGCCACGTATTCCGGAGTCATGTACCGGCCGACGCTGTGATGTGGATAGCCCAAAAGCTGGCGGGTAGTTTCCAATTTGTCCGGTGAGAGAGCTTCCAGAAGTCGCCGGGTCACCTGCGCGGGCATCTCTTCGAGTAGCCGCGCGCGGTCATCCGGGGGCATCTCGGCGACGAGGTTGCGCAACTGTTCGCTGGAGAGCGAGCGGATCAACTCCTCTTGCTGGTGGACGCGTAGTTGGGAAAACACGTCCGCCTCGCGCTCGCGCGGCAGCACGCGAAAAATGACTCCTTTTTCCTCCAGAGGAAGCGCGCCAATGATGTCGGCGACATCTGAAGAGTTCATCGCACACAATTCTGCGCGCAATTCTTCCCAGCGATGATTGCGAATCAGTTCCTTCCACTCGGCTGCAAAAACAACTTCACGCATCGGATCTCCTTAGAGGCCTCCTGCCCAAGGCCAGAGCTCGATTCTTCGCGATTCGACGGCGGCCTTCCAGGCAAAGGGAAAGCAGCGAAAAAAGAGGCATCATCCATGCCCGCACTTGTTTGGGTGGAATTCATGGAGCGGGATGGGAATATTATCGCACCGGGAATGTCCGGGGAACAATTATCAAAATGGACCATGGAGACCGGCAGGTGGTCCCGTGAATGGGAATGCTTGCCGTGGATTTTTCCGGCGCCGCCTCCTAACGGCTCATCCTGTTGGATTCGACGGATGTCCCGAAATGGCGCAGGCTGCGCTACGAAGGCTGTGCCATGGCCACGGAGGATGTTGAAACCGCGCTGCGCTTTCCCGCGTCCGAAATATCCTGTACCGGCCGTTCTTCGTGTAGAGTTGCCCACTGAGTGACGGCCAATTCAATCCAGGCAAAGCGGAGGAACATCGTGCGCAAGAGACTGATGTCGCTGGTCATCGTGCTGGTGATGGCACTGGCTCTGCCGGTCGCGTCCCAGATGCAGGAAGCGGTGGATTACGACGCGCTTTTCAAGATCAAGGAACAAGGGTTGTCGCAGCAGAACTCGCAGGTGATGGACACGCTCAGCTATCTGACGGACGTGAGCGGCCCGCGGCTCACCGGCTCGCCCAACGCGCGCGCCGCCGCCGACTGGGCCATGAAGAAAATGACCGAGTGGGGTTTGGTCAACGTGAAGCTCGAGCCGTGGGGCCCGTTCGGGCGCGGCTGGGCGAACGAGCGCTTCAGCGCCAACGTGGTTTCGCCCACTACGTATCCGCTGATTGGCTATCCGATGGCGTGGACTCCCGGCACCAACGGGATGGTCACCGCGGAGGCCGTAATCGCTGTCATCAGCTCTGAAGCCGACTTCGAGAAATTCAAGGGCAAGCTGAATGGAAAGTTCGTGCTGCCCATGGCGCCACGTGAGATCACGCCGCACTACGAAGGCGATGCCAAGAAATACACAGACGCGCAACTCGCCGATCTCGCCAAGCAACAAATTTCAAATAACCAGCCCGGGCCGCAGCCGGTGAATCCGCAGTTTGCCGCAGGAGCGGCGGAGCGCCAATTCGCTCCCAAGCGCACGCAATTCTTCAAGGACGAAAGCGTGGCCGCGCTGCTCGAATGCGGCCGCGGCGACGATGGCACTGTGTTTGTGCAGAGCGGCGGTTCGCGCAATGCGGCGGACCCGCCATCCCTCCCGCGCGTGATGCTCTCCGGCGAGAGTTACGGCCGCATCTACCGCACGCTCCAGAAAGGCGTGAGTGTCTCCATTGAGCTGAACGTGCAAAACAAATTCGTCGACGGCGACGGCAATTCGTTCAACATCGTCGGCGAAATCCCCGGCACGGACAAAGCCAGCGAACTGGTCATGGTCGGCGCGCATTTTGATTCCTGGCACGGCGGCACCGGCGCCACGGACAACGCCGCCGGATCCGCGGTGATGCTTGAAGTGATGCGCATCCTCAAGGCCAGCGGCTTGAAGCTTCGCCGCACGGTGCGCATCGGATTGTGGACCGGTGAAGAGCAAGGACTGCTCGGTTCGCGCGCGTACGTGAAGGACCATTTCGCGGACCGCGAGACAATGGCGCTGAAACCCGAGCACGCCAAGCTCTCCGGATACTTCAACATTGACAACGGCGTCGGCGCTGTCCGCGGCGTCTATCTTCAGGGCAACGAAGCCATCGCGCCTGTCTTCGCGCGCTGGATCGAGCCGCTGAAGAACCTTGGCGTCACCACGCTCACGCCGCGCAACACCGGCGGCACCGACCATCTCTCTTACGACGCGGTCGGCCTGCCCGGCTTCCAGTTCATCCAGGAAGAGATGGACTACGACTCGCGCACGCATCACTCCAACATGGACGTGTACGAGCGCGCCCAGCCGCAGGACATGAAGCAGATTGCCACCGTCGTGGCCTTTTTCGTCTATCAGGCCGCCAACCGCGACCAGATGCTCCCGCGCAAAGCGCTTCCCAAGCCGCAACCCGCGCAGCAGGGCCCCGGCGGCGGCCCGCCGCGGATGTAGCATGCCGTAGGACAGGCTTTCAGCCGGTCCAGCCGAATAAGAAGGGCGGTCCTGCGATCCAGGGCCGCCCTTTTTTCCTCTGCGCTTTTCTACGCACTCAGCGCCACTGCATTTGGTTTTCTGCCTTCTTCGTTGCCTCTTTTCTATTCATCTGCGTTCATCTGCGGTTACGCATTTATTTTTTGTTTCCTCGCGCCGTCTCCACCACCTCGCGGATTGCCTGTACCACAAGTTCCGGCTCGTCCAGGTGAATCCAGTGCGCGCTTTCCGAGGCAATCACATGTTTGCTGTTTGAGGAGAGCCGCGCCAAATCCTCCTGTTCCCTCGCTCGCGGCTCGGAGTGATGGCTGCCCGAAAGCACCGCAAGCGGCATCGCACCCAACCCGCCGAGGGACGCCACTACCGCTGCGCTTGCCGACAACGAACTTATGTACCGCGCCACGGACTGAAAGCACCGCGGCTGGCACCACAGCATGCGCACGAGCGGCACGGCTTCCGGCGGCAGCTTGCGCACTTCGCCGACGATGCGGCCCAGAAATTTCTCCGCGCTCGGCCCGAAGGCGCGCGCCGCCGCTTTCGGCGCGCTGGTTGCGCCGCGCTCGAGCCGCGCCAGCACAAAACGCACGAAACCCACCCGCGCCAGGAACCCTCCGATGCGCGAAAACAGCACGGCGCCGCGGATCATTCTGCGTTGTTGCGGCGTGATGTGCTCCCACTCCGCCGGGTGCACGGAGTCCACAAGCACCATGCCGGCCACCTCGTCGGGAAACTTTTGTGCGTAGGTGCGCACGCAATAGCCGCCGAAGGAATGTCCCACGAGCACGAGCGGACGCGGCACGCCTGCGCGATCCAGCAGCGTCTTCAATTCTTCGGCGATGTGTGGCGGCGTGCGGGGACGCGGCGAGGCGTCGCTCCACCCGAGTCCCGCGCGGTCGTAGCTCACCACGCGCGCAAATTTCGCGACCTCGGGCGCCACCTTACTCCAGCTCAGCGACGTCGCTGCAATTCCTGCTTCCAGCACCACCGTCGGCGTGCCCGCCGGGACGTTTTCCGGCTCCATTTCCCGCATGTGCAACCGCAGCCCGCCGGCGTCGACGATCCGCCCGGGAGCAGGGAAGCGCCGTGCGTCCCGCGACGTCCCGGCGGCTTGATACACGATCCCTGCCAGAATCAACACCGCCAAGAATCCGAGAAGGATGGCCACCACGCTCAACGCTGGCTCCGTGGAAATTTCGCCCCGCCAAATTACAACAATTTCAGGTGCAATGGATGGAGGATTCGTTCAGGAGGGAAGTTCTCTTCTCGCCGCCGGAGAGACGAATTCCGGCGAACCATCTGCCCTGAGACTTTTCCGCGCTTCATGGCGCGACTTCGTACAGCACGTTTCCGTTGAACACCGTCTTCCGCACGCGCAACGCGTGCAGCTCCGACGGCTTGATTTTGAAGGGGTCTTCGCTCAGCACGATGATGTCCGCGAACTTCCCCGGTTCGATGGTGCCCAGCGTTTTTTCCGCGAATTGCGCGTACGCGCCGCTGCGTGTGTAGTTCGCGAGCGCCGTTTCGAGCGTGAGGCGCTGCTCCGGCATCCAACCGCCCGGCGGCTGTCCCTCGGCGGTCGTGCGCGTTACCGCCGTGTGCAGCCCGTCCACCGGCTTGACGCTGATGGCCGACGGCCAGTCGCTCGAAAACACCAGCCGCGCCCCCGCGCGCTCGAGCAGTTTCCACGCAAACGCGCGCTGCGTCCGTTCCGCCCCTGCCGCGCGCTCCCACACGTCATTGGTGCCCGGGTCGGCGTGGATCGGCATCATCGAGGCCATCACGTCGAGCTGCTGGAAGCGCGGCACGTCCGCCGCGGCGATGGTCTCGATGTGCTCCACGCGAAATCTGGAATCCTTCTTTCCATTCACCTTTTTCGCGTTCTCGAAAGCGTCCAGCGACATGCGCACGGCGCGGTCGCCAATCGCGTGGATGTACACCTGCAACCCCGCGCGGTCGGCCCACGCCACAATGTTGTCGGCCTGCTCCTGCGTGTACTGCGGCCGGCCGGAGGTTTCCGGCTGGTCCGAGTACGGCGCGAGCATCGCCGCCGTGTGCGTCTCGATCACACCGTCCATCATCAACTTGATGGCGCCCACGCGCAGCCGCGGCCCGTGGAACTCTTTCGCTATGGCTGCAAAGTTTTGAATGTCCGCCTCGGTCGTTTGCGGCGTGGCGTCCATGGCCACGCTCACGCGCAGGGAGAGTTGCCCGCGCTCGAGCAAATCCTGATACAGCTCGACGTCTTCGCGGCTGCCATGCGCGTTCTGGATGCTGGTGATGCCCAGCGACACCGCCATCTCCAGCGCGCGCCGCAGTGCGTCCAGCCGCTGCGCGCGCGTCGTCGGCGGGATTTTGCTCCGCACCAGGCCTTGCGCGGATTCCTTGAGCACGCCGGTGGGCTGGCCGTTCGCGTCGCGCACGATTTCGCCGAATCCGGAAAACGCCGTGTCCTTGCTGACGCCGGCCACTTCGAGCGCCTTGCTGTTGGCCCAGCCCGTGTGCCCGTCGTATGCCACCAGGTACACCGGCCGGCTCCCAACCACCATATCGATGTCCGCCCGCGCAGGCAGACCGCCGGGAATCCACGAATACTGCCAGCCAAATCCGAGCAGCCACGGAGCTTCCGGATTATCCGCCGCAAATTTCTTCAGCCGCGCCTGCATCTCCGCCAATGAGTTCGACCCGTTCAGGTCGAGCTGCGACAGGCGCAGGGCGCCGCCCAGAAAATGAATGTGCGCGTCGTTGAAGCCGGGCATGGCGAAGCCGCCCTGCAAGTCCACGCGCTTCGTCAGCGGGCCGCTCTTCGCGGCAATCTGCGCGTTCGTCCCCACGGTAATGATTCTTTCGTCGCGGATGGCCACCGCCTGCGCCCACGGCTGCGCCGGGTTTCCCGTCCAGATTCGCCCGTTCACCAGCGCGAGCGTAGCTGGCCTGGTTTTTGCGGCTCTTTGCACCGGTGCTTTCTGCTGCGCCACTGCAACACCAGTCGCCAGTGCGATGCTCACCACGAAAATAAATGACAAGGCGCAATGGACTCGAGGATTCATTCGGGCTTGCATGTTTTCACCCTCTAACTCTTGAACGGTTTAGCTTTCAACTTTCATTTGACGCGTCGATCTGGAATTTCAAAGGAATTCATTTCGCTTTGTCGTTGCGATAGACGATTCCGTCCTTCATTACGAAAAAGACTTTCTCCGTCGCGCGGATGTTTTGTACCGGGTCGCCGGGCACAGCCACCACATCCGCGAATTTACCGGCCTCCAGCGTGCCGATCTGATCCGCCATGCCGAGCAGGTCGGCATCCGCGGACATCGCCGCTTTGAGCGCATCCGCCGGTTTCATGCCGTATTCGACTAAGTGCCGGAATTCCTCGGCGTTGCGCCCGTGCGGATAGACCGCCGCATCCGTGCCGAAACCAATCTTCACGCCCATGGAGATGGCCTTGCGCACGGTCGCTTCAATTCCCGCAAGCGCAGCCAGCGCCTTTTTTTCAATCGGCGGCGGAAAGTGCAGGCCCTTGTCCATACGTTCCTTTTCCCCCTGATTGGCCATCAGTGTCGGCACCAGGTAAACGCCTTTGGACTTCATCATGGTCAGTGCCTCGTCGTCGAGGAACGTGCCGTGCTCGATGGAGTTGATGCCCGCGCGGATGGCGCGCTTGGCGCCTTCGGCGCCGTGCGCATGCGCCACCGCTTTCAATCGCAACGCGTGCGCTTCGTCCACCAGCGCGTCCATTTCCGCCTGCGTAAGCTGCGGCGTGTCCACCGCGTCGGTCAGCGAGAGCACGCCTCCAGTGGCGCAGGTCTTGATGACGTCCGCGCCATACTTGTGCGCCAGGCGCACCGCGGCGCGCACCTGGTCGGCGCCATTGGCCACACCCACGTCGATTCCGCTTTCTTTGAACAGGCCCTGCCGGAAGCCGCCGTTGTCGCAATGCCCACCGGTTGCGCCGATCGCGTGCACGGCGACGAGCATGCGTGGGCCGATGATTTTTCCATTGTTGATGGCGTTGCGCAGACCGACGTCAATCTGGTCGTCGGCGCCAACGTCGCGCACGGTGGTGAATCCCGCCAGCAAAGTCACGCGCGCGTTCACGCTGGCGTCGAGCGCTTTCTCTGCAATCGGCTTCTGCAATTCGTCGAGCTGGCCCTGCTTCCAATCTTCCGCGTATGCGCTGCTCAAATGCGTATGCGCGTCAATGAGCCCGGGCAGCAGCGTTGCGTCGCCCAGGTCGATGACCTCTGCGCCCGCGGGCACACTCGCGCCCGGACCCGCCGCAACAATTTTTCCATCCTTGACGACGACAATTCCCGGCGTCACCACGGCGTCGCTTTTGCCGTCAAACATCCGCGCCGCTTTGAGCACGACGGTCTTTCCGCCCGCCGGCGCTGCTTGCCCCATCGCTGCGGCGCAGGCCAACACCGCGCAAAGAGTTGCGCCGAACGCCGCTCGTACCATTGCCGTTCTCATCCTGATTCCTCCTGGGACTGGCTGAACCGCACATCATATTGAACTCCACGCCAATTGCAACGCCACTTGTTCACGTGGTGGGTCAGTTTCCGGTAAGCGAGCTAGTCATGCATTAGGTTCATTCGCGGATGGGAAGCCCTGTCTTCGAGAGACATGTACCGCTTTTGCTCGGCTTCCGTTTAGCTTAAAGTATTGGCTGTGAAGAGTGCGCTGATTCAACTGGTTGTATTGCTGGCCGCGGTTTCCAATTCAATCGGGCAGGAAACCAGCCGGGGAGTTTTCGGAATTTCAGGTGTCGTCCAATATCCTGACGGCAAGCCTAGCGCGGGAGCAACGGTCACAGGGGTTACTGCTTGCGACCGAGAGCCATACCATCTCGTCCAGACGACGAAGACATCTATCGACGGCTCCTTCCATCTGCAGCCTTTCGATTCGGCATGTAATCGTATACAACTTAGCGCAAGCTACATCGAGGAGTTTTGGCTGAAAACGGGAAAGGATATCTTCTATCCAAATGAGAACGGCACAGCTCCAATTGTTGAGGCCCCTGCGACAGGGTCGCCAGCGGCCACAGTAATCAGGTTAGGAGAACGTGGAGGCCTAGTGGATTTTCGAGTGTGGGACAAAGCGACTAAGCGATTCATTTGGGCTGGCCTGTACCTCGCGAGACGACCTGTGCCAGGAGCGAAATTTGGGTCCATGCAATTCTTTACTGGGTGGGACGGATCTGCCGACACATTATTCTTGCCAGCTGGCGAATATGAGTATTCTGTCGAGAGCTATGCTTGTAATGGTGCAGTTTACATTGCGGCAAGCCCTCCTCACGAAAGTCTGAGAGTCGAAGCGGGACAGCGGGTGGCGAAAGATTTGTCCTTAGATGTTCGGCAAATCAAACCGGTGAGGTCGCACAATAACCCACATGGGAAGTCGTGCAACCCTTCGTCGCATGAACTATCAATTTTGCGTTGAATCAGTGATAGCAGGTCCTTCTGTCTAGTCAAATGCCAATTCATGCTCTCTCCCCTACCAAAGCGTGAGGATGACTCCGGGTTGGTCGGCTTATCGGAAATTGACCCGCTACTCTTGTTCGGCAACGCTTTCCTTTCCTGGCACAGTCGTTGTAGAGTGGGTGTTGAATACGGCCGGGCCGGCGTGGGCGCCCGCAACCGCCGCCCGTCCAGAGAGTGACGTCATGTTACCTGTCACTACGGCGCCCGCCCCGAAATCCACTGAGGCATCATCGATGAGCCAGAACACCCTCACCATCACCGACAACCGCACCGGCAAGAGCTACGAACTCCCCATCAAAAACGGCACCATTCGCGCGCTCGACCTCCGCCAGATCAAACTGGACGCGGACGATTTCGGGATGATGACGTATGATCCCGCGTTCACCAACACGGCCTCTTGCATCAGCAAGATCACGTTTATCGACGGCGACCGCGGCATCCTGATGTACCGCGGCTATCCCATCGAGGAACTGGCCGAGAAGAGCACGTATCTCGAAACCTCCTACCTCATCCTCCACGGCGAATTGCCCACCCGCGCCGAACTTGAGGATTGGACCTGGCACATCACTCATCACACCTTCATCCACGAATCCATCAAGAAGTTTGTGGACGGCTTCCATTACGACGCCCACCCCATGGGCATGCTCATCTCCACCGTCGCGGCGCTTTCCACCTTCTATAAGGATGCCAAGGACATCTTCAACGCCGACTCTCGCCGCAAGCAGACGTATCGGCTGATCGGCAAGATGCCGACCCTGGCTGCCTTCGCGTACCGTCACAGTTTGGGTATGCCGCTGGTGTACCCGGATAACGATCTCTCCTACGCGGGCAACTTCCTCAACATGCTCTTCAAGGCCACGGAAGTGAAGTACAAGCCCAACACGGCGCTCGAGCGTGCCCTGGACGTTCTCTTCATCCTCCACGCCGACCACGAACAGAACTGCTCGGCCAACGCGATGCGCTCGGTGGGCAGCTCCCACGTGGACCCGTATTCGGCCATCGCCGCGGCCGCCGCGGCTCTGTACGGTCCGCTCCACGGCGGCGCCAACGAGGAAGTGCTGCTCATGCTGCGCGAGATCGGCTCGGTGAAAAACGTACCGGACTACATCAAGCGCGTGAAGGCCAAGGAAAAGCTGCTCATGGGCTTCGGCCACCGCGTGTATAAGAACTACGACCCGCGCGCCCGCATCATCAAGAAGATCGCGTACGAAGTGTTCGACGTGATGGGCAAGAATCCGCTGATCGACATCGCCCTCGAATGCGAGCGCATCGCCCTCCAGGACGATTACTTCATCAGCCACAAACTCTATCCCAACGTGGACTTTTACTCCGGTCTGATCTACGAGGCCATGGGATTCCCCGCGTCCATGTTCACCGCGCTCTTCGCCATCGGCCGTACCTCCGGCTGGATCGCGCAGTGGCAGGAACTGCTGCTCGATCCCGAGCAGAAGATCGCCCGCCCGCGGCAGGTTTATCTCGGCTACGACAAGCGCAGCTACATCCCCGTTGACCTTCGGTGAGAATGGCTTTTCTTCGTTTCTTCTGGCGGGGGCACGGAAGACCGTGCCCCTGCTTTTTCTTTCGCCCCATGCGTGTTTTCTGTTTTCCTCCGTGCTTTCAACGGGCTTCCGCAGGCCCCTGGACACTCCGTGGACACCGGATTGGGATTAGCCACTTGCAGCCGTAACCTTTCTTGCCTCGCGGCGTCTAAAGCATTAGCCTGAATAGCGAGTGGGGCTCAGGGTGGACTGCCACTCGCCCTTTCGCTTGTAGCCAATGTCAGAATCGAACCTACCTCGTGCTGTGACGCAGCCGTCGCTGATTGTTCCGCGCCGCGGCCGTCTGCTGGCCGCCGTGGCCGGAGGTGTCGCGCTGGTCCTCCTCCTTTGGGGGGTGCTGGCGTTCCGCCGCGGGCCGGCCAATGGTGCTTCCGCCTCCGAAAAACCGGGCGGCGCCACGGCCACCATCGAGACCCGCGATTTCGTCCGCGCGGTCCGCATCCAGGGCACGGTCGAAGCCGTGCAATACCGCTCCATCGCCGCGCCCCGCCTCACCGGCCCCGGCTCCGGCTCGATGATCATCACCAAGCTGATTCCGGCCGGATCGCACGTGAAGCGCGGCGATTTGCTGGTCGAATTTGACCGCCAGAACCAGATCAAGGCCCAGCTCGACCGCCAGGCGGAGTTCCGCGATTTCGAGGAACAGATCAAACGGAGAAAGGCCGACCAGGAAGCCGCCCGGGCCAAAGACGACACCGAGCTCCGCCAGGCGGAAAACGCTGTCGAAACTACTCGCCTGGAAGTCCGCAAGAATGAAGTGATCTCCCGAATTGACGCCGAAAAAAACCAGCAGAACCTCGAAGAGGCGGACGCGCGCTCCAAGCAGCTCCACGAAACTTATGACCTGAAGCGTGCCGCGGAAAAAGCGGATCTCCGCGTCCTCGAAATCCAGCGCGACCGCGCGCGCAACACCATGAACCACGCCAAACTCAATGCCGAAAAACTGGCCATCCGCTCTCCGCTCGACGGCGTGATCGTCATGAATGCCACATGGCGGCCCAGCGGCGTCGGGGATGTGCAGGAAGGCGACGAAGTGCGTCCCGGCGCCACTTTCATGCAGGTGGTGGACCCCACCGCGATGCAGGTGCGCTCCCGCGTGAACCAGGCGGACGTGCCCAACTTGCGCATCGGCCTGGCCGTGCAGGTTCGCCTGGACGCCTATCCGGACATGGTCTTGCCCGGAAAAATTGAGGGCCTCGCCGCGATCGGCGTCACCAGCGGGATGAACGCAAAAGTGCGCACCTTTGCCGCCACCATTTCCATCCAGGGTTCCGACCCGCGCCTCTTGCCGGACCTTTCCGCCGGGGTGGATATCGAAGTCGAGCGTCACGTCGGCGCTCTGGTGGCTCCGCGCGACGCTCTGATCTCCGAAAATGGGCAGACGTTTCTGAGCGTCAAGCGTGGAATGGGTTTCGAAAAGGTTGCGGTGAGAGTCGGGGCCATGAGCGATGCCGAAGTGGTCATCGAGTCCACTGGCCGTGACGCGATATCGCCTGGCGCCGTCGTCGCTCGCCGCATGTAGTTCGCGCAGCTTTCCCCGCTGGCGAACCAGCGGGTGGCTTTTCGCCGTTTGGGGTGTTCATGCTTGCTGCTCTGATTACGCTCTGGAACCGCCGCCGCTGGACCGTCGTGGCCTCCTGCGCATTGGTGCTCGCCGGGATCGTCTTTGGGGCCGTGCGCATGACGCGCGCCGCTGGCACCAAGCTGCCCACGGCCGAAGCCAAGCTAGGCGAGTTCGTGGATTACATCCAGATCCGCGGCGAAGTGAAGGCGCTGAAGTCCATCTATATCACCGCCCCATCCAATGCCGGCGATATCCAGGTCCTCAAGCTCGCCAAGAATGGCAGCGTCGTGAAGAAGGGGGAAATCGTCGTCCAGTTCGACACCACGAACCAGCAGCGCACGCTGGAGCAGCGCCGCTCCGAGCTGAAGCAGGCGGAGGCGGAAATCGATCGTACCAAGGCGCAATTGCGCATGACCGAGCAGCAGATCCTGACTGATCTGACCAAGGCCCGCTACGACGTGGAGCGCGCCAAACTCGATTTGAGCAAGGCAGAAATCCTTTCCCAGATTGACGGGGAAAAAAGCAAGTACGCGCTCTCGGATGCCGATCAAAAACTGCACGAACTCGATCAGAAGCTGGCGTCGAGCCGCACCGGCGCCGCCGCAGACATCGAAAGCCGCAAGCAGAAACGCGAAAAATCTTTGTATGACGTGCGGCAGACCGAGCAGGCCATTGCCAACATGACGCGGACAGCGCCCGTGGACGGCATGGTGACCATCATGCCCAACTACCGGGCCCGCGGATTCGGCGGCGGCGGCGCTCCCGAATTCAAGGAAGGCGACCGCGCCTGGCCCGGCGCCACCATCGCCGAGCTCCCGGACCTCTCCACCGTGCGCGTCACCGGCCGCGTGGACGAATCGGATCGCGGCCGCCTCAACACGGACCAGCTCGCCAATGTGCGCATCGATGCCGTCCCGGACAAGGAACTCAAGGGGCGCGTGGTGATGATCAGCCCGCTGGCCAAGCCGGATTTTTCCTCCTGGCCGATCGTCAAGAACTTCGATATCGCCGCGCAGCTCGACGAGGCCGACGCGCGCATCCGTCCGGGCATGAGCGCCACCGCCCGCATCGCCGTGGACCGCCTCCCCAATTCGGTGCTGATTCCGATTGAAGCCGTCTTCAACAAGAACGGCCACAGCCTGGTCTACGTCTTCTCCGGCGGAAAATTCGAGGAGCGCCAGATTCAAACCGGCCGCCGGGGTAACGGACAGACCGTCGTCACCCGTGGACTCAAAGCGGGCGAGCGCGTCGCCTTGCAGGACCCGACTCTGAAGGAGGAGGCCGAAAACCAGTGAGCGCCAGGAAAAAAATCCGCATTGCCGTGACGCTCGTCCTCATGCTGGCGGCCGGCGCGGGCATTGCCGCGGCATGGCAATCAGTGATGTCCTCTCAGAAAAAAGAAATCCCCACCGTGCGCGTCCAGCGCGGCAACATTGAACGCAAGGTCTATACCACCGGCGAGCTGCGCCCGGCGCGTTCGGCCATGCTGGTGGCCCCGCCGGTCAGCGGCACGCTTCAGATCATTCAACTGGTCAAGACCGGCGAGCGCGTCAAGGCCGGTGATGTAGTCTTCGAATTCGATCCCAGCGAGCAGGAGTACAACCTCGAGCAGGCCCGCTCCGAAGTGCTTCAGGCCGAGCAGGAAATCGTCAAAATGAAAGCGGACGCCGCGGTGCAAGCCGCGCAGGACAAGGTGGCCCTGCTCCAGGCGAAGTTCGCCCTGCGCCGCGCCGAGCTGGAGGTCAGCCGCAACGAACTGGTCAGCGCCATCGACGCCAAGAAGAACCTGCTGAATCAGGAAGAAGCCAAGCGGCGGCAGGCGCAGCTCCAGGACGATATCAAGTCGCGCGAAGCATCCAACGTGGCCTCGCTGGCCGTGCTCGAAGAGCGCCGCAACAAATCCCGCCTGAGCATGCAGGTGGCGCAGCAGAACATCGACAACATGAAGGTGAAGTCGTCCATCGGCGGGCTCGTCGCCGTGAAGGACAACGTGGACTCCACCGGAGGCTTCTTCATCTGGGGAATGGTGCTGCCAGAGTACCGCCCCGGCGACTTGGTCAATCCCGGGCGCAATATCGCCGAGGTTCTCGAAGTCGAAAATATGGAAATCCTCGCCAAGGTGAGTGAAAACGACCGCGGCAATATCAATCCGGGCCAGCCAGTGGAAGTCCGCGTGGATACGCTGCCCGGCCAGACGCTCAGCGGCAAGGTGAAGACTGTCGCGGGCACGACCTCGCGCAGCGGATGGTTTGGAAGTAGCGGCTCCGAGCGCAAGTTCGATGCCACGTTTCAGCTCGATAAACTTTCCGCCGACCTCCGCCCCGGCATCACCGCGCAAGTGATTATCTTGGGCGACGAAGTCCGCGACGCCCTCTTCCTGCCGCGCCAGGCTCTGTTTGAAAAAGACGGCAAGCCGGTGGCGTATGTCCGCAGCGGCAGCGAATTCGAGGCGCGCGAAGTCACCATCAAACACCGCACGGAAAGCCAAGTGGCCGTGGAGGGCTTGAAGGAAGGCGACCTGGTGGCGTTGGTCAACCCGGAAGCGAAGAGCAAGGGCGGCAAGTCACTGTCCGCTCCCGCCAGTCCCGGAATCAAAATGGGCGGCGCCAAGTGATCGGCGATCGCCACGCCGGAGAACATCTCCGCCACGAATCCTGGGCCCAATACCTTCCCGATTTCCGCCTCGGTTTGCAAAACCTTTTGCTGCACAAGCTCCGCTCTCTGCTCACCATGCTGGGCATGATTTTCGGAGTTGCCGCGGTGGTGGCCATGCTTTCCATCGGCGCGGGCGCGCAGCAGCAGGTGATGGCCTTCATCGAGCAGCTCGGCGTGCGCAATCTGATTGTGGAGGCCAAGGAATCCGTCGCCTGGGAGGACCTGGAAAAAATCCGCAAGCTCTCGCCCGGGCTCACCTTCAAGGATCATCGCGTCGTGCGCGCGAACGTGGCCGGCATCACCGCTTCCACGCCGCGCAAACGCTTCACGCCTAGTCGAATGTTTCCCAAGCCCCAGCGCGAAGTGCCCATGATTTACGGCGTGGACCCAGCCTATCAACGCATCGCCGGGCTGCGCGTCGTCAGCGGCCGCTTTTTCGACAATGACGAAAACGCCCACGCCGCGCCGGTGTGCGTGCTGGGGGAAGCCACCCGCGCCAGCCTCTTTCCTCAGGAAGATCCGGTCGGAAAATACATCAAGGCGAACGACCAGTGGCTGCACGTCATCGGCGTGGTCGCGCCGCAGGTCAGCTTGCAAACCGACATTTCGGGCGTTCCCGCGCAAGATCGCAATAACCTGATTTACGTGCCGCTCTACTCTTCGATTTTCAGGATGGAAGACAATCGCAGTGAGATGAAGGATGAAATCGACGGCATGTATCTCCAGCTCGATCCCGCCGCCGATAGCATTCAGACCGCCGAGGTCGTCCGCGGAATCCTGAACGCCTCGCACCGTAACGCCGGCGACTTTAGCGTGATCGTGCCAGCGGAGTTGCTCGCCGAGCAGCGCCGCACGCAGCGCATTTTCGACATGGTGATGGTGGCCATCGCTTCCATCTCCCTGCTCGTCGGCGGCATCGGCATCATGAACATCATGCTCGCCAGCATCCTCGAGCGCACGCGCGAAATCGGCGTGCGCCGCGCCGTGGGCGCGCGCCAGCGCGATATTGTCCGGCAGTTCCTGATTGAGGCGGTGTTGATTTCGTTTGTCGGCGGCATGGTGGGCATCGGCTTCGGGTTCGGCATGTCCGGGTTGATCGCCAAGCTCGCCGGCTGGACGACGATCGTCACCTCCACGTCGGTCGTGCTGGCGTTCGCGGTCTCCGTCTCGGTGGGCCTGGTCTTCGGAATTTATCCGGCCACCAAGGCCGCACGCCTCGACCCCGTCGAGGCCATTCGGTATGAGTAGTAAAGGGCCGGCGTCCCGCCGGCTCTTTGGTTCTGGACTTGACAATCACGTGCGGAGGTTTGGAATGAAAGCTACGCGGCTGTTCATTATCATGCTGGTGATTCTGTGCGCTGGCGTTTCGTTGTCTGCTCAAACCTTCCCCACGCCCAACTATTTCCGCCGCGTCGTCCTGCGCCCCGTTCCGCCCGCGCAGATCCCCGGCCCCGAGGGCCTGAAGGACTTCGTCGCCGGCGGCAAGCTCCGCCTCACTCTCGACGACGCCATCCAGCTCACCCTGAAAAACAACACCGATGTCCGCATCAACCAGCTCAACTACGAGAACTCCCAGTTCGCCGTCAAGCGCGCTTACGCTCCCTTCGACCCGCTGTTCACCGGCAGCTTCAACGCCAACCGCTCCACTTCGCCTTCCACGACCACTCTTGCCGGGGCGGCTGTTTCCAGTTCGTTGAGCCAGCAAACACAGTTTAATTACGTGCAGGCTTTTCAGACCGGCACGCAATACAGCGTCGGCTTCAGCGCCAGTAAGTTCGCCACCAACTCCAGCTTCGCGACGTTCAACCCTTCTATCTCCTCGGCCATGAACTTTTCCGTCACCCAGCCGCTGCTCCGCAACCGCGGCCTCTTCCCCAACCACGCCCCCATCGTTATCGCGCAGCGCAGCCGGAAGCAGTCCCGCGCCACCTTTGAAGTCCAGGTGAACGACTCGGTGCAGCGCGCCATTGACCAGTACTGGGGCGTCGTGCAGGCCCGCGACAACCTCATTGTGCTTCGCAAGTCTCTCGAGCTTGCTGAAGCCACGTACGCCCAGAACAAGCGCGCCCTCGAGCTCGGCGCTCTGCCTCCGCTGGACATTTACCGCTCCGAATCGCAAGTAGCTACTCGCCGCGTTTCCGTCATTCAGGCCGAATATCAGCTCAAGCAGCTCGAGGACGATTTCCGTCGCACCATCGGCGCCGACCTCGATCCTTACTTCCGTGCGCTCGATCTCGACCTCGTCCAGCCCGCCGAGCCTTCCGGTGAGCTGCTGGTTATGGACTCACAGGAGGCGCTCCAGCGAGCGCTCGAAAAGCGCCCCGAGCTCGAATCTCTCCGCCAGCAGCTTGCTAACGACGACACGAGCGTCCGCCTGGCCCACAATTCGCTTCAGCCCGACCTCAATCTCTCCGCGTTTTATTCTTCGAGCGGCATTGGCGGAAATCAGGTGAACCCCACTCCGCCTCCGGCGGTCTTTCACGGCGGGCTGGGTGACGCCCTCGCGCAGCTTTCCGCTTTTGATTTTCCCGGCTACGGCTTCACGGTGCGGCTCAACCTGCCCATCCGCAACCGCTCCGCCGAAGCAGACATGGGCAGCGCCATGATTTCCAAGCGCCGCGACCTGTACACGCTCCGCCAGCGCGAGCAGGCCATCACCTTGGAAATTCGCAACGCCGTCCACCAGCTCGAACAGGCCAAGCTCTCCATGGCCGCGGCCAAGATTGCCCGCGATCTCGGCCAGAAAAATCTGGAAGCCGAGCAACGCAAGTACGAGCTCGGCGTGCAGACCATCTTCTTCGTCCTCGATGCGCAGACCCAGCTCGCCAGCGCCGAGCAGGGTTTGCTCCAGGCGCAGGTCAGCTACCAGCGCGCCGTCGCCGCCGTCGAGCGCGGCACCGGCACCTTGCTCGACCGCTTCCGCATCCACCTCGCAGACAAATAATCGCCCGCCGCTTCTTTCGCAGCATAGGAGCTCGCGGCTTTGGGACTCGAAGTAGTGCCCCTCTCTCCGCCCGGCAACTCTGTCACCTAACACCTGTTCGCCTCTCATTCATCCGGATTCTGTGCATTCCTCGCCAGCCTCTCTATCCCCTGACCCCTGTATCCTTTTTCTCCGATTTCCTTGCAAACCTCCGCGGAATCTGGCACAAAGAGCGTCACCCTCTGCGAGGGTGCAGGCCGTAGCTTGGGTGTGCGGCGGAGCGCGGGACCGGCGAAGCGCCGGATTCCCGCCGCGGCGCCAGTCCGGGTCAGCGGCAGAGGGCACCGGCGCGGGCGCGGCGTTTGTCGGGCGATGACATGGCCTTCTCCCTGAAACTCGAATTGCCGAGCCATCCGCAGGTGCTCAGCGTTGTGCGCAGCGCGGTGCAGCAATTCGCTCTGGTCGTCGGTTTTACCGAGGAAGAATGCCGCACAATCATCTTGGCCGTGGACGAGGCTTTGACCAATATCATCCGCCATGCCTACGACAGTCGCTATGACCAGACCATCGAGCTCACCTGCCGCCGCCTGGGGCCCGATCTCGGCTCCGACCCCGGCTTGCCGCTCGAAAAGGTCCGCGACGGCCTCGAGTTTGTTTTCATCGACCACGGCCGCTCCGCGACGCAGGAGCAGATGAAGGGCCGCGAATTGGACGACGTCCGCCCGGGCGGCCTTGGCATTCACCTGATCTCGCAGATCATGGATCAGGTGTGTTACGAGCCGGGCGAACAGGGCAATCAGCTTCGGCTGGTGAAATTATTGAACCGCAATACACAGTAAGGAGAGTGTGCCGTGCAAATTTCCACGCGCCAGTCCGGGACTTCCACGATTGTGGACGTCGTCGGCGACATTGACCTCTATAATTCCCCGGAGATCCGCAAGGTCCTCCTGGACACCATTCGCGACAAGCGCGTCCCGCGCACCATCATCAATTTGAAAGAGGTCCGCTACATTGATAGCTCCGGCGTCGCTTCCCTCGTCGAAGGCCTCAAGATCTCGCGCAACGTCAACAGCCGCTTCATGCTCTACGGCCTGAGCCCGGCCGCCCGCGAGGTCCTCGAGCTGTCCCGGCTCATCAAGGTGTTCGAGGTCTACGAGAACGAGGAGCAGGCCCTCGCCGCCACGTAAATGGAATGTTGTCATCCTGCTTGCCCCGAGCGAAGCGAGGGGAGCGGAGCGGTTGTCATCCTGAGCGGAGCGAAGGATCTCTCGTGAGTTAGTTCGCTTTTCGTATTCCGTTTTTCGAATATCGAGTTTCGTTTTTCGCTTTTTTTGTTTTCCGATTTTCTATTTTCTGAATTTATGGCCACCCTCGAAACCATCGGCCGCGGCACCATCAACGTTTTCGCCTACATCGGCGGACTGACGCGCCTGGCCGGCCGCGCCGCCTACTACGTTTTCGTCGCGCCCTTCAAGGGCCGCCCGCTGCGCATCGAGCGCGCGCTGCACCAGGCCATGGCCGTCGGCGTGGAGGCCTTGCCCATCGTTTCGCTGATTACGTTTTTCGTCGGCCTGATTCTCGCGCTCAACGGCGCCTACGAGCTGCGCAAGTTCGGCGCGCTGCAATTCGTGGCCAGTGGCGTGGCCATCTCCATGACGCGCGAGCTGGGCCCGCTGATGACCGCCATTGTCGTCATCGGACGCTCCGGCTCGGCCTTCGCCGCGGAGATCGGCACGATGAAAGTGACCGAGGAAATTGACGCGTTGGAGACCATGGCGCTGCATCCCATCCAATTCCTCGTCACGCCCAAATTCCTGGCCATGCTCCTGATGATGCCCTGCCTCACCGTCTGGGCGGACATGATGGGCATCCTCGGCGGCGCGGTCTTCGGCGTCACCGGCGCGGACTTCACCTGGCAGGGCTACTACAAGGCCACTCTCGACGCCCTCTACCAGCGCGACATCCTCACCGGCCTTCTCAAGTCCATCATGTTTGGCATGACCATCACTGCGGTGGGCTGCTACGAAGGCTTCTCCACCGGCGCCGGCGCCGAAGAGGTCGGCCGCTCCACCACTTCCGCCGTGGTCATGTCCATCTTTCTCGTCATCATCGTCGACGTCATCTTCACCGCCCTCTTCTACTTCACCGGCACGTAAGCCGGGAGCCCGCTCACGGGCGGGGAACCATGCAGGTAAAACGCCTTTATGTTGTCATCGCGGTGGTCCTCCTGGTCGCTGGGGGCCTTTGGTACGGCCTGACTCATTTTCGAGAGTCATCCACCGTTTCCAAACCGAACGCGGCTGCCGTGCAAGCCCGTACGGTGGGGCAGCTCGACCGCATCGTTGCTGCCTATCGAAAAATTATCGTCTTGGTGGCGGAGGAAGCCTCGCTCGATCCGATGAACCGCGAGCGCGTGTCCCTCGCCGGAAAAATCCTCTTTCAGCAGAACCAGGAACACATCGCTGCGCTGAGCGAAGCGTTGACCGGCGAACTCGCCGGGACCGCCTTCCCCGCTTTGGAGGCGCTTCTCGGCCACGTAGAGAACAGTCCTGAATACCACGACGCGGACAAGCTGGCCTTCCGCGAAGTCTTCGAGGACCTTGCGGCAGGGCTAGCGTCCCGCTCGTCGGGCGCGACTTTGCAAAAGCGGGTGAAGGAGGACCTCGCTGCCCTGGACCAAATTCAGGCGCTCTATGAAAAAGAAATCGCATTGACGGCCGGGCGCTTTCAGACTCGCGCGATGGCCGTTCGCCGCGAGGCGTGGGATCGTTATCTGGCCTACATCCAACAAAAATACCAGCGCGAACAAATTCTGAAGGAAATGGAAGCAGAGTTGCCCGTGGCCGAAAGTCGCGGCGGCGGCAGGAAAAAGAGCAGTCGCAACGAAATTTTCGGCAGCGAATTGCCACCGAAAACCCTGGTGCTCACCTTTGACGACGGCCCCCACCCGCGCTACACCGACCAGATTCTGGAAATCCTCAAGAAATATCACCTGCAAGCCGTCTTCTTTGAAGTCGGCCACAACCTGGGCACGGTTGGAAGAAATGACGAAATCAAGTTGACCCCAACCGCCGCTGCGAGCTACCGCATTCTGGCGGCGGGCTCCTCGCTCGCCAATCACACGTATTCCCACGCTCTCCTTCCCAAGCTGGACGAGCCGGGCTACTCCCAGGAAATCGAATCCACGGACAAGATACTGAAATTCATTTTGAAAGCAAACCCGGCGCTGTTCCGCCCTCCGTATGGCGCAAGCAACGACCAGATTTTATCGGCGGTAGAGGCCCGCCAGCTCAAGTCCATCATGTGGAACATCGATTCGCTGGACTGGGCGGACCCCGTGCCAAAATCCATCACGCAGCGCATCTTGTCCGAAATCGAGCACGAAGGCCGCGGCATCATCCTCTTTCACGATATCCACAAGCGCGCCATCGAGGTCTTACCGTCGCTCATCGAAACGCTTCTGGCGGATGGCTACCGCTTTGCCGCGTGGAACGGCAGCAGCTTTTCGGTGAACGAGACGCGCGGGACGCAAACCGCAGCCGCGCCCACTCCAGCGGAATCGCCCTACCGCGAAAGCTGGGCGGCCATCGTCGGGATTGACAATTACGCAAACTGGCCGAAGCTGCGCTACGCGGCCAACGACGCGCAGGGCATCCGCGATCTCCTCATCCAGAAGTACAATTTCAAACCGCAAAATGTTTTCCTTCTGCTGAACCAGGAGGCCACGCGCCAGAATATTCTCTCGCTCCTGGGCGACAAACTCGCCAATCCGGAAATGGTCAAGCACGAAGACCGCGTGTTCGTCTTTTTCGCGGGACACGGCGCCACGCGCACGCTGCCCTCCGGGCGCGATCTCGGTTACATCATTCCGGTGGACGCGGACGTCAGCAACTACCAGGGCCAGTCCATTTCCATGACGAACTTTCAGGACATCGCGGAATCCATTCCCGCCAAGCATGTGCTCTTCGTGATGGATTCCTGTTACAGCGGCCTCGCTCTGACACGCGGCGGGGCCGTCCCGGCATCGCAAAATTACTTGCGCGAAATTTCCCGGCGCGAAGCCCGCCAGATGTTTACCGCCGGCGGCGCGGATCAGCAAGTGGCCGACAACGGCCCCAACGGCCATTCCGTCTTCACTTGGACTTTGTTGCAGGGGCTCGATGGGCGCGGCGACATGAACGGGGATGGCGTCATCACCGCCACGGAGTTGGCGGCATATGTCGCCCCGGCGGTTTCTTCGTTGTCTCGTCAGACCCCCGCGTTCGGCAATATGCCGGGAAGCGAAGGCGGCGATTTTGTTTTTGACCTGAAACACGAGTCCGAGTTCTTGAGTTCGGCCTCGTCTCAATTGGGCGAAGATGCCATCCGGCTGAACACTGAGGTGGAACGACTCCGAAGCGAAAATCAAGAAATCCGCGAAGAGCTTGCCGCCGCCCAGGCGCAGCTCGAGCAAAAAAAGCCGCAAGCAACGCGCGCGGTCACTCCCGCCGAACGCGCGCTCGCCCTGAACGACGAAGGCTTCCGGCTGTATAAGGAGAAGAAATACGCCGAGGCGGCCGCGAAATTCAGCGAGGCCGCGGGCCTCGATCCCAGAAGCGCCCTCCTGGCCAATAACGCCGGCTTTGCCATGTACAAGCTGGAAAAATACGACGAGGCACTGCGCTGGATTGAGCGCGCCATCGCTCTCAACCCCAACCGCGCTGTAGCCTATGTAAACCTCGGCGATGTTTGTTTGAATCTGAAGCGCGAAGCGCAGGCCCGCAAGGCTTTTGAGAAATACCTGCAATTGGCGCCCGCGGGAAAATCCGCGGCTTACGTGAAAGAAAAACTGAAGGACCTCGCTCCCTGAAGTGTTTGCGAACTGCTCTGCGCGTGACCTGGCGGAGTGCCTCCGGCCTGTGCGCTGAGTCCATGCGCGGACTGGCCAAGATGGAAAGTCCGCTTGGCAAGAGACTCTGACCTCGCTATAGTTTGCGTCTCTATGGATGCTCCGGCTGCTAACTCGCCGCCTGTTGCCAACGACGCGATGATCTCCATCCGCGATTTGCGGGTGAGCTACGGCACGCGCGAAATTCTGCACGGCATCAGCTTCGACATCCGCCGCGACGAGACCATGGTCATCCTCGGCGGCTCCGGCTCCGGCAAATCTACGCTGCTGCGCACACTCGTGGGACTCGAGAAAGCCAGCGCCGGCGAAATCTGGATTCGCGGCAAGAACATGGCCGCAGCCACTCCCGACGACAAGGAAGATTTGCGCAAGAAGCTGGGCATGTCCTTTCAGGGCGGCGCGCTGTTCGGCTCCATGACCGTCGGAGAAAATGTCGCTCTCCCGCTCCGCGAGCACACCCAGCTCGACGAGGACACCATTCGCATCATGGTCCGCCTCAAGCTCGACCAGGTGGGCCTTTCCGGCTTTGAGGACTACAAGCCCTCGCAACTTTCCGGCGGCATGAAGAAGCGCGCTGCGGTGGCCCGCGCCATCGCCATGGACCCGGAAATTCTTTTCTTCGACGAGCCTTCCGCCGGCCTCGACCCGGTCATCGCCGCGGGCATCGACAACCTCATCGTCAAACTGAAGCGCGCGTTCCGCATGACGATTGTCGTCGTCACGCACGAAATGGCCAGCGCGTTCATCATCGCGGATCGCATGGTGCTCGTGGACAAAGGCCACGTCGTCGCCCTCGGCACGCCGCAGGAATTGCAGCAGTCCACGCATCCCCGCGTCCGGCAGTTCATGGACCGCATCGCCGAACCCGAAGTCCACAAGGAACTCGACTACCTCCAGATGCTCACCGAGGGCAACGAAGTCTGACCGCGCTGCAATCAACATCTGCGCACATCCCGCTTGACACCGCCCCAGCTTTGGACGACCATCTTTTCACCCCTTCCTAAAAGAAGTTGCTTTGCGGTTTCGTTCCCTTTCATCCGCTCAGCCGGTCGAGGTTTCTCATGAATTCGGCCTGTTTCAATCGAGCCGGAATAGCGAATGCGTCTGTGGCCGCCGCCGCTCTCGTCACCGCCAGCGTTGGGTGCCCAGTGTTGTTTGGCTGGGCGTTGGACGTTGCATTTCTGAAGAGTGTTCTGCCCGGCGCACCTGCGGAGAGCGCATGAAATACCGAATCCTCGTTGTGGAGGACAATCCGCTCAACCTGGAGCTGCTTTGCGCCTGGCTGGAGACGGAAGGTTACGAAGTCCTCTCCGCAGCCGACCTCAAGTCGGCATTCGCCTCCTTGCAGAATATGAAACCTCATGCGGTGCTTCTCGACATTCAACTGGGCGACGACGACGGACTCTCGCTCGCTGCCTGGATTCGCGAGCAGCCCGATCTTTGCCACATCCCGGTCATCGCCGTGACCGCCCACGCTCTGGTCGGCGAACGGGAACAAATCCTGCAATCCGGATGCACTGCGTTCATTCCCAAGCCGGTCAATTTCAACTTGCTCCAGGAGCACCTGGATCGCTGGTTGACCCGCTCGGAAATGCCGCCGTCCGCTGATTAAGAGAGAGGTGCGATCATGCCACGCCTGTTGGTTGTTGAATGACGATAAGCCAACCCGAGAGTTGCTCACCGAGGGCAACGAAGTCTAACCGCGGCCACTCCTCTAGGTCCCTTTTATGATTCCTCGCTATTAACCATTAGACTTGCTTTTCCTTGATTAATAGTCGCTGTAGGTAGAAAATAGTTCCTCGCTGCATGCGGTCCATTTTGAACTGCGGACGTGTCTCAAAGTGCGGATATGTTGTTGGTGGTGTTGGGCCAGGAGCTTACAAAACTGCGCAGTGAATGGGTTACGAAACCTCCATCATCCCTAGAGGCCCACGATGGCTAGCGCATCTCGAGACACCGCCATGTCCGATCCAAACTTCGAATCAATCTGTGTTCTTATAGCGGACGATGTCGATGCGAACCGTGACCTGCTCAGAGAAATACTGGAAACCGAAGGCTATCAGGTGGTGTGTGCTCAGGATGGAGAGCAGGCCCTCGAAGTCTTGCACAGCCAGCCGATTGACCTGGCATTGCTCGACGTTCTGATGCCGCGCCGCACGGGCTTCTCCGTGTGTCAGACGCTGAAATCTGATCCGATTACACGTCTGATCCCCGTGGTGCTTGTCACTGGCCTGACAAACCGCGATGACCGTATCCAGGGCATCGAGTGCGGCGCCGATGATTTCCTCAATAAACCAGTGCACCGGGAAGAGTTGCTGGCGAGAGTGCGTTCTCTACTCCGGCTGAAACAGTACACCGATGAACTGGAAAACGCGGAAACTGTGCTGTTCAGCCTGGCCCTGAGCATCGAGGCCAAGGACCCCTACACGGGTGAGCACTGCGACCGCCTCTCAAAATTTTCCGTGGCGCTGGCCGAGAAGCTTGGACTTAGAGATGAGTTGCGCGTGGCGCTGCGTCGCGCCGGCATTGTCCACGACATCGGCAAGGTGGCAGTGCCCGAGCATATTCTGCTGAAACCCGGCCCGCTCACAACCGAGGAATGGAAGATCATGAAGGCACATCCGATCATAGGCGAGCGCATCTGCTCGCCATTGAAATCCTTCCGCCACGTCATGCCCATCATTCGCCACCATCACGAAAAGCTCGACGGCTCCGGCTATCCCGACGGTCTCAAGGGCGACCAGATCCCGCTCACCGCGCGCATCCTCACCACGGTGGACATCTATGACGCGCTCACCACGGATCGGCCCTACCGCAAGGCTTTCTCGCCCGACCAGGCTTTTGAGACCATGCGCCGCGAGGTCGTCATGGGCTGGTGGGATGGCACGCTGATCACTGAACTCGAACGCTTGATGACGGGCGTGGGTGGGTCTGCACGAGGTGGCCGCAATCCTGAGTTTAAAGAGAGGTGAGACGATGCCGCGGCTGTTGATTGTGGAGGACAATGCGCCGATGCGCGAGTTGCTTCGCGAGCGCCTTCAAGATAGCTACGAAATCTTCGATACAGGCGACGCAACGCAAGCCATTGCGCTCGTCGTGCAGCATAAACCCGACGCCATCTTGCTGGATCTGACGCTGCCGGAGTATTCCGGTTTCGAGCTTTGCCAGACCTTTCGTTCTCTCAACGTGACGCGGCGGGTGCCCATTATCGTCATCACGGGCAAGCCGGCCGCGGAGTATAGAGACTTTTGCATGAACCTTGGCGCAACAGAATTTGTTGAGAAACCGGTGGACTTCGTAAGGCTCAAGGCGCTTTTGGAGGGCGCTCTAGGCGCGAGTAGGGCCGAACGCCGCAGCGAGCCGCGGATTCGGCTTGTGGTGGCTCTCAAGCTGCAGGGCGCCGATGTGATGGGAAACCTGTTTGAGATTCTGACGGCGACCGAAGACGTGAGCGCGAGCGCATTCCTCGCAAGTTGTTCCGTTGCCCTGGAGAAAGACGCTGAGGTGATGGTCTCTCTGAAAGGTACCGAGGACCGCTTTGTGGGGCGCGCGCGCGTAGTTCGCATCGAGGCACGGGACACTCCCCGGCAGCGCTATGGATTCCAATTCCTGGAAAGGCCCATCCAGTGGATCTTGTAGTGAATCGAGTGCGCTTCCTGTTGCTGCGGCTCGTGCCCCGGTGGAACTGTGTTCGGATGACTGTCCCCGGCGTAACTGGTTCCGTTCGCGAGGGTGCCTCGCGAATTGGGGAGGGCCTGCATGCCTGCCCCGCGTAAGCGTCCGCCACGTCCCAAGAAGAAGCGTCAGTCCCGCGGGCCGGAACGCCGACAATTCGTCAATGGTGAGGCCCGTGCCCTCCCCGGCCGCCGCAGCGTCGACCAGGAATTGCACGAGAGCCACGCTCTGCTCCATGCGGCCATCGAAGGCTCACCAGATCTAATCTTCTTGAAGAACCTCGAGGGACGCTACCTGATGATCAATTCGGCCGCCGCCCGCCAGTGGGGCCATTCCGTGGCACAGGTGCTTGGCAAGACGGATGCGGAACTCTACCCACAAGAGATTGCCCGAATGTTCCGCAAGCGGGATCAACATGTACTCTCCACAGGGCAAACCATCACGTTCGAAGATTTCTGCTCCATGACCGAGGGCGCCCGCACGTTTCTGGTCACCAAGGGCCTGCTTCGCGACCAGTCGGGCAAACCGGTCGGAGTCTTCGGCATTGGCCGCGATACAACGGAGAGCAACCGCGCCCAGGAAGCCCTCCGCAAGAGCGAGGAATCTTTTCGCCAGCTCTTTGCGAACAATCCCCAATCCATGTGCGTCTATGACCGCGAATCATTGCGCTTCCTCGAAGTGAACGACGCGGCCATCGCCCACTACGGCTATTCCCGAGAAGAGCTTCTCGCCATGAGCATCACCGACATTTATCACCCCGAGGACATTCCTCGACTGCGCAGACGGCTCGCCGAACAGCGCAGCGAACTGCGGGCCTCGGAAGGCTGGCGACATCGCCTGAAGGACGGCCGCATCATAGATGTTGAAACCGCCTCGCACACCATCACCTTCGCTGGGCGCCTTGCCGTTCTCGCGACTGCCCAGGACGTTACGGAGCGCAAGCGCGCCGAAGACGCCCTGCGCAAGAGCGAGAGCCACCTCCGCGCCATCCTCGATACCGAGCCGGAATGCGTCAAGCGCGTGGCCGCGGATGGCACACTGCTGGAAATGAACCCCGCCGGCCTGGCCATGATCGAAGCCGACAACGCCGAGCAGGTTTTCGGAAGGAATATCTATCCCCTCGTCGTTCCCGAGCACCGCGATGCGTTTCGCGAACTTACCGAACGCGTATGCCGCGGAGAACGCGGAACGCTCGATTTCGAAATTGTCGGCCTGAAGGGAACGCGCCGCTACCTGGAAACACACGCTGTGCCGCTCCGCAGAGAGTCCACTGGGGCCATCGAGTTGCTCGGCGTCACACGCGACATCACCGAGCGCAAGCGCGCCGAAAGCCAGATGCGCCTGCAGGCCGCCGCTTTGGAATCGGCCGCCAACGCCATCCTGATCACCGATCGCGATGGCCACATCACGTGGGTTAATCCGTCTTTTACTCGTCTCACTGGCTTTACGGCAGAAGAAGTCATGGGAGAAAACCCGCGCATCCTGAAGTCCGGCCAGCAAGAATCCGCCTTTTACCGGCAGATGTGGCAGACCATGCTTGCGGGCAATGTTTGGCGCGGCGAAGTCATCAACAAGCGCAAGGACGGCACCCTCTATAACGAAGACATGACGATCACGCCGGTTCACGATTCCTCCGGAAAGATTCGCCACTTTGTGGCTATCAAGCAGGACGTCACGTCTCAAAAGGAGGCGGAGGTGGCCTTGCGGCAGAGTGAGGCGCGTCTGCGCGGGCTGTTCGAGAACGCCACCCTCGGCGTTTACCGCTCCACGCAGGAGGGCAGGTTTCTGGACGTGAACCCGGCGCTCGTTTCCATGCTCGGCTACAACTCGCAGGAAGAACTTCTGGCCGTCTCCATCGCTGAGAATGTTTACGCGAATCCCGCAGACCGCGATCGCCTCGTCAAGGAGTATGCCGGCGCGGAAACCTTTACGAACGTACCTCTCCAATGGAGACGTAAAGACGGGAAACCCATTTCCGTCCGCCTGAGCGGCCGTGCCGTCCGCGACGCGCGGGATGCATTCGAGTGCTTCGAGATTTTCGTCGAAGACGTCACGGAGCGGCAAGCGATTGAAAAGCAGTTCTATGCCGCGCAAAAGTTTGAAGCCATCGGCTACCTGGCAGGCGGCGTCGCCCACGACTTCAATAATGTGCTTGGTGCCATCATCGGTTGGGCCGAACTGTGCCTGGATTCGGCTTCAGAGGACCCCAAGCTGCGAAAAGGCCTGGGGGTGATTATCGAGCAGGCAAATCATGCTGTTGGATTGACTCGCCAGTTGCTGGCCTTTGCCCGCCGCCAGCACATGGAGCCTCGCGTCATCAACCTGAACAACTCCGTGCGCGAAATCTCCACACTGCTGGGCAGTGTGATTGGCCGGGACATCGAGTTGAAGACGTTGCTCGCGCCTGACGTTTTCTCAACCCTGGCGGACCCCACTCATGTCGAACAGGTACTCATGAACCTCTGCGTGAATGCACGGGACGCCATGCCCCACGGCGGCAAGCTGATTATCGAAACAAAAAATGCCGAGGTGGACGAAGACTATTGTCGCTGGCACCCCTACGCGCAGCCGGGACGTTACGTACAGCTTTCCGTTTCGGACTCCGGTGTGGGCATCGACTCCGGCACCCTGGATCACATCTTTGAGCCGTTCTTTACCACGAAGGAGCTAGGCAAGGGCACCGGCCTCGGCCTGGCCACCGTGTACGGTATCGCCAAGCAGCATGGCGGATTCATCCACGCCTACAGCGAAGTGGGCCAGGGCACCACCTTCCATATCTATTTCCCCGCCAGCGCAGTCACCCCGATGCATGAGATGAGAGCGGAGGCTCCCGCCCTGCGTGGCGGGTCCGAGACAATTCTGATTGCCGAAGATAACGAGGATCTTGCCGAACTGGCTTGCGCAGCCCTGCAAGGAATGGGCTATTCCGTGCTCCGCGCCAGAGACGGCGAGGACGCTGTGGCCCAATTTGAACTCCACCGCGACCGCATTGCGTTGCTGGTCTTCGACGTAGTCATGCCCAAGCTCAATGGCCCGGACGCCTATGTGAAAATCCGCGCCATCCAGGAAAACGTTCCCGTGCTGTTCATTTCGGGGCACAGTTTTGAATCCCCGGCTCTGAGCTCCTTTGTCGAGCGCGGCGCGGAGCTCCTGCAAAAGCCGTACAGCACGAAAGCCCTGCTTCTGAAAGTCCGCGCCCTCCTGGACCGCAAGTAACGCTCCTGCCCGCCGCCCGTAAGGTCTTCGCCGTTTCGAAATGCTTTGAAGCGAACCTCCGCGGCTGCGTTCATTCGAATCTCGCCGAGTCCGGTTTCCGGATTCCTTTCCCTTACCTCTGCTTGCTCCTATGCTATACTCCCGCTCCGCGCTGCAGCATGAAGCGCCCCGCGCCGTGGTCCCTGCGTGTCCCGAGCATGGCCGGGGGATGGGCGCTTCGGGTTGACCCGCCGAGGTGAGGAATGGACGCCAAACGTGAGCAGGCGCTTGTGGGACTTTTCGTGATCGTGGCCGCCGGTCTTTTGCTGGCCACTGTCTTCGCTCTGAGCGGCGCCTTCACGAGCGCCACGGTCACCTACCGCACGTTTTTTAAGTTTGCCGGCGGACTCGAGCCCGGCAAGGCCGTCCGCTACGCCGGCGGACTCAAGATCGGCCGCATCGAAATGGTCCGCGTGGATCCCGGCGACTCCAGCCGCATTGAGATCACCTTCAGCGTCGCCCCCGGCACTCCCGTGAAGAAGGACACCACCGTCAAGATTGCCGCGCTCAGCGCTCTCGGCGAAAACTATATCGAGTTGAAGCCCGGCAAAAAAGACGCTCCGGACGCCAAGCCCGGTGACGCCCTGCCCTCGGTCGAGTTCTTCAGCCTCAACGACCTCGGCGACACCATCAACGACCTCAAGCCCCGCGTCCAATCGCTCCTCGACGAGCTTAACGGCCGCGTCGTCGAACTCCGCGAAACCCTCGTCCGCGTCAACGACCTGATCAACGAGCGCAACCGCGAAAACGTCGCCGCTTCTCTCTCCAACGTCCGCGGCATGCTCGAGGAAAACCGCCCCAAGCTGAAGAGCACCATGGGCAATATCGACGCCACCTCAGCCAAGATGCCCGCGATGATGGACGACTTCAAGAAAACCGTCGCCGACGCCGACAAGGCGCTCAAGAACGTTGACGACATGATCGGGGAAAATCGCAAGGACGTCCGGGAGTCCATTCAGAAACTTCACGAGGCGCTCAATTCCGCCAACTCGCTCGTCTCCCAGCTCGACCGCACCATGGGCTACAATGCCGAAAATATTGACGAGTTGCTTGAAAATATGCGCATCACCACCGAAAATCTGAAGCAGTTTACCGACATCATCAAGGTCCGGCCGTACACGCTGATTCGCTCCTCGAATCCTCCGGATCGCAAGCCCGGCGCGCCGCCGCCCAAGAAGTAGGGGCACGCCGCAGGCGGGTGTCCGCCCGGTTTTCGCTTTTCGATTTTTGTTCTGACGAGGTGATCATCATGATGCGGCGATTTGCGGTGGCCTGCGGGCTGGCAGCGCTCCTGGTCGGTGTCAACGCCTGCGGCGCCGCGCGTCCCAGCCGGTTCTACGCGCTGGATATTCCCGAAACTTCCGCGCCCTCCGCCGCTCCGCGCTTCAATACTGACCTGCTCGTCGGCCGCCTGGTGGCTCCGCACCTCTATCGCGACGATCGCATTGTCTACCGCGTCGGCTCCACCCAGCTCGGCACCTACGAGTATCACCGCTGGGCCGAACCCCCCGCGGACACCATGGAAAATCTTCTCGTCCGTGCCCTGCGCTCCTCGGGCAGCTTCCGCTCCGTCCAGAGCCTGCGCTCCAACGCCCGCGGCGATTACATCCTCCGCGGCCACCTCCACGAACTCGACGAGGTCGGAACCGGCACGGCCAATGTCACCGCCCGTGTGGATTTCGAAGTCGAGCTCTATAGCCAGAAGTCCGGCACCGTCGTCTGGTCCAAGCACTGCAACAACGACGAGCCCGTCAACGGTAAGGAAGTCCCCGCCGTCGTGGAAGCACTGAACAAAAACTTGCAGCACGCCATCGACCAGGTCGTCGCCGGCCTCGCCGACTATTTCTCCAAGAACCCGCCCAAAGATTAGGCGGCTGCGCCTGCTGTAGGGGCGCTCGTTAGACCGCCCCTTGATCTTCTTGCTTTTCTCTCCCTCCTTCCTCCGTTCCTCATTTCCTCACTTCGCCCGTTGTATAATTCGCGCGTTCCACCGCGCCATGTCCAAACTCCGACCGAACACGCCCATCGCGTCCTGGATTCCGTTCGGCCTCGGCCTTACCAAACCCAATCACTACTGGGAAATGCTGCGCACTCTGTGGGAGAACCGCGGCCATCTTCCCTACGCCTGGCGCATCCTGCGCCACGGCGTTTGCGACGGCTGTTCGCTCGGCCCGCGCGGCCTCGCCGACGACGCCATGAAAGGCGTGCATCTGTGCCTCGTCCGCTTAAAGATGCTCCGCACGAACACCATGCCCGCGCTGGATATCCGCAAGCTCGCGGACGTCTCCCGCCTCGAAAAATTCGATAGCCGCGCACTTCGCGAGCTCGGCCGCCTGCCTTTTCCGATGCTGCGCAAGAAAGGCGAGCCCGGCTTCTCGCGTATTTCCTGGGACGAAGCATTCGCGCTTCTTGGCACCAAACTCCGCGAAGTCTCCGTGCGCGACCCCAATCGCCTCGCCATCTACACCACTTCCCGCGGCCTGACCAACGAAACCTACTACGTCGCGCAAAAATTCGCCCGGCTGCTCGGCACGAACAACATTGATAACGCCGCGCGTCTCTGCCACGCCGCTTCCACCGTCGCGCTCAAGCAGACTCTCGGCGTCGGCGCTTCCACGTGCTCCTATACCGACTGGATCGGCACGGACTTGCTCATCCTTCTCGGCAGCCACGTGGCCAACAATCAGCCCGTGGCCATGAAGTATTTCTATTACGCGAAGAAACGCGGCGCGCGCATCCTCGTGGTCAATCCCTTCCGCGAGCCCGCACTGGCGCGCTACTGGGTTCCCTCCGTGCCCAAGTCCGCTCTTTTCGGCACGAAAATGGCCGACGAATTTTTCCAGGTGCGCATCGGCGGCGACATCGCCTTTCTCAACGGCGTCCTCAAGTGGCTCCTCCTGAAGAACTGGCTGGACGCGGACTTCATCGCCGCGCACACCTCCGGCTTCGACGAAATGAAAGCCGCTCTGGAAAAGCAATCCTGGGAAGAGCTGGAGGAATCCTCCGGCGTAATTCGCGACCACATGCTGCGCTTCGCCGAAATCTACGCTTCGGTGAAGAACGCCGTCTTCATCTGGAGCATGGGTCTCACCCAGCACCGCTTCGGAGTGGAAAACGTCAAGGCCGTCGTCAACCTCGCGCTGGCCCGCGGCATGATTGGCCGACCCAACGCCGGCGTTGTGCCCATTCGCGGACACTCCGGCGTGCAGGGCGCCGCCGAATGCGGCTCCGTGCCCAACACCTTTCCCGGCGGGTTCGCCGTCAACGAAGAAAACGCGCGCCGCTTCAGCGACCTCTGGGGCGCGCCCGTACCGTCCACGCCCGGCCTCTCCGCGCCGGAGATGCTGGACGCCGCCGGGCGTGGCGCGCTCGATCTCCTCTGGTGCGCGGGAGGAAATTTCCTGGACACTTTGCCGGAGCCCGAGCGCATGCGCGACGCTCTCTCGCGCGTGCCCATGCGCGTCCACCAGGATCTTTTTCTCAACTCCTCCATGTTCGTCGAGCCGGACGATTGCGTGCTGCTGCTGCCCGGACGCACCCGCTACGAACAGCCCGGCGGCGGCACGCTCACTTCCACGGAGCGCCGCATTCGTTTCTCGCCGGAAATTCCCGGCCCGCGCATCGCCGAGGCCATGTGCGAGTGGGAAATTTTCATGCGCGCCAGCGAAGCTGCGCTGCCTCCGGAGAAACGCCATCTCATGCGCTTCGATTCCGCCGATAGCCTCCGCGCGGAAATGGAGCGCGCCATGCCCTTGTACCAGGGCATCGCCTCGCTCCGCTCGGAAGGCGACTCCGTCCAGTACGGCGGGCAATTGCTTTGCGCGGGAGGCGTCTGCGCCAATCTCCCCGGCGGCCGCGCTCGATTCTCCGCGCTCACTCCACCTCGCCTTGAAGATGTCATCCTGAGTCCCGATGCTTTACAGCGGGACGAAGGATCTCAGCTATCGCAAAACGAATTCGGCTTGTCCGCAGCCCCGTCTTCACTTCCTCAGCTTCACTCTCCCTTCGTGTTTTATCTGGCCACCCGCCGCGGCAAGCAATTCAACTCCATGCTCTGGTCCACCAGCGACCCCACCACCGGCTCTACCCGCCGTGACGACATTTTCATCTCGCCCGAGGACGCGCACCGCCTCGGCCTTCGCGCCGGCGACCCCATACTCCTCCGCGCCGCGGCCGCGAATCCCGCTGCAAGTGAATTTCGTGGCGTTTGCAAAATCGCTTCCGTCAAGCCCGGCACCCTGCAAGCCTTCTGGCCCGAAGCCAACGTGCTCATCTCCTCGCGCCTCGACCCCGCTTCTCACGAACCCGACTACAACGCCTGGGTCACCCTCGAAAAAATCTCGTAGCACAGGCACCTGCGCTCTCCACGCGCCGCTTTCGCGCTCAGACCCTTCCAATTTTCGGCTTCTTAACTATTCTATTGACACCACTCGCACCCTATGTTATTTCGCATATATCGCTTGTGGTGGTGGCTGACTACGGGGGGTGGATTCGGTAAATAGCGAGTGAGTTCGTGCTCCGCGAAGCGGGGTTCCTAACAAGTTCTATCCAGCAACACCCCACCCCACCCCGGGAGCGTAAAAGGCCGCCCGGTCTTTTGCGCTCCCGTTTTTTTTGTGCGCATGCAGGCGCCGATGGCTGGATTTCAGCGGCTTGAATTTGAAGTCCCTGCAGAATAGACAAAAAATCGCCCCGGTTTCCCGAGGCGGCTTACTGCTTTTTTCTATTTTCTCTTTTTATTTTCCGTCCATTACGCCGGCACCGACGCCGCCCGCGCCTTCGTTCTCCTTTTCGCTTCGTAGAGTTCCCGGTCGGCCCGCTCCAGCAGTTTGTCCGCGGGTTCGCCCGGCCGGCAGCCCGCCCACCCGGCACAGAACTGTACGGTGATGCGCGTTCCCTGGTAATTCACTTGGAGAGTTCCGATCCGCGCCACCAGACGTTCGGCCATGTCCGGCGCACAATCCACCAGCAGCATCAGAAACTCATCGCCGCCCAGCCGCACGGCCAGGTCCGACACGCGCACCAGCGCCTTCAACCGCTCCGCGAACTCTTTCAGCACCTGGTCGCCCGCCGCGTGTCCGCTCCGGTCGTTGATCTGCTTGAAATCGTTCAGGTCCAGCATGATAACCGTCAGCGGGTGTCCCGAGCGGTGCGACCGGGCCACTTCCGCCGCCAAACGCTCTTCGGCAAACCGCCGGTTGTGCAGCCCCGTCAGGGGATCGAGCATGGCCATTTTGTGCAGCGCTTCCGCGTACATTTCCAGCTTGGCGGTTTCTTCGATCTGCTCCGCCAGTTTCCGGTGCAGCCGTTTCACGATGATTTGCTGGTAGATCGCGTAGGTGTTGAACAGCAGCACGGCCCCCATCAGCCCGCGCACGGCCTGGTCCAGGTTGAATTGAAAAAAGTTTGTCGCCCCGGCATACAGCGCCGGCAGCGTAAACGACCCGATGGCCAGCGTCAGCAGCAGCATCACCATCACGCTGGACCACCACAGCATCCAGTCGCGCCGCTGCAGCTTCTTCAGCCGAACCTGGTATTCGTGCATACTTCTCCCCTGCGGATCTTGTCGGCAAATCCTGTTCCATCCTGAGCCCTCAATTGTGTGCAGTTTTCGCCACCCTATCTCGCTGGACTTACTCCCCTTAGCGCTGATCGCCGCTTCGGACTCGAACTCGCTCTCCGCAGCCGCTGCTCCAATTCAGCACACCCTTTCCCATTTGGGGCTTTGCTCGCTGTTAGAACTTTCTTTTCCCCCTCTTCACTTCCTCCACAAACTGATCCGCCTCTCGCGTCGGCATGGGGATGCGATATCCGTCGCAGACAGCCATCGCCAATTCCGCCGCGCTCGCCAGCGACACGCGGTGTCCCGGCGACACGTAGATCGGCTTCACTCCCGTGCGCGTGCGCACCGCCGCGCCAATCGTTTCGCCCGCATCCATCAACGCGGCCCAGCTCCCCGCCGCTCGCCCCGGCTCTTTGTGTTGCCCGATCAACCGCGACTTCGCGCAGCCTACCGTCGCCCGGTCCAGCAACACACCGAGGTGACACGCCAATCCAAACCTTCGCGGGTGCGCGTACCCTTGTGCGTCGCAGAAAATCACATCGGGTTCCGCTCGCAATTTTGCAATGGCCGCCAGCAGCGCCGGTAGCTCCCGGAAACTCAAAAGCCCCGGCACGTACGGAAACTCCAGCGGCCGCTCCGCCCACGCCCGCTCGATCTCGTGCATCTCCGGAAATGAATACACGATAACTCCGGCGATGGCGCGCCCCTGGCTTGTTCCTCCCCGGCGAAAATCAAACGCCACATCCGCTCCCGCCACCCGCCTGATCGAGTCGAACCGTTTTTCGCTTTTCGTTTTTCGCTTTTCGCTTTTTCGTTCGGACAATCGGTCCTTGAGTTCCACCCGCCCGCGCAACTCCTCCTGGATCCGCCGCGCCTCTTCCGGCGTCACGTCCCACCGATGCAGCTCTCTCGCTTTCATCTCTGCGTTAAAGCTCCTGCCTCTTCGTCGCCTGAATCTGTGAAATCTGTGTAATCTGCGGATTCTCTGTGTTTTTCTTCTTTGACACTGCCCCCGCCGGAGTATAATGCGCCGCGTCGGGACTTGGCGACGTGTCTGCTCCACGCAGCCATCCCATCACCCGAAGAGGAGAGAAACGCTGTGGGGCTGGAAATCGTAGTCCGCGAAACCGGCGACGTCACCATTCTGGACCTGAATGGCCGCGCGACCATCGGCCTCGGCAATGACATGCTCAACGCCAAGCTCCGCCAGGTGGTCGAAGGCGGCTGCAAGAAACTGCTCATCAACCTCGCGGGCATGTCGCAGATTGACTCCAGCGGCATCAGCAGCATCGTGCGCACTTTCGTCACGCTCGAGCGCAATCAGGGCACGCTCCGCCTGCTCAACCCCGTCGGCCGCGTCAAGGAAGTCCTCGCTGTCACCCGGTTGCTCGCCGCCATCCCCACCTTCGATTCCGAATCCGCTGCCGTCTCCAGCTTCAAATCCTGACGCTTGCCGTTTTTACCTTGTCATCCTGCCTGCCCTGAACATGGGTGAAGGAAGCGAACCGCTGTCATCCTGAGCGAAGCGAAGGATCTCTTTTTTGCGGTCTGACCTCTGCTTTCTGCGTTCTGCTTCCCTCCGCCCGCGCAGTGTGCTATGCAGTACTTGTTATGTACTGTCGTGCGCAATGGCCCCGCCTCGTTCTCGCCGCCGCGCTCTTTGCCGCCCTCGCCGTCCCGACCTTCGCCCAGCAACCGGAAATCGAAAAGCTCGCCGCAGAACTCGCCCGGAAACTGAACCACCCGAAGTGGGCGTTGACGGGGGAAGTGAAAATCGTGGTGGTCAGTTTTCAGGGACCCGACGGCGAATCATCACAGCTCGGCTCCGTGTTGGCTGGCACGTTTGCCACTGCCTTGCTCCGCGAAGCCAGTAATTTCAAAATCGTCAAACATTCGGAATTCGCCCGAGTGCGCCAGAAGGAGCTGTGGACCGAAAACGAAGCCTTGAATCGGAACGTGGCCCGCTCCATCGCCCTGGAAGCGGGTGCCGCCTTATTCATCACTGGCGATTACGGCGAGGGAAAGGACCGGGTTCGGCTCGAGGTAAGAGCGGCACGAGTTACGGATGATAAAGTTCTGGGCGAAGTCCGAACAAAAATCCCTCTGCCTGTGGAACTGCAGCGCCTCGCTACCCTGGCGCCGCCCAAGCTGTCGGCCGATTCCGAAGCCAACAGCAATGCAACGTCCACGCCGCTGGAAAGAGTTTTTCGTCCAGGCATGAATGGCGTCGGTTACCCCGAATGCGTAAGTTGTCCCGATCCGAGTGTCACACCCGAAGCTCGCGCCGCTAAGTATGTGAGTCGGGTTCTCCTGAAGATCGTTGTGACGGTGGAAGGCAATGCCGCCGACGTTCGCGTGGAGAAAGGCGCCCAGTACGGTTTGACAGAAGCCGCGCTGAATGCCGTTCGGAAATGGAAATTCAAGCCTGCGCTGTTTAACGGCAAACCAGTGCCCGTCGAGGTCATGATCGAAATCACTTTCAGACTCCTGTGACCTTTCGCGCGCTCCCTGTCACCTGACTCCTGTTCCCTGATCCCTCTTCTTCCCTCCGCCCGCACAGTGTGCTATGCAGTACTTGTTATGTGCTGTCGCGCGCAATGGCCCCGCCTCGTTCTCGCCGCCACGATTTTCTGTGCTCCGCTGGCTCCTCCTACGCCCGCGCAGGAGCAGACAGTGCCGTCCGCTTTCCCCGATTACGCCACCATACCGGGGGTGGACAAGCTCGCTGCGGATTTGATGAATGGGCTAAGAAATTCCGCCTTAGGGAGGGAAGGGAAACTCAAGCCAATCGTGCTTGTCTTCCCCCGCCCCAATTCCCCGCTTAACCGGGCAATTGCAAGCGCGCTGGCCTCATCGCTTGTCCATAAGGAGAAAATCTACGAAATCTTCAACGAAGCCCAGCTCAAATGTCTTGGAATATCAGAACAGCCAAAGCCCGGGGAGTTGCTCGAAGCAAACAGCCTTCTTGCGGCCGCCCGCAAGTTTGGCGTAAAGCTCGTCATCAGCGGTAAGTACAGCAAGGTGAATCGAACTGTGAAGCTCGAAGTCCATGCGAGCCGCTTCGCCACCGGCGAACGCTTGTGCGAAGCCAACAACAGGATTCCACTCCCCCGCGAGTGGCAAGGCCTTGATTCCCACGCCGCTCCCGACACCCTGGCCCGGGATACGCCGCCCTGTTTTGATGAGCAACCGCTGCCGCCCGGCGTAGAGCGTCCCGGCAAGAACGGCGTCAACTATCCCGAGTGTGTTTATTGTCCTGACCCGCACTTTACCCAGCAAGCGCGCGACGCGAAATTCGATGGCACGATGACCCTGCAGCTCACGATTAACGCTGATGGCACCGCCGGCAATATTTCCATTTTGAAAGGTCTCCCGTTTGGTCTGAACGAGGAAGGGCTCAAAGCGATCAAAGGATGGCGCTTTAAGCCAGCCAAAAATCGTGAAGGCAATCCAGTCCCCGTCCAAATCATTCTCGAAATGACCTTCCGCTTGCCTTAGGTCACCAACCGGCCCCCTGAAGAGGGCCGCTACATTCTTGCTTTTACACTGCCCCAAAAACAAAAACGCCGCCATCCCGGCGGCACCAGCACTCTGAAACTCTGCCACTCTGTAACTCTTCGACCTATCCGCCTTTCTTCAACTCCGCCAGCACCAATTTCGCCACTTCCTTCAGCGTTTCGAAGATGCCTTGTCCGGTGATGGCGACCGCTTCGACCACCGGCTCGCCCTTCTGCTGGAGTTGTTTCGTCAAATCTTCCACGGCCATCACGCCCGGCAGGTCGCGCTTGTTCAATTGCAGCACGTAGGGAAGGGTGTTGAAGTCCAATCCGTGGTCGTGCAGATTTTCCTTCAAGTTGTCGATGGTCTCGTGATTCGCGTCCATGCGTTCTTCCTGCGAATCCGCGACGAACACGATCCCATCCGCGCCTTTCAGGATCAGTTTCCGGCTGGCCTCATAGAACACCTGCCCGGGCACGGTGTAGAGGTGGAAGCGCGTCTTGAACCCGCGCACCGTCCCCAGGTCCAGCGGCAGGAAGTCGAAGAAAAGTGTGCGGTCGGTTTCCGTCGCCAGCGAGATCATTTTTCCTTTTTGGCCGGTGCCGGTGTTTTCGTAGATCCACTGCAGGTTGGCGGTCTTGCCCCCCAGCCCAGGCCCGTAGTAAACGAGCTTGCAGTTGATCTCCCGCGCTGGAAAATTGATGAACGACACGTGTTCCCTCAGAACACAGGGGTGCTACTTATAGCACAAGCCCCTCCGCCCGGCCAACCGTCATTTCTTGAGGGGTGCCTTCAGGTTCATGGGGAGGGGTCAAGGGTCATGAATGAGAGTAGGGCCAGCGGAATCAGGAAACCGGACACGGGATTTCGGGACGCCTGAACTTGGATTCAGGCAATTCAACTCCATGTCCCGTTTTCACTTCCTCCACACGTCTCTTCACTGCGCTTTCTCTTGCTTCCCTCTACTTAAATCCTGATTTCTCGCCCCGGAATCCTGCACTCCGCCGTGCTTTTACTCCCAGCTAACGATTTTCCCCTAAGTTGACTTCCCACAATCCCTTTGCTATTCTCCGCGCATGGCACGCCGTGGAAAGACCTCCAAACGCCGCCGCGTGCGCAGCCGCGCCGGAGCCGGTTCCCGTGCTAAGTTATTGAAAAAGAAATCTTTAGGCAAGGGGAACCATGGCCGCAAGACGGCGGAAGCGCTAATGGACCCTGCCGTCCAGGCCCAGCTCAAGCTTTTTGACGATGCCGTCCGCTATTTCCAGCAGCAAAAGTTTCACAAAGCCCAGATGGTTTACGACAAAGTTGTCACCGGCCCCAGCAAGGAACTCGCCGACCGCGCCGTCGTCCATCTGCGCATTTGCCAGCAGCGCATTGCCCGCCCGCCGGTGGCCGCCCTGCGCTCCGCGGAAGACCACTACTATCACGGCGTGGCCATGATGAATCTGGGCCACTGGGACGAGGCCCGCGAGCACCTCGAAAAAGCCAAGAAGCTTTCCGCCAAGTCCGACTTCGTTCATTACGCCCTGGCCGCGCTCGATTGCCTCATCGGCGAGATTGACTCCGCCATGACCCATCTCCGGGCCGCCATCGAGCTGCGCCCCGAGAATCGCTACCACGCCCGCAATGACGAGGACTTCGCTTCGCTTCAGGATGATCCCCGTTTCACCGAACTCCTCTATCCGGAGCGCGAGTCCCCGGCGTAAACTCGGATGGGTCCTCGACCGGCCATGAAACCCGCTGCGAAAGATCTTCGACAGTCCGTGCGCATCGTTGCCGTGGGTGGCGGCACCGGCCTGGCCACGCTGCTCCGCGAGTTGAAGGAACACGTCTCCCGCCGCAAATCCGAAGCGGAGCGCATGCCCATCTCCGATCTCGCCGCTGTGGTCACCGTCACCGACGACGGCGGCAGCTCCGGCCGCCTCCGCCGCGACTACGCCATGCTGCCTCCCGGCGACATCCGCAACTGCCTGGTCGCGCTCTCCAAAGACGCCGCGCTTTTGAGCCGCCTCTTTCAATATCGTTTTCCCTCCGCCTCGGGAGGCGCGGGGCTGCGCGGTCACAGCTTCGGCAATCTTTTCCTGACCGCGCTCACCCGCGTCACCGGAGATTTCACCGAAGCCGTGCGCCTTTCGGGACAGGTGCTCGCCATCCGCGGACGCATTTTCCCCTCTACCGCGCAGAACGTCACGCTGGAAGCCGTGCTGGAGGACGGCCGCATCGTCCGCGGCGAAACCCGAATCTCGCGCTCGAAGAAACGCATCCGCCGCGTGCGGCTCTTCCCGCGCAATGTCCGCCCGCTCCCGGAAGTGCTTCGCGCCATCCGCGACGCCGACTTGATCTTTGTCGGCCCGGGCTCGCTGTTCACCAGCATCATTCCCAACCTGCTGGTCCGCGGCGTGGTCGCCGCCATGCGCAAATCCAAAGCCCGGCGCATCTACGTCGCCAACCTGATGACCCAGCCCGGCGAAACGCAGGGTTTCTCCGTCGCCGACCACGTCCGCGCCATTTACGACCACACCGGCGCCGGCCTTTTCGACTGGATCGTCGTCAACAACGGCGCCGTCTCTCCGCGCCTGTTGCGCCGCTACCGCGCCGAGGGTGCCGAGCAGGTCCGCGTGGACCTCGACGATTTGCAGAAGCTCCGTCTGCGCGTCGTCCTCGACAATCTTGTGGAAGAGGACCGCGTCGCCCGCCACGAAGTCGCACGCCACGACGCCGCCCGCCTCAGTAAACTCCTCCTCGAAGAATTCATCCACCCCCGTCCTTAGCGCCGTCCGTACCCCCGCCATCTTGGCGGCGCTTTTGGAGTGCGGCGGCTTGACGCCGCTTTGTTGTATCGCCGGCTTCCAGCTCGCCCTGAGCGAAGCGAAGGGGCGGCGCTTATGGAGTGCGGCGGCTCGACGCCGCTTTGTTGTATCGCCGGCTTCCAGCTCGCCCTGAGCGAAGCGAAGGGGCGGCGCTTTTGGAGTGCGGGGGCTCGACGCCGCTCTGTTGTATCGCCGGCTTATAGCCTGTGTGCCTTTGTCTTTTTCTTCTGTCTCTTCTCGCCACTCGCCACTTGTCTTTTCACATCTTCACCGCCGCGTTCAGCGCATTCCTTTCCTCATTCCTCATTCCTCCTTTCCTCCTTTCCTCCAAGCCTCACATCTTCTCCGCCGCTGCAAGCTGCAGTTTCCGCAGCGCCCGCACGCGTTCCTTGTACCGCTCGCGGCTCAACCGGTGCATCCGGTAGAGCAAATACAAATACTTCGACGCCGACGTGGGTCCCTTTTCCCGGTTGCAGCGTTCGCAGCACGCCACGGAATTCTCCATGCGCGTCGATCCCCCGGCGCTGATCGGTTCCAGGTGGTCCACATGCAGTTCGGTAATCTTCAACAGCTTTCGGCAGTAGAAACATCGCCAGCGATCTCTCCGCAGCAGCAGCCGCCGCTTCGCCGGGTCCTTGTACGCCAGCAGCTTCTCGTTGACGTCCACCTGGGTGTACGCCCCGCTGCTCAGCCAATCCACCACCTCTTCCGGCGTGAACACCTCCAGCACCATGCCTCCCACGTTGTGCCCCCGTATGGCCACGCACCCTTTTCGCGCCAGCCGCCCGAGGTGCTCGTTCAGGTTATATTCGCTCCGCTGCACGCCTTCCCCCAGCGTCTGCTTGAGCACCGTCACCAGCCGCGAACCCACCATGCGCGAGTGCCGCATCAGGTAGAAGTAGATCGCCTGCTCCGTCACCTTCAGCTTCAAGAGCGGCACTAGGTAGTCCACCGCTTCCGCCCACACCCTCTTCCAATTCACATTCTCGCTCATCGCTGCACCTTTGCGCCGCCCGCGCGTCCATCGCTGCAGATATTCTCATCGAGCAAACCAATCTCTCATATATTAACTTATAGAAATAATCCTGTCAAGTGCTATCCCTGTCGCCGACTGCGAGCTGTTCGCCTCGCCAGATTCCTACATGAAGAATTCCTCCGCTACCCTTGACTCGCGGTATCTCCCTTGATACGAAGATGTCATGATTCTCAGCCCAGCTATATTGCGAAGAGAGCTTCTTTTGGCGGTCAAGCATTTACCGGGAGGCGGAACACAAGAGGAAAAGAGGCGTGCTGCAGAACCGTGGCGTATACAGTTTGTCAGACAAATGTTTGATCGAAAGCCGTACTTCGCAAAACGAGAAGATGAATTTCTATCAAACCTTGCGTCCGGAGCTCTTTTTGACCCAGAAAAAATTCAACCACAGTTGTTCGTCTGCAAATCGCGAGAAGACTTTGACGTATATGACTATTTTAGAATGTGGAGCTCTTTCCCGACTCTAGATAGACCGGGGAGAAGATTAAAGTTCATAGTACGCGACGCGGGCATCCCTTCAAAGCCGATCATGGGCCTCTGTTGCCTAAGTTCTCCTGTCCGGTCGATCAGAGTTCGCGACCACTGGATTGCGTGGCAAGATCGCCCAAGGATTCGTCAAAAAAACCTTGCTATGGTCATGGACTTGTCGACTTGCATAGGCCTTCCACCTTACTCATACTTGACGGCAGGGAAGTTGTTGGCCGCGATGATGGCTTCCAACGAGGTGCGTGAAGCCTATCGGGCAAGGTATGCTCTTCAGCGCTCCAGGATTCGCCGTCGCATCCTCACGGACATCGTCCTGCTTATGACGTCGGCCTGCTACAGCAGTAATGCTGCGCAGTACAAGGGGCTCGGTTTCACGAGTTCGCAACTGTTTCGGTTTATTGGCTACACTTCTGGGTATTCGACTTTCCAAATCCCGCCTGATTTATATGGGCAGGTTAAGAAATTCGTGATTAAACGCCGGCGAACTGCAAATCCAACAAGAGACGGCGGGCCCAGTGCCAAGATTCGAATTCTACGCTGGGCTGCGAGGGATCTCTCAATCTCAGAGCAAAGACTTGTCTATACAGGTCACAGACGAGCAGTTTTTGCTGCACCTTTGGCCAGGAATTGGCGCGAATTCCTTCTTGGGCATACCAGCAGGATCGAATACTTTGACTACACCTTAGAGTGTTTGATTCGGAGGTGGAAAGAAAAGTGGTTAAAGCGGCGCTGTGAAAATTCGATAGTCATGGATAAGGTTTACCGATTCCACCCCGAAGAGCTGCGGATGACGCGCACCTTGGGATCAGTTGGACCAAACTTGCTCCATTCCGAACTCAATTGAAGAAGCGTTGAATCAGACCACGTTTACTTGATTGAGAACTTTTCGCTCGCTCGTTGAACGAAGCTCGTTACGTCCCAGTTTGCAAGAATCATCAAGAAAACCAAAGCGGCGATCGCTTGAACTGTTTGTTCACTCGCAGCCAACTTGAACCACTTGTTGCGCTTGAACCATTCCCGCCCGAAAGATTTGTAAACAGCCGTTTTCAGTAATTTTGAGAGCACGCCTGGAAAGAGGAACAAAATCATGCAAAGTGGCGATCCAATGAAGAGCACAATGCGTTTCCATAAATGGTTCTGAATTTCGATTGGGATATACACTTCTGGAATGGTATCTTCCTGAACGACCTGATCCTCTACTCCGCTTGCTGCGCCGCTTTTGATTGGATTACTTGGCAACTGCCGCCGACTAGAATCGCCTTTCTTTGGCAGCTCCGGCTGATTAGAAGCGACCTTCTTTGGAATAGTCTGCTTGCTCCTTAATATGATGAAGGAAGTCTGGCTCGTGAGTATTTGCGTGGCGCGAAAGAAGAGGTAAAATCGGTCGTACGCACCGTCGACAGTCTCTGAGTTCTTCAATCCTGCCAAGAGAGTTGAATCAGTTTCCATCACAAAATCAAATGTCTTGTCAACGCGTTCGCCTGACCTTACTGCCGAGACATATTCAAATACTTCGAAACGATAGGAATCTCCCGAAGTAATTGAATAGCCGACTTGCTTATTACTGAGCGCCACGGGTTGCAACTCCTTATCGTCATCCCAAAGGGCAATCTTAAAAAATGCCACTTTCGCGAGGTCTTCCCGCTTGCCAAGTCTGGAAACTATTTCAGTCCAGATCCGATTCGACTCTTCAGGAGATTTTTCGTCGTCTAAGGAAAAATCTGCGAGATTAATCTGATTTGTAATAAAAACAACCTTGTCGTTCGGTTGCCTGTTTCTACCTGAATATACTTTTGCTCGGATGAGGTCGCTGAATTGTTCGAAACGAGATTCGCGACTGTCCACAAGATGACCCAATTTCAGATCGAAGAAGAGAACATCCCCGAATTCTTGGGCCTTGAGCACCTCGCATGATCGCACTGGCAGAAAGGAGCTTTCGTCGGGACTGAATACAATGAGACAGGGAAGACTAGCAAAAGCTGATAGGTTTTTCCGGCCATCTTCCACCCATTTTTCCGCGTAGCGAAATCTATAGATGAAGCCAGGAGGAAACGACAGATTAGGCACCAAGCGGAGGTTATATGGTCGAATGTCAGTCGTAATGAATAGGACGACACCACTAGTACTTGAACGAGAATTCGCTGGGGACGTCGCCCCGTCCGACGCCACCACAGCTCCGCAGGCAATGGTTACTAAACACAATCTTTGAAGAGTCTCGTTGAACTTCAGCATTGTATTTAACTCATCAGTAATTACTCTTGGTCCGAAAATCAAGAGTATATCTCCATCTCTTCTAATACACTTCCTGGCTGATGGCAAATTTTTCTTTCAGATCTTCTCGACAGCAGGGCCGGACGGCGCAGGCGCCTCTCGCGTATGACGATTTGGAGAGTGACCTCGATTAGGGCGAAGGCGTTGTTAAAGACATATCTGTTCCTTAGCGCGACCGTCACCGCGTGGTAGCCAGGGACGAAGGACCAAGGCTAAGGCTCAGGGAATCTCTCGGTGCCCCATCGTTTCTCCGTCCGAATCCTTGCTCCGGCATCTGTGTTCACCTGTGAGTCCATTTCTACTTGCTTCCCCTGGCACTTGCCCCCAGCCCCCTTTCTGCCCGCCTTGCGCCTCGGTGCCGCTCTCCATATACTTATGCGCCGCTGCTGGAAAGCCTTCCGATATCGCGCGTTCCGGCCGCACCCAATCGCCATCATACCGGGCAGGAGAGAGAGTCATGGCCACCGTCGCCGTCAAGAACGAGCTGAACGTTTACGAATCCGCCGCCGCGCGTTTTGAGCTTGCCGCAAAGAAGCTCAACCTCGAAGAGGGCCTCTACAAGTACCTGCAATATCCCAACAAGGAAATCACCGTGTACATTCCGGTGGGCATGGACGACGGCCGCCTGGAAGTCTTCATCGGCTACCGCGTGCACCATTCCATCGTGCGCGGGCCGTGCAAGGGCGGCATCCGCTTCGACCCCGGCGTTACGCTCGACGAAGTCCGCGCGCTGGCCGCGTGGATGACCTGGAAGTGCGCGGTGGTGGACATCCCCTTTGGCGGCGCCAAGGGCGGCGTGATCTGCGACCCATCAAAGCTTTCTCGCGGCGAGCTCGAGCGCATCACCCGCCGCTACACCGCCGAGCTCATCGACTTTTTCGGCCCCGAGCGCGACGTCCCCGCGCCCGACGTCGGCACCAACGAGCAGACCATGGCCTGGGTGATGGACACCTACTCCATGCACATGCGCCACACTACCACCGCCGTGGTTACTGGAAAACCCTTCGACATCGGCGGCTCGCGCGGACGCAAACAGGCCACCGGCCGCGGCTGCATGATGGTCTGCGACAAAGCCATCGAGCATCTCAAGATGAAAAAGGAAGGATGCCGCGTCATTGTGCAGGGATTCGGCAACGTCGGCTCCTGGGCCGCGCGGCTGATGCACGAAGCCGGATACAAAATCGTCGGCGTCGCGGACATCCACGGCGCGCTCTATAACGAAAACGGCCTGGACGCCACCAAGCTGATGGACTGGGTCCACGTCCAGCACAAGCCGCTGCCGGAATTCCCGCAGGGCGGAACGAAAATGTCTTCCACGGACATTCTCTATCAGCCGTGCGACATCCTTCTCCCCGCGGCCACCGAAAACCAGCTCACCAGCAAGACCGCGCATCAGGTCCAGACGAAAATTCTTTGCGAGGGCGCGAACGGCCCCACCACCTCCGCCGCGGACGAAATCCTCGATCAGATGGGCGTGTTCGTCATTCCGGACATCCTCGCCAACGCCGGCGGCGTCACCGTCAGCTATTTCGAATGGGTGCAGGACCGCATGGGATTCTTCTGGCGCGAAAGCGAAGTCAACGAACGCTTGCAGGGCATCATGGACCGCAGCTTCAGCTACGTGGTGCGCTACGCCGGCGAGCACGGCGTGCCCAACCGCATCGCCGCCTACATGCTGGCCATCGACCGCGTAGCCACCGCATTGAAGATGCGCGGCATTTACGCGTAATGCAGGTATCAGGTCTTCAGTATTGGGTGTAAGGGTTACGCTCTGTGGGTCGGGGCTTTAGCCCCGACAAAAGAACTGCCGCGCGAAGCGCACTCCTCTCTGCCGAAGGCCGTTGCGGAGGCCCGCACGAATTCTCAGTGCGAGGCCGTAGCAACATTCTTTTCGACATCCGGGAATCGGGTCTTGCTGTAAACTGTCGCTGCTTGGGAATTGCTGGTCCCTGACGCATGCTGCCTGAAACCATTTCGCACGGCGCGCTCAAGTCCGAAGACGAGCACCGCCGCGATATCTGCACCGTCGGCCGCTGGGTTCACGCCCGCGGCTTCGTTGCCGCCACCGACGGCAACATCTCCGTCCGCCTCGACAACAAGCGCGTGCTCACTTCGCCCACGGCGATCAGCAAGGGCATGATGACGCCCGACGATCTTGTGATCACCGACATGGACGGAAAAAAACTTTCCGGCCGCCGCAACGCCAGCTCCGAGCTGGCCATGCATCTGCTCGTGTACAAGCGCCGCCCGGACGTGCACTCCGTGTGCCACGCGCATCCGCCCACGGCCACGGGTTATGCGGCCGCGGGCATCGCGCTCAACAAAGCTCTCGTCAGCGAGGTTGTGCTCTCGCTGGGCTGCATTCCGGTGGCGAAATACGGCACGCCCGGCACGCCGGAGCTGACCCAGGCACTCGAGCCGCTGGTGCCCAGCTATGACGCAATTCTGATGGCCAATCATGGCGTGGTTACTTACGGCGCCGATTTGCTGAGCGCGTGGTTCCGCATGGAGACCACCGAGCATTTTGCCCGCGTTTCCCTGGTCACCGAGCTTCTCGGTAAACAAGTCTTGCTCTCAAGCGGCGATGTAGATAAATTGCTAGCGGCGCGGGCCCGCTATGGCCTGACCACCGCGGCCCAGGTTGGCCCGGAGTGCCCGGTCACTGCGGAGTCGGCTGCGCCGGATGGCGTCACGCTTTCGCGCGAGGAACTGGAAGCGCTCATCGAAGACGCGGTCCGGCGCGATCGCGCGCATCGGTAAAGCAGGGATCAGGGACTAGGCTTCGGGGTTCCGGTTTTCGTTTTTCGAGTTTTGATTTTCAGTGGTTTGTGGAGGAGACAGAATGGGTGAAGCACTGGGAATGATCGAGACGCGCGGCTTCGTGGCCATGATCGAGGCGTCTGACGCCATGGTCAAGGCCGCCAAGGTCACACTTGTCGGCTGGGAAAAGATCGGGTCCGGTTACGTCACCGCCATGGTGCGCGGAGACGTTGCCGCCGTCAAAGCTGCCACCGACGCCGGCGCCGCTGCTGCGCGCCGCGTGGGCGAGCTCATCGCCGTCCACGTCATCCCGCGGCCGCACCAGTCGCTCGAAGACGTGCTGCCCATCGGCAAATCGATGGCCGCCTCCGCGAAATAATTTCGTGGCGAGCGCGACGCGTCGCAGGGGCGCCCGCCGCGGCGGAGGGCGCTCGCTTGCTGTGAGGCGAAGCCTCCGCCTTCTCTTTCGGTGTCATGCGGAGCCCCGATAATTTCCATCGGAACGAAACATCGTTCTTCCAGTTTTCGTTGGTCGGCTTTCTTGCTCCATGAACCGTTCGCTCAATTCGCAGCCTCTTTTCTGTTTTCTATTTTCCATTTTCTGACATGATTCTCGCCCGCATCGCCGGCACCGTCGTTTCCACGCGCAAAGATCCGCGCCTCGAAGGCAAGAAACTCCTCGTCGTGAAGCCTGTTTCTCCGGAAGGCGCGGACGAAGCCGGCTACCTGATCGCCGTGGATACCGTCGGCGCGGGCGCCGGGGAAACCGTGCTGGTCGTTTCCGGCAGCTCCGCGCGCATGGCCGACCAATGCAAGGACCGCCCGGTGGACGCCGCTATCGTCGGCATCGTGGACACCGTCAAGCTCGACGCCTTGCAAGAAGCAAGTGTCGTAGCTGGACGAAAGCGCTAGCGCCGGGAGATTTTTCGAGTTTCGAATTTCGGTTTTCACTAGCCACTATGTTGCTCGGCCGCATCATCGGCACGGTCGTTTGCACCGTCAAGAGCCCTTCGCTGGAAGGGAAGAAGCTGCTGCTCGTCCAGCCCATCAACCGTCAAGGGAAAGACAAAGGCAAGCCGCTAGTCGCAGTGGACTCCGTCGGCGCCGGCGCCGGCGAGACGATTTATTGGTGCAAGGGGCGAGAGGCCAGCTATCCGTTTGCGCCGAATGAACTTCCTACCGAAGCCACCATCGTGGGCATCGTGGATACGCTGAATGTTCCTTCCTCCTAATACGCATCATGGCGTGGACGACTCGTTTGTGCCGTGCTATTCTCCGCGACTTACGAAACCAAATCTGGAAGACATTTCTGAGAAGTTGTGGGCCTTGCGCAAAATCAATCTTGCTCGGAGGTAACGTGATGAGCCGCGCTTGCTTCATGCGGATAGCTTTCCTCGTTCTGTTTGTTCTCGCGGCCGGGGCGCAGAGTGCGGGGGCGCAGCAAACTCCTCCGCCGGGAAAAAAGCAGACGACGCCCGCAAAGAAGCAGCCGCCGACTCCTGCGCCTTCGAAGAAACCGGCCGCGCCGTCACAAAAATCAGCGCCTACCGACGCCAAGGCGCAGTTCGAACTCGGCGTCAAATACGAAGAAGGCAAAGGAATCCAGCAGGATTACGCGGAGGCAGCGAAATGGTATCGCCAAGCCGCTGACCAGGGCTTTGCAGAAGCTCAAACCCATCTCGCAGCCTTGTACTTAACTGGGGAGGGCGTTCCCAAAGACTCTGCCAAGGCAGAGCAACTGCTTCTCAAAGCTGCGAAGCAGGGCTTCGCTCCCGCGCAAAGCGCTCTGGGCGCGCTGTATTTGACGAGAAAGGAATTGCCGCAAGACGAAGAAGAAGGGTTGCGCTGGATTCGCAAAGCCGCTGATCAGGGTGACGCCGGAGCCCAATACAATCTTGGGGCCGTTTACGACGAGGGAGAGGTCGTGCCGCAGGATTACGCGCAAGCCTTGAAATGGTACCGCAAGGCTGCCGAACAAGGCTTTGCAGATGCTCAATACAATCTGGGTGACATGTACAAATGGGGGCATGGCGGAGCGGTGGATTATGCCGAAGCGGCGAAGTGGTATCGCAAGGCCGCTGAATTGGGAGAGCCGGATGCGCAGATCGAGCTTGGCGACCTGTACGAATGGGGACACGGCGTTCCGCAGGATTATGCGGAAGCGGTGAAGTGGTTTCGCAAGGCCGCCGAACAGGACTCGCCCGATGCGCAATACAAACTGGGGAGCATGTACGCTATTGGGCATGGCGCGCCGCAGGACTATGCGGAAGCCGCGAAATGGTATCGCAAAGCCGCTGAAAAGGATCATCCGACAGCGCAATATTATCTGGCGGAGATCTACGAACGAGGACGGGACGTGCCGCAGGATTACGCCGAGGCGCTGAAGTGGTACCGCAAGGCCATCGAAAATGATTATGTCCTCGCCCAGAGTCGACTCGACCAAATGTATGTGTACGGGTATGGGATCCCCGGCGATGTGATGCTTTGGTTTCTTCAGGCCGCGGAAAATGGTGATGTCACCGCGCAGGCGCATTTGGGGTATCGCTACGCGGAAGGGAAAGGTGTGCCTAAGAACGACACAGAAGCAGTCCGCTGGTTGCGCAAGGCGGCCGAACGGGGGTATGCACTCGCGCAAGAAAGCCTCGGGGGGATGTGCGAAAAAGGCCGCGGCACGCCCAAGGATGTCGTGGAAGGCTACATGTGGTATTTGCTCAGCAAAGACACGAGAACTATCTATCCCCGCGAGGAACTCGCCGCGCGCATGACGCCGGAGCAGATCGCCGAAGCCAAAAAACGCGCGGAGGCCTGGCGCGCCGCCCACCCGGACAAGTAATCGCGTCAACTGATGTACACTACCCGAGCCAGTTTCGGCATTCCGGATTCCAGATGCTAATCGCTCGCGTCATCGGCGACGTTGTGGCCACGCAAAAAGCGCCCTCTCACGTGGGCCGGAAAATTCTTGTCGTGCAGCCGCTCAATCTGGACGGCTCCGACCGCGGCGACGCCGTCCTCGCGCTTGACGCTGTGAGTGCCGGCGTGGGCGACCGCGTGCTCCTGGCCACGGAAGGCTGGGGCGCGATGACCGCCGTCGGACGACCCAACTCCCCCATCGACACCGCCGTCATCGGCATCATCGATGCCATCGATTTGCACGACAAACCCTAATCCACAAACAAAAGATACGGACTCATCCACAGATTACGCAGATTCAAGAATCAAAGAACGAAAATAGAAATTGGAAAGTAGGCTGCGAACCTCAAGGGGAGACGCTATTTTCTATTTTCGTTTCTTCAATCTGAGTAATCTGTGAAATCTGTGGATGATTCTTTTTCTTCGCCGCTTGGCCTTTTTCACACACTCCGCTATCATCGAACCACATGCGAACTCAAATGGATTCTCCTGCGCCGCTGGACCGCGCCGCGCTCGAGCGCTCCGTCGCTCCGTTCGGTTTCAGCCGCAATCTTCCGCAGGAAGCGTACACCTCCGAAACAGTGCTTGCTTGGGAGCTGCTGCATCTTTACGAATCTGCGTGGGTCTGCGTGGGCCGCGCCGACGACCTGGCCCGCCCCGGCGATTACCGCGCCATTCGCATCGGCGACGACGGCATCATCCTGGGCCGCGACGATTCCGGCACGCTGCGCGGCTTCTATAACGTCTGCTCGCATCGCGCCCACGAACTACTCGAGCCCGGGCAGTGCACCAGTTCGCGCCACATCCGCTGCCCGTATCACGGATGGACTTACAATCTCGACGGCTCGCTCAAGGTGGCCCCGCGCGCCAGCGATCTCCCCGGCTTCGACCCGGAAAGCTTCGGCCTGCCTCCCGCTCGCATACAGTTGTGGCACGGCTGGGTTTTCGTGAATGCATCGGGTGACGCCCCGCCGCTCGCGGACTGGGTGGGCGACCTCGAAGAAGTCGTCGCGCCATACGAGCCCGAGCGCCTGCGCCTCGGCGTCGAGAAGACCTACGACGTCGCCACCAACTGGAAGCTCATCCACGAAAACTATCACGAGTGTTATCACTGCCCGCAGATTCATCCGCAGCTCTGCCGCGTCAGCCCGCCCGACAGCGGCATCAATTTCGACCGCTCCGGCGCGTGGATTGGCGGCAGCATGGCGCTCGCCGAGCACGCCGAAACGATGTCTCTCGACGGCAAGAGCGCGGGTGCGATGCTGCGCGGTCTGTCCACCGAGCAGCGCCGCAAGCTTGAGTATTACGCCGTGCTCCCCAATGTTTTTCTCAGCCTTCAGCCCGACTACGTCCTCACGCATCGCATCGAGCCGCTCGGGCCCGGCCGCACCAGAATCGAATGCCAGTGGCTTTTTCCGCCGGAGGCTTTCGAAAAGGAAAATTTCTCGCCGGACTACGCCTTCGAATTCTGGGACGTCACCAATCTGCAGGACTGGAAGGCCATCGAGTCCGTCTATCGCGGCGTGTCTTCGCGCGGCTACCGTCCCGGGCCGCTCGCGCCCCAGGAAGACGCGGTGTACCGCTTCGTCACGCGCATCGCGCGCGCCTACCTCGACGGCGGCTTCTCGCTTGCGGCGCCTGCGCCGGCCGCGCTGCGGTGAAGAGCAACAGTCGCATCAAGCAATCTTTTCCGAAAACATCGAACTTTTGAATGCGGTCAGCGCGCGGGACACAGAAAGCGCTTCGCGCTGGCAAGAAAATGCGCCTCCGGCAGGGAGGGAGGCGCTTCGCGCCGACCATTCCATTGTCGCGGCTTAAGCCGCGACCCACAAAGCGGGCGCAGCAAGCAGCGCCCCTACGAAAGTGGCGTCTCATCGGCTTCGCTCAGGGCAAGGGGAGGAAGGCGACCCGATTAGAACCATCGGGACACAAAGACCGTGCTTCGCGCCGCCTAGATGATTGTCGGAGCTAAAGCTCCGACCCCCTAAAGTCGCGGCTCCCTCGGCTTCGCTCGGGACAGGTTCCGCTGCGACACACAAAGCGGCGTCAAGCCGCCGCACTCCATAGCCAACCCGATGGGCAAAATGTGATCCGGCATGCGGTCTGTTGTACACTCAACATTGCAATGCGGAAAAAGATTAAGAAAAAGCCAGCGAAGCGGTGGAACCGGCCACGCCACATCCCTGCCGATCAGAGATGGTTTTGGACTCCCGAGTGGCAGGCCAAAGAAAGAGAAGCCGACGCCGACTTTGCCGCTGGCCGCTACAAGACTTTCGAGACCGCCGCGGAACTCATCGCGTCACTGAAGTCTTAGCAACGCGTGGTCTTCTGTTGGATTTCAAGTTTCGGTTTCCTCTTCTTAGTGCCGCTTGCGTTGACACTCGCCGCGCGCTCCTGAATAATCGCTGCCGATGATCGGCCATCTTCGCGGCACATTGATTGACAAGCGGCCCAGCCAGGTCCTGCTGGACGTGGCCGGCGTCGGCTACCAGGTGCAAATCCCGCTTTCTACTTTCTACGCGATTGGCGAGCTCAAGGACGAAGTGTCGCTGCTCATCCACACGCACGTGCGCGACGACGCGCTGCTTCTCTACGGCTTCCTCACCTCCCGTGAGAAACATTTCTTCGAGATGCTGATTTCCGCTTCGGGCGTAGGCCCGTCGCTGGCGCTGAAAATTCTTTCCGGCATGAGCGTGGACGACCTGATCCCCGCGATCCGCGCCGGCGACCTCCCCGCGCTCACGCGCATTCCCGGCGTGGGCAAGAAAACCGCCGAGCGCATCGTCGTCGAGTTGCGCGACAAGCTCGCGCAGATGGAAGCCGCGGGGCCCGCGGAGGAAAAGCCCGCCGCGCGCGGAGGCCTCGCCGCCGATGTCGTCTCCGCGCTGCTCAATCTCGGCTACGACCGCCGCGTTGCCGAAAAAGCCGCCGAAGAGGCGCAGCGCAATGGCGGTGGCACAAGCTTCGAGGCGCTCTTGCGCGCATCGCTGCAATCTCTCAGCCGCCCCACTGCTCGTGGAACCGCCTGATGCCGGTGCTGTCATTCTGCGGGTTGACTCTTCGACCGTGCGACCCTTAGACTTTTCGACTTTCTCCGTGCCTCTGTGGCTGAATTGGAGCTTTTCTTGATCGCCATTCTCTGGGAATACTCAGTCCCGCTCGAGCACGTCGCTGATTTCGAGCGCCACTACAACTCCTCCGGCACCTGGGTCATTTTCTTCCGCCGGGCCGCCGCGTATCACGGCACCGTGCTCCTCCGTGATACCGAAACGCCCGGCCGCTACATGACGCTCGACCACTGGGATTCCGAGGACGCTTACCAAGCCTTCAGCGCCGAGCACGAAGCCGAGTACCGGCGCATCGACGCCATGTGCGCCGCCCTCACTTCCTCCGAGCGCCGCCTCGGCCTCTTCCACGTCCTGTAATTTCAAGATGTAGGGGCGCTGCATGCTGCGCCTGCTTTCGCCGCTTTTCGTTTTTCGCTTTTCGATTTTCGTTCGTCTATACTCGGGCCCTTGGAAGCAATGTCCAACCCGCCGCATCGCGTCGTTTCCGGCCAGGCGTTCGACGAGGACGCCCGCATCGAGGCCTCCGTCCGCCCGCAAAAGCTTTCCGACTTTATCGGCCAGTCGCGCCTGAAGGAAAATCTCGAAATCGCCATCCAGGCCGCGCGTTCCCGAGGTGACGCCCTCGACCACGTCCTGCTGTTCGGTCCGCCCGGCCTGGGCAAGACCACGCTCGCGCAGATCCTGGCCAACGAGCTCGGCGTGGTCATCAAAACTTCGAGCGGGCCGCTGCTGGAGCGCAAGGGCGACCTGACCGCCGTGCTCACCTCGCTGGAAGCCCGCGAACTTTTTTTTCTCGACGAAATCCACCGCCTGATGCCGAGCATTGAGGAAATTCTCTATCCCGCGATGGAGGACTACCGCATTGACCTGGTGATTGGCCAGGGCCCCGGCGCGCGCATCCATGCGTACAAGCTCAACAAGTTCACGCTGGTCGGCGCGACGACGCGGGCGGGGTTGATCACCGCGCCGCTGCGCTCGCGCTTCGGCATCGTCCATCGTTTGGACTTTTACACGGCCGAAGACCTGCATGAAATCGTCCGCCGCTCCGCGAAAATTCTGGGCATTCAAATTGACGATGGCGGCGCCGCCGAAATCGCACGCCGCGCTCGCGGCACGCCGCGCGTCGCCAATCGCCTGCTGCGCCGCGTCCGTGATTTCGCGCAGGTGAAAGCCGATGGAAAAATTGTTCTCGGCGTCGCCCGCGAAGCCCTGGCCATGCTCGGCGTGGACGACCACGGCCTCGACGACATGGATCGGCAACTTCTGCTGACCATCATTCAGAAATACAACGGCGGCCCTGTGGGATTAAACACGCTCGCCGCCTCGCTGAGCGAAGAAGAAGACGCCATCGAAGAACTTTGCGAGCCGTACTTGATGCAGATGGGCCTGCTCGACCGCACGCCCCGCGGCCGCGTGGCGACCCCGCTGGCCTACTCGCACATGGGCATCCCCGACACTCGCCCGCAGCACCCTCTTTTTTGATCCACAGATTACACAGATTTCGCAGATTCAAGAAAAGCGAAAATAGAAAATGGAAAACAGGCCGCAATTGAGCGTGGTCTCCCCTTTGCCTGGTTTCCAATTTTTCTTTTCCGATCTTTCTCTGCGTAATCTGTGTAATCTGTGGATAGAATCCTTTCTTCATGTCTGCGACAAAGACCATCTATCTTTCGTTGGGCTCGAATTTGGGCGACCGCGCCGCGCATCTCGCCGCCGCGATGGAAGCGCTGGCTTCCGCCGGCATTCGCGTCACAAAACAATCTTCGTTCTACGTCACCGAACCGGTGGACTTGCCGACGCAGCCGTGGTTCCTCAATTGCTGCGTGGAAGCCGAAACCGCGCTGATGCCGCGCCAGCTTTTGCACGCGCTGCGCGAAATCACGAAACACATCGGCGGCAGAAAAATCGTCCGCAAGGGCCCGCGCGCAATCGACATGGACATACTCCTCTACGGCTCGAGCACGGTGCGCTTGCCGGACCTCGCCATCCCGCACCCGCGCATGGCCGCACGCCGCTTTGTGCTCGTGCCGCTCGCGGAGATTGCGCCAACGCTTCGCCACCCGCTCCTCAAGCGCACTGTCGCCGAACTCCTCGCCGATTGTCCGGACCCCGCCCGTGTCCGCCGCATTGCCAGTCCACAGACGCCGTAAATTTTGCGGACAGCTTTTCACTGCTGGGCTCTCGTGGTACACTCCGCCCTCAAATTCTGCACAACTAAAGGAGTCAATATGTCACGTATCGTTTCGCGGTTCTTATTCGTTTGTTTGATGGCCGGAGGTTTGTTCTCGCTCGGCGCCGCTGCGCAAGCCGCCGGCGCCTGGGATTACCGCCTGCTGGCCACCAACAAAACTTCGACCATGCAGAAGGAAATGAACGAAGCTGCCGATGCCGGCTTCAAGTTCCAGGGCATGATGGGCGGCCAAACAGCGTTCGGCGGCCAGGAAGTGGTCGTCATCTTCGGCAAGCTCAAGGACTCCACGGAAAAACCGCACCTCAAGTATCTCCTGCTGGCCACCAATAAGACCTCCACAATGCACAAGGAGATGCAGCAGGCCGGCGACGAAGGCTTCGAGTACAAGGGCCAGACCGTGTTCCATGCCACCTTCGGCGGTCAGGAAGTCGTCGTCATCCTCGAGCGCGATACGAATGTGCAACCCGGCCGCTGGGAATACAAGCTCCTTGCGACGAAGAAAACCGGCACCATGCAGAAAGAGCTGAAGGAGGCCGGTGAGCAGGGCTTCAGCTTTGTGGGTGAGACGGTCGCCGAGACTGCTTTTGGCGGACATGAGGTGGTCAGCATCCTCCGCCGTCCGGCCAAGTAGGAGCACGCCATGCCGCTGCCGTCCTGAGGCCGGCGTCTTCCATCGGCCCGGAGGACCGCTTTCCGTTTCCACATTTTCGAGCTTCGAATTTCGAGACTCATTCTTCGTGATACGATTCCGCGCCATACTCCATCCCTGGAGGTGCTCGATGACGCGCAAAAGCATCCGCCTGCTGCCGCTGGTTCTCGCGGCCGGACTCCTATTCCCCGCGGCCTTCGCGGGCCGTGCCGCTCTCGACGCGCCACTACGCTTTGCCGTCAGCTTCAGCCCATCCGCATCGGAGAAACCGCTCGACGGCCGCCTGCTCCTCCTCATCTCCAAGGACGACACCAAGGAGCCGCGCTTCCTGATCAGCGACACGAGTCTCAATTCGCAGCAGGTTTTCGGAATCGATGTGGCCGGCATGAAGCCGGGCGAGGAAAAACTGTTCGACGCAAGCGTCCTGGGCTATCCGCTCGAAAGTTTCCCCGAGCTGACACCCGGCACGTACAGCGTCCAGGCGCTTCTCCACCGCTATGAAACTTTCCGCCGCGCCGACGGCCACGTCGTGCAGCTCCCCATGGACCGCGGCGAAGGACAGCAATGGGCGCGCGCACCCGGCAATCTTTACAGTACCCCGCGCAAAATCACCATCGATCCGCGCAGCAGCGAGCTCATTCGCATCGAGCTGGACAAAATCATTCCGCCGATTCCCGATCCCCCGGCGACAAAGTACATCAAGCACGAGCGCATCCAGTCCGCGCTGCTCACCAAATTCTGGGGTCGCCCGATGTACCTCGGCGCGCACATTCTGCTGCCCGAAGGATTCGACGCGCATCCCAACGCCCGCTACCCGCTGGTCATCGACCACGGCCATTTTCCCTACACGATTTCCGGCTTTAGCGAAACGCCGCCCGATCCCAACTTGAAATGCGAGTACAGCGACCGCTTCCATCTCGATTGCTACAACCGCATCGTCGAGCAGGCCGCCTACGATTTGTACAAGGAATGGACGGGAAAAAATTTCCCGCGCGTGCTGGTAATCGAAATCGCGCACGCCAATCCCTACTACGACGATTCCTACGCCGTGAACTCCGAAAACCTCGGCCCCTACGGCGACGCCATCGTCAAGGAACTAATTCCGTACATTGAAAAGAAATATCGCGGCATCGGACAGGGCTGGGCGCGCTTCATGTACGGCGGCTCGACCGGCGGCTGGGAAGCGCTCGCCGCGCAGATTTTTTATCCAGACGAATTCAACGGCTGCTTCGCGGCGTGCCCCGACCCCATCGACTTCCGCGCCTACACCGTGGTGGACATCTACAACGATACGAACGCCTACTTCGCCGAGGGCGCCTTCAAGAAAGTTGCGCGCCCCGGCCATCGCAATTATCTCGGCCATCTCTCCGCCACGTTGGAGCAATTAAACCGCCTCGAACTCGTCCTCGGCACGCACTCGCGTTCCGGCGGGCAGTGGGACATCTGGGAAGCGGTCTATTCGCCCGTCGGCGCGGACGGCTATCCGAAGCGCATCTGGGACAAGCGCACCGGCGTGATCGACAAGGAAGTCGCCGCCTACTGGCGCGAGCACTACGACCTCTCCTACATCCTGCGACGCGATTGGTCGAAGGGCCTCGGCAAGAAGTTGCAGGGGAAGATCAATATTTACGTGGGCGAAGCGGACAACTACTATTTGAACGACGCGGTCTATCTGGTCGAGGACTTCCTGAAGACCACGAAAGACCCCGCGTACGGCGGCGAAGTGGACTACGAGCCTCGCGCCGAGCACTGTTGGAACGGCGATCACTCGCGTCCCAACGCCTACTCGCGTCTGCGCTATCACCAGATGTTCATCCCGCGGATTCCCGAGCGCATGCGCAAGACTGCGCCCCCCGGCAGCGACCTCACAAGCTGGCGCTATTGATCTTTCCGAGTCCTACCCTTTCTTTTTCTCTGCGCCCATATATTTGAAGAAGTTCTTGTGCGAGTTTTCGATCGGCTTGCTCATCTTGTCCGGTTCTTTGACGAAGTTTCCCATGGAAAAAGTTCGCGCGTAGTAGAGCACATTGCCGGTTCGGGCATCGACCATCACCGTGTCCACCGTGTAGAGGTCGTGCGCGCCCGGGCCCCCGATCAACAGCGCAAACGCCTTCTTTCCTCCCGTGGAAAGCTGGCCGTGCGCGCGGACAAAAAGGATGGCATCCGCGCCTGCGGCAAACTTGGTCACTACGTCACCCATGGTGAAGCGGCCTTTGCGGATGTCTTTCGGCTTCCTGGCAATCTGCGGAAAAATAACGTCGAACTGCTTCTGCACGTCGGCCAGAGCGAATTTCACCTCTTCGTTTTGATTCAGCGCCTCCTTCGTGTAGGGGCTGGCTGCCAGCGCAAATCCTCTTCCCGTGAATACGCCGTTGATGATGCCCGGCAGGGCTTGTTCGACTTGCTGAGATTCCTCGATCAAGCCCTCGTTGCTCTTCATGCCGATGCGGACGATATCCACCTGCGGCGGCATGATCAGGAGTTTCGCCGGCTTAATTTTTCCGCTCTTCAGGTCTGGATGTTCGAATTGGGCCCGCGCGGGCAGCCCGAAAAGAAACAAGCCCAGAATCATGACGAATCCCATCCATCGCTTGCTCATGTTGGCTCCTAAGAAATGTGGCCGGCCTCCGGGAAAACTCAAATTCTACAGAGGCGGCTGCGTGGCCGTCTGACCGGCCGCGGCTTTCTCCAGCGCTTCGACGCGGCGCTCGATTTGCGGGCGGTCGAACGCTTTCGGCGCCACCTCGAGATACTTGCGGTAGGCCTCGATGGCCTGCGGCGCCTGCGCGGCGCGTTCGTAGAGAAAACCCAGCCCGCGGAAGGTCCTGGCAAACGCAGGGTCGGTGGCGGCGGCTTGATTGTAGGCTGCTTCCGCAAGTTTGGTGCTTTCCGTCAGCGCTGCCGGGGCCCCCGGAGCTTCCAATAGGGCCTTCTCGTATTCGTTCATTGTGGATTTCGACACCAGCTTCCGCGTTTTCTTCTTCGCGTCGGACAACAGTTCTTCGGCAGCGGGTTTTTCCGTGCGCGGGCCCAGCGCGCGATAGGCCTCGCCGAGTAGAAAATAATTCTCCGCCGAATTGGGGTCATTCTTGACCAATCGTTTGGCCAGCGCCACCGCCGTGCGCGCCTGCCCGATCTGGATTTCCAGCGTGACGTCGTGCCGCAGGGCCTTTTCCGTGCGCGCGAAATAGCGTTCTGCTTCGACCATGGGGTGACGGGTCTTCGGCTGTGTTGCATTGACGAGTTCCGTGATGTAGGCGATCCGCTCGCTCAGCCGCGGATGGCTGCTGTAAAAGACCCGTGGCTCGCCTTCGCTGAGGTCCACTTCGTACTCATTCTTAAGCGCCTTGAGCGCATTGGGCATTTCCTCGGCGGAATAGTCAGCCTCCACCAGCGCCTCCACGGCGCGCACATCCGCCTCCTTTTCGAGTTCGCGGCTGTACCCAAAAATCGTGCCCACCAGGATCATCGGAATCATTGATGAAACGAGGGAGACTACAGCGGCCGCGATTCCGCCGAATTGGCCGGCTACTGCCCCGACCGCCGAGAACACATGCATGGCCACCATCTTCTTCCGCATGCTCCGATTTTCGAGATAACTGTGCCGCTGGAGCACGTGCGTCACTTCGTGCCCTAATACGCTGGCGAGCTGTGCTTCGTTGTCCAGCCGCGCCAGCAAGCCGGTGTTCACGTAGATGGAGCCGTTCGGCAGGGCGAAGGCGTTGGCCTCCGGGTCGCGCAGCACTTTGACGCGCCACACTACGTTTTCGGGCGGTGCGGCATCCGGCAACATGGCCTTGCCGACAAAGTTTACGTATTCGTTCACGCCGGGATCGGTGTACACCAGCCCGTCGTCTTCCAGCTTTTTCTCAAATTGGCGGACGCGGTCGAGCAGTTCGTTTTCAATCTTGGTGAACTGAAAAGCCGGTTTCTGCTCCGCCTTTTTGTCCGCTTCTTTTTTGGGTTGTTCTTTTTCGGGTGGCTGCTGCTGAGTTTGTTCTTGCTGTTGCTGTAGGAAGGCACACAGGGATGGCTGCGTGAAAAGCGCGAGACACAGAATCAGCCGCAAAAACACACGGTTTCCTTTGAGCATGCACACCTTCCGCTCGGATAAGCTTGGTGGTCCCGGCTTTCCTGGAAACTGCACCCGTGAACCGGCACACCATGCTCCGGCACAGGGCGCGGCTTGATCTCCCCTGCTGCAAGAATATAGTCCGGGCGGTGGTTCCTGTAAAGGAATTGCACCGAAAGACCACCTCGCTGGCCGCGTTCACTCTTCATTGACGGATTTCGCTGATACAAAAGCGAAAATAGAAAAGAGAAATTGGAAAATGGGCCGCACATTGAATCGAGCGGCCCTATTTTCTGACTCTCTCAACTTGTTTTCTGAATTTTCACCCAATGCAGCAGCACGGCTTTCGGAGCCAGCGACTCCAGCCCGATCTCCGCGTAACGCCCCTGGCTCGTCTGCCGCCAGCGGTACACGCCCGGCTCGCTTTCTTCGTTCACACGCCCGCGCAACGGCTCGAGGAATTCCCGCGCCTCGTCCCGCGTTGCCCGCTCGCGCAACCGGGGCCGCGCCAGCGCTTCGACCGCGTAGCTTTTCAGCAGCTTCGGCCAATAGATGCGGAAAAAATGCTCCGACGCGAACGCGTCGCTCCACGCCACCTCGCCGCCGTAAGCCACTACCACGCCGATGACGCGCTCGCCCTTCAACCCCGCGGTGGCCTTCTCGAATCGCCGGGAAATCTCCTCCGCGAACGCATCCACCGATTGGCCCACGCGGCCGCCACCGTATACCTTGGCGTACGCTTCGCTCTGCGCTTCGTTCGCAATCGCTCCGCTGATAGCGTCTCTCGAAACCCGCGCCGGAGCTGCCATCTCCGCGCTCGGCGGCGCTGCCGCCGTCGTCCCGCTGCGCACCGCGGCCCACACTTCGTCCTGTTTCTGGTCCACCGCGGCTTTTTCGCGCACGCTGGGGTGCACCATGAACTTCGACGCGTTGAACTGGTTGCTCGCACCCGTCCAGCGGCCGTGCTCCACGCAAAATACGTCCAGCGGCAGAGGTTCCGCGCCCGGCGGCACGATGCGGTCTTTGGCGATGACGCGGTCCTGCTTTCCGCCGGTCACCACTTCGCCCGCCAGCAGCACCAGCGGACGCTTCCCGCGGTTTACCAGGACCAGTTGATTCACCTGCGGCCCGCCGGAGTACGGCAGCGGTCGCCCGTCGCGCGACCTGCGCAGGATTTGCCCGCCGCCTTCGCTCACCGTGGCCTCGCCCGATCCCAGCGCCTCATCCAGTGTTGCAAACCCGCTGGTATTCGCCTCTGCTCGCGTCACCACCGGAAAGATCGTGAGGTTTTCGTAGCTCACGCCATCCAGCACGCGCCATCCCTGCGGCGTGGACACGCCTCCCTGGGCGCTTCTTTCCCCGCCGTTCCCCCGGACAGGATAGAGCACCCGGTCCTGCGCGTCTCCGCACGCGCACGTGGATATCACTAGTCCGCTGACCACCCCCGCCACTGCCAGAAATCCTAACGCCAGCGTCAGCACATACGCCGCCGCTCCTGCTCGAGTACTCCTGAGTTCCTTGAAAATCTTGATGCCCATGTTTTCCTCCTGCTCGTCCCTGAAATCCACTCGCGAGGTCGTCCCTCACTCTTCGAACGCCCCCGCCGCGCTTTCTTGCACTCTTTTTCTGACGTCTCGCAGGGGCGGGGCTTGCCCCGCCCCATTGCGTCATCTGTATTCATTCGCGTCCATCTGCGGTTACAATCCCTCCGTCATCCTGGAAGGTGCCCCCATGAAACTTCGAAACGTTTTCGCGCTCTCCACAATTGTTCTGCTCGCGTCCGTCCTCGCCTTCGCGCAGGTCCCGGCGCGGCACGTGAACCAGCAGCGGCTGTGGGCGACGCTGGAAAAACTTTCGGAATTCGGGCGTCCCGCGGGCGCCGGATTCGACGCTGGGGTCACGCGTCTCGGGTTTTCCGAAGCGGACCTCGCCGCGCGCGCCTGGCTGATGCAGCAGATGCGCGACGCCAGCCTCGAAGTCCGCGAGGATGCTGCTGGCAACATTTTTGGACACCGGCGCGGCTCCGAGAAGTTCCCAGTAATTTTGTTTGGCTCGCACATTGATTCCGTCCCTCGCGGTGGAAATTTCGACGGCGACGTCGGCTCGCTCGGCGCGCTGGAAGTGATGCGCGCGCTGAACGAAGCAAAAATCACCACGCGCCATCCGCTGGAAATGGTGATTTGGACCAACGAGGAAGGGCACCACTTTGGCCGCGGAACGCTCGGCTCGAGCGCCGCCGCGGGATTGCTACCACTTGAAGTGCTGCAGCGCAAGGACGAGGAAGGGAAGACGCTTGCCGATTGGCTGCGCCGCTACGGCCAGGACCCCGCGCGCCTCGCCGACGCGCGCATCCCTGCCGATTCGCTCGCCGCGTATCTTGAGCTGCACATCGAGCAGGGCGGCGTGCTCGACGAGAAGAAAATCCAAATCGGCGTGGTGCAGGGCATCGTGGGAATTCACTGGTGGACGTGCACGGCCACCGGCTTCGCCAATCACGCCGGCACGACGCCGATGAACCACCGCCAGGACGCGTTCGCTGCCGCAGCCCGCGCCGCGCTCGCCGTGCGCGAGGAAGTCCGCGCGGAACCCGGCCGCCAGGTGGGTACCGTCGGCTACGTCCGCGTCGAGCCCGGGGCCCGCAACATCATTCCCGGCCGCGTGGAATTTCCCGTTGAGCTGCGCGACCTCGACAAAGAAAAAGTCATGCGCATCTGGGCGCGCATTGAGAAACGCTTTGCACAAATCGCGCAGGAAGAAAATGTGAAGCTCGATTGCGTCCCGCTGCAAGCCGACGAGCCTGCGCTGACCAATCCCGCCATCCAAAACGATATTCGCGACGCCGCGCGCGACATGCGCTACTCCACGCTCGACCTGCCCAGCGGCGCAGGCCATGACGCGCAGCAGATTGCTCGTCTCGCGCCCATCGGCATGATTTTTGTGCCCAGCCGCGCGGGCATCTCTCACTCCCCGCGCGAATACTCATCTCCCGAAGACGCCGCCAACGGCGCCGAAGTCCTCTACCGCACCATTTTGTTGCTGGATGAAAGGTTGAATCGCAAACCCTGAAGATTCGGTCAGGTTTTTTGCACGACGCGGCGCAATTCCTCAAGCTGTCCGGCTTCGGGGTGCATGCCGCCGAAGCTGGCGCGATAGTAACATTCCACGACTTTGCGGCTCGTCTCGCGCACTGCCGGCGAAATCTTTTCCGGCGGAATGCTTTCCAAGTGCTCCATCGGCCCGCGGCTCGCCGGACGCGCCGCGCCGCCCCGCGCCCAAAGTTCCTCGACGCGCGCGAGAAGATCCGCCAGCTCCGGCGCATGCTCCACCGCCGTGACGCCGCCTGCCGCGCGCTCCCGTTTTTCCTGCGCGCCTTTCTTCCTGCGCCGCAGCCAGCGAGCCAGCATCCACGCCGCCGCGGCCGCCAGCAGCACGACTCCCACCATCGTGCGGAAGACAAGCTGCAACAGAATTTTCGTCTGCGCCCGCAGCCAGCGGAACGCCGCGCCCCAATCCCCGCCGCGCAGCCAGATCATCGCTTCGGCGAGCCACGCGGACACGGACTCCATGGCCTCGCCCGCCCATCCGGGCCGTGTGGCCTCGCGCCGCGCCGCGAATTCCGCATCCGGCGTGGGGTCCGCTTCGATCCATCCCTTGCCCTCGATGTACGCTTCGATCCACGCATGCGCGTCCGCTTCGCGCACCACGAAGTATCTGCCCGGACGGTTCCACTCCTGCACGTTGAAGCCGGTCACGTACCGCGCCGGAATCCCCTGTGCGCGCAGCAAAATCGCCGCCGCGCTCGCGAAGTACTGGCAATAGCCCTGTTTTTTCTCGAAGAAAAATTCCGTCACCGGTTGTTTTGTGCGAAATTTTCCGACGTCCAGCGAGTAGCTCGCTGCATTCTGCACGTGCGCCACGGTCCGCGCGATGCGCGCTTCCTCCGTGCCACCGCCCGCGCTCAGCTCCGCCGCCAGCGCTTTCCAGCGCGCGTCGGTATCTTCCGGCAGCGAAACGTATTCCGCACCGCGTTCCGCCGCCAGCTCTTCCACTTGTGCCACGTCTCCCGTTCTCCGGTTGATGAACCCGTAGATCTGCATCGCCTCGGAGATTGGGAACGCCAGAGTTTCCGTCGCGTCCATGCGCAATTGCTCGACGGGCGCGCGCGCCAGAATTTTCCGGCCCGGCGCGACCATCATTCCGCCGTTAAACACGTTCTGCACAATTTTCGTGCGCACCGCTCCCGGCGCCGCGGCGTCCCGCGCGTCCTCGCCGGGCACCACGAATGTGCTCCCCGGAATCTCTTCCAGCCACTCGCCCGCGCCGCCCGCCAATTTCTCATCCGGCGCGGGCACCAGCGCGACCGGCCGCAGCAACTTGACGGCCCACGTCTGCCCGTCGAACCGGGTGAACACGCGCCCGCGCAGCTTCTGTGGCCGCGTCGTCCACACCCGCATCACCACTTTGTTGGAAAGGTTCAGCCGCTCGACGTCGCCCAGCCGCGACTGCATTTGCAGGCTCGGATAATCCGTCGTCTGCGGGTTGAAGATGCCAAACGTCGCCTGCTCCACCTTGCTTTGCAGAACGGGCAGCGCGACGATGATTCCCCACGCCAGCGCCGCCGTCGCCGCCGCACTCACAGCCAGCCGGACCGTAGCGGCGCCGGGTTTGCCCGCCGCATTCGCCCGCCCCGTCATTGCCAGGTACACGAATATCGCCGCGCCCGGCGCCAGCAGCAGCGGCGTGATCTTCGCCAGCGGGTTAAACGCCGCCACCACCAGCAAGCCGATCGCGGACGGGATCAGCGCCTTCGCCGGCCTCCACACCGGCGTCCCCAGCAGAACGAGCGCGCAGCACGCGGAAAGCCCGTAGCCCGCCGCGTACGCCAGCAGGCGCGACGTCTTCTCCGGCAGCAGCGCCGCGTACACCATGAAGATCATCCCCAGCAGCGCCGTCAGGCCCAGCAGCACCCACGCCGCCCAGCGCACGCCGTCGTGTACTGCGCGTGACGCGCGAGGAATTCTCCACAGCACGGACGCCACGCATGGCGCCCACAGCACCCATACCGCCTGCTGCCCGTGCGACGCGCCGAACGCGCCAATCGACGCGCACGCCAGCACCAGCAGCGCAATCTGTTCCGCACGTGCCGGTGGCGTGTGATTAGCCATGCATTCTTCCGCTTGCCAGCAGTTTCTCCACGTCCTCCGGCGACATTGCGCTTACTTCGCCCAGCTCTTCGCCGGCCTGCTCCCACGGCTCCGTCGTCGGCCCATCGTGAACCACGATCACTCTCACCGCCGTGCCCAGCGACTTCACCCGGCGCAAAAAATCCTGCCGCGCCGCGTCCCAATCTTGCAGCACCGCCACCACGGTGGTGATCTGCGCGAGCTTCTCGAACAAGTGCGGCCCGATGCCCGCAAACGGCGGCTCATGACACGGCTCCAGGCACGCCAGCACGTCCAGAATATTTTCGAGATACGCCAGGCTGCGTCCCGCGCTCACTTCGTACACATCCGGCCCCGCCGCGAGGATGTCCACGATGTATTCGCTGCGACTGAAGTAGTCCGCAATGCTGGCCACCACCGAGATTGCCGCCTCGAACGACTGTTCTTCCTTCGCTCCCGCTTTTTTCGGCAGGAACGTATCCAGGATCAGTGCGATGCGGCAAAAATATTCTTCCTGATACTCTTTCACTACCGGCTGGCCGCGCCGCGCCCACGAGCGCCAATGGATGTTTTTCACCGGGTCGCCTTCGCGGTACTCGCGCGTGCCCACAAACTCAATCGCATCGCCGGTGTTCGACGAAAGCGGAATTCCGCCGGGCTGGTAGCGCCGTCCCAGCGGCACGATGAATTCCGGCATGGACCAGAACCGCGGATACACCAGGCACACCTGCTCCGGCAGCTTGAGCGCGCGCGACGCCACCAGGCGCAACGGATCCGTTCGGCTCACCGCCGCGCCGCGCAGAACGTACCGCCCGCGCCGCGCCGCGCGAAACTCCGTGCGCGCTTCCGCCGTTTCACCCGCGGGCGCCGCGAGAGCTTGCGATTGCGGCTGATACGAAATGCTGCTGCCCCATTTCTGCGGACGCGGAAAGGAAACCTGAAAATCGCGCAGGCCGCGGCCGTTCCCGCTCACCCGCGCGGAAAGGGCCAGCGCCCGCTGTGCCGTGGCGCGTTCCGGCAGCCGGCATTCGACGCGCACCTTCGGCCGTCCAAACAGCACAAACGCCGTCGACACAAGGAACAGTGCCGCCGCCACGGCAAACAGCACCATCACCTGGTTGCGCCGCGTATCCATCCCCAGCGCCGCCAGCACGACAACGGTCCACAGCAAGTATTGCCCGCGCGGCGTCAGCCGCTCGCGGTACTGCCGCACCAGTTTTCCAATCACCGGGATCTGCTGTATGGATCTCGCCATGCTCCGCCGCTTGTCACTCCTACATTTCTACACGTGTATTCTTCTGCCTTGCGTTTCCTAAACACCCACCGGAACTTTCTCTAAAATTTCCCGCACCACATCTTCCTTCTGCACGCCCGAATATTTCGCCTTCGTATCCAGCGCCAGGCGGTGCGCCAGCGTCGGTACCGCCACGTCCTTCACGTCTTCCGGGATGGTGTACTCGCGCCCGGCGACAAACGCTCGCGCCTGCGCGTTGCGGAAGAGCAGCAGCGTCCCGCGCGGCGAGCAGCCCATTTTCAGCGCGGTGTGTTTGCGGCTGGCGTCCGCCAGCGCGACGATATACGCGCCGATCCGCGCGTCCACTTTGACCGCGCGCACCGCCGTTTGCAGCGCCACCACGGCGGCGGTGTCCAGCACCGGTGTCACGTCCTCCAGCGGATGGTGGTGGAACTGGCTGTACAGCACGGCTGCTTCGTGTTCCGGCGCGGGATAGCCGAGGTTGATTTTCATCGCGAAGCGGTCGAGCTGCGCTTCCGGCAGCGGGTAGGTGCCGTGAAATTCCACCGGGTTCTGCGTCGCGATGACCAGAAACGGCGCCGGCAGCGGATACGTTTTCCCTTCGATGGACGCCTGCCGCTCGCTCATGGCCTCCAGCAAACTCGACTGCGTCCGCGGCGACGCCCGGTTGATCTCGTCCGCCAGAAGAATGTTGGTGAAGATCGGCCCTTCCTTGAACGTGAAGCTGCCGTCGCGCGGGTTGTACACCGACGAGCCGAGGATGTCCGTCGGCAGCAGGTCCGGCGTGAATTGCACGCGTTTGAAGTTCGACGCCAGCGACTTGGCCAGCGCCTTGGCCAGTGTCGTCTTGCCCACGCCCGGCACGTCTTCCATCAGAATGTGCCCGCCCGCGAGCAGCGCCACCGCCAGGTTTTCGATCACTTCCGCCTTGCCCAGGATCACCCGGCCCAGTTGCGCTTTCAGGTCCGACAATTGTTTCTGAAAACCGTTGTCCACGGCGCACGTCCTCGGGAAAGATTTTTGGAGTGGGAACTGATTCGCCGCGATGCTATCCGCAGCCCGAATCGAAGTCAACGATTGTCCATAAGGAAAAAACGGAGAACACGGTGAGCGTAATCACTTCCTGGATTGTTTTCCGTTGCGCCGCTGAGAACTGGCAGGAGCCGACCCCTTTTTCCTAACGCCTGCCGCCTCTTCCCAAATCCTTCACGCCCGGGTCGTCTTCTTTTCTTTTCCGGTCCGATTCTTCCTGTTTTTCGTAGTCCGCGATTTCTTCTTCGCTCATGAAGTAGTCTTTCCGCGAAGCGAACATTGAAGACGTCCTCCGGTCGAACCCGACACGACGTTCCTTGGACCTGCGCTTCTCATTCACCGAGCGCCCCTGCTTCACCTGCCGGATGGGATCCACGAGGACTTCCGACTGCATCAGCAGGTCGCTCACCCGCTCCAAAAAATCGTGCAGGTGAATCGGCTTCATCGCGTACGGAATCTGTTCCGCTTCCAGAACCGGCCTGGCCTCGGGCCCCAGGAGTTCCGGCACGACGAACAAGACGCCCACGCGCGGCTTGCCCGGCACCGGCTCCGCCTGCGTCAGCTCCTTCAACATCTGGAAGGTCGGCCCCTGCACGTCCACCAGCGCCACATTGACGATCACCAGCTTCCAGTCTCCGCCCGCCAGCCGCGCCATGCCTTCCCGCGCCAGCGGCACCACCGTCACCTTCCAACCCTCCGAGTCCAGCACGTGACGCAGCGCGGACTGGCTCGCTTCATCGTCATCAATCACCAGGATGTTGACGGCCGGCATGGACACTCCTTCGAGAAAGCGATGGCAGTTCGCAGTATACCGGGGTTCCAGCGTTTCCGTGGCTGCGAACTTCTCGCCGCGTAAATTGCCCGCGTCTCCGCCCAAAAAACGGAGGGCGACCCGCTGGCCGCCCTCACCCGCCCTTCAATCCTTTGTCTCTTTCCTGTTTCTAATAATCCGGCGTCCCTCCGCTGATCATCTTGTTGGGAGTGAACACAACTTCGAACATCTGCGCGCTTTCGATCTTCTCCTTCGGATTGCGCACCAGCCGCCACTTGAACACCAGCCGGGTGTCCTGGTCCGTCACCGTGTCTTCACCGTTGAGCTTCCTCGGAAACTGGAACTGGATTTTATCCGGCGGCGTGTTTCCTTCCTTCACGGCGCCTGCGTAAGTAGGTTCGATGTGCGTCTTCAGGCGGGGCGAATCAAGATAGGCTACTTTCTGCAATTCGGCCGGCTCCAGCCGCGCCATCGCCGCCAGCGTTTTGGGGTCGCCCCACACCACGATGACGTGGTCTTCCAGCGGTGTTTCGGTGTATCTCTTCGCCTGCTCCTCGGAAACCTTGGTCCCCTTCAACATCGCTTTCCGCAGCACGGCCCGGCGCACCGTTTTCGACGACCACCAAACGACCTGCACCCACTCGGACGCAAGCTGCTCCGGTTGATCGTATTGATTCACGGTGCCGTTTTTGGCCTTGTTGTCCTTGGACATTTGCATGGTGTTCGTCACTAACTCGTGTCCCCACGGAGAAGATTTCAGTACTTTTTGGACATCCTTTTCGTCCCACTTCGCATAGTCCGCGTCCTTCCACGGGTCATCCGCGGCAGCCAGCGAAGCCACCACCACGATGGCCGCTAGTCCAAACATCCACTTCGCTTTCATTGCTAACCTCCGGATTCAAACGGGTTGCCACTTCGTATGATGTAAAACCACCAGGCAACCGTTGGCCGAAGCATGACTCCGCCGCTCTACCGCTGTCAATCCCTTTGTCCGCGCCTCCCCGCGTTCCTTGGCATGCTGGGCTTGCTCAATGTTCGTCGTACTGGCGACCTTGCATGCGTTTCTCGGCCCCTTCCTTACTTCCAAAATTTGCGCTTGACAATAGGCGAATAAAAAGCGAAACTAAACGCGTCCCCCAATCGCGAGGCGTTCGATGGCCGCTTCTCCGACTCCCTCCTTGTTCCCCGGCGTTCCGTCCGCCACGGACGCCGCCGAGCACACCGGCATCGCGCGCCTCGCCGCCTCTTCGCCGTGCGCGCGCTCCAAAAGCGACACCGAGTATTTCCTCCTTCCGGTCCGCTCCATCCTCAACCGCTGCGATTCCGGCCGTGTGCCCTTTTCCTGGACCGTCAACCCCTATCGCGGCTGCGAATTCGGCTGCCACTATTGTTACGCGCGCTACACCCACGAGTTCATGGACCTTTCCGGCTCCGAGTTTGAAAAAAAGATTTTTGTGAAACAAAACGCAGCTGCAATCTTTGACCGCGACCTGGCCGACCATGCCGGCTCGCTATCACCTGTCACCGGGAACGTTTCACCTGAATCCATCGCCATCGGCACTGCCACGGACCCCTACCAACCCGCCGAGCGCGAATTCGGCGTCACGCGCTCGCTCCTGGAGCGCATTGCCGAGCGCAGCGGTATCAGCCTTTCCATCACCACCAAGTCGAATCTCATCACCCGCGATGTGGACCTGCTCCGGCGCATCGCCGCGCAAAACGACCTCTCCATCAACATCACCGTCACCACTCTGCGCCCGCGCCTTGCCCGGCTGCTCGAGCCGCGCGCCCCGCGACCCGACCTGCGCCTCGCTGCTCTTCGCTCCCTGCGCGACGCCGGACTCGCCGCGGGCGTTTTTGCCATGCCCGTTCTTCCCGGCCTCACCGACCGCGAAGCCGATCTCGACAAACTCTTCCTCGCCGCGCGCAATGCCGGCGCGCAATGGCTCGGCGCGCAGGTGCTGTTCCTGCGTTCCTCCTCGCTGCAACAGTTCCTTTCGTTTCTGGAAGGGAAGTCGCCGAAGCTCGCCCGTGACTATCGCAAGTGGTTTGCACGCACCGGATATGCTCCCGAAAAAATTCGCCGCGAAATCACCGCTCGCGTCCGCGCTCTCCGCGAAAAACACGGCCTCGCCTCGCGCCCCTACGCGCCTGACCGCCTGGCCCGCGCCGGCGCCTGCCTCGACCCGCCCCAGCTTTCTCTCCCTCTCGCTGTGTAAAGAAAAAGGGCACGGCTCAACTTCACCGTGCCCTCTTTCTAGTCACTAATCACTGGCAACTTCTTTATTTCATGCTTGCTTCCCGGAAAATCAGCGCCCGAGTCACCAGGCCCCGCGACGCCGACGAGTCAATCGCCGCCGCAAATGTCGCCGTGATCGCGTCGCGTTCCTCCTGCGACCTCTTGTCCCGGTCCGCAATGAACGCCGCACGCACTTTATCCGATGAGCCCAGGCTGGTCATCGCATACCAGCTGAAGTGCGTGAAGTCGTTAGTGGTCTTCACTTCTTCTATGGTCAACCCGTATGCCGCGATGACGCCGTCTTTGGCCAGTTTGTCGTACACCGGTTTGTTGTACTTTTCCCACGCTGCCCGGTAGTCCGCGCTCTTGCCGGGTCTCGCCTGCACGAATCCCCACCGCACGAACAGCGGCATTCCCGCCGTCATCGGCGCGCTGCCCACCGCGAACACGATATCCCGTGTGTACCAGTCGCGCGTCTTGGTGGAGTCGACGATTTCCGCAGCGCGCTCCATCGTGCCCATGGCCGGCTTCTGATTTTTCTTTTTGGCCTCGTCCGCAGCCTTCGCTTCGTCGGCGACGATTTTCTGAAAATGCGCCATCCCGGCCGCCTGGACTTTCTCAATCGACGCCCAGTCCGCCACGGCGTACCACACCGTGTGTGTTGTGCTGCCGTAGGCCCCGCGGATCAGCGGCACATCCACGCCCCACGCCAGGATAACGCCGTCTTTCATAAGCTTGTCCCGCACCGGCGCGCCCACTCGGTTCACCAGATCCATGAAGTCGGCTTCTCTGCCTGGCTTGATCGTGTAATCGGTATAGACCGTAATGGGCTGCGGCATTTGCTGGGCCGCCGCGCCCGTCGCGCACGCCAGCGCCAGCAGCACTGCCGCCAGCATTCGCATCACGTTTATTCGTCCCACTCGCTTCTTCATCGTTTCCTCCTGCGGAGAGATAAGATTCGCCGCGAGACATCACTTTCCCGCAGCCTTGCCCCATGTTCGAATTCTTGATGGAAGGGGATGCACTGTGTATCATCCCTTTCCGTCCCGGTCAATTCATTCTCTCCGTCCGCCCCGTTTTGCTCGTTGCTTCGTCCGCTTGTTCACGGGGCGCCTCTGCAACGGTCTTTTGCGCATTTCCTACTTGTCACTGCTGTTCACAGCGACTACCATCCTCTCTCACGACAATCACATTGCGCGCGCCGCGCGTAGCATCCGGGTGGCCCGCGCCGCGCATCTCATTTCGTTCGCCGTGACGATGCCCCCTGCCCCCAAACTCGGCACGCGCCTGCGCCTGGCTCTTCTCGGCACGGCCGTATTTTCTTTGCTCGCCCTCACGTTTGCCTTCGTTCCCGTCCTCCTGGACGCCATCCGCACGGATCGCATCAATTTGTTCGTAGAAACGTCCACCCGCGCCCTCGCGGAAACCGTTTCTCACCATCTCCTCCAATACAGCCAGCGCGTTCAGGAGGCCGCTTCCAATCTCGCCCTGTTGCGCGGCAACCAGCGCGACGAACTCCGCATTCTCAACGATTCCGTACGCGAATCCGTTCCCGTCCTGCTCGATCACGGCATCTTCGATCTTCTGATCGTCGTGGACAGCAGCGGCGCCATTCTCCAGACCAATACCACCGACCGCTTCGGCGAGCCTCTGAACGCCTCCGCCCTGTGGGGCCGCCACATTTCCGAATTCCCCGAAGAGGAGATGGCGTTCCTGGGCGCAGCTTCTGGCCTCGGCAAACACGACTGGTACCGCTCGAAAATGCTCGAGCGCCTTGCGCGCGCCCCGCGTTCCGCGGACATCGCCCGCCAGTACGCCATCGCCTACGCCGTGAAGATTCCGCGTAGCGGCCGCATCCTCGTCGCCGTGCTCAACTGGGAAGCCGTCCAGCAGGTTCTCGACAATGTCGAAGCCCCGCTGACCCGCGCCGGGTTTCCTTCCGGCTACGCCTTCATGTTCGCCCGCGACGCCAATCTCATCATCGCCCACAAATTCCGCGATCCAGCCAAGCTCAACAACTACGGCACTCGCGTCCTCCAGGACCACCATCTCCCCGACGTGGTCCGTGCTGCTCAAGAGGGCCGCCTCTCCCTGCGCTACGAATATCCTCCCGGCAACAAGAAAATCTCCGGCCTCTCCCGCGTGGACGACACCGACTTCGGCTGGACCGTCGGCCTCGGCATCGCCGAACGCGACGTCGTCGCTCCCGTGTACACGCTCGCCTTCCGCCTGGGCTTGCTCGGAGTCGCCATCGTCATCCTGACGCTCTTCGTTTCGCGTTACATTTCTCACCGCATCACGCTCGACCTTCGCGAGCTTACCCACTCCGCCCAGCGCATCGCCGAAGGCCGCTTCGGCGAGTGCGTCGCCGTGCGCTCCCGCGATGAAATCGGCCAGCTTGCCCGCGCCTTCAACTCCATGTCTGCCGCTCTCGCCGAGCGCGACGCCCTCATCAGCGACCAGCAACAGCGCCTCCTCGACCGCGCCCGCCTCGAGCAGGAGCTGGCCATCGCCTCCGAAGTCCAGTTGCGCCTCTTCCCGCAGTTTCGCCCGCCGCTATCCACTCTGGACTACGCCGGCTTTTGCCAGCCAGCCCGCACCGTCAGCGGTGATTACTATGATTTTCTCCCCCTCGCGCCCGCGCGCCTCGGCTTGCTCCTCGCCGACGTTGCCGGCAAAGGCATTTCCGCGGCGTTGCTCGTCGCTTCGCTGCACGCCTGCGTCCGCACGCACGCTCCGCTGCTGATGGAGCGCTGCGGCGACGTCCTCGCCACCGTCAACAATCTTCTCTACGACGCCACGAAGTCCGCCGACTACGCCACCATGTTCTACGCCGTGTACAACGATTCCGCGCGCACCCTCACCTACGCCAACGCTGGCCACCACCCGCCGCTCCTCGTCCGCACCGATGCCCGCGCCCTCGCTGCCTCCGCTTCCTCTTCTCCTGGCCTCCTGAGTCCCGACTCGGTCAGGAAGAAAGATCTCTCCTCCGCGCACGCCGCTTCCTCCGGCCCCAATGGTGGCCTGCGCTCCCTTGACTACGGCACCATTCCGGTCGGCCTCTTCAAATCTATCCCCGTCATCCAGCATTCGGTTCAGCTCAGCCCGGGCGAATGGCTCGTCGCCTATTCCGACGGCCTCAGCGAGGCACAAAACGATCGCGAAGAAGAATTCGGCCGCGATCGCCTGGTGGACGTCGTCCGCCAGAACTCCACCCGCACCGCTGATGAAATGCTCACCGCCATTCTCTCTTCCGTTCACCAGCACCTCGGCCCCTGCCACCCCTCTGACGACCTCACTCTCATCGTCGCGAAAGTGCTGTAACAAAGGAATCAGGATTTAGGATTTCGGATTCAGGAAAGAAAAACTGCGGGTATTCGAGTTCGAAATGCGAAACACTTGAATGCTGGAGCCATGGCGGATAGCCAATGGAGGTTGCTGAACGGGTTGTTGTTGCTCCTTTTCTCCTGTTTCTGGTTCCCTGAATCCTCAATCCTGATTCCTGAATCCTATGGCATTACGATTCTCGGCGCTTCCTTCTCAATCTCCGCCGACTTCGGATACTGCGCCCTCAAGAAATCCAGAAACGCCCGCGATTTCGGCCGCCCGTTCGTGCGCTGTTTCCCCACGCGCCACAAAAATACCAGCAAGTGAAATATCTCCGCATCTTTCAAGCTGGGGAATCCGCTGCGTTCCGCCTCCTGTTTCTTCACGTCCTCCAGAAACGCTGCCAGCACCGCGTACAGTCCGTTGGCCAGCGGCCCTTCCGGCGGCTTTTCGTAATAGATTCCCGACCCCAGCGTGCGGTAGACCTCCGCCAGCGACGCTAACGCCGTCAGCGTGTCACCATCCGCCAGCGACGCATTGTCCCGCGCGTATTTCAACGCCGTAAACCCCAACCCGCTCACCACCGGCTGCCGCTCGCGGATCATCTGCGGCGGGATCTCCACGTCGGGGAAGAGAATTTCCTCGCGCGCAAGTTCCTTCGGATGCTCCTCTTCGTACCGCCTTGCCTGTATGAGGTGCGGGCAGTCGCTCGGACAATCAATCGTCACTTCGCGCTCCGTGCCGCAGCACACCGCGCAGATCGATTCGCCCTTCGCCGGACAAAACCGCTTCGACTTCCTCTTCTCGCAGATCGGGCAGCTCACACGTTCTCCCCGGGTGCAGAAACCAAGCCAGGCGGTTTTGCACGAGCCACTTGCCACATGTCACTCGTCACTGATTTCAAAACGTGAAAGACCGGCTGACCAGCGTCGTGTCCCCCGATTGGACCGGCATCAGCCAGTCCGGCCGCGGCATCAGCTTCATTCCGGGGACGGCGGGCAATCCCGGCGAGCCATCCACCACGCGCACCTTCACCGGCTGCGTCCCGCGAACTTTCAGCACCAGCTCGATGCCCTGGTCCGGCGGATTGGAATACCGCAGCCGCCAGCCCTGCTCGGGCAATCGCCGCGCGTCCGGGTCTTTGGGGATCGGCTTTCCATTGACGCTCGCTTCGAGCACTTCCGCCCCGCTCACGAACATCGTGATCCACGCCGCCTTTCGCGGGCTCATCACCAGCAGCGTCAGCGTGCGTCCTTCGCCTTCCTTTTTTTCATCGCCGAGCAACGTGTCCGCGCCCGCCAGCGGCACATCAATGGCGTCGTTTTTCAAAAACAGCGTGCCCGCCCCGCCGGGAATGAATTCTTCCAGCGCTTCGCGCACCGGCTGATCGGAAAGAAATTGTTTCGTCCATTCATCCGGCTTGCTGCCCGCGCTGAACCACACCGCCCGGCCCGTGTCCGCGTTCCGTCCGTACACGATGCCGTCCGTCTTCGGATGCTCCGCCGAGTATCGCGTGGTAATCATTCCGCCGATAAACAGCGCGATGCCCAGCCCGCACGCCGCGGCCGGCAGCAGCCACCGCTGCGGCCGCGTCATCAGCTCGATTTGCGGGATCAGCGCCCACAGCGCCAGCGTGAGAAACACGCACATCGCATGCGTACCCAGATGCGACAGCCCCAATGTCACGAACAGTTGCTGCACAGTGGGCGCGAACAACAGCACGCACGGCAGCGCGCCAACGATGAGCGCCGCGACCTCTTCCATCCCCGCGCTTTCTTCTTCGCCCGTCGAGCGGAACATCACCACCGCCAACAAACTCCCCAGCAGCGGCCACGTCAGCAGGTAACTCGCTCCGGGCACGGCGAACGCGCTCCACAGCGCGAGAATTGTCCACGCAAAGAGTCCTCCCATGGCCAGTCCTGCCGCACCCAGTTTGTTCCGCCACAGGCTGTACATCCCCACGTTGATCCCCACCGCGAAGAGCACGAGGCTCAGCATGTACGTTCCGCTGCGCAGCACGTCGCCTTCGGGCACCAGCCACCCGTGCAGGAATCCCGCTTTCCACTGCACCGCCATTCCCAACAGCCCGGTCAGCACCACGCTCAGCACAAGAATTCCCGCGCCCCAAATGACGCCGAGAAGAATCGTCCTCTTCTGCTGCAATTCCCTCCACAACACGAACCCGTACAGCCCCGTCGCGACGACCGCCAGCAGCACGCCCATGCCCGTCGAGTAGTGGACCAGCGTGTCGCCGATCAAATTGAAATAGACCGCATCGCCGGACGCCTGTTCCGGAAACTCCGCGTCGCCCAGTTGCCGCGCCAGTGACACCATGTACTCGCCATGATGTTGCAAGCTGCCCTGATTGAGCTTGTCCGCCGCGTCGTGCGGCGTGTGGTAGGCGTACCAGTCGTCAACAAATGCGAAGTTCATTCCCTGCGCGCCGTGTTTCTTGAACACGGTGAAGTCCGTGTCGTTCGGCAGCCGTTTGTAAATCTCGTATCCCAGCGAGCTGCCGCGCGGGTGCGGCGTTTTTGCGAACGCATCCACCAGCCACGCATTCCCCGCGCTGGTTTCAAACATCACCACCGCGCCGCTCTTTCCGCGCCCCTCGAAGTTCAGCACTGCGCCGATTTCTTTGGCCCACGGATGCTCGTCCATGAACGCGGACGCGCCCAAGAGCCCGCTCTCCTCGCCATCGGTAAACAGAAAAATCACGTCGTGCTTCAGTTGCGTCCCGGCCTTCAGCGCCCGCAGCGTTTCCAGCAGCGCTGCCACCGCTGCGCCGTCGTCGCCCGCGCCCGGCGCTGCCGGCACCGAGTCGTAGTGCGCGACGAGCGCCAGCGCCTTCCCGCTCTTTTCGCTGCCCTTCAACCGCGCCACGATGTTTTGCACCGTACCGGCCACCACGTATCTCGGCGTCACTCCCATCGCCGTCTGCACTTGCGGCTCGAGCCCCGACTTTTTCAATTCGCCGACGATATACGCCTGCACCTTCGCGTGTTCCGCGGACGCCATCGGATGCGGTGCCGCCGTGATTGCGGTCACGTGCGCCATCGCGCGTTCCGCGGAAAATTCTGTGGGGGCCGCGCTCGATGGCACGACTGCCGGTGGCCCCGACGTTCCGATGGCCGCCCACGCCGCCGCGATGACCGCCACGCACACAACGATTCCGGCAATGCTTTTGTTCATTCCCGGACGCGCCGCGGGCTTTTTCGCAATTTCCACCGGCCCGGTCTTCTCAAGACTCGCCTTGTCCTTGCTGCTCATCTGTACCCCTTCAAACTGCCCGCAAGGTTACGGTTTCTCGCCCCTGCTTGCAACCGCTTCCCGCAACTACCCGTCCTCCTGCTAGCCCGGAGCACGGGTGAAGGGAGCGCATTTCTTCTTCCCCTCTTCCGCGTCTCTGCCGTATGCTTCGCCCATGGACGCGCCTCACCCGCTCGACGCCTCTTCCCTCCGCGACACGCGATTCGCCATGCGTCTCTCGCTCATCTTTGGCGTGCTGATGTTTCTCGGCAAGACCTTCGCTTACTTCCTCACCGGTTCCGCCGCCATCCTCTCCGACGCCGCCGAATCCGTCATCCACGTCATCGCCGTAGCCTTTGCGGCCTTTTCCCTGCGTCTCAGCACGCGCCCTGCTGACCAGCGCTTTCTTTACGGCTACGAGCGCATCACGTTTTTCTCCGCTGGTTTCGAAGGCGCCATGATTATCCTCGCCGCCGTGTTTATCATTTACTCCTCCATCTTGAAGTGGATTCGCGGCCTCGCCATCGAAAATCTTGGCTTCGGCACGCTCATCGTTCTCGCCGCTTCCATCATCAACGCAGCTCTCGGCTGGTATCTCCTGCGCATCGGCAAACGCAACAATTCCCTCATCCTCGAGGCCAATGGCAAGCATGTGCTCACCGATTCGTGGACCAGCTTCGGCGTGGTCGGAGGTCTTTCCCTTGTTTTGCTGACCGGTTGGAAGCCGCTGGACCCGCTTTGCGCCATCGCTGTCGCGCTCAATATTCTCTGGTCCGGAGGCCATCTGGTGTGGCGCTCCGTGCGCGGCCTGATGGACTACGCCGATCCCGACACCGGTCACGGCCTGCGCGAAAAACTCGACGCCCTCTGCACCGAGCTTGGCTTGCAGTATCACGGCGTGCGCTTCCGCACCACCGGCTACCGCATCCTCGTCGAAGTCCATTTGCTCTTTCCTTTCGATCTCCCTGTCGGCGAAGCGCATCGCCGCGCCACGCTCCTCGAAGAAAAACTTCCCGCGCTCCTTTCTCTCCCCGCCGAAGTCATCACCCACCTCGAATCCGTCGAGGACCACTCCGCCGTCCACCACGATGCGCACTACACCGGCAAACCGGCGTAGCGGTGGCCGCTTTCCATTTTCTATTTTCGCTTTTCTATTCTGTGTGTCACTGCGGCTGATTTTTCTTCAGACGGCGATGACTTTCTTCTGGAACCGTTTCGCCGCCGCCAGCAGAAGCACAATGCCCATCGCCAGCAGCACCAGCCCGTCGCTCCACAGGTGCGCGATCCCCGCGCCGCGCAGGATGATGCCGCGGGAGATGTTCACGAAATACGTCCCCGGCACGAAAAAGCTCAGGATGTAGAACGGCAGCGGCATCGTCTCCCGCGGAAAAATGTACCCGCTGAAGAAAATCGTCGGCAGGATCACCATCATGGACAACTGCATCGCCTGCGGTTGCGTATTCGCCTTTGAAGAAATCAGCAGGCCGATGGACAGGTTGACGAACAAATACGGCATGGCCAGCAAATAAAGCAGCAGGATATTTCCGGCGATGGGCACCTGGAACACCGTGCGCATGAAAAACAGCAATCCGCTCAATCCCATCAGCCCGATCACGAAGTACGGCACCAGTTTTCCCAGCATCAGCCCCAGCGGACGCACCGGCGTCACGAACAACTGTTCCAGCGTGCCGCGCTCTTTTTCCCGCACGATGGCCAAGGCCGTCAAGAACGCGGTGAAGAACAGCAGCAGCACTGCCAGCAGTCCGGGCAGAAAGAAATTCGGTGAGCGCGAATCCGGGTTGAACAGCAGCTTCGGCCGCATCTCCACCGGAACGGCAAACCGAGGCGGCAGCGCGCGCCGCAGCGACTCCTCGAACCCGATGGACGTGGCCACGTTGATGGCCTGTCCCGCCACCGACGAGTCCGACCCGTCAATCAGCACCAGCACCTGCGCCGTGCTGCGGTCCAGCAGTTGCCTCGAGTAGTCGTACGGGATCTTGATGCCCACTTTCGCGCGCCCACCCACGATGGCGTCGTTCAGGGCCGCGTCGGATTGCACAAACTCCCGCACGCGGAACGTGTCCGAGTTGCGCAGCCGGTCGATCAGCTCCCGGCTCTCCTTCTTTCCGTTTTCGTCGAACACCACCGTATTCACCTGCCGGATGTTCGTGTCGATCCCGAACCCCAGCACGATCATTTGCAGCGTTGGAATGAACATGGCGAAGAACACCGTCATGAAGTCCCGCCGGATGTGCAGCACTTCCTTGTACACGATGGATTGAAATCCCCGGAACGGATTACGCATTCTCCGCCTCCAGCATCGCTTTGTGCTTGTACGTGAGCTCGACGAACACATCCTCCAGGCTCGGCGCGAGCGCGCGCACTTCCGTCACCTGAATGCCGTGCCCGGCCAGCTCTTCCTTCAGTTCGCCCATGTCGAAGCGCTCTTCGACCAACGCGTGAATGGATTGGCCAAACACGGTCGCGCTGCGAATGCCGTCCATGGCCCGTGCCAGGCGCAGCGCCCGCGTGATTTCCGGCGCGGTAATCTCCACGCGCTTCGTGCCCGCCGGACGCACGTCTGGCAGCGCCTTCAACTCCGTGGGCGTCCCGTCCGCAATCACTTTTCCGAAATAGATGTAGGCGACGTGACTGCACCGCTCGGCCTCGTCCATGTAGTGCGTGGTCACGAAAAACGTGATGTTGTGCCCGCTCAGATCGAAGATCAGGTCCCACAGTTGCCGCCGCGCCACGGGATCGATCCCCGCCGTCGGCTCGTCCAGAAAAATAATCTTCGGCGCATGGAGCATCGCGCAACCCAGCGCCAGCCGCTGCTTCCAACCGCCGGAAAGTTTCCCCGCCTGGCGGTCCACGTACGGGCTCAGCGCGTTCAGGTCAATGATGGCCTGCATGCGCTCCTTCAGCTTCGCGTTGCGCAGGCCGTAGATCGTGCCGTAAAACGTCAGGTTTTCCGTCACCGTCAGGTCGTCGTACAGCGAAAACTTTTGTGACATGTACCCGATGCGCTCGCGCACTCCTTCCGCGTCCACGCGCACGTCCAACCCGTCCACCCACGCTGCGCCGCCGGTCAGCGGCAGAAGCCCCGTGAGCATCTTGATCACTGTCGTCTTCCCGCTCCCGTTCGGCCCCAGAAATCCGAACACTTCGCCTTTCTCCACGCGCAGGTCCACTCCATCTACGGCGACGACTTCTCCAAACCGCCGCACCAGCCCCTGCGCGCGAATTGCCGCGCCATTCGCCGCCGCTGCAATGGTTGTCTCTCCGTGTTTCTGAATTTGTTCCTTCACTTCCTCATTCCTCTTCTGTGTCGCAAACTTTCTCTGTGCCTCTGCGGCAAATCTATTTCTGTTCGACCTTTAATTTGACGTCCGCCGCCATCCCCGCGCGCACTTTCCCGCTCGTATCGCTGATGCGCATTTTCACGCCGAACATCTGGTGCACTCTCTCCGCGCGCGTCTGCACGTTGCGCGGCAGGAACTCCGCTTTCTGGTTGATCTGCTCCACCTCGGCCTGAAAAACTTCCTTTGGATACGAATCCACGCGCACTTCCGCCTTTTGTCCCACGCGGACCAGCCCAATCTGCGTTTCCGGCACGTAGATGCGCACGTAGAGCTGTTCGCGCTCGAGCAGCGTGGCAATCGGGATGTTCGGAGCGATCAGGTCGCCGGGCCGCACGTCGAGCACCTCCACCGACGCCGCCGACGGCGCCAGCACCTGCCGCTCGCGGTACTTCGCTTCCGCATCGCGCAGCGCCGCGCGCGCCTGCTCCACATCTTCTTTGCGATACCCGCGCTCGTAGAGTTCGCGCTGCGCTTCTGCTTGTTTCCATTTCGCTTCCACGGACGCCACCTGCTCCGCGCGGTACCCATTGGCCAGTTCCGCCAGACGCTGTTCCGCCGACTTCAGCGCCGCCGCGGCTGCCTTGTACGCGCCCTCCGCATCGTCGCGCTGTTGCTTCGAGAAAATATCCGCGTTCGCCAGGTCGCTCACGCGCTTCCACGTTGCCGCCGCGCGTACCTCTTCAGCGCGCGCCTGCGCAGCCTGCGCTCGCGCCGCTTCCACTTGCTCCACGCGGTAGCCGCGCTTCAGTTCGTCGTAGTTCGCCTTGGCCTCCGCCGCCGCCGCCCGTGCTTGGGCAATTTCTTCCGGACGGAACCCGCGCTCCATCTTCTCCGCGTTGGCCCGCGCCTGCTCCAGCGCCGCCAGCAGTTCCTGCTCGTCAAACGTGACCAGCACCTGCCCCGCCTGTACCACGTCGCCTTCGCGCACCTTCACGGCGTTAATCCGCCCGCCCACCTTCGACCCCACGCGGATGTTTCGCGCCTCCACGGTGCCCGAGCTCAGCAGCTCCGCGGGCTTCGCGAATGCTCCCATGTAAGCGGCTACACTCACAGCCGCCGCGACGATTACCACCGCAATCACAATCCGTTTCTTCATCGCCCTACTCCTTCGCTCAACGCTTTCCCGCCGCCCGCAATCCCGGCCACATCACTTCCGCCGCCTCCGCAAAACGTTGCCCCAGTTTTCCCGCCTCGTCCAGCGACCACAGCAGCATGACGCCGAAATACGCCTGCTGCACCGCCCGCGCCAGCACGAGCGGCGCCACGTCCCGACGGATCTCGCCCTGCCGCTGCCCCAGCGCCAGCAGTTCCGCCAGCATCCGCCGCCCGCGCTGCGCCTTGCCCAGAAATATCTCCCGCACCGGCCGGCTGGTTTGCAGCGCCACGATCAGACTCTGCATGATGCGCGGGCTGCGCCCCGGCTCCTCCGCCAACACCCGCGGAAACGTTCCCAGCGCTTCCCGCACCGAAACGCTTCCCGCGCGCGCCGCCGCCACCGCGCCTTCGATTTTTCCGATTTGAATGTCGCCGAACGCGCCGAAGACATGTTCCTTGGAAGGAAAGTAGTTGAAGAACGTTCCCTTGCCCACGTCCGCGGCTTCCGTGATGTCTTCCACCGTCACGGCGTGAAATCCGCGCTCCGTAAACAGCGCGAGCGCCGCACGAAAAATCTTTTCGCGCGTCTCCACTCTCCGTCGCTCCCGCCGCCCGGGTTTCGTCTTTCCTTTGCCCATGAGTGACTACCGACCAAATATGACTATTGGTCACTTATAGTGACAAAGTCAAGTCTTTTTCTCGCGCTCTCTTTCCACCACTCCGCGCACTCCTGTGCTGTCTTCCTGAGTCCGCCCGGGCGGACGAAGTCTCCCGCCTCAGTCTTTCTTGTGGAATTTCCGGGCTCGGCCGAGCCCATTTGGCAGGTCTCTAGACTTTTCGCATTCCCCGCTAGCCACTATTCCGCGCCGGCAGCACGTACAGCAGCACCGCGACATAATGAAAAATGCTCCCCGCCAGCACGAACAGATGCCAGATGGCGTGGCTGTACGGAATGCGTTTCGCCGCGAAGAAGACCACGCCCAGCGTGTACGCCAGGCCGCCCGCCGCAATCAGCGCGATGCCTCCCACGGGGATCAGCGCCACCATCGGCTTCCACGCAATCACCACCAGCCAGCCCATGGAGAGGTACACCAGCGTGGACGCGATGGGGAAGCGGTCCACGTGGAAAATTTTGAACACGATGCCCAGCGCCGCGAGTCCCCACACCACCCCGAACAGCGTCCAGCCCAGCCCCCCGCGCAGGTTCACCAGCGTGAACGGCGTGTACGTCCCCGCAATCAACAGATAAATCGCGCCGTGGTCGATGATCCGCAGCACGCGTTTGGCCCGCGGCGACTGAATCGAATGATACAGCGTGGACGCCGCGTACAAAATCACCAGCGTGCTGCCGTAGATCGAGCAGCTCACCACGTGCCACGCCGTCCCGCGCAGCGCCGTCAGGATGATCAGCACGACCAGGCCCGCCAGGCTCAGCCCCAGCCCCACGCCGTGCGTCACGCTGTTGGCAAATTCCTCTCCAAAACTCGTGGGTTCCGCGTCGCTCTTCATCGTTCCGATCTTCACACATTCTGCCGCTTTTGTGGAGGCACATCGATTCGCTAGTCTCTATTGCCCGCGCGGTTTCATCAACCGAACGAGGACGCTCTTGCCCTCTCGCGTAACCTCCATCTCCGCCCCGGATAGCACAAAATCCCCTGTCTCTACCTTGTCTTTTGCTCCGGTCGAGAACGCAGCCGCCGGCGTCTCCACCGCGAATACGACTTCCTTCTTGCCCGTGTCCACCAGCACCGCTACAGCCCTCTTGAAGTCCAGCATCACGCCCTTCTTGAACAGCACCAGGGCCGGCACCTGCTCGTACAGCAGCCTCTCCGCGCTCACTTGCGTCACGCCGAACGGCGTGAACCGCGCGACAAGAGCCTTGTCCGATAGTTCGCCGTACGCCACCTTCACCAGCGTCTGCTCGGTTTGCAGAATCTGCGCCACGCGCTCCTGGATGACGCGCTTTCCTTCCCGTTCGAATTCCTGCTTGTTCCGGTACGCCTCCTCGTAGCCATATTCAATCCGGGCCTTTTTCAGGTAGGTTTCCATCTCCGCCTCGGAAAGCTTCGCCGCGCTCCGCAGCAGGTCGGAGAGATAGACACCTTCGTCGAAGATGCGCTGTTTCCACTCCGGCGCAAATTCGTCCAGCAACAACGCCTGGCACGCGCCCAGGTCATACAGGCGGTAGCGCAGCGGTCCCGCTCCGAATTTATTGGCGAAGCGCGCGTCGCTGGCCGCTGCAACGCGCGCCACGTCCTGCATCGCCTCCCGGAATTCCGCGCGCAGCACTCCGCGGTACCCGCGGAATCCCGCGTGGTAGTACATTTCCGGGACCGGTTCGATCCGCTCGCCCGCTTTCAGAAATTTGTATTCGACGTATTTCGCCGTGCCTTCGCTGAACTCATTCCGGTTTTCGTACTCCACGAATTCTCGCGCGAGCCGCGACTGCCGGCGCGTCCGCACCGCCACGAACTCTCTCATCTTCTCCAGCCTCGCGCGGGAGTCTTCGGAAAGCAGCGCATCGCGCAGGATAGGGCCCTCCAACGCGTACAGCGCGTTGTTTTCCGCGTCCAGGACGGGATAGCGCGTCACCACCGTCTCGTTCGCTCCTTTTTCCGGCGCTTTGCGCTTCTGATACACGTGGAATCCTTCATGGAGAATGAGCTGGAGTTCTTTGTAGGGCGATTGCAGAAAGCCCCACTCCTCCAGCCATTGCGACGCGAAGGCGGGGGTGCGTTGCGTCAGCACCCCGCGCATTTGGTTGCGCATCCGCGAAGACTGGTCGGCCACAACCAGCGCCTCGACCCCGGCGATTTCCTTGGTGGTATTCTGGTCATCAATGTCGATAAAGGTTTTTCCGGTGCGCACGTAGATGGTTTCCTTGGCCAGCGGATGAAAGCCGGTGTACTCGGAAAACCCCTCGGGCTTGTGTGCAAACCCGATCAGTAGCTCCTGCACCTGAGGACGGTAGAAAAGCACCGGCGTCTTGCTGAAGTCCCAGCCGGGGTAGAGTTCGTCTCCCAGCGTTTTGGCGATGTTCCGGGATTCCTTCAGTGACACGAGCAGCAGCGGATCGAGTTTCAGCTCGCTCGCCTGCTGCGAAAACGCTGTTCCGGCGATCAACAACACAATAGTTAGAAGGAAGAACGAGCAAGCGGTATTCTTTTTCATCGGAGGGCACCTCTTCTTCATCTGGACGCACTGCGGCTCAAAACGTGAGCACCCTGGAGCACGAAAGCCCGTGCGGCGGCCCCGCCTTCCGAGCGTCAGCGAGGCAGCACCGCGCTTTGGCGCGGCTCGTTTCCTGGTCTTTATAGGGGCGCCCGGAAGGGCTTCTGGCGATTCACTGCCCGTTGCCGGCGGTGGATTCAATTATTGCAGCGAACTTGGCTCCGACAAATTTTTCGGCGACTTCGCGTTCAGCAAATCCACCAGCGCTTTTCCGGACTCCGGCACGCTCACTTTTCCCCTGCGGATAATTTCGCGCGCCGTGAGTTTCCGTCCGTAGATTTTCGCATTCGCGTTCACGTCCTGCTGAAGGTTGGAGCCCGCCAGCGAGATTCCCGCGAAGAGCCCGCGCGCCCGCGAATACGTCAGCACTTCCGCGCGCATCGTTTCGTTCGTCGCCGCCGTGGCCGAGCGGCCCTTGGGTCCCGCCGCCGCGGAGGCGTCCGCGCCCAGTTGCACCTTGCTTCTCAGAATCGAATTCGCTCCGCGGTTGTTCATCACCAGCATGACGAAGTCCGTTTCCTGCCCGCCGAGTTGGAAGCCGATGTTTCCGCCGATCAGCCGGAACATCGCCGGCGCGCCCCACGGTCCGGTAAAATTCTCCCCGCTCCGGCAGACTGCCGCGCCGCGACCGTAGCTCCCACCGATGCCGATGGCCACTTTTTTCGTGCCGGGGATCACGATCACGCATTCCGCTTTGTCCAGAAGATCCTGCGGGATGTCGTCCGGCACGTTCAGGATTTCCCGCATCACGATGCCGCACTCTTCCAGACGCTCTGTCTCGCGGTCCTGCGCCGCCATCGGCAGCGCGAGCACCGCCAGTATCGCCGCCATTATTCCTGCCATTGCTCTTCTCATCGCCGTCTCCTCATTTTTGCGCTTCTTCTTTGCGCCCTTTGTGGTCCTCTGCGTCCTCTGTGTTGTAAATTGTTTCTCTGCTTCGCCAGGCTGGGCTGTGGCTACTTCTTTGATGCTACCCGCCGTGCCTCGCGTTGGTTCTTTCTCTTGAGCCCTCGAACTCTTCCACTTTTCCGCTAGCCGTTCGACTATAATCCGTCGCTCGGAAATTTCCTAGCAGGAGCAGCCATGCGCCGCCGCTTTGTGGGTCGCAGCTTTCGCCGCGACATTCCCCGTGCCGCAAACTCACGGGCTCTAGCCCCTGAAGTGCGAGCCCTGCTTTTGTTTTTGTTGTCGCTGGTTCTTGCTTCGCCTTCCGCGCTCGCCGGCCCCGCGCCGAAAAAACCTAAGGTCCGTCCCGACGTTGCCAAATTCCACGCCCGCGCCGACGCGCTTCTCTCCGCCGACAAGCCCGCCAAAGGCCATTGGGGGGTGCTCGTCGTGGACGCGGCTACCGGCGAAACGCTTTACGCCCACGACCCTGAAAAATATTTCACGCCAGCATCCAATACGAAGCTCTACAGCACGATTTCCGCGCTCGCCCTGCTCGGCCCGGACTTCCGCTGGAAAACCACTCTCGAGTCCCGCGGCAAGCTCGACAAGCACGGACGCCTTCTCGGCGACGTCGTCCTGGTCGGCCGCGGCGATCCCAATCTCTCCAACCGTAAATTTCCCTTCGACACCAAGGTCGAGCGCGACGGCCCGCCCGAAAAAATCCTTGCCGCGCTGGCCGATCAGCTCGTCGCCCGCGGCATCCAGCAGGTCGAAGGCGACATCGTCGCCGACGACAGTTATTTTCCTGCCGAGCGCTACGCCACCGGCTGGGACATTGACGACATGACCTTCGGCTACGGCGCTCCTGTCTCCGCGCTCACGGTCAACGACAACACGCTCGTCATCGAGTTGCGTCCCGCCGACCGTGAAGGCGAACCCGCTTGGTTCGGCGTCGAGCCCTGGGCCGAGTTCTACGAATTCGTCAACGAAGTCCGCACCGCCGCCGCGGGCGCCCGCACCGAGGTCTCCGCCGGCCGCGAGCCCGGCTCGCGCCGCGTCGTGCTGCGCGGCTCGCTCCCGCTCGGCGCCGAGCCGCGCCACATCACGCTGGCCGTTGAAGAACCCGCCGAATTCGCCGCCGCGCTCCTCAAACGCATCCTCGAATCCCGCGGCGTGCGCATTTACGGCCACGCCCGCGCGAAGCACGAGTCTCACGCGGAGCCGAAGGACGCGCTCAACACCAATCCCGAAAGCCCCGCCATTCTCGCCGAGCACATTTCCGTCTCGCTGCTCGACGCCGTTCGCCTCGTCAACAAGATTAGCCAGAACCTTCACGCCGAGCTGCTGCTTCGCGCCATCGGCCGTGAAAAGGGAACTGCCGGCTCCACGACGGCCTCCCTGAAAGTTCTCCAGGATTTCCTGAAGTCCGTCGGCGTGCCCGAAGGCGACGTCGCCACCTTCGACGGCTCCGGCCTTTCGCGCCGCAATCTGATCACTCCGCGCGCCACGGTCGCGCTGCTGATCTGGGCCGCGAAGCAGCCCTGGGCCGAGCCGTTCATCGCCTCTCTTCCCGTTTCCGCGCAGGATGGCACGCTCGCCGAGCGCATGAAAAATTCGTCCGCCGCCGGACACATCCACGCCAAGACGGGCACGCTGGGCAATGTCGCCGCGCTTTCCGGTTTCGCCGAGACGCTCCACGGCACGCGCGTGGTCTTTTCCATGTTCGGCAACGCGCACAACCTTCACGGCACGGACGCGACCAGCGTCCTCGATGGCCTCTGCATCACCCTCGTCGAAGAAATCGGCGCCCCTCTTCCTTCCAAGAAAAAGAAACGTTGACTCAATGGGTCGTTTTTTTTCTACACCCTAACCCCTGCACCCTTTATCCTCTGTGGCTGATTTCTTGTTTTGCTTGCATCGAGCGAATCTCTGGAGTACAAGACACGCTTTCCAATGTCCGAAGCCCAGATCATCGCCACCGTATTCGGCTCCTCCCGGCCCAGCGAGGGTGAAGCCGACTACGCCGAGGCCCGCGAGTTGGGCTGGGCGCTGGCTGCCAAGGGATTCACGGTCTGTTCCGGCGGCTACGGCGGCGTGATGGAGGCTGTCTCTCGCGGCGCCAAGGACGCCGGCGGCCACACATTGGCCGTCACGGCCAAGTTTTTCGGCCGCGAGCCCAACCGCTGGGTGGACGAAGTGATGCAGGTGGAGACCTGGCAGGAGCGGCTCTTCGCCCTCATCGAGCAGGGCAATTGTTACGTTGTCTGCAAGGGCGGCACGGGCACGCTCGTCGAGCTTTCGGTTGTTTGGGAATTGCTCAACAAGGGCATCATCAAGCGCAAGCCGTTCGTGGCCATCGGCGAATTCTGGCGGCCCATTGTCGAGCGCGTCCGCGAAGTCGAGCAGGGCCACCCCTCGCACTGGGGCGAAAAAGAAGAGCGCCTGCTTTACGTCGCCTCCAACCCGCAGAAAGCCGTTGAACATCTGCTCCGCGAGCTTTGGCGCCTCGAGCATGCCAACGACACCATCGCCTCCGGCAAGTAGCTCAGGGCTCGTCGGCCCGCGCGCCTCTCACGGAGTCTTCGACGGCATCATCGGCGCTGGCAGCATGCCTTTCGACGAATATTCCACCGGCACGATGCGGTAGCGGTACACCATGCCGTGTTCGCCCACCACGTAGCCGCGCTGCGGTGTGGGCAGGCAAAAGGCGTTCGCCGAGGTCGGCCAGGCAATTTCACGTGAGGTCCACCGCTTGCCGGCGTCGGTGGTGAATCCCATCTTGTGGTAGGCGATCATCCAACCGACGTCTGCCCCCGCAAAGTCGAATTCCGGTCTGCCCTCCGGCGCTTGTCCGCCCATGCCGGACCAGGTCTTGCCTCCATCGGTGGTCTTGAAGAGGTTGACCTCCCGGGTTCGAAGGTAGCCGGTATTTTCGTCGGTGAATAACAACGCGCCTTCCGCGGCGTTCTCGCCCGGCAGAATGATCCAGATTTTCCAGGTCATGCCGCCGTCCTCGGTCTTGGCCAGAGCGCAACCGGCTTTTTCAGGAAGCGCTAAAGAGACGGCATAGCCCACCTGCGGCGACGCAAAGAAAATCCTTTCAAACGTGCAATCCACATCGCGCGTCAGGCCGTTGATTTCAGTCTTTATCCTGCAGGGATACACGGTCTGCCATTTTTTGCCGCTGTCGCGCGTCATTTGAATCGCGCCGCGCTGCAGCGCGAACCCCGTGGTCATGGAGGTGAACTGGAAATCACGCCGGTGCTGCTCGATATTTCCCACCGGCACCCAGCTCTGCCCGTCCGAGGTGCTGTAGAGTTTGTGATCGCTCTGGGATCCCTGCACGGCGAAGCCATGCGTCGCGTCCAGGAAGCGCAAATCCTTGAACGCGCGGTCGCTCGACTGCGGATCGCCGGTTTGCAATTCCCATGTGCTGCCCCCGTCTTTCGTGTGGTAGATCACCCCGCCGCTCATCACGCCGGCTCCTCCGGCTACCCAGCCTTCCTGCTCGCTGGCAAAGTGCACGGAATAAAGCTCCACGTCTTCCTTCACATTGACCGGCTCCCAAATGGCCTTGAACTTCGGTTGCTCCCCGGCCGCCTTTGCCGGCGCCTTTTCCGCCCCGGCCTTCTTTGTCTGCGGCCCGGCAAGCGCCGTCGATACGACGAGTGCTCCGGCTACCAGCGCCACCAACAGTGTGCCGCACAGCAATCCTTGCCTGCCCGCACGCATCTCCATCGCACACCTCATGAAGAACTTCATTTGATCTGTGAACGCAGGCCGCCCGGCCTGCTTCGTGCGTACTTTAGCTCCCGCCGCACCATTGTCAAGCGCCGCTCCTTCCCCTACAGGCCATTGAAGAATCCTTCTTCGCTTTTCGGTTTTCTCCGTGTCGGAGCCTGTCCCGACGTTTTATGTCGGAATGCCTCTGTGGCAATCTTTCTTTCTTCGCCTTACACTGCATCCATGTCGCGTTCTGCCGTTGACGTCCTCGAATTCGACAAGCTGCGCGCCATTCTCTGCCGCTTCACCACTTCTCCGCCCGGCCGTCGTCACATCGACGCGCTGGCCCCCTCGACCGACCGCTTCTCCCTCGACGCCGATTTCTCGCTTCTGCGCGAAGCCATCGCCTGGCTCCGCGCGGGCGGCGAAATGGGTTTCGGCTCTCTCGCCGACCCCGACGCCTGGCTCGCGCGCATGGACCTCCCCGGCGCGGTCCTTGCCCCGCAGGAATTGCTGGATGCCGCCTCGCTTCTGGACACCGCTGCCTGGCTGCGCACCGCCTTTCACGAAGAGGCCACGAAGTATCCGCTGCTCGATGCGCGCGCCCGTTCATTAGGAGATTTTCGCCCGCTGGCCGCCACGATTCGCCGCGCGATTCTTCCCAACGGCGAAATCTCTGACGACGCTTCGCCTCAACTCAAAAAAATTCGTCACGCCATGGCTCGCGCCCGCGACAGCGTGCAGAAACATTTGAAAGCGATTCTCCGCGCGCGTGGCGCCGAGGCCGGCGACGACTACGTCACGCTGCGCAACGACCGCTTCGTCATTCCCGTGCGCGCCGCCGACCGCAAAGCCGTTCCCGGCGTCGTCCACGGCTCGAGTGCCACTGGGCAGACGATTTTTGTCGAGCCGTTCGACACCGTCGAGCTGAACAATCAGCTTGTCCAGCTCGCCGAAGACGAGTCCGCCGAAATTCATCGCATCCTCGCCGAGCTCACCGAAAAACTTCAGTCCGAGCGCGCCCCGCTGCGCTTTGCCGCGGACACCATCGCTCTGCTCGATTCCATCTTCGCCCGCGGACGTTTCGCCCGTGAGTTCAATGGCTGCCTCCCGGAATTCAGCGAAGGCAACGCGCTGCGCCTGGACGCCGCACGCCATCCCACGCTCGAAGACAAACTGCGCGCAGAAAGCCGCAGCATCGTGCCCATGTCGCTCGCACTCGGCGGAGAAGAGTCCGTCCTCGTCATCAGCGGCCCCAACACCGGCGGCAAAACCGTTGCGCTGAAGACAGTCGGCCTCGCCGCGCTGAGCGCCCAGTCCGGAATTCCCGTCGCCGCCGAAAACGCGCTACTCCCGCTCTTCGATTGCGTGCTCGTGGACATCGGCGATGAGCAATCCATCGCCGCGGACCTCTCCACTTTTTCCGCGCACATGCTCAATTTGAAAAACATGCTCGAAGCCGCCACGCCAAAATCTCTCGTCCTCGTGGACGAAATGGGCACCGGCACTGCTCCCGAGGAAGGCTCCGCGCTCGCCGTCGCGCTGCTGGAAGAATTCCGCACGAAAAAATCGCTCACCATGGCCACTACGCATCACGACCGCTTGAAGGCATGGGCCTCCACCACGCCCGGAGTGGTCAATGCCGCCGTTGAATTCGACGCCGTGCAACTTCGCCCCACCTATCGCCTGCTCGTCGGCGTCCCCGGAGTCTCCAGCGGCATTGACATCGCTCAGCGCCTCGAACTTCCCGCAAAAATCATTGACCGCGCCCGCGCGCAGCTCGCTCCGGAAACCCGCGAGGCCGCCGACCTCATCGCTTATCTGCACCGCTCCCGCGACGAATTGGACGACCTCAAACGCCAGACTCGCGAACAGCAGGAAGCGCTCGCCGCCGAGCGCGCACAGCTTCGCACGGAATGGGCCGACCGCCAGCGCCGCCGCATCACCGAACTCGAACAGCGCTTCGGTGAAGTCCTCACCAACTACGAGCGCGAAATCAAAAAACTTGTCGGCGACGTGAAAGATCGTCAACTCCGCGCGCAGCTCGAAAAACAAACCGGCAAGAAAATTGTCCAGGCCCGCGCCGGCGCCCGCGAAGAGACTGACGCCGCTGTCGTGCAGACGCTTTCCGAATCTCAGCACGACCTCGGCATTTCTCCCGAAGAAGCGCGCCAGCCTGTCGCGCCGGACTTGCTCGTCCCCGGCGCAAAACTTCAAGTTCGCGGCTTCAAGCAGCCGGTCATTCTTCGCCAGCTTTTTTCTCCTGCTGCTGGAGACGCGCCCGCTTCCGCCGACGTCCAGGCCGGCCCACTGCGCATGCGCATTCGCCTCGACGACGTCACCGCCATCCTCGGCGAATCGTCACCAGCGGCACCTTTAGCGGCGGGCTTTAGCCCGGCCAAGCCTGCGGTCAGGGTCCACGCGAAATCCGGCGACGACGCGGTCGCCTCCACCGCCGAACTTAACGTCATCGGCCGCACGGTCGAAGAAGCATCCGATCTCGTGGACAAATTCCTGGACACCGCCGTCCTCGACGGCAAACTCAGTATCCGTATCATCCACGGTTATGGAACGGGTGCGCTGCGTCGCGGCCTGCGCGAATTCCTCTCCGACCACCCGCATGTCGAACGCTTCGCCGACGCCGAGCCCGACCACGGCGGCGCTGCCGTTACCCTCGTCGAGCTGAAAAGTTAGAAAGGCGCACACTGCGTCCGCCATGAACAATCGCGACACACACGCTGCCGTCAACTATCATGAAGCCACAAAGCATTCCTCCGCCAGCGTGCGCAGCAACCGGCACTTTCTGGATTTCGACAACTATCCTCTGCCGTTCAAGGTCTACCCCACGCTCGCCCCGCTGCCTCTTCCGCGCGAAGCCCTGCATAGCGCGATGGCCGCCCTCTCCGTGATTGCCGAGCCGCGCACGGCGACCGCGCCGGAAACCGTGCCGGACCTGCCCACGCTCGCGCAAATTCTTTATTTTTCCGCGGGCGTCACGAAAACGAGGAAATTTCCCGGCGGTGAGATCTTTTTCCGCGCGGCGTCCTGCACCGGCGCACTCTACGAAATCGAGTTGTATGTCGTCTGCGGCGACCTGCCCGGCCTCGCAGCGGGCGTCTATCATTTTGGAGCAGGCGACTTCGCGCTGCGTCTGCTGCGCCCCGGCGATTTTCGCGGCGCACTGGTTCCTGCCGCGGCGGGCGAACCTTCGCTGCGTCAAGCGCCGCTGATTCTCGTCTCCACCGGCACCTATTGGCGCAACGCGTGGAAATATCAAGCGCGCACTTACCGCCACTTCGGCTGGGACAACGGCACGCTCCACGCAAATCTTCTGGCCATGTGCGCAGCGCACCGCTTGCCCGCGCGCGTCGTATGCGGTTTTGTGGACGATGAAGTGAATCGCCTGCTCGATCTTGACACGCAGCGCGAAGTCGCCCTTACGCTCGTGCCTATCGGCCACGTGGACGCGGAGCCTCCCGCGGCTCCGGAAATTTCGCCGCTTCATTTCGAGACCGTGCCGCCCTCAAAAAGGGAAGTGGACTATCCGATCATGCGCGCGATGCACGCCGCGTCTTCGCTCGCCTCCGTCGAAGAAGTCACCGCCTGGCGCGGCACAATATCCGCGCGCCCGCTCGACGCGCCCCGCACGGAAAAAATCTTCCCGCTCGAACCTTTCGCCGACGACGAAATTTCGCGCGACACCATCGAGCAAGTCATCCTCCGCCGCGGCTCGGCGCGGCAGTTTGTGCGCGAACCCATCAGCTTCCGCGAATTTTCAACCGTGCTCGAAAGCTCCACGCGCGGCATTCCCGCCGATTTCCTCGCCGCTCCTGGAGAACTGCTCAACGATCTCTACGTCATCGTCCACGCCGTCGAAGGACTTGCCCCCGGCGCATATTTCTTCGACCGCGCGCGCGGCGCATTGGTTTTCCTCAAGGAAGGCGGTTTTCGCAATCAGGCCTACTATCTTGGCCTGGAGCAGACCTTGCCCGCCGATGCCGCCGCCGCAATTTTTTACATGGCCGATCTCCGCCCCATCTTGGAACGCTTCGGCAACCGCGGCTATCGCGCCGTGCAACTCGAGGCCGGCATCCTCGGCGGAAAACTTTATCTTGCCGCGTATGCGCAGCACCTCGGCGCCACCGGCCTCACCTTTTACGACGATGACGTGACCGCATTTTTCTCTCCGCACGCCGCAAACAAATCCGCCATTTTCCTCATGGCCCTCGGCAAAAGCGGCAAACGCCCTCTCGTCATGCCCAAGTAGCGCGTAGCGCTTTTGTGGGACAAGTTAGAATTTGTGGGGGCCGGTCCCGATGCCTCGGGATCATACCGGCCCTCTTCTTCCCCTCGTAGTAGAATCTCGGGCTAACACAATGGCTGAAGCGGGCTCATTTGCCGACAAAGTCAAGACGCAGGCGGACATCGTCCGCGTCATCTCCGACTACGTCCGCCTGAAAAAGACCGGCCAGAACTTCACCGGCCTGTGCCCGTTCCACTCCGAAAAGACTCCCTCCTTCGCCGTGCATCCCGTGAAACAGATTTACCACTGCTTCGGCTGCGGCGTGGGCGGCGACGTCTTCAGCTTCGTCATGGCCATGGACAAGTGCGAATTCCCGGAAGCGGTGCGCACCGTCGCCGAAAAATGCGGCATTCCCATTCCCAAGCCGCGCGCCCGCTCGCCGGAAGAAGCCCAGGCCAATCGCCAGCGCACCACGCTCGTGGAGATGCACAAGGAGGCCGCTGCGTTTTTCGCGCGTCAGTTGAACGACTCTCCCGAAGGCAAAATGGCCCGCGCCTATCTCGAGGACCGCGGCCTGGACGCCGCCGCCATCGCGCGGTTCACTCTCGGTTACGCGCCCAGCTCCGGCGACGCGCTTCTCCGCGCGCTCAAGCAGAAATTTCCCGACAAGCTCATTGACTCTTCCGGCCTGGTCAGCAAGGACGCGAACGGCCGTCTCTTCGACCGCTTCCGCCGCCGTATCATGTTTCCCATCTCGAACGAAAGCGGAAAAATCATCGCCTTTGGCGGCCGCGCGCTCGGCGACGATTTGCCGAAATATCTCAACTCTCCCGAATCGCCCATCTATTCGAAGAGCGGCGTGCTCTATCACCTCGACAAGGCGAAGGACGAAATCCGCAAGCGCGATTTCGCCGTGCTCGTCGAAGGCTACATGGACGTCATCGGCGTGGCCCGCGCCGGCGTCGGAAATGTCGTGGCCTCGTGCGGCACCAGCCTCACTGAGCCGCAAGTAAAACTCCTCGGGCGCTTCTCCCGCCGCGTCGTCGTCAATTACGATCCCGACCTCGCCGGGCAGGCCGCCACGGAGCGTTCGCTCAATCTTCTGCTCGAGCAGCAGTTCGACGTCCGCGTCCTCGCGCTTTCCGGCGGCGCCGACCCCGACAAATTCATCCGCGAGAGCGGCGCCGACGCCTACAAAAAACTTCTCGAATCTTCACCCGCGTTTGTGGACTACCTCATCGGACGCGCCCGCGCGATGGACCTCTCTTCCGCCGAAGGAAAGCTGAAAGCGGTGAACTATCTGATGCCCTACGTCCAGCGCGTCCCCAACCGCCTGATCCGTTCCGAGTGGGCCACGCGCATCGCCTCGCAACTGCGCATCGAGGAGCCCGTCCTCCGCGAAGCATTTCGCAAAGCCGCCGCCGAGCGCAAAAGTGAAGTGAAGCCCCGGCCCGAATTTACTTCCGCCGGACCCAAACCCGCCGAGCGCCGCCTCCTCCGCATGTTGATTGACGCCGAAGGCTTCCGCGAAACGCTGGCTCGCGAAATCCGCGCCGCCGCGCTGCATTCCGGCCTGGAGACTGAAGAAATCTTCGAAGCGCTGCTGGCCGTGAACGAATCCGGCGCGCGCCCGGACGCCGCCGAGCTTTCCAAATCCCTTTCCGAAAAAGATCGCCGCCTGCTCTTTGAAGTCGCCTTCGAGCCCGCCATGGATTCCTCCTGGGAGGAAGCGGAAAGTTGCCTCGCCGTCCTCCGCCGCCGCCAGGTCGAAACGGAGCTGTTCACCGTCCAGCAGCGCATCGAAGCGGGTCCTCCCGCCGCGGAAATGCGCACTCTCCTCGCCCGCAAATCCGAACTTCGCCGCCTCCTCTCCTCCATTTCAGAGGAGCGCTGATCTCAAGAGCGTTCCTGGCTGTCGTCTTTCACCGCCGTTGGACAGTGCTCTGGTTTGCCCCGTTTTGTTCTTGACTTGCCGCAGCTCGCGCCGCAATCTGTTTTTCAGGGACGCGTTGTGGTCGGCGCGTCTTTCTTGGCTGCAGGTCTTGCGCCGCTGGCGAGCTTCATCTGTATGCGGCGCGTTGTTTTCTTCAGACGTGATTTGCCCTGGGAAACGGCCGTCATCCCCGTCGGCGCTGCTTCCGTAAATTCTCTTTGCTTGCTGGCCGCTCCAGGCGGACAGGGTAAGAATTTTGCCGACTCGGAGGAATTTCAAATGCACACAACGAAGCGCACGTGGTTTTTGAGGATCGCCATTGCTTGCTGCCTCGTCTCGCTCCTTGCTTCCGCGCCGTTCACGGCCCGCGCGGGCAAAAGGAATAAGATTGTGAAAAAAATGGCCCGGGTATTGTCGCATGTAAATCCGGGCGACCCTCTCGCAGGCCTCTCCGCTCAGGACGTCGCGCTGTTCTTCCAGGGCCGCGACAACTTCAACGATGAAGAGACCGTGGAAGACGGGCTTGGCCCCGCGTACAATGGCACCAGTTGCTCCGTCTGTCACAGCATTCCGGCCATTGGCGGGTCGGGGATCATTTTGGAAACCCGCGCCGCCCGTGAAAATTCGGACGGCACCATGCAAGAGCTGGCCGATGGCAGCCTCTTCCGTCACTTCTCCATTCCCGACCACCAATGCCAGCCCATACTTCCGCCGGAAGCAAACATCATTGCGCGGCGCATTGCTCTGCCCATTTTCGGCGACGGCCTCGTCGAAGCCATCCCCGATGCGCAGATCCTCGCGCATGAGGACCCCAACGACCGTAACCACGACGGCATCTCCGGTCGCGCGAACATCCTCCTGGACGTGGCCACGGGCCGCCATCGCGTCGGCCGCTTTGGGTGGAAGGCGCAGCAGGCTACGCTGCTCGCGTTTGCCGGCGAAGCGTATCGCAACGAGAACGGCATCACCAATGACCTCTTTCCTGACGAGTTGAAGACCGGCCTCTCCCCGGCCCAATTCGCCACGTGCGCCCCCGTCGGGCCGCCGGAAGACGTCGTGAGGGATGAAACGGGCATCCGCGCCATTGACGACTTCGAGAACTTCATGCGTATGCTCGCCCCGCTCCCTCGCGGTTCGGTCGGCGCATCGGAGTTCTATGGGGAAGTGCTCTTCGGCGCAGTGGGCTGCGCCTCGTGCCATGTCCCGTCAATGACCACAGGCCCGAGCCAGAACCCGGTATTTAACCGGCGGCAGGTGAACCTCTTCTCGGACCTCTTGCTGCATGACATTGGCACCGGCGACGGCATCCCGCAGGGCCACGCCAAGCCGGGCGAGCTCCGCACGCCCCCGCTCTGGGGAGTTCGCTTCCGCCGCTCGCTGCTCCATGATGGCCGCTCCGCAAGCTTTGCCGATGCGATCCAGTTCCACCGCGGCGAAGCCAACGCCACCCGCCAGCGCTTTGATTCGCTCACTCCGGCGCAAAAGAAGCACCTGCTGGCCTTCCTGGACTCCCTCTAACCCGCACCCGTGCGCGGGGAATGCAGCCCTTTGCGTTCCCCGCGTGCGGCCCTTTCCAGTTCTTTGTCACTCTGCGCCCTGATGGTTTCGATCGGGACAGAGGATCTCTCTCCCTCTTTTCCTTATTCCTCCTTCCTCGTTCCCCCTCCCTGGCCCTAGATCCCCGCTCCCTTTCCCCCGAAACTCTTTCTTGCTTTCCAGCATCCAATGGGTGTAACGTGTCGAGGTTTCGGAGGAAACGGTCTGCGCAGGCTATGCATCTCATAGGATGTGTAGTTTCGGCGGACAGGGGCGCAAGCGGCGGCGAGCGGAGATTTCCCTCAGCGGTAGGATTCCACGATCTCTTTTGCCTTTTCTACGAGCGCGAAGTTCGCTTGGGCGGACCTCGCGGGTTGGCCCGGCCCTCGCGGCCGGCATGAGGAATTGTCTCGCCGCATGATGCGCACGTCACGGCCGTTTCCGGCGCGTCCTTAAAACTTCTGGGAGGCAGCGTTGGCTCTGGCCATTGAAGAAAAATACGATCAGGTACGCCAGCTCATTGCCATGGGCAAGGAGCGCGGCTACCTGCTCTACGACGAGGTCAACGACCTCCTCCCCGCCGAAGTCCATTCCTCCGAAGAAATCGACGACCTCCTCTCCACCTTCGAGCGCTACGGCATCGAGGTCTACGAGGACATCTCCTCCGTCAAGGCCGCCCGCGCCGCCGCCGAAGCCGCCGACCATCCCGAAGAAGTCGCCGCCGAAGGCCGCGAGCCCGCCGAAGAGCCCGAGCTCGACCTCACTCCCGGCGCACTGGAAAAAACCAACGACCCCGTGCGCATGTATCTCCGCGAGATGGGCACCGTTCCGCTGCTCACCCGCGAAGGCGAAGTGGCCATTGCCAAGCGCATCGAGCGCGGCCTCCTCGTCGTCCTGAAGATCATTTCCCGCTCGCCCGTCACCATGAAGGAGCTCATCGAAGTCGGCGAGCATCTCCGCCAGGGCGAGCGCTCCATCAAGGAAATCGTCCAGTTCGACGACGAAGAACTCACCGAAGAAAAAATCGAGCGCAAGACCAAGCAGACTCTCCGCACCATCGACAGCATTGCCAAAGGATATTTGCTGGCCCTCAAGCAGGCCGCCCGGCTCGAGAACATTCCCAAATCCAAGAAGCGCCCGTGGGTTCGCGCCAAGTGGGACGTAGCCCGCACGCGCATCGGTATTTCGCTTGTCATCCGCTCGATTGATTTCAACCTCTTCGAAAAAAAGCGCCTCATCGAGAAGATGCGCCAGACCGTCGAGCGCCTCCACGCTCTCGAGCGCGAGACCGGCCGCCTCGAGCGCCGCGCCGAAGCCTCCAAGGGCGATAACGCCGCCGAGGCCCGCAAAGAGCTTCGTGGCCGCCGCCTCGAGCTCCGCGAAATCGAGACCACCTCCGAAACCGGACTCCCCGAGCTCAAGCGCACTCTCCAGACCGTCATCCGCGGCGAGATTGAAGCCGAGCGCGCCAAGAAAGAATTGATCGAGGCCAACCTCCGCCTCGTCGTCTCCATCGCCAAAAAATACACGAACCGCGGACTCCAGTTCCTCGACCTCATCCAGGAAGGCAATATCGGCCTGATGAAGGCCGTGGACAAATTCGAATGGCGCCGCGGCTACAAGTTCTCCACCTACGCCACCTGGTGGATTCGCCAGGCCATCACCCGCGCCATCGCCGACCAGGCTCGCACCATTCGCATCCCGGTGCACATGATTGAGACGATCAACAAGCTCATCCGCACTTCCCGCCAGTTGGTGCAGGAGCTCGGCCGCGAGCCCACCTCCGAAGAAATCGCCAAGCGGATGGATATTCCCGTTTCGAAAGTCCGCAAAATTCTGAAAATTGCGCAGGAGCCCATTTCTCTCGAAACGCCCATCGGCGAAGAGGAAGATTCGCATCTCGGCGACTTCATCGAGGACAAGGCCGTCGTCTCGCCCTCCGAAGCCGTCATCAATTTGAATTTGAAGGAACAAACCTCTTCCGTGCTGAAGACGCTCACGCCGCGTGAAGAAAAAGTCATCAAGATGCGCTTCGGCCTCGACGACGGCTCCGAGCACACCCTCGAAGAAGTCGGCCAGTCGTTCGCGGTCACTCGCGAACGCATTCGCCAGATCGAAGCCAAAGCCCTGCGCAAGCTGCGCCACCCCTCGCGCTCGCGCAAACTTCGCGCCTTCCTCGAAGGCCCCACCCGCGAATACTTTTAGGTAGCGCCTGCGTCTCGTAGCACAGGCTCATAGTCTGTGCTCCTTGCTTCACCCTCGTTGGGGCGTATGGAATACGTCCCGCTGCGCCGGCGCGATAGGTACAAGCCAGTAGTCCGCTCCTATTCTCTTGGGTCAGGAATGTGCGGTAGAATGTGCGTTGAGGTCAGGATCGGCCGATGAAAATCAAAGTCGTAGTTCACCAGGCGGAAGAAGGCGGCTATTGGGCCGAGGTTCCTGCCATTCCCGGGTGCGCCACCCAGGGCGAAACACAGGAAGAACTCATGAACAACGTCCGCGAAGCCGTTGAAGCCTGCCTCTCCGTGGATGTGCAGCAACCCGCCTCCTCCAGCAACGACCGCATCCTCGAAATCGTGGTATGAAATCGGTCTCTGGCAAAGAACTCGCCAGTCTCGTCGAACAACACGGCTGGAATCTCCTCCGCATTCACGGTAGCCATCACATTTACGGCAAGCGCGGAAGCATCGTCCGCCTTTCCATTCCCGTTCATGGGAACAAACCCATAAAGCTCGGCTTGCTGAAACATCTCCTCAAAATGGCAGGCCTTTCCGAATCCGATCTGGCATAGGCGTTCTGCGCCTTCCTCGAAGGCCCCACCCGCGAATATTTTTAGGTAGCGCCGGCGTCTCGTAGCACAGGCTTATAGCCTGTGCTCTTTGCCTTTTTCCTCGTAGGGGCGCTGCTTGCTGCGCCCGCCTTGTGGGTCGCGGCTTTAGCCGCGACAAAAATCCGACGGCGCGCAGCGCGCTCCTCTCTGCCGAAGGCGCCTTTTCTTTCCGGCGCGCAGCGCCTGCCTTGCTTCCGCAGGCCGCCTGTCCCGAGCGGAGCCGAGGGAACGCGTAGGCCGCTGCGCCGGAGCGTCCCCGCAAACAAAAAAGGGCCAGCGCTTTTCCGCCGGCCCTTCTACTATTCCGATTTTTCGCTTGCCGCTATTTCACGCCCATCAACTCCACCTCAAAAATCAGCGTTGCATTCGGCGGGATTGCGCCTGGATACCCGCGCTCTCCGTAGGCGAGCGCAGGAGGAATCTCCAGCTTGCGCTTGCCGCCGACCTTCATTCCCGTGAGGCCTTCGTCCCACCCTTTGATCACGGCCCCGGTGCCCAGGACCAGCTCGTACGCCTGTTTGCCTACGGAACTGTCGAATATCCTTCCATCTAGAAAGCGGCCCGTGTAGTGCACGCTCACCGTTTTTCCTTTCACGGCTTCCGTTCCGGTGCCGACTTTCAAATCCCAGTATTTCAACCCGCTTGCCGTGACCACGGGCTTTGCCTCTTCTTTCTTCGCCGCCGGCGCCGCCGCTTTCTTTGCCGGCGCTTTTTTCGTGGCGGCTTTCTCCTGCGCTCCGCCCGCCATTCCCGTCAACGCCATCACCACCGCCACCGCCAGAATTCGTTTTTTCACTTGTTCTCCTCCTCGGCCCAAAATTCTACCACGCCCCTCCGCACTTTTTGTCATCCCGCCCGCGTCCCGTTGGGCACGGGACGTTCCGGCACGGCCAGCGCGGGCTGGACGCCGTCCGCGTACCCGATGTCAAAAAGCATGCCCTCGGAAATCTCTCCCATCATTTTCCGCGGCGCCACGTTCACCACAAACAGCGCCTGTTTGCCCTCGATCTCTCGCGGATTTTCCCGTTCCTGTCGCATCCCCGCAAAGATTGTGCGCTTGTGATCGCCGAAGTCCACAATCAGCCGGACCAGTTTTTCCGACCCCGCCATGTTCTCCACCCGCTCGATGGTCCCCACGCGCACGTCAATTTTTCCCAGCACGTCCATCCCAATAGTTTCTTTCACCGCCGCTGCCTGCATCCATTTTACCTCTCTTTGTTAGTGCCACTCTTCAGCTCTTTAGCTTTTTCATTTTTTCGTTGAACTCCTCCGACTTCCCACGCGGAATGCTCAGTGTCTGCCACTTTTCACCCGCCAGATGTTTCGCCAGAAATAAAATTTGCCCCACGTGCTGCGCATAATGCGTCAACTGCCGGTTGATCGCTTGCAGCACCGTGTGCGCCTCCCCGCGGATTACGACCGTCCGCAGCAGGTCCTCACCGCGCAGCGGCTCGACGGCCGCGAACGCGCGCCGCCATCCGTCCTCCCACTGCTCCGCGAGCGTCGCTTTCGTGTCGGAAGGCACCAGCTCGAATTCCGTGTCCCGCTGCCGGTCCGCCTTTTCGCCGTCGCTGGTCAGAAATTCCGTCCACCGCGAGCGCATGTTCCCGGCCATGTGTTTCATGATGACGGCGATACTGTTGGACCCCGCATCCACTTGCCGGAAGAGTTGCGCCTCGCTCATTTGCGCGATGGCCCGCTCCGCTAGCACTTTCATTTTGCGGAGTTCCTTCACCGCATCTTGTAGGTAATGCTCCCCCGCTGTCATTTCTCGCCTCCTTTCCCTTTCGGCAACATTGTCACAAGGCGGCGTCTCCTCGCGAGCTTGGAATCTCGAAAACCCTGGGAAACTTCGGGCAGGTATTTTGCGGCGTGCGCCGCGCCCATCAGACGAGGCCCAAGCGTTTCTGGACATCTTTGCTCAGCGGATTGGGCCGGAACATGCGGCTCGGAAACAGATAGTCCTCGCCAGATTCGTCAATGACACGGAGAAAATGAATTGCGCTCGCCTCTCGATCGGCCAGAGTGCGATACACCTTACCCGGCTCCAAGGAGGCCTCGTAACCGTGGTTGTCTACACAAATCACAAATCGAGGTCTCGCGGATCGCCGCCGGGTTTTCTCAGGTGAGGAGCCGTTTGATCTTGATCTTTTTCTTGCCGTATCCATGTGCCTCATACCAGTGAATCTCCGCTATTCTTATCCTACCATCGGGTAGCTCGATGGTGGCAAGCCCTTTGAGCTTCCTCCACTTTCCTTTGCCGTGCACCTTGATGAGTCGTCGGCGTTCACGGATTTGCCTGCCTTTCGCGATCAATTCGATCTGCGTAATCTGACTTATGATCTTGAAGCCCCTCAGGATCATTTGTCACGCGCGAGAAGCTTCACCGTTCCCCCGCAAACCGTTCCAGGCACTTCCGGCACAAACACCCCTCGTACCTCTTCTTCAACTCCGCCTGCGTCGCTTCGCTCAGCTTGATTTCGTGACACCAGCACCCCGACAGCATCGCGCCGCACGTGAATTTTTCTCCGCACGCCGGACACTTTTCCGGCGCGCGCCACCGCGACCCAAATATCTTCAGCAGTTTCTTGACTTCTTTTTTCACGCCGGTTCTCCGCCCCGCGCTTTCACTCGTTCACATTCTAACTTGCCATCGTTTTCTCTCCGAGCACGCTCGCCAAATGTCCCACCGTCCGGTGAATATATTTCATCCCCATCTGCCGTTCGTTGTTTCCGAAATCCTGATTCCTGAATCCTTCCTCTGTGTCTCAGCCTGCCCTGAGCGCAGCCGAAGGGTGCCTCTGTGGCTACTTTTGGTTTTGTCTTCCACCTGCTACCTGCTGCCTTATTTCTTCGGATTCGCCTTCGACCAATCCACGCTCACTCCGTATTGATACACGAGCTGCGCCCCGCGGTCTGCCCCGACGGTCATCAGCCCTGCGAGCACAAGCAGTCCCAGCAGAAAAATCCTGCGCATTCCCGCGGTGAAACTGTTGCGCTTGAAAAACGCCAGCCCGCACAGTCCTACCGCCGCGCTCATGGTGACGTACATCATCGTTTCGTGCATCTCGAACGCCTCGTGCGCCGGGCCCGCTTCCGGCACGGACTCTTCCGCCAGCAGACCGGTCCCCGCCGCGGCCAGTCCGCACAGCGTCCCCAGATACAGCAGCCGCGCCGCCGTTTTGTGCCAGTCTTCGCTCGACCGCACCACCGCCAGCGCCTCGAAGATCAGCGCGCCCACCCACAGCGCGATGGGGAAGTGCACAAACAGCGGATGCCAGTTCAGCATTCCTCGCAACCCCGGCAAAATTTCCATTTTCACCTCTCTCCTGAATCTCCGTTTGCTTGCATTCTACCTCACCGGCTCCTCCCCGCTTCCTGTCATCCTGCTCGCCCGGAGTGTGCGCGAACGGAGCGCAGCGTCCTTTACTCTCTCTGCTTTTCAATCACCCAATCACCATTCACCTAATCGCTCAATGTGACCAGTGGATACAAGAGCCTTTTCTCACTCGCCACTGTCTCCTTGACTTAGTCTTCTCCTCAGCTTAATTTTGCTCCCCTTGTGAACGCCGCGGCTCCATCCCTGCTCAAGCGCATTTCCGTCCTGATTATATTTGTCGGTTTTTCTCTCGCCGCTTTGTTCTGGGCCGGCAACGAGTACGCGGGCCTCGCGCTCCCCAACGCCCTGCTGGTCGCCGCGCGCTGGCTGGGCATTGCCGGGCTGATCGGTTACGGCGTGCAGCGCCGTTCGCTGACCACCTGGATTCTTGTCAGCATGATTGTCGGCGCGGAAATCGGCCACGACTGGCCCACGGTCGCGCAAAACGCGCGACTCCTCAGCCTGATTTTCCTGCGCATGATTAAGACAATTATCGCGCCGCTGATCTTTGCGACGCTGGTCGTGGGCATCGCCGGCCACCCCGACCTGAAAAAAGTCGGGCGTCTGGGCATCAAGTCGATCCTCTATTTCGAAGTCGTCACCACGCTTGCGCTTTTCATCGGCCTCGCCGCCATCAACATCAGCAAGGCTGGCGTCGGCATCGTGCTCCCTCCCGCCGTGGAAAAAGTCGTGCCGCCCCCTCCGCAGACCGCCTCCGACGTTATCCTCCACGCCTTCCCGGAGAACATCGCCAAGTCTGTCGCCGAAGGCCAGGTCCTGCAAGTCGTCGTCTTCAGCATTTTGTTCGGCGTGGCTCTTGCGCTGCTCAACGACGCCCGGCGCCGCCCCATGCTCACCTTCTGCGAGAGCCTTTCCGAAACGATGTTCAAGTTCACCAACATCGTGATGTACTTCGCGCCCATCGGCGTCGGCGCGGCCATTGCCAACACCGTCGGCCACATGGGCCTCGGCGTCCTGAAAAACCTCTTCATGCTGCTGGCCACACTGTACGCCGCGCTCACCGTGTTTCTGCTTCTCGTCCTGCTGCCCATTGCGCTGATTGCGCGCGTGCCCATCGTGAAATTCGCCCGCGCCATCGCCGAGCCGGTCTCCATCGCTTTCGCCACCACCAGTTCCGAGGCCGCGCTGCCCCGCGCCATGGAAGCGATGGAAGCCATCGGCGTGCCGCGGCCCATCGTCGCCTTTGTGATGCCCACCGGCTACAGCTTCAATCTCGACGGCTCGACTCTATATCTCTCCCTCGCCACCATGTTCGTCGCCCAGGCCGCGGGCATCCACCTCACCCTCGGCCAGCAACTCGTCATCTGCTTCACGCTGATGCTCACCAGCAAAGGCGTCGCCGGCGTGCCCCGCGCGACGCTGGTCATCCTGCTCGCCACGGCAACGTCGTTCAACCTGCCCATCGAGCCCATCTTCATCGTTCTCGGCATTGACGAGCTCATGGACATGGCCCGCACCTCCGTCAACGTCATTGGCAACTGCCTCGCCACCGTGGTCATGGCCCGCTGGGAAGGCGAATTCGGCAAAGGCCATCCCAGCGAAGTCGTCTCCGACTCCATCTCTTCTTAATTGTTTTTTGTTTTCATCCTGAGCGCAGCGAAGGAGCTCTCCTCAATCGCTCAATCACCATTCACTTAATCACTCAATGCACTTCTACTTCATCCCCACCGCCCTGGCCCCGGAAATAAACGCCAATCCATACAGCGCCCCCAGCACCACAAACGCAATTCCCAGGCTGGCGTGTTCCGCGAGCGCACCTACTGTAAAGCTCATCGCCATCTGCATCACCGTCGCGATCACAGAAAACGCCGACTGCGTCCGCCCCATCAGCCGCCGCGGGACGGTCGTCATGATGGACGACTGGGTCAGCACTCCGCCCAGCGCGCGGCATCCGCCGAACAGCGCGTTCATGGCCACCGCCAGCCACAGCCACTTCGCGTACGGAAAAAGCGCGTTCCCCACCGCCAGCGTCCCCAGCGAGATCAGCAGCACTTTGGTCGCGGGAAATTTCCGCATCATCAGGCCCGTCGAGAATCCGCCCACCACCGCGCCGAACGCCCAGCCCGACTCCATGAACCCGAATCCTTTCGCCCCCGCATGCAGCACGTACATGGAAAGCGCCGCCACCATCACGTTCGAGCTCAGCACGCCCGCCATCATGCACGCATACGTCAATCCCAGCGCAAACACGCGCGGCTGCCCGCGCAGATAGGAAAGCCCTTCTTTCAAGTCATGAAAAAATCCCCGCGCCGCTTCCGGCTCCGGAGTCATCAGCAGCGCCTCTTCTCCGGTACTCGGCGGCCACGCCGCTTCCTCCGTCAACTCCGTCGGCTGCGGCTCCATTCCCGTTTCCGGTTCGCGGTGCGGCGCCAGGTAACCCTTGCGCAGGTGCAACAGACACAGCGCGGACACCAGGTACGTCACTCCATCAATCGAGAGAATTCCGTGCAGGTGGATATGCTCGTAGAGAAACCCCGCCAAGGCGCCCGCGCTCAGCATTCCTCCCTGTACCGCGATCAGCATCGCCGCGTTCGCCGCCACCAGTTCTTTTCGCCCGATTACTTCTTGCAGCAGCGCGTGCGTCGTGGACCAGTAAATCGAAAATCCCGCGCCCAGCAGCAGCACCATCAGGTACACCGTCCCGATGCCCGCGCCTGCGAACCACAACAGCGCCGCCCCCGTCAGCACCACCGCGGCCCGCACGAAGTCCAGCGCGATGCTCAGGTAGCGCCGGTCCACGCGGTCAATCAGCACGCCCCCAAACGGCGGCACGATCAGCCCGGGCAGCGTCACCAGCACCGTGATCAGCGCTGTCTTCACCGTGGAGTTCGTCTGCGCCAGCACGTACCACGTCGTCCCCGCAAAATTCAGACCCGTCCCGAACAGCGACACGAACATCGCCGCGAACAAAAACGGGAACCCCGGCTTCCGGAACAGCCGCCCCCATTCCACCCCGTGTTTTGGCCCCGTCTCCATTTCACTGCTCCTGCCTGCCTCCAAACCGCGCCGCGCGGAACTTGTCCCGACGTCTTTCGCCGGGAGCGCGGCATTTTGATTTCCCCGCCCGCGCGCAGCGCGTACTCCTCTGCCGAAGGCGCCTCTTCCTACCCGCACGCAGCGCGAAGCGTTTGCGCCGTCTCGCGATTGTACTGAGATTCACCATTTCTCGCGCCTCCTTCTTGCCTGCCTGTGTGCCCTTTGTGAATCTCTGTGTCTCCGCGTTCATGTTTTGGTTTTTCTCCATCTGCGATAATCTGCGTTCACCTGTCCCGCGCGTAGCCGAGGGATCTGCGGTTGAAGTTTTTCGCCTTTTTGAAGGGGTCCGTGTACTCTGCGGACTTGCACGGGTGATTTGCCCGTGAATCTGAGGATGAGGTTTTCCCGGTTTTCGAGTTTCGTCTTTCTCTGCGTCTCTGCCTGCCCTGCTTGTCCCGAGCAACGCCGAGGGACGCGCAGTTGAAGGGTGGCAAATCCTTCTTTGCTCACGGACCCGGATTCACCTTCTTCCACGTCTCCACCAGCCAGCCCGCCACCGGCTTGGTCACGTCGTTGTCCGTCCAGTATCCGTTGTGCGAGAGCGGGTTCCAACTCGAAAAGATGCCGCCCGAATTCACTTCCAAGTCTTGCAGGTTGGCATTGCGGTAGGAGTCGTTCAATTGTTTCAGCGGGTAGCCGATGATGTCGTCCTCATCGTAAAAATTCTTCCATCCGCCCAGCCCCGGGAACCGCTGCTGAATCCCCGGCGTCGGCACGGTAATCGGCACGCCGAAGGTCGGGTTCTCATACCGCAGGCTCCACAGCGCGATGGGGCTGCCCATGGTGACCAGCCACGCGAGCGTCTCGCCTTTTTCCAGCGGCGAAGGCGTCGCGCCCTGCACCGCGCGCACCTTCTGTGGCACCAGACTTTTTCCCGCCGGACCCGGCGCGCTGGCGTGCAGGTCGTAGAAGTAGTTGCTGGCGATCACCGTCCCCAGGCTGTGCGCGATGACCATCAGCGGCGCGTTGGGGCCCGCCCCCTGCACGGGATCGGCCAGCTTGTGCAGCGCCTGCGCGAACACCTCGTGGATGTCCTCGTAGATGCTTTTTTCTCCCGGCAGCGGCTGATAGGCCATCGCGTCCGCGGCGAACTGCACCATGAATTTCCGCAGCGACGTGAAGTCCAGCGGCCCGCCCTTTTGCACCTGCGTCCACAGCAGGTCTTCCTTTCCTCCCAGCACCGGCGCCCAGTACGCCGGCCCGAACGCGAGCGCGGTTTTCACCTGCGCTGCGTTCATCTTCAGCGCGTCGCCGAAACGTTCGCTGAGCTCCTTAATCATCCCATCGGCGAAATTCGGCCCTTGCCGGCCCACTCCGTGGACGATAGCTACGGCGATTTTTTGCGGCATGTGTTCCTCCGGTCCTCAGGATTAATGGTCCGGTCACTATACCTCAACCGTTATGCCCTGGCGTGAGTTTTTTTCTTCGACGCCTCGCGCCAGCCCGCGCTCCGCGTGGGTTTTCCCATTTCCTGTCTTCTCTTTTCCATTTTCGTTTTTCTGCTCGCTGTCTCTCTGTGGTTGTGTGGCGTATCATTTCCGCGTGAGTCCCGACCAGCGCGATCTCGTCCGTGCCCGCTTCACGCGCACCGCCGACCAATTCGCATCCTTCTCTCTCTCCCAGCGCAGCGCCGAAGCCGATCGCCTGGTCGCGCTGGCGGCGCCCCGCGGCGACGAGCTCGCTCTCGACCTCGCCTGCGGCCCGGGCACTTTTACTCGCGCCTTCGCTCCGCGCGTCCGATACATTCATGGACTCGACCTCACGCCCGCCCTGCTTGCGCTGGCACGCGCCGCCGCCGCGAAGGAAAATCTTGCCAACTGCGCCTTCGAATGCGGCGACGCCTATTCGCTTCCGTTTCCCACTGGGAAATTCGATCTCGCCTCTTGCGCCTACACGCTGCATCACCTCGAAAACCCCGCCGCCGCCTTCCGCGAGCTCGCCCGCGTCGTGCGTCCCGGCGGACGCATCGCGCTCGTGGACATCATCGTTCCTGACGTCGCCGATTCCGCCCTTGCCAACGCTATCGAGCGCGCCCGCGACGCCTCGCACACCTCCACTCTCTACGTCCGCGAAATTCATGCGCTCTGCGAGGGAGCCAACTTCCGCGTCTCCGCCAGCGAACTCGGCGAGCGCCCGCGCTCCTTCGACGACTGGATGCAGATTGCCGGCTGGCGCCCCGGCGACCCCGCGCACGCCGAAACCCGCCGCCTGCTCGTCGCCGATATCCCCGCCGACCGCTCCGGCTTTCACGCACGTGCCGCCAGCGGGAGCGAAGCGAAGGATCTCACCTCCTCCTCCGCCGATTTCGAATTCACTCAGACCTCTCTCTTCCTCATCGCCGATAAATAATCCGCGCCGCCGCGCCGCACCGTTCTCGTTTCAATCGCTCATCTTTTCCGCGGGCGGTTTGCCCGCGAATCCCCATTCACTCAATCTCTTCCTCCCGGACTCCCGAATCTGAATTCCTTTGATACTTTTTCCACCCTCCGCCGTAGTATCATGCGACCGAATTCCCTGTGGAGGCATGTTCATGTCAACGACCCCTTCGCCTGTCCCGGCTGCGCCCGCGGAAGCGCCGCAAGCCAAGCTCTCCGCCATGCAACGCGTCATTGGTATCTTCACCAGTCCCAGCGAAACCTTCGCCGACATCGCCCGCGTTCCCAGTTGGATCATGCCCATCCTTCTGCTCACCATCCTGAGCCTCGGCGTGAGCACCACCATGATGAAGCGCGTGGAATGGCGCGGTTTCATGGAAAAGCAGATGGCCAAGAGCCCGCAGTGGGAGCAGTTGCCCAGCGAGCAGAAGAACCAGCGGCTGGACATGGCCGAAAAGATTGTGCCCTATCAGACCTACGGCATTGGCTTGCTGGCCCCCATCATTTTCGTGCTGATCATTGGGGCCATCTATCTCGGCTGCTTTAACCTTTTTCTCGGCGCCGGCCTCAAGTTCAAGGCAGCCTTCGGCATCACGGCACATGCCTGCTTGACCGGTCTCGTTTCAAGTCCCCTGGCCATCATCGTCATGCTTCTGAAGCACCCCGGCGACGTGGACCCCGAGCACATGATGGCCTCCAACATCGGCGAATTCCTTTCCAATGAGACGCCCAAGTGGCTGCTGAAGCTCGCCGGCTCCCTAGACATTTTCGTCATATGGCTGTTAGCTTTGCTGGCCATCGGATTCGCCGCCGCCAACCCGAAAAAGATTTCCAAGGGTGGCGCGTTCGGCGTGGTCTTCGGCGTCTGGGCGGCGTTCGTCCTCATCAAAGTCATCATCGCCGCCCTCTAATCGCTTCCGGCATCCGCTGCGTGTGCCCTGCGTCCCGATGTCTTTAATCGGGACGCAGGATCTTTCTTCCTCCTTCCTCATTTCCTCTCTTCCTCGCTTCCTCTGCTAAACTCTCGCCGATGTCGTACTCCTTCCAAATCGTGCAGACAGACGCGAGTGGCGCCCGCCTCGGCCGCCTGGCCACTCCCCACGGCGTAATCGACACGCCCTGCTTCATGCCCGTGGGCACCGCCGCCACGGTGAAGGGCATCACGCAGGACGTTCTCGAATCTCTCGACGTGCAAATCCTTCTCGCCAACACCTACCATCTTTTTCTCCGCCCCGGGCACGAGCTCATCCGTTCCCTCGGCGGCCTGCACAAATTCATGGCCTGGCCCCGCGCCATTCTCACGGACTCCGGCGGCTACCAGGTCTTCAGCCTCGCCGACCGCCGCAAAGTCACCGACGACGGCGTTACCTTCCGTTCGCATCTTGACGGCGGCGAGTATTTTCTTTCTCCCGAAACCGCCGCGGAAATTCAGATCGCTCTCGGCGCGGACATCTTCATGGTCCTCGACGAATGCATTGAGACGCCCGCTCCGCGCGACGCCGCCGCGCGCGCCGCTGCGCGCACCTTCGCCTGGGCGCGCCGCTCGCGCGATTTTTTCGCCGCGCACGGCTCACCCGAGCGGCAAGCGCAATTCGGCATCGTGCAGGGCGCTACCTTTGACGACCTCCGCCGCGAATCCGCCGATCAAATTGTTTCTTTGGATTTTCCCGGCTACGCCATCGGCGGCCTCGCCGTCGGCGAGCCGCACGACGTCACCTGCGCCATGACCGCCGAAGTCTCTGCGCGCCTTCCCAAAGACAAGCCGCGCTACTTGATGGGCGTCGGCTATCCCGAGCAGTTGGCCGATTACGTCGCCCGCGGCGTGGACTTGATGGACTGCGTCCTGCCCACGCGCTCCGCCCGCAATGGCCTGCTGTTCACTTCCGCTGGACGCCTCAACATCCGTAACGCCCGCTTCGCCAGCGACCCGCTCCCCCTCGACGAAAATTGCGCGTGCATGGTCTGCCGCCGCTATTCCCGCGCGTATTTGCGACATCTTGTCCAGGCCAATGAGATTCTTGCCTCCATCCTCGCCACGCATCACAACCTCTTTTTCTATCTCGACCTCATGCGCCGCCTCCGCGCCGCCATCGCCGCCGGCTCCCTTGCCTCCTTCTCCTCTTCTCTCCATTCCCAACTCGCCCCCTCTACCGAACTCTGATTTATCCTTCCGTCTGTCGTAGGGGCGCGCCTGCGCTTGCCCTGAGCGAAGCCGCAGGGTGCCCGCCTCCGTTTTGGCTCGTTTTCCCTTGACTTCAAACCTGATTTCCGCGAACCTATCTTGTTTGGGGAGTAGACAGGATTCTGCTCTGGGGGACTCCAGGCAGGTCTTGAGGCTGGGCCCGCTGCTCTGACGGCGCCCGCTCCGCAGTCTCAAGTCGGCTTTTCCCAATTCTGACGCGTTTTCTCCTGCCCGTTGTGGCAGGATTTTGTTTCTCCGGCGTTCCCGGCCCTTTCCTCGGTTCGGGACGCGGCTCAACCAATGGACGTTTTCCAATTTCCCGCGGACCTCTCGCTCCTGGCGCAGTCCCAGTCGCCCAAGGACATGCTGGGCATGTTGGTGCCGCTGCTGGCTTTTTTCGGCATCTTCTATTTTTTGCTGATTCTGCCGGCCCAGCGCCGCTCGAAGAAGCTCGCCGAAATGCTCGCCGCGCTCAAGTCCGGCGACAAAGTCGTCACCAACGGCGGCATTTATGGCACCATCGTCGGCCTGGATGAAAAGGACTCTGCCGTCCAGCTTCGTATCGCCGAACAAGTCAAGATTAAGGTGTCCCGCTCGGCCATCGCGGGCATGCAGCCGGAAACTAAGGAAAGCTGAACACTGACCGATGAACCCGAACCTCAAGTGGAAATTTCTTTTCATCCTGGGCGTGATTCTTATCTGCGTCTTTGGTCTCATCGGCACGCCCACCTCATGGAATGCCGTCAAGGATAATCTCGCCAAGCGCATCAAGCTCGGCCTCGACCTCCAGGGCGGCACGCACTTGATTCTTCAGGTGCAGGTGCAGGAAGCCATCAGCCTTCATACCGACCAGACTGTGGACCGCCTCAAGCGCGCCATGTCCGAGGAGAAGAGAATTCAGTTTGGAACTTGCGACAAGATCGACGACACCCACATCATCGTTCGCAACATCGCCACCGATCAAAGCAGCGCCTTCCGCGATCTTCTGAATACGCAGTTCACCGACTGGGAGTTCGCACCGGCACCGGGAGAATCTTCCGGCTACACGCTTACTCTGAAACCTACTGTGATCTCCCTGCTTCGCACCAATACCATGAAGCAGTCGATCGAGACCATTGACCGCCGTGTGAACCAGCTTGGCCTCACCGAGCCCACCATCGCCGAAAACGGCCGCGGCGAAAATGAAATCCTCGTCCAGCTTCCCGGCGAAGGGGATCCAGCACGCGTCAAGGAGATCATTCAGAAGGGCGGACAGCTCGAGCTCAAGCTTGTCGTCGGCGATAAGCAATACGCCTCCGAACTCGAAGCCCTTGCCGAAAAGGGCGGCGTGCTGCCGCCGGGCACCGAGCTCCTCAAGGGACGTCCCGAGACCCGGCAGATCGGTCCATCCGGCCCCGCGCCGGAAATCTGGTATCTGGTGGACCGCGTTCCCGCCGTGACCGGCCGCGACCTCCGCAATGCACAGCCCATCCCCAGTACCGAAAATCCCGGCGGCTACGAGGTTAATTTCACTCTCTCCACCGACGCTGGCAAGCGCTTCGGTGTTTTCACCGAGCGCAACGTCGGCCGCCACATGGCCATCGTTCTCGATCACCAGGTCTATTCCGCTCCGACCATTCAGAACCGCATCGAGGATTCCGGCCGCATCGTGGGCCGCTTCAGCAGCGATGACGCCAAGGACCTCTCCCTCGTCCTCCGCTCCGGGTCGCTGCCCGCCTCCATCAAGTATCTCGAGGAGGGCACCGTCAGCGCCTCGCTCGGCGCGGACTCCATTCACCAGGGCGTGCAGGCATCCATCGTCAGCCTGATTGCCGTAATGATTTTCATGGCCTTTTACTACCGGCTCTCCGGCATCAACGCCATCGTCGCGCTGGTTTTGAATCTCGTGATCCTGCTCGCGTGCCTCGCCTACTTCGAGGCCGTGCTCACGCTCCCCGGAATTGCCGGCGTCATTCTCACCATCGGCATGGGCGTGGACTCCAACGTCCTCGTCTTCGAGCGCATCCGCGAAGAATTGCGCGCCGGCAAGGCGCCCGTCTCCGCTGTGGACGCCGGCTTCGACCGCGCCTTTCTGACCATTGTCGATACGCACGTCACCACCGTGGTCTCCTGCATTTTTCTGTTCATGTTCGGCACCGGTCCGGTGCGCGGCTTTGCCGTCACCCTGGTCATCGGTTTGCTTTCGAACTTGTTCACCGCGATCTACGTTTCGCGGACCATCTTCGGCTGGCACTTGGGTCGCATGTCCCGTGAGGCCGAATTGAGCATCTAGTAGCGCAGGCTCTCTTGCCTGCGCGGTCTTGTGACGCGCAGTTTTCGTAGGGGCGTATCGAATACGCCCCGCGGCCCGGGCACCCCGTTCGTTTTCCGGTGTCTGATTCTGTAGCGGCGGATTGGAGTTTACCCCGACGCTTTTTGTCGGGGCCGCCGCCGGGCGCTGGCCGCCGGGAACTCTCCGGGGCTTGCCGGTGTCTAATAAAATTGGATTGGACTCTGCATGATTGAACTGTTTCAAAAACCGAACATCGACTGGATCGGCAAGAGCAAATACTTCGTTGCCCTTTCGCTGCTCCTTCTCCTCGCGGGCTGGAGCTCGATTGCCATGCGCGGCGGCATCCGTTACGGCATTGATTTCCGTGGCGGCACTCTGGTGTACGTGCGTTTCGCCCAGCAGCCCCCGCTCGATAAGCTTCGCGCAGGCCTGCACGCTCGCGGCCTCGGCGAAAGCACCATCCAGGAGCTGAAGGACCTCACCCACCCCAACGCCAACGAAGTCGTCATCGGTCTCGAGCAGAAGGGCGAAGGCGATATCAATCTGGACGCCGGCAAGGCCGCCATCCTCTCCGTTCTCCGCGACACCTTCGGCGCCGCCGAATCCGGCAAGCAGGACTTCAACTCCGTCACCACTCCCGCCCTCGCCGAATTCCTCGCCCACCGCGACGTCCTCGGCCTCGGCCCCACCGCTTCCGAGAAGTACACGGACCTCGCCCGCTCCATCACCGGTTTCCGCGATAAGGGGCGTAGCGGCCTCGTCTCCAATCTTGACGAGCTCAAGTCCGTCGGCGTGGACCCTCGTGCGATCTCCGCCCTGCGCGAGTCTTACTACACGGGCCAGTTTGCCATCCGCGACGCCAGAATCGTCGGCCCCAAAGTCGGTGCGCAGCTTCGCACCCAGGCCATTTGGGCCACCCTCTACGCCCTCGCAGGCATGCTGGTTTATATTGCCTTTCGTTTCGAGTGGGTGTACGGTGCTGCCGCTGTCCTGGCCGTCTTTCACGACGTGCTCATCACCCTGGGTTTCTTTTCGCTGTTTCAGTTTGAGATTTCTCTGACGGTGATTGCCGCGCTGCTTACCCTGGTCGGTTATTCGATGAACGACACCATCGTTATTTTCGACCGCATCCGTGAAAACAACCGCCTCATGCGCCGCGATCCCTTTGGCGACATTGTCAACCGCTCCATCAATCAGACGCTTTCCCGGACCATCCTCACCAGCGGTCTCACCTTCCTCACTGTTCTGGTACTCTTCCTCATGGGCGGCGAGGTTTTGCGCAGTTTCGCCTTTGCCCTCACGGTCGGAATTGTGGTAGGTACATACTCTAGTTTTGGGATTGCCGTCCCGATTGTGGTTTTCTGGACTCGCTGGCGGGGTCCGAAGTCTCCAGCCGCTTCCGTTGCTTCGCCTGGTGGCCGCGCCGCGCTGGGCGATTCTAAGAATCTTGTTCCGGCGGGTAAACGGTAAGTTTGGGAGGAAATCGCGATGTTTGACGATCTGGTTGAATGTACGCCGCTGGGCTCCAAGAAGACGAAAACCGGTCTCACGGTTTTCATCTCCACTTGCTTTCAGATGTTGATCCTCGGAGTCATGATCCTGATTCCGTTGATCTACACCGAAGCGCTGCCCAAGACCATGCTCTCCACCTTTCTCGTTGCCCCGCCACCTCCTCCGCCGCCGCCGCCCCCGGCGGCCGCCCCCGTGCAGCGCGTCAAGCCCATGGCTCACCTGATGCAGTCCGGCAAGCTCCAGGCCCCCACGGCCATCCCGAAACAAGTCACCATGATCAAGGAAGAGGAACAGCCTCCTGACATGGGCGCCGTGGGCGTGGTCGGCGGCGTGCCCGGCGGCATCCCCGGCGGACAGTCCGGTGGCGTGCTCGGCGGCATCATCGGTGGTGTGGTGGGTTCCAACCTGCCTCCGCCTCCCAAGGCCACTCCTCAGCGCATCCGCCAGGGCGGAAATGTGCAGCAGGCCAAGCTCATCAATCAGGTTCGTCCCTTGTACCCGCCGCTTGCCAAGCAGGCGCGCATTCAGGGCACCGTCCGCCTCCAGGCCATCATTGCCAAGGACGGCAGCGTCATTCAGCTCGAAGTCCTCTCCGGCCACCCTTTGCTCGTGCAATCTGCTCTTGACGCTGTTCGCCAGTGGCGCTATCAGCCCACTCTCTTGAATGGTGAACCGGTGGAGGTCGTCACGACTGTGGATGTTGTCTTCACGCTGGGCGGCTAGTTCGCCCGGCTGCGCTTTGTCCGGCTGCGGACCTTTCACTGGTCCCGCGGGCCACGGCACGCGCCGCATTGAAACTCGGAGTACTTCGAAGGAGGAACATACCCAATGCTTTTCAATCTCTATGTCGCAGGCCTCATCTTTCTCGCGGAGGGCTCCGCCGCCGGCGGCGGCTGGGACTTGCGCAGCCTGTGGGAAAAAATGGGCTGGCCCGCCCGCATCGTCGTGATCATCATGTTCGTCATGTCCGCCTGGTCTGTCGGCATCATGATTGACCGCGCGCTCATGTTCGGGGCCGCCCGCAAGCAGTCCCGCATTTTCGTCCAGCAGGTCGCCGGCGCGCTCCGCGAAGGCAAGCTCGACGAAGCCATCTCCATCGCCGAGCGCAACAAAAAGTCGCACATTGCCAAGGTCGTGGCCACCGGCCTCTCCGAATTCCAATCGGCCTCCTCTCAGGTCGCCGAGCAGGAAGTCGTGGACGCCGCCAAGCGCGGTCTTGAGCGCTCCGTGGCCATCGTCCACGCCGAGCTCAAGCGCGGTCTCTCCGGCCTCGCCACCATCGGCTCCACCGCGCCCTTCGTCGGCCTCTTCGGCACCGTCATCGGCATCATCAACGCCTTCAAGGGCATTTCCACGGAGAAGGCCACCGGTCTTGCTGCCGTCGCCGGCGGTATCGCCGAAGCCCTGGTCACGACCGCCATTGGTCTGTTCGTTGCCGTCCCCGCCGTCTGGGCCTACAACTACTTCATCAACAAAGTGGAAGCCTTTGACGTGGAGATGGACAACTCCTCCATGGAGCTCATCAACTATTTCATCACGCGGCGTGCCGCAAGGAAGTAAGCCATGTCCTACAAGCCCAAGGCGCCGCCGGTCATCGCCACACCCAACGTCATCCCCATGGCCGACGTCATGCTGGTCATGCTGATCATTTTCATTGTGGTCACGCCCATGTTGCAGAAGGGCGTCTCTGTGGAGCTCGCGGCGGTGGACAACCCCAGCGAGATGAAGGATGCCGATAGAGAAGACGCCATCGTGGTCGCCGTCACTCGCGACGGCAAGATCTACATCGGCAAGACCCTCGTCGCTAAGGACCAGATTACCGGGCAGGTCCGCGATCAGCTCACCGGCCGACTCGATAAGACTGTCTTCGTTAAGTCCGACGGTCGCGCCCACTACGGCGATGTCGTCGGCGTTGTGGACGAAGTTCGCGCCGCCGGCGTCGATCAGCTCGGTCTGCTCACCGAGAAGGTCAAGGAAAAGGCCGGCGCGCCTGCGCCTCCGACTGGTGGCGGTAACTAGCGCCCCGGTTTGTTGGGGCGTTTGGCCCGCGCTCGTAGGGGCGTATGGAATGCGCCTCATCAGGGTGACCCCGCAGAGCGAGGTCGCCCGTTGGAACCGGGCGGCCTTCATCGTTGCCGCCCCGATACGCAATAGGGAGCTCTCTCATGGGGATTTCATTAGGTGGCGGTAAAGGGACCATCGCGGAACCCAACATTATTCCGCTGATTGATATTTTGCTCGTGCTCATCATCATCTTCATGGCCATCAACCCGACCACGCCCCGCGGCCTCGAAGCGCTGGTGCCTCAGCCCAATCCCAACAAGGAACAGACGAACCCGGACATCCTTCAGAAAACGGTTGTCGTCCAGGTGCTTTGCGCGAATCCGAGTGACCAGAATTGCAGGATCACCGCTCTCAAAATTAACGAGGAGCCGCACACTTGGGAGTCTCTCGGCCCGCGCATCGAGGAAATTTTCAAGCAGCGCGCCGAAAAAATCGCCTTCGTCAAGGGCGATCAAGGGGTGCTGTTCAACGAGGTCGCGCGCGCCATTGACATCATGCGCAGGTCCGGCGTTGCCAAGGTTGGCCTCATCACGGCCAAGATTGAAGCCGGGCAGTAACCGCCCCGGATGCTTTTGCGGGGCCGGAAAGTTGTTTTGCATTTGTAGGGGCGGGCTTCGGCCCGCCATTCGTACCGTCCGGCGATTCTCATCACCGCGCCCTGACGCCGTCCGGCTTGTTCAGATGCCATTCTTAGCGTTTTCGGTCTTCGGCGGGGCCTGGTGGGACCCGCCCCATCACCAAGGAGAGCAGGTATGCAGCGGATTGCGCGCAGCCATTTCGCCTTCATCTTGATTGTGCTGCTGGCCGTCGCTTCGGCCGGCTGTGCCAAGCTTCGGGCCCGCGACTACCTCAACAAGGGTGTCGCCGCTTACAAGGCCGGCAACTTCGACCGCGCCATTGAGATGTTCAAGCAGGCCAAGGATGCCGACCCCACTCTTCTCAACGCCCGCTTGTATCTCGCCACCGCCTATGCCAGCCAGTACATCCCCGGCGCTCCGTCGGAGGACAACGTCAACAAAGGCAAGCAGGCCATCGAGGAATTCCAGGGCGTTCTCCAGGTCGACACCAATAATCTCTCCGCCATCGACGGCATCGGTTCCATCCTCTTCCAGATGGCCGGCCAGCCCTTCGACGAAAAGAAGATGGCCGAATCTCGCAGTTATCACGAGAAGCACGTCCAGCTCGATCCCACCGCCAAGGAACCGTACTACTGGGTGGGCGTCATCAACTGGACCCTCTCCTATCGCGCCAACGCCGGCTTCCGCAAGGCTTGGAACGAAGCCAACCCGAAAAAGCTCGTCAAGGACGAGCAGCCCATGCCCGAAAAGGTCCGCGCCGAATTCCAGGAGAAGTACGGCGCCGTCGTCGAAGACGGCATCAAGCAGCTCAAGCGCGCCATCGAAGTCAGCCCGGATTACGAAGACGCCATGGCCTATCTCAACCTTCTTTACCGCCAGCGCGCGGATATGGCCGCCTCGGCCCAGGAGCGCGAGGATTATCTCACCCAGGCCGACGCCTTGGTGGACAAGGTCAAGGAGATCAAGCAGAAAAAATCTGAGGCCGCTCCCGCTCAATAGGATTCATCTTCCACCTCCGCATACGGCCCCGGTGCTTTCTATCGGGGCCGTTTTCTTTTCTTTGGTGCATCTGTTGCGCCTTTTTTCTAAGATCTGTGTAATCTGCCTGCCCTGAGCCTGCCGAACGGGTGGATTCTTTTTTTCCCTGTTACCTGTCACCTATCTTTCCGCCATTCGCCACTAGTCACTAGCCCCTAGTCACTCTAAAATAAGTCATGGCCCCGCAGCGCCATCCCGCGCCGTCCCGCTCCGCCCGTCGCGCCCTGGACGCCCGTTTCACCGAGCTCTTGGAAAAGCTCAGCCTCGCCCGCACCGCCGAATCCCTCGACCTCGTCCGCCGCGCCTACGACTTCGCCGCCGAGCAGCATCAATCTCAGGTCCGTGAGTCCGGCGAGCCGTTCATGTCGCATCCCGTCGAAGTCGCGCACATACTCGCGGACATGAAGCTGGACTCCACTACCGTCTGCGCCGCCCTGTTGCACGATGTTGTCGAAGACACCAAGATCCCCATCGAAAAAATCGCCGAATCCTTCGGCCCCGATGTTGCGCGTCTGGTCGCCGGCACGACGAAGATCAGCCGTATCGAGTTCCTCACCCCGGAGACCCGCCAGGCCGAAAACGTTAGGAAGATGCTCCTCGCCATGGTGGACGACGTCCGCGTCGTCGTCGTCAAGCTCGCCGACCGCCTCCACAACATGCGCACGCTCCATTTCCTCGACCCCGATAGCCAGCAGCGCATCGCCCGCGAGACGCTCGATATTTACGCTCCCATCGCGCATCGTCTCGGCATGGGCAAGTTCCGCGGCGAACTCGAGGATCTCGCCTTCAGCTATCTGGAGTCCTCCGCGTGTCTCGAGCTCCAGAAGCAGGTCGATTCGAAGTCCAAGCCGCACGACAAATTTCTGCACGGCGTGCAGGAGATCATCCGCAAGAAGCTCGTTGAAGCCGGCGTCCCGGCCGAAGTCGAAGGCCGCATCAAGCGCCTGTATTCGATTCACCAGAAAATCTCCCGCGCGCAGCGCTCGCTTGACCAGATTTACGACCTCCTCGCCATCCGCGTCATCACAGACACCGTGCGCAATTGTTACGCCGCGCTCGGAGTGATTCACCAGGTCTGGCGTCCCGTCCCCGGCCGTTTCAAGGACTACATCGCCATGCCCCGGCCCAACTTGTATCAATCGCTGCATACCACCGTGCTGCATCAGGGCCAGCCCTTCGAAGTGCAGATTCGCACGCAGGAGATGCACATCATCGCCGAGCAGGGCGTCGCCGCGCACTGGAAGTACAAGGACAAGGACGGCAAGGAAGCCAGCGAGGCCGATGACCAGCGCATTCTCTGGATGCGCCAGCTCATCGAGTGGGTCAAGGAGATGCAGGAGCCCAGCGAGTTCCTTTCCACTCTGAAGATCGATCTGTATCCCGAAGAGGTGTACACCTTCACGCCGAAGGGCAAAGTCATCGTCCTGCCCCGCGGCGCTACGCCCGTGGACTTCGCTTACGCCGTGCACACCGAAGTCGGCCACTCCTGCGTCGGCGCCAAGGTCAACAGCCAGATGGTGCCTTTGCGCCATCGCATCGTGAATGGCGACGTCGTCGAAATCCTCACGCAGAAGGGCCACGTCCCCAGCCGCGACTGGCTCACCTTCGTCCACACTTCGCGCGCCCGCAGCAAGATTCGCCACTGGCTCAACCTCCACGAGCGCCAGCAGGCCACCGAAGTCGGCCGCCGCCTCGTGGAGAAGGAAGCGCGCCAGTACGGCGTCAGCCTCAAAAAAATAAAAGACGAGGACTGGCAGCGCGTCGCCTCCGAATACGGCTGCGGCCGTGTCGAAGACCTTTACGCTGACCTCGGCTACGGCAAATATTCTGTGCGGCAGATTTTGCAGAAGGCCACGGGACAGGACCTCGGCGAAGCCGTGCCGGAGAGAGCGCCCACGCTGGTCAGCACCGTCAAGCGCGCGCTCGGCTTCGGAGGTGACGCCGCCATTCTCGTCAAGGGCCACGGCGACCTGATGATTTACCGCGCCAAGTGCTGCAATCCGATTCCCGGTGACGAAATTATCGGCTACGTCACGCGCGGCCGCGGCGTCGCCATCCACAACGCGGCCTGCCCCAACGTGCAATCGCTTCTCTACGAAGCCGAGCGCCGCATGCCCGTCGAATGGACCGGCGCCGCCGAAGCCAAATTCCCCGTGCGCCTCGTCATTCGCGCCGAGGACCGCCCGGGCCTCCTCGCCGGCGTCACCGCCATCATCAGCGAGTCCAAGTCCAATATCCGCTCGCTGGAAACTTTTACCGACAATCTTCAGGCCCGCGTCACCGTCTCCCTCGAAATCGCCGACCGCAAGCAGCTCGAACGCATCGTCGCCAGCCTCAAAAAATTCCCCGGCGTCCTCGACGTCGAACGCTCCTCCCGCTTGTAGTAGCACAGGCTTGTAGCCTGGGCACTTTGCATCGATCCGCCGTTTGCCAAATTGATTCGGGGTAGCTGGTTTGCTAAGGTCGTCGTCATGTCCGAGCGTTCCACCGAGCAGATACGCGAATTGCTCGACTCCCTTTATCGCGTGGATTCGGGACGAATCCTGGCAACTCTGATCCGCTTGCTCGGTGATTTTGATCTTGCCGAGGAGGCGATGCACGAAGCCTTTGCGGCTGCGCTGAGCTTGTGGCCGAGGAGTGGAGTGCCCGGCAACCCGCGACCATGGTTGATTTCGACGGCCCGATTCAAAGCCATTGATACTCTGCGTCGACGTGCAAGATTTGATGCGTCTCAAGACGAGCTCGTGCGATATCTGGAAGCGCAATCGAGTTCGGCGGAAAGGTCAAATGAAGAGGACAGCCTTGAGGATGATCGGCTGCGCCTGATTTTTACCTGCTGTCATCCATCTCTCGCGCCGGAAGCGCACGTTGCGCTCACCTTGCGTGAGGTGTGCGGGCTGACAACCGAGGAGATAGCAAAGGCCTTCCTCATCACTCCGCGTACGCTGGCGCAGCGCATTGTGCGCGCAAAGGCAAAGATTCGAGACACACCGATTCCGTACGAGGTGCCGACACCGCAGGAGTTGCCGCAGCGACTGGGCGCGGTGCTTCAGGTCGTCTATCTCGTCTTCAATGAGGGCTACTCTGCTGCGGCGGGAGCGAAGGTAACGCGGGCCGCGCTAACCGGCGAGGCGATTCGACTGGGCCGGTTGCTGACCGAACTCCGGCCAGAGCCGGAGGTCATGGGGCTGCTTTCCCTGATGTTGCTACAGGAATCCCGTCACGCCGCCAGAACCTCTCCCACCGGAGAGCTGATTTTGCTGGAGAACCAGGATCGCTCGCTCTGGAACCGGGAGCAGATCGCGGAGGGAGTGGCATTGCTGGAGAAAGCCTTGAAGTCCCGCCGCTTCGGCTCTTACACACTGCAGGCTGCGATTGCGGCCGTTCATGCGGAGGCGGAAACGGTCGCTGTGACCGACTGGCGGCAGATTGTCGCGCTGTACGACCAATTGGTACAAATTCAGTCTTCGCCGGTGGTACAGCTCAATCGCGCCGTGGCAATTGCCATGCGCGATGGTCCAGAGGCCGGTCTGACGCATATCGACGCGGTGCTGGAACAGGGCGAATTGGCAAATTATTACCTGGCGCATTCAGCCCGTGCGGATATGTATCGCAGGCTGGGCAGGACAGATGAGGCTCGGTCCTCCTACGAGAAAGCGCTGGCGCTGACCCAACAGGAACCAGAGCGGCAATTCCTGCAAGAGCGGATTCGGCAGTTGAAATAAAAAAAAGTCCGGTGGCGCATCGTTAGCGAGGAGCGGGGAACGTCCCGTCTGTTCCCTGATCGTCCTAATTTTTCTTTTTCGGGTTGAGCCTCCGCTTTAATTCTCCCGTTATCGCTTTCAAAAGAAAACCCCCTTGCCCCTTGGCTAAAGCATCGTAATCGCGCTCTCCGTTGACCATGTGCTTCTCGGCCAGTTGCTCGTACTGCTTGAACACCCGATTCTTGCAGTCGAGTAGAAACTCAGGAGTCATCGTAGCCACATCCAGCTTGAGTATGTCTCCCGGGGGTGCATAGGCGTTACCAATCTTCGTGCAAGTTGCATACGTGCAGAGCCAGTACGGAAGGTTGCGGCGATGTACCGTTTCCAATCCAAGCGTATCTAGAAAGTCTCCAACCGCCCGCACAATCTGAATACTTTTCAAGTATATGTTGAGGTCGTGTTGGTCCTTACCAAATATGGATGCATAGGGAACGTCCTTCTTGACGTAATCCCGCGGCCTCCCCCTCGCCTCTTCTGGCCTCCGCAATACCACTGAGAGCATTGCTTGTACAAGCTCAATTACGCTGACAATCTGCGCAACTGGTTTACCCTGGTCACGGTAATAACCCTGCCGCCTGTCGTAGTAGAGGTTATATCTGTGAAACAAAGTCTCAATTTGGCGGTGAATCGGGTCTGTAGCTCTCAGTGCCTCTTCTGGCATCTCGTTCTGACTGTTGGTGCTGCGAATGACACTATCCCGTATCGCCGTGTCAGTCGTGGTAATGAGCCGAACTAGTAGGCGTCGATTGTCGGAATCAATTGGCGGAGCCACGCTGAAATGGTTGTAGATCTCCCGGGATGTTTGAAGCCCATTGACAATCTGCGGGTCTGTTACTTCCGCCTCCAGATGTCCGGCGGCACCGACACTTCCCGTAAGGATCGTAATCCCATTGTTCAGCAGCCAAAATTCTGGCGAATTGGCAGCCTTGAGAGTGGAGGCAATTCGCTTGTTAACCGTTGTTGATTTCCAATAGCCGCGGACGTTTGAATCGAAAAATCGTTCGGCGAGTTGCCCGTTACTCTCGACAATGAACTGGTAGTAATCGGCCAAGCGGACGAGGCCAATCTGCCCTTCAGGGGTTGACAACGACTGTGATTGCCACTTGAGTATTTTCTTTTTCGAGGGTCGCGCTTCGACTTGCTTCCACAATGCTGCCGCATTCACAAAATTAAATGTGACTTGGGCGTTGCTGAAGTGCTTTTTAACAACGTCGATAACTTTCGCGGAGGATGTCTTGCAATCGCCGTTTGGGTCAACATCTTTTTTCGTGATGTAGTAAAAATCAACGGAGAAGGGAGGATTCTCTCCAATGATGATTCCATACTTATCCTTGAACAGCCTCATCGCTGTGATGAGGTCCGGTCTGTAAGTTTGGTGGTAGTCCGCCTTCTTCCGGGTCAATTCCAAAAGATCGTCACTGAAGAAATTTAGCTTATCTATCGCCACAGGCGAGAATCCCTCGCCCTCCTTGACCTGCAAGATTAGAAGTTTGATTGTGTTTGGAGTCTTGGGGTCTAGCTCTGTTTCCGCGTCTACGAGTTCCCCATTCACAAACATGTATAAAGCATCGACACCTCCGTCCTTGGGGCCGCCGATTAAGCCTGTCTTGAGTTGGCTGTCGCTGAGATCGAACGGTCTAAGGAATTGGTCAATGCAGTAGTATTCAAAAACGTTGAGGTCTTTGGGTGGAGTCGGAAACCGCTTTTCCTGCCATCCTCTGAAATTCGCTTCAAGGGCAACCGCTTCGTTGCTCATTGCGCCTCCGGGGTGAAAGGTCACAGTATACCCTCGTAACGGGGCGCCCGGCACTGGGGCGGATATGGGATGACCAGGCGCAAAGCATAGTTCTAAAGCGCGTAAGAATTAAACTTTCTAGGACGATCTGTCGAATTCGGGTCCGTCCGTTCGTCTATGTAGTGAGGGCAGGGCAAACGCCCGGCCTTAAGACCATTCGTTGTAGAAAAAGGAGAAACCATGCCGCAATATTTGGTTGCTAATTACCTCCCCGACGACTTCGACCCGTCCACCGTAACCGAAGCGATGATCGAGGAGATCCACGCGCTCAACCGCGAATTGATTGCTGCCGGCGCCAGGAAGTTCGCCTGCGGCATTTCCCCGGCCGCCAACGCGAAGACGCTGCGGAAGCAGCCCGACGGCAGGGTGCTCGTCACCGACGGACCGTACACCGAGACCAAGGAGCACATGGGCGGATTCTGGATACTGGAAGCCGCCGATCTGGATGAGGCACTTGCATGGGCGAAGAAGGCTGCCATCGCCTGCGATGTGCCCGGCGAGGTGCGCGAGCTTCTTTTCTTCCCGGCTCCGGAACAAGAACCCGGCGGAAGCAAGTAAACACCCTGGCTACGGCGGCTTCGGAATATGCACCGTCTTGACTATGGGATGAACGAGCCAGCGCGAAGCTACGCCGCTGGCTCCCACCCGGAAGGAAGAGGAGAAGAACAGTGAAATACATCTGTTTGGGCTATATCGAGCCCGGCAAGTTCGAAAACATGTCTGAGAGCGCGCGCAACACCGTGCTGGACGAGTGTTTTAGCTACAACGACGAACTGCGCAAGAGCGGACATCTGGTCGCTGAGGAACCTCTTCAGCCCCCCAACACGGCGGTGACCGTGGGTTGGAAGGACGGAAAGGTTGCAGTGACAGACGGTCCGTACGCGGAAACGAAGGAGCAATTGGGTGGAATTCAGGTGCTGGAAGCGCGAGATCTGAATCACGCAATTCAGCTCATTTCCCAAAGTCCGGGAGTGAAGTTGCAGTGTGGAACAATCGAGATACGTCCAGCGGCGGATATCAACGAAATGATGAGGGAGAGCGAGCGGCGACGGCGAAAGGATACCTCGCGATGAGGGCGGCCACGAGGGAAAGAATGATCAGTATCATGGCCTTGGTGCTGATAATCAGCATTGGTTTCCTTGTGCCGAAGGCGCCTTTTCTTCCTGACGCGCAGCGAGGCACCTCTCTTCCTGCTTCCGGCTTCCCCCTAACCCCCGGCCCCTATTCCTTGATCCCTTTCTTCATCACCATCCACGCCACAATCGCCGCCAATTTTTCGTCCTGACTCCACGGCGCCCCGACTGCCTTCCCCATTTCCGCCACGCGCCGCCGCAGATCGCCCTCGCTCAACCGCAGCGTCTCCGTTGCCCGCGCGAACAATTCCTTTTCCCGCACTCCCCTCACCGGCACGGCAAAGTGTTCGCTCGCTTCGCACAGCGCCTCGCGATAAAAGTGTCCCTCCGCCGTGTGCAGCATCGGGTGCGACGCCAGCGCCTCCGCCAGCGTCCCCACCGGCCTCCCCGACGCGAGCAGCAACCCGCACCCCATCACCGCATGCCCTTGCGCGCGCATTTCCTTGACCACCGCACCAAACTCCTCCCGCGCCATTTTCCACGTGCTCGCCTTGCACCGCGCGACATGTGCCGCGGCTTCTTTCAGTTCGAGCATTTCCGCCGCGTGGAACGGCTGCTTCGACCCGCGAATCCGCGCATCGAAAATCACAATCCGCCGCCGGTCAATCACCACGGGTTTTCCCGCTGCCCCCGCGACGCACACCAGCGCCGCCCATCCCGAATGGACTCGTAGCCCCATCGCCGCCCGCATCTGCTTCTTCATTGTTTTCCCCTGAATCCAAATTCCTGATTCCTTCTTTCTACACCCAAAACCCGATACCCTGCACCCTTTCAATAAGTCACCCGCCATTCGCCGCTCTGCCACTTTGTCACTCTTCCACTCTGCCACTCCGCCCGCTACAATCGTCGCTGAATGATGCACCGCACCGCCACTGCCGTTCTCGTTGGCCTCGCCATTTTCACGATGGCCTGCGCCGTTCCGTTCGGCCCCAGCTACACCATCGAGCGCCAGCAAATCGTGCTCACTTACTCGCCGCAAACTCCAGACAGCGTCCACATCGCCAGCACCTACCGTCTGAAAAACACCGGTGACCATGACCTTTCCGGCCTTCAAGCGGTGCTCCCGCTCGCCGCGCAAAATCTTCACGTCACGGTGAAAAGCGCGCCGCTCGTCCCCGGCCCGGCTGAAAATCAGGAAACCTCTTTCGTCGTCCCGCTGCCCTTCGCTTCGCCGCTTCCACAAAAGGCAAGACTCGAGCTGGTGTTGGAATTTGATCTGGAAACGCACGGCGAGAGTTTTTATTTCCCTGAGCGTGACTGGTTTTTCGGGCTTCGCCCGCCCGATGTTCCCCTGGCCAAAGGCAGTCCCCGCGCCCGCAAGACCGAACTCACGGTTCGTGTTCCCGAAAATTACCGCGTTCTTTCCGGCGGCATTTCCCGCGGTGACAAACGCATCGGCGCCGGGCGCGAATTCCGCTTCCGTTTCCGCGAAAAAGATTTCGACTTCTTCCTTCTCGCCGGCCCCTATCTCGAACAGAAAATCCGCTCCGCGGGCACGACCATCAACTTGTGGACGCTCAAGCCCCTTCCTCCCGGCCAGGCTGAGCGCGCTGCCGAACGTATCACTCAGACCACTCGCTTCTACGAAGACACATTTGGACGGCGGATTCGCCCGCGCGATCCGTTTTGGGTCGCTGACTTTCCCACTTCCTGGCGCCCGGGTCAGCCCGCCGTGGAGTTCGCTTTCATGAGCTCTTTTCCGCAGGGGGTGCTCATCAATCTCGAACAGGTCAATCTCGACCGGTTTGGCCCCTCCATGACAGGCCTTAGCCTTTCTGCGAGTCTGGATCTCGCCCTCGCCGAAATTTGGTTTTCGCATTTGGCCTCGCCGGATCCCGACATCGGCGTGCTCAATCTCGCTTTGTCCGCGTACGCACAACGTCTCGCCCGCGAAGCGCAAGGCGCTCCGGCCGATCGCCGCGTCCTGCTCGCCGAGGAGTTGCAGCGCTTCGACATCTTGCGCGGCGGCGGCGAGGACACGCCGATCCACTCGCTCCGGCATCCCGTCTCCGGAGTGCAGTTGCGCCCCGCGCGGCAGAAGGCGATCCTGTTTTTATTCGCCATCGAAGAAAAAATAGGAAAGAAAAATTTGCTTGCGGCCGTGAAGCACATGATCCAGGCCCTGCGCGGCTCCACTTATGGATGGAATGAGCTGCGCTCAGCGGTCGAAGCCGAATCCGGGCAATCTCTCGGCGAGATGTTTCGCGTTTGGCTCAGCCAGCGCGGCATCCCCGCCGATTTCCGCGCCCGCTACGCGGACCCCAAGCCACGCGAATAAAAGTAGCCCAGAGGCTGCAATATTCACTTTCTCCACGTTGGCGCGGCACTGGCCTCTTTTCTGTTTTCTCTTTTCTGTTTTCCATTTTTGCCATTCTTCTTTACACTCTCGTATGTCGCCCATCGTCTCTTAACTTTTGCTCTCGCGAGGACACCATGAAGCAGATCATCGTCACCGACCGCGCCCCGAATCCCATCGGCCCGTACTCCCAGGCCGTCCGCGCCGGAGGCTTGCTCTTTCTTTCCGGCCAGACGCCGATGGACCCTGCCACCGGCCACCTCGTCGAAGGGGACATCGCCGCGCAAACTGCCCGCGCTCTCGACAATCTCAAAGCCGTCGTCGAAGCCGCCGGCTCCTCGCTCGACCGCGCAGTGAAGACCACCGTCTACTTGAAAGATCTCTCCGACTTCGCCGCCATGAACGAAGTCTACGCCCGCTACTTTGCTGCCAATCCTCCAGCGCGCACCACCATTGAAGCCGCGCGTCTCCCGCGCGATTGCCGCGTCGAAATCGACCTCATCGCAGAGGCTTGACGTGCCCCGTCGGCGTTCGTAGCGGCGTATTGCATGCGCCGCAGTGACCTGTCTCCTGTCACGCACCTGCTCCTATCCGTCTTCCTTGACCACCCGCGCCCTCACGGCTATCATTGTTTGGTTTGACTCTGCGCGTTTTTCTTCGCAGTGGGCCTGTAGCTCAGTTGGTTAGAGCGTCCCGATGAAATCGGGAAGGGCAGCCGTACCGGAGGCAGGTAGTTCGTTGTGCACTGTAAAAGTTTGGGCCTGTAGCTCAGTTGGTTAGAGCGCGCCCCTGATAAGGGCGAGGTCGACCGTTCGACTCGGTCCAGGCCCACCATTTCATTTTCCTTAACTCTGCCACTTTGTCACTCTTCAACCCTCCGCTGTTGACTCTTTGACCTTTGCTCTTTCGACCTTTCGACTTTTCTCTCACTCTCCGCGTTAACATTGCAACTCCGGCATGCAATCGAAATGAACGAATTCATGCAGCGGGCCATCGCTCTGGCGATCGAAAACGTGCGCTCCGGGCGCGGCGGCCCCTTTGGCGCGGTCGTCGTCAAGGGCGGCAAGATCATCGCCGAGGGCGCCAACTGCGTCACGACCACGAATGACCCCACGGCGCACGCCGAAATGGTGGCCATTCGCGCCGCGTGCAGCGCGCTGCGCGAATTTCAACTCGCCGGCTGCGACATCTACACATCCTGCGAGCCGTGTCCCATGTGTCTCGGCGCAATTTACTGGGCGCGTCCCGCGCGCGTTTTTTACGCCTGCACCGCGGGCGATGCCGCCGACGCCGGCTTCGACGACTCCTTCATTTACCAGCAGCTCTGGCTGCCGCCCGACCAGCGTAAGATTCCCATGCTGCCGCTGCTGCGTGAACAAGCAATGGCCACGTTCCGCGCCTGGCGCGAAAAAACCGACAAAATTCCGTACTGATTTATTCTCTGTTTCCCTGATACCTGACCCCCTGTTTTTAGATTTTCGCGTTTCGATTTTCGCCTGCCTTTGTGAGATAAATTACCTTCCTTTGCTCGACCTGAGGACTCGTGCATCTTGAGCCACCACTGATTGGCCGCGCTGTGCTGCGCAAAGAAGGCCGCGACAAAGTCACCGGCCGCGCGCGCTATGTGGACGACCTCGTTTTCCCCGGCATGCTCCACGGCGCCACGGTGCGAAGCCCCGTCGCCCGCGGCCGCATTCGCGCGATCCACTTCGACGAAAACATTCCGTGGAACGAATTTACGATTGTCACCGCGAAAGATATTCCGGGCGAAAACTGCATCGCGCTGATCCTGCATGATCAGCCGTGTCTGGCCGCTGAAGCGGTCAACCATCCCGAAGAGGCGGTGGTCCTCCTCGCGCATTCCGACAAGTACCAGCTCGAAGAAGCGCGCCGCGCGGTGCGCATCGAAATCGAGGAACTCCCTGCGGTTTTCACCCTCGAAGATTCGCTCGCGAGAAAGGAAATCATCTGGGGCGAAGACAACGTCTTCAAGAAATTCCTGGTCGAGAAGGGCGACGTGGATTCGGCGTGGACCCGCGCGGAAATCGTTGTTGAAGGCGAATACGAAACCGGCGCGCAGGAGCAGCTCTACATCGAACCGAACGGCATGATCGCCCTGGCCAATCCGGGCGAAGGCGTCACCGTGTGGGGCTCGATGCAGTGTCCGTACTACGTGCACAAGGCACTCGTGCCGCTCTTCGGTCTGCCCAAGGAAAACATCCGCGTGGTGCAGACGGAAACCGGCGGCGGCTTCGGCGGCAAGGAAGAATATCCCTCGATGATTGCCGCGCACGCCGCGCTGCTCGCGTGGAAGTCCGGCAAGCCGGTGAAAATCATCTACGACCGCGCAGAGGACATGGTGGCAACGACGAAGCGCCATCCTTCGCGCACGCGGCTCCGCACCGGCGTCGGGCGCGATGGAAAACTGCTCGTCATGGAAATTGATTTCGTGATTGACGGCGGCGCGTACTGCACGTTATCGCCGGTGGTTCTTTCGCGCGGCACAATTCACGCCGCCGGGCCGTACGAATGCCCGCACGTGCGCATCCGCAGCCGCGCCGTGGCCACCAATGCTCCGCCGCACGGCGCGTTCCGCGGCTTCGGCGCGCCGCAGAGCATCTTCGCGCTCGAACGCCACATGGACCAGGTTGCCAAAGCATGCGGTCTCGCGCCCGACGAATTTCGCCGGAGAAATTTCATTCGCACCGGCGGCACGCTGGCCGTCAGCCAGGTGATCCGCGAGACCGTGGACCTGCCGCGGCTGATGGACCGCGCGTTTGCGTTAAGCGATTACTCCGCCAAGCGGGAACGTTTCTCGCGGGAAAATCCCGGCGCGCGCGTGAAGAAGGGCATCGCCTTTGCCGCGTTTTTGCACGGCGCGGGATTCACCGGCTCGGGCGAAGAGTTTCTGGCATCGGTCGTTGCGGTGGAGGCCAGCGCCGAAGGCCGCGTGCGCGTGCTCGCCGCGAGCACGGAGATCGGCCAGGGCACCAATACCGTTTTCACGCAGATTGTCGCGGACGCGCTGCGGCTCGACCCCGCGCGGATTGATATCGCTCCGCCGGACACCGCCGCGGTGCCCAATAGCGGTCCCACCGTCGCGTCGCGCACGACAATGATTGTCGGCAAACTCGTCGAATCCGCCGCGCTCGGATTGAAGCAGACGCTCGTTTCGAGCGGCCTGCTGGGGGAAAAGTATTCACAGCAGGAATTCCAGCGCGCGTGTAGCGAGTACATCACAAGACACGCCGCACTGCGCTCCACGATTCAGTACGCGCCGCCGCCGGGCATCCACTGGGACGATGAAAAATATCAGGGCGACGCCTACGGCGCCTACGCCTGGGCCGTTTATGTCGCGGAAGTCTCCGTGGACACGGTGACGTACGAAATTCGCGTAGACGATTTCGTTGCCGTACAGGAAGTCGGAAAAGTGATTCATCCGGTGCTGGCCGCGGGACAAATCGAAGGCGGCGTGGCGCAAGCCATCGGCTACGCGCTGTATGAAAATGTCGTGTGGCAGGACGGCCGCATGGTCAACGCGCAGATGACCAACTACATCATGCCGACCAGCGCGGACGTGCCGCCGATCCGCGTTTTCTTCGAAGAGAATCCCTATCCCTTCGGTCCGGGCGGCGCGAAGGGCATCGGCGAGCTGCCCATGGACGGTCCCGCACCGGCGATCGTCAACGCCATCGAGCACGCCACCGGCGCAAACATTTCGAAAATTCCCGTCACGCCGGAAGTGTTGATGGAGGAATTGAGTGATTGAGTGAATGGTGATTGAGCGATTGAAGCCCGGTAGCGGCATGAACCATCAGGAGCATGGAATTGTCTAACGGCAACGCGAAAATCCGCGTCACGATGCGCGTGAATGGAAGAGACGCCAGCGTAGAAACGTGGCCAATGGCGCGTCTTCTCGATGTGCTGCGCGAAGAGCTACGCCTGACCGGCACGAAAGAAGGCTGCGGCGAAGGCGAATGCGGCGCGTGCGCAGTGCTGCTCAATGGCGAGCTGGTGAACAGTTGTCTGGTGCCCGCCGCGCACGGTGATGGCGCGAGTGTCACCACCATCGAAGGCCTCGCGCTCGGCGACGAGCTTCACGCCGTGCAGCAGGCGTTTCTCGAGCACGGCGGCGCGCAGTGCGGCATCTGCACGCCGGGCATGGTGCTCGCCGCGGTGAATTTGCTCGAGCGCTGCCCGCATCCTGCGGAAGCGGATATCCGCGCGGGGCTCGCCGGCAATCTCTGCCGCTGCACCGGCTACATAAAAATCTTCGCGTCTGTTGTTGCGGCCTGCCAATCGCGGAGAAAGGTGTAGGGGCGGCCTTTAGGCCCGCCCGTTCTTCACGACGAGAGTGATGCGGTCTTACATTCCTCAATTCGAATTGGCGACGCCGAAGACGCTCAGCGATGCGTTGGCGCTGCTCGCTCGCGAGCCGGGTCAGTGGAAACCCTTCGCGGGCGGCACGGATCTCATGGTTCTTCTGGAAGCCGGCAAGCTCGCGCATCTGCGATTCCTCAATCTCTGGAAGCTGCGCGAGCTGCAAGGAATTGTGGAATCGCGCGAGCACGTCACGCTCGGCGCGCTGACCACCTACACCTCGGTGCAAAAAAACGAAACGCTGCAACGCGAATTTCCGCTGCTCTGCCGCGCGGCGGCGGAAACCGGCAGCGTCGCCACGCAGAACCGCGGCACGCTCGGCGGGAACATCGCCAATGCATCTCCCGCAGCCGATTCGCCACCTGCGCTGCTGGTGTACGACGCGGAACTCGAGTTGGTCTCCGCAGGCGGCGCGCGCTGGGTGCCGTACGAGCGGTTCCACACGGGCTACAAGCAGATGGACCTCGCGCCGGACGAATTAATCTCTCGCATCCGCCTGCCGCGCGCGTCGATCAACGGAGTAGGGGCGCTGCTTGCTGCGCCCAACAACCCGTGGAAACATTACTACCGCAAAGTAGGGACACGCCGCGCGCAGGCCATTTCCAAGGTCTGCTTTGCCGGCGCGCTTCGCATGGAGAGTGGTCGCATCGCGGATGTGCGCATCGCGCTGGGCAGCGTCGCGCCCACTCCGCTGCGCTGCGTCCAGACGGAAGAATTTCTGCGTGCGAACGGGGTGCTCACGCCTGCGGCGGTGCAACAAGCACAAAAACTTCTCGCCGCGGAGATTTCTCCCATTGACGATTTCCGCTCCACGGCAAACTATCGCCGCCGCGTTTCCTGCAATCTTTTGGCGGAATTTCTATCGTGAAATTCGCCAGAGAGGCACAGAGAAACACTTTTGAAACCACGGATGAACACAGATAAACAAAGATGACGCCGCAAGATTTCATTTTGCGCTCGAGGCGCGTGATTACTTCCCAAGGGGAGGTGCCGGCGGCGATTCAAGTGCGCGGCGGAAAGATTGAGTCGGTGTGCAGATACGACGATGTGCCGCCCGGTGCGGCGCTCGAAGACTTGGGGGAGTTGGCGGTGCTGCCGGGCATCGTGGACACGCACGTGCACATCAACGAGCCCGGCCGGACAGAATGGGAGGGCTTTTCCACAGCGACGCGCGCGGCCGCGGCCGGCGGCGTCACCACGCTCATCGAAATGCCGTTGAACAGCATTAGGGCGACGACCAGCGTCGCGTCGTTCCGTGAAAAATGCGACGCGGCGCGCGGAAAGTTGCACGTGGACACGGGCTTCTGGGGCGGCGTCGTGCCGCAAAATGCCGCAAATGCAGCGGAGTTGCGCGCGCTATTTGACGCGGGAGCGTTCGGCTTCAAGTGTTTTCTTGTGCCCAGCGGCGTGGACGAATTTCCCTGCGTCACGGAGCGCGACTTGCGCGCCGCCCTCCCCGTACTCGCGGAATTGGGTGCCGTGTTGCTCGTGCACGCGGAATTGCCCGGGCCGATCGAGACGGCGCTCGCTTCCATCTCCGGCAAAGACCCGCAAAAATATTCCACGTGGTTGAAATCGCGCCCGCGCGACGCGGAAAATGCGGCCATCGCCATGATGATTCGCCTGGCGAAAGAATTTCGCGCGCGCGTGCATATCGCGCATCTTTCGTCGGCGGAGGCGCTGCCTCTGCTGCGCAGCGCGAAAGATGACGGCGCGCCCATCACCGTGGAGACCTGCCCGCATTATCTTTTCTGGAATGCGCAAGAGATCCGCGACGGCGCAACGGAATTCAAATGCGCGCCGCCCATCCGCGAGGAGGAAAATCGCGAGCGGCTGTGGAGCGCGCTGCGCAAGGGCTTGCTGGACCTGGTAGTCACGGACCATTCACCGTGCCTTCCCGCGATGAAGTGCGCCGAGAGCGGCGATTTTCTGCGCGCGTGGGGCGGGATTGCGTCGCTCCAGCTCGGCCTCAGTGTGGTTTGGACGGAGGCGCAGCGCCGCGGCTTCGCGTTGACGGACGTGGCGCGCTGGATGAGCGCGGGGCCGGCGCAGCTCGCGGGACTCGACGGGAGCAAAGGCGCGATTGCCGCAGGGTGCGATGCGGATTTCGTGGTATTTGAGTCCGATACAAACTTTCGCGTCGAACCCGAAAAGCTATTCCATCGCCACAAGCTCACGCCGTACACAGGACAGGAATTGCGCGGCGTGGTGCGAGCCACGTGGCTGCGTGGGAAAAAGATTTACGAAGGTGGCGCTTTCCCCGCGGGGCCTTCTGGCGAGATACTCTTGCGAGGCGTCTCTTGACCGACTTCACACAATTGCCGGATTTGGCGAGCGCGCGGGCGGGCGGCGAAGTGATTGCCGCCAACGACGAATTTTTCGCGCCGAAGGAAAACCTGCTGAAGCCGGAAAAGCCCGTCTGGCGGGAGCACGAGTACACCGAGCGCGGCAAATGGATGGACGGCTGGGAAACGCGTCGCCGGCGCACGCCGGGGCATGACTGGTGCATCCTGCGTCTGGGCGTGCCGGGAATTTTGCGCGGCGTCGTGGTGGACACGAGTTTCTTCCGCGGAAATTATCCGGAGCATTTTTCGCTCGAGGGCTGCGCGCTAGAAGGCGCGCGCGGCGTGGATCAGCTCACCAACCCGGAGACGCGCTGGGTCGAAGTGCTCGCGAAATCGCCGCTGGCGGGCGACGCGCAAAATTCGTTTGCGATTTCCGACGCGCGGCGTTTCACGCACCTGCGCCTGCACATCTATCCGGACGGCGGCGTGGCGCGGCTGCGCGTCCACGGAGAAGCGCTACCGGACTGGCGGTCCGCCTTGGGCGGAGCGGCGAAGGAAATTGATTTGGCCGCGGTACAGCACGGCGGGCGCGTGACGGCATGCAGCGACATGTTTTATTCCGCGCCGCAGAACCTGCTGATGCCCGGGCCCTCCGCGGGCATGCACGACGGTTGGGAGACGAAGCGCCGCCGCGGTCCGGGACACGACTGGGCGATCGTGCGGCTGGGCATCGCCGGACACATCCAGCGCGTCGAGGTGGATACCTCCTTCTTCAAAGGAAATTTTCCGGAGAGCTGCTCTCTGGAAATTTGCGATGTGTGCGATGACGCGGAGCTTTCCGCGGCGGCGTGGAAAGAAATCCTGCACCGCACAAAACTCCAGGCCGACACGCAGCACGTCTTCGACGAGCCGCTCGTCCATGGCAGCGCGGCCACGCACGTGCGGCTGAATATTTTCCCGGACGGCGGCGTGGCGCGGCTGCGCGTCTTTGGCGTGCCCACGCGCGCGGGCCGTGAAGTGGAGGGCTTGCGCCTGCTCAATGCGCTGTTGGAAGAAGACGCCGTCGCGGCGCTGCACCATTGTTGCGGCGCGGCGAGCTGGGCGCGCGCGATGGCCGCGACGCGTCCGTTTGCGGACGCCGAAAAGCTGCGCCTGGTGGCGGAGAAATGCTTCGCGGAAATGAAGCGCGAAGACTGGCTGGAAAGTTTTCGCGCGCACCCGCGCATCGGCGAGAAGAAAAGCGGAGCAGCCGCGGATTCGTCCGCCGAAGCGGTCTGGTCCGAGCGGGAGCAAGCCGGCGTGCGAGGCGCGGACGCGGCGATACTGCAAGAGCTTGCCGAGGCCAACCGCGCGTACGAAGCGCGCTTCGGGCACATCTTCATCGTCTGCGCGACGGGAAAAACGCCCGGGGAAATGCTGGCGTCGTGCAAGCAGCGTCTGGTGAACGATCCGGAAAAAGAAATCGGCGTCGCCGCGGACGAGCAGCGCCGCATCGCGCATCTGCGTCTGGAGAAATTCATTCAACTATGAGCGCCATCACAACGCACGTGCTGGACACATCGCTTGGAAAACCCGCGGCGGGCGTGGCGGTGACGCTCGAAGCGCACAGCGGCGAGGGATGGAAGACGCTCGCGAGCGGCACGACCGACGCCGACGGGCGCGTCCGCGACCTGCTGCCGGAGGGAAGCGCGATCGCGCCCGGAACGTTCCGGTTGCGCTTCGACACCGCGGCGTATTTCCGCGCGCGCGGTGTGGAGACGTTTTATCCGCAGGTCGAAATCGTTTTCACGGTGAAGGACCCGGCACAGCATACCCACGTGCCGCTGCTGCTGAGCCCGTTCGGGTATTCGACGTATCGCGGGAGTTGAGGCGCGCGGATGGAAATCAATTGGAGCGAGTGGGCCAACCTGATCCTGCGCTGGGTGCACGTGTTCGCCGGCATCCTGTGGGTGGGTACGACCTATTACTTCACCTGGCTCGACGGGCGCTTTTCGGAAATCGAAAAAGTGGAAGGAAGTGGCAGCGCAAAACCGCAGGTGTGGATGGTGCACAGCGGCGGATTTTACGTCGTGGAAAAACAGAAAACGCCCGCGCTGCTGCCGGGCAAGCTGCACTGGTTCCGCTACGAGGCGCTGCTGACGTGGATCTCCGGAAGTCTGCTGCTGGGCGTGGTGTACTACGGGGGCGGCGCGCTGCTGGACCCGGACGTGGCGCGGCTCACGCCTTGGCAGGGCGTGGGCATCGGGATTGGCGCAATCGTCGTGAGTTGGGAAGTGTACGACTTGCTGTGGAATTCGCCGCTGGCAAAAAATGAAGCCGTAGGCGCGGCAATTTCTTACTCGCTGATCGTGGTGGCGGCGTACGGGCTTTCGCGCGTGTTCAGCGGGCGCGGCGCGTACATTCACGTGGGCGCCATCCTCGGCACGCTGATGACATTCAATGTGTGGATGCGCATTCTGCCCGCGCAGAAAAAAATGGTGGCGGCGCTTGCTGCCGGGCGGCCACCGGACCTGACGCTCGGCGCGCGCGCGAAACAACGCTCGAAACACAATACGTTCATGGTCGTGCCGGTGGTGCTGCTCATGCTCAGCAACCACTTTCCAACGGCAACCTACGGCAACGCGTACGCCTGGCAAATTCTCGCCGTGCTGGTGCTGGTGGGCTGGGCCGCGGCAGCATGGATTCGCCGGGCGTAAAGAACAAAATCGAAAAACGGCTAAAGCCTATCGCGGGGTGGGGCCAACAGAATTAGCTTTTCACTTGCAAAATCTTGCCAGGACCTGCTTTCCCCAGCATCTTCCGCGCCGCGGGCATGATCCTTTGAAGTGTTTCGATCTGAAGATCGTCCACATAAAGCACCAGAATGGCCATCTTGAGTTTGGTCAGGTTGATTTGAAACTGCATTCGCTGATCTGCGGTGACAAATAAATCAAAATTGCCTGCCGCCAAGGCCAGCAATTCGCCGTTCGTCTTTCCGGCCCAGCCCGCCTCCGGCACGGTCTGGACCTCGTGTCCTGGGAATTCGCGCTTGAGGTCCTTTGGCAGGCACTCATCAAGCAGAATTTTCATCGTTCTGCGTTGACGAGAGATTCTTTAAGCATTTCCAAGACACCTTCAGCCTGGGCGCGAGTTACTGTGGGAAATTGCTCCAGGAAATCGTCCAAGCGCTCGCCGCCCTTCAAATAGTCAATCAAGGCCTGCACGGGCACGCGCGTACCCATGAAGACGGGGGTCCCACTTAGGATGTCCTTGGATTGGCTGATGAGTTCCTTCCGGGTCATGGTCGTATTTCCTCCGCTCCCATTCCGTAAAGCATAGCAGAATTGCCTTAATCCGGCTGGAAAACGGGCTTGCCCCTACGACTTTGCACGTGATTTCAGGATTTTCACGAAGGAGGCGGAGCGCAACTCGTCGAGCGAGAGGCCGGAGAGTTTTTCAGCTTCGGATTCGCGCAGCGCGCCACAATTCATGGCGCGGAGAAAATAATTCAGCAGGCCCTGTCCTGTGGCGGCGTCGTCGAAGACTTCGCCGACGAGCGTGGCCTGGGCGGCCTTGCCCACGAAATTCGTGAGCCGCGCGGAGGCCGCGTCCACGCCTTCGAGGAAAAACGCATAGACGGCCGCATAGCGCGTGGGCAACTGGGCCGGGTGCAAGTCCCAGCCCTGATAGAAACCGGTTTCGAGCGAGTGGCGGATGTGCGCGGCGTGCAGGCGCCAGGCGCGGTGGACGGCGGCGCGGTTTTCTTCGACTTGCTGCGGCGAGAGCGCGGCGCCGCCCGCGGCGCGATGCACGGGAACGGGAAGAATATTTGTCGCGCCGTCGGAAAGCCACAGGCCCGTGCCGGCGAGCGCGACCTGCATCATGTTGCGCGCGAAGTCGCACGCGGGATGGTCCATGCGCTGCTGCGCGGCGGTGATGGAGCACGCGGCGGTGTAGTCGTAGGTGCCGAAGTGCGCGGCGACGCAGCGCCCTCGCGCGGCGTCCACCAGTTTGGGCAGCGCAATTTCGCCGCGGTCGTTGAGGATGGACTGCGTGGTTTCAATCATCAGCTCGATCTTCAGCGAGCCTGCAGCCAGCTTCAGCGAAGTTTCCAGCAACTCGAGCACGCCAATCAGCGCGGTGACCTGCTCGGGTAGCGTGACCTTGGGCAGCGTGACAACGAAATTGTCGGGCAGCTCGCCGCCGGTTTTTTCCAGGAGCGCGCTGAGAAAAATGTCCAGCGTGCGCACGCTGCGCTCGCGCAGCTCCTCCGTGAGCGGCTTGATGCGGATGCCGATAAATGGCGGGAGCAGGCCCTGGACGCTGCCGGCGGCCACTTCGCGCGCGGCGGAGGCGGCGTGGCCGTCCTCCTCGTCGTCGGGGCGGTTGCCGTAGCCGTCCTCGAAGTCGAGGCGGAAATCCTCCACCGGCTCGCGCTCGATTTTTTCGCGGACGCGCGGATACACTTTTTCGGCCAGCGCTGCGTCGAGCGCGATGGCCGCGGCGAAAGTAGCGGCGTCCCGCGCGTATTCGTCCAGCGAGCGCAGCGCCTGCGCGCCGAGCTTGCGTGCCGTGTCCGCGCGGAACAGATGCGCGCCGCCATAGACAGTGTGCACGGGCTGGCGGCGTCCGGATTCGCCAGGATATTTTTTGGCGAATGCGGCGTTCGCGTCGCGGAGGCGCTCGGTGACGCCGCGCATTTGGTCAGGAGTGAGAGTGCGTTTCATCGGAAAGGCTTATGAAACCACAGATGAACGCAGATAAACACAGATAAAAGAGCGGAAGAAAAGCGGAGCAGCAAGATTCCAGTGAGATCCTTCGGGCCAACGAAAATCATTGGCCCTCAGGATGACAGCGGAGGAAGATGCCGGCGCTACTTGGCGGCAGCAGGAGCGGCGCCGCCCATTTGCTGGGCCAGATAATTTTCCAGGCCGAGCTGGGCGATGAGCTCGAGCTGCGTTTCGAGTTGGTCCACGTGCTGCTCTTCGTCCTTGAGGATGACCAGCAGGAAATCAGCGGAGGCGTTGTCGCTGGCCTTGCGGCAAGTTTCCACGGCCTTGTTGTAATCGGCGACGGCGCCCTTCTCGAGCGCGAGGTCGTTCTCGATCTGCTGCTTGACGTCCTTGCCGATGCTCAGCTTGCCCATCTCGGCCATCTGCGGCATGCCTTCGAGGAACAGGATGCGCTCCATCAACTGCTCGGCGTGTTGCATTTCGCCGATGGACTGCATTTTCGTCTGCTGGGCGAGCTTGGGATAGCCCCAGTTTTCCTGCATTTCTGCGTGCAGCATGTACTGGTTGATGGCGGCCAGCTCTTCCTTGAGCATTTCCGACAGCACCGCGATGACTTCCGGTTTGCCTTTCATGAGATTCCCCTTGTGTGTTGAACGGCCGGCGCGTTGTCCGGCCGCTTTCTTTTTGCCTGCGACGGGCAGCGGAGATAGTTTACCCTTTTGGCGGTGAAATTCCGAATTGCATTTCCCGCGGGTCGTGGCCTAGTCTGAGGAAGGGCAATACCATCGTGAGGTTTCCACGATTACTTCCGGTTGGCGTGTGCGCGCAGGGCCGAAGGAGGTGGAGATTGTGACCGCCGCAGGGTTTCGACGCATCGCTCTTGCTTTGCCGGAGGCAGTCGAAGGCTCGCACTTCGGGAACGCCGACTTCCGCGTGGGAGGAAAAATCTTCGCGACACTCGCTCTGGAGTCCGAAGGTTTCGGCGTCCTGTTGCTCACGCCGGAGCAGCAGGCCGGGATGGTCGAGGACGCGCCGGAAATCTTTTCGCCGGTGCCCGGTGGCTGGGGACGCCACGGCGCGACACGTGTACGCTTGGCGAAAGTACCGCGCGATATTCTCGCCGGCGCATTGCGAACGGCCTGGCGGAAAAGGGCGCCGAAGCGCCTCTTGCGCGCTCGATGACCGCTCTTACGCCTGCTTTTGCGGCGTGGCCGCCGCTGGCTGCGGGCAGACGATCAGCGGCTGGGTCTGCATGCCCGGGCAGTGCGGCTGCTCGCCGGTGAACTGCGCCGCTTCCGTGGAGCCCGCCAGCGCCGTAGTGGACGAATGACCGCTCGAAATCACCTGTGCCACCTGGTCGAAGTAGCCGGTGCCCACGAAGCGCTGGTGCTTCACGCCGCGATAGCCGGCTAGCTCCTCGAGCGCGAATTCGGTTTCCTGTACGCGGCAGTACGCGGCCATGCCTTCCGTGCGGTAGGCGCTGGCCAGCTCGAACATGGAGAGGTTGAGTGTGTGGAATCCGGCCAGCGTGACGAACTGAAACTTGTAACCCATTTTTCCAAGTTCCTGCTGGAAGCGCGCAATCGTTTCGCAGTCCAAATTTTTCCGCCAGTTGAACGACGGCGAGCAATTGTAGGCCAGCATCTTGCCGGGGAATTGCGCGTGGATAGCTTCGGCGAAGCGGCGCGCCTCAGCCACGTCGGGCTTGGACGTTTCGCACCAGATGAGGTCGCAATACGGCGCGTAGGCCAGGCCGCGCGCGATGGCCGCGTCGATCCCGCCGCGGAAGGGGAAGAATCCCTCCACGGTGCGTTCGCCCGGCGCGATGAACTCGCGGTCGCGCGGGTCAATGTCGCTTAGGAGCAGGTTGGCGCTATCGGCGTCGGTGCGCGCGATGACCAGCGTGGGCACGCCCATGACGTCCGCGGCCAGCCGCGCCGCAATCAGCTTTTCGATGAATTCGCGGATGGGCACGACGACCTTGCCGCCCAAATGCCCGCATTTTTTCGCGGACGATAGCTGGTCTTCGAAGTGCACCGCGGCGGCGCCCGCTTCGATCATGGCCTTCATCAACTCGTACGCGTTCAGGTTGCCGCCAAAGCCGGCTTCGGCGTCCGCGACGATGGGTGCGAACCAGTGTGTTTCGCTCTTGCCCTCGGCGTGATTGATCTGGTCGGCGCGTTGCAGCGCCTTGTTGATTTTGCGCACCAGGTTCGGGCAGCTATCCGCGGGATAGAGCGACTGGTCGGGATACATCTCGCCGGAATCGTTGTTGTCCGCGGCCACTTGCCAGCCGGAGGCATAAATTGCCTGCAAGCCCGCGCTCACCTGCTGCACGGCCTGGTTGCCGGTCATGGCGCCGAGCGCGTGGACGAACGGCTCGGTCTGCAGGAGGCTCCACAGGCGCTGCGCGCCCAGGCGCGCGAGCGTGTGCTCGATCTGAATCGAGCCGCGCAGGCGCAACACGTCCGCGGCGGAGTATGGACGCGTGACGCCCGCCCAGCGCGCTTCGTCCACCCAGGTGGTGGCGAGGTGTTTGGCGTGTCCGTTGGTGCCGTTTTTCCCGTTGCTGGCCATCGTGCCCTCCTCACTTTGAAACTGTCGTCAATCTCTGAAACTGTGGTTTGTCTTTGTCATTCCGAGGCCCGGTGTTTTTCGGGCCGAGGAATCTCATCGGTTGAGATTCTTCAGGCCGACCCATTCGGTCGGCCCTCAGAATGACAACAAATACAAACGTCACGCCGGCGTGAAGTCGCCGCGCAAAATCATCTGCTCGCTCAAAAAACGCGCTTCGCGAAACGTTTCGGGCGTGCCGGCGTCCTTCAATTTTCCGGCGGCGAGTTCGTCCAGAATCCGCGCCAGTTCTTCATCGAAAAGTTTGCCGAGCACTTGCGGGGTGTGCGCGACGTCGCGGCCGTCGGCGTCGCGGATGGGCACAGCGCCGCGGTGCTTTACGCGCTGCGCGAGCATCAAGCGATAAATGCGGTCCGTGGCCAGGTCTTCCATGTAGCCGTCGAGCAGGCTGGCGCCTTTGCCGTTGAGCACGCCGTTGCGGTAGCGGATCACCGTGCGCACGGCGGCGCGCGTGCCGTCGAGCGTATGCGTTCCGACTCCGTTCGGTTGCGGGCGCAGGTCGGGATAACGGACAGCGTTGGCCGGGCGCAATTGAATCTGGTTGGGCACGGGGAACTGGCTGACGGCGATCTGGTTCTGGTCGGGGTGTCCGGTCCACGCGCCGTCCATCAAGCTGAGCGCTTCGTTCTTTTTGTCTTTTTCGAGCACGGCCAGAGCGCGCGCGTTCAGTTCCGCGTCTTCGCGGCTGGGGTAGAGCGCGGTCATGCCGCCGATGGCCAGCATCCCGCGCCGGTGACAGATTTCCGGAATCAGCTCGCGTAAATTCTGGAAGAAGGCCACGTTGTGCGGAATTGTATTGCGGTCCGGCAGCACCCACGCGGGATCGTGCAAATTGAAATGGATCAGGCTGGCCATGTAATCCCAGCGGCCGAGGTTGAGCCCGAGAAGATGCTCGCGAAGATGGAACGCGAACTCCTCCATCTCAAACGCCAGCGGATGCGATTCCACCAGCGCCATGCACTTGATGGTGTCCGCGGGAAGATTTTTCGCGCGGGCCAGCGCGCGGAAGAGGTCGCGCCACCACAGCGCCTCCGCCGCGGACTCCGTTTTCGGAATGTAGAAGGAGAGCGGATGCTTCAACTCTTCGGGATTCACGCGGAATGCGATCAGCGCGCAATCGAAGAGCGGCGCTGGAATCGGCTCCGCAAAAACGCCCGCCTGCTGCAGGTGCATTCCGCGCGGGCGGATCCAGAGGACCGTCTTGCTCGGCGCAATGGCCACTGTTTTGTTGCGCTTCTTGTCAAAGTAGGTGAGCGTGCCGCGGAGCGCTTCGAGGATATTGTCCACGCCGCGCGCGATGGTGTCCCACGTGTTGGCCGTGGAATCTTCCAGGTCCAGCATCACGCCGGGCGCGCCGGAGTTGAGCATCTTCACGCACAGCTCGGCATCGTCAGCGGGGCCGGTCATCTGATTGCGCTGGTCGGCGCACCAGTCGGGGAGCGCGATGCGCCAGTCGGACGTGGTGGCCTCCGACGGCGGAAGGTGCGCGGGCAGTTTTCCGGCGTGGGAATCGGCCAGACGCGCGGCGCGCTGGGCAACAAGCGCGCGCTGCCGCGGGGTAAATTCAATGTGGAGCTTTTCGAGGAAGGCGAGAAAGCCCTGAGGCAGGGCGGCCAGGCCCTCCGGGGACGCCAAATTCATTTGTGTGCCGTGCGCGACCGCTTGCATCCGGGGGACTCCGTCCATTTTCCAACTGCGCGCGATCGAGAGAGCGTTGACCGTCAGGGCCGTTAGTTCAATATGTTGAACCTATGTTCTATATGTGAGCTTACCAGGGGGGCCGCCGCGGGTCAATAGGCCGTTCGGCATTTTGAACGGAAATTCAGGATGCGGTACTATGCAGGGCGTACTACAGCCCCTTGGTACGGAGGACATCGATGAAACAGGCAGCGGATTCGCCCTCGGCCGCGGTGGAGCGCGCGCTGGGAATTCTGGAGATGGTCGCCCTTTCCACCGGCGGCCTGACCAATTCGGAGCTGAGCCGCAAGCTGGAAATCCCCAAAAGCTCGGCGAGCTACATCCTGCGCACACTGGAGCGCCGCGGGTATTTGTCGCGCGCCGCCGAATCGGGCAGATACCGGCTGGGGCTGAAGGTGCTCGCGCTGGGTCGCGGCGTGCACACGGGCATGGACCTGCGCAAAGTGGCCCTGCCGTTCTTGCAGCAACTCGTGGACCGCACGATTCTGACGTGTCACCTGGCAATCCTCGACGCGGGCGAAGCCGTGTACATCGAAAAGGTGGAAGCGCCCGGATTCATCAAGATGGACACGTGGATCGGGCGGCGCATGTTCGTGCACTCGACGAGCGTGGGGAAATCGCTGGTGGCGTGGCTGCCCGCGGCGGAAATCGAAGCCATCATCCGCGAGCACGGCCTGCCCAAACGCACGCCGAAAACCATCATCGCCGGCGCGAAGCTGGTGAAGGAACTGGAAAAAGTCCGCGCGCAAGGTTTTGCCGTGGACGACGAGGAAAATTCGCCCGGGGCGCGCTGCGTCGGCGTACCGGTGTTCGATAACCCGGCGCACGCCGTGGCCGCCATCGGTCTTTCCGGCACCACGGGCCAGGTGACCCACGAAAACCTGCCCCGGCTGGCGGAAACGCTGAAAGAAACCGCGCGGAAAATTTCCCGCCAGTTGGGGTTTGTGGCTATCCGGTAGGGGCGCGATAGTTCGTGCCCCTGCCTCTCCTTTGTGTCAGAATCCCGGCAGGCCTCCCTTAGAAAATTGAATGACGTTTCCCGTGTATCTCGAGCTGGGCGGGTTGCGCGTGCATCCGCACTGGCTCTTCGAGGCGCTCGCCTACGCGATTGCGTTCCGCGTCTATCTCGCGCTGCGACGGCGCGGTGACGTGGTGGACGATTCCGCGCGCTGGTGGGTGATTGCTGCGGCGGCGGCCGGCGCCGCGCTGGGCAGCAAATTCCTATATTGGCTCGAAGACCCACGGCTGACGCTCGCGCAGTGGAACAATCCTGTTTACCTGATGGCGGGGAAAACGATTGTCGGCGCGCTGCTCGGCGGATTGCTCGCCGTCGAATGGACCAAGCGGCGCATCGGCGTGCGCACGCGCACCGGCGACCTGTTCGCCGTGCCGCTCTGCGTGGGCATCGCCATTGGGCGCGTCGGATGTTTTCTCACCGGGCTCGAGGACCACACCAGCGGCACGCCGACGTCGCTGCCCTGGGGCGTGAATTTCGGCGACGGCATCGCGCGGCACCCCACGCAGATTTACGAGATTGTGTTTGCCGCACTCCTCGGCACGCTGCTGTGGCGTGCAGCGAAGCAGCCGCACGAAAACGGCGACCTGTTCAAGATGTTCATGGTTGCCTACCTCGGATTCCGTTTGCTGGTGGATTTTGTAAAGCCGGGCGTGGCGCTCGCGGGCCTGACGGCGATTCAGTGGGCCTGCGTCGCCGCACTGATTTTTTACGCGCGGGATGTCCGGCGATGGATTGCTTATGTAGCGCCGGGCTTTAGCCCGGCAAATCCAACGGAACATTCTGCCACCCTAAAGGGCACCGCTACAGGTGGTGCAAATGACAAATAAGACCTATGCAACGCCAACCGGCCCGACGTGGAAGCAGGCGCTTCTATTTTCCCTGGGCGGGGGCGTGCTGGCGTATGGCGGCTGCGCGGCGTTTGACGCCGGTTTCTTTGGGATGGGCGCGCTGGCATTCTTCGGGGGTTTGGCGTTTGTGGTTGGTGTGGTGATGTGCCTCATCGGCATCGTTCTGGTGCTGATCCGATTGGTGCGCCCCTCCGCTGGAAAGTGAGGGCAGGATGGCGAATGACGAAGCTCCGCCGCCGGAGCAGCCGAACATGTGGCAGGCGCTGCTGATGCTGGGAAGCGGAGTCGTGCTGGGCTTCGGCGGGTGCTCGGCTTTTTTGTCCAGTTTGACGTCCGGGAGCGGTGAAGCTTGGACGTTAGGCGGGGCTGCGTTTTTGCTCGGCGTGGTCCTGACGATCATCGGCGCGATCCGGCTGTCGCGCGCGATGCGAGGAGAAGGACGGCGCGATGACCAATGAAGCGCAGGCAACGCCGAAAGGCCCGACACAAAAGCAAGCGTTGCTGCTGCTGGTCGCAGGATTTGTGTTGGGCTTGGGCGGCTGCGCGACGTTTATGCTGGAATCTGCGCGGAGTCGGTTGCTGGTATTCATCGGAGCCTCTGCGTATATATCCGGCGTGGCGATGTTCGTCACTGGGACCGTGTGGCTGATCGTCCGATTGGTGCGCGCGATTGCGCAAAGCGGGAGGCGATGATGCAAAACGATCCTTCGCAATTCGAAGTGGACGGCAAGCGGCGCGCGGACTCGGACCTGCTTCCGATCTGGCCGAGCGCGAGAGCCCGGCAGATTACGCTGGTGAGCATGGTTGCGCTGTGGGCGTCGTCCTGCGCGGCCGCCAATGCCGGTGGCTCCTGGCAAAGCGATTTCATCGCCGAATTAGGGTTAGGCATTTCGTCGCTGGTCTTTTTGCTTTTCATTCTCGTCGTCGTTTGCGAAGTGCTGTGGGGCATCTGGCGGTGGATTTGCCGCTTGTTCAGTTAGCGATTCTGCAATCGAAAATCGGAGAGCCACATGACCGACAAAACGCGGCCGTACATGTTTTACGACATCGCGGTATCTATCTGCGCGACGTGTTACCAGCGCGTGGAGGGAAAAATCGTCTTTCAGGACGGCGGCGTCTATCTGCTGAAGTGGTGCCCGCAGCACGGACGCGAGCGCGTGCTGCTCGCCGACGACGTGGACTACTACCGCCGCTGCCGCGAAGTCTTCATCAAGACGCCGGAGCAGCCGCTGCGCTACAACACCGGCTTGAAATGGGGCTGCCCGTACGACTGCGGCCTCTGCCCCGAGCACGAACAGCACTCCTGCCTTTCGCTCGTCGAAATCTGCGACCACTGCAATTTGAATTGTCCCATCTGCTACGCGGACTCCGGCACGGCGCGGCCGGAATTCCGCACGCTGGCGGAGATCGAGTTCATGCTCGACGCGGTCGTGCACAACGAAGGCCAGCCGGACGTGGTGCAGATTTCCGGCGGCGAGCCCACCATCCATCCCGATTTTTTCCGCGTGCTGGACGCGGCCAAGGCGCGGCCCATCCGCCACCTCATGGTCAATACCAACGGCATCCGCATCGCCGAGGACGAAGAATTCGCCGCGCGTCTCGCCGGTTACATGCCGGACTTCGAGGTCTACCTGCAATTCGATTCCTTCGAGCGCGACCCGCTGATGCAGCTCCGCGGCGCCGATCTGCGCAGCGTCCGCGAGCGCGCGCTCGAGCGCCTGAACCGGCACAACATCTCCACCACGCTGGTGGTCACGCTGAAAAAAGGCGCGAACGACGGCGAGATCGGAAAAATAGTGGATTTCGCGCTGGCGCAAAAATGCGTTCGCGGCGTGACGCTGCAACCCATACAGGCCGCGGGACGTCTGGAAAAATTCGATCCCGCGCGCGACCGCCTGACGCTCACCGAAGTGCGCCGGAAACTTCTCGCACAAACAAATGTCTTCCGCCCCGAAGACGTCATTCCCGTGCCGTGCCATCCCGATTCGCTGGCCATGGCCTACGCGCTGAAGATGAACGGAAAAATCGTGCCGCTGACGAGCCTGATCGATCCGCAGGTGCTGCTCAACGGCGGGCGCAACACCATCGTTTATGAAAATGACGACGCGGTGCGTGCGGGCATCTTCAAGCTCTTCGCCACGAACCATTCCCCGCAGTCCGGCGCGGGCACGCTGCGCGACCTGCTCTGCTGCCTCCCGCGGCTGGACGCGCCGCCCGCGCTCACCTACGAAAACATTTTTCGCGTCATCATCATGCAGTTCATTGACGCGCATTCCTTCGACGTGCGCTCCGTGAAAAAAACCTGCGTGCACATCGTCCATCCCGACGGGCGGCTGATTCCATTCGACACCTACAATCTTTTCTACCGCGACACGCTGGAGCGCGAACGCCTCGCTCCCTTGCGCCAGCGCGCGGAAGGCTTGTTGCCCATGGCCGCTTTGGCCGGTGGGGAATGCCAATGAACGAAACCACACAGCAGCCCGGCAGCGGCGGCGTACGCAGAGGAGTCGGCCTTGGAATCGCGATGAATCTGATTTACTTCGGGTTCTGGATTGGCTTCTATTATTTTGGGTTGGATCGGTACTGGCTTACGACCGGCACTGGCGATTTCGGCGTAATCTTCTGGTCACTCTTTTGTATCGGCGCGACGCAATGGATCTACATCGGCCCGGCGATCTGGTATTACCACCGCAAGCAGGAGGCGGGCATGGTGAAGGGCTTGATCATCGCCGCGTCGCTGACCGCGCTGCTGAATGGCGCGTGCTGGGCGGTAGTGACTCATTTTAGCTTTGGAGGGTATTGAATTGCGCTCGCAAGCGTGCCTGCGCTACTGCCTGCGCAATCGCAAACTAACCGACTACCGGCCCTCCCTGCCGCTAGCCGGGAACCGCCGTTCTCCGCTACAATAGTGCTTTGCAACTCCAGGCCGGAAAATCCATGCCACTCGAAGAGCGCAAAAAAACCGCCGCCGTGCAGGTGGGCTCCGTGCTCGTGGGCGGCGGCGCGCCCGTCGTGGTGCAGTCCATGACCAACACGGACACCGCGGACGCGGCAGGCACGGCGCAGCAATGCCTCGAGCTGGCGCAAGCCGGTTCGGAGATGGTGCGCGTAACCGTGAACGTGCCGGAAGCCGCGGCGGCGGTGCCGGAAATCAAGCAGCGCATGCTGGACGCCGGCTGCACGGCGCCGCTCATCGGCGATTTCCATTACAACGGACACGTCCTGCTGACGCAACATCCGGCGTGCGCCCGCGCTCTGGACAAATACCGCATCAATCCGGGCAACGTGGGCAAAGGCCAGAGGCGCGACGACCAGTTTGCCACCATCTGCGAAGTGGCCCGCGAACACGGCAAGCCAGTGCGCATCGGCGTGAACGGCGGCTCGCTCAATCAGGAGCTGGTGATGCGCCGCATGCAGGAGAACACCGACCGCGACCTGGGAAAATCCTCCGAACAGATACTCAACGAGTGCATGGTGATTTCCGCGGTGGAGTCCACCGAGCTGGCGCTGCAATGCGGACTAAGCCGCGAGCAAATTATTATTTCCTGCAAGACCTCGCGCCCGCGCGACCTGCTCACCGTCTATCGCGACCTTTCGCGGCAGACGCATCAGCCGCTGCACCTCGGGCTGACGGAAGCGGGCATGGGCACGAAGGGCCTGGTGTGGTCGGCCACCTCGCTGGGGATTCTGCTGGCGGAAGGCATCGGCGATACCATCCGCGTTTCGCTCACGCCGCGGCCGGGCGGCGACCGTTGCGAAGAAGTGTATGCGGCGTGCGAAATTTTGCAGTCGCTGGGGCTGCGGCAGTTTTCTCCCGCGATTACGGCGTGTCCCGGCTGCGGGCGCACGACGAGCACCACGTTCCAGGAGCTGGCCGAGCAGGTGCAGAACTACGTGCGCGAACAAATGCCGGAGTGGAAGCGGACGCACAGCGGCGTGGAATCCATGAGCGTGGCGGTGATGGGCTGCATCGTCAACGGCCCGGGCGAATCCAAGGCCGCCAATATCGGCATCAGCCTGCCGGGCACGGGCGAAGCCCCGCGCTGCCCGGTCTATGTGGATGGACAGAAGTTCACCACGTTCGAAGGAACGCACGAGGAATTGTACGCATCGTTTCGCGCGCTGATTGATGATTACGTGGCCACGCGCTATGGGAAGCGCGAGCCGGGCGCGTTGGGCGCGGGCGAAGCGGAAGCAGCCCGGCCCGGCCTGAAGATCCTGCACTAAACAGTCCGCAAGAAATTTCTTCCTAGCTTTTCACTTCCATGTTGCCGAGGTTCGAGGGGCCACTGCCGCCGAGATTCGACGGCCCGCTCCCTCCGCGTGGCGGACCGAAGGAGCCGCGCTGCACGCGCGTGATGAGCATGGCCACGCCGATGACAATCAAAATCACCGGCCACATGCGGTGCATGTTCCACCACGGAAAGTAGTCCAGGCGGTCCACCTGAAAAATCACGCCCAGGCCGATGAGGATGAGCCCGCCGATGGGGCGCTGCGGCCGGTTCACCAGTTGCAGCACGCCAAAGCCGATCATCAGCATCGGCCACCAGGTGCGGAAGAACCAGGAAAAATTGATGTAGAAAAATTTGTCGGCAAGGAACAGCCCGCCCAGAACAATCAAAACCAGCCCGGGCAAAAGATTTCGCCAGGCATTGTCGCGGTCATGCATCGCAGTTCTCCCTCGCCAATAGATACGCAGCCGCGCGGGGAAATGTTTCGTGGGAGGAGCGCCGGATTCCGATATCCTACGCCAGCTTTTCTTCAGCTTCGGCGAGCGTGGGAAAAACCTGGAACAGCCCGATGACGCGTGTGATTTCGAGCACGGCGATCGTGCGTTGTCCGAGGCCGGCGAGTCCGAGCTTGCGACTCGCTTTGTTCATCGAGGCCATGGTTTGCAGCAGCGCGCCGACGCCCGCGGAGTCCACGATGATAATGTCGGAGAAATCCACGATGAGCACGGGGGAAGTCTCCGCGCGGACCACCTTCAGGAAATCGGGCACGGTTTGCAGGCTGAGGGCGCCCATCAGATGCAGCACGCGCTGTCCCGGGCGCGAGCCGTCCTTCTTGCGGATTTCAAGTTTGTCGGACATGACCGGCGCATTGTAACCAAAAGCGCGAGAAAAGTTAAAGAGTAAATAAATGGAAGGGTGGAAGAATCAGAGGAATCAGGATTCAGGGAAGAACGGGTGAACAGGACGCCCGCGCCGAAAGGAGTTCCGGCATTTCGTTTGCCGGAAACTCTTTGACGAAAGCCGCAGGGATATTTGTACGAGAAGGTACGCTGCGGTAAACTCCGCCGCGGACGTTGCGCAGCCAAACGTGACTGCGCCCGCGGCAAGAAACAGACCAGACCGCGCAGGCAACCGCCGCATGACGGAACGCAAACGACTCGATTCCTGGAAAGAGATTGCCGCGCACTTGCGCGTGGAGACGCGCACGGCGATGCGCTGGGAAGATGACCGCGCGCTGCCCGTCCACCGCGTGCCGGGCGGCGGACGCGCCGCAGTCTTCGCCTACGCGGACGAAATTGACGCGTGGCTGCTCGGCCAGCCGGCGGAATCGTTGATGGAGGCTGCGGCGGGTGAAGCGAACGCCTCCGCGCTGCCCGCCGCGGCAGAGGCGCGAAATTCGAATAGCGATCCCGAAGCTTCGGGACGAAAAACGGTTCCCGCCTCGCCGGCATGGATGTCGCGCGGCGCGGCTGTTGCCCTGGTGAGCGCGCTGGCGGTGGTGATCCTTGTGGCATTCGCGGTGACGTGGCGCGGCGGCTCGAGCCGGGAAGTCGTGCGCGTGAGTTTCGCCGGGGAAAAGTTAATTGCGTGGGACTCAGCAAACCGCGAAGTCTGGTCGCACGAATTTCCGGGCAGGCTGCAAGAGCCGGCGCCTGGGAAGTGGAATGGCGGTTCGGAACCGGCGCGGCTGGTGGACTTGGACGGCAATGGAAAGCGCGAGGTGCTCGCAGTCGTTTTCTTGCCCACCGGACCCAACCGGGATGACCCGTATTCTAGCGAACTGTATTGTTACAGGTTGGATGGTAAGCTGCGTTGGCACTACCGGCCAGAAAATAAATTGAAGTTTCGAGACCGCGAATACGAGGGTCCCTGGTTGATCTATGAATATGTGGTGTCGCCACCGGGGGCGCCGCGAAGCATCTGGCTGGCCGTGGCCCATCATCAGTGGTGGCCGGCATTCGTGGTGAAACTGGACGCCGCGGGGAATGGCACGGTGCAATTCGTCAACTCGGGACTGATTTACTCGCTCGGATTCGTGCAGAACCCATCGGGAACATATTTGCTGGCGGGCGGCGTGAATAACGAACCGTACGCGGGGATGATGGCGGTGCTGGATATGAACGGGTCACCGGCGACCTCGCCGCAAACTGCGGGATCAGAATTCGAATGCCGAAATTGTCCGCCGGGCAAGCCCGCACGATATTTTGTTTTTCCGCCGACTGAACTCAACCAATTCAGTGTGAATCGGCTGAATGCGGTCAATACATTTCTGAGGGCCGGGAACACACTCGGTGCGCAGACAATTGAGCACTGGCCGTCGGCACTGGCGTTTTACGAATTTTCGTTGGGCCGGGAAGTCCTGCCCATCGGGCTGCGCTTCAGCGACGGCTTCAAAGTGGTGCACGAACAGCTCGAGAAAGAAGGCAAGCTCAAGCACACTTTCGAGCAATGTCCTGACCGCACGAAGCCGAAGATCGTGCGCATGTGGACACCACCTCGCGGTTGGGAAGATGTGCCCGTGGGTTCTAGCCCTACTAGACACTAGCCACTGGTTACTCGCCACTCTCCTCCAAATGTCGCTTCCCGTCGCTTCCAATCACTTGCGAGCAAATCTGACGCGGGTTATTCATGACGGACGCGGAAGCTGTCTCCCTGGCAGCAACCGCCGGGTCCGGGCTGTCCCACCGGGACTCATCCACGTAACTGATCGCGGAGGAGGAGTGTCCATGAAAGCTTCTCGGAAGAAGTATCTGTTTGGGGCAGTGGTGCTGATTTTCCTGGCGGCGTTAGGCGCCGGTCCGGTGAGCGCGGATACTATCTACTTCTATACAGGCAATCCATTCAACACTTTCTTCGGCAGTGCCGGACCGGGCTTCCCGTGTGCTGGTTGCGGCATTTCGGGGTCATTCACACTCGCGCAACCTCTCGCCCCAAATCTCTCTAATTCCTCTTTCACACCCCTATCATTCACATTCACAAACAGCAACAACAACGTAGCCGGCGTCACTCTTACCCAAGCCACTGCTGTGAGCTTCGTGTTCTCAAACTTTGGCACGGATTCCACCGGCGCGATCATCGGCTGGAGAATCAGCGTCTTCGGGCCCACATTTGTATCTCCAGGTGGATTTCTGGGCAGTTGGAACTTTATCACATGTTCTAATGCAGCAGCCGCATCCGCATGCGGCCCGGGTGCAGCTGACGCAACGACCCTGGCTGGTGCCTCGCCTGCCAGCGTTGCTGTGGTTAGAAATCAGCCTGGTACGTGGACATCAACAACGACAGCCACACCCGAGCCGGGCACGCTGTTGCTCTTGGGCACGGGGCTGGCGGGGCTGCTGACGCGCCGGCGCGTGCGGCGTTAACCTTCGGCACAAACTCACCACACAAGCAGTGTGAACCGGGTGGCCGCTTGGGGCTAGAATGGGCCTCGAGGTGAGGCATGAGTACGCAGCGAGCCGAACGTCGAGCGCATCCGCGAGCACACCTGGCCGCGCGCGTCGAGGTGGGCGCGGAGGAGCGCTCGTTCCTTGCGGTGATCCGCAACATCAGCGCCGGCGGCATGCAGATTTACACGGCCAATCCTGCCGCGGTCGGCGACCGGTTGCAGCTCGCGTTCGCTCTGGCGGAAAACGAAAAAACCATTCGCGTGCAAGCCGTGGTGCGCAACGTCTTGCCCGGCACCGCGATGGGCGTGCAGTTCGAAAACCTCGACGCCGCAGCCGCCGCCTCCATCCGCGCCTTCGTCGAGCAATCCCACGACACAGCTCCACCCGCCTGAATCCGCGCGAAAGTAAGGCTCAGGAGTTCAGGGTTAGAGAAGAAGTGGCAGGGAACATGTAGCGCCGGGCTTTAGCCCGGCATTTTCTTTTCAGCTGCGTTGAACTCCGGCTCCAAGCAGTATTCCCGCCACTCACCACTTCTCACTCGCCACCGTTTTTTGTCAAGAGGGGCAAGCGCCGCCGGAAAGCGCAAACGGGCGTCCGCGCGCGAGGTAAACGCTGGACGCGTAACGACTTACCGACCGCGCAGAAATAACCAGAAATCTTCGCCGCTAGCGAATAATAACCCTGCTCGATTTGGTATAATAGATAGTAAAGGGGTTAAAAAACAAATTAGCTCTTTGTAGCGCCGGGCTTTCGCTTGTCCTAAGCAAAGGCGAAGGGCCCGGCAGTTTTGTTTTCATCTGCGTTTATCCGCGTTCATCTGCGGTTACGTTTTTGCTTTGTGGCCTCATCTGTTTTCATCTGCGTAATCTGTGTAATCTGTGGATTCCTTTCTTGCCCGTAAAACTCAATCTCGCCGCCATCTGGCGCCAGATGGAAGACGTTTTGTTCCCCTCGCTGCGCCTCTCGACGCACGAGCGCGCGCTGTACGTGCACCTGCTGCGCCACACTCGCCTTGAAGGACGCCGCACCGTGCGCGTCTCGCGCAACGACCTCGCCCGCGCCATCGGCCTGTGCGCCAGCACTTCGCGGCACTATCTCCGCACGCTCGCCCGCAAACAAGTCGTGCGCTTCCTCGACCGCAGCGGCCACGGCTGCCTCCTGGAAATTCTTTTGCCCAACGAGATCACCGCCGGCCTCGCGCACTCTCCCGCGTCCAAAGAACTCGTCTTCGCCGTCCGCGAAGTCGAACGCGACTCCGCCGGCCAGCCCCGCGCCTGGCCGCGTTCAGGACGCTACCGTGGCCAACGCTTTCGCGCGCGTATCCTGCATCGAGAGGGTGGCCGCTGCTTTTACTGCAGGCAGGTCTTGCCTGTCCCGCTTGGAGTGCGGCGGCTTGACGCCGCTTTGTCTTCACATAGGTCTTGTAGGGGCGTGTCTTCAGACCGCGCCAGTGGGGTGCGGCGGCTTGACGCCGCTTTGACTTCACATAGGTCTTGTAGGGGCGCGTCTTCAGACCCGCCCAGTCGAGTGCGGCGGCTTGACGCCGCTTTGACTTCACATAGGTCTTGCAGGGGCGCGTCTTTCGCGTCCGCTGCGTCCCGACGTCGTCGTCGGGAAGACCCGCCCAGTCGAGCGCGGCGGAGTCCGAAGCTTGACAACGTCTCCTCCGCCACCTGGGCTCTTGATCACGTGGTTCCCGTCTGCCACGGTGGCGACAGCACTTCTTCCAACCTCGTCGCCGCCTGTTTTTCCTGCAACTCCCAGAAGGGCCAACTCTCCGCCAAGGATTTCGTCCGTTCCCTCCGCCGCAAAAAGGTCGTCTCCTCCACCCAATTCACTTCATTCTTGCGCCGCCTCCGCTCGCTCCGCCACACGACGTAGCAGAGGAGTAGCGCAGCCACTCTTGGCTGCGCGTGTTTTCTGGGATTCGAAGGACGTCAGAAAACGGATCAGAAAATGCCAGAGCGCAGCCAAGAGTGGCTGCGCTACGACTTCCTCGCACTGGACCACGGCCAATCCTCGGGCCGCGCAACAAGCCTCGCGGCCACAGGATTGTTCTCGATGTAGGCGCGGATGCGGCCGAATTCGGCCTCATTGCGCACCCAGTGATCGTAGGATTCAACCTGCCAGAACGGCCGGCCGGTGCGCCGCAGAATGCGATTCGCTTCACGCGACGTCACGCCTTTGATTCCGTTGGTGATGCGGCGCACTGCTACCAGCGGCGTCAGCAGTGCGTGGACGTGATTCGCCATCACCACAAACGCGTGCAGGCGATACTGATTCAGTTCAGCGTCGCCACGGCGGAGTGAGTCCACAACACATTTCGCGACTCGTAGCTCCTTCAGCCACAACGGACCACTCTTTGCGCGGTCGAGCCATCGGTCTGCGTTGCGAAAGGCTTTTCCGGCGGACGACTTCCTCTTGTTTTTTCTGTTGATTTCGATGGTCTGCAGAACTTCCTTCGGCAACGAGCCGTGCAAGCGCCAGGTGATGAATAGCGCCTGCCCTTCAGGATGCCAATGAGGAAGATTACGCGCGTAGAAATCCATTCGGCACAACGGTAGCACGCTGGGCGTAGCGCAGCTAGTAGCGCAGCCACTCTTGGCTGCGCAGGGTTTCCGAGATTCCAAAGGAAGATAAAAGTCAGAGGATGGCGGACCAGCAATGCCAGCGCGCAGCCAAGAGTGGCTGCGCTACGTTGAAAAGAAAAAGCCTCGCGTGAACGCGGAGGATTTTCTGCGGGCGCTCCACTGGCAAGGGCCGGAGCGCATAAAAATCATTCGGAAAATTCGCCATCGAGGTACGCACAATGTGGAAAGAATAACGGAATTGTGAATTACGGCGAATAGTAATACCATTCGCGGTCTCAGCCATGGCTGCCATTCGCAAAATGGACGTAGGGCATTTCGTCCGCCACTTAAAACAGATGCTTCAAGAGCAAGAGGCCCAGTTTGCTTTTTTTCTTGGCGCCGGGTGCTCCATCAGTTCTGGTATTCCCGGTGCGAAAGCGCTGGTCGAGCAGTGGCTTCCCAGACTCTACACGCAGATGACTGGAAACAGTGGAACGCCGGATGTGAATTGGCCAAAAACAGAATTTCCGGAATATGACGCTTCGAACCCTGCAGCTTCATATGCGAAGGTGATGCGGCGACTCTTCCCAAGTGGCGTTGGGCGACAGCGTGAAATCGAACGCATTGTCAGAGGCCAAGATCCTGGCTTCGGGTATGCGGTGTTCGCGAAGCTAATCACGATGGACAAGTGCGGCCCGCATTGCAATCTTGTACTTACGACGAATTTCGACGATCTTGTGGCCGATGCACTCTATCTTTACACCCGGCAAAAGCCGTTGGTCATCGTGCACGAGTCGCTGGTTGGATTCGTCGAGTCCGGGCGGACGCGGCCGCTAGTGATCAAGTTACATGGTGACGCTTTGCTGGACCCCAAGAACACGGAGGACGAAGTTCGTGAATTGAATTCAAAAGTGTGCGGAGTACTGAATGAGCAAATGGCCAAGCGAGGGCTGGTTTTCTTGGGATATGGCGGCAACGACGCCGGGGTTACCAGCTTTTTGCAAAAATTGCCCCAGGAGGCACTGACCTGGGGCATCTACTGGGTAAACAAAACAATTCCAGACAATGACTTCGGGAACTGGTTACAAGCGAGACCCAATAGCGTCTGGGTTGATCACCTAAGCTTCGACGAGCTCATGGTTTTGATCCGAGCCGAGTTCAACCTTGCTCATCCAGAAGAGGCGCGGTTTGGCAAGTTAATGGAAACGTACAGACAGACGTTTGAGTCTCTGACAAAGGCCGTGGAGACGAGGCCCGAAAGTGAAGAAAAGGAAGCGCTAAAGAGCGCGGTCGAGAAGGCGACAGAAGAGGCCAAGGATTGGTGGTCGGTGGTTTTGAAGGCTAGGCCGTTCGTAGTACGTGACCCCGCTAAGGCAGACGAGATTTATCGAGATGGTCTAGAGAAATATCCAAACTCATCGGAACTGGTCGGCACCTATGCTTTATTCCTTCTGCGGGCTCGTATGAAGTTTGATGAGGCGGAATCCTTGTTTCTTCGCGCCCTCGAAGCGAACGCCGAGCAGCCCTGGCTTCTCAGCAGCTACGCCGCATTTCTCTGGCAGGTGCGTAAGAGAAGCAACGAGGCGGAGGCCTACTTGCGCCGTGCCCTCGAGTGCGACCCGAATGATCAGATTGCCCTCTGCAATTACGCTTCGTTTCTTTTCATCGTCCCCAAAGACTTCGCCACGGCAGAAGTATTCTATCGTCGGGCCGTCGAAACCGAGCCCCAAAATCCCGAGGTCCTTAATTTATTTGCGCTCTTCCTATACCAGGCCCAGAACCGGTTTGATGAGGCAGAACTTCTTTTCCGCCGTGCCATCGACTATGCCCCTAAGGACGCATGGTGTCTCGGCTACTATGCCTATTTCCTTTGGCAGATTCGCAAGAAATTTGACGATGCTGAGGCTTACTTTCGCCGTGCTCTCCGAAACGATCCCCACAACGCCACCAATCTTTGTAACTATGGTGGATTCTTAATATCAAGAGGAAATCGACAGCGGGGCCTCAATCTTCTGCGACGGTCCCTTCAACTTGCATTACGGGAGCTGTGGGAAAATGTAATGCTGGAGTGCCAATTCTACTTTTATGCACATGGCTCGGCGAAAGATATCAGCCCAGCGTTCGGCGCCATTCGGGCGCTTCTGTTGGCTGGTGTCCACTCGAACTGGACGGATTTTTCGCAAAACATCGATCGAGCTGAAAAAGATGGCCACCCTAATGTTGCGCTCTTGAAGGCGCTCGCCGCGGTCATCACCCAAGACGCGCCGATTTCGACGTTGGACGAGTTCGAAGAGTGGCGCACTGCGTAGCGCAGCCACTCTTGGCTGCGCGATGTTTCAGGGAATCGATCGCCGTTAGAAAACGGAAGAGCAGCGGCAAATCCGAAGAAAAGCCAGAGTCAGAGCGCAGCCAAGAGTGGCTGCGCTACGTTGAAAATAAAAAGCCCGTCCGGAGAAATCGGGACGGGCTTTTTATTTGCCTGAATGCCTTTGACAATCCTTCGTCCCGATGAATCGGGACTCAGGACAAGTCGGATGAAATCTGCCAGAACCCGAACGAAAATCTGAGTCAACCGAGGTTCCTCGCGAAACCCGTGAGAGTCACGCGGGAGGCCCCGAGCCTTCCGATCTCGATGTCCTGAGCACGGAAGATTCGAGGCGGCATCACTTTAACCTGCTGTACGCATCAGGTGGCGATGCCGGTATCTTTAGAAAGGAGGTGATCCAGCCGCAGGTTCTCCTACGGCTACCTTGTTACGACTTCACCCCAATCATGAGCCATACCTTGGGCG